>PDWJ01000265.1_pt1 | contig 149978 bp, 134 predicted proteins | sample 1430881 | NCBI WGS metagenome assembly PDWJ01 (sample SAMN01162460, study PRJNA174530) | Oral metagenome, whole genome shotgun sequencing project. | biome: Marine environment; feature: Marine mammal; material: Swab sample of the gingival sulcus; isolation source: swab sample of gingival sulcus...
GGTCCCTTGAGAAGAGCATTAAAATCATGTCTGTCGATTAGTTTGAGCAATTGTGCGAATACCGTGTTACTATGAGCCATGGCCTGAATCTCCTTTTATATTAATTTGTTAGGGGTAACAACATTATACAAGAAAGAAGCTCTTCAGGCCTTATTTATTTTTTTTAACCGGACAGCAGTGATCTCTTATACTTGAGGCTGAGCCTATTACTTTATTTACAACGATACCCATTATTCAAACCTTGCTATATGCAAAGAAGTTGTGATGACAAAGATGTACCAGCGAACATTGCGAGCAAAGGGACGGGGCGTACGGCGCACTTTTTCGGAAGTACGTGGTTTAAACTGAAAAATTTATCTGATGCGTCTGGTAAAACGCCCTCCCCATTAGCCGTGAGGTAACATGACCGGCAAGGAAATGGACAAGGTCGTTTTTATCCCTTCAGGAGGTGGAAGCAAAAAAAAAGGCTCCCTGATCAGGGAGCCTTTTTAGATCGACATATACAGGTACTACGTCAGTTGCGGGCAAGCTCAGCAGCATTCAATCTTGCCAAGGCTCTTTGCAAGGATGCCTCTGCCCGAGCACGGTTAATACTCTCTGTTGACTGTGCTGCCTGAGCGAGACGTTTCTCCGCCCGCTCCTTTGCTTTCAATGCTCTGTCAACGTCAATATCTGTCCCATACTCAGCGCTTTCTACCAAAAAGGTCACTTTGTTGTTGGATACCTCAGAAAATCCTCCACTGACCATAAGGTACTGCGGTTTTTTATCCTTTTTAAAGCTCAATGTGCCTGTTTTGATAGTGCTCAGAAAAGGCGCATGGTTGGCAAGCACGCCAAACTCACCCCCAACACCTGGGGCGGTGACGATCTCCACATCATCACTGACAACAGGGCCTGAAGGAGTTACTACTTCGAGATGAATCTGTGCCATTGGTATACCTCAGTTCAGCCTTCTCAATATTATGCCTCTTCTTTCTGCCCGGCCGCTTTCTCAACTGCTTCGTCAATACCGCCGACCATGTAGAAGGCGCTTTCAGGCAAATCATCATGTTTTCCTTCAAGAATTTCCTTAAAGCCACGAACTGTGTCCTCAACCTTGCAGTACTTTCCTGGAAAGCCGGTAAAGACTTCGGCCACATGGAATGGTTGGGATAGGAAGCGCTGTACTTTACGAGCTCGGGCAACGGTGAGTTGATCTTCCTCAGAAAGCTCTTCCATACCGAGAATGGCGATGATATCCTGGAGTTCTTTATATTTCTGCAGGGCAACCTGCACCCCACGGGCAACAGCATAGTGCTCTTCACCCACAACGTTCGGATCAAGAATGCGAGAAGTGGAGTCAAGAGGATCCACCGCAGGATAGATACCAAGTTCCGCAATTTGACGAGAAAGAACCACGGTACCGTCAAGGTGAGCGAATGTGGTGGCCGGTGCAGGGTCAGTCAAGTCATCAGCAGGAACATAAACGCACTGGACGGCAGTGATGGAGCCCTTGGTGGTGGAGGTGATACGTTCCTGCAGGCCACCCAGGTCGGTAGCCAGTGTCGGTTGGTAACCAACGGCAGAAGGAATACGTCCCAGCAGTGCGGAAACCTCTGAACCAGCCTGGGTAAACCGGAAAATATTATCGACAAAGAAAAGTACGTCCTGCCCCTCTTCATCACGGAAGTACTCGGCAGCCGTTAGTCCGGTCAGCGCCACCCGAGAACGTGCTCCCGGAGGCTCGGTCATCTGGCCGTATACCAATGCCGCTTTTGGCAAAACACCAGACTCTTTCATTTCATTGTACAGGTCATTGCCCTCACGGGTTCTCTCCCCGACACCGCAAAAAACCGAGATTCCGCCGTGCTGCATAGCGATATTGTTGACCATCTCCATCATGATAACGGTTTTCCCGCAACCGGCGCCCCCAAACAGTCCCATTTTCCCCCCGCGAGGGAATGGGACCAGCAAGTCAATAACCTTGATGCCGGTCTCAAGAACGTTGACCTCCGTATCTTGCTCGGTAAAAGCCGGGGCCGGACGATGTATCGGCATGGTCTTATCGGAAGCGATGTCTCCCATACCATCAACAGGTCGGCCAACTACGTTCATAATGCGGCCAAGAGAAGCTTCCCCCACCGGGATAGTGATCGGATCGCCACTGTCAACGGCATCCATACCGCGAACGAGGCCGTCAGTCTGGTCCATGGCGACAGTACGAACCACATTGTCACCAAGATGTTGAGCAACCTCGCAAACCAAATTGCCTTCTGTATCATCAATGGCAGGGTTGGTGATGTGCAATGCGTTCATGATATCAGGCAGGTTGCCCGGTTCAAACTCGACGTCAACAACAGGTCCGATAACCTGTATAATTTTTCCAACTTTCAAATCACCCATGTGATGTGGCCTCCTCTATCTGTATAACAAATCTTTAGGTATCTCGTTAGCCTTTCAACGCCTCTGCGCCGCCGACAATATCCATCAACTCGTTGGTTACGGCAGCCTGACGAGCTTTGTTGTACAACTGTGTCAGGTCTTTGATGATATCTTTACACGCATTAGTCGCCTTATCCATGGCAGCCATTCGTGCCGCATGCTCACTGGCTCCAACCTCGAGCATGGCGTGATAGACCTGTACGTTCAGGTACAGCGGCAGCAAGGCTTCCATAATCTCAGCAGGGTCCGGCTCATAGATGTAGGCACCGCCAGGCCCAGCTGATAACGCAGCAGTTTCTTTACCTTCCACAGCTTTTATTGGCAGAAGTTCCTCGACCTCTGGCTTTTGAACAGCGACGGAATGGAACTTGCCATAGACAATATTCACTCTATCCGATTCCTCGTTCAAAAAGGCCTCAGTTATTCCCTGGGATATTTCACGGGCATTATACATCTGAAAATTCCCCATAATATCATTATAGGATAGACGAACTTTTCCCGTTTTTCTTAAAGCCTGATATCCCTTTCTGCCAATGGTTACAAAACTAACGTTTGTCCCCTCAGCTTCGTACTTTTTGGCCAGCTTTTCAGCCGTTTTTACAATATTTGCATTAAAACTCCCGCACAACCCGCGATCCGATGTCACCACTACAATCTCAACGGTTTTGACATCGCGTACTGCCATAAGAGGAAGATCGTTCCCTTCCATACCGCCGGACAAGTCCTGCATGGCCTCGGCAAACTTCTCGGTGTAGGGGCGAAAGGATTCCATTTTCTCTTGAGCGCCTCTCAGTTTTGCAGAGGCGACCATGTTCATGGCCTTGGTTATTTGCGCGGTCTTTTTAACACCACTTATCTGGTCTTTGACATCCTTTAATCCAGGCATGAGCTACGTATCCTCGTCTCTACTGGTTCAAGCCTTTGGTCGCCTTAAATGTCTCGCCAAAGGTTGTCAGAGTTTTCTTCATTTTCTCTTCTAAATCAGAAGAGATAGCCTCTTTCTCCTTCAATTCGGAGAAGATGGACGGCTCATTGGCCTCAATATACGCATAGAGTTCGTTTTCATAGTCAGCCAGGGTATCGACCGGGAACTCGTCCAGAAAGCCCTTTGTACCTGCAAAAATAATGGTAACTTGTTTTTCCATGGGCAATGGCTGATATTGGGGTTGCTTCAGAATCTCAACCAGACGTTCACCACGGGTCAACTGGGCCTGGGTTGCAGCATCCAGGTCTGAACCAAAGCTGGCAAAGGCCGCGAGTTCTCGATATTGGGCGAGATCAAGACGCAACGTTCCAGCAACCTGTTTCATGGCTTTCACCTGGGCAGCGCCACCAACCCTGCTGACGGAAAGGCCGACGTTGATTGCCGGACGAACGCCGGCAAAAAAGAGGTTGGGCTCAAGATACACCTGGCCGTCTGTAATAGAAATAACATTTGTAGGAATAAAGGCCGATACGTCACCAGCCTGCGTTTCGATAATCGGCAGAGCGGTCAAAGAACCGGCGCCCAGTTCATCGCTTACCTTTGCGGCTCGCTCAAGCAGACGGGAATGATTAAAGAAGATGTCGCCAGGATAGGCTTCACGTCCCGGAGGGCGCCTGAGCAGAAGAGAAAGCTCACGATAAGAGACAGCCTGTTTGGAAAGATCATCATAGATGATCAGGGCATGTTGGCCTTTGTCGCGGAAGTATTCACCCATTGCGCAACCGGCAAATGCGGAGACATACTGCATGGGAGCGGGATCGGAGGCACATGCTGCCACGACGGTGGTATACTCCATGGCACCATGTTTGCGAAGCGCCTCAACGACCAGGGCCACTGTGGACTTTTTCTGTCCAATCGCGACATAGATGCAATGCACATCGGTATCTTTCTGTGCAATAATGGCATCAACGCACAGCGCAGTCTTTCCAATCTGGCGGTCACCGATGACCAACTCACGCTGGCCACGCCCAACAGGCGTCATCGCATCAACAGCCTTGGCTCCTGTATAGCAGGGCTCATGCACACTCTTTCTAGCAATAACGCCAGGTGCGAGGACCTCAAGTTTACGACTCTCGGCTGCCTCAATGGGCCCTTTACCGTCAATGGCTTGCCCGATACCGTCGACGACCCGTCCTTCCATCTCCGGCCCGACAGGAACCTCTGCAATACGACCGGTACGCTTGACAATATCGCCTTCCTTGATATCACGAACATCGCCCAGGATAGCACAACCAACATTATCTTCTTCAAGGTTGAGAGCTAGTCCGTAAATTCCGCCGGGGAACATGAGCAGTTCCATTGCCTGGCAGTTCTCAACACCATAAACGCGGGCGATACCGTCACCAACCGAAAGAACGGTTCCGGTTTCTTTCAGGTCGACATCACTTTCGTAGCCAGCGATTTGATCCTTAATAATCTGGCTAATTTCTTCGGCTTTGATCTGCATTTGACTATTCTCTCCCCTTGATAGATTCTTTTAATCCATTAAGTTGTGTCCTTATACTTCCGTCCAGTACAAGATCACCGACCTTTGCGATGATGCCACCTATGATAGACGGGTCGACCTCAGTCTCAAGTATAACCTTATTACCTGTTATTTGCTCTAGAGTCTTCTGTATCTTACTCTGCAGAGATGCATCCAGTTCAACGGCAGAAATGACTGACCCGTGACTGATATTCTGATCCCTGTCAAACATTACCTGCATCTCATAGGCAATGTCCGGGAGGATATCAGCACGTTTTTTATCTACCAGCAAATTGAGAAAGCCTGTCATAAGAGTATCTGCCTCGACAGATTCAGCTATTTTAGCCATGACCTTCTGTCTCGCCTCAAGGGGGTAGAGTGGATTTGTTAACGCATCCCCTACATTGGCAGCCCTATCATCATAAAAGGCGGCTATAGCGGCAAGAATCGCACTGTACTTCTCTGTTTTCCCCTGCTCTTTTCCAAGCGAAAAAAGCGCCTTTGCATAACGGCGCGCTAATATCGTATTTCTCACTGTACCGTACCTACTCTTTCAAGGAACTGTTCAGTAATCGCCACCTGATCATCAGCGGTGAGATTCTTAGCGATTATCTCCTCAGCCATTGCAGTCGCCCTCTCTGCGACCTCGTCTCGCAACATACGCTTGGCCTCTTCAATCTCGGCATGGATTGAAGCCTCGGCATTGCGCCTGATGTCTTCAGCAGCTCGTTCGGCCTCTTTCAGAATACGCTGTTTTTCGTTTTCGGCCTGAGCGACAGCGCGCTCAACCACATTTTCCATCTCGTGTTCCATATCAGCCAGGCGGGATTCAAACGCGGCGTACTCTGCCTTTGCCGCTTCCTTCTGTGCCTCCAGCGTTTCAAGCTCGTCTTTAATTTGTTTTTGCCGACCACTGAGCCCTGAGGCAATGGGTTTGCTCAGAAAATAGACCAGCAAAGCAACAAGCCCCATAAAGTTCATGGTTCGCCAGAGGAGATCTTTCAGTTTTGCTGGAGAAAGAGAGTCAGCATGCGCCGCGTGATTATCTGCATGCACATCAGCAGCCTCATGACCAGCAGAGGCATCCTGACCGTCCGTCGCTCCATGGGCTGCCTGCACGGCCTGTTCGCTGTGCGTTGGCGCTGCATGGCCATCTCCCTCTTCCGTAACAGAGGCAAGTACTGATGCAGGAGTGCCAAAGATCAGCACCACCATCAGAACCGGCAATAGTTTTCCAACAATACGCAATCTCATGCTTCCAGACTCCTCCCAAGTATCTTTCCGGCCATATCCTTTGCAAAAACTTCTGTTTTCGCTTGCAGATCTTCTCTTGCGCTATCAATCTGCGAACGAATTTCAGCCAGTTTCTGCTCCTTCTCGCTGCCTACTTCGGTACGAATCGCAGCCAGCTTTTCAGCACCAGAGGCCTGAGCCGTCTCCCTGGCGCTGTCCAATGCCTTTTTCGCTTTATTGCTCGCCTCACGCATTTTGGCATCCAGCTCTGCCTGACGTTTCTTTGCGCGCTGCTCCAGCTCAACGACTTCGCCACCAAGTGCGCTTATTTTTTGCCTGCGCTTTTCCAGAATGCCGAGCACGGGTTTGTACAGAATAGCATTGAGTACAACCATCAACACTATCATATTGATGATGTGAATCACCATCGTACTATCAATTGAAATCATACCTACTACTCCTTGCTACAGAAAAAGGCACAAGATAGCCAAACATTGCGAATGGCGGTTCATACGTCCAACTCGTACTACCAATACGAAAAGGAGTACTAATGAAAAATAATCCTACTGTCAAACCCTTTTTAAATAAAACTTATGGGTTTTTTCAGTTACGCTTGTTAACGGCTGACTGGTTGTTCCCGCATGCTTTGCAGCAAGCGCTCCAGCCCCGCTGCGGTGGAAACCAGCGCTGTATACCCCAGTATTTTTTTGGCCTTGTCATGGTTGAACCAGTGCGACTTGGACAATTGCTGGGCCACGAATCGAGTCATTTTGGGCTCACCAGCGAAAGAAAACAGGTCAAAAAGTCCCTCCAGCAGTCCACCAACACCGTAGGCCACAGGGTAGGAAACCCTTTTGTTGACCAGAGGGATGTTCAACTCCTGGAAGAGCGTATTCACCCACTCCCAAAGCACCACCGGATTTTCCTGACCAATAAAAAAGGCCTGTCGATCAGCACTGCCGGTCTGGTGAAGGTTTTTGGCAGCAAGGACATGGGCATGAACAACATTCTCAATATAGGTGATATCCACCTTGTTGTTGCCGGAGCCGACTTTTTTCAGCTGACCTGTACGTCCCCGCTCAACCAGTCTGGGGATAAGATGAGTATCACCAGGTCCCCACACAAGGTGCGGCCTTATGGCACATGTTTTCAAGGATCGCTCCCGGAGTCCGAGAACACATTTTTCCGCCTCTATCTTGCTTGCTGCGTAATGACAAAGCGGTTTGGAGGCATAGGGCAACTCTTCGTTACCATTTTTAATATCCTGACCATCAAAGACCACCGAGGGCGTCGACGTATAGACCAGTACAGGCACCCTGTTCTGCAGGCAGCCAGCAAGAACATTCTGCGTTCCCTGTACATTAACAGAATAATACTCCTGTTTCCTGCCCCAGACACCGGCCTTGGCCGCCACATGGAACACCGTATCCACATCCACAGTGGCATTCAAAATTGATGCCGGATTACAAATATCTCCCTGGAAGCAGATTATGCCGAGGTCCGAGAGGTGTGGATACGGATTTCTCCCAATGACCCGAACCTCCAACCCCTGTTCCAGAAGATACCGGGCCAAAGCAAATCCCACAAAACCGTTGCCGCCGGTGACAAGCACTTTTTTCATCCTCTGAGACTCTCCCTTATTCCGTCCCTTTTTTTTGGCTCCAGCCCGTAATGTCCACTGACACCTGCCCTGCCCCTACCAGTTCACCCATGCTCTCTCACTTCTGGTATATACCTGAACATCCCGGTACTCTGCGGTTTCTTGAGGTTGGAAGGCCTGATGCGGTCAGGCTGTTTACTGACAGTTTGCTCTCAACGGCCCTCGCCAAGTTGCCCTGCTGCCCAGTCCGCCAGCTTTTCCCTGAATATTTTGGCATTATGCCGGATATCCACAGGAAAAGCACCATGTACCAAAAAGGTCTCGATCGCCCTGGTATGGCTATGGCTTTTCGCCAGCAAACGGAGTTCTCTAAAAAGCTGTTCTTGGTTTTGAATGGCACGCACTGGCTCGACCACTATCACAGGACGTTGGGCCCCTTTCTGCCCAACCCCCACCAGCGCTGAACGGAAAACGGCAGAATGCTGATTGAAGATAGCCTCGCACATTACGGAATAAAAAAGCGTGTCTCCGGCCAGCACCCTATGCGCCTTTCTACCGCAAAACCAAAGCCGTTTCTGGTCATCCAGATAGCCGACATCGCCCATTCTGTGCCAGAATGTTCCAGTATCTTCAATTTTAGCCATCTGGTTTTCGGTCTCATTGCCATCGTATGCACGGGTGACCACAGGCCCCCTGACCACGATCTCCCCGATTGTGCCGTTATTCAGCACAGAAACGTCCCGCCAGCGAGACACAGGCCCCTCCGATGGTTCGATAATTAAAACCTCAATACCCGGCAGCGCCCTACCCACACAGGTCCCTGCCCCTAAGACGGTCTGTTTCCAGGTCTGCTCCACGATTTCCCGCCCCTCCAGACAGACGATGGGCAGACATTCTGTAGCTCCGTAGGGCGTAAATATCTTGGCATCATCAGGCAACACCGTCTGCAACTCTTCTATAAGGTGTCCAGGCACAGGGGCTCCGGCCATCAAAATTTTTTGAAGCCCCAAGGTAATAGCATGCTCCAGGCAATACTTGCTCACCACCTGCCAAATCGCTGGAGAACCAAAGGAGTAGGTCACCTGGTACTTCTGCAGACTGGCAACAAATTTTGCTGGATCCACTTGAGCCGGACGCGTTGGATCCATATCAGGAATAACGGCCCTGGCACCCAGAGCGATGGAAAACAAACCAAAGAGAGGGAAACCCGGTTGATCGATATCGCTGCTGCTGATACCAAAATAATCACGGATATACTGCAACTGAGTATGAAAAATGCCGTGGGTATATTGTACCCCTTTGGGCGGCCCCGTAGAGCCGGTGGTAAAGATAATTGCGGCCAGTGCATTGAACCTTGCTGCATGGGTTTCAGGATGCTCATCAATCGGAGTACCTTCCTCGCGATGCTGAGCAGGTGGCAGAGATGCTCCCCGCCACCAGAACCATCCCTCCACACAGATTCTCAGTCTGACGCTCTGAAAGGGTTTGCGAAACAGAAGACTCACCAGAACGGCTTTGGGTATGCCGACAAGCACGTCAGGGCGCACCGATCCGATACAACGCAAAAGATTATTAAACCCCATCCCGGGATCAATAAGAATGACCACAGCCCCCAATTGGAACAGGGCAAAGGTGAGGGCAATAAATTCCACTGATGGCCGAACCATCAGCATGACCCGGTCACCCGGCACTACTCCCTGGGCCAGGAGGCTGCTATGATACCCAGCGGTGATCCGGCCAAGCTCGGAAAAAGTCCAGGAATCCCAGGTGGTTCCTCGTCTAGCGGTCAGCGCGATCTTATGTTCGAGTTCCACGGCCAGATCCTGAAGGACCCGGGCGATATTATAATCAGTCTGGGGTGTCTCCATGGACCTTGGTAAAAAATCTATCCAACAGATGTTTCATTTGGGGAAAGGCGTCCTCCAGGATATAGTGGCCTGCCTGGGGAAAATAATGGGCTTCTGCATTGGGAAAACGTTGCTGCCACTGCCGATAAAAATGATCGTTAAAACAAAAATCCTTACCACCCCAGCAGATGAGCATGGGCGTGTCGGCCAGCCGGGCCAGCCCGTACTCTATCCGCCGCAGCCTCTCATAGGAAGGATGGTCAGGGGAGAGAGGAATATCTCTGATAAAATCCAGCACTGCTTTCCTGTTTTTCCACGAATCATAGGGGGCAAGATAGCCTGCGGCAACCTGTCTGTCCAAAGGTTTACTGACAGCCATGTAACGAGCGGCCCCGGCAAACCCGTTCACCCCCCGCACCAACAGATCGCCAAGCAGGGGCACCTTGCAAAGCGCGATACGAAAAGGTATCCTGGTTGAACGAAAAGCTGCCGTGTTCAGCACCACCACTCCCCGGACCATTGAGGCATGCTCCACAGCCCAGCCCAGCCCAATGGCTCCGCCCCAGTCATGCACGACCAGAATGCACGCAGCAATCCCCAAATGATCAAGCAGCTGTTCCAGGTGTTGAATACGGGTATCCAGTGTGTAGACGCAATGCTGCGGTTTATCAGAAAAACCACAACCGAGGTGGTCTGGCACGATAACCCTGTATTGCGGTGCAAACTCAGTCACGAGATGGCGGTACATATACGACCAGGTCGGATTGCCATGTACACAGACAATGGCAGGCCCCCGGCCCTCATCCAGGTAGGCCACTCTGTTGCCGTTCAGCTCGATATAATCCGGTTGAAACGGATATTGGACCAGTTGTTCTGTCACCATTGAAGCGCGAGAATCATTGCATTAATACCGGAGCCAATGCCCATAAGCGCTGCATACTCCCCCGATCTGATGCCCCCCTGTTCCACCCCCAGCGCCATGGTTATGGGTGCAGAAACAGAGCCGACATTGCCAAGAAAAGGCAAGGTTTCAAAATTTTTTTCAGGATTTAGTTGGAGTTTTTCAAACAGCAGCCTGGCGTGGGCGCGACCGACCTGATGACAAAAAAAGCGATCTATTTTCTCAGCAGGCCATCCCATGGTCGAGAGAAAATCCTGCCAACAGGCATGGGCAACGGCAACGCCCTGGTGCAGAAGCTCCTCGGACTCAGTGGACATCAGCGTGCCCTGTTCGGAATTCTGTCCGCCCTGGCAAAGGTTATTGCAGACTGTATTGGTCCGGCAGGAACCGCCAAGAAGATAATGTCCTGTATCAAGGACATCCTTGCGCGTCATGATCAGGGCAACCGCTCCAGAGCCGATGGTCAGGGATGCAAACAGATGCTTCACGCTTTTTCGGGTGAGACTGGTATCGGTTCGCATGGCAGTGAGCGTGGACTCAACCAGGTTCTCTGCCGTCTCTCCGGCCACGATAAGGCCAGAGCGAACCTGTCCCAGCTCCAGCATATTGGCCAGTACGACCACACCGTTGAGAAAGCCCAGGCATGCATTGGAGATATCAAAGATCTGGCAGGTTTGCGGCAAGCCAAGCTCTCGGTGGACAAAAGCAGCGGTGGCTGGCTCCATCATATCCCGGCAGACCGAAGTAAACAACAGACAACCCAGGTCCTCTGGAGGGATTCCGGCCTGTTCCAGAGCATGTCGGCCGGCGAGTATGGCGCCCTGACTTGGCCGGGTTCCCGGATGCCACAGCCGCCTGCTGGTGATCCCGCTCATCAGTTCCAGTCTGCCTGCCGGTAAATTCAGACGGTCATAAAGGCTTTCCAGCTGCTCCTCAATGGCAGTAGAAGTTATCTCTCTTGGCGGTAGGGCATAGCCGAAGTTATGAAGGCAGACCTGAGAATAACGCATAAGACTCTTTCCATATCCGACAGTGCTCGCTTACACCGCCCTACATTCTTGCTCGTTCATGCATCCTGAACTGGTGTCATTGCTCCTTGCATACGCCCTCAGCGCCTGCAAGTGTTCATGAGTAATCCGGGCTAGTCCACTGTGTACCTGTTGGCCCAAGCAATAAGCAGGGCGAACAAGGCCAAATCGTCCAACATCCCTATAAGTGGAATCCATTCCGGTATAATATCATAGGGAACCAGGACATAGAGGAGTCCGGCCCCAAGGACTATTTTGACAAAGAGCGGCGTTGATGGGGATACAAATACCCGCCAGGCATGCCGAATCATGCCGATAACCTTCAAGGCTGTATTCGCCGGACCGATCATGGCCTCAGGTAACCACTTTGCCGACAATCTCTGCGTCGTAATAATTCAGCCCCATACCGGCATCCACCACCAGACACTGTCCATTCATCCCCGAAGAACGGGGCGAAAGCAAAAATGCCGCCACATTAGCCGCTTCAACGGTCTGGAGTGCACGTTTTCTCAAGGTGGCTTTTTCGGCGAACAGATACGAATCAATATATCCTGGTATACCCGCTGAAGCCGAGGTCTTCAGCAAGCCCGGACACACCGCATTGAAGCGTACCCCGGAAAAAGAGGAAAAACTTTTTGCCAGAAAGACGACAGAGGATTCCAAAGCGGCCTTAATAGGAGCCATGTACCCATAATTCTCGGCAGCCATACGGGTAGAGGAAATGGAAACAGTGACCACAGAGGCCTGCTGAGACAATAACGACTTGAAGTGATGAGCAATAGCCACAAGTGAAAAACAACTGATGTCCACGGCCTGCAAAAAATCTCTTTTCAAAGTCTGGTGGAAAGGCCGCACCCCTGCACTGTAGTTGGCAAAGGCTATGGAGTGTACCAGCCCATCGATGGTGGCGGCAGCCTCCTGTTTAATCTGATCCCGTACGGTGATAATATTGGCCTCATCTTCCACGTCACAGGTAAAGACATGGGATCCGGGGAAAAGTTTTTTTGCCGCAGCAACCCTCGCCTCACTGCGGACCACGTGAATTACCTCTGCACCCGCTTCCACAAGCACAGTGCCGATGTGCGCCGCCACAGACTTTTTATTCGCCAGCCCGAAAACAACAACTTTTTTCCCCTCAAGTCCAAAGAAATCCATTTCTACCTCTTGAGTGCACAGGAAAAATCTACCTGAACCGCCACTTTGCCAGCCACCTTGACCGATCCTTTAAGAAACCAGGCCCCACCGACGGCCTCCTTCATGCCAGCCGACACGGTGATCGTGTCCCCTGGCCTAACCTCACGTTTGAACCTTGCCCCCTGAATCCGGGTTAACACAGGAACCCCTTCCTCCACTGCCTGATCTTCTCTTGCCTGTTCCAGCATAACACTGATAAGCAGAGCGCCAGCCTGAAAAACTGCCTCACAGAGGATGACACCGGGCACCAGGGGATACGCAGGATAATGCCCTTTGAACATCTCCAGCTCCGGTGGTATTCTTTTCTCCGCAACAATGCTGTCATCGTTGATCTCCACCACCCTGTCCAACCACAAAAAGGGTGGTCTGTGCGGAATCTTTTCATAAATATAGGACACCCCCTTGTCAGGCATCACAGTCCCCCTGTTACCTCGAGGAGCGCACCATTGATATAGGAAGCTCTGGTACTGCACAGGAAGAGGACAGCCTCTGCAACCTCATCGGGCCGCCCAAACCGCCTCTGGGGCACCATTTTTTTGTATTCCTGTAGCTGTGATTCAGAAAGATCGTCTATCAGGTCAGTGGCTATAAAACCCGGAGAGACACAATTCACTGTAATTTTCTTTTTGGCAACTTCTTTACTCAGTGATTTAGCCAGCCCAACCTGTCCGGCCTTGGAAGCGGCATAATTGGCCTGACCCGGAAAACCCATGGCACCCATGGGCGAGGTAATGAAGACAATCCGGCCATATTTCTGCTGCATCATGAGCGGGACGACAAATCGAGACATATGAAAGCCACCACTCAGGTTCACCTCAAGAACCCGCTGCCAGTCTTCCGGTTTCATCATGGCCAGCACGGCATCCCGCCGCACCCCCGCGTTGTTAACTAAGATATCAATGGTTGTAAACTGTTCCACCACCCATGTATAAAAATGCTCCACCGCCGTATAATCACTGACATCAAGCTGGTAGAGCTTCAGTGTTCCCGCAAGCAAAACAGCTTCTTTGGTCAGCTGTTGCGCCGCTGTCTTGTTGCCAGCATAAATTCCAATGACAGTTGCCCCCTGCTCCAGCAAAGCCCTGGTCACAGCTTTCCCAATCCCACGGGTGGCACCTGTCACGATAGCCTTTTTCCCCTCAAACTCCACAGTTCCCCCTTGTTATCTCCTCTCTCATATCCGTACCTTCTTCTTGAATCCAGACCAAGCACTCCCCAGTGGCACCTCGGTCTCCAGTTGTTTCAGCCTTAAACCTGCAGCGTGGTGTCCCTGTTCATAGCTGCAGATCCAGGTCAACAACGAAGAAAACCATCCACATCATTGGCCACTATAACCCCATAGTTGATGGCCCCCAGCCAGCCGGACATAATAATACCAACCGACCCGGCATGAAACAAGCCCGGAATTTCCTTGTGTAGGGATCGGGAAACCTCCAATCCTTCAAATTTAGTACCAAAAGATGTCCCTCTGGTGTGCAGAGTATAGCGATGAAACGTGCGGGGAGTGGCCGATTCCAGGGTGTCGATTTTGTCCCGTACCCCAGGAAGGTAGCGTTCAAGATCCTGCAGACACCGTTCTATCATAGCCTGCTTGGCTTCCAGATATTGATTCTGCTCCAGACCTGCCCAGGCATTGTAATCGGCGTTCATTGAAGCCACAATGGTATAGTCCGGTTGGTCAGGACGGGTTTTGGGATAGTAAATGGAAAAAGTCCGGCTTGAGGTCTCCATACTGCACAGTTCACTGGCATCGAACTCCGGGGCGGAAGAAGAGAAAATCAGGTCTCCTATATCAGCAATGGCCTCACCCTTGCGTATCCCCATATAGACTTGGCAGCTTGAATTACTGACTATAACGCGGTCAAATCGAGAGAGGAAAGCTCCTCCAAATGCTTCCCTGCCAACGAGCTGCTCCACGGTATTGGTTATTCCTGCGTTGGACACCACTGATCGCGCCTCTATAAGGGTGTTGTCAACCAGCACGCCCTGTATCCGGCCCCGCTCAAGGACGACCCGCTCAACCAGCGCCCGAGTACAAATGGTGACCCCATTGGATTCCAGTTCTTCAGCCATAAGGGCAATCAACCTGTCTGTCCCGCCCTGGAACGTAAAAACCCCTTTATTCATGAAGTTGGAAAATACAATACCGTACGTAATGGCCGGTTCGTCCAGGGTCGAGCCATTGGCATAGGTGATGGGTTCCATGAGTAACCTGTGCACATCACTCCTGCCCGGAAAAAACTGCTCAAACAGTTCCCTGGTGGTCATGGACTGTTCATCGTAGAAATTCATGCTGTCCACGGTTTTAAAAAAATCATCAACAGTCTGGGGGTGAATGGCAAACTTTTCCTGGAGAATACGAATAAAGTCTTCCTTGCTGAAGGTGGTGGTCAAAGTAAACTGCGGGTTATTGAAGACAATATTTGGCAGCGGGACAATGGCGTCTCGAATGGCCTTTCCCCAATATTTTTTACAGGTCTTAACCATGCCGTAAGGAAAACCATGGAGGGAAACATCGAAGATATGACCGCCGCGTCTGAACCAAGTTGCCAAGCCGCCAAGCTGAAAATGGTGCTCCAGAAGCAATACGCTGTGACCTGTCTTGGCCAGCCTGTTGGCACAGGTCAGGCCACCCAGACCTGAGCCGATGACAATAACATCGTAACGGGGCAGAAGTTGTTTTTTACCTGCACTCTTCATAATACGTCTACTTAATGGTGTAAAACTCCCTGCACACCAACTCAGGACAGGGATGTAGTTGTCTGTTCCTGATGCAGTTCCTCAGAACGCACCCTCTTTGCACGACCACAGGCACTCTCCCGCGAAGCTAACAACCTTTCTGACTTGTAACAAAACCTTCTGGAAGACGATTTGAGAAAAATTTGGAATAATTGCTGCAATTACTTTATGTTCTAACTATTTATTCTATTTTCATTTCCATACAATGTTCATGAAAAATTTGGGCTAGAGTACATGGGTATTGACCATAACCACCCCGCTCAGCATGGACCCAACAATGCCCAGATATCCCTGATCGGTACCGGCAATATACAAATTTTTCCAGGGTGTTTTGCCCGTTGCCAGTTTAACAGGACTGCCGTAGACGGCACCAGCCTTTTTCCGGGTGAATCGCTCAATGGTAAGCGGGGTAAAACTGTCCTGAAAAACAATATCCTCGGCATAGGGGCCAATAATCCTGCTGCTGCTTGCAACCGCCTCATGGGCGCAGCGCCTCTTTTCCTGCCGGTATTGTCTAGACGACAACGCCTGCCAGAGAGAATAATTGGCAGCATTGGTAACCCGTATCTGCGATTCTTCCATCTGTTCCAGCCCTTGAAAGTTTTGGGAAAAACAAATAACCCCCCATTGCGGATCAATGAGTTCCCCTGGCTGTCTATAGCGCACCGAGTCGGCATGGCTGTAAAAAAGTATGGCCTCTCCGCTATGCAGCCTATCGGCAACATTCGGTTTGAGGACCGACAAGGTCTCCAAAAAGCTCATCCGGCCGGTATATTGTGCGGTCTCAGTCTGCCAACCGGTCAACCGTATGGTTTCTGGTATACCGACCGTGGAGACGATATGCTCTGCAGAAACAGACGTACCATCGGTAAAATGCGCTCTTTGCACCTTTTTCGAGTCATGCTCCAAGGTTTCAACAGCCTTGTTATAGCGAATCTCCCCCCCGAAGCGCTCGAATTGTTGCAGCACGAGCAGGAGAAAGTCCCGCATGGTGCCTTGGGGACGAAACAATCCTTCCTCGAAAAGAGCCCGGAACATGATGACAAACTGACCCAGACTCATGTCATCTTCTTCCGCGTTTCCGTAGACCATTGTCGGCAGGAGAATCATGCGCTCCAAAAGGGGTTCGGCAAGGTGATGGGATAAAAACGCGCGAGCAGACTGCCATGGTTGCACGCTAAAGGCATCATACTCTTTGACAGCCTGCCGCAGGCGTCGGAAACGATCAATACAGCCGGAGAAGGTCTGAGCAACCTCATCCTCCAGCAAGGCGACATCGTTTGAAAAGCGAATTGTAGCTGAGGGGAAACGTACAAGGGAATACTTCTGCGGACATAGCTGGAACGTTTGACGGGAGAGTTTCAGCTGGCGAAACAACAGATTCAGGGGAGCTTTTTTTTCCCCTGGAAGAGCAAAATTCGTCATGGCATGCAGACCTGTCTCAAAAAACCGACCTTGCCTGTAAAAATAGGAGTTGAGTCCTCCCGGCAATGCATGCTGCTCAACAATAAGTGTCTTGACCCCGAAACGGGCGGCACGGATGCCTGCGGCAATGCCAGAGAGTCCGCCACCAATAACGAGGAGCTGATAATCAGCCATAGAAGTTGTACGCCTGCGCTATTCCCTGCTTTTTCAAGAGCCTGGCAGAATAATCAGGTGTTTTTAAGTTTTGGCTCCAGATAGTTGACACAACTTGTCAAAGTAACCAGTTCTGGATATTCCTCTTCTGGAATCTGCACCTGATATCGCTTGCGCAATTCCATGACAATATCCAAGAAATCCATGGAATCCAGATCAAACTGATCACGCAGGGGCTCGTCGGCATCCAGATTGTCAAAATCTGCTTCTTCATCTATCTCTTCAATGATTTCAAGGACAACATCCTTGATTTCCTCACGAGTCATTCGATAACCTCTCCTCTCCACACAATACCAGATAAACAAACCAGGGGACTTCTTGCCAGCCAATGGTCATAGCCCGAACTTCTCATGAACATTGTGCAGAAATAAAAAAAGTATTATAAAATCAATAAACTAGGAAAAAAGTGTCACCAATCTCTCCAAAATATACATCAAAGCTCAGTTCGGCTGTCACCATCTTCGCCAGTGTTTTGACAGTACATAGAGGGTACGAGAATGCACTGCCCAAAACTGTGCATCTGGCACCGCCTGTGCTAATGAGAAATCCGGAATCGTTTACGTTCACGTCTCCAACCAGTACCCGGGGGCAATGCCTCAGCAAGGCCGACAAAGCCGAAACACATACCACAAAAACAGTCAGTTTGCCATAAATCTCTTGACTATAACCACTGAATTTATCCCCAGCATCCCAAAGGAATTGTTAAGAATGGCATGCACCTCGGGGACTGTCCGCGGTTCATCAATGACCAGGCCGCGAAGGTTGCACGCCGGATCCAGTTCATCGATATTGATAGTTGGATGGACCATATGATCAGTAAAGGTCGGTAGGTTACATGCCAATTCCAACACGCCTGCCGCGCCCATGGCATGGCCGATGGTGGATTTGGTGTTATTTATCCATGTGGTGGGGCAATCGTTGAAGAGTTCTCCGACAGCCCAGCACTCCTCCCCGTCCCCCTGGGGAGTCCCTGTGGCATGGGTATTGACAACGGTTATATGCTCTGGTGACATCCCCGCTTTTTTCAAGGCCATCTCCATACAGGCTTTCTGTCTGGGCCCATATGGCAGAACAAAGTCCCTTGCATCGGAGTTCATGGCATAGCCTGCTATCTCACAATATATTGTGGCTTGGCGTTTCAAGGCCTTGTCCAGGCGCTCCAGGGTAAAGATGCAGCCTCCATCGGAAATAACAATGCCGTTGCGCCCCTTGTCAAAGGGGCGACTGGCTTGAGTTGGATCTTCGTGCTCCGCCAATGCTCCTTGGGCTTTGAAGCTGGCAAAAATACCGAAAGAGCCTGTACATTCAGAAAAGCCACCACACAACGCCAGGTCCACCTCATCAAGCAGCAACATCTGAACCCCCTGGATCAGAGAGGCGTTGCCAGCAGCACAGGCAGCGCCAATAGAGTAGTGGGGACCGGTAATCCCCAGGTTCATGGTTATTTCACCAGCGGGATTATTCAATACGGTGCGGGGATTATGGTGGTGTGTCCAGTACTGGACGTTGTTGTCAAATTGGCCTATGTTATACACTTCATTTTCCGTTTCAACGGTTCCGTGTTCCGTCAGGCCAGTGTATACTCCAGTTCGGCTTTTATCATACTCTGTAAAATCGATCCGGGCATCGGTCAAAGCTTCGTTGGCACAATACACAGCCATACATCCGGCGCGGGTGCCCCTCTTGTTTTCACGCTTTTTACGGTATCGGGTTTCATCAAAACTGCACAGGCCTGCCGGATGAGGCCCCATATATCGCAAGTCCAGAGTGCCAATACCGCTCTTTCCCTCCAGTACATTGCTCCTGAATTCTTTGAGGGAAGAAGCCCCGGGGGCCACCAACCCAACCCCGGTTATAACTATACGTTGTGAATCTGCTAATATGTTCATTCTCTATCTTTTCTTCAACTGAGGTCTCCAGGCTCCTGGACTAAAACAATCGTCTGAGAGACTATACAAAAAGTTCTCACTATTCTCAGAGGATGCGAACGTGAGGATAAGGAGCAGGCCAGTATAGGTCTGCTCAGACATGAGGAGTTGGATCCTGCGCCTGCCCTATCCGCATGCAGGCAAAAACCAGATCCAAAGCAGACAAAAAAGAATGCGGAAAACATCTGAAAAGGTCCATGCCGCCCTTTTGCTTATTTCTCAGAATACACCTGTACCCCTAAGTCGGTGAGCCCAGAGAGCAGTAAGCGGATATGCCCCTCAAAAGACCTGTGCACGCAGCGCTACTGCAGCAGTTTTCGGACTATCTCCGGCACTTCGGCCATGGCTTCACCCAGCTTATCAGGCATAGAGCCACCGGCCTGAGCCATATCAGGCCGACCGCCCCCTTTTCCACCAACAATGGCAGCGACCTGCTGGACCACCTCACCGGCCTTGATTCTTGTGGTCAGGTCTTTGGAAACCAGAGACAACAGGGCAGCCTTACCTGCAAACTCGCCGCCAAGCACCGCGACTCCTGAGACCAGTTTATCCCGCACTTTATCACCGATTTCACGGAGCGTCTTGGGGCTGTCCAATTGCACAAGGGATGCGACAACCGGCACACCAGCCACCTCAACAGCCCCTGCAATCATCTGCTCCAGATTGGCCAGGGACATGGAAGCATGTAACGAGGCAATCTCTTTTTCCAGCTCTTTTTGGCGTCTAAGCAAGGCGGCAATCTTGTCCGCTGCGCTCTCAAAAGGTCCGGCAACAGCTTCGGACACAGCAGCGACATTCCTGATCAAGCCATGCATCCAGGCAACGGCCTCGGCACCAGTCACCGCTTCGATTCGCCGTACGCCTGCAGCAATACCTGTTTCATGAATTATCTTGAAAAATCCTATGTTGCCGGTAGCAGAGGTATGTGTACCACCACAGAGTTCTTTACTGAAATTGCCGATAGAAACCACCCGCACCGTATCTCCATATTTTTCTCCAAAAAGGGCTGTCGCCCCTTCGGCAATGGCCTGCTCACGCTCCATGACCTCTCCACTCACCCGGGTATTACGCCTTATCTCATCATTGACAAGTTGTTCAATGCGGATGATTTCTTCAGGAGTAATCGGAGAGAAATGGGTACAGTCAAATCGTAATCGCTTGTCGTCCACCAACGATCCGGCCTGTTTCACATGATCTCCCAAGACCTCTTTCAGGGCAGCATGCACAAGGTGGGTTGCTGTATGATTCAAAGCGACAGCGATTCTTCGCGCTCCCACCTCCAAACAGACGGCTTGACCAACTTTGGCCGTGCCTGCTTCTACCACGCCATGGTGGAGGATGATGCCCTCCGCTGGAGACGTTGTCTGCTCCACCAAAATCCGTCCATTCTGCCAGCGTATTTCTCCAGAGTCACCGACCTGTCCACCAGATTCTGCGTAAAAGGGAGTTTTCGCACAGACAAAACGAACTCTTCTCCCCTGCCCGGCTTGGTCCACCAACTGCCCATGCTCATCAAGAATACCTATAAATTCCGACTCTTCAACCCGGGCGGCATATCCGGTGAAATCGCACCGCGTTCCCTGCTCAAGCAGCGTGAGTACGCCCTCGTCCAGATGATCGATATCGCTTCCTTTCCATGACCTCCTGGACTGCTCACGCTGATGTTGCATGGATTGGTCAAATCCCTGCTGGTCAAAACCGACACCCCGCTCAATGGCAATATCGCGAACGATGTCCACGGGAAAACCGTAAGTATCATAGAGCGTAAAGATAAAGGTACCGTCAATGACGGCATTCTCGACACGTTTTTGCTGGAGACGCTCTATCTCCTGACCGAGCTTCTGCAAGCCATTGTCTAGAGTTTGGCCAAACCGTCTTTCCTCATTGCTCACCACTTTGGCAAGCAGCTTCTTTGTTTCTCCTAGGTGCGGATAGGCTGCCACCATATTCTCCGTCACTAAGGCGCAGACACCAGGAAAAAAGGAATCCAGTCCCAGGGCGCGGCCATAACGAATGGCTCTGCGCATAATTCTGCGCAGTACATACCCCCGCCCTTCATTGGACGGGAGTACGCCATCTGCCACCAGAAAGGTTGTTGCCCGGGCATGATCCGCAATGACCCGAAGTGAGACATCGTCCTGATCATTATCGTGATACTTTTTCCCTGCAAGTTTGGCTATATACTCAATAAGCGGGGTAAACAGATCACAATCAAAATTATTGTGTTTCCCCTGAAGAACGGCTGCAACGCGTTCAAGCCCCATGCCTGTATCAATGGAAGGCTTTGGCAGCGGGGTCATGTTCCCTTCTTCATCGCGATAGAACTGCATAAACACGAGGTTCCAGAGTTCCAGATACCGGTCACAATCACATCCCAAAAAACAATCAGGCCTACCGCAGCCAAGGCTTTCCCCCTGATCGATATGAATCTCTGAACAGGGTCCGCAAGGCCCTGTGTCACCCATGGCCCAAAAGTTGTCTTTTTCGCCCATACGCACAATTCTACCAGCAGGAAGGCCTTGCACCTCTTCCCACAGTGCATACGCCTCATCGTCCTCTTTATAAACGGATACCCAGAGTTTTTCGGGATCAATACCAAGTTCTACGGTCAGAAACTCCCAGGCAAAGGCAATAGCCTCCTTTTTAAAATAATCGCCAAAAGAGAAATTTCCCATCATCTCGAAAAAGGTATGATGCCGGGCTGTATAGCCAACGTTCTCGAGGTCATTGTGCTTGCCGCCTGCCCGTACGCAGCCCTGGGCCGTTGTCGCTCGCACATAAGGGCGCTTTTCTTCACCCATGAATACCTTTTTGAACTGCACCATCCCTGCGTTGACAAAGAGCAGGGTCGGGTCATCATGGGGCACAAGCGAGGAAGACGCTACCCTGGTATGACCATTTCCTTCAAAAAATTGCAAAAAACGTCTTCGGATCTCTTCTCCAGTCATTGCTCAACAAAAAAGTAAAAGTTATATCTAATCGGGCGGAAGGCAGCCCGGGCATGGATGTGCAGTCCCCCTGCAGGCATCTCTTTTGGTCCTGAAAAAAGAAAGCTGCATGATATACACGAAATGTTCTCATGCCAATAAAAAAACACCTTCTGCCCTTGTCCAATGCAGGTCGGCAACGCAGGTCGACAACAAATGGGGGCCCAGGGAGCCGGTCTTGCAAAACCCGGCCCCTTTCCTTGTTCCTGCTCTGTCTGGAAAACAAAACAGGCAGGGCACCCCTGCCCTGCCTGTTTTGTTCTCTTCGGAAACTCTCGCCCGGATTGTTCATGGACATTTTGTCTCCTTTGAAAAAAAAGAGACAAAAACAGATGGATGTAATGTCCGTGAGCAGGTCCGAACTTCGACAAAATATGCACCTGGCACAGCCTGAGCTGATAAGAAATCCAGGCTAACTGAGCTGTTTTTTCCCTGCCACAAGCTGATCGACAACAGCCGGATCGGCCAGAGTCGAAATATCGCCAAAATCAGCAAAATCATCGGCTGCAATCTTACGCAATATTCGACGCATGATTTTACCTGAGCGTGTTTTCGGCAGCCCCGGTGCCCACTGGATCACCTCAGGGGTGGCAATGGGGCCTATCTCTTTTCGCACATGCATTCTCAACTCTGCAAGCAGCTCTTCGGTCTCCTCAGCCCAACTCATCAAAGTGACATAGGCAAAAATGCCCTGCCCCTTAATCGGGTGCGGCATGCCAACAGCAGCAGCTTCTGCCACGGCCTCGTGGGACACCAAAGCAGACTCGATTTCTGCTGTCCCCAGGCGATGGCCGCTGACGTTGATTACATCATCAAGACGACCCAGTATCCAGAAATAGCCATCCTCGTCGCAACGGGCGCCATCCTCGGGATCATAAATACCCTCATACCGGCTGAAATAGGTTCTCTTGTACCGCTCTGGATCGCCGAAAACCCCCCTGAGCATGCCTGGCCAGGGCCTGCGTATGACGAGATGTCCGCCCTCATTAACCCCAGCTTCCTCCCCTGCTTCATTGAGTATGGCCGCATCAATGCCAGGCAACGGAAAACTGGCGGAGCCGGGTTTCAGTGAGGTTGCATATGGCAGAGGAGCAATCATAATGCCGCCGGTCTCCGTCTGCCACCAGGTATCAACGATGGGCAATTTTTCCTTGCCCACGTTGACATAATACCACATCCAGGCTTCTGGATTGATCGGCTCACCCACTGATCCCAGGACGCGCAGACTGCTCATATCATAGCGCTCGGTATGCTCCACTCCCTCCCGCATAAGCGCTCGGATAGCAGTCGGAGCAGTGTAAAAGATATTGACCTTGAATTTCTCGACGATTTTCCAAAATCGATCTGGCGCCGGGTAGTTGGGGACTCCCTCAAACATGACAGAGGTAGCACCCAGACCAAGAGGGCCATAGAGGATATAACTGTGGCCTGTTATCCAGCCAATGTCGGCTGTACACCAGTATACATCGTCGTCCTTGAGGTCAAAAGCCCACTGGCAGGTATGCATGACGTAGGTCAAATAGCCTCCAGTGGTGTGCACCACTCCTTTGGGTTTCCCAGTGGATCCCGAGGTATAGAGAATAAAAAGCAGATCCTCTGCATCCATGGATTCCGGTGCACAGTCCGATGTAATATCCCTGGCCTCCATTTCTTCGTGCCACCAGCAGTCTCTTCCTTCCTGCATAGTATGTACTTCAGTCTGTCCCCGGTTGACCACAATGCAGGTCTCCACGCTGTCACATTCCTCCAAGGCCTCATCCGCATTGACCTTGAGCGGAATAGCCTTGCCAGAACGCAAAACAGCATCAGCGGTAATCAGCACCTTTGCTTCGCAATCCTGAATGCGACTCTGCAGGGCAACAGCAGAAAAACCTGCAAAAACGACAGAATGCACTACCCCCAGCCTAGCACAGGCCAAAAGTGAAATAGCCAACTCCGGTATCATCGGAAGATAAATGGCAACCCGATCACCTTTTTTCACGCCTTTCTTTTTTAAGACATTGGCAAATCGACACACCTCCGTATGCAGCATCTGGTAGGTATAAACCCGTACATCCTCTTCAGGTTCACCCTGCCATATGAGGGCTGCCTTGTTCCGCCTGCCATCCGTCAGATGGCGATCCAGACAATTTGTTGAAATATTAAGTTTTCCGCCCTTGAACCACTGCACTTCGGGTTCCGTCAGATCAGCCTCAACCACCGTGTCCCATTTTTTGTCCCAGGTAACGAGTTGTTCTGCCCTCTCCGCCCAAAAGCCTTCTGGATCGTCCATGGATCGTTTATAGGCTGCCCGGTACTCCTCCATAGATTTGATCCAGGCCTGCTCACGACCTTCCTCTGGCGGCTCAAACGTACTGCCTGCACTCAACAAGCTTGTAATTTTAATGTCCTGCTCACTCATATTTCCCTCTAACTGAAGCTTTAGGTGTCAGATAAAATGTCTGTTCTTTTAGCGGATCACTGTTGCCTAGCCCGGACTTCTCATCAACTCAGGGAGACCAGGTTCGGGAATTTTTGGTACCTCATTGTGCTTGGGTATATAAGCGACCAAAATACTGCCGAAGGGGTACCGCCCGGGCTGAGCGCTGGTGAACAGTTTGAAGAAACTGGCCCTTTATCGTATCTTCAAACTTATTGTCTTTCTTTTATATTTTTTCCAATCTCCACACATGTTCATGAGGATACCAGATCAAGTATCTTCCCCCACGTACCTCTATCACAAAGCAGGTGCACAACCCTCATAAATTCAGGTGGTTGAAAAGCTGTCGGGAAACGACCGTATGTATCGGAAACAGCCTCGATTCTTGCTGGCCAAAGAAAAAAGAAAACCGAACATTATCAAGACCCTCCCTTTCTTGATAAAAATATACGAGTACTCTTCCACGCCTGCTTTGTCAAGGTTTATGAATCAAGAGTTCCCCCACCTCGCCCCCTCCCCTTTCTTCTGCTAACCCGGATTTCTCATCAGCTCAGGTGGTGCCAGGCTCAGGAATTTTGGGTACCTCATTTCACTTGGGTATATGGGTAACCAAAAAACTGCCGAAGAGGGTACCCCCTGAACTGAGCTTGATGAACAGTTTGTCGTAATGTGAGCCTGCTTACGGGCAACACCTACATCTGTTTTTGTCTCTTTGTTCTCAAATGAGACAAGATGTTCATGAGACATCCGGGCTAAAATTTGGCCCCGGCTATACGCCGCGTTCCATTCTCAAGACATGTTCAGCTCCTCAACAAAATCTGGGGGAAGATTCTGCTGAAAAACCGGTTTTAGATTCTTCAAAAGATTGTAAGGATGCAAGGTTGTAGCGATAATCTCCTTGAGAACAGACTCAAACTTGACAGTTTTGCGAAACTGTTGGATACTTTTTTTAAGGAGTCCCCTGAACCCGTGCATATTCAACAAAAGCGCAGATACCAGGCAGCAGTGTGCTCGACTTAAAAAAACTATTGCCGTCATGGCCAGCACGGCAGATGGGTCGTCCCAGAGGGGCTTCGGCATGCTGCTATGCGCCCTGCCTACAACGAGAACCAGCTCCTGTCACCTTGGCTCTTGCTTCTCTTTGAGGACAATAGGCAGCCCAGGCACAAGCGCTCAAACCTCACGGACTCAGGAATCACCCAAATAAGCGCCCTGACAAAGGGTATCTTACTTACAAAAATTACCAAAAAACTGCCTTACTTCGGCAGGCGTGCAGGCTCAGCCTGCTGACAAGATAAGAAGACAGGTATGCTGTGACTTTTGCTCTCAAACTTCTCACATTTGCACTTAGCCGCCCACAAAAAACACTTACCCTGGGACTTGTTTTTTTCATTCTGTCCGGCTTTGCCTTTGCCTCCAGTTTTTCCTTTATCATCTCCCGCCACTTGAGCAAAGGCCTCCCGCATCCGACTCTTTTTAATGAGGAAGAATCAAGCCTCGCTTACCAAGACGACCTGATTGTTGTATTGCGCAACCCCGGAAACACAAAGGGTGTTTTCTCACCGGATTATTTACAAAAGGTCAACCAATTCTGCTCGGCATGGAAAAGGTATTCCGGGGAAAACCCAGCACACCCCAGACTCCTGGCTACCGATTACCTCGGTATCTGCAATGTGGATATGGTCTCTGAAACAACATTGGGTAGCGCTCCATTAACGCCCCTGCTCCCTGAACAATTCACCTTTACCGACGCAGATATTGATCAACTTATCCAGAAGATGAACCATAACATCTTTTTCAAGGACCTGATCATCTCAAAAGGGAACCAGTCAACAGCCCTCTATTTGCCCCTGTATGCCCCGGGAACGACGGCGGCCCTTACTTCTGTCAGCGATGAACTGGTTCGGCGTTTGGAGCTTCAACCGGATCAGGTGTGCAATGCCGGTCTTGCTCTGTACCGTGAGACCTTGTTTCATCAGGGGCATCGGACAGCGCTCCTTTCTTCTCTACTCGCCGGCTGCCTTATCTGGATAGGTGTTGCCTTAGTTAACAAAAAAGCAAGCCATGGGATTGTGATTCTGCTTCCGACAGCCAATGCGACTCTAGCCGTCCTACTCGTTCAGACTGCAACAGGAATGCGTGAAGATATCTTTCTCTTCACCACGCCTGCTCTTGTCGCCGCCACCACGCTGATACAGGCGTTATGTTTTGCACATCGAATAAACAACAGCACGAAATGGTCGCCAAAGGAACCGGAAAAAATTATCTCTGTCCTGGAACCCCTCCTCCCTGCCTGGCTCCGCCTCATGTACGCCCTGATTGCCGCCTGCCTTTCAATAGGTCTGCTTGCACCGTCTCCCCTGCTGAACATGGCCATGATACTCGCGGTTGGTATCACCATGGCATGGTTCATGCCTCTGTTTTTTGTCCCCGCAGGGCTGGTCGTCTTTGGCCCAACAAAAAGAAAAAACAAGCCGACAACGTCCTACCTGCTGCCTCCAGAAAGACCGGAGAACACCTTTCATTTTCCGTATGTGGACCGTCTTGTCCGCAACTACTCAACAGTGACCTTTGCCGCGGTCAGTGCCTTTACCTTGGCCTGCGCCTTCAGTACCGCGCTTCTCAAACAGCAGGACACCCTCATTTCCTGGTATGGGAAGAACCACCATTTCCAGAGAGCGGAACAACTCATCAATAAAAATTTTGCAGGTGCCTACAAACTCATTCTCCGCCTGGAAGCTTCCGACAGAATGTCCCCTTTGGAAACAATTGCTGGACAACTGAAAAGTGATCTTTTCAGACCTCTAGCCTCACAGCCGGATATCCGTACACGCATCATGCATCAGATAGACGAAGCCCTCGCCGCCAGCACCAGCAAAGCCGAACTGTACCACACCCTGGCCCACCAGTGGGAGCAGGAACTCAACCATACGCTGGCCGGTGATATCCTTGCCCAGGATCTCTGGTCCATTGCACTGGACAGCCTTGCAGCTATTACTTACGACGAAAAACCCTTTTCCCATCCTGACATTCTTCGCTACATCGACCAGCTTTCCCTCTATTTACGTGACAGGAGCGCAGCCTCCAAGGTCTTTTCAATTGTGGACCTGACCAAAAAGATGCATCAAGATCTCTACGATGGTGCAACACAGCTGTACTCCATCCCTGCAACCACCAACGCCGTTCTCCAAACCTGGCAGCAGTATGGGAAAGGCAACCATCCTGAATCTTTTTCCCGCTTTATTAACAGCTCCTACAACGCCATAAATATTCTCTTGATCCTCAAAGATCCTAGGCCAAAAACACTCCAGCAACTCCAGGACCGAACCCTGCAATACCTGCAGCGGGAAAAACCACCCATTCCCCTGAAAATCAGTTGGCAAGGCAGCCTTCAAGACCACATAACCTGGAGTCACCAACTCAGCCTGGCCACCTTGCTGCGATGGGGGACATTCCTGCTCACCGCTGCCATCCTCTTCGGAGCGTTCACACAATCGCTGATCAGCGGCAGCGCACTCCTTGGCACTGGCGTTCTGAACCTTATCATCACCCTTGGCATGATGGGGCTGCTCGGTATTCCCATCAGCACAGCGTCCACGGCACTTATCGGCCTGCCTCTACTCACTGCGTCCATCTCCACCTGGTATATCCTCTACAGTGTGACCAGCCTGATAGAAGATGGGGCATCTTATGGCAACGCCCTCAAACAAACCATTGAACACAGTTCGTTTCCCCTTCTCCTGAGTTGCCTGTGTATCACAGGCGGGGGATTCGTCTTTGCTTTCTGCCCATATACGCTCTTTCATGGAGCAGCTTTCATTGGTTTTACCTCTACTCTTGCCGCCTGCTTGACCGCACTTCTTCTTCTGCCTTCTCTTGGCTGGCTCCTCTATAGGGAAGCCGAGATACAGCTCTCACCGGCGCCGATTAGAGGAAAACCCGCACCACCTGCAAAGATCGACAGGGTTACCGCAGAGCCGGAAAAATAATCAGTTCCCGACTTGCAAGAACAAACACCAAATGCTGTAAAGCAAACAACTGCAACCGATGTCTAAAAAAACCAATGAACCAACACCTAACCTGGACCGCTCATGAATACCTGGTTTCACTTGAGAAAAAATAAAAACAGATGGATGTGATCTCCGTGATCCGGCCTGCATTTCAACAAACTGTTCACCCAAGGCCTGCCCAGGCAGTGCCAGGTCCGGTAGTTTTGGGTAACCCGTTCTCCTTGGGTATATGTGCTGCCAAAATACTGCCGAAGGGGGTACCCCCTGGGCTGATGAGAAATCCAGGCTGACACAATGCAGGGAAACATTCAGTCGTCCACCTTTCTCCTGCCTCAATCCAGGACGGATGCAGGCAGGGGGACCAGCACCGGATGTCATCCACGCTCTGGGCTTTGGCGACCATCAGGCCCCCTGTCCATAACGGCGTCCTCCGCTCCGGATGCCCCAACGACAGCACCTTTGAGTGTTCATTCTGTGATCAAAATTCCGCGTATCTCTATTCCCTTTTTGGGAAAGAAAGCTTATATGTTTTCCTTATTCGCCTCACAAATGCAGAGGAATCTGCATTGCTCATTAAAAAATGCCGTGCAGAGGATGCTCCCAAGAGGTGCACCTATACCCAACTATACCCAAGCAGAATGAGGTACCAAAAACAACCGTACCTGACACCGCCTGAGCTGATGAAAAACCCGGGCGGGCAAGCAGGATGTTACAGTACCCAGCACAGTCCCCTACACTACCAGGAGAGCCCATAATGATTATAAACGACTGGATTCACGTTATAGCCGGCTTATTCATTCTCATCAGTCTTGCCTTGGGAGCCGACCTCAGCGGCAATCCCCTCTTCATAAGCAAATACTGGCTACTTTTCACAGCTTTTGTAGGACTTAATCTTTTTCAGTTCGGTTTGAGCAAATTTTGCCCAATGGCGCTGATCCTCAAAAAACTCGGAGTACCCGAATCTAAAACGCATTAAAAGGCAGGTTATTTTGCCAAGCTTCATTCAAGATAAAAACAGGTATGACCATGACCACCCACACATTGTATGACCTAGTGATTGTAGGAGGCGGCCCTGGAGGTATGACCGCAGGGATATACGCCCAACGGGCCGCACTCAAGACCATTCTTATAGAAAAAGGCTATCCCGGCGGCCAGATGGCTGCAACCGATACGATAGAAAACTGGCCAGGAACCGAGAGCATCACCGGACATGAAATGTCGGAAAACTTTCTTGCCCATGTCAAGGCCTATAATCTGCCCATTCTACAGGAAGAAGTAGCGGCCGTGGTACCCGGAACACCGTACCACATTGTCCGGCTCGTCAATGGGGAGGAATATCCATGCCATGCGGTCATCATTGCCGTGGGCGGCAGCCCTCGAAAACTTGGAATCCCAGGCGAACACGACTATTACGGCAAAGGGGTTTCCTATTGCGCAGTCTGCGACGGTTTCTTTTTTCGCAATAAGACCGTAGTCGTCATCGGGGGTGGAGATTCAGCAGCAGAGGAATCCCTGTACCTGGCCAAAATAGCAAAAAAAGTGTACCTGGTCCACAGGCGTGATACGCTACGTGCAAGCATGATCCTTCAGGAAAAGGTCCAAGCTGAACCGATAATAGAAATCCTCTGGAACACGGTCGTCAAAGAGATCAAAGGAGACGATTTTGGAGTCAACGCGGTGAAAATTGAGGATACGAAAAGTGGTGCCCAAAATTGCCTGGAAACCGACGGGGTTTTTGTCTTCATCGGATTCAAACCCAATCGCCAGATCATTCCAGCTGACACCCCCATGGACGCAGAGGGGTACGTGGTTACAGACTGCAAAGGGGAGACAAACAATCCCGGCATTTATGTCATAGGCGACCTCAGACAAAAATATGCCAAGCAGATTGTGGTTGCCGCCGGTGAAGGTGCCACTGCCGCTCTTGCGGCAGCACACTATATTGATTCCAAAGAAGCCATATCCTAAATCACAGCTAAAGACAGTTCTGGAGGCCGGAGCGCCCTGCTTCCATGCCCAAGTGGCCAGAAGAGGGCGTTGGCCGAAAAGGGCTACCCCAAATTTCTCATAAACTCAGGTGGTGCCAGGTCCGGAAATATTGGGTAACACGTTATACTTGAATATATGCGTTGCCAAAAGACAGCCGCCTGGGCGGACCTTGGGTGCACAGTTTGTCGACAGTTAAACTGGCTCACCGATATCACATCCACTTGTTTTTATATATTTTTCTCAAATGAGAGGCTATGTTCATGCCATATCCGGACTACGAATTGGCATTGGGATTTGCCTTTAATGCAGCAATCTTGGCTTCAAGTTGCGCCATGAGTCCCTCGAACTTTTCTTTCCGTACTATTGTCTGAAATTGCTCCAGATAATTCCGAATCAAGCTGACGCCCTCGACAACAACGTCATAAATGAGCCACTTCTCTCCTCTCTGGATCAGAATATAGGATACAGGTATCTGGGTGCTTCCATCCAGAAACATGGTCTGCACTTCCGCCCTCCTGCCCCGAATTCTCTCCTTGAGGAACTCTATTCGTTGCCCTGAGTACCTGTCAACCTGGCGGACATACGCATATTTTAACAATTCTGTAAACAGCTCGGTAAATTGAGATTTCTCCTCTTTGGACAGGGAGCGCCACTGCGAACCAAGAACCCGTTTGGACATTTCTTCAAAGTCAAACCCTTGGCGAGCCACAGACATAACCTGCTCAACCTTGTCCTCGTTATTTTTCATGGAGTAGGAAGCATCGGCTAAGATCTCGGTAATTTCACTTATCATCGGTTGCAGTTGTTCTGTCGGCCCCTGCGCTATCGCAACGGCTTGCTCTGCAAGCCCCCATAAACAGAAAAAAGGAATCATAAGGATAATAAAAAAATATCGTTTCATTTTTCTCTCCCGGTTATTCCATGCGAATACACATGCTTCGCAGAGAGTAGAACTCAACAAAAGGGGAACGTCTTCCCTATCCACAATAGTCACAATAGTGCACACTCAAGACATTTGCAATATATGTCCCAATACAGCACGTCTGGCATTCTGATTGCGCGCAGCTCGAATTTCTCATCAGCTCAAGCCAAATTCCTCATAATAATTGTAAGCAAAAAAAAATAATATAAAAACGATTCCTTAAAAAAGAGCGACTTTGTAGCAAATAGCTCCAAAATATTCCCCAAAAGCGGCAGCGCCAGAGTGGACTATGGGCCCATTGTGCCCAAGATCCAGACTGGGTATTGGCGACATAGCCATCTGTTTCTTATTTTTTTCTCTCAAACGAGACTAAATATTCATAAGCGATGCGGTGTAAGCCGCGGCAGGCAGATCAGGGAGACCAGGCCCAATCCCACCAACAGATACCAGGGAAACCAATGGAGAGAGTCTATAAAGGCGGCATTTTCTATGAGAGGTTCATCCCACTGGGGATGGGCCAGACGTTGCTTTTCTCTGGACATGAAGAGCAACCCCGCATAGAGCATCCCGATCAGGCCATAGGCAGCGTTGAAGGCCAACCCCTTAAAACTCAAGACAGTTGCCCTTTCTGCCGAGGAGGTCATCGCGTTGAGATAGTGGCTAGTAAAAAACGAGGTTGCCATCAATCCTAAAAAAATGATCAGCATGGGGAGTACCCCCAGATAGGGAATGAACAGGGTCAGGCCGAAAAGAGCGGAGAGCATGGCAACTGAAAGTACGGCCACATTAACACCGGGAGTGAAACGCTCCGTCATCCGGCGGGCCACCCTTGGAACCAGCAAGCCCACCACAGCGACCATCGACCCTAAAACACCAAAAGTCGATTCAGGGAGATGGATAAGACGATAGTACTGGCTGGTCATAGTCACCAAGAGACGCAAGGTGTGATCAAACACAGCGGCATAAAGAATGACTGCCAGGGCAAAAGGAGTTTTCAGTATCCACCTGCCTGCGGACATGGTCAAGCCTGTCACCGAGGCGACAGTGGTTCTCTTCCTTTCCTCTACAGACTTGTGCACCTGGGTATGTGGATCTTTCATCAAGAAGGTGACCAGACAGGCAAACAGAGAAAAGAGTAAGGTCAGGTAAACCGGATATCTCATCGTTACCTGCTGGGGCAACACCACATCTATGCCGGACCAGTGCAAAACCGCCTGCACCACTCCCGGATCGTATACTGCAGCGCCCAGGGTCATGGCGACCATAAACCCGACATTCTGAGCCCACATCTGCACCTCAAGTACCCTGGGCCATTGTTTCTCCATGCCCTGCTCTACCAGAGAATCGTAGGCCAGCGCCTCATCGGCACCACTGGCCATAGCCTCTGCCAGCCCACTGAGAATACGGTTCACCAGAAAAACTGAAAAAACCACCCGCATATTACCCAAGGGAACAAAAGCGAGCAAAGCCATTTCAATCACCATGAGCAGACTCGTGGCAAGCAACAGTTTTCTTCGACCAAAAAAATCAGCCAAGGCGCCGGAAGGGACCTCAGCCAAAACTATGGTAAAAGCCCAGGCCGTGTTCAGCAGGGAAAACTGCTCTATGGTCAGTCCATAGTCAAGAAAAAGAATGGTGAAGACCGGATAATAAAAACGGGCATTAAAAAGCACACGAAAAAGGACAAAAAGCCTGATATTGGGCTCCCTAAAAGGGGATTTCTTTCCTGGCGCCATAGAATTCATAAACAGTTAAATATAGCATCATATTGGACGTATTGTGTTTCTTTTTCTATACTTTCACTATCAAGTATCAAATGACGGACAGAGTCCAGCCAGTTTAACAATGAAGCTATCAGTAATCAGTACATTTCCATTTCATCTTTTACTTCTACTTATCAAAATCACTATTTCTCAGAATAGCAGATCCGGACAAAGTCATCCCAGAGAATACCCTCACCCAGCATCCCCCAGCTGTTCTTTGGTTCCAGCTTTCCACCGAATCGCGTATGGAAACCGCCGAGGGCGCCAACGACAGCACTTCAAGAGCATTATGTGCAAAGCTTTATAGGCGATCTCGTTATTTTTGCTTGCACACCCTACTGTATTCCAAAAAATTATCTCAGCATTATCAGCTAATTATTTATTTTTTTTAGGGAAATCCAGTTATTCCATATAAAAGCATTGCATGTCAACAAAATAATGGGTAGTGGTACATTCCATTTAAAAGTTGCTGATCTTTCTAGATCTTTCAAACTTATCCAGGAAGTTTCAGTGTTAGAATACACCTCGCCCCCCTTGCCAAGACATCCTCTGACCTGCTTTGTGTTTGTTATTCCTCCTAACCAATGTCACCCAAACCACTGCAGGAGGGCAACTTCGGGCACAACTTTGCCTTCAAGTTGATATGGGAACCGAAAAATTTAAACAAGTTAAAAACTTCATCAGACAAATCTGTGGGTAAAAACAAGTACAGGCAAATATACAAGGTTATGATATAGCTTGATTTCTCTGAGTGTATCGCTTCTCAAACCATAGGATTTTCTCATGGTCAGTGTTGCTTTCTTGTTCAACCCTTCCCCTATGCCTGCTGAAAACTCTTTGTTTGCATGAAAGGAGTTCAGGATCAGCGGCTTGTGGTGTCCCAGGCAAGGGCTCCCTTTTTAAGGTAAGGTGATTTGATGAGGAAACCCTCATGGCTCATGCCTGAGAAAAAATGGAGAAGTGCTTTATCAGGCGCTTACGGTAATACTGGCACATGGGGAGACATAACCGCCATGATCCAGTGCGACATGCTGCTTGATACCAGTTAAACGGAACTCGGTCCAAGGGAATACTGAAAGGCAGAGATCGAAAATGGAAGTATCCAACGAGTACAGTTTGTTCTTAAACTTGCACTTCTTTTGTCTTGGAGCAAGAGTGGCACAGCGCTGGTGGATCTTTTCAGATTGTTTTGGCATCAGCAAGTGTAGCTTTTTTCACTTGGTGTGTCCCTAAATGGTTGAGCATGCCCGCCTGTGTCTGCAGACCTTATCTTTTATCGTAACCGTCCAGCAGTGACTTTACATTACGATTCCATGACCTTTATAACTCCGGGTATGCGTTTACAGGATAAACCAGATACTTGTTGGCGGTGCAATGTAATCATCGCTTCGAGCGTGTTGGGATGGCTCCATAATGCCGAACCGCACCGCCTTGCTCTTCGTCTGCAGCGAACAATGACAATAATGTTTTTATGGGTATCCAATCTTTCATCTTTTATGGTATTCTTTTTCATGCCCTGCCTCCTTGGTTATGGCTCTTTATTGTATTCATCAATGTGTCTCTCAACCCCCACATTGGCAAGGATCAATGAACAGGGAACAATCTGCCGGAGAACCGGCTTTTATCTGTCCAAGCTGCAGTCTGATTATGCAAGCAGCTGCGCCCAGCCCCCATCATGGGCTCAAGTGCCCCCGTTGCGCAAAAAACATCTTTAAATACAGGCGCAACTCTCTGGAAAAGACGCTGGCGTATAGTTGTACAGGGCTACTTCTCTTTCTTCCTGCGGTCTCTCTCCCCCTTTTAACCCTGAGTGTCCTTGGACTTGAATCCAGCAGTTCACTGGCAGGAACAGTATCAACTCTTTTCCACGAGCACGATTATCTGGTGGGTTCCGTTGTTCTCTATACGGCGATCTTCGCCCCCCTCTGCATCCTGGCAATACTCTTTCTCGTCTGCTTGGGTATCATCAGACAGTGGCCGCGCAAGCCCCTGGCAGCACTCTTTCGGCTTTATCACCACCTGTACCTGTATGAATGGGCCATGACCGATGTCTTTCTCATTGGCATTTTTATAACCACCATCAAAATGAAGCACAGCAGTACCATCACCTTTGATATTGGTTTTTTTTGTTTTACAGGGCTTGTCCTCATGATCCTTGCCGCGCAATCGACAGCCTCCGCCCATGTGTTCTGGGAATTACTGGCCCCTTCTTCCAGCGCCCCCGCCAGTTATCGCGTCACGGACAATCAGCTCCCTGCCCCCCCCATACTCTGCTACTGCTGTCACAAAGTCATACCGAGCGTCTCCTCACCACTCCCAAAAACCTGTACTCGCTGCGGGAGCGTCCTGTACCGAAGAAAAAAAAACAGTATCAGTCGAACCTGGGCTTTTTTGCTCACTGCTGTCATTTTCTCCTTTCCTGCCAACATGTTACCTATCATGGAAGTTGAGTCTTTCGGCATCCCGGCCCAATCAACGATACTGGACGGCATTCTCTATTTTTTTCGTGAAGGATCATACGGTATAGGGCTTATCATTTTTACTGCGTCAATTCTGGTTCCTCTGTTTAAAATATCAGGTCTTTCCATACTGCTCCTCTCCATCCAACTGAACTGGAAGTCCTGGTTACGCCACAAAACCATAATGATGCGCTGTATCCAATTCATCGGTCGTTGGTCGATGCTGGATATCTTTGTCATTACCTTGCTGTCGGCCCTGGTTCGGTTTAACTATCTATCATCTATACAGGCCGCACCGGCCGCACTGTATTTCACAGGCGTTGTCATATGCACCATGCTGGCGGCTACAACCTTTGATATTCGACTGATCTGGGACAGCACAGAAAGGCTCTCCTGAGCAGGTACCCCATGGAACAACCCATTCAAAAACAAAAACTTGTTTTGTCCCCCATCTGGATACTGCCCCTCTTAGCCCTGTGTTTGGGAGGCTGGCTTCTGTACACGGGGGTGCGTGAAGCAGGCATAGACATCACCGTCCATTTTCAGGATGCAAACGGTATCACCCCAGGGAAAACCAAGGTGATCTTCAAAGGCATCCCCATAGGTACCGTGCAGGACGTTACTGTTGACCAGAATATGAGCGGCGTCAACATTCTCATTGAAATGAAAAACAGTGCCCGTTCCCTGTTGGTGGAGGACACCGCCTTCTGGCTGGTTAAACCGGAAGTCTCTGCAGGCCGCATAAGCGGGCTGGACACCCTGCTCAGCGGTACCTATATAGGTGCTCAAAAGGGCAAATCCGACCAATCGGCCTCTTTTTTCAAAGGGCTGCCAGAAAAGCCTCCCCTTGACCCTGCAATTCCAGGGCTCAGATTCACCTTGATAGCGGATGATCTCTATTCACTGCAACGAGAATCCAAAATTTATACCAAGAACCTCCAGATAGGGCACATTGAACATTACTTTTTACGAGAAGACGGGAAGATTGCTTTCAACGCATATATCAAACCACAGTTCAGCCATCTGATCAAAAATGAAACCAGGTTCTGGAACTCCAGCGGCCTCTCCCTGACCGGTAACCTGCAGCAGGGCGTGTCCGTCGATATCGAATCCATCGCCTCCCTTGTTTACGGTGGTATCAGCTGCCATACCCCTGAAGATATGGAGCAGCAGACAACCCCTGCTGAGTCTGGTGCCATTTTCGCCTTGCACAAAGATTTCGAAGACGCGGAGTTTGGCCTTGACATGCACCTGCAACTTGCCTCCGGGGAAGGTATCGTGACTGGTAAAACCAAGGTCATGTACCGCGGTCTGAAAGTGGGAGTCGTCAAAGAGGTCATCCTCAACAACGATGATCTGCATACGGTCACAGCCCGAATTCTCCTGGATCCCCGCGCCAAAGCTGTTTTGCGCCAAAACACTAAATTTTGGGTCATTAAACCTGAAGTCGGTCTGACAGGCATCAACAATCTCGAAACACTGTTGGGCGGCATGTACATAACCTTCTCCATCGGAACCGGGGGATACCGGGACAGTTTTATCGTTGAACCCGGCCCCATGCCCAAGCCGGCAAGCAGGGGCGGGAAATATTTTAAACTGACCTCTGCAGACAGTGGCTCGCTGGCTATTGGAGCGCCGGTCCTCTACAAAAAACTCCAGGTTGGAGAGATTACCAACATCACCCTGAATCCCGATGGCAGCAAAGTACTCGTTATCTTTCTGGTGTATAACGAGTACGCTCAATTGGTTCGCAACAATTCCGTCTTCTGGAATGTCTCAGGTATCCACATAGACGGCAGTATAACCGATATTAAGGTACACCTGAACTCCCTGCAAACAGTGCTGGCGGGCGGGATCTCCTTTCTCACCCCTGCTCAGGAAAAGAAAAAACAGGCTGCCGAGGGAACTGTATTTCCCCTATATCGGGACCTAGCAGAAGCGCTTAGCACAGAGGAGATGCTCCGCGACCAGGGCATGGTCGTACAAGTTATCACCGACAAGATGCCGACGCTCTCCATAGGGTCCCCCCTGCTGTACAACAAAGTTACCATCGGTACGGTCGTCGGTTTCAGGCTGGCCGAAGATAACAAGAGGGTTCTCATCGAACTTGTGGTACAGGCCCCCTACACGGATCTGCTTTCCACCGCTTCCAGGTTCTACAGTACCTCTGGTGTGACTCTGGAAGGCAGCCTCAAAGGCGTGAAGCTGGAAACCGAATCCCTGGCTTCCATACTCTCGGGAGGCCTTGCCCTGTTGAACAAGGAAAGCGGGGAAAAAGTGCAACCTGGACATCGGTTCCGCCTTTGTACCAGTCGCCGAGAGGCCGAGCATGCCAGCGACCTCCACCTCAGACTGTATGTTCCCCATGCCAAAGGCATACAACCCGGTACCCGTATTACCTATAAAGGGGTTGCTATTGGAGAGGTGGAATCGGTACACCTCAACCAGGAGGCCACAGGCGTGGTTGCCCGGGCGTTTGTGACCGCAAGAAGAGAACATCTGTTTCGCAGCCAGAGCAGGCTTTTACTCGTGCAACCGACATTTTCACTCACCAACCCCATCCGCTTCAACACCCTGCTCACCGGACCGTACATTGAGGTCATCAAAGGCGAAGGACTGCCGTGTACAGAATACAATGTCCTGAAAAGCCCCCCCACGGAAACCGAAGAGAAAGACGGACTTGCCCTGATCCTGGAAACGCCGCATCTGGGATCAATAGACACGGGGACGCCAATCTTCTTTCGTCAGGTTCAGGTTGGCATGGTCACCGGATACCAGCTTTCCCCCGGCAGCCAGCAGGTCTGGATCAGGGTCCACATCGATCCCAAGTTCACACATCTTATCTACTCGGGCTCCAGGTTCTGGAATTCCAGTGGAATACGGGTAAGTGGTGGGGTATTCAGTGGTCTGTCAGTGAACACCGAGTCCATGCAGGCACTCTTGCGAGGGGGCATATCCTTTGCCACCCCCGAGGGTAAGGAGATGGGCAGCGCTGCCCAAAGTGGTGATCATTTTCTGCTGGCCACATCAGCGCAGGAAGAGTGGCTGACCTGGCAACCGCTCCTGCCTGCACCCGAGGATTCCGGCCGGGGACAAAGAAGACCAGCTGGCCGTGATTGACAAGGATCACAAAGGTAAAATATGAATTTCCTCCTGCAGGGGATAATTGCCCTCGATCAGCAGGCCTTGGCGTCCATCTATGGCAATGGGGTCGCCAAAAGCTATCCGCTTACCATGGACTTCAGCATATTCCTCTGTCTCATATACCTGCAGGTCTCGGCAACCCACAACACAGGTTTTCTCCAGCCTGGTTGCTACCACAGAGGCATGGCTGGTCTGACCGCCTCTGGAAGTAATCAGGCCGTCAGCCATGGAAATTTCGCGGATGTCCTCAGGAACGGTATCACGGCGTAACAAGATCAAAACACTCTCAGGTTCTTTTTCCCGAAGTTGGCGCAGGTTCTCCACCGTGAACACCGCCTTGCCCGAAAGGGCGGAACCAGACACACCAATACCCTTGGTCAAGATATGTTTGTGTGCCAGGTCACTGTCGGCAAAGACATTGAGGTGTTCTTTTTTCTTGATAGTGATCATATCCCGGGTCTGGAGGATATACAGGTCCTCCGGCTGAGGCCCTTCAAAGGTAAATTCTATTTCCTGGGGGTTCCAGCCCTTGTCATACACCAGGTTACGGCTTATCTCCAGCAGCTGGGCATAAATATGAGGGAATTTCAACTCCAGGCTTTTGTCCGGGTCCCTACCATCCAACTCCGACTGTTCCACGGAAACCGGATAACTGGTAACCAGACCGGACACGATATCCTCGCCCTGGTCGCCGGGAGCATAGTCTCCCCACAGAGCAACCCTGCGAACCTTGCGATAGGGGTGGGCCGTAAACAGTACGCCGCTTCCAGATTCCTGGGTCAGGTTACCATAGACCATTTCCTGTACAATAACAGCCGTTCCCCAGTCATCGGACACATCCATAAGGCGTCGGTATTCCCTGGCCTTGTCTGCATTCCAGGAATCCAGGACAACCTCCACCGCCCCAATGAGCTGCAACCAAGGGTCTTCAGGCATCCCATATCCTCTCTTACGGACGGTATCTTGATAGCGTAGCGCCAGTTCACGCATGGCGTCAGGGGTGAAATCACGTTTCAGGTGGATCTGATACTGCTGCTTATGTTTATTCATCAGTTCCTGAAAAACCTCCCGGTCCATGCCGTGCGACATACCCCAGGACTGCAGAAAACGCCTAAAATTATCCCAGGCAAAATACGCCTTGTCTGGATAGAGAGCAGCAAATTCTTCCACGAGTTCCTGGTTGGTGCCCACGTTATGGATGGTGGTCATCATGCCGGGCATGGATATGGCTGAGCCGGAGCGTACCGAAAGAAGCAACGGTTGCCGGGGAGAACCGAACACCGTATCTGTCTGTTCTTCTATCCGGGTAATGGCGGCTCTCACCTGCCGCATGAACTCATCTCTTGCCCGGTCAAATTTCCTCACAGCCTCATAGCATCGGAATATTTCCGAGGTAATGATAAAGGCGTGAGGGACCGGCTTGTTTTCCCTTGCCAAGACCACCAGGTTAAAACCCTTGTTGCCAAGGTGAATAAGGTTAAGGGTACGTATATTGTCATCATAGAGGGTACTGATCGCTTTTTCTGGGTTATAGGACATAAGCAGATCAAGGGTCTGTTCATCCAGGATATCTTTCTGGGCCTCCAGGGTCTGAATTATTCTGCTAATGAAATTATCCAAGTGCTGCAAACCAAAGGCCTTTGCAATCAGTTCACGAAAAAAACTTTCCGATATTCGCAGCACGGACTCGGGAATATTCTTTTCATCAAACAGGCTTTGGTATGTATTGAGTAAGTTCGTTTTCCCGACCTGGGGGATGATAATGGAGAGATTGTTCTGGTGAATGTTGGTGTAATACGCATAGATAATATCCTTGACCGACTCGGAAAAACCGCGAAAAATGTCTAGATGCTGCGTATAGGAGAAGCGCTTGATGCCAATGGACGACCCCAACAAACTGATATAGGTGTCCAGTTTGCGGCTGGTTATACCGTCTACCTGCAAGGCGCGGGAGAAAAGCCGAAGGCATCGTAATATATGAAGAAAAGTTGCCTGCGTGATAAAGGAAAGGTTGACCGTCTCAAACAATCGTTCGAGATAGATGTTTGCCAGACTCTCCATGCGGAAAGTAAGACCCAGGGCATCAAACTTACGTTCCGAATAGCGCCCGTACACCGAAGGAATATCTACGGCAATATGGCGTTTATAGTAGATCTCCTCTTGGGGCTCAAACCGCTCCTCACTAAGGATCACCTGCTGCAAATACGCAAGCTGCTTCAGGAGTTCTTCCAGGCAATGGAAAGGATTATCCTGCTCCAGCACATCCAGAAGGCTCTCCAGTTCCGGAAAACCGTTATGTATGGCGTGCTGCAGCTGCAGCTGTAACTCCGGTAGACTCAATTTATACTTTTGGTACAACAATTTATACATTTTAACCAGCAGGTCGAAACGGGCACGCTCCTTTTCATCCAGATCCTGCTGTCTGTCAAGAAAGGCTAGCCGTTCAGTCTCGTTCCATTCCAGTATTTGATCCATACGGGTGAAACGCAGTTCTTTTTTTATCCGCTGGGCCAGAAGGTGCTGATCCTCGACATAGGGGCCGCTTGCAGCAACCTGCTTCAAAACCTCTTCGGGCAGATAGGCGTTGAGATGTCGCTTGTCCAGGGTTATCCAAAAAGCAAAAATAGCTTCGATAAAACCAACAATAAGATTGCTTGATTCTACGTGGGCCTGTTTTCTGAGAAAATGAATCAACACATCTTTGCGCTTGTGGAGCTCGTCGAGTTCCGTCGAAACATCACGCAACGCTCCTTCAGCTCCGATTTCGTTATAGAAAACAGGCATCAGTTTGGTAAACTGTTTTGCCAGGTTATAAATAGGTTCAATGGGGTGATTCAGCAGCTCTGTGATATCCCGTTGAAAGAGATCCGTGTCCTTCACACAGATGCCGGTCAGGCGAATGTTGATAATGAGGGCTGAAAACAGGGTGGAACACCACTTGGGTTCCTGCTGAATGAGATTTAACCAGATCCTGATATTACCCAAGTGGGCGGGGTTGGCAATGGGCTGCCAGTCCTCGTCCACTCCCCGAACATTGGCATATTGAAAGCCAAAGCGGACAGCCTCCCACAAAAAGGCCTCCACCAATCGTGAATTGCCCCGCTTGAATACCTCGTTGCCGATAACCTGGATACATTGCAGCGAGGTATGGGGGTAGCGCCGAACATTGACCTTGAGCAGATGAAAGGTGGTGATGAAGAATTGTTCGATCTCTTCAAAACTCTGCCTGCGAATCAGGTGGACCAGGGAACGGTTAATTTCCCGTAAGGTTTCTTCATGAATCAGAGACAGCCCACCGGTGTCCATGATTCGGAACAGGAACAGCAGCTTCCTGTTTTCCAGAAACAATGCGTCCTCTTCATCGTCATGGTTCATCTCTCCATTCAACTGGGCAGGGATATCCCGGTACAACCGAACAATATCCATATGGTTGGGCAGCTTGAGAATGATCTCCAAACCTTTCAGCGGGTCCTGCTGCATGTCCACGGTGTCTACCTTGCGCAGGTGCTCGCGGAGGACAGCATGGGAGATGGCGTGCAATTTCTCTTCAGCCAACCTGTTATTGTTATACTCCCCGCATTGTTCCTTGAACCAGAGCAAGGGGTCCCCTTCCCCAAGCCAGTACTGATAGTTTCTCTGCAGAATCAACTGCATCAACATGGCTGGGGGGAGGAGGTCACCGCTCTTGTCCGACGCTTGACGGTACAGCTCTGCGAGCTGCACAACCAGCCTACGGATGGGATGATGCCCCTGGACGATAAACATCATGACCGCAGGCATGGAGTCGTTGAGACCATGTACTGTTCGCAAGAATTGATTCAACGCATCCTGATAGCGCGGCAGGTCTTCAGGAGACAACGTCTTGACCAGTTTATCGGCATAGGCAAGCATAGCCTCGACAATACAGGCCACTAAATGCTCGTTCCTGGCGGCATCATGCAAGGCCTCAAAAAAAATAGATGAAAACAAGGTAAATGCATGTGGCCCTTGCTCATGTTTGACAAAATGGGGTATGTTTTTCAAAACATAGGCCCGCAACTCGGGGATAATCATTCTCCAATTCCGATAAGGATGACTCACCTCATACAGCAGGCCCTCCAGCTTGGCAGATAACCCCTGGTACGAGCGGACAATGTCCTGCAGCGGTACATATTGATGTTTGATTTCAACGTCATGGGCGGTCTCCTGCAGGTTCGCCTTAAGGGCATCGGATTGGAGAGTCATTGAAATATCATCAACTTTCATGGTGAGGCCTCTGCAATGGAAAAAAGTGTTGGTAGATGTAACCAGCTGCCTTGAATGTAAAACGGATCAACAAGAAAGTCAGCACCTGTTTTACCCGCACAAGAAGTTCCAGAACATCCGGCAGCATGTACACAGGCTTGAAACAAATGCAATCAAGAGGGTACACACCCTAACCCTGATTTTTCATCAGCTCGGGTGGTGCTAGGTTCGGGAGTTTTGGTTCACTCATTATACTTGGGGTATATGTGTTGCCAAAATACTACCGAAGATGGTGCCACCTGAACCGACCTTTGGTAAACATTTTGTCGATATTTGAACAGGCCCGAGGATATCATAGCAACTTGTTCTTATATGTTTTTTCTCAAATGAGACAAAGTGTTCAAAAGGAATCCGGGCTAAAAGAGGGTACCTCTATTTTTTAAGTGGGGTGATTATGCAAAACATTAATTTTCAGCTCGGACTCCCGGAGTGGGCAGTACAAAAACTGGCAGGGATATCCTCCCCCTACGCCTCGGTTGAAGAGCGGATGCAGCTCATACTTGACTTTGCCGAGGACAACAGTGCCCACAACACCGGCGGACCGTTTGCAGCCGGTGTATTCGAACAGGAGACTGGCAAACTCATCGCCATCGGGGTGAACCGAGTCGTACCATTGCACTGTTCAAGCGCGCATGCGGAAGTCATGGCCCTATCTTTGGCTCAACAGACCCTGGGTACCTATGACCTTGGCGGCAAGGGGATGGCTGTACATCAGCTCGTTGTCAACTGGCGTCCCTGCACCATGTGTTTTGGTGCTGTTCTCTGGTCCGGAATCCGCTCCTTGGTCATTGCAGGAGCAGATAAAGAGCTTGAACGGATTACCGGCTTTGACGAAGGACCGCTCACACCGGGATGGCGTGAAGAGCTCAGAGCCCGAGGAATTACTGTTCAGGAGAATGTCCTTTATCATAAGGCTGTCGAACAATTCAAGCGATTTGCGGCCAGTGGCCGACTGGTGTATAACAGCAGGCAGGGCACCGACTGAACTCATGAGAACCCAAGTTAGCGCTGCCGAAACGGTATCTGGCAGTAGTCAATCCCTTGTTGAGGTACAATGCTGTTCTGCGCCAGAAACATGCTCATGGAATTCATGGAGATATTGATATTACTGGTCGGACCAAGATAGAGATGCTCCAATTGCAGGGGTGCATCGGGATTCAAAAGCAAGTCAAATGCAATATAGGGAACCAGCATGGCATTGGCTTCCCTGAACTGCAGTTCAAAGGGCCTACTCTCATCCCACACGGGTGAAACAATACGCCACTCCTGTTCCTCACGAAAAGAAGGATGCTTGAGTATGGCTGCGATGCGAAGAAGATCAACTTCAAGCCGTTGAAACACCGAAAGATAAACAGCCGACCGCTGCTTATGGTCCTCATTCCCTGCCAGGAGCCGTCCCGCTTCACGTTCGACGGCATTGATCACCTGGCCGATCAAACGTCGCTGCTTTGTAGGCTCATAAATACACTTGCCGATCTGAAAGGCCTGCCTGCGGGCACACCTGAGTATATAGTCAGAGGCGAAACCGATACTGACGCCTTTGCCATGGGAGCTGTACCCGCGCCACTGACTAAGCAGGTTGCCATGGGAACGAAATGAGGCGGCAAACAACAGGTGACCATTGGTTATGCGGTGCATGACCCAATCGACAAACTGCCCCAAAAGATCGGCATACGCTGTACCGCTGGTGATGCGCTGCTGTACCTCTTGGCGAATCAAATCACCGGCATGCTTCAATTCCGCAGAATCATTCATGTAACGAATATCACTGGCCCACAGCGAACGAGACCTGACAATACCCAGCAGGCCCGTCAGGGTAGTGTAATGATACAGGATTCCCCGGGGCCTATCGGCAAACAAGGTCAGGGTGAGTTCTTCAAATGCTCTCATAGTTACACATAGAATGCGTCTTGCTGACTGTCGGCTCCAATGGTATGGTACAAAGATGGTATACAATGAACGGGTGGATCTTGGTTTCCAACGAGCCCGGAGCCTCATCAACACAGATGTGCCAAATGCACATTTTTTAGGCAGTGCAGAAGACTACCCTCTCTTTGCTGGCCCAATACTGCTGAAGAAGGTGCCGCCCGTGCTGAGTTTTTGGTGAACATTGTGGAAAAATTGGCCGCAAACCATTTCTTTTATAACTCGTTATTTTTGTATTATCTTTGTTGACTTCTCAAAAATATTCTTAAGAAATTCAGGTGAGCGGGATGCTCCTCCATAACATGGCTTCCAGTCATTGTACATCAATTGGTCGACAAGACCACGCTTTATCTGTAACCACTGGCAAAAACGAAATAATCTCTCCAAATTGAACGATATTATCAAAACCACCCAATCCCATGTATAAGAACTTTCGAATCGTACCCAACATTATTTTCGGTCGCGGCTGCTTCAATCAACTTGGTGATATTCTCAAAACCCGACGCAGCACCAACAATTCGTCCATGATATTTGTACTGGATGATGTTTTCAAGGACTCTCCCCTGGAAAACCGCCTGCCAGTGGAAGGAAAGGATCTGGTGCTCCATGTGAACGTGGACGATGAACCTAAGACCAGTTACATTGACCAACTGGTACAGCAACTCCAGAACACGGTACCGGACAAACCCGAGGGGATCATAGGCATTGGAGGCGGCTCAACCATGGATATTGCCAAGGCCGTATCACTAATGCTGAACAATCCGGGATCAGCTGCCGATTACCAAGGCTGGGATTTGATCCAAAACCCTGCCGTATACCATGCCGCCGTCCCCACCCTCTCAGGTACAGGAGCTGAAGTTTCCCGTACCACAGTTCTGACCGGACCTGAAAAAAAACTGGGAATCAACTCCGACTATACGCTGTTTGATCAGATTATTCTAGATCCCGAACTGATAGCCGATGCCCCCCGAGAGCAGAGGTTCTACACCGGTATGGATTGCTATATTCACGATATTGAGTCCCTGGAAGGCACCTACCTGAACGAATTCAGCAAGGCATACGGTGAAAAATCGCTGGAACTGTGCCGCCAGGTTTTTCTAGAAGATCATTCGGATAAAGACGATAAACTGATGATGGCCTCCTACTTCGGTGGCATGAGTATCGCCTATTCCCAGGTAGGAGCTTGCCATGCCCTCTCCTATGGACTCTCGTTCGTCCTTGGCATCCATCACGGTATAGGCTGCTGCATCACCTTTGATTATCTCGAGGAGATATATCCTGAAGGGGTACGTGCATTCCGAAAAATGATGGAAAAACATACCATCAACCTGCCCAGAAATCTGACGAGAGACCTGAGTGCAGAACAGATGGATACCATGGCCAATGTTGCCCTGGGGCTGCAACCGCTCTGGGAAAACTGCCTGGGTCCAAACTGGGCGGCAATCATGACCAAGGAGCGAGTGCTGTCCCTGTATCAGAAAATGTAACTCCCTTAAAGCACCTGCAGGTATTCTTTGTCCTGCATCTGCGCAGATCAAGAGCCTGATATACAAACCGCCCTGGTACAGCAAAGAAAAACTGACCGCAAGGACCGTATCTCAGGCTCGTCCAAGCCCCCTGTAGAGGGAATCCCAAAGCAACACCTCCGAATCCTCAGCAGATTCGTTCACCTGCGGTGTTGCCTTTGTACTACTCTAATGTTTGTCGTAATTATTACCTCACCACCTTGCATCTTCCGTTTTTTGAACATGCGGGAACACAAGCCAAAGAAAGCCCCAGGTCAAAAATTAAACACTTTGGCTTCCGCCGCCATCTCGATCAGATGCGGCCCGCCATCTAAGAGCATGTTGGGATAAAAGGAGGCCTCGTCAAGAGCACGGTTATTAGCACAAGGGGTGCAGACACCAACAGGCACCTCATTTTCCACCAGATAAGGCAGATAATCATCGGGGCAGTCCCCGGTCACGGTCTTCACACCACCATCTTTGCCCTGCACAGCCCAGTCAACCCCGCTATCAATAAAAAAAAGGTTCACCTTATGTCCCTTTAAATGTGCTATTGTAGCGAACTGGAAACAACGTGTTGCCTTTTCGTTATCATTCACACTGAGTACAAACAGAAAATGAGCCATATTTTTTCTCCCATTGGATAGTTGGTTGTGAGTCACCACGGCGGTGAACCCAATTGAAAGGACAGCCTGAAGTGTGAAACAAGCATCAAGCAGCCTCGGCGAACGGGCAAGATATACCAAAGTAGACCTCATCCGAAACTTTGTCGTCAAGAAAAAATGCGCTCAAAATTTTAGATCAAGGGGCTCGTACCCCAGGTTACCAAGGATGACAGGGCTCCTGTTCCTCGCCTTTCCCTCTCAAACAATATGTTGAGATACAAATACGCCGTAGTACCGCGTAGTACCGATTAATAATTGATTTTTTCATCTCTTCGGTTATAGTCCTTTTAACCAAACATCATGGATATCAAAATTCAATTCAAGGAGAAAAAAATGGCGCAAGAAGAGAACAAAACCGTCTGTCCGACCTGCCAGGGGAAGAAAATAATTGATGGCGTATGCGAAACCAGTGGCGAATGGCAGGGATCAAACTCTGACGACGGTCAGATATGCACCCCTGACCAAGACTGTCCGACCTGCAAAGGAAAAGGATACATCGAAGATTGATGGAATCATGTCTTTCCTGAGTGGCCACCTCGGATTCCTCACCAGCTTGGATGTGCCAGCTTTGGGAAGTTCTGATATCGCAGCATTCCAGATCTCTGTACTGCCAAAATTGGCCCAAAGATGGATAAGTTGGGCAGGCCTTTAGTACATATTTTGCTGCGACCTGAGCCGGGTCACTGACAGCACAGGCAACTGTTGGAATGGCTGATTGCTCAAACGTGACAGCATATTCTTGAAACATTGGAGCAAAGGCCTGTCACATAATGACCAGCTCCACTCTTGTCTGTAACATATCTTCAAACCATCTTTTTTTTTGGGGGGGGGTCAAACACAAAACCGCAGGCGCAGTTTTTGTGTTGTGCCTGCGGTTTTGCTCAAGCGTTACAGACCATCTACTCCCCCTTCGGGCGTCCTCTTCACCTTTCTTTTTGGCAACCCCATGGCAGGACCCGCTGCCCAGGCGTTAGCAGCAGGTGCTATCATCTGTGGAGAGCCCACAAGAACACAGGTTCTCTCACCAATCTGGTGAGTATTCAGATGTGTCTTGCACACAGACCATTTCCCGAGCCTGTTGGTACAACCCCAGATATTGCTGCATCACCTGCTGCCAGGTATGGTGTCGGTATATCTTTTTCACAGCCTGAATCTGCATGGCACGCAGTCGCGGTTTATCGGCATAAATGGTCAAGGCCCTCTCCAAGGCCTCTGTCAGGGCGAGATGAGAATGGGGGCTAAAAGTTATACCGGTTTCCCCGTCCACGACCTTCACCAGTCCGCCGACATGGTGCACAATGGGCAGATTTCCCAATAGTTGCGCAATATAATCCGTAAGGCCACACGGTTCATATTGAGAAGGAACAAGAAAAAAATCACCGGCCGCATAAACATGGTTGGCCAACTGGCTATCAAATCCCTTCAGGAAGCAAAGGCGTCCCTGCATTTGCCCCTGTTCAGTCCAGCGCTGGATCTGTTCTTCAATGGATGTATCCCCTGATCCAAGCACCAGACATCCACAGCCCGTATGATCTAAAAAAAACGATTCCATGCACTGCAAAAGCAGATCAACACCCTTTTGTTCTGTCAATCGACCGATAAAAGAGAACAGCGGCTGTTCCCAGGATATGTCCAGAGTGCCGTACTGCTCCACTCGCTCCCACCAACGAGGTGTGTTGACCTGCTCCAGCATACGCTTTTTGCAGACAGCCTTGCCTTCAAGATCGCCATTGAGCACATCAAAACCTGCGTCCAACCCCAACACGCGGGGGTTTCGGGAATCAAAAGCCTTTGGGTTGATACCATTGGTCACCCCCTGCAACCGGATGCCGCGTTCTTTCAGGCGATGCCCCAACCAACCGGTTCGCCCATCCTCTTCTGTTTCCTGCAGCTCCCTGCCGTAATTCTCACTGACTGTATTAAACACAGCATAGGGCGAAGAGGCTATAAAAGGATTAAATTGACCACCCAGCCTATGGGCCATCACCGTCTGGCGGGAAAGCCCGGTCACTGTCTGGGCAAAATCAAGATCCGCCACTTCCTGGTGATAGCCCTGACCGGCATTATGGATAGTGACCACAGCAGCGGTAGACCGAAAATAATGTCTATACCCACTGTTTTCCCGCATCATAGCAGGCAGTGTCGCTGCATGCCCATCTTGGCAGTGAATAACCCATGGTACTTCCTGAAAAAGAATCAGCAAGTCCAGGAGCGCTTTCTGCAACAGGATGTTCATGGCAAAATAATCATAGTGGCCAGCACCCTGCCTGTGGTCGGCATTGGTCAATGCTTCCTCCCTGGTGTAGGTGTACACGCCAAGCTTTTCTCGAAAACGCTCAGCCTCGACCAGAAACACTTCTACACCCGATATTTCCTTCTTCCACAGCCCCACAGACTCACGCCGGTTCTCCAGGGTATAATTCATATCAACACTGAACACGGAAGGGAATGCATAACCATTGAGCACCCCTGCCTGACAACAGGGGATATGTACGGGTGCGAACCCTTCTGCCTCTGCTGGGAAAAACCCATACCTCGGCAGAATCACCCTGACCGGATAGTCATTGTGCGCCAATTCTTCCGCCAACTGCCGACACACATCCTTGACGCCTCCGGCACCGGCAATCCCGTCGTATTCCCGGGACACGAACCAGATCAGCCGTGCCCTCCTCATATCTTGATCGGTCTTCACTCTTTCGTCTTAGAAATTCCTGTTACGAACCAGCGCTCTGCAGCACCCGCGAGCACTGCTGCAAGACAGTCGAAACGACTGCCTCGGGGTCCAGATCGTCGGTATCCACAATGTAATGAGCACCTGCGGCATAGAGCGGCGTACGTTGTACGAGCATTTGCCGAACCTCCTCCTCAAGATGAGTACCAAGAAGAGCGGGCCTCTGGTCACGGTTCTTGTGATCCGCACCCATCCGTGTGCAGATGGTCTCCTGACTTGCCCGAAGCCAAACTATATAATACCGCTTTTCCAGGTCCGGCCAGAGTGTGGTATGCTCAATGGCCCCGCCCCCCACAGCCAGAACCGTTTGTTCGGCGGTGAGCATGCCCTCTAAAAAAGCATATTCCAGAGCGCGGAACTTTTGCCAGCCATACTGCTCAACAAGTGCACGTACTGACATCCCCTGCTGCTCGCACAAAGCGATATCAGCGTCGACAAAGGTATATCCAAGCTTTCTGGCCAGAAGCGAACCAACCAGAGATTTCCCCGTTGCCCTGAAACCAGTAAAGAGGATATTGTCATATTGGAACGGGATTGGATTCTTCTTCATGCAATGTACCATACGAGATAGCTGAGCCGATCAGCAAGCAGAAAGTAATCACCTGTCAGTTTTTCTTGTCCAGACGCTGTACGAAAGAAAGGGGCAAGACGAACACTCTACAATTCAACCATAGCTGCTTTCCATAGAAGACAAAATGTATTATAGTTAATTCGCAAATCGTTTCTACCTTAAAAAAGGCACGCTTGGAGGATGTACTCTATTGATTCAGTAGCATTCGCCAGCTGCACTCGTGCATTACCTGCCATGGCACCAGACAAGTTATTATCTTGTCCTGAACTGAACCAGATGTTGCCACCACGCTTACTGCTTTTTGGCATACCCTGTGCCGGTTTATCCCAAGGGTACTACCGAAGGACAACGGACGTGACCTGCAGTCCACAGTACCATGCAGAGAAAAAGTGTTGTCTTTCCCTACCGGTATCGCCATCTGCTGCAAGAGCCGGACAAAAAAACAGACGATCACCTTGCCTCTGGTTGTCCCTGAACGCGCAACAGAAAGAGCAAACTCTGCTCTATCGCCCCTATGGAACGAATACTGCCGAGCAATCCTCCCTGGGAGCCGACAGTAAAGTAATGGAGCAATCTGTTCTCTCAATGGAACGATTCTGGACCAGGGGTCATGCTGCAGCCTGCCCGGCATCTGCCAGCTCTGGGGTACGGCAGGGGAATATACGCATACATTCTTTAAAGAGCTGGCAGTTTTGCAATAGTACCGGTGTCGAGGATACGTGAGTTTTCAGGAGTATTGTGTACAGTTTATTCACCAGCATGTTCAGCACATAGATCCGGCCTCCGCCCTGACGGGTTTTTGTTTAGGCGCCCTGCTTGTCCTGCTCCTGCTCATCGTTATCCAGGCGAGGAGTACGAGAGCCTTGCTGGTTGCTGAAATGCGCTTGCAACAGGCACAAGAGGCAAACAAACAGCAACAGGAGGCGCTGGGTCAAATACAGCTCGAACAGCGGAATATCACGCGCGAGAACAGTCTTCTCAGCCGTACCAATGCTGCCTTGGAAGAAAAGGTAGCAGGGATGGAAGAGATCGTCGCGGAACGGGATTATATCCTTGAAGCTAATACAACCCAGCTGGAACAAAAATTTGAAATTCTCGCCAGTGCCATTCTGGCAGAGAAAAGCAGCCTCATTAACCAACGCCATGAATCGACCTTAAAACTTATGCTGCAGCCATTCAGCGATCAACTGGCAGAGTTTAAGCACAGGGTGGATCATCTCTATGACCAGGAAACCCGCGACCGGCAGGGGCTGCGTAAGGAAATCGAGCACCTAAAAAACCTGAACGAGCGCATCAGCTCAGACGCCATGAACCTGACCCAGGCTCTCCAGGGAACAACCAAACTCCAGGGACAATGGGGAGAAGTGCTGCTAGAATCTCTTCTAGAGCAATGCGGTCTTAGAAAAGGGTTTGAATACGATACCCAGGTCAGCCTGCACACCGAGGATGGGGCCAGACGCCAACCTGATATTGTTGTTCACCTACCGGGAAATCGCGCTCTCATCATTGATGCCAAGGTATCGCTGAAAGCCTTTACCCAGGCCCATGCCCAAACGGATTCCGAAAAGAGGAAGCGACAAATCAACAACCACCTGGGTTCCGTTAAACGGCACGTACAAGGTTTGGCAAAAAAAAAGTATCATCTGTTGCAAGGTATACAAACCCTGGATTTCGTCCTGCTTTTCATTCCCGTTGAAGGAGCCTTTCATATGGTTGTCGAGCATGGCAGTGAACTGATGCAGTCAGCCATGCGCAGAAATATAATACTTTGCAGCCCTTCCACTCTGCTGGCAACCCTGCGAACCATCCACTACCTCTGGCGCCTTGACAAACAAAACCAAAACAGCGCACGTATTGCAAAACAAGCTGGCACCTTATATGACAAATTCACTGGTTTTGTGGAGTCCTTTGAAGAGGTCGGCATGCGCCTTGACCAAAGCAGGCAGGCGTGGCATACAGCCCGAAAACGGTTAACAACGGGCAACGGGAACCTGATTTCCCGAGCCGAAGGCCTCAGAGAGCTGGGCGTGCAGACAAATCGTCAATTGGACGACGTGCTTCAGAAAACAAAGTAAACGCTACCATAAGGAGAAATCCATGAAACGTACTCTTGTTGTTGCCCTTGCCGGATTATGCTTCCTCGCCTCCTGTGCCAAGGCACCTCCCCGCCCCGCCAGCACTTTGGGGGGCGCCGCCGGTGGTGCGCTGGTTGGCCAAGCCATCGGCCACGACACTGAAGCCACGCTTACTGGGGCGGCAGTGGGTACTGTGTTAGGCTATATCGTTGGCAGTACAATGGATCAATACGACAAGAGACAGCTCAACCACGTCTACGAACGTGGTATGTCCAACCAAAGACTATCCTGGTACAACCCGGATACCGGCAACCAGTACCGGATAATACCCAAACCGGCCTATCGACGGAAACCCGGCGGTCCTTCCTGTCGTAGGGCTCAAATAGAGGCAATCATTAACGGTAAACGCCAGGTTACCTACTCCACAGCCTGCAGGGACCGCAATGGGCGATGGCATCTATACTAGCCCGTTTTTCTCATCAGCTCAGGCGGTGCCAGGTTCGGTAGTTTTTGGTTACGCATTATACTTGGGGTATTTGTGTTGCCCAAAGACTGCCAAAGAAGGTACCTCCTGGACTGAGCTTTGGTAAACCTTTTGTCAAAATTTGAGCCGACTCACGCTAGAGCACCGACATCTCTTTTTGTCTCTTTTTTCTCAAGTGAGACAAAAGATTGAAGAGAAATCCGGGCTAGGCCACGGGAGACTATAGACATGATCAGTGGAGAATGCCGTATACAAACCCGAGCACAGATGGAAATGGTTGACGTTACCGCAAAAATTGAATCCATTGTACAACAGCATCAGGTACGCTCAGGTATTTGCACACTTTTTAATCCGCACACCACCGCCGGAATAACCATTAACGAAGGAGCAGACCCGGATGTACAAAAGGATCTCATCGGTATTTTCCAGCACCTGGTTCCTCTGGACTATCCGTACAGACATAGGGAAGGCAACTCCCCTTCCCATGTCTTGGCCACCCTCACAGGCAGTTCGGTAACCGTCTTCCTTGAAGGGGCCAAACTCAAGCTGGGGACCTGGCAGAGGATATTCTTCTGCGAGTTCGATGGCCCCCGAAACAGAAAGATCTGGTGGCACATCATGAGCGGATAACAGGTGGCATATGCTATGTTCCACCACTCAGCCTCCATCGCTGAGTGGTCGCAATGGCTCCCATAGGCCTGCTCACTCGATTTGCGCATGAACATTTTAAACAAATCTTCAATCAATGATTGTCTTTCTATTTTTTGCAATTTTTCCTGCATGTTCATGAAGCATTCGGACGAAGGAAGGCCATGGAAATATTTCTACTCTAACCCCCGATCATACCTCTAATGATATTTGGCTTGAACAGAAAAACCGACGAACAGTCATTGCTGCAATTCCTGCAGCAATTCAGTACGGATGAACTCTTGGAACATCTCATACCCCGTTTGAGTACTGAAGACATCAACACCATTGTCGACATCCTTACGGATGTGATGCGCTCGTACTTGAGTGAACAAGAATACCATGCACTGTTTTTAAACGGCCCTGACCATCAGCAGTGACCCCCCTGAAGCCTGTACACGGGACAGCCCATGCCACCACTTTACAACCTGCGCTCCTACCTTGATCTGCTCCAACAAAATAACCAACTGCTCACCATTGATGTTGCCGTTGATCCCTGCTTGGAGATTGCCGAAATTCATCGCCGAGTCATTGCCCAAGGCGGACCCGCACTCCTTTTTACCAGGGTGAAAGGATCCAAATTTCCGGTGGTCACCAACCTGTTCGGCACCAACCTACGGCTCGAGATGGCATTTGGCAGGAAACCCATCCAGTTTGTCCAGCACATGGTGGAACTGGTGGAACACTCCATGCCCCCAGGCCTGACCACGCTCTGGAACGCCCGTTCCCTTTTGGCGCAAGGACTGAAACTGGGGTTGAAAACACGAAAAACCGGCCCCATACTTGAAAGCTGTATGGCTCCCACGCGCCTGAGTGAACTCCCCATGCTGACATCCTGGCACTCGGACGGCGGCCCGTTCGTTACCCTACCGCTGGTGTATACCGAACATCCCCAGACAGGAGGGCATAACCTGGGGATGTACCGTATACAACGCTTTGACGACACCACCACAGGTATTCACTGGCAGATTCACAAAGGCGGCGGATACCACTATTACGAGGCAGAACAACGAAACCAACCCCTGCCCATGACCCTTTTTATCGGTGGTCCGCCGGCTCTCATGCTTGCCGCCATTGCCCCCTTGCCGGAAAACATCCCGGAACTCATTCTCGCCTCCCTGCTGCAGGGAAAAAAGCTGGACATGGTCCGTGATCCGAGAGGCGGTCATCATCTGGTCAGTGAAGCGGAATTTGCTGTCAAGGGGATGGTGCCGCCTACGCTCAGGCGTCCAGAAGGACCTTTTGGAGATCACTACGGCTACAACTCTCTCCAACACGACTATCCAATTTTTCAAACAACCCACCTGTATCACCGGCAAAACGCCATTTATCCAGCAACGGTTGTCGGCAGGCCCAGACAGGAAGATTTCTTTATTGGCGATTTCCTCCAAGAGTTGCTCAGCCCTCTCTTTCCCCTGGTCATGAATGGCGTCCTCCAGTTAAAAACCTTTGGGGAAACCGGATTTCACTGCCTGGCTGCGGCCCGGGTAAGAGATCGCTATCCCAGGGAGGCGTTTGCTGCTGGTCTACGGGTTCTTGGCGAAGGACAACTCAGCCTCAGCAAATTTCTTCTGGCCACCGATGGCGCCATTGATATTGGTGATTTCAAAATCCTTTGGCCGCACATTCTCGAACGAATCCAATGGGATCGGGATCTGTATATCTTTGCCCATGTCTCCCAGGACACCCTTGATTACACCGGTCCGTCCGTTAACAAGGGCTCCAAAGCCATGATGTTTGGTTTGGGCCGAGAAAAGGTGCGCGAATTACCCAGAGTGTTCAACGGCACCCTCCCGGACAACTGCGACAGCCCGGCAGTGTATCTTCCCGGCACCTTGGTTGTACAGGGTTCTTCCTATGAGAAGTCACCCGAGCTTGGCAAACAGCTGGCACAGTTTTCTGGGGTAAGGCCTTGGCCGGTAGCCATCCTGGTGGATTCCACCCGGGAAGCCACCGCCAATCTTCAGGAATTTCTCTGGACATTGTTCACCAGGTTTGAACCAGCCAACGATATCCACGGAGCGCGACAGGTGATTCAGCGATACCATGTGGGGCTGGAACCGCCAATCGTTTTTGATTGCCGTATGAAACCATGGTATACGGATGTACTGGCAGTTGATGAACCCACCAAAAAACTGGTTGATGATAAGATACACACCATTCTGCCCGCATCCTTACGTTAACCCCCCTTACCGTAATGCCTACTCAACACCAAGACAATACCCCACAGCGGCTACAAAAAATAATTGCACGCGCCGGCATCTGCTCCAGGCGCGAGGCCGAAACCCTGATCGCCAGCGGCAGGGTACGGGTCGACGGCCAAACAGTGACTCTGATGGGCTCTAAGGTTGATCCGTCCCAATCAGAAGTCACTGTGGACGGCAAACCTCTCAAGGAGGAGCAGAAAATGTATATCCTGCTCAACAAACCAAGGGGATATGTCACCACCCTTTCCGACCCTCAGGGACGCCCTATTGTGACAGATTTGCTCACAGAACTGCCTGTACGGTTGTTCCCGGTTGGCAGACTTGATCTTGATACCGAAGGCGCTCTGCTTATGACCAATGACGGTGCACTGAGCAACTACATCCTTCATCCCAAATATGAAGTGAACAAAACCTATAAAGCGACAGTACAAGGGACTCCCAGTGTAGGTGACCTCAACTTGTTGGCCGACGGGATTATTCTCGAAGGTCGAAAAACAGCACCTGCACTGGCACGTGTGCTCAGACGATTGCAGGGTAAAACCCAGGTAGAAATCATCATTCATGAGGGCAGAAAAAGGCAGGTGCGTACGATGTTTCAGGCCATCGGTCACCCGGTGATACGCCTGAAACGAACTGCGTATGGCCAACTGCGGCTGGGCTCGCTTCCTACCGGGGCCTACAGATCATTATCAAGACAAGATCTAAAAAAAATATTTTCCGGAAAAATTCCCTTTACAATCAAAAACATACTTGCTTAAATTTGTATAGTGTGGGAGAACTCCCAGCTCTTTCCTGCCTCTAAGCGGGAATTTTCATACCCTCCGGCGAAGCCGGGTACGCCAATTCTTGGCAACGCACTCTACTTGGGTATGGCCTAAACGCTCTCAAAAATGGAGCGGATCTGTGATGACCATTTTGTCAGATGTCAGTTGGCTCACTGGGATCACAAAGAACTGTTTGAATGTCTTTTTTCAAAGAAGACATACTGTGTTCATGAGCAATTCGGGTGCAGTGCCCAGCAGATACACCTACAACTAGAAAGGATAGCAGACCCAAAAAAACTGAGGGGAACCACATATGAATAAATCTGAATTGATAGAAGCCCTGGCCGAAGAAATGAATATTCCCGTTCGTGAAGCTGCTTCCATTACCAACACCATCATCGACACCATGAGCGATGCCCTTGCCAGAGGAGAATCCATAGAAATCCGAGGTTTTGGTAGTTTTGTAGTGAAAGAGTACGATGCGTATACCGGCAGGAACCCTAAGACAGGAGAAAAAATCAAGGTCGCTCCCAAAAAGCTCCCCTTTTTCAAGGTGGGAAAAGACCTTCGCGAACAGGTGAACAGGCACAAGTAACGGTCCCAAAAGACCAAGTCAAAGCACATTGGCCACCACTTCGCCGACCAAATCATACGTGTGGGCTTCTTCGATGTGTACCGGTACAATGTCCCCCTGAGCCACCTGTCCACAGGTAATAAGGACGGAACCGTCAATATCAGGAGCCTGAAAACGTGTCCGACCTTCAAGCAACAGATCACTTTCACGACTCAATCCTTCTATGAGGACAGGTTCTACCCGGCCAACATACTTCTGGAGTTTTGTCTGGGATATGATCTTTTGTGCTTCCATGATCCGTTCATATCGTTTTTCCCTGATCTTTTCTGGAACTACGGGTCCATAATCTGCCGCAGGTGAGCCCTCCTCAGCCTGATATTGAAAGGTGCCCACATGGTCAATCTGCCATCTGTTAAGCCTGGAAAGCATGAAATCAATGTCCTCTTCAGACTCGCCGGGAAAGCCAACCATCAGAGTGGTGCGCAGCGCACAATCAGGGAGATATGAGCGTATTCGGCTGATCAAATTATCCAGGATCTCGGTGCCGTACGGCCGGTTCATGGCCCGCAAAATAGTATCACTAACATGTTGGAATGGAATATCAAGATAGGGAACGATCCTAGGCTGGGAGGCCATAAGCTCCAACAGGGCATTGCTCACTCCGCTTGGGTACAAATACATTAGGCGGAACCAGGGAATGGAGGAGTGACGCAACAGAGCATCCATCAAAGGTACCAGTCCTGCTCCATCGCTGCGGTCCTGCCCATAGGCTGTCAAGTCCTGTGCAATCAAGGTCAGCTCCTGCACCCCTTGCGCTTCCAGGAGTTGCGCCTCCTGAACCAGATCAGCCACTGCACGGCTACGCAAACGCCCCCGAATAGAAGGAATCATGCAATATGAGCAATGATTGTTGCACCCTTCGGTGATTTTTAAATAGGACCGATGCACGGGTGTGGCAATTTTCCTGGAAACCCCTGCATCCATAAGATAGCGTGAAGGCCGGACATCCAATTCTTTTTTATTCCCGGCCATCAGGTCATCCAGGGCAGCCCCAATATGCGGAAAATCATCGATGGCAAGAAAAAGATCCACCTCCGGCAGGGCTTCATACAGCTCTCTACCATAGCGCTGCACCATGCATCCGCTCACCACCAGATATACCCCGCTCCGTTCCCGCTTCAAAGCTGCCATTCGCAAGACTTCATCTATGGCCTCTTCAACGGCCGGCTGAATAAAGCCGCAGGTGTTTACCAAAAGTATATCTGCGCCTTGGGGATCCTGTTCGATGCAGTATCCGTGCTGCTCCATATCCGCAAGCATAACTTCGGCATCAACCAGGTTCTTAGCGCAGCCAAGACTGATAAAGTGCACCGATTTCATCTGCACACTCCACTGGTTTTGGATACCCAGAAACAGAGTTGTTCAAGCAGCCGACAGCTTTCCCTGCGAAACGACTTCTTTATGAACCGAGGCTCCCAGGTGTGGTGATACAGTTCATCTGAGACATACAGAACAGCCCCACATACAATCTTTCGATAAGCTGCCAGCGCATACAGGGCGGAACTTTCCATATCAACCACAGAGACTTTTTGCGCAGCGTAGGCTGTTATTTTCTTTCTTGTTTCTCGATATGGGGCATCGGTTGTCCAGATGACAGTTCTGTGCACAGGTAGCCCTGTTGTTTGGGCGTAGTGATACAGGGTGTCGACAAAATCTCTGTCCGCTAGAAAGGATGCTTTGGCAATATAATGGCTGCTTGTCCCTTCCTCGGAAACGGCACCAGTTGGGATACAAAGAGCGCCTGCGGGTATATGCTGCACAAGCGAACCGCACCAACCATAAAGAAGGATTCGTCGTGCTCCCAAGGCTATAAGCTTTTCCGCTGTCATCACAGCCATGGGCGCCCCGACAGCAGGGCCTGCCAAAAAAAAATTGCTACCAGAATAAAGTGATGAATGAAACAGGGATGAGCGTACGAGAGCAAAGGTTTGCGCCAATTTTGGCAGAACCGCTGCATCAGTCGGGTTGACAGCAAGTATACCGTCAGGGGGAAGCAGGGGATCGTTTTGTGACCTACACGGCTGGATAATGCAATCATCCATAAGAATAAAAAAGAGCTGCGACCAAATGCCGCAGCTCACATATATTTATTATACCTGCTCACAGGGTGAAGAACGCCCAGCTCACTCTCCCTGCGGCTGGTTACAACACGCAGGCTGCCCAAATTAAGACAGGCAAAATTGACTACCAGAGGCTCTCTACACAGCCAGTGGTCATCATCCGCAAAAGGGATACTAATCAATGCCCACGTATCACCTGTTCTGACAGGGTATCAGACTACTTCAGAGGGTTGGCGTACAGCATGATAAATGCGATAACCAGACCATAAATGGCAATGGACTCACAAAGAGCCATACCAAGAATCATGGTGGTAGTGATAGGGCCCTTTGCCTCAGGGTTACGGGCAACGCCGTCACAAGCACCGCGCAGACCATTTCCCATACCGATACCAGCGCCAAGACCTGCCAGTCCGATACTCAAAGCTGCACCTACACAAACTAATGCGGTTCCGATTTCCATTTTACGAATCCTCCGTAATGATATTAAATATATATTGGCCTTCTTCTCTATTGAACAAAGGGAGTATGAGTATAATCAATGCGCCTCTTCCATGGCGCCTGCACAGTAAAGAACTGCAAGCAGCACAAAAACCACTGCCTGGATGATACTGACCAGAACCCCGAGGCAGAGAATGGGCAGCGGGGCAAAGTAGGCGCCGGCAAGCATAAAGAGTACTGCCAGAAGGACTTCTTTTGCAAAGATGTTTCCAAAAAGACGCATGGATAGTGAAATCAACCGCGCCAAGTTACTGATAATTTCAAGCAGGAACATAAAAGGTGCCAGAACTTTGCTTGGCCCCATGAAGTGTTTATAATACTGCAACCCGTGACACTTGAACCCAAGATAATGGTGAGTGAACCATACGATAAGGGTCATTCCAAGGGTGATATTGAGGTTTGAGGTGGGCGACATAAAACCGGGAATCAAACCAATCATATTCGCCAGCACGATATAGAAAAAGAAGGTCGCCATCATGGGAAACAGTAGCTTCGCTCCAGACTCACCCAGGTTCTCCGCGAAAAAATCCATGAGCCCACCAATCATAACTTCCCAGAAGTTTTGTCCGCTGCCGGGCACCATCTCCAGTTTGGACAGAGTCAGTTGGGGAACAATAATTAAAAAGGCCATAACTAACCAGGTATACGTCATATACGGCGTGCACAGCTGTTCAATCAGATTGCTTCCGGTAACGGTATGCGGTACCGGAAGGCCAAGTTTCTCCAAAATGATCGAAATAAACAATATAGGATGTTCCATAAATTACACGCTCCTCAAACGTAATTCGTACCCATCATTGATGGTGATTTCTCAGAACTTCGGTCTTCTGCCTGACATTGTCTCCTGGGGAAGAAAAGTCTGTTTACAGGTCCCAGTACCAATTCTGTCCCCGAGAGACGTCTTTGCATACCCTGAAATCGCATAAAAACTTCATTCCCGAACAGAGACCAACTTGGAATAAATAGATTTCCCTTTGCTCAGCACAACGACGATCACGCTCAACCCCACTGTTGCCAGCCCCAAAGACAAACCAATACCGTCAACAGGATATCTTGTAACCAACGTAATCAATACCAATCCCAAAATTACCAGGCGAGCATTACATTTGACAAGAAAACGAACTACCTCTACCCTCGACCCAGAACGTTGAGATGCATCGGCTTTGCTCACTCTGTTAAGTACCTGCTCAATATCTTTTTTCAGCAAGAGAAAGCTGCCATTCACCAAGACACCGCCGATACAAACAGACCAGGCAAATTCCCTGTCCGCAAGAAACCAGCCCCCTAGTACCAGGATGACGACAATTAGCCAGCTCACGCAGATAATCGTTCGTATCAGAGCCTGATCCTTGTCCACAGCGCGGCTACTTCCCGTCCGAGATCTTTCGGGTTAATTCCCATAAGGTCCTAAATCCTGCGACAATACCTATCCCCAAAAACACAAAGGTCAAATACGGTGTTGTTTTTCCGTGAAAAACCTTATTATCGAGATACCATCCAATACCAAAACCAACCAAGATGGAAAAAACAAAGGTCATCCCGACTTGACTGTACTCAGCCAGCTGTCGAAACATCTCTCGACTGTCTTTAGACATATATATTTCCTCTGGAAACCCTGTCAAACAGAGGCCGGAACGTAGGCCGTCCTTCTTTCTGGACAGGTCCTCACTTCCACTGTCTACGCTCAGTAGTATGTTCTCAATCCAGGCAGACGCCTGAGCGCTTGCTCACTCAGAACACTATCCTTCAAATTCCTGACCGGGTTTTCTCAATGTGGCTACAGGTATCATGCGTGCCCGGCAAACGCAATATTTTTTTATTTAATCCATCAATTTTTTAAATGATACTTCCATCGCAGTCAACGCCTTTTCAAGATGATGCTGCTCATGAGCCCCACTGATGAATGCGGCTTCAAACTGTGAAGGCGCCAACCATACCCCGCCTGCCAGCATATTTCTGTAGTGGCGGGCATATGTTTCGGTATCAGCCTTCATGGCAGAGGCGTAATCACGGACGGGCTCTGTGGCAAAAAAACACGTCATCATGGAACCAATTCGGTTGAGTACTGTTGGAACCCCTGCACTTTCCGCACTTTCTTTCATCCGGGCTGCGATCCACGCACTCTTTTCTTCGAGCTGTTCATAAAACCCCTTTTCCCGTACCAACTGCAATGTCGCCACACCGGCTGCCATGGCAAGTGGATTGCCCGATAAGGTCCCGGCTTGGTACACCGGGCCATCCGGGGCGATCAAGTCCATGATCTCTCTCTTCCCGCCATAAGCACCCACAGGGAGTCCACCGCCGATAATTTTGCCCAGGCAGGTCAGGTCAGGAGTAATGCCAAAACGTTCCTGTGCGCCTCCGAGTCCCAGACGAAATCCTGTAATCACTTCATCAAAAATTAACACAATACCCAGCTCTTGGGTTAACTCGCGTAATTTGAGATGAAATTCCATCTCCGGAACCACAACCCCCATGTTCCCGGCAACAGGCTCGACTATAACACAGGCAATATCAAGGTTGGGATCCCGGACAGTCTTTTCCAGTACCTCCAAATCGTTATACGGTATAGAGATGGTATTACGGACTATTTCTTCGGGTACCCCCGGACTACCCGGAATACCAAGGGTGATGACTCCTGAACCGGCTTTCACAAGAAAAGAATCCGCATGCCCATGATAGCAGCCGTCAAATTTAACAACCACGCTTTTACCGGTATATCCTCTGGCCAGACGCACAGCGCTCATGGTTGCTTCCGTCCCTGAGTTAACGAAACGTACTTTATCCAGAGAGGGAAGACTGTCACAGACCAATTCCGCCAACTCGACCTCAAGACGACAGGGAGCCCCGAAACTTGTGCCGTCCGCAGCTGCCTTGCGAATGGCCTCAATAACCCGAGGATGAGCATGTCCGGTAATCATTGGCCCCCAGGAAGAGACGAAATCAATAAAGGTGTTGCCGTCCTCATCAGTTATCTCACAGCCTGCTGCCTGTCGTACAAACAAGGGATCGCAGCCGACAGAGCGGCAGGCACGAACCGGAGAGTTCACCCCGCCTGGAATTCTTTTCTGGGCCTGATCAAACAGGGAATTGGATCGAGTTGTATGCATAGGCTCACCTTTTTGACGGCATCTGTCAGGGCGGAAGCTCCATGACAGGAAGTATCACTTGAATCACTTGATGATTGGGATAGATTGTAAACTATACCAGCCCGTCTTCCATTCTGTCAAAACCAAAAAACAGGAAACTACGCACTGGTTTCTCCCCACCAGACTCCATTGCTCTACGTCTGTATCCGCCCTCATGCGAAGAGTCGTGGCCGCCCGAAAGGGGGACCTGGAAGTCGGCCCCATAAAAGGGCCGCTGGCGCCCCCTTGAGATGTAAGCAAATATGCCAATTTTCTCTTGTCACCGTGCCCTCCCCAAGGTAGTATGAAGTCTTTATGATTTAATCCCTTCCACTCTGGATTGCTTATAAACATTATGTCTTTATGAGAAAACAAAGAGACAGACAAATGTACTGCCAATAGGCAGCCTCGAATTCTGACCAAATCTATATGCAAGGTCAGCAAACGTAGCAGCATCTTCGGCAGTATTTTTTCGACACATATACCCAAGTAGTATGCGTTACCAAAAATGATCGAATATGGCACCGCCTGAGCGGAGAAAAGCTCCAGACTGAGCATTGATTTTTGTACCCATTATTCTTTTAACGGGCATATCAAGGAGAAACCAAGATGGCAAGTGATAAAGTATTGCATGTCTCAGATAGTGAATTCGACACAACAGTTCTAAAGAATGATCTTCCCTGCCTGGTAGACTTCTGGGCTCCATGGTGTGGTCCATGCAAAGCTATCGGGCCTGTTATTGATGAGCTTGCGGACGAGTTTGCTGGAAAAGTCAACATAGCTAAAATGAATGTTGACGACAATCCTGCCACTCCAGGAAAATTTGGTATTCGAGCAATTCCCACCCTCATTCTGTTCAAAGGCGGCGAGGTTGTTGACCAGATAACCGGTGCAGTAGGTAAAAGCCAATTGCAGGACCTGATCAACAAGGCGGTCTAAAACAGAATGGTTGGCCGAAAATGGCATTCGGGGTCTGCGTTTACTGGGTCCTTTTTAGGCAGTCACAGGCTCCGATATACTGTGCTACAGTGCAATGGACAGAACGGTCAGCGCTGACCCAAAGCCACAAGGCCATATCGGGACGAACCCGCAACAAGGAAAAAGATTCTGTGCATTCCAAGCGTTGCTGATGAAAACCAAAAGAGTTCTTTTCCCCCGCTACATCTGTCTTCCATACCATAGAACCATAATTTCCCCCTTTCTCCCCCTTCCCAACCAAAGAATTTTATTCACCCCAATACATGAATTACTGAGAAGAAGATCCCATGCATCATCCTGACCGAGTACCGTTGTCCTCCATCGTTCTCCTACTCTTGTTCTGCCTCCTCCTGCTACCCCTTTCTGGATGCTCTGTCTTTCAGGGTATGTTTGACAGGGTTACCTTTGGTGAAGAGGAAGAGATAGCAGGCAATGCACCGGAAACACTGATCACTGAAGGGATGGATGCCTATGGTGTTGGGGACTACTCGAAGGCCATACGTGCGTTTGACAAGATTCTCGATGAGCATCCTTTCAGTCAGCAAGCCATGCTTGCCGAGCTGAAGTCGGCAGACGCCTCCTACTATAGCCACGCATACCTGGAGGCTAAACTTCGTTATCAACAATTTGAGGAACGACACCCGACCAACGAGGCCACACCCTATGTCCTCTTTCAAATCGGCATGTGCGACTTCCAAAGAATTGATCGCATAGACCGTGATGTCTCAGGAACGGAAGAAGCCATCAAATCCTTTTCCAGGCTGCTGAGATCTTTTCCTGATTCTCCTTATACCAACGAGGCCAGGGCCAGAATTGCCGCAGCCAAGGACTTCCTGGTCAATCACGAATATTTCGTAGCTGTTTTTTATGTACGCACTCAAGAGTACGAGCAAGCCAAATATCGACTCAAATATCTCCTGGCCAGGTATCCGCACTCCACCCTCGCACCAAAAGCATCAGCCCTCCTACAAAGGCTTGAAGACAATGATCCACCCCGATGGGGACTTCAAAAATGGGTGCCAGATTTTATCATGCCGACCAAAACCACTGCTGACAAGTAGAACAACCGTTCACCCGGCCAGGCATTCTCATACCCTTTCTGTCAAATCTTCAGGAAAAATCCTGGCGAAATGTATACGGCGGCACCAAACGCGACTGATTCTGGCGCTGCCCTACCCGGATTTCTCATCAGCTCAGTTGGTGCCAAATTCGGTAGATTGTGGTACCTCATTCTACTTGGGTATATGTGTTGCCAAAATGCTGCCGAAAATGGTGCCGCCTGGGCTGAGCGCTGGTAAACATTTTACCAAAATTTGAGTCTGTTCACGGTCATCACATACATCTCTTTTTATTTTTTTCTCAAATGAGAAAAATTATTCATGAGCTATCCGTCGCTAACCCGATGAAGGGACTGAGCTGAAACAGCCTTGGGGATCGAGAAACACAGACAGGTCAGCCCGATTTGGTACAGACAGAACGCTGCTGAGCCTTTACATATTCCTGAATCCGCTGATCCAGTTTCCTCAACAAAGGCTCAACCTCCCCACTGGTTGCAAAACATATACAATCTTCTTCCTGGTCTGGAAGCTCAAAAGTCTGCTTCTGGTGCTGATAGATCTCCCACCTGCCATCAGAGACGGCTGAGTCATCATGGGAACGCATCTCCAGACGGCGTCTTGTTTCTTCTTCTGTGCAGAAACAATAAATAAACAAAACTGCAACCTCCATCTCACGGCCTCTGGCGCGCACACATTCACGCTGCGTACGCTTGGCATACGATCCGTCAAGAAGAACAAGCGAGCTGCCTGCGGCAAAGGCATCTTCCGCCTGATCCAACAATTGTTGATAGGTTCTTTCCGTCAACTCAGGCGAATAAATACCCTGATCTATTTTATCAGGGCGCCTCCGGGTCGGCTCAATCCCTGCAAGCCTTTTACGAACCCGGTCCGTATTGATATGCATGCCGTTGCTGCGCTCTGCATAAGCCTCAGCAAGGGTTGATTTGCCTCCGGCGGTCAGGCCCATAAAAACAAGCAGAACCTTCCCCCAAAGGACGCCATTCGGCTGCCTGCTCATACAGTCACCCTTTGGCATACCCGTAGGCCAAAGAAAAATACCGGGCGGCATTGGCCAGGCAGTCCTGACGGACCTCTTCGGAGACATGGGGATCAGCCGCTGTGAAAAGGCCAATTTTCCCGCGAACATAGGCTCGATAGCACTTATAGAAATCCAGGAGGTCATAAACCCCCGGATCTGCGATCCGGGTGACAAACTGCTCTATACAATACTTCGAGAGTTCCTCTAACCCGTGAAAATCCAAATCCATAGCCAAGAAAGCGATATCACAGGCAATATCGCTATACCGAAAACGATCGTTAAACTCTATGCAATCATATATATACACTTTCTCCGCCAGGCAGATATTGGCCGAGTACAGGTCTCCGTGGCAGTCACGGATGCGCCCCTCCTGTATCCTCTGCTCGAAGAGTTCCGTCTGTGCCAGAAACGATTTGGCATAGGCCGCAATCTCACGGTATTGGTTCTCAGCAAGAGCCCCCTGACCAACAAAGGTCCTGGTCTGGTCAAAATTCTCCAGCACATTGTCCCCAACGCTGTCAGATGTGCCAAAAGCAGCAATATTTTTCCCTCCCTGGGCACCCCTGTAAAAAGGAACCAGGACATCGACAATCTGGTCTATGTGGCCGCGATTCAAGTCACCCCGAGCGATAACATTGCCCATCATCATCTCTTCTGGCATCCGCCGCATGCGGACCCCAAACTCAACGGCATTGTCACCTGTATCAAAAAAATAGTGCCCTCCCTTTTGCCCCACCATAATCAAATCCAGATATATCTCGGGACATAGCCGTGCGTTGAGTTCCAACTCCCTCTTGCAGTTGGTCTTTCTTTTTTCTAGGGTCGAAAAATCAAGGAAACCAAAATCAACTGGTTTTTTGAACTTATAGACAAACTCCCCCGCAATCAGGACATAACTGATATGCGTCTGGATCAATTGGACCCGATCAACAGGATGCTCATAAGCATCTGTCTGTAATAGTGCATTGATGTAATCCGGTAAATCGCTCATTGGTATTCGCCCTTAACTTGTAGTGTACCCGCAGCCGTCCTGCAGGCGGTGTTGAAGATGTTAAAAATACGATGTATCTTGCACATTATCCATGGATTTTTGAAAAAATATACTTACGGTACACCTAGCCCGTCTTTCTCATCAGATCAGGTGGTGGCAGTTTTTGGTAACTCATTCTATTTGGGTATATGTGGGGCCAAAATACTGCCAAAAATAGTACCGCCTGGACTGAGCATTGGTGAACAGTTTGTCGAAATTTGAGACGATTCACGGACAGCACATCCATCTGTTTTTGTCTCTTTTTTCTCAAATGAGACAAAAGAATCATGAGCAATCCGGGCCAGGTACATGAGTAGACCATGTTGCCCCCTGATTATTGAGAGCCCTGCATCCATGGCAGTTCGGTACAAAGAATCTCTTATACACCAGGAGAGCAAAACCTGCATTATTCACCAGGGACCTGAGTCGAAGAACGCTTAAAAACTATGCAGATACACAAGGTGGTACTCGATTTAATCATCCAAACAGTCTAGCAGCATCCTACCAAGAGAGCAAAGGTCTGTTTCACAATGCCTGGCAGGACGATTGGGTGCGCCTGCATACTGTGCAGTATTTCATTGCTTCTATTGTAAAACTATTTGGTTCAAGAAACCAACCCTTGGACTACATTGTTCAACACGTTTTTCCCCGGTCCAGGAAAGATACACCTTCTCCCCTATTACGTATGAACCACGAACAACTCACACGCCTGCTTACAGAGCTACGCGCTGGTCGACTCAGTCAAGAGGAAGCCATAGAGAAACTCCGCCGCCTGCCAGTGGAATCATTTCCCGAGGCGCAGTTGGATCTCCATCGTTCACTGCGCACGGGTATTCCCGAAGTCATTTTTGGCGAATATAAATCTGCGGAACAGATACAGGCAATCATTGAACGGTTGTATGCCTCTCAAACAGTCATACTTGCCACCCGGGTGCGAGCGGAGCATGGAGAAAAGATCCATGCTGCACTGGACTACCTGGACTACCATCGCGAGGCACGTATTTTGGCAGGCAACAAAGAGTACGCTCCCAAAATCACTGTTCGTGGAGAAGTCGTGCTCGTAACCGCTGGTTCTTCAGACTTCCCGGTTGCAGAAGAGGCACGCCTGACCTTAGAATTGTTCGGGCATCCGACACGCCTGGTGTATGACTCAGGGGTTGCAGCGCTCCACCGCATTCTCGGCCAGACCAAAACACTGCAACAAGCTGCGGTGGTCATAGTCATTGCCGGCATGGAAGGGGCACTGCCCTCGGTTGTCGCTGGTCTGACCGACGCCCCGGTTATCGGCGTGCCTACCAGTGTGGGCTACGGTGCCGGGGCTGGGGGGTACTCCGCTTTGCTCGGTATGCTCAACAGTTGCTCCCCGGGTTTATCCGTCGTCAATATCGACAACGGTTTTGGTGCGGCCTGCATGGCCGCTGCGATCAACCGCATCCGTCCATAGACGACCTCAACCTGTAGCCCGAATTTCTCATAAATATTTTTAAGATGCTGAAAAATAACTTCAAGCCAATTCCTTCAAAATATGTCCCAAAGCACAGCTCAGACGACATCATCTGCAATAGTATTTCAACAGCAAAAAGCGATCACTCTATGCACGGGAAAAAAACTTTGAATCTGGCACCGTCTGAACTGATGAGAAATCCGGGACGGCCGTTTGAAGGACTCCGGTCTCAACCATAACGGCTGCTCACCAACATCACTCGAACAGATCCCCTGACACTCCATTTTCCGAAAAACACAATCTCCCCATTGCATGATACAGAGTATCGTCGTATAATCGATGGGTTTGTGGTTAACTTCATGTAGAGTGCACATTCTGTAAACAGCAACCAAGGCTACCTCCAATGAATACTTCTTTGAAATTGAAAATAGGCATGCTCGTTGTGCTGGTCCTGTTTTCGGTTATGACCCTTGTTCCATCCTTTTATAATGAGGCTCCCGGCTGGTGGAAAAAATATCTGGCCCCTGAAGGTTTGAAACTCGGCTTAGATCTCCAAGGTGGGCTGCACCTTGTTTTACAGGTGGATTTAGAAAAAGCCGTTGAGAACTCATTGGACCTGGCAGCCGAAGACCTCAAGGAAGTACTTGCCGAGAAAAAAATCACTGCAGTGCGCCTGCAGTCAGATCATCGTGACAGGGTTATTTTTACCTTGCCGAGCACCAGTGCCGTGGAGACCGTGCGCGAGGTCTTAGGCTCAGATTTTCCCGACCTTTCGTCCACGCTGCAAGCAGAAGAAGGGACATTTCCCCGGGTCACCCTGCAACTAACCCCGGAACAGATCGAACATATCAAAAAAAATGCAGTTACCCAGTCCCTGGAAATTATCCGGAACAGGGTAGATCAGTTCGGGGTTGCTGAGCCGGTCATCGTGCGTCAGGGAGAAAACGAAATAGTCGTCCAACTGCCAGGTGAAAAAAATCCTGATCGTGCCGAGAGCCTAATCGGCAGAACTGCGCAGCTTGAATTCAAGCTGGTTGTAGACAATCAGGCAATCAACCTCAGTCAATTGATCAACGACGCCATACTGGCCGGAAAGTGGAAAGATGGCGAGGAACTGGAAAAATTAAACCTCGCCCTGCAAAGCCAACTCCCGCAGGGCACGACCATCTATTTCGAAAAAGAAATCGATCCCCAGACTAAACAAACCAAAAAAATCCCTCTGCTTATTGAAGACCAGGTATTGATGACCGGCGCAATGGTAAAACAGGCCCACGCTCGGGTGGGTGGCACCTTTAACCAGCCCTATGTCAGCCTTGATCTCACAGGAAGAGGCCGTACGATCTTTTCCCATATCACGGAGAAAAACGTCAATCGCAGATTGGCTATTATACTGGACGGTGTCGTACGCTCGGCGCCAAATATCAACGAGCCCATCTATGGGGGTAGCGCCCAAATTTCAGGCCGCTTCACCCATGAAGAGGCCACTGACCTCGCCATTGTTCTTCGTGCCGGGGCCTTGCCCACAGACGTCAAGACTTTACAGAAACTCAGCGTCGGCGCCAGCCTTGGGCAGGATTCCATCGACAAGGGACTGCTCTCCGGGCTCTACGGCACGCTAATGGTGCTGGTTTTTATGATACTGTATTATCGACTGTCCGGTATGATCGCTAACCTGGCACTGGCCCTGAACATTCTTTTCCTTTTTGTCGGTCTGGCCATGCTCAGCGCCACCCTGACCTTGCCCGGGATAGCAGGTATTATCCTCTCCATTGGTATGGCCGTGGATGCCAATGTCCTTATTTTTGAGCGTATGCGGGAAGAATTCTCTCTGGGTAAGTCGATAAAATCAGGAATTGACTCCGGTTTCAGCAAGGCGTTCTGGAGTATCGTCGACTCCCAGGTGACCACCCTTATTACGGCCCTGGCTCTGTTCCTCTTTGGTACCGGCCCTATCAAAGGGTTTGCCGTTACCCTTTCTCTGGGTATCATTTTCAACCTTTTTGCCGTACTCTTTTGCAGCCGACTGGTATTTGATAGCCTTTTTACTGTCGTCAGGATGAAAAAACTGACCTTCATGCGCCTGATCAAAAATCCCTCTTTCAACTTCATGCAAGCGCGTACATTTGCATTTACAGTGTCCTCCGTACTGGTGGTCTTGGGTCTAGTCGCCTTTATCCAGATCATCAGAGGGCAAGCGAATCTTGGAGTGGACTTTAGCGGCGGTTCTCTCCTTCAATACAAGGCGCAAACGCCATTTAAGCTTGCGGATATTCGGGCTTCATTCGGAGATAACGGCTACCCCAATATAGAACTTCAGGAAGTGACCGGTGAGAATCGGCTAATCGTCAAGCTAAAAAAACAGAAAGAGAGTGTCGGGCATCTCGGGGATGCGCTCACTACCATCCTGGTAGAACATTTCCCTGAGAACAATTTTGTCCTGGAGAGTCAATCCGAAATCGGCTCTTCCATTTCCGAGGTGCTGCGCAACAAGGCAATCCAGGCCATCGCCATCTCTCTTTTAGGCGTTCTCTGTTACCTGGCCATGCGTTTTGACCTCTCCTTCGGTCTGGCTGCCGCTGCCGCTACTTTTCATGATGTCCTTGCGGTTCTCGGTATCTGCTGGCTGATCAAGATGGAAATCACCCTGTTAATTATCACAGCACTTCTGACCCTGGCCGGATACTCGCTGAATGATTCGGTGGTTGTCTTTGATCGGATCCGTGAAAACATGCGTTCTCGCGAGCACCAGGAATTCGAACTCCTGGGGATCATCAATAAAAGTATCAATCAGGTACTTGGCCGTTCGGTGGTCACTTCTCTGACAACGATCCTGGTCCTGCTATCCCTGTTTCTTTTTGGAGGGGCCGCCATTCACAACTTTTCTCTTGCCCTGCTCATCGGTATTGTGGTGGGAACGTACTCTTCCATCTTCATAGCCAGCCCGCTGCTCACGCTTAAAACACGATAAAAAGATGGCCGCACCCCACGTACCACACTTTGAACCTCTGGGCGCAGACGAAACATTTTGCTTTAAATGCCACCCTGGTGTTCCCTGCTTCACTGAATGCTGCAGGGAACTGGACTTGGCCTTGACACCGTATGATGCGCTTCGCCTCAAAAACAGGTTGCAGATGCACTCTGGGCGTTTTCTTGAACAATACGTGATCATTGAGTGGGATCCAAGCCAGATCTTTCCAGTCTGCTACCTGAGCATGGTCGACGACGGCAGGGCAAGTTGCGTCTTTGTCGGCAAGCAAGGATGCACGGTGTACACAGATCGCCCGTCAAGCTGTCGTGCCTATCCCATGGGAAGAGGAACATGCCAGGGTGTTGATGGCACCCTGGAGGAAAAGTATGTGCTCCTCAGAGAACCCCACTGTCAAGGTTTTGTTGTACAGGAAGAGTACGCCCCTTCTTCCTATACCGTTGACCAGGGCCTTGCAGTCTATAATCGTTTCAACGACGCCCTCTTGCCCTTGGTGCAGCACAGGCGAATCAAGGAGGGCTTTCGGCCTTCCAGAAAACAGCTCGACAACTACATCCTGGCCTTGTACAACCCGGACGCTTTCCGCCAGGAAATGGGAGACAACCACATCGGCTTGCACCGGCCATTGAGCGCCCTTGAGCTGCAGGCGCTTGCAGGTGATGACGAACAGTTATTGTTGCTCGGAATCCGATGGCTTGTCCAGGAGTTTTTCAACGAGAGCATCTGAGCCGCCGCCACTATGAACGATGAATCCTTTACGCTTGATCTTGCCGCCCGCCTGGATCAAATTCGGTCCGTCAGCCATACGTTCTGTCTTGCGGAAGGCGGTTCACACGGACCCGATCACAGCGAAAGAGTTTTCACCACCGCCATGCTCCTGGGCCGGGAACTTGGTGCAGACCTTCTTATTCTGGGGACAGCAGCACTTCTCCATGATATTGGCAGAAAAGAGGAAAGCCTGAGCAAAGGCCGGGTCTGCCACGCCCGAAAAGGAGCCGAACTGGCCCGAAAAATTCTGTCCGAACACCAGTACACTCCCAGGCAGATACAACAAATCTGCCACTGTATCAGCAGCCACAGATATCGGAAAGGAGTCCCCCCTTCCACCCTGGAAGCACAAATACTTTTTGACGCCGATAAGCTGGACTCCATAGGAGCAGTGGGCATTGGTCGGGCATTCCTCTTCGCAGGTCAGATAGGAGCTCGGCTCCATAATCCCGAACAAGCACCAGAAGAAAGCGCCCCTTATTCAACGGAAGACACCGCCTATAGAGAATTTCAGGTAAAAATGTCCCGCATCCACCATCAGATGATAACGGATCTCGGCAAGAAACTGGCTTGGGAACGCCATCAATTCATGGAGACATTTTTCACCCAACTTCATCACGAAATATATGGTGTTGAGCAGGCCATTAAACAATTCGGAACGGAAAAAAATGCTTAAGCTTATTGTTTTTGACTGTGATGGCGTGATGTTCAGTTCACTGGAAGCCAACAGGGTGTACTACAACCACCTCCTCTCCCACTTTGACTGTCCACCAATGAATACTGAGGAACTGACCTTTGTCCATGCCCATGATGTTACCGACTCTGTTGCCCACATCTTCCGCAGGCATACCCATCTTGATCAGGCGGCCATCAACGACTACAGGTTCAAGTTGGACTACACCCCATTCCTGAAATATATGCAGATGGAGGAGGACTTACCGGCATTCCTCAGCCAGGTCAAGCAGCGCTATCACACGGCCATTTCAACCAACCGGACGACGACCATGGATATGATTCTGGATACCTTCCAGCTCCGTCCCTGGTTCGATCTGGTCGTCACGGCATCGGACGTGCCAAACCCTAAGCCCGCACCCGATGCCCTGCTGAAAATACTCGGGGAGTTGAGGGTGCAACCCTCTGAAACGCTCTATATTGGAGACAGCACTGTGGATGCCCTGCACTGTTCCAGTGTCGGTGTCGACCTAATAGCATTCAAAAATAGAGAACTGGACGCCAAATACCACGTAGGGAATTTTATGGATATCCTGGAACTGCCCCCTCTTTGCGAGAACTGATACAGAGCCCCGGTTACCCCAAGTTTCTCATGAACATGTTATGAAAATTGAAAAATAGCAATCAGTTAGAAACTGATTGATTGGCGTCGATTTCTCTAAAATGTACACCAGCGCTCTGCGCAGGAGGCATTATCTTATACAGTGTTGAGACAGCAAAAAGAAGGTGCTTTCATACATTGCCAATACTTCTGAAACTGGTACCGCCTCTGCTGATGAGAAAGCCGGGCTATTCCTCTTCGTCCAGCCGTCTGAGGCCTTCCATCAGGATCATCATAAAGTCCCCGATTTCCCGTGCCTGCATCAGTGAGTCAGGCAAGCCAGGGATGAAACGAAAAGTTCCGCTTTTTTCCGCCAAAAGAGCATAAACAGCCTGCTGATTGTCCAACTCCCCATATCGTGCTGCCAAAAGCCCACCTTCGCGGAAGGTAACCCGGGCAGATCCGCCTTGCACTTCCATGAGCAGATGCCCTGTCTTCTGGTGCATATGAAAAACCTGTAACAGTTCAGCGGGCAGGATAGCATCCAACTGACCCGTAATCACTGCGCCGTCACCCTCAGCTGCTTTACTGACCACGGCTTGCCCACCCGCTGCAGCGGACTTATCACCTAAATGAAACTTGATCAATCCCGTGCATCCTCCACAGGTAAAGCTCTCTTTTCTTTTCTTCTGCAAGGCCTCTTCATTAAGGGTTACCAAGCTGAACAACAAACTGGTTAATTCGCGAATTAAAATGAGACATGACGGTTTCCCCAACGGGAGGCTCACGCACTGATCATTGAGCTGAAAAGCGTCGCCAACAGAATAAAAGGGACAGCGACGTTCTTCAGTCACCTGAAACGTTACATTGAAACGGGTCATAACTTCCTTGGGCACAAAGGTACGTTACAAGCATTGTACACACGATATGGTTTTCACTCAAAGGAAAGTTCACCCAGACACCGAAGGCTGCACTTTTTCCCGGTAAGCCGGGAATGAACCTTGTTTACACGATTAAAATACTATACAATATGCAGGGATAATTAAGGCGCAGAACGGAAAAACTTTTTCGGCAATACCTTCACATACAGGGTAGCGTATGGCATTGGGTTCGCACCAACTGGAAAACGATTTCGAACAACTCCAAAACACACTGGAGTTGTATCCCAAGATCACTGTCCTCAGCACCGAAGGGCAGCCACCGGATCACTATGAAATCGAGTATGCCTTGCAGGGATTTGTCAGGGGAAGCGATGGTAATGTGGAAGTGAGCGACACCCACCGGATCCGGATCAGCCTTCCTTTTGGCTACCCTCATTTCGCTCCTACAGTCAAGCCTCTCACCAATATTTTTCATCCTGACGTAGATCCAGCAGCCGTTCGTATTGCCGATCAATGGCAGAAAAATCCATCCCTGGCAAGCTTGGTCGTCTTCATTGGCGAAATGATCTGTGGTAAGGAGTATCATCTGGAAAATCCATTTAATCCGAAAGCGGCCCAGTGGTATACTGCCCATGAAGCCAGCCTGCCCCTGGATTCTCTTACCATTGCGGACATAGAAGAATCCATCCAAGATATAGACTCATTGGTTGATGATACCTTTTCCTCCCTTGGTTTGGAAATTGATACCTTCCTTGAGCCGGAAGCAACCTACAGCGAAGAGGACGTGCAGCCTATCCGGGATCTTGTTGCTTCCAAAAAGCTGTACACTGCCAGCAATCGTCTGGCAGAAATTCCAGCATCCGTCGACATGCCGGACAGAGAAACACTACAGATCTCCATCGAGCAAGGTATCCACAAGGTGGAACAGCTCTATCGGCTGATCGAACAGTTGGAAGACAACGGCAAGTTCGACGAAGCCCTTGAAGTTGTAGAAAATGTCTATGAAATAGCTTCTGATGTGCCAGGCGGGGAAGAACTTCGTCAACGGCTGGAGCTTGCTTGCTCTTTGAAGCAGAAAAAATCGCCCAGCGCAAAACAAAAGGCAACCAAAAAAAAGAAGGAAGCACCAAAAGAACAGCCGCCTTCACCACCGCCTCAGGCTCGTGGCAAACAATCTCTACCAAAACTTCATTTTTTCATTCCCTTACAGCTGATCTTGGGGATAACAGTCGCCTTAGCGCTCTGTGCCTGGGGTATCACTCTCTATTTTAAAGATCAAAACATCGTCAGCCGCATTCAAGCAAACATTAGCAAAGCTCAGCTTCTTATCGACAATGGGCAGTTTGATGCTGCCCGGGATTCCCTTGAGTACGCCCAGGAAACCCTTGCCGACCTCACCATATTGAGATTTCGTAAATCCAACCTGGATAATAGAATTACCACCCTGCTCAAATCCAAGGAAATGCGCGAAGGGCTCGTGGGCAATGTTCTCTATCAAGGGGAATATATGCCTGCTGAAGCGGCTCAAGCACAACGAAAACTGGCAGCGATGATCGAGCAAGCGAAAGCTTTGGTCGATCAAAATCAAAGAGATAGCGCTCTGACCACCTATAAGCAGGCTCTGGACTATGCGGAAAAAAAAGAGATAAGGGGAAAAAATATAGAGTTACAACGTATTATTAAAGCTCTCGAATTACAGATTGCACTCTCCCATGCAGCAAAAGCTGAAATGGGGCACAATTGGAAACAAGCAGCAGAAACGTACAGTCAGGCACTGGAGCTTTCTCAGGATTTATCCGATCCGGAAACAGCCAGCGAAATAATACACAAACTGACCACAGCCTCCTTTAGATTGCAGTGGGCCAAATCTAAACAGTCTTTTACCCAATCCGAATGGCAGAAAACCGTTGCCACACTGCAACAGGCACAGGATATCATCAATCAGAACCCTGATATAGTTTCTGACCGTGAACGTCAAAATTTGCATCGTCTCTGGGTTAACTCCTCACTCTACAACATGCTTAATGGTGCCCGAGAAGCCTATCAGCAAAAAAACTGGAACGAGACCATACGGCAATATCAAAAAGCAATTGACTTGCTCGACACAGAATCCGCGAATTTCGAAGGGTTGCTGGATGATTCCATGTACAAAATTCAAAAGACATTGCTCAAGGTCAAAATTGCACAACTACAAGAAAAAGTACTGCTTGCAGAATATAATAATGATATTGATGAAGGAATCCGTCAGTCGCAAAATATTCAACAGTTGATCAAATCAAGTCCCTTAAGCGGTGATCCTGAGATCAAAAACATCGCTCAAAAAATTGGCGAACAGATCAATGCACGCCAAAAGGAAATGGAACTGGACAGGAAACTCAATTATCTCAAAGAAAATTATGCAGAAATATTTCGAACCAATTATCCGACTTTCAAAGGTTCCAGACTTCAATCTCCCAAGGTCACCTTTCTCCACAAAAGGGGCAATAAACATATTTTTTCCATCTCGTGTACAGAGCGAAGCCAGGGAAGTTCATCGCGCCTGGAACTCAACTATGCATATGACGAGGCGACTCAAACCTGGTCCGTATACGACGAATAGCCGTTGTTTTTCATAGATCCCATTCCCCATCTTCCCTCCTTTATGACCTAAGCTCAGGCAACAGAAAGCGCTAACTTATTTCTGGGATATATACACCCTGAAAAAGGAAAACTTCGTTAGGTTGGGGATATTTAATGGACAACCGACAACCAAGGGCTTTTTCAGGGATATAGGCAGTGCGTATTGGGGAAAAACAGAAGCACTACAACTTCTCTGCAGAATATGTGGTTCTTAAATGAGGAATCTGAATTCCCCTTTTCCCAGAAGATCATGTAAGTGCAGGATACCTTGCAGCCTGTTGTGAACGTCTACCACCGCCAATATGGTAATTTCCCTGCTTTGCATCAGGCTCAACGCATCAGCTGCAAGCAGATCTGCGGTAATGGTGACTGGCGCTGTGGTCATAATATCCTGCACCGCAACATGCTCTAACGGCTTGCCTGTGATAACCAGTCTGCGCACATCTCCATCTGTCACTATGCCCTGCAGATAGTGTTCTTTACTGGTTACCACCACAGCACCGATATTTTTTTTGTTCAATTCCACCAAGGCATCCTGTAGGCTGCCTTTTTCGTCAACCACAGGCACATCGATCCCCGTGAGCATAACTTCCCGAACCGCAACCTTGAGCCGTTCTCCAAGGCTGCCACCTGGGTGATTCTTACGAAAGTCTTCCTCCCTGAATCGCTTTTTCCTAAGCAATGTGACCGCAATGGCATCACCTAGAGCCAGAGTTGCCGTGGTCGATGTTGTGGGGGCAAGCCCAAGAGGACAGGCCTCTCCAGGCACAGCAATCTCAAGAGTCACAGCAGCCGATTTCGCCAAAGTGGACAGTCTGTCACGAGTCATGGCAATGACAGGAATTGCTCGCTCTTTAAGACTCGTCAGCAGGGGGTACAACTCAGCGGTTTCGCCTGAATAGGAGATAACCAATACTACATCAGACGCGGTCACCATGCCGAGATCTCCGTGCATGGCCTCCACAGGATGCAGGAAAAAAGAAGGGGTACCAGTTGAATTGAGAGTGGCAGCAATCTTCTGTCCAATAATGCCAGATTTACCTATGCCGGAAATGACAACCCGGCTGGGGCATGCATAAAGGATTTCTATGGCTTCTGTGAATTCTTCTCCCAAGGATGCACGTACTGCGAGAATACCTTCACTTTCGAGGGCTAATACCTCTTTTGCCTGTTGTAAACTCACATCTCCTCCTGCATGTGCACAACGGTTCTTCCCAAAGCTTGACCGGCAAGCATTTGATCAATGACTGGGTTAACAGCATTCAGCTGAATGTTTCGGGTAATCATATCCAAATCGGTCAATCGCCACTCGTCAGCAAGTTTCTTCCAAATCATTTTCCGTTTATCCATGGCACAATCTGCAGAATATATGCCGATGAGGTGCACCCCTCGTAAAATGAAAGGGTACACATTCAACGGTAAATCCTCGGCAAAGGCATTACCACAGGCGGTCACTACTCCGTCAAATGCAGTTGCCTTAACAATGTTGGCCAGAATCGTTCCGCCTACCGTATCCACGGCCCCGGCCCATTGCTCGGAAAGCAACATTTTGCTGCTGCCCTCTAACCCGACTGCACGCGGGAGTATATGCTTTGCCCCGCAATCATGGAGTAAGGAACTATATTCTGTTTTTCCTGAGAGCGCGTGCACCTCATAACCAATCTTGGAAAGGAGTTGCACGGCAACCAATCCCACCCCACCGGTAGCACCGGTAACCACAATCGGACCATTTGTTGGCAAGACGTTGTTTTGTTGCAAAGCATGGACGCATTGGGCTGCTGTAAAGCCCGCCGTCCCTATCGCCATGCATTCTTTAAGAGAAAGGCCTTCAGGGAGAGGGAGTACCCATTGCGCTGGAACACGAATGATTTCTCCCAACCCCCCATCAGTGTTCATTCCCAGATCATAGCCACTACAGAGGACTTCCTGGCCTTCTTTGTACTCTTGGACCTCGGATCGCAAAACAATGCCAGCAGCATCAATACCTGGTGTATGCGGATATCTTCGAGTCACCCCTCTGTTTCCGTTAGCTGAAAGAGCATCTTTATAGTTAAGAGAAGAATACCGTACCCGGATAAGTATTTCTCCAGGAGGCAAATCTGCAATTGCGCGGGTTTCAATGGCACGGCTAAACCCATCTTGTTCCGTTTCCCGAACGACCAAGGCCCGAAATGTATCATCAGCCATAATTTTGTCTCAAATTTTGGAGGATTAATCATGTATGGAGACGGTGGTCAAAAAAATACTCCGTTCAGCCATCCCCACGCCTGCAGCACCCCCCTTGTTTGGACGATGCCAGACGGCCTGTCAGCCATGCGGTAGCAAACGCCCAGAGAGCACTTTTATCTGTTTGCCATCAGGAAACTGGATGCAATATCGGCCGTCGTCAACCATCCCTTTTCCTCGGGCAACGCGACGGCTTTTACCGTCATCATATTGCACCCACTCCCCATAGAGATAATCACGTTTCTGCCATTGAGCGAGGAGCTTTTTTCTATCGTGAACAAGCAGTGTACGTTTTTTGTACAAACGCTCCCCCAATTGAGAGAGCACGAAGTGGATATCAACAGTTCTGCCGGTCTCCTCATACAGGGTGGTCACTCTTGACCGGATGGCCCTGGGATATTGAGAAATACGGTTGTTGAGATTGAGGCCTATCCCAATGAGTAACCAGAGCGATTGATCTGGTGGGCGCATGGATTCACATAAAATACCTCCAAGTTTATGTCCATTCAGATAAAGGTCATTGGGCCACTTTAGTTGGACGTCCATCTTTCCCAATTCTTCCAGAACCTCGGCACAGGCGACACCAACCGCAAGGGTAACACAGGGGAGCCAGGAGGGAGCCAAATCCGTAGAATCAAGGAAGGTACAGTACAAACCACCTTGGGGAGAGCTGAAGGAACGCCCCTGCTGACCTTTCCCCAAGGACTGGGTTTCTGTCACCAGAAGTGCTGGGCTACGATGTCCAGAGGTAATCAATGCTTTTGCCCGGATATTGGTTGAATCAAGTGAAGTCCATCGATATACCTCCATCCCGTCCCCTTCCAATATAGTTGACAAAAAAAAAGCAGAGCCGCCAAGGCTCCGCTTTTTATCTACTCACATACTACCAGCCCATACATAATTTTTCCCAAATATTATCTAGGTACAGACACGCAGCAAGGCAACATAAAGATATGTTACGCCTCCTCGTCCTGGATACGGTCGGGATCGGCATACATGGTGGTGGATCCTGAAGACCAGAACATCAGTTTGCCCTTTGTAACCAACGCATTGGCGATTTTCTTTATTTCACGAGGTTTTTTATCAGGATCACAAGCGTAAAAATCTTTCACATACAACTGTGGTTTTGGCGATTTTTTTGCTTTTTCGATCATTGCTGCTTCTATTTCTTCGATACTCAGTGCCATACTCAGCTCCTTGAGATGAAATAATAAAAAAGGTCGATCGACCCTGACTGCCAGGGCCGATCGATTGAGAAACCTTACTCTGTGTAAGCAGCGGTGTGGCTTGTGTATTTAAACTGGGTCGTGGTTCTCCATGTATCGTAAGCCAATCGGTAGTCGTCGATTGATTTCTCGGTAAATGGAATTTTGCAGACCTCGAAAAATTTTTCCCAGCCAATGCGCTCAGCCCACTCTCCTACACGCTCATACTTCTTTGCACCCTTGGCGTATGCCTCAACAATATTGCGGATACACTCTACTGTTTCCGGCCAACGCGGAGTGGTGTTTGGTAGGAAAGGCACAACCAGTTTAGAAAATTTAGGGGCAGATCGAGCATTGGACACCTTACCACCAACCAGAATCGCGATACCGTCACCCTCAGGATCAGCCAGAGGCATGGCCGGACACATAGTATAGCAGTTTCCACAGAACATGCAACGCTCGTTATGCACCTTAACCGTCTTGATCTGTTCCCCATTCACTTCAGCCTTGGCTGGCTTAATGGCCCCCAGAGGACAGGCAGCAATAGCCAAAGGTATCTCACAAACGCCTGTGATACGCTCATGGTCAATCATGGGGGGGGTACGATGGATACCGAGAATCGCAATATCAGAAGCATGTACCGCACCACACATATTCAGGCAGCAGGCCAGTGCAATGCGAACCTGTGCAGGCAACTTCATGGAGGTGAAGTATTCAAACAGCTCATCCATAACAGCTTTAACAGGTCCTGAAGCGTCTGTCGCCGGTGTATGGCAATGTATCCAGCCCTGGGTATGGACAATATTGGATACGCTGGCACCTGTTCCCCCTATGGGAAACTGGTTGCCGTAGCTGGCAATGGTTTCTTTTAAGGGTGCAACCTTATCCTCGGAATCCACCATGAACTCAACATTGTTCCGGGTGGTAAAACGCACATAGCCGTCACAGTGCTTATCGGCGATATCACAGATATCGCGAACATAGCTTATGGTTACCAGACGTGGAGAACCGCAACGGACGGTGAACACCTTGTCACCGCTTTCCGCCACATGCACCAAAACACCAGGCTCCAGGATCTCGTGATAGAGCCATTTCGCCTTATTCTTTGTGATGACAGGAGGCATCATGTCTCCATAGTATTTTGGTCCCAAGTCGGTAATTCTACCTTCCATAGGATTATTCGGATCGTAACCCATAATATGTCTCCTTATAAAAACTTCTCAGTTGGTTATTCTATTCAATCGAACGGGATTACATGGCGTGACGTTTTCTGAACTCTTTGATATCACGATCCCAACCGCCAGGCACTTCCTCTTCTTTCCAGAAGACATAGGGATTGGAACGCGGTTCTTTCACATGTTGTGGCAAAGGTTCTATTTCCATAACCCTTAAGAAAGTTGGCAAACCGATACGCTGCATGGTCTCTCCAACGCGCTCACGGTTTTTACCGACTTCCATCCACCAATCCCATACTTTTTCGATGACATCAATCACTTCTTCAAAATCGTTCTCTTTGCTCACCTTAATAAAAGGAATAACCAACGTCGAGAATTGAGCGCCATCAAGAATCGGAGCCTTGGCACCAATCAGGATGGAAGCACCTGTATCAAGACCTGGGCGTAAAGCGCGAGGCATGACATTGATACAGTGCATACAACGGGTACACTCGCTATCATCAATTTTCAGTTCATCACCTTCCATCCACATGCACTGGGTCGGGCAGAGATCAAGTACTTCTTCCTTGATATCAAACGGTCCCCAGTCACCGCCTCGGTGAGAACCTGCATTGGACGGGTATTCAGGGTTGTTGGCGATGTACTCTTTGACAGCTGCCTGATCAATGCGGATATTGTCTTTCCAGGTTCCAATAACAGAAAAGTCGGAACGGGCTATAGCTGCAACACAGTCATTGGGGCATGAGGAGAATTTAAATTTGAACTTGTACGGAAATGCTGGGCGATGAATCTCGTCCTGGTAATGCTGGGTCAGGTGATTGCAGATCTCCTGAGCGTCAAAGCAAGACCATTCACAGCGAGAGGAACCAAGACAGCAGGCCGGTGTCCGCAGGTTAGACCCTGAACCACCAAGATCCTGGCCAAGGTCATGGGTCAGATCCCAGAACAGAGGCTCAAGATTCTCGGTCCGAGTTCCCAGAAAGATCATATCCCCGGTTGAGCCATGCATATTGGTGACACCAGAACCGTATTTCTCCCACAGATCCATGAGGGCCCTGAGATTCTCTGTGGTGTAGTAGAGCCCTGATGGCTGGGCGACGCGTACGGTATGAAAATGTTCCACTCCTGGAAATCGGTCAGGAACGTCGGAGTAACGACCGACGATACCACCCCCGTACCCGAAAACACCTACGATGCCACCATGTTTCCAATGGGTGATCCTGTCTTCGTATGAAAGCTCAAGCTGCCCAAGGATGTCCCACACCTCAGGCTTGGTTTCAGCCTGTCGCTTGAGGTCAGTGACGAAACTCGGCCATGGACCTTTTTCCAGTTCGTCCAATAGAGGCGTTTCATGCTTTGCCATCAGTGTTCCTCCTAGATAATTAAATGGTTAAATATATAACCGGTAAATAATTTTATTGTGCCCAACATATCGCTGTTGATGCAAACTAGAGCGACAATACTATATTGAATGCTCATTCAGTAAACGAAGATAAACGGACACGATAGCTTTGTCAACAAAAAACCGTAACCCGTTGTTGCACCAACAAAACATGCCTTCCACCTGCTCATAAATTATCTGATTTTCGCCACTTTTAAGAGGACTTCTTCAATAGAACCAACCTCTTCCTTTGGTGCTGTTTTTACGGCATCTCCTCTCATATAATTGAGTATATTCCTGGCCAGCACCTTGCCAAGCTGCACACCTTCCTGGTCAAAAGAATTAATGTTCCAGCAAAAACCCTGAAACGCTATCCGGTTCTCATAAATCGCCAGCAGGCTCCCCAGGGTCTTGGGGGTGAGGCGATCAGCAATAAGAACACTGTTTGGCCGGTTCCCGGAAAAACTGCGTACCAGATTGTCACTTTGCCTGCCTGTTGCAAGGGCAATGGATTGTGCCAGCATGTTTGCCAGTAGTTTCTGCTGCGAAGAGGTCTGCTCAACCACGGCATCCTCACCGTATTGGCTGGCCCGAAAACCGATAAACTCAGCCGGCACTATTTCCGTCCCCTGGTGCAACAGCTGATAAAATGCATGCTGACCGTTTGTTCCCGGTTCTCCCCAGATAACCGGCCCTGTCTGGTACCGAACCGGTGTGCCAGTACGGGTAACGGATTTGCCGTTGCTTTCCATGTCACACTGCTGCAGATGAGCCGGAAAACGCGATAAGGCCTGGCTGTAAGGCAACACGGCGCAGGTCGCATACCCCAGCAAATTATGGTTCCATATCCCCAGCATGGCCATGAGCAGAGGAATATTTTCTCGTATATCCGGGTTTTCCGATTCCCTGTCAATGCTTTCCGCCCCCTGCAGGATCTGCATAAAGCTCTCATATCCCAACAAAAAGCCAAGCGTCACCCCCCCAACCATGGACGTGACAGAATATCGTCCGCCAATATAATCATACATAAAAAAGGAGGCCAGATACCGGGCAGGGTTATCCATGGGACTGCCCTTACCGGTTACAGCAAGCATATGACGGGCAGGATCCAATCCTTTCGCCTCCAGTGCCTGCCGAACAAGAATTTCATTGGTCAGGGTTTCCAAAGTGGTGCCGCTTTTGGAGACCACATTGATCAGTGTCCGTGACAGGTCCACCTTTCTTAACACCTCAGCAGCGTCATCGGGGTCCACATTGGCGATAAAATGTGCGCTCCTCCCGTTCAGCGCATACGGCTGCAAAGCCATGGCCAGAGCCCTCGGCCCAAGGTCGGACCCGCCGATGCCCACCTGGATAATAGAGGTAAACGACTGCCCCTGTGCGTTCACCAGTTGCCGGTTTGCAATTTTCTGCAAAAATACCTGCAGTTTTTCCAACTCATCTCGCGCAGCCTGCGTCGCCTCGGGACAAAGAGGCGATACAGTAAAGATATCTCGACAGGCTGTATGCAGCACCTGCCGTTGTTCACTCTCAAAGCCCTCAATATAATTCAGTACTTCCCCCCTCTTCATAGCTGCAAATTTATCCAGCACCCCAGCCTGGTCAACCATCTGCTGCAGTGCGTCAAGCACCCGGTTATCAATCCTCTGGGTACCATAAAGCAAATCAAAGTCGGCAGAGGAACACACATAGCGGCTCAACCTCTGCTCAGAGAGTGCCCCCTCGCTGGTCAGATCAAAGGGGGTTTGTGCGAGTTCCTTTAAGAGCGCCAGGCTGGGTAATTGATCAAAGTCAGTAAACTGCATGGGGTCCTCCTGCATCGTACATGATCATACCATTCCGAATCCGGGCAACTGCAATGGACACAGAGGTGCCTCTGTCCCAGATGGTTTCTGAACAATCAGACGAAAAGGTCACAGATTCAAAAAAAGAGAATTGCGAGGTCACATCTCGCCGCCCCCCGAGGCACGCGCTCGCATCATCGCTATCACCCCAGCATAATCTTCTTGGCTATAAACAGCTGACCCAGCAACAAAAATATTTGCTCCGGCAGCAGATGCCGCCCCTATGGTTGCAGGGCCTATACCGCCATCAATTTCTATCCCCGCTTCCGGATTACACCCATCGAGCTTGACGCGAAGTTCCTCTATTTTCTTGAGCGTTGAGCCGATAAAAGTCTGGCCGCCAAAGCCTGGATTGACACTCATAAGCATAACCAGATCCAGCTCTTCCAAAACATAATCCAAAGTGGACAAAGAGGTTGCCGGATTCAGAACAGCACCGCTCTTTTTCCCCATTTCCCGGATGGCTGTCAAGGTCCGGTGCAGATGGGTACAGGCCTCGACGTGCACTGTGATCCAGTCGGCTCCCGCCTTGGCAAAGGCGGCGAGATGTGCATCGGGATTGGTGATCATAAGATGCACGTCCAGGGGCAGCTTTGTGATCTGCCGCACCGCTTGGACCAGCAGCGGCCCCATGGTAATATTCGGTACAAAGTGACCATCCATAACGTCAATATGGATAACATCAGCTCCAGCATCCTCCACAGCCCGAACTTCTTCACCAAGCCTGGAAAAATCTGCTGATAAGAGAGAAGGGGCGATCAGAATAGACTTCATCTTTATGCATTCCTTTGGCTCATGATCAATATATAACCCAGTGGTACTCCCCTGTTTTTTCAAAAAAAGGGCATTTATGGGAAAAAAAATCAGCAAACAACCCTAATCCTTCAGGATGTAAGCCCGAACTGTTTTTCAAAAAGAATCACCGATCACGGGCTCACCCAGATTTTTCATCCGCTCAAGCGGTACCAGGTTCGGGAGTTTTTGCCACTTTATTATACTCTGATAAATCTGTGACCAAAATACTACCGAAGATGGTATCGCATGGGCTGAGCTTTGGTGGACAATTTGTCAAAATGTGAGCCCCCTCACGGCCTCACATGCATTTGTTTCTATGTATTTTTCTCAAACAAGACAAAATGTTCATGGGAAATTCGGGCTAGGCAGTGTCAATACGCTCGTATATCTGACCGGGCAGTTGGCGGATAGCCCCTGCAAGCTCCAGCTCCAGTAACAAGCCGGGGATATCCCGTGCAGAGAAGCCACTCAATCGCCCTAAGGCATCAATAGATAAAGGATAGGGCTCCACATAGGACAGCAATTCCTGCGCCCGGGTACTCAAAAGCAGGCTATCGGTCCCCTCTTCATGCGAAGGTTCTGCCGGGCTCTCCGATCCCAGCCCGCCGAAACCTAATCGCAGTTCCTGGAGCACATCCTCGGCATTCTGAACCAAATACGCCCCAGCCTGAATAAGGCGATGACATCCCTGACTTTTCAAGGAATCAACCCGTCCCGGCACGGCAAAAACTTCTCTACCCTGGTCCAGAGCCAGCCGAGCCGTGATCAGAGAACCTGATTTTTCACTGGCCTCCACCACCACTGTCCCCCTGGACATGCCGCTGATTATTCTGTTTCGCATTGGAAAATGAAATCTCTCCGGCGCACTACCCAACGAAAACTCGGAGAGTAACGCTCCTTTTTCCCGTATATGCGCGTAGAGTTGTCCATGATTTTTGGGATACACAACATCAATTCCGCACCCAAAAACACAGATGGTTTCTCCTCCGCCAGCAAGAGCTCCCGTATGTGCCGAGGCATCTATGCCATGCGCACCACCGGAAACCACACAGACGCCCTGCCGTGCCAGATCTCGTCCAAAAGCTTCTCCCTGACGTTTGCCATAGGATGTCGCAGTCCTGGAACCCACTATAGCCACCCTTGGCCGTTTGAAGCAGGCGACCTCTCCTGCTCCGTACAACAGGACAGGAGGATCTGCAATGTTTTTCAACTCTTCAGGATACAGAGGACAGCACTGCGCCAGAAGAAAAAAATGGTTGCGTTCAAGCACATCCAATTCACGCTTGGCCCTTTCCAGTGCCTGCTTTTGATTGTTTCGGTCACGAATCACGGTCTGTGTCCTGGAACCGAGAATGGGATCTACCGTGTCATCTGCCGCAAGAATTGCTTCGGGGGAACCGTATTGTTTGATCAGACGGTTTTGCAGTGCACACCCCACTCCTTCCAGGAAACTCAGGGTAAGCCAATCAATGGCTCGGGAACATATATGCACAGCGTACCTTATGCAGAGTTTTATGCAGAATATTGAGCGGTGTTGATTGAGTGTCTGCACCACAGACAACTGCTAGCCCGGATCACTTAGGAACATTTGGTCTCACCAAAAAAAAAGAGAGCAAACAGATACACGGGATATCCGTGAGCAGGATCAAATTTGGACAAAATGTCCACCAAACAACCTCGGTGCGCCTCTTTTTGGCTGCATTATGCCTACAAGAGGTCAACCTCCATCCCCTCCTATAGGCCCGTCCTCAAATTAAATAAAAGAATAACCGTCTAAGCAGATGAAAACGCAAGGCTAATCGGTCATGAATGCTTCCAGGTCCTCACTACGGGAGGGGTGTCTGAGTTTTTTAATGGCCTGGGCCTCAATTTGGCGGATACGCTCTCTGGTCACCGAAAAACATTGTCCTACTTCTTCCAGGGTATGATCACAGGCGATCTCAATACCATAGCGCATGCGCAGCACCTTCTCTTCCCTTGGGGTGAGAGATCCCATGACCCTGCACAGACAGCGCTTAAGGCTTTCAGTTATAGAATTCTCCTGGGGATCGGGGTGGGCATGGTCTTCTATAAAATCACTGAGCATGGCATCTTCTTCTTCACTAACCGGCGCATCCAGAGAAATAGCATCTTTGGCTGTTTTCAGGGCGATATGCACCTTTTCAACATCAGTACCGAGTTGCTCCGCCATCTCTTCAGGGGTGGGCTCTCTGCTTTCCAGCCTCTGGAAATCCTTGGAAAAACGCAGCAACCTGTTGATGGTCTCTATCATATGCACCGGCAGACGAATGGTCCTGCCCTGGTCGGCAATCCCCCTGGTTACTGCCTGCCTGATCCACCAGGTAGCATAGGTTGAAAATTTATAGCCGCGTTGATAATCATACTTTTCCACAGCCTTCATTAGACCAATATTGCCTTCCTGGATAAGATCGGGCAACTGCATGCCACGATTAAGAAACTTTTTGGCCACAGAAATCACCAAGCGTAAATTGGCTCGCACCAATGACTCCTTGGCTTGCTTGGCCATCTCAAGCCCCAGCTCAATTTCTTGCTGGATTTCCATAAATGCGGACCAGCTTACCCCTATAGTTTCTGCCAGTTCCAATGTGATATGCCGCTCTATTTCAGCAGGGCTGATTTCTCCGTCCTGCCCCTTACTGATTTGCTCACGTCGTACGGTAAGCAACTCTCTTTGCTGCGCAACCACTCTGACTTTAGTAAACTTCTTACTCAATTCCTTAACAGCATCGGCGACCGAAAGGATGCCCTTAGAACAGAGTCGGTGCTCATGGAACAAATTGGATATTTGCCACCCAACCTGAAGGATTTCCTCCACTATCTTTTCCTCTGCCTGTTCATCACCGGACTGTTTTTTCAGCTCTGTAAACAAATCACGGCGCCTGGCGTCAAGGGCGTTCGCCTCCTCAATTTTATCAAGAAGAGAATCGCGAACCTTGTTCAAAATCTTGTCGTCATTATCTGAAACACCCCGAACAACAGTGTTAATCCGCGTACTCCCACGGAGAATGTTTTCTGCAAGATCGTTGAGAGCGGTTATTCCAAGGGTCAAGCGTAACACAGCATATTGTATTCTGGCTTCACTTTCTTCCACCATCTTGGCTAGCTCTATCTCCTCTTCATGACTGAGTAATTTCTGGCTACCCATTTCTCGGAGGTAGATATTCATCGGGTCCTGGTTCGTCCCCATACTACGCCTGTCTGTGCGACGTCTGTCACCTCCCGATCGTCTATCTAATTGCGTACGTCTCTCTTTATCGAATTGACCGTTGATCTGCTGAACGAAAGCCGCTCCGATGACACTTTCTTCTGTATGCATATCAGCAGCTTCAAATTCTTCTCGTTCATCTTCAGCTACGAATCCATTCAACGTGACATCTTCGTCCAACTGCTGCTCTCTTTTATTCATTCTAGCTCTCCAGGATAGTAGCCCACAAAATGAGAGATAACTGCCGGCGCCATCTCCAGACACCTAAAAAAACGTTGAAACAGCATCATAAACCCAATTGACGGGTCCTGTATACCAGATCCAAAACACATCCTTTCGCCATCTATCCCCTCAAAACGCTTTCTTGCAACGACTCCTCCAGTATGGAGGTTACCAGCATTACACATTTTTTCAATAAGTTATCTTAATAACCCTTTCTTTTTTTACCAATGAGCATTTTTTTTTGCAGCAACTCCATCAACAGAGCTTGGTCGCCAGCTCTTTCTGCTGCATCAATCCGTTCCTGCAATATTTTTTCATTGTTCTGGGCATTGACATCCTCTATCCACCGTAACAGTTCAACCCGCATGCTTTCTACGAGACCGCTTTCGTCTTCACCCTCTACCTGTACAAGGCCATGTGTCAATAATTCGACAACATGCTCACGCACCGTATCATCCTCGGTCAAATCAAGTATCTTTTCAGGTTCTTCTGCCCCACTTAAACAAAACTCATTAATTAGATGCAAAATACGGACCGACAACTCATCCTTTACCACTGACGCCAGGCCGGCAGCAGCCATTTCCTGATACGAATCTGGATGCAAAAGAAGAAACTCAAACAATTGACGTAGCTTTTTAGGTAATCGGCCTACAACTGCCTCCTGCCCCTTACTCTGCTTCCTAGGCAGGGCCATGGTTTTTCCGTCCTGCAACAACGAAAGATCAATCCCTAACTGGGCCCCAAAATGAGTGGCCATCAAAGCGTACTGTGCCGGATTTTTTGCTTCCCGCAACAGCGGCTTAAGTTTTTCCATGATTCTGTTCTTACCCAGTAAGGTCAGGCCATGTTCTTGCACCAGGGTGTCAAAAACAAACTCCGCAAGCGGCTGAGCCTCCTCAATACACTGCTCTATTCCCGATGCACCTTTCTCCCGCACAAAACTATCAGGATCATGATTTTCCGGTAACATAGCCACCTTGCACTCCAAATTCTCAGCCAAAAAATAGGGAACACTTCGCATGGCCGCTTGCAACCCTGCAGTATCACCATCAAACAACAACACCGCCTGATCGCAATAATTGCGCATCTGCCGAACATGATGGGGCGTCAGAGAAGTTCCCAGGGGCGCGACCGCATTATCTACCCCATGGACAGCCAGCATCAAAAGGTCAAAATTTCCTTCAACAACGATTGCGGTCCGTTTTGCACGAATGGCTTCCCGATGCTGATAGAGCCCAAATAACAGTCGACTTTTTTCGAAAATCGGACTTTCTGGAGAGTTCATATACTTGGGCTTTCCGTCTCCCAGAATTCTTCCGCCAAAGGCCACCACCCGACCGCTCATATCCAAGATGGGAAACATGATCCGTGAACGAAAACGATCATAATGTCCGCCCCGTTCCCTCTTGACAGCCAAACCAGCTTGCTCGATCACTTCCATGGACAATTGTTTTCTCCGCAAAGCGCGAGTCTGGAAAGACCAGCCTACTGCCTTGGGCGATGGAGCCAGGCCTAATCTGTACCGTCGGACAAACGCATCAGGAACCCCCCGCTGTTTTAGGTAAGTGCGGGCTTCGACAGACTCCTGACCCCGAACCAGGCACTGTTCATACAAGCGGGCAGCCTCTTCACAGGTCTGGTACAGTCTCTCCCGCATTCGGAGACGTTTTTTTTCCTGATCGCTCATTCGACGCTCAGGCAACTCTATATGGTACCTTTGGGCCAGCATCTTGAGCGCTTCAGGAAAATCGCAGTGATGATGCTTCATGACAAAGGAGAAGACATCACCTGAGGCGCCACAACCAAAACAGTAGAAAAATTGTTCCTGAGGGTTAACGGAAAAAGACGGTGTTTTTTCATTATGAAACGGACATAACCCTTGATACCTGTTTCCCACTTTACGCAGGTCGATACATGCACCAATGACCTCAACTATATCAGCAGCTTCCCTGACCTGATTTTTAACCTGCTCGCGTCCCCCGCCTTCCATTCGATCGTGATCCCTCTCTTATTTTATTGGTAATTACGTTCCGGTTACGGTACAGTATCACAAAAAAAAATTACGCATACTGCAACAGGAATCAACACAACAACATCAAACAGTTACCTTTCCTGTGAGCGGTTGCGATTTCACAGATGGCGATGACATCCTTCGAAACACCATACTTAGTCAATTTAGTGCAGTACATGTTCCAAGCACAACTCTTCCTTTGCCAACAGTCCACCTGTGCCACTGTACCCGGAGCCACGTTAGCGCTGCCAAAAGCGCTCGCCAGCGGCGTAGAATCTGTACGTACCGCCTGACGGATAAAGATGCCCCATGCTATAAACCACATCCTGACTCTGGAAGTGAGAAAGGAAATCGCTGAGCGTTACTTCGGACTACGCAAAACCATTGAAGAAGATATCCAACGCTACAACGAACAACTCAAGGCAGCATTGAACGCCATGGAAATGACCGTAGGTATGACGCTCATTCGCATTTACATTCTCCTACAACACACCAAAATTATAAAAGAATTCAATCAGCTGATCGGCCTAAACGATGATCTTTTTTTTGATCCCTATCTGGTAGAATCGGCCACCATACGCAGGCGACTCTTCAACGGCACTGACCAGACACGGGGGAGAGGGATTACTAAAAAACAAAAGTTCACCAATCTCCTATACACCCTCTACCAACAATTACTCCAGGCCGTTGAAGAATATCGACGCGTCCGGCAGCACCTTATGCAAGAGGAAGAAACCATTGCTGAAGAAATAAAAATGTTTCACCGAAACAACGACCTGTCGGCTATTATAGGGTTTCTTCGCCATCTTGACAGCGACCCCATTCACACAGGGTACATGGCGGGTGACCTTATGAAGGCAAGGGACAAAAAACTTGCTGAAAAAATGTATGTACAGCCCCCCCTGCAAGCTGAAAAAGTCCTTCCTCCCATTCCGGCAATGCCACCTTGTAAAGAAGTGAAAAAACTTCTTGCCCAGCTCGCGAAAAATGCTTTTACTCTCACAGGCCGTACCCATGTGGGATACCTTTTTAAAGACCTTGATATGCAACGGACAGACTGCCTATGACTTCTTCTGCTCTAGCTTGCGGCTCTGTTATTCTGGGTCTGTCCCTTCTTGTTGCCGGTGGAGAAAGCCTGGTTCGCGGCGCTGCAGACCTTGCTAAGGGAGTTGGCGTAACCGCCTTTGTCGTCGGCCTGACTGTGGTTGCTTTCGGAACCTCTGTGCCCGAGCTTTTTATTAGCCTTACGGCTTCACTCCAAGGACACGCTGACATTATGATCGGCAATGTGGTGGGCAGCAACATCGCTAATGTTGGACTTATCCTCGGCTGCTGCGCCCTGTTTGCGCCCCTGAGACTACCCCTCAGGGAGGTATGGAACGAACTCCTCATCGTCGTGGGAGCAAGCGTAATGCTTATGTTCTGCAGTGGCTATGGACTCTTCCCACGCATAGTGGGCGTTTTTTTCACCTTGGTTATCACAGGGTATACCGTACTTGTCTACCTGCATGCAAAAAAGAGCCACCAACAATCCGATGGGGGTACCCTGTCGCTCACCGCAAAAGGCCTTTTCCTTCTCTTATTCATGATCGTTCTAGGGCTTGGACTACTAGCTGTTGGTTCACACTTTTTTATTAACGGAGCAATCACCCTGGCCCGCCTCCTTGGTGTCAGTGAACTCATCATAGGTCTAACCCTGGCGGCCGTGGGAACTTCTCTACCGGAACTCGCTTCCTCCCTGGCTGCCCTGCGTCATGGCGAGACAGGCATGCTCATCGGCAATGTGGTAGGTTCCAACATGTTCAACCTGCTCATGGTCCTCGGAGTTACGAGTGTTATCAAACCTTTTGCAATTGATCCTAGCCTACTGCAAAGAGATTTACCAGTCATGCTAGGCTTTACCCTTATTCTCATTCCTCTATTGCTCAGAGATGGCACGACCAAGAGGTGGCAGGGATTTCTCCTGTTCTGCGGATATGCCGGATACTGTTTCAGCCTGATGTAGCCCGAACTCCTCATACACATTTTCAGGCCATAGCTCATAGTAACACGATATTCGCACAATTGTTCTATCCTATCGATAGTCATTGTTATAATGCTCTTCTCATGGGTCCGTATCGGCCCCAGCAAATCTTGTCCTCCATGAAATATCTCGCCAAGCTTGGTCAAGCCATGGCACCCACCCAGCGATTACAGCCGTTCAACCGATGTCAAAGGCAATTGTTATAAGAGTTGTTTCACCCTCTTTCTGTAAAACACCAAACCAAAAACATGCAAAGAATATTGTTTTATTTCAAACAACTATAACCGGATACCACCGACCCTGTTATGGGCTACATCGTATGCAATCCTGCTTCAGTTAGGTTTTCAATCATATCTGCATCGGTTTTCTTTTCTGGATACCATGTAAATAGGCCATGAGTTCTGTCGTAAATAGAGCTGGATACCCCGTAAAGGGATGCTACCCGAATGGATTCCCTTTCTCTTTTCAGGCATTGAAAAAAATGGAACCAACCTTTTATCGCAACTCCTCACAGGCCATATAACATCTTTATTTTACTTGGTTTACTTCTGAAATTGCTTTCAGCTTACCCAGAATCATTCATATTCAGGTATTGGTTTGTACAGTAATGCAGGTAGGATGGCCAGTTACCCGATCGTTTTCTCACCGCTCCCTGCCTGCGGTGTTCCCGCACAGGGCTCCTCCATATTATTCGCTTCGTACAAAAGCATTATCAGTGCCCTGTAACCGATTATGCAGGGGCGAGGAATACGAAAGAACCTTATGGGTCCTCGCCATTGAACGCTTTTCCTCTGACTCCTCCAATTGAACCACTTAAAACTCATACAGCTTACCCTGAAAAAGGAGTTGAGCAAGCGATCGTTTCCCCTGACACCGTACTAAACCGGATTTTTCATCAGCTCTGATGGTGCCAGGTTGGGTAGTTTTGGGTACCTTATTCTACTTGGGTATATGTGCTGCCCAAAAAATGGCGAAGTTGATGCCGCCTGGGGTGAACAGGATACAAACTATGGCTCAATATTGAACCCTTACCGATCCGATGAAACGATATCCATAAACACCTGCGTCGTACTCATAGCGTTCACCTCCTTTTGGAAGAAGATCGAAACGGCAGACGATGTTTGCCTAGCCGACACCAGAGATTCTTTTCTTTGAAGGATCCAAACTTAATCCGGAAGATACGGGGTAATGTCTTTCAGGTACTTTGTGGCGACCTTAAAGCCTTCTTTTTCCAGAGAAATAACGGCCTTGGCGCCGTCTTCACCTGCGATGCGCATGACAAGTTGAATGATCCCAGCCCGTTCTTTGATCGGCCAACTGATCAGGCTCTGGATGTTGATATTCGCTTCCTTGAATACTGCCGTAACCTTGGCGAGTTGGCCAGGATTGTCAGAGACAAACACCGAAATCCGTATACTGCTTTCGCTCATGCCTATGGCCATCAGAAGCATTTCCATGACATCGCTGCTGGTTATAATTCCCACCAGCTTCTCATTTTCCTGGACCGGCAGTGAATTGATACTTTTGGTCTGCATGATGTAGGCCGCTCGCTCAATTGTGGTGTCTGGAGTGGCAGTGATTACGGTTTTAATCATGATCATGCCCAGCTCAACTTTCTCCAGCAGGTAATTGAGTTCATGGGCAGACAAGGCTGTAGCAGGCGATGCCCAATTTTTTTTCAAATCCCGATCTGAGACCACTCCAGCCAGCTTCCCTTTTTTGTCCACTACGAGAAGGTGGCTGACATCTTTTTCTTCGAGCATATCGCGTGCTTCGACAAGCGTTGTTTCCGGTCCGACTGTTACCAAATCCGTGCGCATTATCCTGCCGATATACATACCTGCCTCCTTATAGCATTATGTGTTTCAGTACCAAGTGCATCATTTTATCACTGTAGCGTAAATATGGTTAATGAGCCACAGTGATACCTTCGCGCAGAATATTTTTTGTGATCATTGCCTGGTTCCCAGGATGTCGATATCGTATTTCACCTTTGACCTGGTTGGGTGCAATGGGTTTGGAGAAGCGCAGAACTATAGTATGGTTGCCACTTGCAGGACGCCTGAACAACCATTTTGCGGCAGGTTTGCCCAGTCCGTTGACCGGGAGCGGGTTTGCTGCGATCAAATGTACTCCCCGGGCATGCTTTTGCATAACGATAAATGCCGGTGGGGCCGGGGAACTGACGTGTATACAAATTTGAACGACATCGCCTCGATCCACATATTTTGCTGAAACCCCGGCGTTGGCAAATCCATGATCAGACAGGAGCAGAAGAATGGATGAGAGGAGCAGGGCGAGTATATTTTTCATGGGGACTCCTTATTTTGTTCAGACTGGGGCTGAAAAGTTTGCGTGTTCTCATCCCAAGAGTATTGTCCGGCCAGCCACAAGGTCTCCACCTCGCTGAAATTAAAGCCGACACTCTCCGGAATGGTATACTGCTCGTAGGCTTTTAATATTTCGTTATCAGTAATGGTGTTGTCCCGGTCCGTATCGGCCCAGTGATAAGGCGCTATGGTGCTTATGGTCTGTCCCTTTATATCCTCTCCGCGCCCCTTCATATCCCCGGCAATGCATTGTCCTGAAAAGCGAATGATGTCTCCCATCTCTATGTCAGGATGAGGGGTAACCATATAGAGGAAAGCGGTTTTGCCGTTATCAAGCGTGCCAACCCAACGGGGACTGGTTGCAAACTGATGGTTGCGTGAGGAACCTGTAAGGCTTTCAGCAACGGCTTGTCCCAACACTTCTTCCCGTAAAAGGATGGGCGTCTGTTGACCGACTTGCCCCTGCACCTTGATGATAACGGGGAATCTCAAGTTGGGCGCGGTATGCGGCGGCACCGTCCGGGTAACCGTAATTGACGCAGAGGCCGTATCCTCACTGGTTAGGTTGAGCCAAAGAAGCAAAAGTATAAGAAGCAGAAAGGGCACAAGGAACCAGGATATCCTCCTAAATTTTCGAAAAAAAAGAGAAAAAGGCTCGGTTCTCTGTTTCGCATGCAGGGGGGGGGCGTGAAATTTTTCTTCTCTCTCTCCCTGTTCTCTGGATGAAAACGCAACAACCTTGGCTCCTGTCTCGGTGTTGGTAGGCTCATGTTGTTCCTGCTTATCCAGGAGCTGTTCAAGCTCGACCTCAAGCGCCAGGGCAAGCTTTTCTGCATTTTCCAGTTTGATTGAGGGGTATTTTCTATTTTCCCATCGAGAGATGGTATCAGTGGTCACTCCCACCACTGTGGCCAGATAAAGCTGGGTCAGCCCTTTGCCCTCCCTGAAAGTACGAATGGCACTGCCATTTATGTGTACACTGCTCATCGGATGCTATGTCCCTGTCCCTTTACGGCTGACACCGGTGCTTGAGTATCAGTCTGTCTTCTGTATATTGTTTTATAGCCGCTATTATCTTATCATACCGATTTTTCATGGTTACATCGGGTCGACATCACCCTATGTCGGGTCCAATGTCCCTCTATGTCGAATGACAGATCGTCCTTGATTTCGTACAGTGGATTCATAAGCGAGGAGGGTAGGTCCATGAAAAAAGAGAGGAGTCGTCAGCTTGTTGAGTCTCATATCTAGATGAATGGCCACGCATGCTGCTACCCAAAAGTGCACTTGCGAGGTGATCGCCATTGAAGGCGACACCAGTACTCTCCAGTGCGAGAGAATGAACCAAGATCTCACTGTAGATGACCTCGCGCAAATGAAAATCAAAAAGAACCAGAAAAAACGGCGATTGAAGGATGTTAATGAGTCCATACCGTTAAAACAAGAAAATAGGTGAAGAAATGAAAAGATCTATCAAAATGTTGGCCGTGTACAGTGTTCTTGCACTTGGGGTGTGGAGCGTTTTGCCTCAGACGGCAGAGGCCGAAGTCAGCACCAAGGCAGTGAGCTTTTCTATCCTGACTCCTGGCTTAGGGGTGAGTCTGGCCATCCCCGGTCCCGGACTCAATGTCTCCCGCTATCGTTATAGGCCACCTTGCCGTCCCTGGCTCGTCCGACCCAAAGCACGGGTGGTGAAAACCATCACAAGCACCACCGTCTATCGCGTCAGACCTGCCTGTTGCTGGTGAGAAAAGAGGCCGCTGGCGAGCTTTCATCTGCCGCAGGTAATGCTGGAGCGGCAGGGTTCGATAAAGGCAGTGCTGGCACCTTATTTTTGATTTAACCGGCTTTCTCATCGGCTCCGGTGCATTGCACGGATGCAGTACCATGTTCAGGTGTTGACACCTTACCGAGCAGCAGGCCGGAGTGTACAAAGACAGAGATGGATGTGTCCATCTCTGTCTTTTCCTGCTCGATAGTATTTGCCGAAAGAGGGGTGGCACGAACCACCAGAGAACATCTTGCATAGAGGCATGGTTATATATGTGAATACCTCGTCGTGTGGAAGGATGGGAGGCGTATAACGAAATGCATACTGCAGCCACCATGTATATCTGTGTTGATTTTGACGGAACGATTGTAGATCATCAATTTCCCAAGATAGGGCAGCCTGTCCCTGGGGCCATCAGATGGCTGAAACGATTTATTGCACTGAAGGCAAAAATAATTCTTTTTACTATGCGCTCAGATAATATGGCCCATGGAGATGTGTTGAGCGAGGCCGTGCAATACCTGCGCAAGGAAGGTGTGCATCTCTACGGGATTAACCGGAATCCTGAACAGGACCGTTGGACCTCAAGCCCCAAGGCGTATGGACAACTCTATATCGATGACGCTGCTGTAGGTTGCCCCATAATACATCCCGACGGATTTGCCAGACCCTGTGTTGACTGGTCCAAGGTGGGACCGTATGTGGAATCGATTCTGATAGAATAACCGGAGCGGTCTGAATACAACAGGTTGATGCTGCTGGCCACTTCTAGAGAGCCTGTTTTCGATAACAGGGACCCATGCTCTCAGGAGCGGGGCATTGGTTATCTGGTTTCCCCCCTTCCCCACTGGCCTTTTATCTAAGATGCCGGAAGGTTCGTGCCTCCCGGTTTCCCAATGGTAAGGACTACTCCGTAGGTACGCTCCTCTCTCATGATAATCTCTCCACCTGCATGGGCGACCACCTTGTTCATGCCGTCTGCCATAAGCGGCACACAAAGAAAGGTAAACTGTTGGCCCGGAGACATGTTTCCTAGACGTGCCCGCACGTCTTTGTAGCCCCATCAACAGTCTTTACGGTAATCAATATCTATTCGGTTGCGTTTTCTCATACTCAGTCTCCTTGTCAGTAAGGAAAGTGTTCTCTTGGGGATGGTGATACAATGCGTTGCCTCTTTTCTGTCAATCTGGTTCAATCTAAGGAGGTACGACCATATACGGACGAATAATCCATGGGTATCGTCTTGTAGTGCAACAGTGGATTTACTGCAGCCGTCGCGGATTGAAAGACATGAAAAATACTGGTAGTAGCCGATGCTCTTTACCTTGGATACTAAACTATATATCGCATACAAACAATAACCTGAAAGGGTGAGTATCAAAAAATACCGTAGGTATTCTGTGGACAGGATGTTTGCTCAGGAACAGGCAAGAGGCCCTTGGTTGCAAAAGAAATTCTCTGAGGTACACCACCTGGCATGGTCAGTAGGCACGAAGGAAAGTACCCGAGTGATACGCGAACACTCCCGAGATATCCCAGCTCCCATTGACCCAGAGCTAAACAAACTCACTATCTTACGATGGCAAGCCTCTACCCCGGATTTCTCATCAACTCAGATGGTGCCGGGTTTGGTCATTTTTGGCCCCTCATTCTACTTGGGTATATGGGTTACCAAAATAATCATGAAAAATCCAGGCGACGGGAAAGGGTGGCCTTTTTGAAAAGGTCCTTGTACAGGGTACCCACAGTTTGCTGTATACAGGAACCCTCAAGGTCTCCAAGTTGGCTTTTTGCAGGTGTCCTGATAGAATGGTTTACCGAAGGCATCACGCTGTGAACTAAAGTAGTGTACCGTGGGCGGCATATAGGCATCATGATCGGGAAAGAGATTGCCAAACAGCGTGCGGCATGGCTCCAGAAAATCCTTACGCTGCAGAGTCGGGAAATACTTTTGAGCGCAGGCAATCACAGGGTCGAAAAAATGGTGCCCCATGAACATATCATATGTGATACTGAGAAATGCGCCCGTTTCCATACGATTATACATATTCAGGTTCTCTTCGGGCAAGCCCTGGTCACGGCGTCTGCGCATATCGATGCCGACACTGAGGTCCCGGTGCACTACGCGTTGTATATCACCTTGGACATTGACTTCAAGCAGAACATTCTGTCCGTGGGGCTCAAGCATATAGCCCAGCAAAAGGTAGCAGTGCACCCAATGACGAATAATGGGAAACATCAGCTGTTCAAGTAGATATTCCAGGGGATGGCGGGAGGCTATCAGCTCAATGAGCAGAGGAGGGGTGTTCGGGGCGAAATAATTGGCGCCGTGGAGGGCAAACCCGGGTATAAGGTAGCGCCTTTCCGTACTTTGGGGAAACGGGGTCATTTCACGGACCAGGTAGCCCCAATGCTCACCTCTGAGCATTTCTTGCTTTGGAACAATCTGCTGCTGTTTTATAGACAGTCCCAACACTTCACGCAAAAAGGCAAAATTTTCATCCAGGGCGGCAATGTGATGCTCCAATTCCAGGGAGACATTGATGGCCTGTTCAATAACCTCGTCCCGCATTTTCCTGCTATATCTGGACACTTTGAATGGAAAGTGCACTTTAAGCGCGTGCGCTGGAAGCTCTTTGCTGTCCACATACAGGGTTCGGGTGGAGGAACTGGGGATAACAGGTATAGGGGGGAGAGGAGAGGCTGCCTGCAGCACCGTCTGCAAAAACGGGTCGTGGTCAACACTCTGAAGAACCTGGGGATGGATGCAGAAAATGGCCTGATTCCCAGGCAGGTACTGCTGTTCCAGTTTGGGGTGTGGACCTGCAGTATAGATGTTGACCATGTCGCGGCGCAGGGAAAATGGAGTGAGCTTGAACCACGGCGTTTCAGCGTTGGGTCGATACTGCTCCAGAGCTTCTGTATACCCGGCTTGGTCAGAATAGTTTCTTGTCCCTTCGTTGTGGTAACGGTCCAGGTAAATAAGAGACGGGTACATGGTCACGATCTCTAGGGGATATCCCGCTTATTCATCAAGAAAGGTCAGGACTCACGAGGGATATGACATAGGTCTGTTGTTTTATCCCTGGTCCGGTTTTTTCCTTATTCTAAGGAAGCCAACAAAGCTATAAAAGGTGTTAAAAAGGGTACAGGCAACATGATATATTGCCCAGCAAGTAGACTGTACACAACGTCCTCATACTTGGCAAGCCCTTGGAAAACGAGGACGTGGAGCAAGGTATCACGGAGGAGCAAGTGCTGCTGAAAATGGCATCTTACTGCCGAAAAAATTTGGAATCTGAATTCCGCCAAAATCAAAGAATACCCCGGCCCACTTATCTCAACATAGATAAATGAATGTGGCATTATGGCATGATGCAAGAAAAGATCTTTCCAGCAACACCACAGGCTCTGGCTTTTCGTTGCTATTTTTCTTTTTTTTGATTAACAAGTCAAAGATTTATCGTCTGTTCAACAAAGGGGGAAAGAGAGTGGATGACAGCGCACAACAACTAAGGAACATGGTGTACGCCGCCCTGATGGCGGCCTTGACCGCAGCGGGAGCGTATATTGCCATACCCATAGGGCCTGTTCCTATTGTCCTGCAAAATCTTTTTGTCATGCTGGCAGGGCTGCTCCTCGGAGGACGCTGGGGATTGATCAGTATCCTGGTCTACCTGACCGCTGGAGCAGTCGGCTTACCTGTTTTTGCCGGCGGTACCGGTGGAATCGGAAGGTTTGTCGGTCCGACCGGCGGCTATCTGATCGGTTTTGCCATAGCAGCCTATCTGGTCGGGATATTAAGCGAAAAGGGAAAAGGAAAGGTTCTGATTGATATTCTTGCCATGGTTGCCGGATCATTTGTCATCTATGCGATAGGGGTTACCTGGCTCAAGGTGGTAACCGGCATGGATTTTCTCAAGTCTTTGAGTGTTGGCATGCTGCCTTTTCTGCCCGGCGATGCCCTAAAAATCGCGGCAGCGATACCAATTGCCAAAGCCCTCAGGCCAATCATCCGGGACAAGAGTACAGGCATCCGGACCAAGGCATAGTCAGATGGTTATCCTGGAAACGGTCGGCCTGTCCCATCGTTTTTCTGACGGGACCAGGGCGCTGAACAAGGTCAGTTTGTCTTTTTCAGAGGGTGAACTCACCGTCATCACCGGGGCCAATGGTTCTGGTAAAACCACCCTGCTCAAACACTTTAACGGTTTACTCTTTCCAGAGACTGGGACAGTCACGGTTTGCGGTGAGGACGTGGCGAAAAATACCCTTTTGGCACGAAAAAATGTTGGCATGGTTTTTCAGGATCCAGACAGCCAGATTGTCGGAGAAACTGTGTATGACGATGTTGCGTTCGGGCCCGAAAACCTTGCCCTGGAGCGTGCAGAAATAGACCGGCGGGTCCAAAGAGCGCTCTGTGATGTCGAACTCTCCGGTTTTGAAGAAAAAAACCCACACGCTCTGTCCGGGGGAGAGAAGCGGCGGCTTGCTGTTGCCGGTGTCCTTGCCATGCATCCCAAAATACTGGTCATGGACGAGCCCTTTTCCAACCTTGATTTTAGCGGGGCCTGCAAGCTCCTTGAGCAGATTCTCAGGCTGCATGATGAAGGACGTACAATCATTATTACCACCCATGATCTGGAAAAAATCATCTTTCACGCCCGACGGTTGGTGGTCATGGACAGGGGTGAGGTCGCGGTTGATGATATACCGGAAAAGGTCCTTCCGGATATTCAGCAGTATGGAGTCAGGCCTCCGTGTTCCGTATTACTCGGCAGAGGCTTGCAGCCATGGGAGCTGTAAGCGGCATAGTGTTCCGGCCTGGATCATCCCCGCTTCACCGACTTGATCCAAGGACAAAGCAGTTGTTGATTCTTGGGTTGAGCGTTGTGAGTCTGGGCGGAAGTGTGACCTTTTTATCTACCACATCCCTGGCAATCATGGTCTCCATGCGCCAGGTCGGTTTAGGCTATGCCGCTGTCCTGCATGATATCCGTTCCTTTTTGATTTTTCTGCTGGCAGTTTTTCTTCTCCGTACCATCACCATTGACGATAATTGGTTGCCCACAGTCACCGACCCCGCACGTATCAGCGCAGCACTGGTCATTTGCTGGCGCTTGCTGCTTGTTGTGTTGATGTGTCTGTTGCTCATGACCACCACCCGGGTAACGGCCATCCGGGCCGCCCTTGTCAGGTTGTTGGGACCGGTTCCCTTTATAAACGAAAAGGCGACCGGGACCATGGTAAGTCTTCTGGTCCGTTTCTTGCCGCTGATTCTTCTCCAGGCCAGTGAAACAAGTGATGCCATGCGGGCGCGTGGTATAGAAAGACGGAAAAACCCGGTGGTGCGGTTGGTCAGGCTTGCAATCCCCCTGTTTCAAAGAGTGTTTCTGCGGGCTGATGAACTTGTCGACACCATGCAGGCCAGATGCTATACGGACCAGCGTACCCTGCCTGAGCTGGAGTACACCAGACAGGACTGTCTGGCGGCTGGGGTTGCAATTATGCTTGCGTTAACGGCCTTTTTTCCCTGATTGAGAAAGTCTTCCCCGCAATAATTTGAGACGAGCCATCAGCCGGCGAACCCGAACTTCTCATGAAGAGTTTGTAGAAGTTCAAAACTCTAGCAGAAAAACAGTTGATGAGAAAAGGATTAAGGGTGAGTGAAATATGGAAACTATGCAGATTCGGAATCGTACTTTTCAGGCTGATGTCCAGCAGGTCTTCAGGAAGGCTCCGTTTATTCATGAGTTGGGAGTCCGTCTCAAGGAGATCCAGCCCGGTGTCTGTTGGGCCGACCTTGTAATCCAACCGAACCATCTTCAGCATCTCCACAGGGTCCATGGAGGGGTTATCTCCTCCCTGGCCGGGCACTGCGCCCTGGGTGCGGCCATGTCGTTAGCAGGAGCCGGAGAAACCCTGGTTACTCCAGAATTCACCTTTCGCATGCTGCGGCCTGTCCAGGCGGAATGTATTACCTGCAAGGCAGAGGTGATCAAACCGGGTGCTGTTCTCATTTTTACAGAGGCATACGTGTATGACGGGACAAATGAGGATGAAAAACTGATAGCACGCGGTAGCTTCATGTTTTCCCGTGCCTGAGAAAAAAGGCTCCAACCCTAAATTACTCATGAACCTTTTGTAAAAGGTAATAAATATAGAGACAATTGGGGAATAAAAAATGATGTACAAACAGTTACCCCAAAACGGTAACTACTCATAGTCTTTCTCCCATTTTTTCCATTTTTTCCCTTGTAACTCCTTTCCAGGTTTCCCATCTTTGGCAGTGTTTGGACAGAAAAGAGAGGGTGGTATCGAAATCTTCGCGTACCTCTTCAGGGGAAAACCTTGCATCTGGCACAGCTTGACCTGATGAGTAACCTGGAGGAGCTGCCACTGATTCTGATGAAATCGTTGATCCGATGAACCACCTTATCAGATTGCCTTGAAGCTCGGTCCTGCATAGAGTAGATATAGAAAAAGCTGCACCCCTTCCATGTCTTTGGCCATTCCTGACAGCACTTCAGACTCAAAGGGGAAGCCTTAAACTGGGAAAGGGGACAAAAGCAGCACTTATTTCATATATGTTCAAATACACTGGAGGTGACTATGCCTGGATGCAATGTTTTCAACAGGGAGCAGCAAATGCTGCTGGTTCATTTTTTCGGAACTGTTACAGCCAATGATCTGGAATCGCAGGCTGTGTCCGTACTGACCAATCCTGACTTCAACAACTCGACCAGAGAACTGATCAGTTTCGCTGAAGTAGACGGGTTTGCCCCAGATGTGGATATGGAGAAACTTGCCGAGGTCACTACCGCACAGAAAAAACAGTTGGAAAAATTTCCTGAGATCAAGATCGCGTTCCTGGCTCCTGGTTCCTTGGCTTTTAATCTGGCCTTGGTCTACAAAACGTTGGTAGACTCTGAGGATTTCAACAACGAAATAGGACTGTTTACAGATCGGCACGAAGCCGTGAGTTGGCTTGGCGGAAGTCCCAGTGAGTGGGACCAGCTTCTTGACAGAATTTCAAAATTCTGCTCACTGGGTTAACATTGAACCACTTTTTCTACCGGCTTCAGGGGGGAGAAGACACTGGGCGCTTTCTCCCTCAGGTGGGTACACATTGGCATAAGGTAAGGCTGCGATACGCATGTAGAATGCACTTTTTCCCCTCACGGTACGCACTTCCTTGCAACTCTGTCGACAATCATTTACATTGGGACCTTTCTTGTACAAAGTGGTGTCGTTTGCGCGGTTATTAAGCTGTGTATGGGCGCCTTTTTTATTCATCACATCACTACTACCTTTCCGGCTTCAGCCGACGTCGCAAAACAACCATGGAAACTAACGAAACAGACCTGCAGCAAGCATCCGCAATTCTTCTCATCCATTGTCATGACAGTAAAGGTATTATTGCTTCAGTGAGTGAGTTTATTTTCAAAAATAACGGGAATATTATCACTCTTGACCAACATGTCGACGCCAGCCAGGGCATTTTTTTCATGCGCATCGAATGGGATCTGGAGCGTTTCAATATCCCCAATGAAAAAATCGGCGAGTATTTTGAAGTTCTGATTGCCAGTAAATACGATATGCAATGGAATCTGCATTTTTCTCACTACGTGCCTAAAATGGCCCTGTTTGTCTCCAAGCTCCCCCATTGTTTTTATGATGTGCTTGCCCGATGGCAATCCAAGGAAATCACAGTAGATATTCCTCTGGTGATCAGTAACCATGAAGATATGCGGCCGGTTGCCGAACAGTTTGGCATACCTTTTTATCATTTCAATATCAGTGCAGCCAAGAAAAAGGAAATCGAGGAGGAACAGTTGGCCTTGCTTAAGGAGTACCAGGTCGACTTTATTGTACTTGCCCGTTACATGCAGATTCTTTCCGCTGAATTTGTGGAGCATTTTCAAAATAAGATCATCAATATCCACCACTCCTTTCTCCCAGCCTTTCCCGGAGCCAAGCCCTATCATTGCGCCTTTGAGCGCGGGGTAAAAATTATCGGCGCCACCAGCCACTACGTGACCGCAGATCTTGACGGCGGCCCGATCATTGCCCAGGATGTCATTCAGGTCAGTCATGCCGATTCGGTACCGGATCTGGTGCGCAAGGGAAGAGACCTGGAAAAGGTGATCCTGGCCCGGGCTGTCTATCATCACCTCAAACGCCAAACGCTGGTTCACCAGAACCGGACCATTGTTTTTACATAATTCCTCACAGTGGACAATAATTCGGAGCTGGCGCGAAGTAGTGTTTTTTTCTGTTCTCTTGGGTGCCCTTCATCCCTGTCCGGCAGTCTCTGCTGGAGCGTATGTTGTATGTGGCACGTTCATCGTACCATGGTTTTTCAAAAAACTGCTGTTTTGTACCTGACCGCCTCATCATTTTGGGTACTGCTTATTTATCTCTCTTATCTCGATTGTCTCAATCACCACTGCACCAGGCCCGACGATCGGGTCTAACCGAAGGAGGTCTCCCAAATATTCGTAATCGAGGCCGAGATACACATCGTTCCTGCCAGGATGCACCTCTACCCTAAGGGAGCGTCTCTCTGAGAACGGATAGCCACTTTGCCTGCTACCTGAATAAAACAACTGCAATATCGAGCTGACAGAGGACTCAAGCACAATATGCACGATATAAGTTTGACCTTTTTCAAGAGGTAATGAAGGGAAATATAGTATTGGATCGTTGCCGATTGACTCAAGCAACAGGTTCTCACCTGTATCTTTTAGTTTTTTGACATGCCTGTTAAAACTTAACGATCTGAAATCATTTAAAAATATACCCTTTTTACTCTTTAGAAACTTACACCTGTTACATGCTCTCTCTAACTCTTGTGAGCGATTAGGCACATAAGGAAGGTCCCTCTCCACCCACTCTTCAATGACTATATCAATATTGTTCGCTTGGATATACTTTACCAAAGAAGAATAGGTCATTTTTTCCCATATATAGGTCGATCTCCGGAATTTTCTGGCAAAATAAGGCTGCAATGCGGTAAAAAATGAGTCTCTATAAATCAATGCAGTCAGCTCAGCTCCCTCACAGCTATAGGAATGTGGTTCGTTAGGCAGCGCGTTTGCAGGCTGCTTAACCGGTTCGCAGCTATTCTTAAAAATTGGCTGAGGGTTGATATCATCCAGGCCACATGCCCCGACGAATCCTGCCAAATCACCCCAGACTCCACCAACATCTTCTTGTAACTGGAAGAGTTCCGGTTGCATCAGACCTGGAAAGAGTTCTTGCACTTTCATCATAATCTCATACTGAGCCAGGTTGGCACCAAAGTGATTCCAGTGAGAATCAGTCTTAAAGTAAAGCTGAGAGTCATCCTTTTTTTCTATCATCTTTTTTCTTAAATCAACAATATGAATATCTGTATTGGATTCAAGATATTGGACGAGCTGATCTGCAGCAGAATACTCATTAACTTTTTTTATATATTCCGGAAGCTTATTGAAATAAACTGTATGCTTATTGGGAGCAATAACAAAAATATATTTTACTCCCATACATTTAAGATAAAAATGAAAATTTTGTATCTCCTTGGACAATTGATTCAAACCATCTTCTGAAAAAAGATTTATATTCCTTGCGTCTCCTATGGGATCAGAATACCGATTGTATCCTTTTTTAACAGAACCAAGAAAAAGCCATCCATCTTTACCAAGAGTAACATCTATAGAAGGAGAATCTCCCAAACCATATTTAAGTGATTTATATTTTTCTACAAAAAATTCTCTAAATCCAAAATGATCTGAATAGTATTTGTCAAACGTAGTGATAAATTTACCGATCCCATTTACATTAAAATTGAAACTTGGAAAAGGGGCAAGAAATCGTTTTTCAACCACAGAAATATTCTTGTCTTCTTCCCAAATACCAACAATAAAAGGAAGAAATATTACTAATAGAAAGAATGTCGATATAAAAATAAGTTTTAATTTATAAAAATTATATAAAAACATATTTTAAAATCTAAAATATATAAAAGGATTGTACGTAGATGCTGAAACTTTTAATATACTTAATGTAAGTATTATAAAAAAAGAAGTCAAATTTACTATTTCTACACAAAATAATAATTTCATAAATTTTGTATTCAATTTTTTATAAATATATTCTTTGCCATATGCGCATACCGGCATTGACAAAAATATCCCAACAAAAAAAGCATACATCGACTCATAAGATAAAACCTGTAAAAACTGCAGTTTTGTAGTTTCCCAATTTCCAAAGTCAGCCATTGCTTGCAGGTACGCCATGGACAGAGACAAAGTCTCGGACCGAAAAAAAACCCAAGCAATAAGTACCACCAAAATCACATAGAAATGCTGCAATGGTTGCCATAGTTTTTTTAGGAAGGTAGAAAAACCCGCATGTTCGGCGGCCAGAAATATTCCATGAAATAACCCCCAAACGATAAAATTCCAGCTCGCCCCATGCCAAAACCCGGTTAATATAAAAACAATAAATAAATTACAGTACACCCTCACGGGTGCAACCCTGCTGCCGCCAAGCGGAATATACACATAATCGCGAAACCAGGTTGACAACGAAATATGCCAGCGTCGCCAAAACTCTCGCAGCGACGAAGCAATGTATGGGTAGTTGAAATTTTCACGAAAATGAAACCCGAACATTCTTCCCAGCCCGATGGCCATATCCGAATATCCAGAAAAATCAAAAAAGATTTGCAGGGTATAGGCTGCTATCCCGATCCAGGCCAGCGGCATGGTTAAATCAGTCCCAGAAAGCGCGAACACGGAATCTGCTACCTCCCCCAGCGGGTTTGCCAGTAACATTTTTTTCCCTAGACCATAAACAAAACGCTGCACGCCCTCCGCAAACTCCCTAAAAAAATGCGTTCTACCTGTTATCTGTCGAGCTATATCGTAGTAACGAACAATGGGACCTGCAATCAATTGCGGAAAAAGGGAGATATAAAGAGCAAGATCAATTATATTTCTTTGGAAAATTGATTCTTTTCTATAAATATCGACTATATACGAGATAGACTGAAAAGTAAAAAAAGATATACCCAAAGGAAGGTGGACAGGATCAACACAAAAAGGTTCAAAATTCAAACCTATAAAAACTATATTTATATTTTCAATAATAAAATTGAAATATTTAAAAAATACTAATATTATTATATTTACAAAAACTCCAATAAAAAATAAAAATTTATATAAAAATAAATTATCTTCATACTTATATAGAAGTATACCTATAGAATAATTATACACTATAGATACTATCATTACCAAAACATAAAAAACTTCACCCCAAGCATAAAAAAACAAACTACAAAATAACAAAATAATATTTTTTAATTTACGAGGAGAAATATAGTACAGAAAAAGAGTTAATGGAAGAAATCCAAACAAAAATACAGGAGAGCTAAAAAGCATACTATATGGTTCCTTTTCTACTGATACAATCTGGTCTGGACTGATTATTTTCTTGGTAGAAGGGCATTGCTCTTTAGCCCGGATTTCTCATCAGCTCAGATGATGCCAGGTTCGCAAGCTTTTGGTACCTTATTCTACTTGGGTATATGTGGCCAAAGTACTGCCGGAGATCGGACCGCTCACGAATAGCACATCCATCTGATTTTGTATATTTTTTTCTCAAACGAAACAACATGTTCCTGAGAAATCCGGGTTAGCCCGGATACTGTTTCTCTATCCATTCCTTCAGCGTAATCAATGGAAACACGCATGCCCCTTGGAGGTTGGTATCACAAGTCCCCCGGACATCAACGCCCTGATGGATGACTGAAACAGGCCGGTCCGAGGATACAACCACAACGATAATGTTATCGTGTTCCGCAGTAAAACGAAGAGCAGAATTGTATCGTGCTCCCCTCGCCCGATCTTCACCAGGAAAAGCCCGCCCGTCGAGGAGACAGGCGAACCCGTGCAAGTGCTGATCTGCCCCCACATGCAGGGCGCCGTCGACCTTGGCAAGCGATTTTGCCAGAGTAAGGGTAGCGGACTGGCGGAGATCCAGAGAAGGTGAGAGCTTCTGACCTGAAATAAAAATAGGTTCAGGGTTCAAATCCAGCACGACCGTACAGCCATGCTTTCGGCCCTGGGCATGATGCACAAGACTCTGAGCAATTTTAAACAGGGAAAAGCTGGCGGCCTCTTCTAGATCTGACTCCAACAGTAGCTCCTCCAGATGCACCAGCTTCGCCTGGTACGTGGTTGAACCGAACCGACCATCAGCAAAACTGCAAATCCTGCTGTCATTCACGCTGAGGAAGCCGTGACGTCCCTTAAACGTGGCACAGAGAGAAAACGGAGGCATCTTTGCAGAGCAGACACCTAAAATCGAGCGACCGTCACTGACCAGCCGACGGCCTGACTGCTCCACAGCTAAAAGGAGTTTACGGACATGCTTGACATTGGCCAACTGTGGCCGTGCATTGTCCTTAAACTTGACAACAAACTCCAGAAAATCAACCATCCCAGGGTCCACAATTAAAAGCTGCCCCTCCGGCCACGACCCCTCTTCCCGTGTTTCCGATATCCGTATAATCGCATCAAGGACAGGGTAAACCCGCACAAGGGTATCCCACCCCAGCTGGATATTTATTTCGTCGACAATATAATCCCGGACAGCATGGGTGGCATATTCTTTGAGAAAATATCCTGATATCCCAGTATACAAATACCGATCATTAGCAAGATCATGGGAGAACCGCCACCCGGCATGCTCAAGCCACCGTTCGGTCGGACCAGTTGAACAGAGATCCGGGTGATGATTAGTAAACCAGCGCTGATAGAATACCGACCTGGAATAGCCGCCATAGCTGAGCAGCCCTGCAAGTCCCAGATCCTTTTCTGGTATAATCTCGGCAAACCGTGTTTTATCATACTGGAAATCATGTCTGTATCGCCACTGTTCATTGTCCATAAACAAGGCTTTAAAGATCAATTCATGCCCCTTGAGTAAATTTTGAGGATCACAGAGCATCATGGCTTCATCAGGGCCAAGACTGAAAAGAACCGCTGCCTTGCTTGGTCCGGAAAAATGAGTTAATCCCTCACTGAGACCATTCAAGATATCGCTGACACATCGTCGCAAAAAAGACGTATCTATCCGGAACATACTGTTGCACTCCTCCTTCCTCAAACTCTCCATCCAGGTAACGCCTCCCCCTCTTCTCTCGTCGCTGCCCGAAACAAACACATTGCAAGCCACCCTGTACCTTCTTTATGGTACAATGATGGGCCTGCCTGTGAGACAAGACGCTGATGCTGCCGCAGTGCTCTCCTCCCACAAAACATCAGCGCCCATTGATCTCAGGCAGGTTTACATTCCCCCCAAGGATTCGAGATGAGCAGGTACAGGAAAACTCTGTATCCGGACAATGGTATTGACTTTAGCACAAGCGGACAAATAGTACCTGTATTATTCGTCCACATTGCTCACAGATCTTCGCCCCACTCCAAGGCTGTTGTATCCCTGGAGGTAGGGAAATGGAACGAGCAACATACACGCTTCTTCTTTACCCAGGAAACAGAAAAATGGATGAACTGGTATCTCGGGAGCTCGTCAATATCTTGAAAAAAGAGAAGGAATCGGATTATGAAAACGCTTTTGAGCGTGCCTTTGAACTGACCAAGGCGTATGCGCAATCGGCCAACGCCCAGGCTTCAGCCATACCGGCAGTTTTTGAAAAGCTGTTTGAACTTTTTGTCACCGGACAGACCAAGGCATGACCAAAAACAACGGCAGATTATCTCCCGAACAACCCGGAAACGTACGTCTGGGCGGCCATTCAGAGTATATATTACGCAAGAAACCACATCTATGAGTGCCGATAGGAAAGATCAGCATCCGCTACTTCTTGTGTTGTTGACATTCTCGTTTAAAAAAGAAAAGCCGTAAAAATACGGGAGGGGATAAGGCAGTATAATGCAGCCCTGCCGCTGGCGCAGGGGAAGCGCTCCGCTTTTTTCTCTTACCCAAAGGACACCGTTGTCCCGGCAGTTCGTCAAAGATACTGGTGTATTCCTTTTTCGCACCATACCCTTTTTTGGGAAATTGTTTCTCGCAATATCCCATCATTGACCGCAAGCCTGTCCCTGGTATTTATCTTGTGATAAAGATGGTACCCGATAGCCCGGAAACGCACACTTTGCCGCCTGACGCCGATATTCAGAAGTCGGGCGGTAAATTCCGAATCTTCCCTACCCCAGCCAACAAATTCTTCATTAAACCCATTGATAGCCAAGCAATCTTCTTTCCAAAAGGCAAAGTTACAGGTTTTCACTCCTTTGAGACGAGCACTGCGAAAAGAAAGAAACCGTGACAGTACTTTTGAGCGGATACTGTTTTTTTTATTTTCCACTCCAGAAGTAAACAGACTGATCTTGAGTTCTCCATGAGCTAAGGTTCGTTCAGAAAGAGGGGCATTGAGCAGGACCCTGGTCCCCTGCACAAAATAGCCTGGGGTTGCAAATGCACAGTGATCTTCAATGAAATGCCTTTCGAGAATGATATCGCCGTCAATGAGGATAATATAATCCCCCCGGGCTCTGGCAATGGCCTTGTTGCGACTCATGGCAAGTCGGAACCCCCTGTCATTCTGCCAGGAATGAACCAGTCTCACCGGGGACTCAGCAGTGAGCTGCCTGACCACATCGGCGGTTTGTGCGTCGGAACCATCGTCCGCCACTATTATTTCTTCAGGCAGACAGGTCTGCCGAAATATGCTGCCCACTGAAAGCCGTAGTGCTCCGGGCCAGTTATAGGTGGTAATTATAATACTCACCTGCATTTCTGGGGCCTCTGTGCTCTCTCGTAGAGCCTTTCCATGGCATCATAGACCGCATGCACTGTAATGCCATGCATACATGATTTGTGGGTGCAGGTTCTCATTCGACAGCTCAGACAATCCACATCTGGGGCCTGGAGGACCGCACTCGCAACGCCGTATGGTCCCACTCTCTCTGGATGCGTCGGTCCAAACAGAGCCACCACCGGTGTGTTCACCATGGCCGCTATGTGCATGGGCCCGGTATCCAGCCCGGCATAGATATCAGAGCGCTGTAATAGAGCTATCGAGGCGGCAAGGGAAAGTTTTCCGGCGGCAATGATCGGTTCCATGCGCATGAGGCGAACAATGGTTTGAATATAATTCAAATCACCTGGCCCACCGCCAAAAACAACTTGCTTTCCCGAGGCAAGCACTCTATCGGCCAGATCCGCCCATCGTTGCCGCAACCAGAATTTGCTGGCCCAGCGTGCCACAGGACTCATATATATCAATGGCCTGGTCGAGCAGTAGCCTGCACCCCTGAGGAAGAGTTCAACTTCCTCTTCTGCTTCTGAACCGAAATCAATAAAAAAATCCTGGGAACGTACCTCGAATCCCAGCTTTTGGGCAAAAAGAAGATTTTTCTCTACAGCATGTTCTTTTTTCAGTGGATTTCGAACCAAAGCGTGCTGAAAAAAAGTATTCAACTCCCTGGCATCTGCAAACCCATAGCGCCTCCCTCCTGGATTGGTCAGGGCCAGGATACCGCTTCGAAACGAGGCGTGGAGATCAAGCACCAGGTCAAATGGTTTGCGGACAAACTGCTCCCGCAGCGAGGTTATTGTCTGCAGTGTCGATTTCAAGGCTGACCAATATACTCCCTTTGGCGCCCCTGGTTCGCTGGTTGAGGGAATACGGACGGCAAAGACCTGATCGATGGTCCGGTCATGGCGAATCAGATCCTGCAACCTAGACTCGACCACCCAGCCTATTTCACAGGAAGGAGATGTCCTTTTCAAACCATGCGCCAGGGGCAGTGCGTGGACCACGTCCCCGAGAGAACTCTGCTTAATGATAAGAATACGTTTTCCGTTCAACTCCATGGCAACTGCCCACAAGGCATACCACTATGCCGCATGAGTTTGTGTCTGCTCGTTCCTGGTTTTTTCCAGCCAACACACGCCAACCCGAATTGCCCATGAGCATTTGAGAAAAGCTGTCTCTACATTCTTTCTTTTCTCATTCATTATCTTTGTATTCTCCTTTTCAATTTCCCCATAATGTTTATGGACGAGGGAAGGTAGGTGACCGTGCAGCAATGGGGCAGATCGCTCACGCTCCATGGGCATGGTTTCTGACCTTAAACGCCAACTCTTTCAGGCGCTCGATATGCTGGCCGATTTCAAGGCCGTACCTGGCAGCAAAACCCGGTGGCACCGTTTTTCGCTTTAGGGTCATCAGGGCCTGCAATATGGTTGCAGGCTCATTGTCCTGCAAAATAATACCATCCTCATCGGTCAACAATTCTGCCGCGCCTACCTGGGCAGTCGTAATGACCGGGGTACCGCAGGCGAGTGATTCGGCAATCACCAGGCCGAAAGGCTCATAATGTGAGGGGAGTATGACATAATCTACAGCCCTGTACAGGGTCGCCATATCATCAACGTACCCGATGCAGCGTACATGCGAGGCGAGCGTTCTGCTACGACGGACCGCGTCACCAACAATAATGAGCTCGAACCGGTCAGTATCCAGTTTGGCCCAAGCCGTCAGCAGAGAGGCAAGCCCTTTTCTTTTGTGACTCAAGGAAGGAAAAAGCAGGGTCAGCTTGCCGCCATCAACAGCATACCTCTCCCTGGCCTGCTGTTTGTCCATCAATAGGGAGCGGGCAAACCGTTTTTCATTTATCGGCGGATAGAGAACGTGTACCTTCCGGTCAGAAATATCATAGTGACGAAGGATTTCTTCTTGGATGGAAGCCGAGTGCGCAACAATTGCCGGTGTGCTCGACATCATACGATGTTCGAAACGATTCTCCACCATATCGTGCATGGATCTGTATAAATTACAGGTCTTCCTTGCAAGAACAGACTGGGGGTGCACCCCCCCGACAATGGCTATATCCTGGCAAGATGTGCGGGTCAGGCTGACAGTCAAATCATATTTTCTCTTGTCAAACCCGTTGTTATACCTAAAAAGAAAAAAATACTTCTTCAGTCTTCTGGGTAAAAAAAAGACCGGTGTCCTGTGCACTATGCAACCATGCTGGCGGGCCAGGTCCAGATCCGCCTTGTAGGCATGGATATGCACCTCGTCACCGACGGCCCGGAATCCTTCAACAAGGGTGAGCAGGTAGGATTCCATGCCCCCGGACTTGTTGAACTGATTGTGAATAATGGCAACTTTCATACGGCTGCCCTGTCTATCCTCTGTTCAGCATAACACGAATCAATTTCCTTCCGTACAGGCTGTTTGTGCAAATGCACAACAGTGGGCGCCCTCACCCTCTGGGCCGCTCATCCCCTCTGTGCACAACGACGACCTCGATGTACTGGTCTCTTTCTTGTATAAAACCGCTGAAAACAAGGAAAACAAAAAGCCAGTCTCATAGACCACCAGATAAGACTCGGTCAACATAATGACCATGAAAAGAACAGGAAAGGCGATCAGCAGATGCCGTCTGGGCTCACCGATTCGCAGTGCCTCCCTGAACTGACTATACAGGAGCATAACCAGGCTCAACAGCCCCAATACTCCCAGGCGGGTGGCCATCAGGACATACTGGCTATGCGGATTGTCAGTAGGCCCGATATGCGGCGAATGTTGTTCGTTGACCCGCCGATACTCAGCAGCAAAATCCCCGGTACCAACTCCAAGCAAGGGGGCGCGTACAAACATATACCAGGAATTTTCCCAGTACAGGAGCCTGAGCCCTATGGAGGTGTCGGCATTTTCCCTGAACCGGTTAAATTCACTGTAGGCCGTATCCACCCGCTGTTTGAAAACCGGACTCAGACTATACGCTGATACAGCCAGCAGCAGCACTGCAGCCAGCGCCCCACCTACCGCCAACCTGGAATTTCGTCGAAAAAGCTGCAGGAAAAAAAGACCCACGAGTACCAAAAAAGCGAGCTGACCGGCCCTGCCTTCGGTCAAAAACATATTGAAGAGCATAGTGGTCAAAAGCGGGGTCCAAATCAGTCGCACCCAGAGTGGACGGCTTTGCAAATACAACTCATACGCCAGACAATAGATGGCAAAAGCCAGCATAGGATTATAAACGACGTGAAAAGTCTTCTTGGTCAGGTGTTCAGGGCTGACATCGGCATACTGGATAAGGCCAAACCATGCCAGATAGGTCACAATCATGGCAACGGTCATACCAGCAATAAATGCCCGAATATGCACATGCCTCCTCTTGGCGCAAACAACGGTCAAGAATACCGGCATGAGCATAACCTTCCACGTTTTCTTGATAAAAATCAGACCAGCGCCCACATCCTCACTCCAGAGCAGGCCAAGAAGAAGGCAGAAGATATAGAACAACACGGCCAGGCAGACCGGATTATGGACCATTTCCCTGCATTTGTCCCTATAGCCGCCCTCAAGCAGCCACAGGACAACAGTAAGGCAGGCCAAGAGGGATATAGCCGAGGTCGACAAAGGCAGGGAAAAGGCGAGAACAACCGTACACCAAAAAGCACCTCTTTGAACCGTGTCCCTGAATGTTCTCATGCCCACCATACTCTGTCAATGCACGTATTGCAGTTGATGCAGCGATTTGTACTCCCCTCCTGCTGCAAGGAGTTCATCATGGGTACCGCTTTCGAGCAATCGACCATCTTTGAGCACAATAATTCGATCGGCATTTTTAATGGTTGAAAGGCGGTGGGCGATGACAATGGTGGTTCTGTTTTTCATCAGGTTTTCCAGAGCACGCTGCACCTGCTGTTCCGACTCAGTATCCAAGGAAGACGTTGCCTCATCGAGAATAAGGATGGGGGCATCCTTAAGCAGGGCCCTGGCAATGGATACACGCTGCTGCTGGCCGCCGGACAGTCTGGCTCCGGATTCTCCCACCATGGTGTCGAACCCGTCAGGCAATGCCTCAATAAAATCCAGGGCGTGGGCTGATCGTGCGGCTTCCCGTATTTTCTCTACCGTACAATCTGCAACACCATAGGCAATATTGTTGGCAACCGTGTCATTGAACAAAATGGTCTGCTGGGTGACCAAGGCGATCTGTCTGCGCAGTGATTCCATGGTCACCTCCCGGATATCATGTCCATCAATGTACAATCCGCCTTTGCTGACCTCATAAAAACGGGGAATAAGGTTGGCAAGGGTCGTTTTGCCGCTGCCGCTGGGTCCGACTACGGCCAAGACTTCCCCCCTGTTCATGGTCAGCTCTATATGGTGCAGGACAGGCTCGCTGTTCTCATAGCCAAAGGTTACCCCTCGAAACTCTATACTCTTCGAAAAAGGCGGCAGTACCGCTGCGCCCTGTTTGTCTGTAATGGAGGGCTGTACATCAAGGATATTGAAAATACGGGCAGCCGAGGCCATACCCGATTGAATGGTCGCATTTATTTTACTGACCCCCTTAACTGGTTCATAGAGCATAATCAAGGCGGTGAGAAAAGCCATGAAAGTACCTGGTGTTGACGCACCTTCCAGCACCTGCATGCCTCCGTACCAAATGATCAGAGCCATTCCGATCCCTCCCATGAACTCGACCATTGGGTGGGAAAGACTTTTAAAGCGCGTTTCACGCATCAGAATATCAAAAAGGCCCTGCATCTGTTGACCAAACCTGGCAGCCTCTGCACGCTCCATGCAAAAGGCCTTGACAATCCTGGCCCCGGCAATGGTCTCATGCAGTATACTGGTGGACACGCCGACTTCTTGTTGGTAGTTTGCGCTTATCCTACGGAACTTTTTACCGAATACAACAATAGGGACAGCTGCGGCCGGAATAAATATAAAAGATATCAGCGCCAACTGCCAGTCCATATAAAAAATAACCGCCAACAGCCCAATGACCGTAAAGAAATCACGGAGAAGATAAATAAATGCGTGGGAAATACACCCCTGCAGCAAAGTCACATCATTCATAATCCGTGATATCAATTCCCCGGTGGGATTTTTGTGAAAAAAACTAAGACTGAGCCTGTTCAAATGCACATAAATCCCTGTACGCAGATCCCTGATAACACTTTGTCCAACCCATTGCAGCAGATAGGTATAGGTAAAATAAAAAAATCCCTTGACTAAAAAAACCACCAACAGCTCCAGGGGCATTATATGCAGCAATTCCTTGTCTTGATTGTAAAATATTTCATCGAGCAGCGGCTTGACGATATATGCCTGGAGGGCATTAAAACCGGCCACAAAAACCATGGCGACCATGGCAATGATCAGTTTTTTCCTATATGGCGCCATCACGACGTGGAGTCGTGCGATTATTTCTTTACTTGTCATCAATTGTTCATCCCGGCTCAAAAACCGAATGCAGCATACTGGTTTGTCAAAGCATCCAAAATCCATCAGAGATTCTGGATCAGGTATCATTCCGGCTACAACAAGCCGTTATAATAATTCCCTGCCATACTAGACTGGGTGTCCGCATCTTTCTTGAGGAGTCGACTGACCTGAGCGCACTCCACAGAGGCCGTTGTGCACTCCAGGTCAATCACGACATAATCAACGGTATCCTCCATGAGGTGGGGGACAGCGTGCAGCAGGCTGAAAGGTTTTCGGGCACGCACCATGGTCAACTCTTGGGTCCGTTCTACGAAAAATTCTTCTCCTTTAGGGCTGGTTATCCGCTGCCGTCTCCTGGCCTCTGTCACCGGAACCCTGGACGTAAAAAGAGCTGGATAGCCATACACATACATGCCCACCCGAAGATGCCCTGTTCTTTCCTGACCAGCGCTCTCAATGGTGCGCCAGGCAAGCAAAGTACGCCGCAAGGTCTCCCTGTCGGTTTCCAGGGAAAAGAGCATCCCAGCCAATCCCATCTCCCTGCCATGCAACAGGGCGGCACTGTTGAGCACATTCCAAGAGTAGTCGGCAAACAAAGAGAGCGGCCGATCCTGGCGGACAAAATCCTCGAACAGGGAAATCTGCGTCATCATACCCAGTTGAAAAGCCGTCCATCCCATCTGCTGCAGCTGTTGCAGCCAACGTGCATACTGAGCTACGCTTGTTTCCAGGACCACCGGAGGCAGAGTCCACACCAACCGAGGGTACATCTGGTGCGCCCGCTTGCCCAACTGCAATACCTGCTCGACATTGGTCTGGTTCACCGGCAGGAGCAGGCCATGCACAGCTGTGGGAAACCGTTGTTGCACAGGCGGGAGGGTCCCCAGACGATACCACCAGTCCACCCGCCGCGACGGGCTGTCCTGTCTGCTGCTTCTATATATGTCTGCGGACTTGTTCCATGACAAGGCAGCAAGTACAGGTTGTGCCGCGCTTTGAGCGGCCTGCAGGTTGAGTACAGCCTGCGTGTTTGCCGGCACGGTCCGTCCTTTTTTTTTCCCTCTTCCTTTCACATCAACCTTAAACAATGCGCCAGAGGCAGGCCTTCCTTTCTGTACCTGAATTTTTTCACCTAACCGCAGGGTAACAGCCTGTCCCTTCTCCGCTTGGCGCACCGATCTGCCCTGGACCCAAAGCTGCTTCAAAGTAAAACTCTGACGAATATCCCGTTTTTCGTCTTGATACCGCAACCGGTCGCCGACGTGAACACCTTTTTTCAACACCAGACTGACCTTTGTCTCTGATCCTTGCCGCTCTTTGCCGCGAAGCTGACTGCAGAGCCCGAGAAAAGACCCGGAACCTCCTGTCTGGTGAGGTGTTACCACCTGATGCAGCTTTTTTCCCAGGTATCCCCCGCACCGATATCGTCCCATGGCCCGGTCCAGCAAACGGTTTGCCTGTCGCTCAATCTTCTTCTTCTCCTCACCTGTGGTATGAAGATTATCAAGACACAACCTGTAGGCCCTGACTGTATGACGTACATACTCCACAGGTCGCAAACGTCCCTCGATTTTCAGACTGACCACATGGGTCATACAGAGTTGCCTGAGATACTGGATGGCTCCCAGATCGTTCATGGAAAAATAATACCCGCTTTTTCCTCTCCCCGTAGAACTGCGGGTCCGCCGAGAAGGCTGCAGGCTGTAACGCCTTCTGCATGGCTGCACACACTGGCCGCGAAGGCTTGACTTGCCGCCGTGCAGACTGGAAAACAGACACAGACCGGAGTAACTGTAGCACATTGCACCATGAATAAAAACCTCCAACTCCACATTCGTATTCCGGCTTATCTCCCGAATTTCCTGCAACGACAACTCCCTGGCAAGAACGACCCTGTCAATGCCACGGCTCTCTACAGCTGCGGCTCCGGCTGTGTTATGCACCGACATTAGCGTCGAGGCATGCAGGGTCAGACTCGGAAACCAGGTACGGGCAATATGCCACAGACCCATATCCTGGACAATAAGGGCATCCGGCCGAATCTGGTCTGCCAGTACAGACAGGGTTGCCACGGCAGTACGCAGCTCTTCCTGCTTGACCAGCGCATTCATGGCCACGTGGATTTTTTTCTTTCTTTGATGTGCATATCTGCACATCCAGGCGATTTCCTCCAGGGTGAAATCACGGGTCAAAGCCCGGGCATTGGCCCCAGGCGCCCCCACATATACGGCATCGGCTCCTTCTTCCAGGGCAACAAAAAACGCCTCTGGAGTCCCTGCCGGAGCAAGCAGCTCCATGGAATCATATTGCCTGTTCTCTGTCATACCTGCACATTATACCAAACCAGAAAAAGCGGGAAAACGGGATGATTCAAGAAGAAGATTTGAAGACGGTCAAGGGAAAATCAATGGACGGCACAGGCAGAATAAAATAAAAAATATTCCCCTCGGGAACAGGCTCATATCCTGCCGCCCCGCCATGCAGCTCGACAACCTGACGGACAAAAGAAAGGCCATGACCTGTTCCGGGAATGCTCTTGCTTCCCTGTCCCCTCACCCCCTCTTGAAAAAGACCTTCCCCTTCCCTTGGGCTCATATTCGGACCAGTGGTAAAAACAGTAAACTTGATCCCCTTCTGTCCCGAACCGGAAAAATTATCGATCATTTGAAAATTATAGGCCATAACTTTACGTTTCACCCCTTTGTGATCCGTTATGCCCCGGGTATACTTGGCTGCATTGGAAAAGAGGTTGGCATACACTTGGGCAAGCAACCCCATATCGACAAAAATGGGAAACTCCTCCTGCTCTTTGTTGTCTGGTCGTTCAACGGTGATGTCGGCAGCTTTCAGGCGGCTGTCATAATGCTCCAACTGGGGAATAATGACATCTTTTTCCACATAGCATTGTTTAGGTCGCAAGACCAGATAGCCTCGCTCAAAATGTTCGCGTCGGAAAAGACTTTCCAAAAACAGACTGATATTAGAGTGGTGCTTGACCATTTCCTGATGATAGTGTAACAGGCTGTCCTGCACCTCACGGAGCTGAGTATGAAAGCGTACGCAGCCTTCGCCGAACAGGGGAAAGCCACCCTCCGGGACAGTATCCGGGACAGGTATCTCTTCGAGCAGGCCATTGATGAGATCAATTTTCTTTTTCAGTTGATTGAACAAATGCCTAAAATACATATTGGGAACAATGATATTGTGCTCAATATCGACTACCAGACTATTGATAAACTTGAGATGCTCAATATTCTGTTGCGCAATCAACCTGTTATTCAGATTGTATCCGATGCGGTTGGCATACTTGGTAAAGAAAAATTTATCTTCATCTGACACCCCCTCTGGCGCAAGGATTTCATACATGCCAAGAACCCTGCCACAACTGTACTTACCCTGTATTTCACTCCAAAGGGATGTCTGGCGCTGTTGCGCTTCTTTCTGGCGCTGGTTTGCATGGATGGATTTCTGGGAAAACGAATATTTACTGAAGATCGGAATCACATAGGACCCGCTGAGTTCATAGGGATTCTCATCCAGCTGAACCGGATATCGTGCGGGGCATGGTTCTGCACAAACGCCCTCGGCCGAGGAGCACACCAAATGCACCTGATCATCTTTGCAAAGATATAATTTACTGGCAACACCCAGCATGACATGAGGAACTGAAACACAGATTCGATAAAAATCCTCCAGCGCATCGTACTCCTGGGCAAGATCAAAAAATGCTTTGAGAAAATCATTATGCCGCCTGGAAAAATTGCTCTTTTCGTAGCTTTCAGATTTCGCCGCAACACGTTGACAGACGCTTTCCAGGTCATCTGGGGTTGCCGTTTTTTTCTGCTTCTGCTCCATATCCTGGTACCGGTATATGGTTCACCAGACAATGGCTCACCGTCTTCATTGGCACGTACTCACCAAAAAAATGCCATATTAATTTGAAAACGCGCCCACCCCATGCCCGCTCAGCGTGTTTTTGGGGCAGCAGAGACACGTTCTCGCTCCAACAGGCTTATATACGGGCAATTGTTAGCGTTCAAAGCTGGAACGCTGTCAGGAAACGCCTGCCTTCTCCACTCAGACCGTTGTCAGAACAACACCGTCATATTCGCTGCATTCTCGTAACAGGACGTCCACCCTTACCCCTCCAGTTACGCTCATGGCCATGCCAACATAATCCGGTTGGATGGGTAGCTCCCTACCTCCCCGATCAACAAGCACAGCCAGTTGAATCGACTGGGGTCTTCCATAGTCCATCAGTGCATCCATGGCTGCCCTGACTGTTCGGCCAGTGAAAACGACATCATCCACCAAGACCACCTTCCGAGCTTCAAGTATAAAACCTATATCAGATCGCCGGACAATGGGATTTTGTGCAATCAAACTCCAATCATCGCGATAAAGCGTGATGTCCAGCACACCAATGGGCAGGGACACGCCCTGGTGTTGCAGAACTTTTTTGTGCAGTCTTTGGGCTAAAAACACGCCGCCAGTATGAATACCTACAAGAGAAAGATCTTCCACCCCATGATGCCGTTCAATAATCTCCAGACTAATTCGATCCAGGCTACGGTCAATATCCTGACTGGTCATAACACTTTGCTGTTCCATCATCCCGCCTCTCTCTCCCAAAAAAAATCAATGCCCCGTTCACCCACAAGGTTTATAGCTTCCGGATAGGTTGCACACTCCAAGGAAAAGACCTTATCAGCAATATCATCAGGTGAATCTTCATAGGCGATGGAGACACAACGCTGGAGAACAATGGGGCCTTCATCATAGTGCTCGTTGGCAAAATGGACGGTACAACCACTGACCGTACACCCTTTGGCCTTGACCGCTTCATGGACATGGTGTCCATAAAAGCCTTTCCCGCAAAACGAGGGGATAAGGGCGGGATGGATGTTCAACACTGATCGGACAAGTTCGGGGGGCGGTTGGTACAATTGCAGATATCCGGCAAGCACAATCAGGTCTATGTCATACCGCTTGAGCAGTTCATTGATCGACGTGTTGTCCGGGGCATACCAGGCCGGGTACCCGTACCTTTTCGCCTTTGCCAACCCCAGGGCCATCTCCACATTGGAAATAACCACCTCTATGGAGGCCCGGAGAGTACCAGCGCCGATGCATGCATGAAAGTTGTCCAGGGTCCGCCCGCTGCCGGAGAGTAAAACGGCTAATTTCTGCATCAATCTTCTCCACTGAAAGAGGGGTCAGCGCCCGTATCAACGGTTTCCATCCACTCTCTTATTGCTTTATCATAGGACGCGGTCAGGGTAAAAACCTTTTGAGCAAGATAAAACCGGGTCGCCAGCAGCGTATTTCCATTCTCACGCAACTCTTTGATAACAAGGGGATAGTCAGCCGGATCAACAATGACCGAGACATCCATGAAATTTTTAGCCGCAGCTCTCAGCAAGGTCGGCCCTCCCACATCTATATATTCCACGGCCTCGGCAACACAACAACCCGGCCGCGCCACTGCCTGACTGAAGGCATACAGATTCACGACAACAAGATCAATGGTTCCTATACCATGTTCTTGACACTGACGCTGATGCTCTGTATTGGATCGCTGGTGCAGAATGGCACCATGCACTTTGGGGTGCAGAGTCTTGACGCGGCCATCCAACATTTCAGGAGACCCTGTCCATGCTGAAACATCGGTCACACTCAAGCCCTTGTCTCGTAGTTTTCTGGCAGTACCGCCGGTTGAGAGAAGCTCTATGCCCAATTCGGCCAATTGAGAGGCAAAATCTTCAATACCACTTTTATCGGTAACGCTTAGCAAGGCGCACTTGACAGTACTCATATTGCAGTCTCCACTATTCCCTGATCTCGATGAATTACGACTGGTTGCCGACAGTCTGGCTGCAGCCGCCGCTCAGGGATTAATCTTTCTTTAAAAATGCTCTGATCTTGCGACGATCACGTTTATCCGGCCGTCTGTCTGGTTTTGCGGCAGGTGATCGCACCAGGCGCCTTTCTTCCCTGGCAAGCGCACGTCTGTTTATGGATTCCGGGCTTTCCACATACAAATTTTGGGCTACCCGAGCCGGTCCCCTGCGATCGCTCAAGGCAAGAACCGTTATTTCAAAAATGAGGGTTCCCTTGGTGATGGAGAGTTGATCGCCTGTCTGTATACCCCTTGCAGGCTTCACCCGTTTGCCACCTACATGCACATGCCCTCCGCTGACAGCCTTGGAAGCCAGGGAACGGGTTTTAAAAAAACGGGCTGCCCAGAGCCACTTATCTATTCTGACGGTATCCATTGAAAAATAACATGCGTAGCCCGGATTTCTCACCAGCTCAGTCGGTGCTAGATCAACTTTTTTAAGGGTATGCTAGTACCCTCTTTTTCCTGTCAAAACAGTGCTGAAAATGGTACCGCCTGGCTCAGGCGGTGGTGAGCATTTTTTTGGGGGGAGAACCTATATCGCACCAGATCTTAAGCTAACCACCCGATACCCCCAGACCCTTACAGTATCGGCTGGCAACTGTACCACAGTTTACTATGAGCATCAAACAAAGTTCCCCGGCCAGCGACCTTTTTCGCAGTCTGTATGATCAAATCATCGTTCCCAAGCCTCCCTATTCATGGTAAGAAAGCAATACGTACAGACTTTTTCACGGGAGGCCCCAATTTCATGACCTTACAGGCCGTAGGCATTCATCGACTCAGTCGCCCCATTTCCATCCGAACCAAAGAAGGGGCACACCAGCATACTATTGCCACAGTCGATCTCCATGCGCTCACCGTACACGAGCAGAAGGAGCCCTGCATCCAGCAGATGATGCCCCTGCTGGCCTCCTATGCAGAGGACCTCCATTTCAAAATCCTGCCTCAACTCCTTCAGGACGTCAAACAACTCCTGCAGGCTGAAGAAGCCCGCATGAGCTTTAGTTTTCCCTATTTTCTCTTGAAAAAAGCCCCGGCTTCCGGTACTCCCAGTATTATGGAATACCAGTGTAAAATCACCGGGTCATCAGAAACAACCCCATCACCCAGCCTCTGCGTGACCGTTCCTCTGACAACCCTGTGCCCATGTTCCAAAAAAATCAGCGAGGTAGGAGCACACAACCAGCGGGCCGAAGTAACCCTGACAGTGCACCCTTTGCAATTCATTTGGCTTGAGGACCTGATTGATTTGGTCGAGGACTGTGGTTCCTGCGAGGTATACGCTCTGTTAAAACGACCGGATGAAAAATATGTAACCGAAAAAGCCTACCATAACCCCATGTTCGTCGAAGATGTAGCCAGAAAGGTCACCATGGAGGTGCGCAGGAAAAAAGGGATAGGCTGGTTTTCCGTAGGCGTTGAAAGCTTTGAGTCCATACACAAACACAGCGCTTACGCCTATATAGACAGTGAGGATCTTGATACCTGCCGACTCTAATGGTCGTCCAAGGTTATTCTTATGGCAAGCATACATGGACCACCGATTTCTGCAAGGGGGATAGTAAGAGAAGGTACGGCAATGGTTTTGTGATATGATACCAAAAACACTTAGATTATCGGTAGCCGTATGAGAATTGAAAAACGCAGATCAGTACGAAAGCTCAACTATCTTCCCTGCACCATTTACGCAATCGATACAGACAGGAATATTGTCCTTGCCGGCCCTTTCTCCTCCCGTATCATCAATATCTCCACCCATGGCACCTGTCTGCTCCTATCACAAATTATACAAGGTACCTATCATATTTTTCACTCTACCATGAATAATGGTAGCTACTGTCTGCAACTGGCCATCGACCTGCCTCCATCCCTCAAACAGGCGACCATTACCGCTAGACCTGTCTGGATAAACCTTTTTCGACACAAAAAGGTATGTGCTTATAAAATCGGCATTATCTTTGTCAACGATCCCCAAGAAGACCTGATAGAAGAGATTAAAAAAGCCATGGAGCAGACAAGCGATGAACGGAAGGTCTGGTTAGAGGGGGTGAAGGGGCTTTTCAGAGACTCAGGCAGTTGACCATCGGTTCGCAGGGACAACCCGGCTTGTTCATGATATCATCTCTTACTTGCAAAGACCTGCCTACAGACAAGTTGCGATGATGTCAGGGGGCAATCATCCATTGTGGTACAATATGCCTCCTGCCCAGATTTTTCACAACCATGTTGTCTCATTTGATAAAATTATATAAAAACAGACAAATGTGATATCTGTAAGCGGGCTCAAATTTCGACAAAATGTGCCCCAATGCCCAACCCAAGCAGGACCATCTACGGCAGTATTTTGATCACACATATACCCAAGCAGAATGAGGTACCAAAATCTAGCGAACGTGGCACCGCCTGAGCTGATGAGAAATCCGGGCTAAGACCCGCTCAGACGCCGGTACCTAACGCAAGCCACTTAAAGCGGCCCATCTTTTTCGACTGGCACCTCAGGAGTATACCCACTGATTTACTCCACCTTCCTGCCCCAGGTTACAGGCCATTCGAGCCGACATCCCTTTTCGTATCACGCACAGAGAAGACATCAATTGCCTGCTCAATACCACGAAGCTGCATACGCCCCAGGCTCTCGATATCGTAGTCCGCCTGGACCTGTTCCTTTACCCTGCCAGTGACATAAATTCCACAGGACGATGATTCCCCTGCCAGCCGTTGTGCCAGGTTGACATCGTGTCCAATAACAGTATAATCAAAGCGTTGTACTGACCCGACATTCCCCAAAAATACGTCTCCGCAGGTGATACCAATACCCAAGTCCACAGGGGGAAGAGCAGGGCATTTGGCCTGCCACTGCTCCCGAAGTTCAAAAAATCGCCGTCTGATACTCAAAGCTGTCCCCACAGCCGCATGATTGGGCCGCTTCATGGATATTGGTGCACCAAATACCGCGAGGACCGCATCACCCATGAATTTATCAAGGGTCCCCTCCTGCCGAAAAATCTCTTCAGTAAATATCTGAAAGAAATCATTAAGCACAAGACGCAACTGCGCAAAGTCAAGATGCTGTACCAGACCAGTGAAATTGCGTATATCGGCAAAAAGAACTGTTGTCCTGAGGATCTCGCCCAAGTCTACGGGATCTTTTTGTTTATTGATGAGTAGTTCAGCGACCTGGGGGGCAACAAACTGTTCCAACAACGTCCTGGTGCGTACCGCAGATTCAATCTGCGCCAGGGCGCGAACATTCTCTAAGGCAAGGGCAGCCTGACCCGTGACGACACTGAGCATCTCTTTATCAGCTTCCGAAAAACGCCTGTCACTTTTGGTGCGACTGATGTTGAGCACACCTAAAATTCGCCCACGCACCATCAGGGGGTACGAAATCGCAGAAACAATGCTACCTCGCTTGAGAAAGGGAGCAAAGATGGACGACTCCTGCTCTTCCTTGTTCAGGATAACAGGTTTCCCCTGGGAAAAAACCCAACCGGCAATCTGATCCCCGGGCTGCACCCTTATGGAATTCACCAGCCGCTGATCTAATCCCTTAGCCGCTGCAATACGCAGACACCCGGAATGCTCATCATAGAGCATAACAGAAATATGCTTGGCCTGTGACAGGTTCCCTATGGCTTCGACCAGGGAGTGCAGAACGCCCTCTTCATTCGTTGAAGCGAGAAACTGCTCACCGAGGTTATACAGGGGGAGCAGGGTCCGCAAGCGAACATTTTCAGCCAGGAGCGTACTCCGTTCAAATGCCTGTCGGACGACTTTCTCCAGGTAAATCGGTTCAAGGGGCATGGTGGCAATACCAGAAAAACCGGCTTCCAGAAAGCTACGCAATTCCTCATTACCGGCCTTCTGTATCAACAATATGCCGGTTATGGTTGGGCTGCGTTGACACAAATCAGAAAACAGTTCCACGCCGTCATACGCAGATACTGTATTGTCTATGAGAACCAGAGCGACCTCGTGATCAATGAGTAGTTGCAGAGCCTGTTCTTCACTCTTGCTCCACAAAAGTGTATACTGAGACAACGTGGCTGCAACAACCGCCCACACCTTGTCATTTTGGGTAACAACCAGAATACAATGTCTCATACCATAACGGAATCACTTGAATGAATCGAAAGAATACCAGCACAAACGTACCATGCCGCTTGCGGCAAGTAAAGCTCAGGTCCCTCTTTTATACCTCTCAACCACCGTGTTCCTGATACCTGCCCCCCGGTTCACAATGCGGCAAAGGTACAGAGATAACACACACCCATGGCACCAGGAAAATAGACATGACCACTGACCCGCAGCACCAGCCTCCTCTTGCCGAACGAATGCGACCCCGCCGTCTGGAACAATTCGTCGGCCAAACGCACCTGGTCGGCAAAGGACAGTTCCTGAGTACTCTGCTTGCATCTCCAATGCTTCCCTCACTTATTCTGTGGGGTCCCCCTGGCTGCGGCAAAACCACCCTGGCCACAATCATGGCCAACACGGTCCAAGCCGAGTGTGTATTCTTCTCCGCCATACTCGCAGGAGTTAAGGAGATCAGAAACATTGTCGAGCAGGCTGAGCAGCGCAAGGCTGCCTGCGGCAATCAAACCATTCTTTTTGTGGATGAAATCCACCGTTTCAATAAAAGCCAGCAGGATTTCTTTCTTCCCTATGTGGAAAGTGGTCTGTTGACCCTGATCGGAGCGACCACTGAAAATCCATCCTTTCAAATCATCGCTCCCCTGTTGTCCCGGTGCCAGGTAGTACAACTCCACCCTCTGAGTGAGGAGGAGATCCAGCAGGTTATTCTCCAGGCTCTCAATGATACAAAACAAGGTTTAGGTGGGCTGAAAATCCAGATGGAGCCCCAGGCGGTTAAACATCTGGCCAGGGGGGCGGACGGAGACTGCCGACGAGCGTTGAATATCCTGGAAACAGCCATAAACCTGCACCGTACCACGCAAGCATCCCCAACCGCCTCCATTCCTCTGACCAAAGACACGTTGGACCAAGCTCTCCAGCACAAAACGCTGCGTTACGATAAAAACGGTGAAGAGCATTACAATCTGATTTCCGCACTGCACAAAAGCCTGCGCGACAGTGATCCAGATGGTGCCGTCTATTGGCTGAACAGAATGCTGGAAGCAGGAGAAGAGCCCCTGTACATTGCCCGTCGACTGATCCGGTTTGCATCCGAGGATGTCGGCAATGCTGATCCTCAAGCCATTCAGGTTGCAGTACACTGCAGGGAAGCCTATCATATACTTGGAGCGCCGGAAGGCAACCTGGCACTGGTCCAGGCAGCGGTCTACTTGGCCACAGCCCCAAAAAGCAATGCCCTGTACATGGCAGAAAAACATGCCCTCAAAGATATCAGGGAGACAGGATCACTGCCTGTTCCACGCCATCTGTGTAATGCGGTTACCGGTCTGATGAGACGTTTCGGCTACGGCAAGGGATATCAATATGCCCATGACCATAAGGACGCTCTGGTCCACCAGCAGCACCTCCCACAGGAACTCGAGGGCCGTTTCTATTATAAACCGACAAACAGGGGATATGAGTCAATCATCAATGAACGATTGACTCAATGGAGAAAAATTCTCAATAAACGAGCCAAAAGCAATGCAGACCTTACCTAAGTTCCTTTCCACACTGTTTTTCCTCTTTTTCTACGCAATGACCTTGCCGTCGAACATCTATGCAGCCCCCTCGATCTTGCAGATTCTCTACGGGAACGATCTCCAGGGGAAAATAACACCCGGCGGTTGAGGGAATAACACCCTGGGCGGTCTGTCCAGGAAAATACGGCTTCTCAAATCATTGCTGGCAGATGAACCTAACACCCTCATCCTTGAGGGTGGAAATGTTTTTTTCCATCCTGCCCCTATACCGGGACAAGACACCACAGCGCTGTTGCCGGATCGCAGTATCATTGCTGAGGAATATCTCCACAAACTGAACGTTGTTTGCGCAATAGGCTCCGGGGATGTTACATTCGGCCTGTCCCCGTTGAAAACCCTGCTTCGCAAGCACCCGTTCACAGCCCTTTCCGCTAACCTGACCGACGGCAAGGCAACCCTTCTCTTTTCCCCTTCAACTACCCTGCAACTCCAGGGTAGTACCATCGGCATCCTGGCACTTACTGACCACACCCTGATCCGGCCAAGACAAAATCTTTCCGTGATACCGTGGGATAGGGTGCTTGACCAGGAAATCAACAAGCTTCGTACCCAGGTGGATTTCATTGTCTTGCTGTCCAACTATCCTTTTGAGGAAAACCGCCGGATCGCACAACGGTTCACAGACATACGGCTTATTCTGCAGTCCGGTCACAGGACAACCAATCGTGCACCGCAACAGGTACACAATGCTCTGATCTGTCAAACGGAAAAACGTGGGACATACCTTGGGGCACTCAAGTTGTCCCTGGCAGGCAATGGCTTCTGGGAAAAAAGACAGACAAAAGAGTACAGGCAATTGGAGCGGCAGCTCAACCAGGTTGCCCGCTCACTGGCCCGTTTACAAAACTATGCCCCCCTCTCTGAAGAGGATCAACGGACAAAGGACAGACTGGAGACAACACAGGACCGTCTCAAAAAACAAAAAGCCGCCTTTCTGCGAGAAGGGTACCGTGGCCAAGGTGAGGGAGATCTGTACATGTACAAATTCCTGCCTTTGCACAAATCGCTGCCCGTAGAACCAGAGGTCACTCTTCACATTAAAGAGGCGATTGCAAAGCGCGAGCAACTGAGAAAACAGTGAACAATACACACGCACAGTGTCCCAGATTGGGACAGGCGCAGACTCTCTCGCTGGTTCGGACTTCTCATGGTTCTTTTATCTTATTGGAAACAAGAGATGTTTTATCTACAAGCAATTGAACAATACGACAAAAAAATCATCAAGAGCCAGCACAGGCGGCACCATCCTCGGGATTCTTTTGACAGGAAATACAAGATACCATCGGAGTCTTCGTTTCCATGAGAAAGCTTATCACTCTATCTTCGACGCGGCGAGCCATTTTCCTGGCAAATCCCGTAACGTCATGCCTTCATTCGCGCTCATTTATGGGCACAGCCATATGCCCGGTGCTTTGTATTGTCCGCCGGGGAAGCTGCAACCTTACCAACGATCTCTTTGATGTCATTGGCTGATGACGGATCTAGCCCGCATTTCTCATCAAATCCAAGGCTGACCATATTTTCCAAGATAAATCAGTTTTGATGGCTCATTTTCTCCTACAAGCTGACCATTTGTTGCCAAATCTCAATAATTGGACAGCCTGAGTTCCTCTTTTTTCCTTCAAAAGAAGCAAAAAGGCATAGCTCCGCCGTCAGCCTGTCCTTGAGCGTTCTATTTTATCCCCTAAGAGGCAAACTGGCCAATCGAGTGAGAATCTGATCCCAAAGATGTTTATGTGGATAACCAGTTGCCAGCATAATTTCATACAACCCCTGCGCGTCGTATTGACCCTTATTAAAGGAGGTGACAACGAAGCGAGGATTTTCACCCTTGGTAAGATACTCCGCTTTCCCTATCACTCGGCGTTGCCAGCGCCAGGTGGCCAAGGTAGCATAACAAAAATCCTTAAAAACTCTGGATGCTTCACCGCTGCATTGATGCAACGCTTCGGCTAAAGCCATTTCTTCTTCGATCTCAAGCTAGTAGAAAAACAATCAATTAGAGAAGAACCTCTTTCAAGGCAATTTCTCCAAAAGGATCACCGAAGTTCAGCACGGGCGTCGCCATCATCAGCGGTATTTTGACAGCAAATTGCGAGTACTAGAATATGTACTGCCATGTATTGTCAAAAACTTTGAATCTGCCACCGCCTGTGCTGATGATCAAGCCGGGTTAAAGCAGATTTAACTTTTTCAGATAATACAGCGCAATCACATACGCAATGACGATCACGGCCACCCAACCGACCAGTAAAAAAATATTCATCATGGTTGTGTCTCCTTGCAGCAAAAACCCATTTTCAGCTCCTGCCAGCCCTTAATAGGCGGCCTTGTCCGTGGTATCCTCAAGTTTCATTTTGCCCCTGTCCATTGCCCACCATACATAAGCTATATAGGCCAACACAAAGGGAATAACCAGAGCGACATAGGTCATGACCGTCAGGGTGTAGTGGCTGGACGAGGCGTTGTAGATAGTCAAACTGGACTGCAAATCCACCTTGGAGGGATAAAAAGCTGTCTTGTTGTAGGCAGGAAGCAGCAGAACGGTCAAACCAACCAGAACTGTTCCCAGCCCGCCAAACCAGATACCGGCGGTTGATTCGGTGTTTGCTGTCCGAACAACCCCGAGAACCAGTAAAACAAGCCCGACGACCAGCAATCCTATGAGCCAGGGATTGGCCAGCAGATTATGCAGATATTTGAAGGACACATAATCAATGGTGCCCTGTTCATCGACAATCCCAAAGCCCTTCATAAGCATCAGGTGAACCAAAACCCAGAGGCAAAACGGCAGGGAGATGAAAAAGTTGTTCCAGCAGGCATTTCGCAGGCGCTTTTCCATTTCTGGGACCACTGTCAGATCGATATTGTTGATCAGGTACATGGCCCCCAGGGTTCTGGCGTTAAAGACCAGAAAAATCCCCAGACAGAGATTGAAGACACTGGACAGGGAGGGATCCAATACGGCCTCCAGGCCTCGCAGAGGCGTTGTCCAGGTAACGAAATTGAAACCGCTCAGCTCAAAGTTGCTGCCTGTAAAAAATGTTCCCACAGCGGCACCGATGAGCAAAACACCAACAGACCCGTTTATGAACAGGAAAAACTCATACCCCCAGGCTGTGAGGATATTCATGGGCTTTTTACGGTATTCGTAACTGACTGCCTGCAGAATAAAGGCAAAAAGGATGGCAATCCATACCCAGTAGGCGCCCCCAAAAGAAGTTGAATAAAATTTGGGGAAAGAGGCGAACAGAGCCCCTCCAAAAAGCACCAGGGTGGTGAAGGTCAGCTCCCACTTCCGGCCTAGAGAGTTGATGACCAGATCTTTTTCGCCGCTGGTTCTTGCCACCTGCCAAAGCAAAGTCTGCCCTCCCTGAACAAAAGTAAGGAAGAGAAACAGAGACCCAACCACTGAACAGAGCAGCCACCAGAGATGTTGCAGGGTTATATAATCAAGATTTTCAATCATGGTACTATTCCTCCGGCCCAATGCTGATCTGTTTAGCCATAATGCTGATTTCTGCCAGCAACAATAGGGTAAAGAGCCCCAGAAACATCCAGAAGGTTGTTTGAACAGTTTCTGCGGCCAGGTTGGTACGTGCCACGCTTACCGGTAACAGACCATGAATTGCCCACGGCTGGCGACCAGCCTCTGCCACGAGCCATCCTGCCTGGGATGCGGTCAGCCCCAAAACATACAAGAGTGTCCCGCCGGCAAGAAGCCACTTCTTGTCCTCCAGGGTGCCCTTAATGCAGTATACAAAATATGCCAGAAAAACGGCCACGAACATTGTACCCAGCCCCACCATAACATGAAAGGCGTAAAAAGACATCGCCACCGAGGGCACGGTCTCCTCTGGAGACTGCAGAAAACCATAGCCGAGATGTTCCTTATAGGTGTTGAATGAGTTCAGGTGGGCTTGGGCAGTGAACATATCCCCTTCTTTTTGGGCCTCCTGGTACGACTTAAGATGAGCCAGAGCCAGTTTACCCTGCTCCATTTTCTCCTCTGCTCCCATAAGGCCATGTTCTTCATTCCCATACACCAGATCCTTGATACCGGGAACATATGCCCCCCAGGAACGGGTTGCCATCAAGCCGAGTAGCCCCGGAATCTTTACCTCAAAAACAAAGCCCGGCTCATCGTTGTCAACGCGTTTATTCCGGTTAACAATACCTGCGGCGACCAGTCCGGCATTTTCTTCACCTTCCCACAGTCCCTCAAATGCGGCCAGTTTCATTGGCTGGACCTTGGCAACCATATAAGCGGACTCATCACCATTGAAGACGACAAAGAAAGAGGCAACCAGCCCCAGCGACGCCGCCACGACTATGGAGCGCTTGGCCATGAGTACGTGACGTTTGCGCAGCAGATACCACGAACTGATGGAAAGGACAAAGAGTGCCGCCACCAGCATGGAGGAAGAGGCAGTATGCACGAACTTTGATACCGCATAGGGTGAAAGGGCCACTTCACTAAAATTTTGCATCTCAAAGCGAGCCGTATCCGGGTTGAATTCCTGCCCAACCGGATACTGCATCCACGCATTGGCAACCAGAATCCACACTGCGGACATATTGGAGCCCACAGCCACCATCCAGGTGGCAAACAGGTGGAACCCCTTAGAAACTCTGTTCCAGCCAAAAAACATGACGGCAAAAAAGGTTGCCTCTAGAAAAAAGGCGACAATACCCTCAATGGCCAAGGGCGCCCCAAAAATATCACCCACCATCCAGGAGTAATTGGACCAGTTGGTTCCGAATTCAAACTCCATGATAATGCCGGTTGCCACCCCGATGGCAAAATTGATGCCAAAGAGTTTCATCCAGAATTTGGTCAACCGTTTCCATTCTTCACTGCCGGTTTTCAAATAAATGGTATGATAAAAGGCAATGATCCAGCTCATTCCCAACGTCAATGGCACAAAGAGCCAATGATAGCATGCGGTCAGGGCAAACTGTCCCCTGGCCCAACTGACCGAAGCCAGGTCAAAATTCTCAATCATAACTCCACTCCTTATTTGCTTAAAGTGTTCTCTGAAGGTGGTGTCGTCAGTTGCCGCAACACGTACTCCGCCCTCTGTTCATCAGTCGAGAATCGGGTCGCTAAAAAATCAGGGAAGAAAAACAGCTTCAAAACCCCGAATAATATAAAGACCTTGATAAAAATAATTTTCCACAATGTTTTTCCCACGGTCATACTACGAAAGCCATCCAGGTAAAAACGATAGACACGTACAAATGGATTGCTCGTACTCATTGCTGATTGGTCCATTAAAATCTTCTAGCCCGACTTTCTCATGAACTCAGGCGATGCCAGTGGTAAAAATTTTGGCAGTGTATTATAGCATCCTTTATGTGTTGTCAAAGCAATACAGGAAAATGGTGCCGCGTGGGCTGAACTTTGGTGCACACTTTGGAGAAACTTGAGCCGATCCACGGACATCGCATATATCTCTTTTTGTATATCTTTTCTCTAATGAGATAAAATGTTCATGAGACATCCGGGCTAGTGGTGATCGATGGATTAGTTGCGAAAATCTCTATATGTTTGGATTTTGCAGCTTCCTGGAAAAGCTTGGCAAGCAAGTATGGGTGGAAATTTCAGCATGTTGGTTACTTTCCTGCAGGCTGGTCAGGACCCCTGTTTAACTTTAGTACGTGGTACACCATGCACCGGATGGTGTACTCGACTGCCCGTGTTAAACGTAGAAACGTCCCACCCAACGGAGAATAAGGTACGAAAACGCCCGGACCTGGAGCCGAATGAACCGATGAGAACTGCGGCCTAAAACACAACAAAATTGTATATCCGAGCAACTGATATCTGTCAACGATAAACATGCTGCGACCTGCATTCCTGAAGGATGCGGGGAAACTCTTCCACCGTGTTGTGACAGCAAAGAGAAGGTACTCTTCTGCACTGCCAAAAACTGTGCATCTGGCACCGTCTGAGGTGCTGAAAAAGACAGGCTAAAACTGCTTGATCTCTTTTTTCGTCAAAGTCCGCCACGGTATACCTGACCCTGATTGCAGAGCCTGTACAGGCAGTACTTCTTCATGGTTTATGAGAACTGTCTTCAACTGTTCCTCTACCACTAAAACCATTTCCTCCCCGGCAAGAACACTCCTGTCTTCGGAAACCAGGCTGGAAACATGGGCCTTTTCACACAACTCTGCCGCCCTGAGGAGCGTTTCACCGAGGCCTGCTTCCTGCCACCCCCTGCATCGACCGTCACTTCCGTAGAGCTTCAAGCCAACAGCTGCAAGCGCACCCACCACGCCATCTCCAGTGCCGCCATGTTCCGACAAATGCAGCCCCGTCGCAGCGGCCAGGGAGTAGCCAGCCCTTTTGGTCAGTACGGCCCGTTTAGCCTGCAGACCGTACGCAATCAGGGACTCTGTTTTCAAAGCGTCATCATTTACGGCTATACACAAACCCGGATCCGAGCCAGCCGCAGATTCTTCTTCAAGAAAACGGATCATCCGCTCTGTAATTTTCCTCTGATCGCTGTCATTCACATCCACTGAACAGCACATGCCGCTGTTGTGTGATGTGTAGGGTATCTGCTCATGAATAAACAGCTGATGCCTTGAAACCGCAGAGCGATTGTGTATCAACCCATCCTCACAAAGCCTGGCCACAATATGCTCCAGCAGTTGACCGGAACCGGGGCTTTCTGCGTTATCCGTATCATCTATACTCAACAATAACTGCATTGACACACCTCTTTCTTTCACCCAACCAAGTATAATGCGTTACCCAAAACTCCCGATTCTGAAACCGCCCGCGCTGATAAGCAATCCGGGCAAGCTACCTTACTAAGGAGACACAGCCCTGTTTTTGAATGATCCCGGCAACAAAACACAAGAGGAACAGCTCCTTACTTGCGGTATCACTTTCTCTGTATTGCGATTGTCCCGAGCCAAGACTATGGGTGACAATGCCACGCTTTTCCTATGGATGGCGTACAATCACCCCATTTTTGACAAAAGAGTTGCGAAAATATCCTTGTCTTCCCGGTATTCAGGCCCTACAGTATTCCATATGAGGCAATTTTCAATGCATTTTACAAGAGGTCTTTCATGGCAGGCAAAATATTTTACCGAGAACGTATCAAGGCAAAAAAAGGATCTAAAAGCCCACGCTTCAGAATCATAGCCGTTTGCGATGTCGATCTAAAAGTTTACGGGAACCATTTCCGGACAAAAGAACTCCAACTCCTTGCAGAGGCCACAGGCGCTGAGCTGGTAGAGCTGCAACGCGATAAAAAAGAACATATGGCCGATTAACACGCATGGCTGCTCAAGACAGTTTTTTACTTCTTATATCCTGCATCGCATAACGCACCGCGTATGTAGCCAGGCGGCCTCAAGGGACAACAGTCAAACAAAAAGAAAGGGGCCGGTTCCTGCTCCAATATACATCCCTTTTGCTGCATGACAGGTTCAAGGAAATGACTGCACCCCACAGTGACACCAACCTATCCCGAATTACCCATGAATCGCGGTGCTGAACCAACGCTGTGCCCCCATCAAGCAAAGGTAGCCTGAATGATGGATGAACAGGGTCCATTCAGGTACCCTGTTCAGGCGGGGAGCGCCGGCACAAGGTGCTTGATGCAGTCAGCACCGCCATGTACGTCGACGAAGCAGCCGTACCTACTGTGCTGCTGAAAAATCCGGGATATATCCAGACGTCCAGAATCACGCCGGGTGACAGCGATCTCGCCGGAGAGAGGGTACCAGTATGGATCAAAACGATCTTTGGGAAATCATTGGTGACTTGCAGGACAATGAGCATGAACAAATCGTGCTCCGTCTGTTCATGCAGTATGAAGAACGGCTGAAAGCCTATCCTGATGATCTGGAAGCCCAACATTTTTTTAATTATTTAAGCGCAATTATCGAACACATTCAATCCTGTAATGTCAACCGTCGTTAAGACATGGTCACTGGCGCTCCATAGGGGAAAAACAGGGGCTGCAGTGACTTCACAAAAATGATCAGCAATCAAAAGACGCTTTACCAGGCTGTTGTCCTGCCAGGCTGCCTGCTCTGTGTGGAGAGCAGGTACAATATTTGAGGGAACAGAGAAGGGCTGACCATCCTTCGGCTCGCTCTAAGAAACGCGTTCTTCATGAAACATGCCTACAGGTTCTGTCATCCGCCCCCTTCTCTCGGCCCCTTCCTCTTGGGTGGTAGGGTGTCAGTTATTGAGCCGTCAACCATTTCACAGGCAAAGGCAAAAGTCTCTGCAAGGGTCGGGTGAGCATGAACCGTCTTGCTGATATCCTCCGCATCTGCTCCCATTTCCAGGGCAAGCACCGCTTCATGGATCAATTCACCTGCGTTCTGGCCGCAGATGGCCGCACCGATGATACGACCACTTTCCTTTGAAAAAAGCACCTTACTGGCACCGATCCCGGAACCCGCCGTCAGAGCCCGACCGCTCGCACCCCAACTGAACTTCCCTTTTCGGTACTCCACCCCCTGTTCCCGGGCTTCCTTTTCTGTCAAACCCATCCAGGCAAGCTCTGGAGAGGTATATGCCACCGATGGAATAGTCAGCGGCTGAAAGGCGCTCTTCCTGCCGCTGATCACCTCAGCAGCAACCTTTCCCTGATGGGTCGCCTTATGCGCCAACATAGGTTCGCCCACCACATCGCCAATGGCATAGATGGTGTCTGCACTGGTCTTCAGGGTTTCATCCACGCTGATAAAGCCACGTTCCGAAACCGTGACACCAAGGGTATCAAGCCCCAGATTCTCACTGTTAGGTATCCTCCCTACAGCCACCAGGACAGCATCATACTGTGCAGTCTCTTCTTTCCCGCTGTTATCAATGGTGACCTGTATCCCCTGCTGCAATGGTTGCAGAGCTGTAACCCTGGCCTTTGTCAAAATGGTATATTTTTTCTTTAATTTCAGAAAAAGAGGCTGCACCATATCCTTGTCCGCTGGGGGAACAATATGATCAAGCATTTCAACGATGGTTATCTCCGATCCCAGGGCGGCGTATACCTGGGCCATTTCCAACCCAATGATGCCTCCACCTATGATAAGAAACCTTTTGGGGACAAAAGGCAGGGTAAGAGCAGTGGTTGAATCCCAAATCCGGGGTTCTTCGGGCGCCATGGGCAGCATAAACGGCCTTGACCCTGTCGCAATAATCGCACGGGAAAAGGAAATACTCTGTTTGTCTGCACCGACAATCACCCCTATGCTTGTCGCTGTTTCAAAGGTTGCCCTGCCTTTTACCCGGGTTATTTTTCTGGCTTTGCACAGACCATCAAGCCCTATGGTCAGTTGCTCCACCACGGCTTCTTTCTTGGAAAGCAGGGCGTTGATATCTATTTCTGGTTTGTTAAAACTGATGCCAAATGACTTGATACCCGCGCTCTCTTCAATGACTGCGGCGGCATGGAGCAGGATCTTAGAAGGAATGCAGCCCACCTTGAGGCAAACGCCGCCCAGCCTCTTGTCCCTCTCCACCAGACAGACATTCAGGCCCAGATCTGCCGCACGAAAAGCCGCTGTGTAGCCTCCCGGGCCGCCGCCTATGACGACCAGGTCAAACGTTTTCTTTTCGCTCACGTCCTCCTCCTTGTTTACAATAACACTCTTCGCAAATCTTCAATGCTCATCCGCAATGTCCGGCAGAATCGGGCAGCTTCAGCACCATCTATGACCCTGTGATCATAGGACAATGAAAAGGGGAGAGTCAGCCTCGGTTCGAACACCTCCTGGACATTGTTCCAGACAGGTTTGAGATAATTTCTCGACAACCCGAGAATGGCAACCTGCGGTGCACTGACAATGGGCGTGAAACCGGTTCCGCCAATGCCGCCCAGACTGGAGAGAGTAAAGGACGCACCCTGCATTTCAGCAATGGTCAGCTTACCGGCGAGGGCGGCCTGACTCAATGTCTGCAGCTCACCTGCAATCTCTTTCAAGCCCTTTGTATCAGCATCTTTCAGAACTGGAACCACCAGCCCGGCTGGGGTGTCCACAGCGATACCGATATGATAGTAGTGTTTGATTATCACCCTGCCCTCTGCCGGGTCAAATGCAGCATTAAAGGTGGGAAAGGCTTTCAGGGCGGCGACCACCGCTTTGATGAGCGCAACCAAGGGAATGAAAGGAGGATCGCTTGCGGATCCCTCCGCATTCATCTGCTTGCGGAATTGCTCAAGATCCGTGACATCAGCTTCGTCAAAATGGGTAACATGGGGGACGCTCAGCCAGCTTCTATGCAGATGGGGTCCTGAAATTTTTTGAATCCTTCCTAAAGCTCTCTCTTCAATTTCTCCGTACCTGCTGAAGTCTTCCAGAGGGACCTCTTCCATGATCGGCCCTACACCTACGGCGGGGTGAGGTCTGCCTTGCACCAACTTTTTGACAAAAGCCTGCACGTCCTCTTTTTGTATTCTCCCCTTGGGCCCGCTCCCCTGCAATTGCCCAAGCTCGACCCCCAGTTCCCGGGCATACCCTCGTACCGAAGGTGTGGCATGATAGCGTGCATGCCCCGACTCATACCCTTCGGTTGCTGTTACCGGTTCCGCAGCCGGGGGCTGCACCCCCGAAACTTCCGGTTTCTCTGCGCCCTGCTCTTGGATTTTGTGTTCTGTTTTTCCAGACTCTTCAACCGATTGGGCTTGCCCATCATCTTTGGTTTCAAGAATCAGAAAAACCGTACCGCTGGTAACGACCTCTTCCTCCTTGACATAAATCTCTTTCACAATCCCGGCAGCAGTGGAAGGAATATCCATGACAGCCTTTTCACTTTCCAAAGCGATGAGTTCGTCCTCTTTTTCCACGGCATCGCCCGGTGAGACATATATCTCGACAACTGTTATCTCCTGTACATCTCCAAAATCGGGAATCGTAATCTTTTCCGTGGCCATTCACTCTACTCCTGTACCTGCTGGTCCGAATTCCTCATGAATATTTTAAATATATACAAAATATATTATAAAAACAGTATGATATAAAAAAACAGTTGCAACCAAAACCGCTAAGAGGTTCACCAAAGGTCAGCCAGGCCAGCACCATCTTCGACAGTATTTTGGCAACACATACCCCCAAGTACAACGAGGTACTGAAAACGACCGAACCTGGCACCACCTGAACTGATGAGAAATGCGGGCTAGCTGTTCATGGGATGGCTACTCTGCGTATCAATGCTGTATTTCTGCAGCGCCTTGTTCACTGTCGTGGTGGAGATCTGCCCCTCTGCCGCCAATGCCTGCAGGGCGGCGAGAACAACATGATAGCGGTCCACCCCGAAAAAAGCACGTAACTTGGACCGGGAATCACTCCGCCCATATCCGTCAGTGCCCAAAACAGTCAGACGGTTAGGGACAAGCCTGCGCAGTTGTTCCCCGTACCCGCAAACGTAATCTGTGCTTAAGACAGCAGGGCCAATATGCCCTTGCATAACCGTTTCCACATAACTCTGTTTCGGTTTTCTGTCGGGATGCATCATGTTCCAACGTTCCACCTCCATGCCATCGCGATGCAGTTGGTTGATCCCCGGTACGGACCAGATGTCGGCCGCCACCTTGTACTCATTTTCCAGAAGTTCCGCCGCAGCCAAAACCTCCAGGAAAAGAGCACCGCTTCCCATCAACTGGACCCGCAGCTTGCCTTGCTTTCCCTTTTTAAAAAGATACATGCCCCTGGCAACACCTTCTTCAATCCCTTCCGGCATGGCCGGCTGGGGATAATTCTCATTGAACAGAGTGATATAATAAAAAATTTCTTCTCCTTGGACATACATCCTCTCAATGCCCTGCCGAATAATCAGGGCAACCTCATAGGCAAAGGCCGGATCATAGGCGAGGCAATTGGGCACTGTTGACGCCAGCAGCAGACCATGTCCATCTCCATGCTGCAGGCCTTCACCATTGAGGGTCGTCCTGCCCGATGTGGCCCCCATGAGAAAACCCTTGGCCCGAGCATCCCCAGCCATCCAGATCTGATCGCCGACCCGCTGAAATCCAAACATGGAGTAAAAGGTATAAAAAGGAATCATCGGAACACCATAATTGCTATAGGCTGTTGCTGCGGCCACCCACGTGGAGATGGCGCCTGCCTCGGTGATCCCTTCCTCAAAAATTTGTCCGGCCGGGTCTTCTCTATACCAGGCCACCGTCTCGGCATCCTGTGGTTCGTACAGTTGTCCGCTCGGCGCATAAATCCCCAGTTGACGAAACATGCCCTCCATGCCAAAAGTTCGCGCCTCATCAGGGATAATCGGCACAATGTTTTTACCGATATTGGTATCTTTTACCAAACTGCTCAACAGTCTGACAAAAGCCATGGTAGTAGAGAGTTTTCTCGCACCTGTGGATTTCTGCAACGGAGCGAAATGTTTGTCCGCCGGAGGCTGAAGCGGGACAAAAAAGGTGTCTCGATATGGTACCGGTCCACCCATTTCCGCTCGTCGCTGCGCAAGAAAACGTGCCTCCTCACTGCCTTTTTCCGGTTTGATAAATGGCAGCTTTTCCAGTTGATCATCGGCAAGGGGAACATGAAATCGGTCGCGGAAGACCTTGAGTGACTCCAGATCCATTTTCTTGACATTATGCGCCACCATAACCGATTCACCGGCATGCCCCATACCGTAGCCCTTTATGGTTTTGACCAGGATGACAGTCGGCCCGCCTTGATGTTGTGTTGCAGCGGCAAAAGCGGCATAGACCTTTCTGGGATCGTGGCCACCTCGGCTCATCTGCCACAGCTCTCGGTCGCTGATATCCTCTATTAAGGCCTGCAGTTGGGGATCGTCACCAAACATTATCTTCCGAAGATATTCTGGTCCACGGGCCTGAATGGTCTGAAACTCTCCATCAACCATTGAGCCAAGTTTTTTGAGCAGCAGCCCCTTTTTATCGCGAGACAAGATTCGATCCCACTCACTGCCCCAGATCAACTTGATAACATGCCAACCCGCACCACGAAAACGCCCTTCCAACTCCTGGATAATACTGGAATTCCCACGCACTGGTCCATCAAGCCGCTGCAGATTGCAGTTGACAACAAAAATCAGGTTATCAAGCTTCTCTCTCACGGCAAGGGTGAGCGCCCCCAGGGATTCCGGTTCATCCGATTCGCCGTCTCCCATAAAGACCCACACTTTTCTATCCCCTGCTTCCTTGAGCCCCCGCTGGTCCATATAACGCATGAATCGCGCCTGGTGAATAGCGGCCATGGGGCCAAGTCCCATGGAAACAGTGGGGAACTGCCAGAATTCCGGCATCAAATAGGGGTGGGGATAGGAAGACAATCCATGACCAGCCACTTCCTGGCGAAAATTCTCCAGCCGACTTTCCTCAAGCCGACCCTCCACAAACGCCCTCGCGTAGATACCGGGTGAGCTATGGCCCTGGAAATATATCATATCCGCACCATGGGGTGCAGCAGGACCTCGAAAAAACCAGTTAAAGCCCACTTCATACATTGCCGAGACAGAGGTGTATGTGGCGATGTGGCCACCCAATCCTTTTCCGTCTTTATTGGCTTTTGCGACCATGGCCATGGCGTTCCACCTGACGTAGGCTGAGACATTCCTGGCAAGGAGAGATTGATCGGGTATTTTCTCGCCATCAGCAGGATCAATGGTGTTGCAATAGGGCGTTACTATTCCAGGTTGAGTGGTAACGCCTTTATCGCGGGCCAGACGAACAATCTCCTGCAGCAGGTACTCTGCTTTTTCTGCGCCTTCATACTCAATTATACCTTCAAGAGATTCAAGCCAGTCCTGCGTTTCCTGTGGATCAGGATCGTTATAATAGGAACTCATATTTTTCCTTGGGTATGAGGGGGATTCTTATACTATTCGGAACAACAACTACGTGAACTGAAAAGGACATATGGGCGCGCATGCCATGCGACATTTTGTATGATACCTACTATATCAAGGCACCAAGTGAAAAGTCAAGGTGCTGGGCAGCAGACAATATCGTTTCCTACCTACTCACGCAGTGATATACCCCATGGACTGCCCCCTATGTCAAGGTTAGAATAGAAAAATACCCATAACCTCACCCGGATTTCTCATGAACATAGAGTCTTATTTGAGTTAATAGAAACAAATAAATAAGAAATCCGTAAGCAGACTCAAATTTAAACAAAATGTGCATCTCGCTCAGCACAGGTAGTACCATCTTCAGCACCGCACCATAAAAAAAATATATCTCTTCATAAAGGAGAACCCTTTATCATTTCCGGTGAACAAGATGTGCCAGGCACTACAATATCCACTCTCACCAAGAAAAAGAAAAAACGATGATCCCCAGAAGGGATAAAAAACATCTTTGGTTCTCAGAAGGAAATGGTTGGAAATTCCATGCGTACAGCCAACCTCCATGGTGCTGCAAGGTGCGGGAATACTATTCTTTTTTTGTGGGATACCCATGACCACCTTCCGGCTCGGGATCCGTTGAGGCCTCGTTTGATTTTTCTTTCGTGTTGTTAGTCCCTGTCTTCGGGGTTTCCGGTATGTCCTCCTGTTTATCCCTAGCAGGTGAGTCCGATTGAGTGGCTTTGTTCTCCTTGGCAGGTACTGTGGTCACAACCTGCTTCCGACTGAGCCCCACCTCGGGGAGGTAGGCATGGAAGGCCTTGCCGTAAATGTCCCACAGAGAAATAAACAGGGCCGCGATAATAGGTCCTAGAATGATGCCCAAAATGCCGAACATGGAAATGCCGCCGAGGGTCCCGAAGAGGACAAAGAGGTCATGCATTTCCGTGTCCTTACCCACCAGACGAGGACGGACAACATTGTCCAGATTTCCTGCCACAGCCCCACAGAGGATTGCAAGGATAAAGACGCCAGTAAAATCGCCCGCCAGGGCCAGTATGATCAGCGCCGGCACCCAGATAATGGCTGTGCCGAATGCCGGTACAATGGACATAACAGCCATTACTGTCCCCCAGAAGACCGATGCATGGATACCGGCAAAAGTAAAAGCCAGCCCACAAATCGAGCCCTGCATCATCCCGATAATCAGGGTCCCTTTCAGGGTTGCCGAGGCCACAGAGGTAAAGCGGTTAAGGAGCAGCTGTTCGTCGCGATCCTGGAGAGGCAGGAAGTAAAGAATTCTCTCAAGCAATATCTCGCCACTGTTGAGAAGATAAAACATGGCATAGAGCATGATGATGCTGCTGAACAGCGCATTGACGGTGAGCTTGGCTCCCGAGGAGAGATTGTCGATCAGAAAGGTAGTGACTATACCCACAATCTGGCCGACTTTTTCTATCAGTACATCTCTGTAGGGGAGGAGCTGTTCTAGGTAGGGGATTTTTTCCAGGTAGCTCGCCAGACTGCTTGGCTCACTGATAAAGACCTGTACCCAGGGAGTGATCGATTCGCCGACACTTATTGCCTGGGCCACGACCACACCGATCAGGACGCTCAGAGGAACAAGAACCAGGATCAGGATGCCGAAAACCACAATCAAAGCGGCAATGTTGTCCCTACCATTGAGCCTGTGGGTCAGCCATTTATGCGTGGGCCTGAGCAGGGCAGAAAAGAGCCCGGCCATAAACAAAGGCATAAGAAACTGACTGATCATGGAAAGAAAGAGGGCGGTAATAGCCAGGACCAGAATGAGCAAAACCGATTTATTGACAATTTCGCGTGCGAGCATGGGGTGCCTCAGCCCTCTACAACGGCCGTCTTCAGCTCAAGATGGCTGGCGTTGTGATCAAAGGTGTAGCCGAGATGGCTCAGTTGGAGCAGGTCCTCTGTCATGCCGGAGCCTGCAGTGGTGAGATAGTTTCCCACGATGGCACCGTTAGCGCCGACCGTGAAACAGCGATACTGGGCCAGCCCCATCTGCTGCCGACCGCCGGCCATGCGGATGACAGCCCTGGGGTTGATCAACCTGAACAATGCAACAACGGTCAGTATTTCTTCAATGTCAAGCGGCTGCACCTGCTCCAGAGGCGTACCCTGTATTGGGGTCAGGATATTAATGGGGATGGAAAAGATCTCCATCTCCCGAAGCTCCATGGCCAGGACAATCCTATCATCCATGGATTCTCCCATACCTATAATGCCGCCTGAGCAAAGACTCATCCCTGCCTTGCTGGCAATCTTGAGTGTTTCGACCTTTTCTGCCCAGGTATGGGTGGTGCAAATTTTGGGGAAATACTCCTGGTTCGCTTCCAGGTTGCAGTGATACCGTGACACCCCAGCAGTAACCAGACTATCGGCAATTGCAGGGGAGAGCATCCCGGTGGAAGCGCAAAGCGCCATGGAGGTTGTCGCTGCAATTTCATGGTACAGGGATGTCAGCTGGGAAAGGGTTTTCGCATTGAGACTCCGACCGGCTGTAACCAGTGAAAGCCTGTGCACGCCATGCTGGTCGTTGTCCATGGCCATGGCCATGGACACACCCTGCTCAATCATGGTGTAGGTTTCAACACCGGCATGATGCCTGGCTGATTGGGCGCAAAAACGACAATTTTCCGAACAATTGCCGCTTCGGGCGTTGATAATTGAACAGAGATGAAAATGATTGCCCATACAATGTCTGCGCACTTTGTCGGCAGCCTGGAACAGAGGAGCCTTGTCAGGCAAGGCGGCCAGCGCTCGTGCATCATCAAGATCTATTGGCGTACCATGGATCACCTGTTCAGAAAGGGTGCTGAGAGTCTTGGAAGTCATAGACCGTTCTCCTCACCTTGTAAGCATGATTGAATGTCCTGGGGGGGACCCTGTTCAATCATCTCGGCAATGGTCATTTTGATACGCGGGTACAGGTGCCGTTTGTGACCAAGAACCCGTGATTCCAGCAGTGCCAGTCGTTTGTAGAGATCGGTCCTGTCCATGGCCGGAGCCTCTATTTCGGCCTGGTACCTTTGCTTGACGTTTTCCTGGCAGCGAAAACAGCCAGGAAAACGCATGCTTTGTCCGTCTGGACGGGTCAGGGTGGCAGGAACCCCGTGGGTCCTGCAGATCATTAGCCTGTGGCTATATAAGCTGCACAACCCGTTGCCATCAAGGAGTGGACAAGGAATTTGTGGTCGTATCTGCTGCCTGATAAGACGTGTACTTTCCGATACATACGCAGAGGCCTGCTCCATAATACGGTCACGCTGCACAGCCTCAAGCTTGCGTAGACCTTCCCAGAGGTACGCCCATTCACAGTAGGTATAGTGCAAAAAATAGGAGTCGCAGCAGTTATCAGGACACCCCTGACAGGTCAAAGAAACCTGCTCAGCGGTCTGCTCATAGCACTCTTCCATGGTGGCATAAATTGCCGTCATTTCGCTGGAGAGTTCTGGTGGTAAGAGTAATTCACCCATGAAAAACTATCCCTTTGAAGGGGATTCCTCAAAATATTGCACACGATACGTTTCCACTTCTAGCCGGTCGTACAGCCAAGCGTTTTCCTCCAAACCGTTTTTTCGACAGAGGTGATTTAAAAAAAGATCCGGCTGTGGGAGCTTGTTCCATACCTGGGGCAGAAAGGTGGCGCTCGAACCGGCGGCTGAACGAAGGATGACACCATCTTGATGAGGAGTCAGGAGAGAGGGCAGTTCGTATCCCTTGGTATAGTTCAGTCTTCGGGGTTTGCTGAGTAGAGATACTTCGATATGCAGAGACGGAACTTCAGAAGACACAACCGGCTGGAACCGGTGATCATGGAAAGCGGCATTGACTGCATGGCGGCGTACGGCATCCAGTAACGGTTCAATAGCCCGCAGACTGCCAACACAGCCTCGTAAGGCCGCCCGTTTATACAATGATACAAAGACACCACTCTGGATGAAAAAGACAGGGTCGTTCAGTTTTGTTGCAAAGACAGGAGTGGACACCATCATATGCAGATGGTGCTCAATTTCCTGCCGTGCAAGCTGGACTAAAACCTCTCCCTGCTTTTGGTTCAGCACAATTCACTCCTCCACCAGGCATGTATTTCTGGCCAGCTTCGTACTGTATTTCAGATACCAATGATGTCAACCATGTTGTGCAGTTTTTTAGTCCGAACACCTCATGAATATTGAGCACAACTAATAAAAAAACAAATAAAAAACATCTAGCTATAAGTTTTTTTTATAAAAATGCTCCAGATTGTTCACCAAAGGTTTGCCCAAGCGGCACCATCTTCGGCAGTCTTTTGCCCACAAATAAAGGATACGCTCATGTACTGCCAACAACCTTGGATCTGGCCCCGCCTGAGCTAATGAGAAATCCGGACTAAAAACCAGAGCTGATATCTCAAGGTCGAAATCCTCCAATTATAAGGTGTCCTGCGGGGGCGGCAAGGGCACAAAAACAATCCCTGAGGCAAAGGGCAGGTCTCTGGATGAAGCCAAGGACAGGCGGAACACTGCACCGCAAAGAAACTCTAATTGTGAGCTTTTCCAGTTGACTTCCGTTTAAAGAAAGGTATTATATTTTCTTCAGTAAAAACAATCCCAGCATTCGGACAGAGTAGAGGATGGGCGCACCCGTAGCTCAGCTGGATAGAGCATCGGACTTCGAATCCGAGAGTCGGGGGTTCGAATCCCTCCGGGTGTGCCAGTGGTATAAAAATTTTGGTTCATCCGGCCAATCCCTGCCCGGAATTATGCAAGTCATAGAGTCGTACTTTGACTATTCATTCTCCCTCCACCCACTAGCAGGACTCTTCATTATTCTGACTGTATTGGTAATGCCTGCAAGCTGGGCATTGGAGATGCTCATGAGAAAGACGGGTCCCCCCCTCCTTAGATATACTATCGGTGGCGTTAGAGAACTCTCAACTGCAGTAAACTTGAAAAAAGGAGAAAAGATAGAGGTTCATGGAGCGCCCGCTTTCTTTCTGTGGCAAGGAAGACAAGAACCTGCACCTTCCCTTTGCATAGGAAAGATCGTCTCTTGGTGGCTCAAGGTACTCATGGCAGGAGAGATTGCACCTTCTCTCCACACCTAGGCCTGGTCTAATAAGCAACCGAGTTCAAAACCAAGTCAGGCTTCCTACCTGTTTTACAAGTCTTTATAAAGGAGCAGGGCGACCGCCACTGCAGCGAGGGGCTCGCGATCCGCAGGAGATAGATCTGACGCGAAATGGACGGATCCCGCATTAAGAACATCGACGGCCATAACAGGGCGCGATCTGCGGGACACTATATAACCAGTAGGATCCACAAGAGGAATGGACGAACCCGCCAGCCGGTGCGAACCTGTAACCCTATACGTTGTCGTACCGTTAGCGAAAACCCCTTTCAAAACGGTATCGCTGTTGCCTTCGGCTACATTGAGAGTCCAGGGCGTTTCACTGCCATCGCTCCCCATACGGACCACGTAACTCGTTTTGTGGCCGATGCCCCAAGTAAGATCGCCGCCGATGACTTGTCCCATGACGTCTTTCTGCACTACACCTGTGACTGCCTGGGCGCGCCAAACAGTGCCATTAGGGGTACGTAAAGAGTACTCCAACTTCTGGCGGGCGGAAGACTTTTGAAAAAAGACAATACCCCAAGTGAAGCGATTGGACCAACCACGGTGGACATCGTATACCTCATAGGGGCCAAACGAAAAGGTCTCCGACAGTTTAAAATCGTTCCGACCTTCGCAGACCAAAAAATCACTGTGGCCCTCAAGGCCGGGGGGAACAGCCATACGAGCAGCTTGGCAGCCAGATAAAGCAAGGGCTGCAAGAATAAAGAACAACCGAAGAAATGGTGACGTGGTATATTTCAATTTCATAACCTCAACCTAACAAAGGTATAAAATTTGTCAATCCAATTCGTTCAGCAGCCAGAGGCATGTAGCTTTTGACGTTCAGTGAGCCCAGATTTCTCATCAGCTCAGGTAGTCTCAGGTTCGAGAGTTTTTGGTAACTCATTATACTTGGCTGGAGTTTAGAGTTTCGTAGCCCTTTTCCTATTGCTTGTTGCTAGGGAAAGGGCCTAAAAAATAAACAAGCGTTGTCTTTTTTCTCCTGAGAAAGCCTGGTGTCCAGAAAGAAAAAATGTAACCTTTCTGGATGCCACTATGGAAAACAAAGGATGCTCTACCATCCCCTGTATCCTGTTTGAGAGTATCACATATCTCACCAGGACTCTACCACTTCGTTCAGTACAACATTTATTGAGTTACCGATTGGAGCCATGATCACGTGTATTGGTCAACAAAAAACGGACACACAATTAAGCAGCATTTAACAATCATTTTTTTCATAAGCCATGGGAGATAGATACCCCAGGGTCGAATGCAACCATATGCTGTTGTAGTAAGTGATGTAATCCAGGATTTCACTCTTAGCCTGACGCCTGGTAACAAACCGACATGCGTTCAACCGCTCTGATTTCAAGGACCGAAAAAACCTTTCGGTTGGGGCATTGTCCCAACAGTTTCCTTTACGGCTCATACTGGCCTTCATGCCATAAAGTGTAAGTTGTTTTTGGTATTCAGGGCACGCATATTGGCTGCCGCGATCCGTATGGTGCAGTAAGCCGTTGCAAGGGCGTCCAGTGCGAATTGCTTTTTCATCCGTTTATCCATGGACCAACCAACGATTTGACGGCCCTCGGACATTAACTGCTGCACGATCCTTCAAAAACCGTAACTGGCCCTGGATTGATCGAATATCTCCTTAATTCGGCTCTGTTGACTCCGGCGGACCTCCACATCCTCGCCAATTACGGATGCTTCTGTGTTGCCTTCGGCGACCGTTAAAACCCTCGGCGTCCGCGGGTTACTCTCTCGAAGCTGTACCAGCATTTCAGGGTGCACGACCACCCCTGCGGCCTACAGGATTCTCTGCCTACGCTTAACCCATCTTGTTCGATACCCTTTTTATTGCTCTTTCAGTTGGGTGAGTCCATCTGCGCTTGTATCCGGGGGTCCCGGGCGCAGCTCGTTTCCAGCCAAGTTGCCTCAGCGTCCTAAACTTACAATAGCCGGTGTATCTCCGCCATGGGTCCAAGGCTCGATACGGGTGGG
>PDWJ01000052.1_pt1 | contig 149597 bp, 127 predicted proteins | sample 1430881 | NCBI WGS metagenome assembly PDWJ01 (sample SAMN01162460, study PRJNA174530) | Oral metagenome, whole genome shotgun sequencing project. | biome: Marine environment; feature: Marine mammal; material: Swab sample of the gingival sulcus; isolation source: swab sample of gingival sulcus...
CGACACCGCTCTCGAATACCTCCAACAGTCGCTCACCATCACACAGGCCATCGGCGACCAATCCGGCGAGGGCACAACGCTCAACAATATCTCGCAAATCTATCACGCTCGTGGCGACTATGACACCGCTCTTGAATACCTCCAACAGTCGCTCGCCATCACACAGGCCATCGGTGATAAAAAAGGCGAAGGCACGACGCTCAACAATATCTCGCAAATCTGTCACGCTCGCAGCGACTACAACACCGCTCTCGAATACCTCCAACAGTCGCTCGCTATAAGACAGGCCATCGGTGATAAAAAAGGCGAAGGTGCAACGCTCAACAATTTGGCAGCAACCGCTTACGCTCGCGGCGACTACAACACCGCTCTCGAATACCTCCAACAGTCGCTCGCCATCACACAGGCCATCGGCGACCAATCCGGCGAGGGTACAACGGTATCAAGTCCCAATAAATCATAAGCCCAACACCCCCCACAGCGCATCCACTTTATCCCTCACTGTCCGATCCATCACAATCGGTGTACCCCACTCACGGTTAGTTTCCCCTGGCCACTTATTGGTAGCGTCTAACCCCATTTTAGAGCCAAGGCCAGACACAGGTGAAGCAAAGTCGAGGTAGTCAATCGGAGTGTTTTCGACCAAAGTGGTATCTCGTGCGGGATCCATGCGGGTCGTCATCGCCCAAATGACATCTTGCCAATGGCGTGTATTGATATCATCGTCAACCACAATAATAAATTTAGTATACATAAACTGCCGCAGGAATGACCAAACCCCCATCATCACGCGCTTCGCGTGGCCAGGGTATTGTTTTTTTATACTCACAATCGCCATGCGATAAGAGCAACCTTCCGGTGGTAGGTAAAAGTCGACAACTTCTGGAAATTGCTTTTGCAAGATGGGCACAAAGACTTCATTTAAAGCAACACCTAAAATCGCCGGTTCATCGGGTGGTCGTCCAGTGTAAGTGCTGTGATAAATAGGGTCTTTGCGATGCGTAATACGCTCGATACTAAACACAGGAAAGTTGTCAACTTCATTATAATAGCCAGTATGATCCCCATAAGGCCCTTCGGCTGCGGTGTCATCAGGATAAATAAAACCTTCTAGGACAAATTCAGCGGAAGCAGGCACTTGCAAATCAGACAAGAGCGCCTTAGCTACTTCGGTACGTGAGCCACGCAATAAACCCGCAAAAGCGTATTCGGACAAAGTATCAGGTACAGGCGTAACAGCACCTAAAATCGTAGCTGGATCAGCGCCTAACGCTACGGCAACTGGAAAAGGCTCACTAGGATGCGCTTGCTGCCAATCCTGAAAATCCAGTGCGCCCCCACGATGTGATAACCAGCGCATAATGACGCGATTTTTGCTCAATACCTGCATACGGTAAATGCCTAAGTTCTGACGCTTTTTCTCAGACCCTTTGGTAATCACCAAGCCCCAAGTAATGAGTGGTGCAATATCCCCCGGCCAACAGTGTTGTACCGGAATCTTGCCCAAATCAATCTGTTCAGCTTGCAAAATGACTTGTTGGCAAGCTGGGCGACTAATTGTTTTAGGCGCCATGTCCAGCACCCTCTTAAAAACAGGCAACTGACTCCAAGCATCTTTAAAGCCTTTGGGTGGTTCAGGTTGTTTCAACAAGGCTAATAACTTGCCAACTTCACGCAAGGCTTCAGTCGATTCCTCACCCATTCCCAAAGCTACCCGCTTAGATGTACCGAACAAGTTAGCCAGTACCGGCACGGTATAACCTTTAGGATTTTCAAATAATAAAGCCGGGCCTCCTGCACGTAATACACGGTCGGCAATCTCCGTCATTTCCAAATAAGGATCAACTTCAGCCTGAATTCGCTTAAGTTCACCTCTGTTTTCCAATTGTTGGATAAAATCGCGTAGGTCGTGGTAGTTCATGAGTGAGATAATAGCGAAAGTTTTATGAGTAAGGGTAATGTGGAGTGCATGATTTTTATGAATACTATTCTCATACGTGAAGCCATGATGACTGATGCTAGTGCGGTGAATCAGCTAACGGCGACATTAGATAAGGCTGAGATTACGGGTTTAGTTGTTAGTGAATTGGCACGACGCAAGGGATTAGCTAAGCGCTTAGTACAAGCTGCTATGGATTGGGCTAATGCACGGAGTATGAAATGTTTGGTAGTACGCTCAAATATATTGCGGGATGCTTCACATCAGTTTTATCCAAGTGTTGGATTCAAGCTGAAAAAACGACTCATGTTTATGAGAGGGTATAATGTGTATAAACCCCGATCTGATTAAGCGTTAGAATAGCCTCGGGTTTTTGACTGACACTTAACTTTCAGACGTTTAAGAAATCAATAATTATGAGTCGTTGAGGCATAAAAACCATGTGGCCGCGCCTGTTAAAAAAAAGCTTAATCTTCGGTATACCTTTCGGCTTATTGCTAGGACTTTATCTAGGCAGGCGATTTGATGCACACACAGGCTGGCAGGGCGGAATCGCGGGTGGTTTATTGTTTGGTCTACTCATTGGCAGTTTCAGTGAAGTGCGCCACACACAACTGCAAATCCATGATCAGCTATTTGAAGGAGAAAACGTCCTTCTGCATTCACCAGCCAATCACTTTGGCAAACACGAGCGTAGCGGCCAGCTTATTCTCACTCCTACCCGTCTTGTTTTTCGTTTTTATACTGCGCAATTGCACCCAGAAACACTAGAGATGGAGCTTGCTACCATACAACAAGTCAGACCCATTATGTTATTGGGCTTCATACCTTACGGTTTAAGCGTTAAAACGGGTAAAAAAACCCTGCATTATTTTGCAGTACATAAGCGCAATACTTGGGTGAAACAAATAGAAAAACAGCGTAAGGCGCTACAAAACGCTGGCTAAGGTGCATGCGCTAAATGCTCTTGAATGACTTCCAAAAAAGCCCGCCCATAACGCGCCAATTTCTGATCCCCCATGCCATTAATATAGGCCATACTATCCATCGTGCGTGGTTTCATGTTTAACATATCTAGCAAAGTGCTATTGTGAAAAATGACATAAGGTGGCACACCCTGTTCCTGCGCTAACCGCATACGTATCCGGCGCAATGCTTCCCAGAGTGACTGATCTTCGGCTGCCACCACGGTTTCACTAGTACGCTCGCGATGAATCTTTCTTTCGACCTTGCGCTCTTTGCGCAATTGGATGGCTGCTTCACCGCGCAATAGTGGACGCGCTTTTTCGGTTAAGCGCAAACCGCCATACCCATCCAAATCGACTGTCAAATAATTCAGCGCAATCAACTGTCGAAAGATTGTGCGCCAACCTGAAGCACTATATTCGCTACCAATGCCAAAAGTAGATAATTGATCATGACGAAACTGCCGAATACGCTCATCCTCCTTGCCTAACAATACATCTATTACGTAGTTCACTCCAAAGCGCTGCCCGGTGCGATACACACAAGACAAAGCCTTTTGCGCTGTCACAGTGCCATCAAAGGTTTGCGGTGGATTGCGACAATTATCACAATTGCCACAGGGCTCGCTCCCTGTTTCACCAAAATACTCAAGTAAAGCTTGGCGGCGACAAGTCGTCATTTCACACAAGCCCAACATGGCTTCTAACTTATGATGCTCTACACGTTTTTGCTGCTCGCTCGCATTAGACTCTGCCATCATTTGGCGCAAGGTAATCACATCTTGTAAACCATACGCCATCCAAGCATTCGCAGGCTCACCATCGCGCCCAGCACGTCCGGTTTCTTGATAATAAGCTTCAATGCTTTTGGGCAGATTCAAATGGGCTACAAAGCGCACATCTGGCTTGTCTATGCCCATACCAAAAGCAATGGTGGCAACCATAATAATGCCATCTTCACGCAGAAAGCGCTCTTGATGAATGCGTCGTGTTTCCGCAGGCAAACCCGCATGATACGGCAAAGCAATTCTACCCTGCTCTGATAACCATTCTGCGGTTATCTCCACTTTCTTGCGCGACAGGCAATACACAATCCCGGCATCATGCGGATGATTATTCTCCAGAAAGCGCCACAACTGCTGACGAACGCTTCGCTGACCCTCGCTCATGGCGTAATGAATATTGGGACGGTTAAAGCTATTGATATAAATATCGGCATTTTCTAGCTGTAATTGCTCAATAATTTCTTGGCGAGTGCGTAAATCGGCAGTAGCGGTCAAGGCCAAACGCGGCACCTTGCTGTAACGCTCAGCCAATACAGACAGCTTTTGATATTCTGGACGGAAATCGTGTCCCCACTGCGACACACAATGCGCCTCATCAATGGCAAATAACGCAAGACCACTGCCCTGATAAATACGATCTAATAAATTTAAAGTACGCTCCGTTAATAAGCGCTCTGGCGCGACATACAGTAAATCCAGCTCACCGCGCAATAATTGCCGCCCTATAGCTTGTACCGCACTGTATTCCAAGGTCGAATTAAGAAAAGCAGCCTGAATCCCCAACTGCCGCAAAACATCCACTTGATCCTGCATGAGTGCAATCAAAGGTGAGACGACAATCCCCACTCCAGAGCGCACCAAAGCAGGAATCTGGTAACACAATGACTTACCGCCACCCGTAGGCATCAGTGCCATAACATCTTGGCCTCGTAGCACGGCTTTAATAATCGCTTTTTGGTTGAGGCGAAAATCATTATAGCCGTAGAGAGTTTTCAGTAGGTGGTATGCTTGTTCCATGTAGGCATGATGCCAGATGCTTAGATACTGCTCCAACTGTTTTGTCCAAAACCAGAAATGATTACTAAACGATTACTATCTATCCGTGTAGAATGAAAAGCTACTTCGTCATTCACAATTGCATTTTGGAGTTGATACATGGAAATCAAGATTAATAGTTGGGCTAATGGAGCGACAATTCCTGAGAAGTTCGCCTTCGGTAAAATACCTAACGAAGGGCATTTTGCCCTATCTTCTAATGTAAACCCCGCTATTGCATGGCGTGGCGCACCTGAAGAAACACAATCTTATGCAATCATTTGCCATGATCCAGACGCACCGTCTTCTAGTGAGTTTGTGAATCAAGAAGGGAAAACCGTGCCTGCTGATCTCGCACGTGTGGACTTCTACCATTGGGTTTTGGTCAATATCCCTGCCCACATCATACAGATCGCCGAAGGCGAGGACAGCACTTCAGTAACCCCAAAGGGTAAACACCCAGAGCAGAAAGCCTATGGCTTAACAGGGATCAACAGCTATACAGACTGGTTTGCAGGGGATGCGGAAATGGCTGGCAATTACGGCGGCTATGATGGCCCTTGCCCACCGTGGAATGATAACATTCCCCACCGTTATTACTTCACAGTTTACGCTTTGGATGTAGAAACACTCAACTTACACGGCGCATTCACAGGCACTGAGGCACTTGCCGCTTTTGAGGGTCATATACTGGCAAAGGCAAGTCACATGGGCACTTACAGCATGAATCCTAAGCTTGTAGCAGAATAGCCGCACATATCCACTTTGATCCTAACAATAAAAAAACCAGTTCACACATGGCCAGCATTTATCCTCCAGTACATCAAAAACTGCAAATCCAAAGTGTTAGGGTAAGCCTTGAATAACTAAAGTCCAACAGACAGGAAAACTGGTATGCTCAAATTGTTCAAAATCGAAGAAGGTTTTATCCGCAAAATTCCTCTGAAAGACGACAAGTTCAATAAAAAGCTGTTGGCACAAGCACACTGGATTGATATGTGTGATCCTGATGAAGATGAGCGTGACTTGTTGGAGTCTATACTGCATACCGACTTGCCAGAATACGATGATGTTGAAGAAATCGAGCATTCCGCCCGCTGTTTTGTGGATCAGACCGGTATGCATATCCACTCGCTGTTTATTTATCAGGAAGAAGGACGACATAGCACGGTATCCGTTGCCTTTATTTTGCAAGGTGAGCGCCTGATTACGATTCGTGAAGAGCGCTTGGCTGATTTTCGTTTATTCCGCTTACGGGCACGTCGCGGGCAGATTACTTGCCACGATGCTGCTGAGCTGCTGGTCACTATGCTGGAGCACAAAGTCGAGAACCACGCTGATTATCTGGAAGATATTCACCGCGAACTGGAAGAAATTAGTCACACCGTGTTAGAGGACGAAGATGCGGATCTGGAGGATGCTATTAGCGAATTGGCGCGTTTGGAAGATAGTAATGGTAAAATTCGTCTGTGCCTAATGGATACTCAGCGGGATATTTCCTTCTTGCTACGTCATTTACGTCATCATCCCGATCTCATGGAAACCTTGCGTGAAACAATGCACGATATTGAAGGCTTGATGTCCCACACCACTTTTTTGTTCGATAAAATCAACTTCCTAATGGGATCCACTCAAGGCTTTATTAATATCCAGCAAAACCAGATTATAAAAATCTTCTCTATTGCTTCGGTTGTGTTTTTACCGCCCACCTTAATCGCAAGTATTTATGGTATGAACTTCAAACACATGCCTGAATTGGATTGGCTATTGGGTTATCCGTTTGCTATTGGTTTAATGATCTTGGCAGCACTCGCGCCTTATTTGTTTTTTAAGCACAAAGGCTGGTTGTAAGCTTTGCCTTAGTCACCATAAAGCACCTCAAAACTTTGCTCCACCCGATTACCGAGCTCATCGACGATGCTTAGTCGATGCTCCCCGACAGGTACTTGTACAGCCTGTTGATGAAAAGTTTGAGTCGTACCCATAAAATCATTATCCAAGTGCCAATACAGTAAGCTGTCTGGGTTACGCGGTACGGCTTTGAAAATAATTTGACTACGTTTGCCGGATAAGTCTCGGGGAATAATAATTTGGGTATTAGGGCGAGGATAAACCAAGCTAATCGCTTCTGCATCATTGCCTTGTGTTTCTTTCGAGCAGTCAGCTCGCCAAGGAGGAAGGGCTTGATAGTTGGCATGGTGTTGCTGGTAATAGTGAGCTTGTTCGGGAGGCAGTACAAACCAGCGCCGAGTTTGCATCTGATACACTGGCTCACAATCACTGTTAACCCGCCATTGACCACTTTTATCCAAGTGAATCAATTGATGATAGGGGGTCATGCGAGCGTAGTGCGTATCGCGGGGAGCAGATACAGTATGCGTATCGCAAGCACCATTACTGAGATAGCCATCATCGCGGCAGACCGATAAGTCGATTAATTGCCAGTCGGGGCGTTCAAACCAGGCTTGTTGTTGCGGTAATAGATTAATGACATTAAAGAGCAAGGGCGCCGCACTTTTAGTGCCTGTGAGTCCGCTACTGCCTTCGCCATTGGCATTACCTGCCCAAACTGCAACGGTGTAATCCGGCGTAACTCCGATGGCCCAAGCATCTCGATGGCCATAGCTAGTACCCGTTTTCCATGCTACTTTGCGGCTGCTGCTGAATTTTTCCCAATAACCTTCATCACCCGGACGTGCTACGCCTAATAAGGCTTTCAGCGTGAGCCAACTAGTGCCTGTGGACAGAGTGGCTAGCTGAGAACTTGAGGCAGGGTCGCTTTGCAATAAGCGCGCTTGTTGCCAGACAGTTTGCTGTTCCTTAATACTCTGTTGAGCGCGGTGCGCCAAGTTGGCGTAAGCCTGCGCTAATTCCCATAGTGAAGCTTCTGCACCACCGAGTATTAAACTTAAACCGTACTCATGGGCTGGACGTGTCAAATGTTGCAAACCCATACCTTGTAGAAAATGTTGGAAGGGTTCAACACCATGCAAACTGAGCATATTGACGGCGGGAATATTCAGTGAGCGTGCTAGTGCTTCGTGTGCTGGCACTGCACCTCGGTAAGCACGGTCATAATTTTGTGGCGTAAATCCACTATAGCTAACGGGTACATCGGCGATGAGTGTGTCTGGCAGCAGTTGCCCCTGTTCTATCATACTAGCAAACAGGAAGGGTTTGAGTGTACTGCCAGTACTGCGTGGACGCTGAATAAGGTCAATCGCGTAGCCGTAACGTGTTTCGTTTCTATTGGGGCGATTACCGATGTAAGCGAGCACGGCAAAACTGTGATTATCAAGCACTAAAACAGCGACATTACGCACGCCTTCAGTCGCTAATTGTTCCGCATTACGTTCAGCTAACAAGGTTACTTGGCTTTGCAACGCGGCATCCAGAGTGGTCTGAAAGCGTTGCCCATTTTCAGCCCGCATTGACAAGGTATCCAGTAAATGAGGTGCTAAACGCGGCAGATCACGTGGTGCTTCTGATAAAGGCTCAGCGACAGCAAGTTGATAATCCAACGCGCTAAGTAGGCCGCGCTCATGTAAACGTTGCAGGAGTGCATCCCGTTTTTCACGCAGTCGCTGACGATTACGCCCTGGATGAACTAAAGCAGGATTATTGGGTAAGACAGCCAGCATGGCGCTTTCTGCCCAAGATAAATACTGTGGGTCACGACCAAAATAACGCCACGCTGCCGCTTCCAAGCCGACAACATTACCACCAAAAGGAGCATGACTCGCATAAAGTTTAAGAATACCGTCTTTATCGTAGCGGCTTTCCAAACGCAAGGCACGTAAAGCTTCTAAGGCTTTTTCAGTCAGGGTGCGATCGGGATTATTACGCGACAGGCGCACCACCTGCATGCTCAGGGTGCTACCACCACTAACAATACGTCCTCGCTTGATGTTTAAGACGAAGGCACGTGCCAAAGCCAATGGGTCAACACCCATGTGATGGTAAAAGCGTTTGTCTTCAAATTGGATTAGCGCAGCCGCAAACTTGGGTGGAACATTTTCCAACTCGGGAAAACGCCACTGCTCATCCTCGGCAATGTGCGCGCTCAACAAGTGCCCATGACGATCTAGTACAATATTAGACAACGGCGCATTGAACAAACGCTCAGGCAAAGCGTAGTAGTACCACCAGATAAAAATGCTAATGAGCAGCAGAGACAGTAAAACTAGGAGACTCAATTTGCAGCAGTTTTTACAATAGCGGCTCATATAGCATCCGACAAAAATTGGCAGCTCCTTTAGCTGAAATAGCAAACATGCTACTTTTTCCACCGGCTAAATAAGCCATTCGCCATAGCCGTTCCTGCCAGTATTATGCCACAACCTATGATCATGTCGGGTGTAATGGGTTCGTGCAGTAATAATGCGCCCCAGAAAATAGCAAACATAGGAATCATATACGTAACCGTCAAGGTTCGTGTGGGACCTATTAGACGCACTAGGCGGAAGTAAATTAAATAAGCCATCGCGGTCGAGAGCACGCCCAAGGCGATGGTCGCTAGTATGGCTGTGAGCGAGGGCAAATGTTCAGGTGCGGTGAACGGTAACAAAGGTAATAAGGTTAGTGCCGCGCCAATCATGCTACCCGTCGCTATAGCAGGCGCAGGTACACCACTTAGTTTGGCTTTGATGTAATGGGCGGATAAAGCATACATTAAGGCACCCAATAAGCCAGCAGTGACAGCCAGCCAAAAACCTGCTTTAACAGCGACTGGTTGCCAGCCTAGCAATAAAGCAACCCCTGCAAATCCTAGCAGGAATCCACCTATTTGCGCTTTGCTCAGGTTTTCTCTGCGTCCAAAAATCACCAACAGCACACCAAATAACGGCGTAGTGGCATTCAAAATAGCGGTGAATCCACCCGTCAATGTGAGTGTTGCATAGGCAAAGAGTGAAAAGGGGAGTGCCGAGTTAAGCGTACCCACAATCAGTAGGGTTTTAGCCTGCTGCTTTAAGCTTGTCAGCAATTTTAAATGTAAAACAATGGGTAGTAAGCATAAGACTGCAAACACTATTCGAAATTCAATCAACCAAATAGGACCTAGCTCATCCACTGCCAAACGCATGAATAAGAACGATGCTCCCCACAGAGAGGCTAATATTAACAACTCAATAAAGTAACGCAGATTCACGCTATGATGCTCCAAGTCAAGATGCGCTACTGTAGCGCCAAAGTGTTGAGTAGACTATAGGATTATGCGTGGAGTGTTTCGGGGAAAACGGACATAATATTCTTATGGACATTAAACAACTCCGCTTTCTTGATGCTTTGGCACAGGAAAAACATTTTGGTCGTGCAGCGGCAGCCTGTTTTATTACCCAGCCCACCTTGTCACTACGGATTCGTCAGCTTGAGAATGAGTTGGGTATTCCATTGATTCAACGTGGCAATCGCTTTGAAGGTTTAACACCAGAGGGAGAACGTGTCTTGGCTTGGGCACGGCGGGTGTTGAGTAACTATGAAGGCTTGCAACAGGAAATTTCGCTGATTCGTGATGATTTACACGGCACATTGAAGCTGGGGATTATTCCATCAGCCTTACCTTTTTCCGCACAACTCACCACACCTTTTTTACAAAAATATCCGCGTGTTGCTGTGATCAGCCGTTCCGACAGTGCTGATGAAATCAATCAAGCGCTAGAAAGCTTTGCCTTGGATTTGGGTATTTCTTATTTGTCACGCCAATTACCGAAAAACCTGCAAACACAAGCTTTATATTGCGAATCTTATGTCGCCTTGGTACCAGAAGCGATGTATGAGCAGCGTTTTAGGGAGCGTGACGAGTTAACTTGGCTGGAGGCAGCTGAATTACCTTTGTGTTTACTGACGGGTGATATGCATAATCGGTGGATTATTGAAAATACCTTGGAGAAGTTGGGGTGTAGTGTACAACCTCAATTACAGTCTAGCTCCTTAATGACTTTATACGCGCATGTGATGAGTGGTCATTGGGCGACGATTGTGCCCAGTTTTCATGCCCAATCGGTGGCAATTCCAGCCAGTGTAAAAATTCTAGCCCTGCATGCACCTTATGTAGAACATTCAGTGGGTTTAATTTGGCGTGAGGCTGAACCTTTATCGCCATTGGTGGCAGCTTTCTGTGCCATGGCAATCCAAGTTAGCGCTTGATGCTATTACGTTAAAAGGGATGCACGAAGGCATCCTTTTTAACGAAGTTAATGCTCAGCTTACTAATTACAGCGGCTGTACTTTAGCAGCTTGTAGGCCTTTTTGACCATTCTCAGCTTCGAAAGAAACTTTTTGGCCTTCAGTCAAGGTTTTGTAACCATCAGCTTCGATTGCACGGAAGTGGACGAAAACATCAGCGCCGCCATTGTCTTGATTGATAAAACCAAAGCCTTTCTCAGCGTTGAACCATTTTACAGTGCCAGTCAGTCTTGACATGCTAATCTCCTGAATACATTTCTTGATTGATGCGCATAGCGCGTTAAAGCCGCAATGTAGAGTTACTTAAAACGCAATACGGGGAATGAATAGCTTCAGGAAACAACTGACTTACAACTAAGGTGAAGCGGTGTAGCGAAGTTTTCATATTTCATTGTGTTGCATGTATTAAAAGTAGGTCTGAATCACAGGCCGTCTCGGAGGATAGCATAGCTATCGCTGAATTTATACATATATTTCTTGTATAGCACACTAGACAACGGGCTTTAGATAAACGGTCGGTTTAATGTTTGCCTTTTGCTTGCCCTTATCTATATGGATAACAAATGCTGGTTTTTCCAAGGAATTTGCTGGGAAACAGCTTTAATTGAAAACCTATGGTATAGTATCAGCTTGCCTTGGAATACAAATTTTAATGGTCAAGCTCTTTATCAGCAATTAACTATATAATAATATTTTATCATGGATACTATTTCCGCTTTTACCCCACCTTATCCCAAGCGTCATACCTCTGATTTGGGTGGCTTGGCAACTTTGTTGAGCGCACGTCGTGATTTATTGTCTTTTTGGAGCGAAAACTCATTTCGCTACCAATTTATGGCACGCAAAATACTCAATCGGCATATTTTTATTGCCAATACGCCTGAATTGGTGAAGTACGTTTTCGTCACCCAAAAAGATAATTATGAAAGTAAAAGCCCTCAAATGCGCAAGGCTTTAGAACCTTTATTGGGGGATGGCCTGTTTATCAGTGATGGTGAGGTCTGGAAGAAGCGCCGCCTGTTGCAAAATGGTTTGTTTGATAATCATCATGTGGCTGCTTATAGCCGCATTATGACTGAGACAGCCGCTGAAATGGCAGAGCAATGGCGACAGTTACCTAATGGAGCGACAGTTAGCGTCTTGTCTGCGATGGGGCAGTTGACCTCTGAAATTATTGCGCGTGCGCTGTTTGGAACTAATCTAGGGCAGGAAAATGCCACTGCGGTAATTGGTGCCTTTGCGGAATACCAAGCTGCTATTGAACAGGTTCATGTGAGTAACTTTTTAGGTCTGCCCGATTGGTTGCCGATAGGCAGTCTGAAAATGGGGATTGCACATAAGGCAGCACGACGCATTCATCAGTTGGTTGATGAGGTTATTGCCCAAGGTGAAAAAAGCGCCTATGAACATACCTTACTATCAGAATTGCTGCGCGCGAATGCACACAGTAAAGGCGAAGCTATTTCTCGGGAAGGTATTCGTAATGAGTTGATCGTCTTATTTATGGCAGGCCATGAAACAACAGCAAATGCTTTATCGTGGGTATGGTATTTATTATCTCAGTCCCCCGCAGTAGAAAATAAATTGCATACTGAAATTGATACCGTGCTCCAAGGTCGTCTACCGACTTATGCTGATGTTGCTCACTTGCCTTATACCCGCGCGGTGTTTGAAGAGACGATGCGCCTTTACCCACCTGTGCCGATTTTGTCGCGCCAAGCCAAAGCCGAAGACACTATTCGTAAGAAAGTCATTCCACCTGGCTCGATTATGTTAGTTGTACCGTGGTTATTGCACCGCCACCGTAATTATTGGGAGCAGCCTGATGCCTTTATACCTGAACGCTTTATGGAACCTAATAAGCGCCCGGATAAGTTTCTGTATCTACCCTTTAGCGTAGGACCACGTGTCTGTATCGGCAAAATGTTTGGTCTAGTCGAGGCTGTGTTAGCCATTGCAACCTTGGCACAAAGTTTTCGTTTAACACTGCCACAGGGCACAGCTATTAGTCATGAGTGCCGTCTAACCTTGCGTCCCCGAGGCGCTTTAAATATGACTTTGGAACGCCGTCTAAACGCATAGAACATAAACCTACAATTGCAGTCTAGCTGGGTGCTTTTGATTGCTTGTTTTGCTTCGATGGGGATCACAGGTCATACGCTTTACCACCATACGTTTTGGTTTTGTAGGCTGTAGGGTAAATTCGGCTGGGTGTTTTGTGAATTTATTTGCTTTGCACTATATAAAATACAAAGTCTTATTTTTAGTATGATTTGCATCATTTATAATACAAATCATACTAAAAACCTAAAGAGGGATACCTGCCAAATGATGTATCCCTCTTTGCTCAAGTGTTAGTTTTTCTTGGTTTTCTGAATTTCTTCTTCAATGGCTTTTAATAGTTCGGGCGGAACATTGGAACTGCCGTGCTTAGCACCTGTTTGATGCAGAACGCCCACAGATGCATTCGCTGTTGTCGCAGGCGCTGAAGCCTTATGAGTTTCTGGCATCATGCTACAGCCGTATAAGGTACTGCTAAGTAAGATAAGGCCAATAGAAAAAGCTGAAAAGTAAGTCATTTTCTTTATCATGATTTAAGTACCCTGTGCTTGCGTCAAATGAATATTGAGTTATTTTATAGCATGCTTTATCCCATGTTTCTGTGTAAAGCTTAAGCATGCTGTCTTCTTGAAGTGGCATTCAGTGAAATCCAAAATACCTATGCTTTAATCAGTATTCATCCAAAAAAAATTTTCAGAAATGCTTGCAATTTCTCAGGTTGGCCAAATGCTTAGTTTGCACCGATTTATCCACAAACTTTGCACAGCTTAATGACAATATGTTGTGCTTGACCATGCTATGAAACACATTCTATAGTGCTCGTTACCGACACAATCCACCATAACGGGCTGGAAGGTTCTTAGCTTGAATTTCAATCATTTCACGCTGCATCCTAACTATCATGGATGATTTGGCGGAGGTATTTATGCAGGTGCAAAATACAAAAAAGTCTATGACAGAGGCTATTCAAACCATGCAGATCCCACAATTTTCTGCCCCCAAATGCAAAGTTATTCGTCGTAATGGTGAAGTGACTGATTTTAACGCTGGCAAGATACATATTGCGCTCGCCAAGGCCTTTTTGGATGTTGAGGGTAGTAATGCCTCCGGCTCTGCACGGATTCACGATACGGTCAAAAACTTGACCGAACAAGTGGTAGAGGCACTGTTTCGCCGCATACCTGATGGAGGCATGATCCACATTGAAGATATTCAAGATCAGGTTGAGTTAGCGCTCATGCGTGCAGGCGAGCACAAGGTTGCGCGTAGTTATGTTTTGTACCGTGAAGAACGTGCTCGTCAACGTGCCAAAAAAGATCGCAAGAGCGGCAAGCGCAAACCTGAGCTGACTGTCAATGTACGTATGGATAATGGCGAAGTGCGTCCGTTGGATGAAGAGCGCCTGCACAAAATTATTGCTGAATCTGTTGCTGGCTTGGAAGGTGTCGATAGTGAACAAGTGACCCAAGGCGCTATGCGCAACTTGTATGACGGCATTTCTGAAAAAGAAGTGGCAACAGCGCTGATTATTAGCACTCGTGTATTGATCGACCACGATCCCAATTACTCTCAAGTAGCTGCGCGCATGTTGCTAGACAGTCTGCGTCGTGAAGCCTTGAGCTTTTTGGAAGATCAAGCGACCGAGGCAACCCAAGCCGAAATGACCACCTTATACCCTGAAGCTTTGCAGAAAGCGATTAAGCGCGGTATAGCGGTTCATTTATTGGACGAAGAGCTAGCGCGTTATGATCTGAACAAGCTGGGCACTGCTTTAAAACCTGAGCGTGATTTACAGTTTACTTATTTGGGCTTACAAACTTTGTATGACCGCTATTTCCTGCATTTTAACAGTACTCGTTTTGAATTGCCTCAAGTATTCTTTATGCGGGTAGCAATGGGCTTGGCTATTAATGAAGTGGAGCGCGAAGATCAAGCGATTGCGTTTTATAACTTGCTGTCCAGCTTCGACTTTATGAGCAGCACACCGACACTGTTTAATGCTGGCACGCTACGCCCACAATTATCTTCTTGCTACCTGACCACTGTGCCAGATGATTTGGATGGGATTTATGGCGCGATTAAGGACAATGCACTATTGTCCAAATTTGCTGGCGGTTTAGGGAATGATTGGAGTCGCGTGCGTGGTATGGGCTCACATATCAAGGGCACAAATGGCAAATCGCAAGGTGTCGTACCTTTCCTAAAGGTAGCCAATGATACGGCTGTAGCAGTTAATCAATGTTTTGACCCTGATACCTTGCTGCATACAGCCGAGGGTATTAAAGCGATTCGTAGCGTAAAACAAGGTGACTTGGTGCTAGGAATGAGTGGTACTTACCGTAAGGTCAATAAGCTTATGGCTTATAATCAGTTTGATCCTATGGTCGCCTTGAATATTAAGCATGCTATTGACCCTATTAAAGTGACAGCGGGACATCCTTTCTATGCTTTACGTGATGTACCTATGGAACAAACCAATGAGCGTACTCATGCTTGGCTGGCAAAGGGTAAACTGAAACCCGAATGGGTCGAGGCGGGGCAATTGCAAGCAGGCGATTATGTCGCACAAGTCATTCCTAGTGAAACGGTATTAGTGGACGGTTTTAGTGCTGAGGATGCGCGTTTATATGGTATTTTGTTGGGCGATGGCCATCTATCCAAAAAAGAGACACAATGGGACATCTCTGGCAATCCACAACATGACACTCACTTACAATTTGTTCGTAATTATTTGGATACACGGGGTATTCATTACTGGGAGAACTCACACAGCGAAACTTACTTACAAATTCACTGGGCAAGTGGTCGCGGTGTAGTGCGTGATGGCACTAATGATCGCATTGTGGGAGCAGGCAAGCCAAGCCTGCCATTCCATTATGACGATTTGTATGATGCCCAAGGTAATAAGCGTATTGCTCGTCGCTTTAGTCATTTACCACGTCCGCAGACTTTGGCTTTCTTACAAGGTTTGTTGGGAACTGGTGGTGTAAGTCGGGGCAAAGAAATTTATTTCACGAGTACCTCGCGCACTTTGGCTGAGGGGGTTCGCTATCAATGTTTACGCTTAGGTATTCCTACTGCTGGACAATATCGTGAACGGGATAATGCTCATACAGATGTCCGCTCTGGTGCCTACAAAACTTATGATATTCGTATTCCAGCCGTCGCTGAAGTGGCGGAACTAGTCGGTTGTCAGGCCATTAGTAAACAAGATTGGCTGACATACAAAGCTTGTGTCTTTAGTCGCGTGCGCAGTGTTGAAGAAACGGCAACACAGCCTTTTGTAATGGATTTGCTGGTAGAGGGTGATGAGTCTTATATGACGACTTCTGCACTGGCACATAATGGCGGCAAGCGCAAGGGAGCTGTCTGCGCCTATTTAGAAACCTGGCATATTGACATCGAAGACTTCTTGGAACTGCGCAAAAATACCGGCGATGATCGTCGTCGTACGCATGATATGAATACGGCCAACTGGATTCCTGACTTGTTTATGAAGCGGGTGGCAGAAGACAAAGAGTGGACTTTGTTTTCGCCCGATGATACACCTGATTTACACGATCTGACCGGTAAAGCCTTTGAAAAGCGTTATGTCGAGTATGAAGCAAAGCTAGCGCGTGGCGAAATCAAGCTGCATCGCAAACTGCCTGCGGTGCAACTGTGGCGCAAGATGTTAAGTATGTTGTTTGAAACAGGCCATCCTTGGATTACATTCAAAGATCCTTGCAATGTACGTTATACCAATCAACATGTCGGTGTTGTGCATAGCTCCAATCTATGTACCGAGATTACTTTACATACCAACGACAGCGAGATTGCAGTGTGTAATCTTGGCTCTATCAATTTAGCAGCGCATGTGGATGAAAATGGCTTGAATATGCAAAAGCTGGAGCATACGGTGAATACTGCCATGCGTATGTTGGACAATGTCATTGACTATAACTATTACAGTGTGCCGCAAGCGCGTAAGTCCAATCTGCGCCATCGTCCAGTGGGCTTGGGTATTATGGGCTTCCAAGATGCTTTGTATAAGATGAATTTGCCTTACGCCTCAGAGTATGCACTGGAATTTGCTGATCGTAGTATGGAAGCGGTGTCTTATTTTGCAATTAATGCTTCTTCCGAGTTGGCTGCTGAGCGTGGGAAATATCCTAGCTTTGAAGGCTCTTTGTGGAGCAAGGGTGTTTTGCCCATTGATTCGCTGGAATTACTGGAACAGGAGCGCGGCGAATACTTTATTGTCGATAAAACTCAGACTTTGGATTGGGATAGCTTGCGCCAACAGGTAAAAACCCAAGGTATGCGCAATGCTAATGTCATGGCGATTGCACCAACTGCAACGATTTCCAATATTTGCGGTGTATCGCAGTCGATTGAGCCGACTTATCAAAATTTATTTGTTAAATCCAATTTGTCTGGCGAATTTACCGTTATCAATCCCTATTTAGTGCAAGACCTGAAAGCATTAGATATGTGGGATGAGGTAATGATTAATGATTTGAAATACTTTGACGGCTCAGTACAAAAACTGGATCGTGTGCCGGATGAGTTGAAAGCTAAATATGCGACTGCTTTTGAAATGGATGCACGCTGGTTGGTTGAGGCAGCGAGTCGCCGCCAAAAGTGGATTGATCAGGGGCAATCACTGAATTTGTATATGGCTGAACCCAGTGGTCAGAAAATGGATAATTTGTACAAGCTGGCTTGGGTGCGTGGTTTGAAAACGACTTATTACCTACGTTCCATTGGCGCGACCGGAGCAGAAAAACTAGGCGAAGCCTCTACCTCGCAACAAGAAGCACAGCCAAACTCAGCCTCACAAACCCACAGCTTTAAGGTAGCAGATAATGTGTTAGATGTTGGGTCGGCTGCACCTAAGGCTTGCTCATTGCTAGATCCAGAATGTGAAGCTTGCCAGTAATCAAATAAAGGAGAATAAATCATGATGCTCAACTGGGATAACCCTTTAGCTGCGCCAATTCCTAGTGTACAATCGCGCCCCGAACTGAGAAGTCATAAAAGTGTCACAAACGATGCTGCATCTAAAAAAGATGTGCATCGAGGCAGTGCTGTTGTAGAAGTAGAACAAGAAGTCAGCGAGCCATGCTCAGAGTACCGCACCACGGGAAAGACTTTTGACAAACCTGCGACTTATGAGGACAGTACCAATGACGCAGAATCCAGCCCGCAACACCTTACAACGCCAGCAACGCAAGAAGCAGATTCAACTGCAAAGACGTCGACAGCGACGGTAAGAGCGGGTGAGTCGGCTCATCGGTGTGAATGGGAGGGAAAACAAACCTTCACGCCGATGAAGCCGGTTAATCCTGAAGACAAACGTGTCATTAATGGTATGGGGGATATCAATCAACTCGCCCCTTTCAAATATCCTTGGGCCTGGGAATTTTTCATTAATGCTAATAAAAACCATTGGACGCCATTAGATATTAATATGGCACAGGACGTGCACGATTATCATCATAGCCTAAAGCCTGAAGAGCTTCATGTTTATGAAAATGTTCTTGCTTATCTGACAACTGCTGATATTCTAGCCATGCGTAATATCGGGCTGGCTGTCATGGAAAAAATGACTGCACCAGAATTACAGATTTATCAGGCACGTCAGGTTTACGAAGAGTCACTGCACACTTGGACTTACCAACACTGTATTGAAACGATTGGTTTAGATCAGAGCGAGATTTATAATCGCTATCGCGTAGTCCCCGAGATTAATCGTAAGATTCAAATCTCTAATCGCCGTCTGGATGCAGCGATGCGTTCAGATATTAACTTGCATCATCAGGATGATTTGCAGGAATTCATACTGTCTTATGCTTTCTTTGCCGGTGTATTTGAAGGGTCTTGGTTCTACAATGGCTTTAGCCCTATTTTTGCCCTGCAACGTCGTGGTTTAATGAAAGGCACGGCTGAGCAATTGCAGTACATTATGCGCGATGAAGTTTTACATGCTTCCTTTGGCATTCGTGTGGTAAAGCAAATTTTACAAGAAGAAAATCTGAAGCTTGATCCACAAGCGATGCGTGATATGTGGGATGAAGCTGAGGCGGCAGAAGCAGACTATGCCAAGTTCCTTTTGCCCCAACCTATTTTGGGCTATAGCGCTCAAGATCATCATGAGCAATTCCGCTTTATTGCCAATCGTAGAGCACGGCAGTTGGGCGCAGAAGAACCTTTCCCGGGAGCGAGGAACGCCTTGCCTTGGCTGGATGAGCAGTCCAATATGCGTAAAGAAAAAAACTTCTTTGAAACGCGAGTGACTGAATATCAAACAGGTGGCGCTTTGAAGTGGGATTGAGCTACTGGAATCAACTAAATTAAATTTGAATTAGATTGATTATCTGCTGTTTAAAGTTCCCATTCCAACTTCCCTCTCTGTCACTTGCTGGGAGAGGGGGGAACTTGGATCTTACCCGTTTTTTACACTTTTGTTAGCTTGTTTTGCAATGAAACGATAGCTATGATTAGTTGTCGCTTTATTTCAGTTTAATAAAAAAACATGCCTAGCCATGACTCGTTGGAACAAACTATCCTAAATAGTGTCTCCTTCCTGTGCTTTATTTCTCCCGGCAATGAAACAGAGCAATATTACCTATCACGTCTCAGTGAGCATTCAGGAACAGCTATTGATTATCTGACCAAATATTTTTCAGCAATACACCAATGAGTGCATACAAACTACGCTGAAGCCTGCTGACCTAGCCTTAGAACTACTGGGTATGTGTCGGGGTTTAAGCTGATCGACTCACATCATTCAGGCATCTTGCCTGAAGATTCCGAAGTTTGTAGTTGGTCGGTGGTGACGTTGTTTCCAGAAAGGCTGAATGCCTCGCCCTAGTCCGAACATCCTTTAAAAATCAAGCATTTGAAGTTATGAAAATCATTCGAAATTTGTTTTTATTTTTGCTCATGATTGCCATTGGTGTAAGCGTTTTTATTATGATGCAGAAAAACCGTACGCCATTAAAGCATGAGTCAGCCAGTATGAAACCTCGTCCTGTTGAGGTCATGACGGTGGCGCGTTTGCCATTTACCGCTAGTGCGGTGGCTTATGGCAATGTGGAACCTGCTGAGATATTGCAAATGCGCTCTGAAGTGAGCGGTAAAATCAGCTATGTACATCCTAACCTGAAAAAGGGCGGCAGCATTGAGGCTGGTCAGGTTGTTGTACGTATTGACCCCGAGGATTACAAAACGTCGCTGGTACAAAGCCAAGCTGATTTGGCAGCTAGTCAGTCACAATTAGCACAGCTAGACCAAGAAGAACGTAATTTGCAGCAATCCTTGAAAGTAGCTCAGCAAAACTTCCGGGTTGCTCAGGCCAATCTGCAAAATGTTAAACGCCAAGATGCACCCGTACGACAAAATACCGACCACATTCAGCGTAATCTGAATTTATCGCGGGAAAATCTTAAAATCACTCAACAAAATCTAGCTTTGGCACGTAAAGAATACAAACGCGTGAAAACATTGGCAGATCGCCGCCTAATCCCTCTGAATCAAGCAGATAGCCAGCAGCAACAAGTTTTGCAATTGCAACAACAAGTCGTGCAGCAACAGCAAAATATTGTGCAAATGGAGCAACAACTCACACAGCAGGATCAATCAGTTGCTAAGCAAGATCAAAGTGTGCTGCAACAACAGCAGGCTATTTTGCAACAACAGCAACAGGTTACTGAACTGGAAGGTCAGCTCAAAACATTTGCCAGCCGCCGTGCTAATGCTGAAGCACAGCTACGCCGTATCCAGCAACAGGTTCGCAATCAGCAGACTAACTTGGGGCGTACTGAAATTGTCATGCCCTTTGATGCACGTATTAGTTCGGTGGAAGCCAAGAAAGAGGGTTTTGTTGGTGTAGGTGGTTTATTGTTTGAGGCAGATAATACCAATGGGGTTGAAATTCGCGCAGAACTACCAGTCGCTCATTTGCGTGGTTTGCTAGCCAAGTTGGATGGTGAGCATTTGAATTTTACCGTAGCTAAGGCTGCCGAATTGATTAAGCAACTAGATTTGAGTGCTGAGGTGCGTTTAGTTGGCTCGGATGAGCAAGCGGTTTGGAAGGCACGTGTAGCACGCTTATCGGATGAAATTGATCCAGTCAAACGTACTATGGGGGTCGTGGTTGCTGTTGATAATCCTTATAAAGATGTGGTTTTGAGCACACGTCCGCCTTTGTTTAAAGGTATGTATGTTGAAGTGCATTTATCAGCACCGCCATTGGATGAAATTGTAATTCCACGCAGTTCAGTGCATCAAGGGCGTGTCTACCTAGTCGATAAAGCTAACAAGTTGGAAATACGCCCTATTGACATTCAGTATCAGGAAGGTGAACAGGTAGTGGTAGGCAATGGTTTGAATACAGGTGAACAATTGGTATTAAATGACTTGATTCCTGTTATTCCAGGCATGCCTTTAGCACCTCAAACACATTTACCACATGCTAATCGTAAAGCAGAATCCGCAGTCGCTACCCATAAAAATGAGAAAGAGTAATGGATAAGGTCATCCGTTATTTTGCTGCTCACCCGACCGCAGCAAATATTTTAATGTTCGGGATTATTCTAATCGGTTTGGCTGCATTGCCGAACTTGAATAAAGAAACCTTCCCCAAACTCAAAAACAGTAGGGTCAGCGTGTCTGTGCCCTTTCCGGGGGCAAGTCCGTCTGAAGTGGAAGAAGGTATTTGTAATCGCTTGGAAGATGCCACCGATGGTATTAGTTTTTTGAAAGAACAACGCTGTGAAGCTCGTGACGGTTTAGGTAGATTGGTAGCAGTGATGGTTGAAGCTGGTGAGATCAAGCAGTTCAGGGATGATGTGCAGGCTGCTGTGGATACGATTACTGACTTCCCTGAAGGGGTCGAGGATATTACCGTGCAGGAGCTAGGACGCGTTGATGCAGTACTAGTAGTGGCCATTCGTAGTAATTTGAGCCAGCCGGAATTAAAGCTATTAGCAGAATATTACCGTGATCGTTTATTAGCCTTACCTAAAGTACCTATTGTAGAAGTATTAGGTTTTTCTCAGCATGAGTACAGCGTGCTGCTCAAACCAGAAAAGCTGCAACAGTATAGTCTAAGTGTACAGGATGTGGCTAATCTGATTCGTACTCAGGCATTGGATACACCGGCAGGTACTTTGGAGGCTAGCGAGCGCTCTTATCAAATTCGCTTTGAGAACCTACGTCGCACCCCGGAAGAACTGGAAGATTTGGTGATCTTAAATAGTGCAGGTGGTGGTCAAGTTCGTTTGGGCGATATAGCCAGTATACGTGATGATTTTACTGATGAGGCAATGCGAACCGAATTAAATGGTAGTCCAGCAGCCTCCTTATTAGTCAGTAAAAATCACTCAGATGATACTTTGGCCGTTTATGATGCGGTAAAAGCCTTTATTGATCAGGAAAATGCTGTTCTGCCAGAAGGTACACAGCTTTATATCACACGGAATATAGCATCGATTGTGCGTGACCGTCTGACTTTGCTAGTCAAAAATGGTTGGCAGGGCTTGATGCTGGCAACCCTTGCCCTATTTCTGTTTTTTACCTGGCGTTACACGTTTTGGGTAGCTTTGGGCTTGCCGATTTCATTTTTGGGTGGCTTAGTGGTCATGGATATACTGGGCATTACCATCAATATGATTTCAATGGTCGCACTTTTGATGGCGATTGGTATCCTGATGGACGATGCTATTGTGTTATCAGAAAGCATTGAAACAGAGTATCGCAAGGGTAAACCACCGTTGAAAGCCGCGATCGAAGGAACGCAAAAGGTGGCACGAGGTGTTTTCTCCTCTTATCTGACCTCGGCTTTTCTATTTGGTAGTCTGCTGTTTATGAAGGGAGATATTGGACAGATCATGGGTGTTCTGCCCATTGTATTGTTGTCGGTATTGACGGTTAGCTTGATTGAAGCTTTCCTTGTGTTGCCTCACCACCTGAAGCATTCCTTAGAAAAACAGCATGATACGCAGCGAGCCGGCTGGCGTTCTGCTTTTGAAAAAGCATTTGATCAATTACGCCAAGGCGTTGGCAAATTAGCAGACTGGTCGATCAAATTACGCTATATCGTTGTAGGTGGAGCAATTGCACTGCTGATTATTTCCATTGGCTTAGTGGCTAGTGGCACGGTGAAGTTTAAAGGTTTTCCCGATATTGAAGGCAATCGCTTGGAGGCTCGCATCTTGATGCCACAAGGCACACCGCTTAAACGCACCGAAGAAGTCGTTGATATTCTGCTTAATAGTTTAGATCGAACCCTACAAGAGCTGCCTCCTGAACCTAAGGGTAGTTTGGTTAAAACACGTCAAGTGGATTTTAGTGTTAATCATGATGCTCATGAGTCGGGAGAGCACCTTGCTACGATTGCTTTGGATTTATTGACTGCCGAGTCGCGTATGAATTCCTTGAAAAATTTGATGAAACGTTGGCGTGAAAATACGCCAGTCATACCCGACATAGTAAGTTTACAAATTAAAGAACCCACGCTTGGACCCGGTGGGCAGGCAATTTCTATTCGTTTGCAAGGACCTGATCTAGAACAACTATCGCAGGCTTCTTGGGCATTACAGGGGTGGCTGAATGGTTACAGCGGCGTGTCGAATGTGATTGATGATTTACGTCCAGGCAAACCACAGTTTCGTATTACCTTGCTACCCGGTGCTTTGTCTTCAGGCATTGATGCTCAATCATTGGCAAGTCAGCTACGTGCGGCTTATCAAGGTGTCAAAATTGCCAATGTCTACCAAGATCGAGAAGCCTACGAAATTAATGTCAAACTGGAGAGTAAGCCTAGTAATGCTTTGGCCGATTTTGAGCGACTGAGTATTTTGTCCAAAAATGGCTCTGCGATTCCATTGAACTCCATTGCACGTATTGAAGAAGTGCGTGACTTTTCCCGTATTATGCGGATTAATCATCGCCGTACCATAACGGTTGGCGGTGATGTGGACGCCAGTATTGCCAATGCTGGAGAAATTATTGCAGATACTCAAAAACGTTTTTTCCCCGAACTACAACAGCGCTATCCAGGGTTAACCTTTGGCTTGAAGGGCGAAACCCAAAGTAGTGCAGAAACAAGCCGTTCGGTAATGACCGGTTTTTTACTGGGTGTTGCAGGCGTTTATTTATTATTGTGTTTGCAATTTCAAAACTACCGCGAACCCTTTGTGGTCTTGCTGAATATTCCCATGGCGCTGATTGGCGTGATTTGGGGGCATTACCTCATGGGCATGAATATGTCACTGCCTAGCATGATTGGCTTTGTAGCGTTGGCGGGTGTGGTAGTGAATGACTCTATTTTATTGGTGGAGTTTGTTAAATACCGTAGTGCTGAGGGCATGAGCTTGCATGAAGCAGCGGGGCAGGCTGTGCGTGATCGTTTTCGTGCGGTGTTTTTGACTTCAGTCACTACGATTGCAGGCATGTTGCCCTTATTGTCTGAAACCAGCTTACAAGCCCAAGTACTGATTCCGCTGGTTGCTAGCGTGGTTTTTGGTATGGCAACCTCTACCATTTTGATTCTGATGGTATTGCCAGCAGCTTACTCCATTATGGAAGATTTTGGTTTTACGGAGTTACCTGCTGTTGTTCTCCGCTAAAAGAAAGCATGAGACTACCCAACACTGCCAACTCCTGCATAAAGCAGTTCGCTCACTGCTTTTACAAGAAAACTCGCTTCTAAGGTGCCGTAGCGTGTAAGATAAATCGTGTAGCAGGAGATCCCTTGCAGTGGTTAGTACTTCATACTTTTAGGGATTTCATGCTCACTCAAATATTCATACCTTGTTGAGGAAAAACAATGGAATCGTTTATTAATACGCTGAACAACATTATCTGGAGTCCAGCATTAGTTTACTTATGTCTGGCAGCCGGATTATTTTTTTCGGTGATGACACGCTTTGCCCAAGTTCGGCATTTTTTTGAAATGTGGCGCTTGCTGTTTAAAGGCAGCTCTAGTGCGGATGGTATCTCTTCTTTTCAGGCTTTAGCTGTTTCCCTATCAGGCCGTGTGGGCATGGGTAATATTGCGGGGGTAGCAGCAGCTATCGGCTTTGGCGGCCCTGGCGCTGTATTTTGGATGTGGATGGTCGCCTTTTTGGGGGCAAGTACAGCGTATGTTGAATCCACGCTGGGACAAATCTATAAGGAGCGCGGACAAGTCACAGGTCAATACCGAGGTGGTCCTGCTTATTATTTTGAAAAGTTCTTTGATCATAAATGGTATGCCATTTTATTCGGCATTATCTTCGCCATTGCTTCCATTGTAGCCTGTGGCTTCTTCTTGCCTGGTGTACAAGCCAACGGTGTTGTTAATGCCCTAACTCAAGTCATCGGTGAAGGCAGCCCTGTTGATACCACTGTATTTGGCACAGTTGGCATGAATCGCATGATTGGCTTGGCCATTATACTAGTCATACTGGGCTTCATTATTTTTGGTGGTATTAAGCGTATTGCTCACTTTACTCAGTTTGTCGTCCCTTTTATGGCACTGGGTTATATTATCATGGCGCTGATTATTGTGTTTGCGAATGCCGATCAAGTTCCTCAGTTATTCGCTATGATTGTTAATGATGCGTTCACTGCACAAGCTGGTTTTGGTGCTGCTATTGGCTGGGGAGTTAAGCGTGGCGTTTATTCCAATGAAGCCGGACAAGGTACTGGTCCACATGCTGCGGCTGCGGCTGAAGTAGAGCATCCCGCTCAACAAGGTTTGGTACAAGCTTTCTCTGTCTACGTAGATACGCTATTTGTTTGCTCTGCGACTGCTTTTATGATTCTGATTACCCAGCAGTACAATATTCAAGGCACTTTACCAGCAGGTCAGTTCCTCGTACAAAATGTTGACGCAGCCACTCAAATCAGTTCACCTGCCTTTACACAAATGGCGGTTTCCAGTGTCTTTGGTAACTTTGGGCAAACCTTTATTGCTATTGCTGTTTTCTTCTTTGCCTTCACTACCATTCTGGCCTATTACTACATTGCTGAAGTCAATACTGCTTATTTAAGCCGCATGATAGGTGGACGCATGGCACGTAATACCACTTTATTCCTCATTAAGGTCTGCATTATGGCGATGGTTGCCTATGGTGCATTAAACAGCTCTGGCTTTATTTGGGGTATGGGTGATATAGGCGTTGGTTTGATGGCTTGGTTGAATATTATTGGTATTCTGGTGATTTTCTTCATTGGCCGCCCAAGCATTTTAGCCTTGCGCGATTATGAAGCTCAGCAAAAAGCTAAGGTAAAGCACTTTAGCTTTGACCCACAAAAACTGGGCATCAAAAATGCGATATTCTGGGAAGAGCGCATCAAAGAAAACGCATCTCAGCAGTAAAGAGCGAAGACTCTCATTCCAAACCCTCTCCCAAGGTCTAAGGGGAGAGGGTCTAAGAAAATCAAACACTTACTCCTCCCCTACTTATTCTGGGAGAAGGGAGTGGCTGAGACAAGGAGACTTTAGCCAACAGTTAAGCTGTATGGGCATTATTTTGCGAACATTTTACTGACCCAAAATAAACCAGCTTGAAATCAGTTAACACAACAGGTAGGGTAAAATGTATTTTTTTACCAGAAAGGAGTTGTCATGGAGTACACGAATCTGGGAACACGCATTCGTAAGGCGCGTGAGAAGCAAGCATTAACCCAAAGCCAATTAGCTAATCGCATCGGCGTTAAACGTAATACCATTGAGCGTTGGGAAAATGAACAAAGTGTACCGCGTATCAATAAGTTAGCAACAATGGCTGGTGTGTTGGATGTACCGTTGTTATGGCTATTAGCAGGCGGCGATTTTGCCCCAACTACCACTGAACACTCGACTGACGCAATCATTGAGCAAAAACTACAATTAGCTAATCAACATTTAGAACAATTAACCCAATTATTGAATGAAATTAAAATACTCGCTAAAAAGCAGGCAGACTTCACGGACTAACCTGCTTTAAATCTAACTCATCTAATATCAAAGTCTTATGTAGCCGAACTAGTACTATCGGGGATAGAGGGTTCTGTATTAGCCTCACCCTGTAGGTTTTGCTTTACCTTAATGGCATCAGCATCCGCCACAACTTGCTTACCCGTTTCACCAGGCAATAAGCGACCATAAGATTTGGTACGAATGCCAGTACGGATAATGCGTGCCGGATTGCCGCCGACGAGGCAATGGGAAGGAATATCCTTTGTCACCACTGCGCCCGCAGCAATGACAACTTCATCACCGATAGTGACATCAGGCATAATAATTGCGCCACAACCAATGAAGCACTTTTTGCCAATCACTGTTTTTATATCGTTTTTCGCGCCATAACGTTCGGTTGCCCAATCGTGCGCTAAAATAACAGCATTAAATGCAATCACTGTATCTTCACCGATCACAACCCCTTTCGGATTAGTTTTATCCACATTCGCTTTAAATGAAATACGCACACTAGGATGCAATTGCATGCCATATAGTTTGCGTAAATACCAAGTGCGCAACCAGACCATGGCATGTCTAAAGTCTACAAACCATAAGAAAAAACGATCGCTAACAAAACGTGGTCTCACAGAAGTAGCTCCTTATATTGTTTTAATCGGCAAAGAGATAAGCAGCAAGTGAAGCAAATACCGTCAGTAAGATCAAGCAACAAGAGCCTAGAGTGTAGTAAAAGCTTTATTTACGGCAAATCAAGACCTTTAAGCAATAAACATCAGTAAAAAATAGCCTCAGACGCTATATCAACATACAATAGACTGCGAAATCCTAGTAATCACTTGGCTTCAGAACTTGTTCAGACCTGTTTGATCATAAACTTTTCGAATGGGGTAAACCGCATCGACACCTTAGAAAAATATCAGAACATTTACAATCACCACCTGATTCAACGACACACTTGAAAGTGTGGTACAAAAAAAGCCTGATTTATTTAACAAGCAAGTTTATGAACAATCGGGTCTCGATAATTACACATTAGCTGAGTTGACCGCGTTCAATTTGCACACCGACTTCGGCTGATTTTTTTACAGCAAAAGGCTTCCCTAATCTTACCTTTACCCAAGGTATACCTAACTTACGCATCAAACTGGCTGCGAGTTCTTCAGCTAAGTCCTCTACCAAATCGTAATGGCGCGATGCCACCAAAACACCTACTAGTTTGGCGACCGTTTTATAATTCAGGCAATCATCAATAGCATTAGCATTGCCTTTAGCAGGCACACTATTATCCCAAGCCATTTCCAGATCAATGCGCACTTTTTGCTGTATACACCTTTCCCAGTCGTAAATTCCTATACTGGCATCCAATACCAAACCACGTATATAGACAATATCCACTGCTTCACCTTTTCTTAATCAGAGCGCTTTATTGTAATACAAGCATTCTAAGAACCTGTTTAAAATCTTTATTGATGTTGTCTAATTCCACCTTGAAATACTGAAAGTACAGCTCACGCATGACTTGGTTTGGAATAACAAACACTTCACCGGACAAAGTTTTGCTTTGCAAAGACACGAAGCCCCTATAAGCCAGTAGACTAGACTAATAAAATCGTCTCGATCAAAGCCTTTGTCAAAATCAAACTTGCGCCGTTGGGTGGCGCGGATCTCACCGTTGTTAATGATTTCATCGAGTACTGCAAAATTAGTATCGCGTTCACCAATACTGAATAAGCCCATGATCTTGCCGTAATCGGAAGCAATATTTTCATCCAACATTTGCTCAGGATAAGTACATTCTTCACAATCAAAGTTCTTGAGAAAATACAACGCGCTTAATAGAGTGGCTGTAAAGCCTTAAACATAGCATTTTACGCGCTGTTCGTGCTAGGTTAATACCATGAGGGCATGAGAGGGCTATGTTTTATTCATCAACCATATTGACCATCAATTCGCGCTTGGCTGAGCATAGGTAAATAGATGGCAACAAATAAAATAAAAGCAGCTATCCATAATAATTGCGAGAGCATTACCCATGTCCAATGCGACGCTGGAAATAAAGCATCCACCAGAACTCGAATCACAGCACCTAGTAATAAGAGTAAGAACATCGGTGTCAGCAATGTAGGTGGCGCAAATACATTACGTCCAGTATGCCCTAAACTCACTCGTGCCATCATACCGGCAGTTATCATGCCCATGCCGCCATAAGCAAAAGCATGTAAAGCAAGCCAAGGCGATAGCCCTAAGAAAGGCGTGAGAGTTTTTAGTAAAAAGCCCAACACTAGCCAAGTGTAAGCCACATACAATACCCATAGTAAAGGTTTTTTCCAAATAGCTGGATGATACCAAGCCCAGAGTCGCCAGCTATGTAAAAGCACTTGTAGCGCAGCTAATACAGTCACTAGCCATAGAGCGCTTGGGTGTCCTGTGGCAATAAAGAATAACTCAGCTAGCAAAAAGAGCAGCAATAATACTAAGCTACCGTGATCTACCCAGACATGATTACGCGCTTGAAACGGTACGCCAATGCCACGCTCAATAAAAAACGGGATGATTCGCCGTCCTATCGTCAGGATCAAAGCAATAATCAAATAAAATCCCGCATAAATACCAAGTGACAAACCCAGCGGCCAGATACCTAACAATCCTAGATAAAACACGGTATTTGCCAAACATAATAAGGCTAGTTTGCTGATAATGCCGATTTGTGCCCATTGCTGTACTTTAATAATCGGCCAAACGACACTGAGCAGTAACAGCAACATAAAGCTCAAATCAATCAGAGCTAATAGGGCGAAAGGCAGTGTGGTAAAGGGGAGTAGGCGTGCTATCAGCCATAAACTTGCCAGCAATAAGAGTGGCCAGCCGTGTAAGGTTTGCACACCTGTCCAGTTGCGCACTGCTGTTAATAGAAAGCCTGCTACGACTGCGACAGTATAACCAAAAATCATTTCATGAGCATGCCAACTCATAGCTGGGTAGCGACCGGGTAAACCTTGCCAAGCCCATAAATAAAGCGCCATCCAAGCCATCATACCGAATAAGGCAAACAAACTTGCCAATAGGAAAAAAGGTCGAAAACCCAACTGCGACAAAGCCCAACGGCTGTTTGTCTTTGGAGAGGATTCAAGGCGTAATAAACTCATGGTAGGGCTTCCTTTAAGCCATCTGTAATAAACGGCGTAACTGTGTTTGTTGGTGTTTAGGTAGGATATCAGCAAGGCTATATTGATCCATTACTTGTAAAAAAGCCTGTAATGCTTGCGTCAAAACGGCTTTCAAATTGCACACAGGGTTAATCATACAGCGGTTGTCATCCCCCATACACTCCACTAAGGCCATGTCCGTTTCGGTCTCACGCAGCAATACACCTAGGTTGATGGCATCTGGTGTACAGCGTAGGCGTAATCCGCCTTGTTTGCCGCGTACACTATCCACGTAGCCCAGCCGACTTAATTGATGTACCACTTTCGTCAAATGATTATGTGAGATGCCATAAGCAACAGCAATTTGCTCGATAGTGACCCTATTTTCTGTTTGGGTGGCTAGGTAGATGAGTACTCTGAGTGAGTAATCACTGTAAGTGGTGATGCGCATAGCGGTTGGTGTCTATCCTAATTTTTGAAAATTCAAAAATAATATTAGGTTTTATAAATTAAAAACTTTTGACAAGGTATCTCTTTTCTTTAAGATGTATTTAATATACATTAATTAGTATTTGGTCGCTAGCGAATATAGCGTAAAGAGTCAGTAATGCGAGACAATCAACACTATGAAGCAGTGCAAGAGGGGTTGGGTATGTATTCGTTTACATTTGGAGAAAGTTTATATTCATGCTTAAGCGTTTGATTTTTATCACATTGGGTATGCTATTTTTTGGCTTAGGAGTTGCGGGCGTATTTCTTCCCGTATTACCTACCACCCCATTTATGTTATTGGCTTTATGGCTGTTTTCACGAAGCTCTAAACGTTTGCAACATTATCTTTGGCATCACCCGCGTTTTGGTGTGTTAGTGCGCAACTGGAAACAACATGGAATTGTGCCACGTAGAGCTAAAGTTTTGGCAATTAGTGTCATGTGCATAAGTGCTTTCAGTCTAGCATGGCTTAGTATGACTCCTTGGTGGGTTTTGACGCTGACTTACCTAATCATGGGTACTGCTGCTGTCTGGCTAGTGACCCGGCCGGAAAAGGCTGCTAAATTTGTTGAGAGTAATCATTATCATTTGAAGGAGTCTGTATTAGATTAGCTGCGGATTAGTGTGCTAGTCACCCTAGTTTTTGCTAGGGATCGTTATTTTCAGCTCTCCCTCAGCCATGCCATTTACTTAGCCACAGGGACTTTTGCTCATCGACGGCTACTCGTACACCTCAACCTATTGAAGGGGTGAGTTCCAGCGTACAAGTCATTAGTCAACAGGCTATAGAAAGCATGGGTGCTCAAACTTTAAAAGATATTTTTGATAATACGCCAGGCTTAACTTTGCAATACGGTACTTTTCCAGCAGCCAGCGCGGCTTCTAAAAGTTCGGTCAGCCTCAGAGGGTTAGGAGCGACAGGGACGCTTTGGCTAATAGATGGACGGCGTTTGGCGGGCGAGGTCAAAAATCCCTACGACATGGAGCGGATTCCAGCTTCCAGTATTGCGCGTATCGAAATTGTTAAAGGTCCCATGTCAGCTTTGTATGGTGCGGATGCGTTGGGCGGGGTCATTAATATTATTACTAAACAACCACAAAGTGGCGAATGGCGAGGTGAAGTTAGTCTCAGTCATGGTAGTAATACCCACGGGGAAGCGGACAGTGATAATGTCAGTGCCCATCTACGTGGTGGAAAGGGCAAGATACGTTATAGTCTGAATGTGTCGCGTTTACAGACCGATCCTTATAGTGAGCGTGAATATACCAATACACGAATTGGCCGAGGCCAAAATCCCATTGCTGCAATACCTACAACACCGGGTTTTCTTAATCCTAATCATCCTATCACTAAGGGTAATCCTTTTTATCTGCAAGCAGACGGTACAGTTAAGCCTAAACCACTTGATCCAAGCAGAGTAACAACAGATCGTGCAGCGGTACAGGCTTCGTTTGATCAATTCCGTGAACAGGTACAAGCCAATGTGCAAGAAAATTATCCAGTTGATGTAACTTATCGTGAAACTTCTATGCTCAAGTACTTTGCTGATTTTGGCTACCCTAACGAAGTTGCCTCATCAGCTAGTGGTATGAATGCCAATGTAAAAATCAAGGCTTTTGAAAGCACCGCTACTTGGTATAGCCCCGATGAGAAGCATCTTGTGACCGCAGGCGCTGAATGGCGCGATGAAGACCGTGAAGCAACTGTATTTACACAAACCAGTAAACTCAGTGCGCGTGGGGTTAATAGTAAGGCAGTGTATGCACAAGATGAGTGGCAAATTACGCCTAGCTTACGCCTGACCATCGGTGGGCGCTATGACCGATATACTCAAGACGCGTATGTAGATGCGAATGGTCAACACCGTGCTGAACAAAATAATAGTAAAACCACTGCGCGTATCGGTATTAATCAAGCGCTCGGTAAAGGTTTGAATTTACGTGCTAGTGCGGGACAGGGTTATCGTGTCCCTGATATTCGTGAGCTATACATCCAAAAACAGACACCTACAGGCGTACAGTTAGGTGCTTATACCACTGACCCTGCTCGTGGCAAAACACCTTATGACTTAAAGCCAGAAAGTACCAATGCCTATGAGCTTGGTTTAGGCGGGCAGAATGGTAAGCTTAAATATGATTTTGCAGTCTTCTTTAATGACATTACTAACCGTATTGAACAAATTCGGGAAGGCACAGGACAAACCAGTTACTTTACTTTCAAAAATATCAGCGAAGCCACCACTAAGGGTTTGGAAGCTCGCCTCGAATATGCCTTTAATGCCGATTGGCACGGTAAATTGAGTTGGTATGAGTTGGATACTGAAAATAAGGAAACAGCTAAGCCTTTAGAATATACACCAGAACGCACCCTCAATGCGAAGCTGGATTGGCAGGCAACGCCACGCTTGAATCTTGGCTTGAGTGCAGAATATTTGGGCAAACAATTCTATACCGAACAGGGGCATGGGCATTATACCGACAGCCAAGCTATGCTGCATTTCAATACACAGTATGCCTTGGATCAACAAGGTCGCTGGGAGGTGTTTGGCGGGGTACGCAATATAACGGATGAATCCGTGGAAAAGCGTCTAGGTTCTGATCCAGGGCGTATGGTTCATATGGGTGTGCGAGGGAGTTTCTAATGTATAAGTTAATGATTTTGTGGGTACTCGTTTTAAGTCTGTTTAGCCCAACGGGCGGCATGGCTGAAGAAAAGCTAGATAAACTGACACTAGCTGGCCCCTTTGCTTCAGTATCCAATCCATTGGTAAAAATGGTGAATAGCGGTGCACTGAACGATGTCGCTAAGCAGGTAGAGTTTTTGACTTGGCAAGATCCTGATCAAATGCGAGCACTTGCTTTAAATGGTGAGGTAGATTTTATTGCAGTACCGACTAATGCAGCCGCTAACCTATATAATAAAGGGGTCGATATTCGTTTGTTGAATGTATCCGTGTGGGGTGTTTTATGGATGGTCTCTCGTGACAACTCACTCAAGACATTGGCTGATTTCAAGGGTAAGGAAGTCATTATGCCATTTCGTGGCGATATGCCTGATATTATTTTTCAGTATTTAGCGGAGCAGGAAGGTCTGGATATTAAGCAAGACTTGAAACTGACCTATGTGGCTAATCCGCTAGATGCTATGCAAATGCTGATTATGCGGCGCGCTGAACATGCGTTATTGGCAGAACCTGCGGTTTCAATGGCTCTGCGTAAGACGCAATCTTTCCCCATCAGTATCGTCGCGCCAGATTTATATCGCAGTGTTGATTTGCAACAGGAGTGGGGGCGGGTGTTAAAACAGGAAGCACGTATTCCCCAAGCAGGTATGGCAGTCATTAATTCGCAGTTATCTGATAGGGTCATTCAACGTTTTATAGAGGAGTATGCCAAAGCTACTCAATGGGTGTTAGATAACCCTGAAGCAGCAGGAGATATGGTTGCTGAACGGATTAGCTTATTAATTCCTGAAGCAGTGGCAGATTCGATCAAAACGGCTCAATTTAAAACGGTTACAGCGCCAGAAGCTCGTCCTGAACTAGAACAGTTTTTTCAGATGTTGTTGGATAATATGCCCGCTGTAATGGGGGGTAAATTACCTGACGACGGCTTTTATTACCCTTGAAGATAATGCTGAAGTTATTGGCTGAGTTCCCACGCTATCTTTGGAGTGGTTGGGGGGCTTTGGCCAGTATCTTATTATTAATCGCTTTGTGGGAGTGGGGCTATCAACACTATGGCGCTTTAGTGTTGCCTGCGCCTGTGCAAACTTTTACGAGTTTGTGGCATCTGTTACAAGACCCGGAGATGCAGGCCAATGTATGGATTACCTTAAAACGGGCACTGTGGGGCTTTGTGCTATCAGTGGGGTTGGGTACGGCTTTAGGCTTATTGGCAGGACAGTTTATTACCGCTGCATTGATGAGCCGTCCACTGATGACCATTTTGATGGGCATGCCGCCGATTGCCTGGATTGTATTAGCCATGATTTGGTTTGGTATGAGCGATCAGACCGTTATTTTTACCGTCGTTGTTGCTGCTTTTCCTATAGTGTTTCTTGGGGCATTACAAGGTACACGTACCTTGGAAAATGATCTCAAAATTATGAGTGAGAGTTTTCAAACACCTGCCTGGATGCAGTTTACGGATGTTTTATTACCGCATGTATTTTCTTATGTATTTCCCGCTTGGATCGCTGCCTTGGGCATGAGCTGGAAAATTGTGGTGATGGCCGAGTTATTGTCAACACCTGACGGTATTGGCGCTGCTTTGGCGGTAGCTCGTAGTCAATTGGATACAGCCTCAGCCTTAGCGCTTGTGGTTATGATGGTCGGTTTATTGCTATTGGTGGAATACCTGTTGATGGAACCGATTAAGCGTGAAGTAGAGCAATGGCGCAGCTAGGCTATTTAGAAGTCGACAGGCTGAGCCATAGTTTTGGACCCACCGAAATTTTGTGCCAGATTGATTTTAGGCTTGACGCAGGTGAGGTCGTTGCGCTGGTTGGCCCTAGCGGTGGTGGTAAGACCACTTTATTGCATATATGTGCTGGTTTATTAGAAGTGACACAAGGCAAAGTGATAAATACTTTCGCTAGTTTTGCCTGTGCTTTTCAGGATGCACGTTTATTGCCTTGGCAAACGGCTTTGAATAATGTGGCATTTGGCCTAAAAGCACGTGGTATTCCCAAAGCACAACGTCAACAACAAGCCCAAGCCATTGCTGAGCGTTTCGGGTTGGATACAGCTGATTTAGCGAAATATCCCAAGGATTTAAGTGGTGGTATGCGCCAGCGAGTTGCTTTTGCACGTGCTTTGGTTATTCAACCCGCTTTATTATTTTTAGATGAGCCTTTTTCCGCCTTGGATATTGGCTTAAAGCAAGAACTCCAAAGTATTTTGATAGATTGGGTTGAGCAGCAAAATAGTGGTGTTTTATTCATTACCCACGATTTAATGGAGGCTGTGCGCTTAAGTCATCGTATTTTATTACTAGACAGTAAACCTGGTCGCATAGTGGCGCAATTTGCAATTGACTTACCTCTCCAACAACGTAGCGATACGTTTGTTTATCAAAAAACGGCAACACTGTTGGCTGAGCCTCTAGTGATGCAAACCTTTGAGTTACAGTTGGGAGCTAGGCATGGCTGAAGTCAGTACGGTTACTAAAACGAGTCATTATGGCAATTACCCAACAGGTACTTACCCAATATTGCTGGCTTATGGTTTTCGGCCATTTTTTCTTTTATTACCGCTGTATCTAATCCTTTCTATCGTGTTGTGGGGGCTGCTATGGGGTGGTGTATTACCGCTTCAACTGACTCAAAACCCGATGGATTGGCATCAGTATGAAATGCTGTTTGGTCTGGCAGGTGCTGGGATTGCAGGTTTTTTACTAACGGCTATTCCTGAGTTTTTTGAGCAACATGCGCCACTGGTGGGTAAGCCTTTATTGGCATTGGTTTTATTATGGTTGGCCGGACGCATTAGTTTTTGGTTGATTGATTTTACTGGCATTTATCTGACAGCTTTACTCAATGTGGGTTTTTATGTTGTGATGATCGCTTTGGTGGCTAAACCTATCCTAACAGATCCCTTACGTCGTCAATGGGGTCTGCTGGCGGCTTTAAGCTTGTTGGTAGGCTTGCAGGTTTGGTTTTTTGCAGCAAGATTGGGCTGGCTTGAGACCGCCACCTTGAGTATTCTGCAATTCTCTATTCATGCTTTTATGATTCTGGTGCTGTTAGTCTTGCGTCGTGTTGGAACGGCTGCCTTGAGTGAGCAACTAGAGCATAAAGGTATTGATGCGGTCTTTCTGGCACGACCACCACGTTATAATTTCGCCATTTTTATTATTGCCCTTTATGGGGTGGTAGAGTATATCGCACCTCAACATCCCAGCCTGGCTTGGCTGGCATTGGCAGCAGCAGCGGCTGTGCTCAACTTATTGAATGATTATTTTGAAAAAGAAGTTCCAGTACTTTGCTTATATCCTGCTTGGTTATTGTGGCTAACCATTATCTTAATGGCTCTTGGTTATGGCTTGTTAGGTATGGACCATCTTAATAAAGCTGGAGATGCACTCAATCATTTTCGTCACGTTTTAACGAGCGGTGCTTTAGGTTTGGCTTATTTGGCAATTATGTCCATTGTAGCGGTCGTACATACAGGCAGGGATTTACAGCCTAATTACGGTGTACTACTAGCTGCAATAATACTCATCACGGCTACGGCCTTGCGTAGTTTTATTCCTTTTTATCCCACTTGGATACAAGCAGCCTATTTAGGGTCAGCCTTGTTATGGGCAAGTGCCTTTGCGATTTATCTATGGCAGTTTGCTGCATTCTTATGGCATCGGCGGGTAGATGGTTTGTCGGGATAGTATTGTGGGTTATCGCTGTATAGCACCAGTGAATCCAACTCTTATATGTCCAGCAGAAAGCAATGGCTATCGGAGTCATCATCTTTTTGATGCAATCGTAGTGTTTAGCAAATAGACTACTAGCAATAAATAAGCAAATGTTGGTACTGCGCAGAGAGCAAAAGCTGGTTTAATGCCCACCCAATCTGCTAGATGCCCTATGGATAAGGCGGCACCATTCGCTCCGATTGCAGTGGCAATGGAGGCTAAAGCAGATAAGCGCGGCGCTTGTTTGGAACGAACTTCAACCATGCGACCCAGCAGAATCGGAAACGCAACCGATATTCCCACACCCACACAAAAACTGCATAGCCAAAACACAGGTATGAGCCGCACAACCCAGTCTGTCCAACCTAATAAGTTCTGAGCTAATACTGACGATACGCACAGAATGGCTAAAGCACGTAGCTTTTGTTTGGATGACCAGCGACTGTGAATAAAAGCATGCCAGAAACGCCCAGATAGCATGCCCAGCATTAGAATAAACACGCTGATGTGTGCGGCTGACTCATCCAAAGCCAAACCTTTATGCACATAGCTGGTTAGCCAGAATGATTGCCCCCATTCGACAAATCCAACGCATAAGCAAGCTAGCAAGGCTAAGGCAATACTAGGTTGGCGTATGACTTCAAGGTAGTCGCTCATGCTTATCGCTTCAGTGCTGTCATCTATATAACTATCTGATTTAGCAGCCTGATAAATCTGTTTGGGTAAGAAAGCCAGCAATAATAAAAACACTAAGATCATGCTAAGGCTATAAGGTGTTTGCCAATTTACTTGCCATTGATAACTGAGGTTAGCCCACAATGGACCTAGTAAAGCACCTGAACTAAAGCCCACATCTGCCAGACTCAAGTAGCGGCTGCGGTATTCCTCATCATGACTGATGTGTGCCAACAAGGTATGCCCAATCGTAAAAAAAGCAGCACTAAGCATACCCATGCCTGTAAAAGCAATGAGTAGTAATACATAAAGAGAAGTGCTAACCAATAAACTTAAGAAAAACAGCATCAAGCTACCGTAAAAAATCAACAAGTTGCGCTGCTCAAAACGCTTGGCAATATCACCACCTAATAAACCACCAATCAGTGCGCCTAAGGTCATAAGACTCATAATCAAGCCAACTTGGTTATAGTCTAAGGCTAACTGCGCTTGCAGGTGTGGTGTTACGATACCCAATAGATTTTCGTATAAGCCAATTACAAAAGAGGCGTATAAGACAATCCACGCCAGTATAGGCATGCTACGTATAAATGTTCGATTATTCACAATAGCGAGTGCTCAATATAAAAAGTGGACATAGTGTCTGCTAGGCAGCAAGATAAATAAAACGAATCTTTCCAATTTTTAAAATTGAGCAGTTTTATGTTTAAGCCATTACCTGCGCATCTATGGACGCACTTACCGTATTTTTCTGCGGTGGCTCGTTTAGGTAGTTTTACCTTAGCCGCAGAGCAATTGCATATCACACAATCTGCGGTCAGCTATCAGGTCAAACAATTAGAAGATAAGCTGGATGTATTATTACTGGTAAGGCGATCAGGCAGCCGTTTACACCTCACACCAGCAGGCCAACAATTAGCAGGGGTTTACCAATATTGCGAAGTGCAGTTACAACAAGTGATGGCAGAGCTAAAAGCGGACTCGCCCAGTGGGCAAATTCGCCTAACGGCTCCAGTTGATTTTGCGAGCTTTATTTTGCCTGCTGTATTGGCGTATTTGCGTCAGGTTGTACCTGATTTAAAAGTACTTTTACACGTCAGTGATGAATTAGTGGATGTGGCAGAAGAGAGGTTTGATTTTGCAATTCGTAGTACGCCAACAGGGCAGCATTTACAACATGATTTGCTTGGCAAAGCACGAAAATCTGTGGTAGCTAGTGCTGCATATCTAGCTGCTTATGGTGTACCTGAAAACTTGACGGACTTAGCCCAGCATATTTTATTAATCCGTAGCGAGCAGCTAACAATGAGCTGGAATCAATTGTCAGCCGAAGCTCAATTGGTTTTACCCAGCACTTGGCAAAACCAAGTTTTGGGAAATAGTTTTGCTTTGGAGCAGGGTGCAAAAGCTGGCTTAGGATTGGCTTTGCTGGTTGACTTTGTTGTAGTGGGGGCGGTACAGCGAGGTGAATTACAGACAGTGTTGCAAGCTTGGACAGCACCATTACATACGGATTTTTACCTAAGTTATGTGCCTGCACCACAATTGCAAGTTGTGCATAAGTTATTGCTAAAAGCCTTGCAAACAGTACTACAAGTACAATTCAGTACAGCATTTGTTATGAATTAGTCTTGGTGCTGAACTAAATCCAGCACCGTAATATTGACTAGTAATGATTAGTGGTTTCAGGTTTTTTTCTGAAGCTTACTGGCTAACTGTCGACCGCGAGCAAAATCAGCTTTGCCACTGCCGAGTTTGGGGACTTCATCGACGGCATAAATTTGCTGAGGTAGCATGAGCGGGTTGATGTCACTTGCCAATAATTTTTTGCGTAATATTTGTGGATCTTCTTCGCCACCGAGTAATAAAACAATCTTTTCACCTTTTTTAGCATCGGGTAGGTTAACCGCCATAATATCCAACTCGGTATACGCGACGACTTGACGAATACTGTGTTCAACAGCGGTCAGACTGATCATTTCGCCACCGATTTTGGCAAAACGTGAGTAACGATCCACGATAGTCAAAAAGCCGTCTTCATCCAAATGACCTTTATCGCCTGATTTATACCAGCGATAACCGTCTAGCTCGATTATTGCTTGAGCTGTTTTTTCAGGATTATGTAGGTAAGCCTTCATGATTTGTGGGCCACCGATCAGAATCAGACCATTTTCACCTAGCTTTTGTTCTTGTAGCGTTTCTGGATCAACAATGCGGAAGCTCGTACCCGGTAAGGGCATGCCGACTGTGCCTTCTTTGCTACCTGGGTAAACACGTCCAGTCATAGGGTCTATCTGATCGGGAATATTAACACTCGCAACGGGTGAAGTTTCTGTTGTGCCATAACCTTCTAGGATAGGTTTATTGAAACGTTGAGTGAACAATTGTCTCACATCTAGGCTTAGCTTTTCAGCGCCAGCGACTACATAACGCAAACTTTGTAGCATCATAGGGTGAATACGTTGATTGCGGGCATAAAAGCGGAAGAAAGTGGCAGTACCAAATAAAATAGTCGCATCGTAACGCGCAATGCCTTTGGCAATGGTCAAACTATCGGTAGGGTCAGGATGACAGACAAGAGGAATGCCTTCTGAAAGGGGCAGAAAAATACCTGTTAGCAAGCCAAAGGCGTGAAAAGCAGGCAGCGTTCCCATGAGTACATCATTCTCACGGATATTGAGCATATCGGCGACTTGCCGTGCATTACTGGCAAGGTTGCGATGAGTTAATTCCACACCTTTAGGCGCGCCTTCACTGCCGCTGGAAAACAGAATGGCGGCTGTATCATCCAATTTTACACGCTTGATATATAAAGCTTGTAAGAGTGAAGTGGGCAATAGGATAACGCTTAACAAGCTGATTAATAAGCGACTTTTAGGAATGTTTTCTTTAATGTCTTCCATAAAAATGAGCGGTGTATCAGGCAAGATAGCTTTAATGTCTATGCCGCGTTCCAACAGTTTTTGCAAGAATTTTTTGGAAGTATAAAGGTGAGGAATCTCAGCCTGTGCAATGGCACTGCGGAGAGCATCGCTGCTGGCTGTATAATTGAGGTTAACCACTGTTTTGCCTAAAGTCATAACCGCCATATTAGCAATAGCACTTGCGATACTGGTCGGTAGGAGTAAGCCGATATTTTGTTCAGGACTACGCTGTTTAATCATGGCTGCAAAACTGAAGACAGCAATCATAAAACGGTGATTACTGATCGGTTCACCCAGCACATCTGTTGCGGCCATACGAAAACTGAGGCGACGTGCACAACGTAGCCAGTTAATCGGTATTGGATCAATGAGATAGGAGTATTCTCGCCAAGAATTGAAAGACAGTTCAAAGACTTTGTGCTTAATCTGCCAAGCTTCCGCTGTATCCGGCATCGCTTTGCCAAAAGAGACGATAATATCGCGTTTGAATCCAGATTGACGGGTTTCACGCAAAAAGCCACTAGAGCGCGAAAAGCGACTACCCCATAGACCGTAGAGGTAGAAAGGGATAATCGTCGCGCCTGTGCCTTTTGCTGCTTTTTCAAAGCCACGTTTGAATTCTGTCAACTGGCCGGTGCGACTGAGCGTACCTTCCGGGAATAAACAAACAACTTCGCCTGCTTGTAATGATTTACGTACTTCATTAATAGCGAACTCACTCGCACCACTTTGAATGGGAATTGCGCCAAATAGTTTTAATACACCTTTTAAATACCAGCGTTCGTAATAACCTTTTTCCATGACAAAGCGAATTTGACGTGGACTGGCCATTTGTACGAGCGCCCAGTCGATCCAGCTAATATGATTGCCTAGCAGCAAAACGCCACCCGTTGTAGGTAGATTTTCAAACCCTAATACTTTTAAGCGATAACGCGCATGAAACAAGCGGCTGATCACAAAGCGCAGCAAGGATTGTGGCATTTGAGAAACCGTATAAATAGCTCCGCCGATGACCACGAGTGATAGGAAGGTAAATAAGTGCAAACTGCTAATGCCATACCAAGCCAGTACAATGGTTAAACCCAAAAAAACCAGCATCATTAAGTTATCGATTAAATTAAAACAGGCTAATACCCGACCTAATTGATTTTTGGGGGCATGGTATTGCATGAGTGCGTTTAGTGGCACAATAAACAAGCCGCCCATAATGCCCAGCATTAAAAAGTTAGCAGCTTGCAACAGTGTAGAATGCAGTGAAGTCAGCATGCTGACTGTGATCATAATACCGATTGCGCCAATCGGTATAAGTCCAGTTTCAATATGGTAGCGAGACAAACGACCTGCGAGTAGTGAACCTAGCATAATCCCTATGCCTGCACAGGCCATGAGACCTTGTACCAGCGCTGTATTGTTTAGGTTCAAATGTTCTTTGCTGAAAGCCGGGTAAGTGGCTAGTACGACTTGTGAGATTGACCAAAAGACCGACAGCGCCATAATGGATAGCCAAATGATTTTATGATTTTTGACCACTTTGATATTATCGAGGCCGGTGCGACCTTTCAGATAGTTTGCCCAATCAAAACGCATTTCAAGGTCGGTATCGCGGGTATGGGGTAAACGATAAGCACTCCATAATTCAGTCGCGGTCAGAATCACAAGCGCCCAACCTAGCGGAGCAATCAATTGCATGATTTCATGCTTAGAAGTGAAACTTTGTTGGCTTAAGCTGATTTCAAATAAAACGGAGAAAAAGAAAGTACCCAATAAAATGGCAATCATGACGGTAGACTGCGCTAGTGCATTACCTTGAGCTAGGCGCGTTTCGCCAATCAGTTCGCGGATGTAACCGAGCTTGGCGGGGGAGTAAAAAGCGCTTTGCAAAGCCAGCAGAAAAGTCATGCTAAAACCAAACCAGAACCAGCCCATGTAGTAGCTTAGGGTAATCAATAAGGTTAAAGCTAAGGCTGCCCAAGCGCTGTAACGCATAATGCGTACTTTGGGGAATTTATCTGCCAGAAAACCGGTAGGGGTAAACATCATAATAAAGGGCAGCAGAATCAGCGCATTAACAATGGCGGTCAGGATGATTTGTGTTTTACCGTCATAAATTTTGAAGATGGTATTCTGAATAATAATCTTGTGACCTAAGTCCACAAAGGCATTTAAAAATGCCATAGTGATGAAGGCTATAAAACCCTTTGTGCGTAACACGTCCCACATAGGGTGTCTCCTTTTAGTACGGTGATGGTTGATAAAGGTAAAGTACGTTTTTTTTGCGGTACTGCCAATGGTTTAAATACAAGGTAGCATAATGCAATACTTTTAGGTGCTGGGTGGTGTTGACTTATTTGGCAGGTTCTTTACGGATTAAGGTAACACTTGTTTTGGAAAACAGTTACACCAGTTGCTAATGATCTGCATTTTGGGCATGTGAGCTTCTCCTCCGATCGTCGTGGACGAGTAGTTTAACCGAGACTGCTAGCTTAATAAAAATAGCAGCATAAACTTGCTCTTAGTATGCTTATAGACCCCATTACCTGATTGCACTACCATGTTTGCCTTTCTTTTATTTCCAGATCAAAGGCAAAACCCATGTTTGAGCGTATTCGGGAAGATGTGAACTGCATATTCGAACGCGATCCGGCTGCTAGGAATGTGTTTGAAATTCTGACTACTTATCCGGGTGTGCATGCCATCCTGTTTCACCGTATGAATCATTGGTTATGGCTTAAAGGTTTGAAGTGGTTAGCACGCTTTCTCTCCAATATTCCCCGCTGGTATACCGGCATTGAAATTCACCCGGGTGCAAGCATTGGGCGACGTTTCTTTATTGATCATGGTATGGGTGTGGTGATTGGCGCGACGACGGAGATTGGCGATGATTGTACTTTATATCAAGGCGTAACCTTGGGTGGAACGAGTTGGCAGCAAGGCAAGCGCCACCCTACTTTGAAAAATAATGTTGTCGTAGGTGCAGGCGCAAAAGTATTAGGGCCTATAACATTGCATGATGGTGCGCGGGTCGGTTCTAATGCGGTGGTGGTCAAAGATGTACCAGAGCATATGACGGTAGTAGGGATTCCGGGTAAGCAGGTTACTGCACGTAAGGCTGATGAAAAACGCCGTGAACAATTAGCCGAAAAAATGGGGTTTGATGCCTATGGTGCAACCCGCGATATGCCTGATCCAGTCGCTAATGCGGTTAATCACATGTTGGATCATATCCACTTAATGGAAGCGCGTATGGATACTTTGTGTCAAGAGATACGATGTTTGGGGGGTAAAATAGAAATGGAACCTCTACCTGAATTGAAGACAGAGTGTTTTGGCCAGCCAAACAGCGCTGACTAAAAAAGAATGTATTCGTTCAAAGTCAATCTGTAATATTTTAATTAAAAAAACAGATAGTTAGCAGGTTTGATTGAAGGCAGCCACACCTGAAATCAAGATATACTAAAGGAGGTTTAAATATTAAACCTCCTCCTCTTCTTCTTCCATTTTAGGTTCCAAGGATAACTCAGGCATTGGTGGTGCCAGTGTTGAAAGTTCGGGATCAGCTTTAGCTGCTCCTGGTGCACGTCCTGCACTAAGGTTAATTTTTAACTTTAGGTTATTGGGAGAGTCCGCATTACGCAGAGCTTCTACTAAAGAAATCTTTTTATTCATATAGAGCTGATACAGATGACTGTCAAAAGTCTGCATGCCTTGCTCTTCGGATTTTTCCATAATCTCTTTAATCCCACCGATATCCCCTTTATGAATCAAATCACGAATCATGGGTGTACCCAATAGAATTTCAATGGCAGCAACCCGTTTGCCATCAATCGTGGGAATAAGTCGTTGTGACACAAAAGCTTGCAGATTGAGAGACAAATCCATTAACAGTTGATGACGCCGCTCTTCCGGGAAGAAATTAATAATCCGATCCAATGCTTGGTTTGCGTTATTGGCATGTAAAGTAGACAGACACAAGTGACCTGTTTCCGCAAATGCCAGTGCATGCTCCATCGTGTCTTGCGAGCGAATTTCACCGATTAAGATAACATCAGGTGCTTGGCGCAGCGTGTTTTTTAGTGCATCCTCATAACTGTCGGTATCCACCCCAACTTCACGCTGGTTAACAATACACTTTCTGTGTGGGTGAACGTATTCAATGGGGTCTTCGATAGTAATAATATGACCATCTGCATTACGATTGCGGTAATCAATCAGTGCTGCCAATGAGGTTGATTTACCCGAACCCGTACCACCAACAAACAAGATTAAACCCCGTTTAGCCATGATGGTATCTTTGAGTACCTTGGGTAAACCCAATTTATCAACATCAGGAATTTCGGTTTTGATATTGCGAATGACCATCGCAATTTTATTGCGCTGTTTAAAAATATTAACCCGGAAACGGCCAATACCTTCCTCACTAATTGCGAGGTTCATTTCTGGTTTGGTTTCAAACTGACGTTGTTGCTCTTCATCCATCAGTGAGTAGGCCATTTCGTGTAATGTTTCAGGGGTCAAACGCTCACGTGCCAGTGGTTTGAGCGAGCCTTGGAATTTGGCAGCGGGAGGCGCATCAACGGTCAGGTATAAGTCAGAACCATCTTTGCCTGCCAGAATACGCAGGTAGTTTTTGATACTCATCGTAGTAATATCCTGATTATTTTTGTCATTATGAGTGGTGCAGACTGCCGATTATAACAGCAAAAACAAGACTGTTAAGTTCAGTTCGTCAGGATATCCATACTTTCAATTAAGCTCCTTCTGAAATAGAGGCCGCCATGAAAAAAACCAGCCGAATGAATCTGTTACTCCTATTATTTGTTACATTAAGTTTATTGATGCTACCTGTTTGGGCGGCTGACAACGCCCTAGAGCGCCCCAAAATCGGTCTCGTACTGGGTGGTGGTGGCGCAGCGGGAGTCGCTCATGTCGGTGTTATCAAAGTGCTGGAAGCGCAAGGCGTGCCCATTGACATGATTGCAGGCACGAGCATGGGAGCCATTGTAGGTAGTCTCTATGCCGCAGGTTACAGTACGACCGAAATGGAAGAGATCGTCAAAACTCTCGATTGGAAAGGCATGTTTCGTGACGGCTCTGCGCGAACGGAACAAAGCTTCCAGCAAAAACGTGAAAATGATGGTTTTTTTAATACCTTTGAAGTCGGTGTGGAAGGCCGTGGTATCAAGCTGCCGGAAGGCTTGATTAGTGGTCAGAGTTTAATTTTTGAGCTGCGACGCTTGCTCAGTCCAGTGGCCGAAGTGCGCAATTTTGACCGTTTGCCAATTCCTTTTCGTGCAGTAGCGACCGATATTGAAACGGGTGCAGCGGTTGTGCTGGATAGGGGCAATCTGGCAACAGCCGTGCGAGCGAGTATGTCTATTCCCGGTTTGTTTGCTCCAGTTACCATCGACAATCGCTTACTGGTAGATGGTTTTGTCTCGAACAATGTACCCGTCGAAGTCGCTCGTTCAATGGGTGCAGACATTGTGATTGTGGTCAGCATTCCCTATTATTTTGAAAAACGTAATAAATTGAATTCAGCCCTCGCCGTGAGCGTGCAAGCCATGCGGTTTTTGACTGCCAAAAATAGCTTACCGCAATTGCAAGGTTTACGTGCACCGAATGTTGTCATAGAACCTGATGTTAAAGATATTGGCTCACTGGATTTTGACCGTGTCAAAGATACGATTCCCATTGGCGAAGCCGCTGCAAGGCAACACTTGGCTGCTTTAAACAAGCTGGCACGCTTAGCCGGAGCACAACAGCCCGCACGTTTGCGGGGCAAAGCCGCCCGTATGGCTCGTCTCAAGAATATTCGTGGCAAGATTAGTCGCCTTATCTTGGAAAATGACAGTAATTTAGAAAATGAGGTTATTTTAAGTCGCTTGGGCTTTAAAGAAGGGGATACGCTTGATTTGGTCGCCTTACAGCGTAGTCTGGATAATGTTTATAGTTTAGGCTATTTTGATTTGGTGGATTATGAACTGAATCCTGATGGACAAGGTGCTTATACACTGAAAATTATGGCACGCAATCGTTCTACTGGTGATAATCGTTTACGTTTTGGTTTCTCTGTCAAAGATGACCTAAATGGCGATACGCGCTACCAATTAGGTACTAAATATATCCGCAAAGGGGTGACCCAAAACGCTGGGGAATGGCGTAATAGTTTAGTGCTGGGAGATAATGTTTATTTTGGCACCGAGCTATATCAGCCCATTGGTAGTGATTTGCGTCATTTTGTTAATGCGCGTGCTTGGCATGAGCGCAGGGATGTCATTGAATATGACGGCGACCAACGTAATGCTGAAGTACGTCTGGCTGATACAGGTGTACAAGTCGACTGGGGACGGGATATTCAGCAGAATGGTGAATGGCGCACCGGCTTATTTTACCGTTTTCTCAAACCCGATACTAAAACCGGGCAATTATCTAATGTACCTGAGGAACCGTTTGAGCTGACAGGTTTACAACTCACTTACAACCTAGATACCCTAGACGATGTGGACTTTCCGGGACAAGGTAGTTGGTTGAAGGCCAGTTATACCAAAGGCTTTGAAATTTTGGGAGCTGATTTGGATTTTCAACGCTTCAAAATTGAAGGCGGCAAAGCTTGGCTTAAAGATAAACATCGTGTATTGGCACGCGCTGAACTCGGTAGCACGTTTAGCAATCGTGCTTTCGGTCTCGAACAGTTTACTTTAGGTGGACACGGGCGCATGTCAGGCTTGGCAGAGAATCAACTACGTGGCAATCATCTGCTCATGGCAGGCGGAACCTATTTATATGAGCTGACCCAACTGCCCGGATCAGCCAAAGCCTACGCCGGTGCTTCCCTAGAAGTGGGCAATACTTGGCAAAAAGCAAAAGCCATTAGTTGGGGGGAATTATTATGGGGTAGTAGTCTATTTGTCGGGATTGATAGTCGTATTGGTCCCGCCTTTATTGGGATAGGCAAAACGGAAGGCCATCAAGCAAGCTTTTTTATGCAAATTGGGCGAGATTTTTAAGGACAAAACAAAGCATGCGTTTGGATCATTATCTGAGTCAGGCCACAGGCTTATCACGCAAAGAAGCACAAAAACTGATTCGTGCGGCACGCATAAATGTCAATGGTAAACGTATTGTTAAACCTGCTATACACATTGATCCTGCACTTGAAATCACACTGGACAATGCAGTCATTCAACTACCTGGCAAGTTGTATATCATGCTGCATAAACCCGCAGGCTACCTCAGTGCGACCGAAGATGCGCATCAACCGATTGTTATGGATTTAATTGATCATCCACACGTATCCACACTACACATTGTTGGACGGCTGGACAAAGACACAACAGGCTTATTGCTGCTTAGCAATGATGGTGATTGGTCACATCGTATTAGTGCTCCCCGCCACCAAGTCGACAAGGTGTATCTGGCAGATTTAGCAGAACCTTTAAGCGCAGAGGCCGCACAGCAACTACAACAAGGTGTACTGCTTCACGGTGAAAAGCAAGCAGTAAAAGCTGTCAGACTGGAGATCCTCGCTAAGCAACAGGTGCGAATTGGCATACGCGAAGGCAAATACCATCAAATCAAACGCATGTTTGCCGCTGTGGGTAATCATGTTAATGCCCTACACCGCGAAAGCATTGGACATCTGCATTTAGACCCTGCACTAGAAGTTGGTGAATGGCGTGAGCTGAGTGTGCAGGAGGTGGAGCAAGCTTTTGTCAGCTAGGATTAATTAGGGAAGCATTCTCATAATTTATGATTATTTTTACTTATATGCCATAATTAAAAATTAACTTCAATAGTAAGAAAATACTTTAAAATAAAATCATACAAATAAATTATGGTTTAGCATTTTAATGTCTATAAGCTACAGAAAAGATATAGATGGCTTAAGAGGTCTATCTATTTTACTGGTAATACTATTTCACGCAAAAATATCAGGTTTTTCTAATGGCTTTATAGGTGTAGATATTTTTTTCGTAATTTCTGGTTTTCTAATTACTTCTATAATTTTAAAAGACTTAAATAATAGTCAGTTTAGTTTAAAAAATTTTTACTTTCGAAGAGCGAAAAGAATACTTCCAGTTCTTTTGCTTATCTTGCTAGCAGCATCTGTTTTAGCTTTTTTGTATATGTTGCCTAATGATTTTACACACTTTGCCAAGTGGTTACTAGCTAGTTTAGTAATGTTACCTAATATAGCAGCTTGGCATGTCATGGGAAACTACTTTTCACCTGCTGCTGATAGTCTACCTCTTCTACATTTGTGGTCTTTGGGTATAGAAGAGCAGTTCTATTTAATTTCCCCTATCTTCCTAATAATTTTAGTTAAATATTCTTCAAATCAAAAATCTTTATTGTTTTTTATTTTTCTTATTTCTTTATTTTCTTGGTTATTAGCATTATGGGGAGCCATAAATTATCCAAGAGCGGCTTTTTATCTACTACCAGCTAGATCTTGGGAGCTACTACTTGGTAGCCTTGTGGCCATAATTCATACTAATGGACGAAATAATAGCTTTAAATTTATGAATTATTGGCTATTACCTTTGGGGGCGCTATTGTGTTTAGTACCTAGTAATAAACTGCCAATATATATTTTTTTAGAGCAAAATTTAGCCTGCTTATTCGCAGCAATAATTGTTCTAGCAGGTAAAGAATCTTTGAAAGTAAATCAAATTTTAGGCAGTCGTTTTTTGGTTTTTATTGGGTTAATATCATATTCTCTTTATTTATGGCACTGGCTTTTACTCAGCTTTTTGAGCTATCAAGAGGCAGGAATTTCAACAGGCTTTATTTCGAAATTCATCTTAATTTTGCTAAGTTTTTTGCTAGCTTTTTTATCGTGGAAGTATGTGGAGTACCCTACACGAAAGCTAGTTTTTTTAGTTTGGAAGAAGTGGTTTTTATTTATTATAGCAATACTCCTAAGTTTACTAGTCTATGTTTCAATAATTATTTCTACTAGTGGCATACCTAGTAGATTTACTGATCAACAACTTGCATATGCAAATGCTGCTACAGATGTAAACCCTTTAAGGAAACTATGTCATTACGGAAAATATACTGAAAAAACAGAACCAAATTTAAAGCAGTGCTTAATTGGAAGTAAAATACTCGGTAATGATAAAGTAGACTTTTTGATTTGGGGCGATAGTCATGCCGATGCTTTGACTCCAGCGTTAGCAAAGCTAGGTGAGAGCTACAAACTCCAAGGGTTACAAGTTAGCTATTCAGGTGGCTCTGCTCTAGTTAATGTAAAGAATTTAAAATGGACAGATAAAAATTTAAAAAACTATAAAAATTATATTAGAAATACTTTAAATTTTATAAAAGAAGAAGAGATAAAAAATGTATTTATTATGAATAGATACATAGCTTGGTTTCTAGGTCCTAGTCCATATGAACTATCACAAGGAAGTGTTCTAACAGAAATATTGTATAACAATGGTAATTATAAAACTAACAAGCGTGATGAAGTCTTGCGATTAGGATTAAACGACTTAATAAAAATACTAACGTCTTATGATGTAAACGTTTGGTTAATTAAGCCTATTCCAGAGGTAGACAGAAACTCTCCAGTCTGGCTTTCTAGGAATATTACTGATCAAACTGATATTTGGGTTACATCGTATCCAGAGCGGCGCAGAGCATTGGATAATATGTTTGTAGGCTTAAAAAATAAATATAAAAATAGATTAGAAATACTAAACCCAGAAAAATATTTATGTAGAGATATAGATCAAAAGTGTATTATTGCTAGTACAGGACATTCTTTATATTGTGATGATGACCATCTTTCTAATTACGGGGCTTTATATTTAATAGAAATGCTACGTCCTGCTTTTGAAAAAATGGATCAAGATAAAGCATCTGTATTTAAATAATTTTTGTAACCAGCAGTTTATGAATACAACCTAAAATTTATAAACTATTGTACTGCAAAGATTTTTAAATAAATAATCAGAAAGCCCTTATAAAAATATACCCATACTTTATAAAGCATATTTCTTATCATAGGGCTCGTTAGTTTTGACGATTAAAAATATTAGAGTTTTATCCCAAATACTCTAACTAAAACTACCATCGAGCAGCCTTAAATTATTGTCAGCCTAAACTGTATAATTGCATCCAATCCAAACTTATGCGAAAGCCATCGTGACACTATAAGTAAATCGTATGCTTTTTGGGAATATCTGCATACATACCAGCCAATGCTGCTTGATCCATCCAAGTTTGCATAGGGGTAGTTTCTGCTAGACTGACGATATTATCGATCTTTCAGATACTAAACTCGGCTATGCAACAACATGTTTTACTCCCAAAGTATATTGCACTGAATTCAAATAGCCAAGGAATGCACCAAAGATAATGAATGAGATAACGATATAAAATATAGTAATCGGATTACTTAGTACAGTTTTTGTATTCTACCATTGTTGCTTTAGAGAAAAAGGTGTACATTTTCAAGATCAATTCACTAGGAATATACTTAATGCGCTTCATCCCAATTATTCCCCACACCCAACTCAATTAATAAAGGCACATGTAAAGCTGCTGCTCCAGTCATCAGCTCAGTGACTTTGTTTTTAACACGCTCTAGCTCAGTATCAGGTACTTCAAACACCAATTCATCGTGTACCTGCATAATCATGCGTGTTGCTAATTGTTCCGCTTGTAGCCAACGATCCACCGCAATCATTGCCATTTTTATAATATCTGCGGCTGTGCCCTGCATGGGGGCATTAATCGCCGTGCGTTCAGCGTATTGGCGTGTATTTGCATTACGCGATTTAATATCGGGCAAAAATAAGCGTCGCCCAAATAGGGTTTCCACATAGCCCTGCGCCCGTGCTCTTTCACGAGTATGATCCATGTATTCCTTTACACTCGGATAACGCGCAAAGTATAAATTCACATACGCCTGTGCATCACCTCGATCAACACCCAATTGTCGCGCCAAACCAAAAGCTGACATACCATAAATCAAGCCAAAGTTAATCGCCTTAGCAGCACGTCGCTGATCAGCCGTCACCTCATTCAATGGCACACTAAAAACTTCGGCAGCGGTAGCACGATGGATATCTTGCCCTTTGGAAAAGGCTTCCAACAAACCTTGATCAGCCGACAAATGCGCCATAATGCGTAGCTCAATTTGGGAATAATCCGCTGCAAGCAGCTGATGCCCTGGTGAGGCAACAAACGCTTGGCGAATGCGCCGTCCTGCTTCTGTACGCACCGGAATATTTTGCAAATTGGGATCGGTAGACGATAAGCGTCCAGTAGCGGTGACCGCTTGATGATAGGACGTATGCACTCGTCCAGTCATAGGATTAATCTGCTCAGGCAGTTTGTCAGTGTAAGTCGATTTCAACTTGCTTAAGCCACGATATTCCAGAATCAAAGTGGGTAATTCGTGTCCTAATGCAGACAATTCTTCCAGCACATCTTCAGCGGTAGACGGCTGGCCTTTAGGCGTTTTACGCACAACAGGCAAGCCCAGCTTGTCAAAAAAGATTTCCTGAATCTGCTTAGGTGAAGATAGATTAAATGCTTGTCCAGCGGCACTAAAAGCCTGCTCTGTCACGGCCTGCATACGCTTTTCCAATTCACGGCTTTGTTGTGCCAACATGTTTGCATCCACCCGCACACCATTGCGTTCCATGCGTGACAACACGGTCACTAGGGGTATTTCCACCGTTTCATACAACTGGCTTTGTGCAGCCAGAGCTTGTAATTGCGGCCAAAAGTAATCATGCAAACGTAGTGTCATATCCGCATCTTCACAGGCATAAGGTGTCGCTTGCTCCAAAGCAATCTGGTTAAAGCTAAGCTGCTTTTTGCCCTTACCCGCAATATCCGCAAATGTAATGGTGGCATGTCCTAAATGCTTCTCACACAAAGAATCCATATCGTGTCGACTCGCGGTCGAATCGAGGACATAAGACTCTAGCATGGTGTCATGCTTGATCCCACGCAAGTTAATACCATGATTCAGCAGAACACTACGATCATATTTCAGATTTTGCCCTATCTTGAATAGCGTTTCGTCTTCTAACAAAGGCTTTAATTGCGCCAATACAGTCTTGAGATCTAACTGTTGAGGCGCACCTAAATAATCATGCGCTAACGGTATATAAGCTGCCTCACCCGCTTGCACAGCAAACGACAACCCAACAATACGCGCCTCCATATAATTCAAACTAGTGGTTTCGGTATCGAATGCAAACATACCTGCGGCACGCAGACGAGCAAGCCAGGCATCTAAGTCGGCTTGATTGAAAATGGAAGTGTAGGAAACCCCTTCCACGCTCTCTTTATTAGGGGAAGCGGGGGAAGATTTTTTTCGACTTTGATTTTCCAAAGCTTTTAGCCGCGTGCGAAATTCGTAACGCTCATATAAATCCCGCAATTTTTCCATATCTTCTGGCAAAAAGCTCAAAGCTTCCGGGCTGCAATCCAAATCCACATCACACTTAATCGTTACCAACTTATAAGACAGCGGTAACTGCGGCAGGGCTTTGCGCAAGTTCTCACCAATCTTGCCTTTGAACTGATCTGCATTCGCCATAATATTGTCTAGCGAACCGTATTCATTTAACCATTTTACTGCTGTTTTAGGACCTACCTTATTTACCCCTGGCACATTGTCCACTGTGTCACCGATTAAGGCTAAATAATCCCGAATCCGCTCCGGCAATACACCAAACTTTTCCTGCACTCCAGCTATATCAGAATAAGTGTCACTCATGGTATTAATTAAATGCACTCGCTCATTGACTAGCTGTGCCATGTCTTTATCGCCGGTGGAAATCAGCACTTGGCCGGTATACTGATTGGCGAGTGTGCCAATCACATCATCGGCTTCTACACCTTCAATAATTAATAAAGGATAACCTTGCGCCTTAATAATCGCGTACAAAGGTTCTATCTGATGACGTAATTCATCAGGCATGGGGGGACGGTTCGCTTTGTATTCAGGGTATAAATCATCACGAAACGTTTTGCCGGGGGCATCAAAAATAACCGCCATGTGCTCAGGCTGATAATCCTTGCGCAATTTATCCAGCATGTTTAGCACGCCGTGCATCGCACCAGTTGCTTCGCCTTGGGAATTAGTCAGTGGCGGTAAAGCATGGAAGGCTCGAAATAAATAAGATGAGCCATCCACCAGAATAAAAGGTTTTTGCTGATCAGTCATATTTTTGGTGGCTTGTGAAAGTCAGAATAGTGACTGATAAGGGTAGCGGTATTTCAGGCTGGGAGCGAGGATAAATTAGCGCTACGTTGTTGTATTGCCTGCTGCGTATTGCGAATAGCGTGCCTCACCTCAGCTTGCAGACGCTCTTGTAAAGCTGCTGTATCAGCTTGCCAGCTTTCAGGCCATTGCACTTTGTCTAGGGTGAAATGCAGTGGATCATCTCCCCAATCAGCCTCCAATGGTAAATACGCCATAGCAAACTCGCCATTATCGAATGGCACACCGTCAGCAGCACGTTTTAGGCTCAAGCACTCGCGTTGACCGTTAGCTGCATTGACTAACGCACGGTGATGGCAATAAGGGTTATTGCCTCGCTTGTCGAAGAAAACATGCGCCGTCCAACTGCAACCGGCTCGACATAACTCGGCATAATCACAGGTTTTGCAAAAGCCCCACAAGTGATCTGTTGCTTGGGGTGTGCCTGCCGTGAGATTAAAGGTAAGCGCGTCACGCTCCGTGAGTATATGTATCAATGTATTTTGCCGAATATTTCCACCTGAATAAACTGTGGTGGGCAATGAAGGGCAAGCTTTAATCGTGCCATCGGCTTCAATGCCAATGGTTGCTAAACCTGCTGAACAACCACGCCAAAACATCCACTCTTGGGCTTGTCGTCCCATACTACGCAATAAACGTTCATAAGGTCCATAATAGCCAATATTATTTCCAGGCTGAACAATCAGACCTTCACGATGGCCTCGTTGTGCCAGTAAAGCTAACAGAGGATAAAAGTGTAGTAATTCGCTGGGCTGCATTAAAATAGCTGCGTTTTCAACAGCATTACCCATCGGCACGGTAAGCTGCACCTGCCATGCTTTAGCGCCAGCCTCTAGCAAGGTTTGATACATCAGCGCAAATTCGGGCGCTGACAAGCGATTCACTTGCGAATTAGCACCAAAATAAACGCCGGCATTGTGTAAATGTCGCATGGTTTGCAGAGCATAATGCCAAGAATCCGCGCGACCACGCAGTTTATCATGCGTGGCCTGCATACCATCAAGAGACACCGATACTTGGTTAATGCCCGTTTCTTTCATGCGCTCAGCCGTTGTTTGACTAATGCCATAACCACCTGTGGTCATAGAGCAAATCATGCCACATTGCACGACTTCGCGGGCAATATCCAACCAATCTGCCCGCAAAAAAGCTTCACCGCCAATCAAGCTGACTTCAGTAATACCCGCCTCGGCCATCTGATGCACCAAATCAAATGCTTCTGCTGTTGATAGCTCATTGTGGCGTGCGTCGCCTGCACGCGAACCACAATGACTACAGGCCAGATTACATTTCAGGGTGATTTCCCAAACGGCATAGGATTGCCTTAATGAGCCAGTCTTTTTTACTGATGACAGTTGAGCTGACATGAGCTTATTCCTTTATTGTTAGAGTTATAACATCAGCTTAGGTATTATTTGTTTCATCCAGTGTTGGTGTTTGAACAACAACACCATACAGTGGTTGAATTTCAGGTGGCTGAACAACACCGTATAACGCTTGCATCGGTGGCGGCTCGGGTTTAGGTTGTGGTTTTAGTTGAGCAAGCAACATAGCAATCAGTTGGAATAACAGTTGTTGCAACCAGTTGTTACCGCCACCCCAAATAGAGGTATTACCACCTCTGCCATTCATAGCAGCGTATTGATTCAAGGTATCACTGGCATTCTGTGTTTGTATTTGCGTATCAGGTGTACGTGGCAATACACGATTATTATTCGGAACATCCATCGTTCTTTAACTCCTTTATCCAGTATTAAAACTATCTGTCCAGCTATACAGTAACGTTAGTCCAGCTAGCAGTAGAGAATGGCAGGGTTTAATGGTGGGAAACATCAGACGAAAAAAAACCTCCACTTTTGCAAGTGAAGGTTCATGTATAACCCCAAAGGGGGAGAGAATAATTAAATATCCGCCATAATATTCGCGCGACCTACGATCAAAGGATCTACTGCACCAATATTATTTGCCTCTTTGCCTGTATAGTGTAGCTTATGAAGCACATAACGCATGGCGTTCAAACGAGCACGTTTTTTACAGTCCGACTTAATAATCGTCCAAGGCGCCTCCGCAGTATCCGTGTGGAAGAACATGGTTTCTTTAGCAGAGGTATACTCATCCCATTTATCTAGTGAGGCTAAGTCGATAGGGCTGAGTTTCCACTGCTTCAGCGGGTGAATCTTGCGCTCTTCAAAACGACGACGCTGCTCTTGGCGGCTAACTGAGAACCAGAATTTCACCAAATGAATACCGCTACCGACCAAGTGGCGCTCAAACTCAGGTACTTGGCGCATAAAGTCGTCATACTCTTTATCAGAACAGAAGCCCATAACACGTTCTACACCTGCGCGGTTATACCAAGAACGGTCAAAGAGTACGATTTCTCCCGAGGTTGGCAAATTCGCAATGTAACGTTGGAAATACCATTGACCACGCTCGGTTTCTGTTGGTTTTTCTAACGCTACCACGCGCGCCCCACGAGGATTGATATGTTCCATAAAGCGCTTAATCGTACCCCCTTTACCAGCGGCATCACGACCTTCGAATAAAATAACAACTCGCTGTCCGGTTTCACGCACCCACGCTTGAAGCTTTAATAACTCAACCTGCAAGAAATATTTTTGTTTCTCATAACTCTTACGAGACAGACGGTTTTTATAGGGGTAAACAGCCGACCGCCAGTTATCAACCAGCTCCTCATCTTTATTGACGGTACGTTTGGCGATATTAGGATCATTCCAGCGCGATAAGGCAACTTTCAAGGCTTCAGCATCATCTGGCGATGCACCCGCTAAAATGGCATCCAGCGTCCGCACAACGGCTGCCGCGTCTACAGGCGTCACATCAGCCTTAGCAAGAATATTTTCCGCTGCACTCACTTTAGCATTCTGAGCACCCGACATAGCTTGTAATACGCTAAACGTCTCTACGGCTTCATCACGGATCTTATTGTCTTGTTCTTTGGAGACTTCTTCTGGTTTAGTTTGCTTTTGATCCACGATTGAACTCCGTATTCAGTTAATATGTCACATTTCATCATAAGCCTTCGCATAAACAGGTGTATTGATCAATATCAAGCCTTAAGCGATGCTATACTTTAGCGTTCATTAGGGGCAATTGTGAAAATTTTCGAGCAATGGAGAAAAGCGCATGACATTCAAGCAAATTGCATTATTGGTAACATTAGGATTGGTGGTTGGTAGTGTTTCAGCGGCAGGCAATATTAAAGGAAAAAAATTTGGTGATTGGGGAGGTGAGTGCGAGACAACACCCGAACAGGAACAAGTGTGCTACCTGTTGCAAACACTGTCCGACAAGCGTAACAATGAGCTCATCATGGTCACGGCAGTGGGCTATGGCAAAGGTAAAAAATTCCCCACAGCTATTTTTGATTTGCCCAAAACAGTGGACATTCAGCGCGGCGTACAGCTAAAAGTGGACCGTTACCCTGCTGTTAGCTTTAAAGGGGCTTGTGACGCAAAAGGCTGTCGAGCCGGCTTCACCTTGGATAACCCATTAACCCAACAATTCCAGAAAGGCAAACAAGCCATCGTTGCTTATCGTGTACGTGGGCAAAAAGATCCTGTTTTTCGTCCCGTTTCATTGAAAGGTATGGCGCAGGGCTTGCAGGCTATTCGTCCACGCTAAAACGAGTGCTTAATTCGTAAAAAGGGGCATACACTGATGCCCCTTTCTTTAATTCAGCGAACTATTTGCCAGTGCTACTAGCAAACTGTGTCAACATATTCAGCCACTGCTTGGTCATTTCATTATTCGTTACAACAGAGGATTGGAAAAAGTTCACGGGATCATAACCCTCCATTCCCTCTGACATGCGCTGCATCATGTCGGCCATGACTTTTTGATTAAACTCTTGCACATCGGGCAAACCCATCAAGCGACGCACTTCTTCTGGTGTCATATCAATATCGATTTTGATATTCATCCATCTCTCCCCCTTTTTACTAGTTGACTATGCCATTTTACTACTTGCCGAGCTTTACTGCTCTATTTACTCTACGCCTAAACTATGTAGATACTCATCGTAAGTCCCGCGATAATCAACAATATCACCATTGCCTTTTACATCCAAAATACGAGTAGCCACCGAGCTTACAAACTCACGGTCGTGTGAAACAAACAGCAAAGTGCCGTCGTATTTCATTAAAGCTGTATTCAAAGATTCAATCGACTCCATATCCAAGTGGTTAGTAGGCTCATCCATCACCAGTACATTAGTACGTAATAACATCAGTTTGCCAAATAGCATGCGTCCTTTTTCTCCGCCCGACAGCACTCGTACCGGCTTTTTTACATTGTCGCCTGAGAATAACAAACGCCCCAAAGTACCACGTATCAGGGTTTCAACCTCTTCACCCTCATAGCCGCCCTCACGCACATAGTCACTGACCCAATCCGTCAGTGTTTTGTCACTAGCAAACTCGTCCTCATGGTCTTGATCATAAGAAGCAAAGCGCGCTTTTTCTGCCCACTTCACCGTACCTTTTTGCGGTTCTAACTGCCCCAATAACAGCTTGACCAAAGTGGTTTTACCAACACCGTTTTCACCGATAACGGCAATCTTATCACCTGCATCCACCGTCAGTTTGAAGTCTTTAATCAATGGTTTTTCCATGCCTGGGTAAGCAAAGCTTAAATTTTCTACTTCTAATGCAAAACGGTGCAGCTTTTCCTTTTCATCATAGCCAAAACGAATCCAAGGGTATTGCCGACTGGAAGGTTTCACATCTTCGGGTTTGAGCTTTTCGATCAGTTTGCGACGGCTCGTCGCTTGTTTGGCTTTAGCCTTATTTGCTGAAAAACGGCGGATAAAGTCTTGTAGCTCAGCAATACGTTCTTTAGCTTTAGCATTAGCCTGTGACTGACGTTCACGCGCCAAGGTAGAAGCTTCCATAAAGTCATCATAAGTACCCGGATATACTTGAATTTTGCCGTAGTCTAAATCAGCAATATGCGTACAAACTTGGTTCAGAAAATGGCGATCGTGCGAAATAATGATCATGGTAGAATTGCGTTCATTCAGCGTATCTTCCAGCCATCGAATCGTATTAATGTCCAGATTATTGGTTGGTTCGTCCAACAGCAGAATATCAGGGTTAGCAAACAAAGCCTGACATAGCAGAACACGCAATTTCCAGCCAGGTGCTACTTCGCTCATAAGACCTTGATGCTGCTCAGTCGGAATGCCAACCGCCAATAATAATTCACCCGCACGTGCTTCAGCCGTGTAGCCGTCATACTCAGCAAATTGCCCTTCCAAGTCGGCTGCACGCATATAATCATCTTCAGTAGCTTCCAAGTTGGCATAAATGGCATCACGTTCGGACATACAAGCCCACATTTCTGCGTGTCCCATCATAACAACATCTAGTACACGCACAGTTTCATAGGCAAACTGATCCTGACGCAAATAGGCCATGCGCTCTTCAGTCTCCTTGGTAACATTGCCCGCAGTGGGTTCGAGCTGCCCACAGAGTATTTTCATAAAAGTGGATTTACCTGCGCCATTGGCTCCAATCAGACCATAGCGATTGCCTTCGCCAAACTTGACGGAAACATTTTCAAAAAGTGGCTTGGAGCCAAACTGCATAGTGATATTGGCGGCGACGAGCATGGTGTATCCTTACAAAAAATTCTGACTGAAATGTGGTGCTTAACTGTGCAACTCACTGCAAAGGGCGCTACTTTAACACTGTTAGATTCCAATCGCAGCAATCGCAAGCATTACATGGATTTCTGCGCCATTTGCACACAAACTGCATGAATAACGCCTACAATCAAGCAAATACACATCACCGTAGTACCCTAATAGCTTAACGGTATTACGCATAAGAAATGACTAAAAAGACAAGCCTATGGAAACTCAACACAAATCGCTCAGTTTAACTAAACTCTCCACGCCCACATTATTTGCTATATTCGGCATTATTACAGGCATTTTGTTAGAGCTAGTATCCCACTGGATTGATAGCAGCAACCCCGCCAGAGTCTTAGTGATACAGGCCATATTACTCTTTTTACCTGTCGCTTTATTGCTATGGCCTACACCGCGTAAGCACTTCATTATTGGCTATGGATTACTCATCACTTTATTGACGCTTTGGACTAGCTTTAATTTAGGTGATACATCACACAATCCACCTTGGTTACTGAGCTTCTTTTTTATTTTACTGACTGTATTAGTGGTCAGTTTGCCTTTTGCCCAAGCTTGGCAAACAAGCCAGCCACATTATAGCTATGCCAATTTATTTAAATATGCGTGGAACAATTTTCACATAGTGCTACTCGGCTTGTTGTTTACGGGCTTATTTAGCCTCGTTAGCCTCTTGGCTGGCATACTGTTTAGCCAAATTGGTTTAGACATGGTTGATATAGTCATGGAGCGAATGGCTTTATATACCACGGCCTTTGCGCTGGGAGTAAGCATTATACAGACCTATGATGATTTATTATTACGGTTACATCGACTAGTTTTTGCCCTGTACCATATTATTGCCTATATGGTGGCTTTCATTAGCTTGATGTTTGCACTTGTGCTGCCATTTGTTTGGCGAAATTTTCTGGATAGTGGTAGTGCTGCATTTACCCTACTGTTTTTAACCGTAGGTGGCATTGCCTTATTGAATACTTGGGTAGAAAGTAAATCAGAAAATTTGCCAAACTGGGCTAACTGGATTTTTCGCATTCAAATAGTCTTGCAACCATTGCTGAGCGCTTTAGCACTCTATGCTTTAGCAGTACGTGTTAGTCAGTATGGACTCACGCCAACCCGAACACTTGGGCTGCTTCTAGGGGGGCTATTATTGATTTACGCCTTGGCTTATTTGTGGCAACTGCGCAAAGGCGCATGCTGGTCTGAGGGACTACAAAGTGTCAATCCGCCCTTGGCTATGCTTACGGTTCTTGTAGCCTTTTTGACTTTAACGCCTGTGCTTGACCCACTTAGGCTCAGTACAAACCATCAATTAGAACGCTTAAAAACAGGTCAAGTTTCAGCAAAAACATTTGACTTCGATGCCTTAGGCGAAGACTTTGGCAAGCCTGGCAGAACCGCATTGGCCGATATACAAACTTGGACTGATCATCCTGAATATGCTCTCATCCAACAAAAACGCAATGAAAGAAAATTCAGCGCCCTCAGTTATCGAGAACGGCAAACCCTGCAAGCTGAACAATTACAGATTTATCCCAGCGATCGAAATATCGACAAAGCGAAGTTTATGAGCAAAGCTAACTCTACAGTGATGGACTATTATCTGTCGGGTAATTGTGATCCACAGACAGGCACAGAATGTTGGTTGGTTTTCCAAGATCTTGACCAAGATGATAAGGATGAGGCCATACTGTTAGAGTTCAAAACAGAAGCTTCAGCATCAGCAGATAAAGTCTATTATCTTACAGGTTTTCTCCTGCAACTGGATAAATACAATATGCCAACGCAAGGACATCGCTTGCAAATCAATAGTCTGAACCATCAGCAAGAGGAAAGTCTTCGTAGCTTAACCGAACAGCAAGCCCAGGAATTAAAAGCCGCTTTAAAAGCCGGTAAAATGACGGGCATTGCGCCCATATTGCCGGATATAGCCATTGGAAATTTTCGTCTGCGTCGGGATGGTCGTGATTTAGGTGAGTTGAATCCATTCTTGCCGTAAGATAATTTGCTGGCAATTGTTCGGTGGGCATTGGCAAATACATCCGCTACAATGCCCGCATGGACATATCCCCGATTCTGGAAAACCTCAATAAGCCACAACGTGATGCCGTCTCTGCACCACCCTCCCCCATCTTGGTTCTGGCAGGTGCAGGCAGTGGTAAAACGCGCGTCTTGGTACACCGTATTGCTTGGCTATTACAGGTAGAAGGTGTCTCGCCTATGAGCATTTTGGCGGTCACATTTACCAATAAAGCAGCCTCTGAAATGCGCGGACGGATTCAAGAACTGCTACAAATGCCAGTGGGTGGTTTGTGGGTGGGGACGTTTCATGGCCTAGCACATCGTTTGTTACGCATACACTGGCGCGAAGCTGCTTTGCCACAGACCTTCCAAATTCTGGACTCGGAAGATCAATTGCGCATGATCAAGCGTATTCTTAAAGCGCTGGATCTGGATGAAACCCGTTGGCTACCTCGCCAGATGGCTAGTTTTATCAACGCTCGCAAGGATGAAGGCTCTCGCTCAGGCCATTTGGATGATCGCGGTGATCCAGTACAGATGCAGCTTATCCGCATTTATATGATGTATGAAGAGCAATGCCAACGGAATGGTTTGGTCGACTTTGCGGAGTTACTGCTGCGCTCGCTGGAATTATTGCGCGATCATCACGAACTGCAAAGCCATTACCGTAATCGCTTCCGTCATATCCTCGTTGATGAGTTTCAAGATACCAATACTTTACAATACGCATGGTTGCGCCTTATTGCGGGCAATAAAAACCCTATCTTTGCCGTTGGTGATGATGATCAGTCTATTTACGGCTGGCGGGGTGCAAAGATTGAAAATATTCGCCATTTTACCCGTGACTTTCCCCAATGCGAAACCATTCGCCTAGAGCAAAATTACCGTTCTACCGGCAATATACTGAAAGCAGCCAATGCGCTGATTGATAATAATCGCGGGCGTTTGGGTAAAAAACTCTGGACGGCAGATGGCGCGGGCGCCAGCATTGACTTGTATGCAGCTTTCAATGAACTTGACGAAGCACGCTATATTGCCGGACGTATTCAGCAATGGGTGGATCAAGGCAATCGCCGCGATGAAGTTGTGGTGCTGTATCGTTCCAATGCCCAGTCGCGTGTATTTGAAACGGTCTTTAATGAGCAGCGCATTCCCTATCGGGTATATGGCGGCTTGCGCTTTTTTGAGCGTGCGGAAATTAAAGATGCATTGGCTTATTTACGCCTAACGAGCAATCATGCCGACGATCCTTCTTTTGAGCGTATTGTGAACCATCCCACACGCGGCATTGGTGAGCGTACCGTAGATAGTTTGCGCCAGATAGCTCGGGCGGAAAGTCGCTCACTTTGGGAGGTGGCGGTAGAAGCTGTAACTTCGGGTGAATTGACAGCGCGGGCAGCGTCAGCTTTAGCGCGTTTTATTGCATTGATTGAACGCATGGCTGAAGAAATCATCAGTTTGCCTTTGCATGAACAGGTAGATACCGTTATTGATCTATCTGAACTGAAAAACCATTACCTTTCCAAAGAAAAAGGCGAAGTAGGGCAAGCCCGTGTTGATAACCTCAATGAATTAATCAGTGCTGCACATGGCTACCTTCAAGTAAAGCAAGATGAGGCACTTGAAATGGATGAGCTATCTGCTTTCCTTGCCTATGCCACACTGGAAGCCGGTGAAGGCCAAGGCGATGCGGGTGAAGACTGCGTGCAAATGATGACCTTACACTCAGCCAAAGGGCTCGAGTTTCCACTCGTATTTCTGGCAGGTTTGGAAGAAGGTTTATTTCCCCATCAAATGTCACTGGATGAACCTGGTCGCCTAGAGGAAGAGCGCCGTCTGTGCTATGTCGGCATTACCCGTGCAGAACAGGCATTAGTGATAAGCTATGCCGAGCAGCGCCAATTACACGGCCAAACACGCTTTAATCGCCCCTCGCGCTTTTTAGATGAATTACCGGAAGAACTCATTAATGAAGTTCGTGCTAAGGTCAAAACCTATCAGACCAGCTACCAGCCTAAAGTAGGCACTAAGCGTACTTCCCTCAAACGTGGAACAAAAACTGAAAGCGGTTTTGCCATCGGTCAACGGGTAAACCACGCCAAGTTTGGTGAAGGCGTGATTGTTAATGCGGAAGGTTCGGGCAGTAGCGCCAGAGTGGAAGTCAATTTCCAATCCGCAGGGCGTAAATGGTTGGTATTGAACTATGCAAACTTGGAAAAGATATAGCAAGCGCGCCGTTTTACATACGTTCCATAACTTCAATCCCTAACAAATCTAAGCCGGTCTTTAAGGTTTGCGCTGTTTGGTGAGCTAATAATAAGCGGCTTTCACGCACATCTTCGACCACTTCATCTTTTAAAATGGGGCAAGCTTCGTAAAAGCTCATAAAATTGCCTGCTAGCTCATATAGATACGTGGCTAGCTGATTCGGCAAGCCATCTTGTGCTACACTTTGCAGCACCTCAGGCAACTGTAATAGTTTAACTGCCAGCGTGCGTTCTGTAGGGGCATTGAGCTGGATAGGTGTTGCTGGATTCATTTCTCGACCTAGCTTGCGGAAAATACTGCGTATCCGTGCATAGGCATATTGCAAATAAGGTGCAGTATTACCTTGTAAGCTCAGCATGGCATTGATGTCAAAGACATAATCTGAGTTACGATTTTTGGATAAATCAGCATATTTTACTGCACCTATACCAACCTTGCGGGCAATCTCGCGCCGTTCACTGGCTTCCAGTTCTGGATTCAAGTTTGTGACTAATTGGTAAGCACGCGCTTCGGCCTCGTCTAATAAATCAGCTAGTTTGACCGTACCACCTGTCCGCGTTTTAAACGGTGTACCGTCCTCACCTAGCATGGTGCCAAAGGCCATGTGCTCCAATGTGGTGTGCTCATCCACAAAGCCAGCTTTACGCGCTAAGGTAAACACTTGTTGGAAATGCATGGCTTGGCGTGCATCGACAAAGTATAAAATGCGGTCAGCCTGTAAAACTTGATTACGGTAGCGTAAGGCCGCTAAATCTGTCGTAGAGTACAAATAACCACCACCTGACTTTTGTACAATCAAGCCCATGATTTCGCCATTACGGTTTTTGAATTCATCCATAAAGGCACATTGTGCACCTTGGTCTTCACGCAGCAGACCTTGCGCTTGCAGTTCGCTAATAATACTCGGTAGCTCAGCGTTGTAACTGCTTTCTGCCTTAACATCTGCGCGCTTTAATGTAACGCCAAGTCGTTGGTACAGTTCCTCACTATGACTGAGAGAAATTTCAATAAATTGTTGCCACAATTGTAAGCAGGCTACATTACCTGATTGCAGCTTAACCACCATAGCCCTTGCTCGATCAGCAAAATCCGCTTCATGATCAAAACGTTTTTTGGCTTCACGATAAAAACCTTCCAAATCTGATAATTCAGTAGAAAGCGATTGACCTTGTGTTTTAAGATCAGCCATGTGAGCTAGCAGCATGCCAAACTGTGTGCCCCAATCACCGACATGATTTTGCCGAATAACTTTATGTCCTAGGTATTCAAGGACACGCGCCATTGCGTCACCAATAATGGTTGAACGCAAATGTCCAACGTGCATTTCCTTGGCAAGATTGGGTGCTGAGTAGTCAATGACTATTGTTTGTTTAGCTTGCTTCTCCTCATGGAGAGCGGAGGAGGCTTGGACGTTTTGTACTTGTTCTGCTAACCAAGTGTCTTTTAAGTGAATATTCAAAAAACCAGGTCCTGCCACTTCCACCTTATCGGCCACATCAGTCAGCTCAAGCTGCTCAAGCAATTGAGTCGCCAGCTCCCGTGGATTCATTTTGAGTTGTTTGGCCGCAGCCATGACGCCATTGGCTTGGTAGTCACCAAATTCAGGTCGTGCGGAAGGCTTGACGATGGCAGTGACAGTTGCCGGTGCACCAGCAGCCTGTAAGGCGGCACTAATACGATCATCGAGCATTTGACGAATATTCATAAGCAGCTAGTCTTCTTGATTACAATTTTGAACAAGGGGCGTGCAAAAAGCTGTGTATTGTAGCAGGCTATTCCGCTGTGACACACTCTACTTGACTCAAGTCAGCTTGAGGATTTTCCAAAAAAGCAGCGGTCGCATCATCTGCGCATTCATCCACTCCTAAAATACCATGTGATAAGGGATAGCTAAGGACTTGGCTATTACTGAAATTAGGCTGTTGTTCCAGCACATCACGCAAGGGCGTAATGGTATCGAATTTACCAACTAAAAATAGAGTGGGAATATCCGTTTGGGTGGCTTTATTAGAACGTTCATCGCCTGGTTTTATTCCCATGAGTTTGCACTGGTCTGGCCAGTGGGCGGCCAATACACCGACATCGCGGATATAGCCTTCGGGCAGTTGCTGCGCCAATTGCTTAATGAGCTCTTTATCAGTAAAAGGAATGGTTTCATAACAATGATGACTCATGCCACTGACATCGCCATAGGTGTTATCCAGTAAATAAGCTAGATACCAAGACACATCGCCTGCAATCACAGCGGTATGGCCTTTTTCTAACTCTGTAATCAGAGTGGGCAAATGGTCAAAAATTTCTTTGTCGTATAAACCATAGATGATGGTCTCAACAAATAAATTGCCATTGAGTAAAACCGTAATGGATTTTCCCAGCTTATCAGGATGTGGTACTTTAATCTCGACAGGGTTTGCCGTGAATTGCTCGTATAAAGTCCAGAAGCGTTCTTTAAAATTATCTAAGGGAGCATCGCACTGCGTGGCCTTTTCACAATAATGATACAAGGCTTCATAAGGCGCCATAGTGACAGCAAGGTAGTTATGGTGTGGCTTTAGATTTAAGAAAGCGGGGCTATCCAAAATCATTGCAGCCACCGACTTCGGAAATTCATTTACAATCACTTGCGCATAAATAGCCCCATGCGATACACCGTATAAAACCCATTGTTCTATGCCTAAAGCTTCACGCAGTAGATTTATATCCTCTGCCACACTGAGGCTATTATAAGCGCCTAGATCAATACCTTCTTTTTTAAAACGGGTAATACAGTCCGCATAGATTTTATCATTGGCACGCAGCATTTGTTCATTGCTCAAGTTTTGCTGCAACAGTCCAATAATCTCGTACACAAAAGTATCGCAAGTGAGTAGTGGATGGGCTAAACCGGAGCCACGCGGGTCGATAAGATATAAATCTCGTCCTTGATCCAACCAGACTGTGCGCATGTCCTCCCAAGTGTATTGAACAGTATACTCTGAGTTGAGATACATAGGCGCACCCGGGCCGCCTGCACCAAGGTGTAATATGGGCGCTTTATTGGGGTTCGCATGAGGATTACGAAAAGCTACCACTGGAAAATAAATCAGGCGACTGTCTGCCTGCTGATGATTTTCGGGCACATACATACGGTAGCATTCACTGCTAGGCCAGTCTTCACCAGCTTTAAACCAGCAATCTACCTGCATTAAACCCGCCTGACTAGGGACTGCTTCCCGATTATGCCACCACCAGTAAGCACCCAAGGCTGTCATAACTAGTAATAGGGTGACTATCGCGGCTACACTAAGGGTATTGCGCATGTTCATGGCTTTAACACTCAAAAAAGGAATTGATAAAACAGATGTGAACAGGCTATTAAATTAAGTCGGCTTAATCTTCCTGCAAATCACTGATACCCTGCTGCCAGATATGCTGCATGCGTTCACCGATGTCGGCAAAGTCAGCTTGCTCTTTTTGATAAGCAACTAGCTCTGGTAAAGTAGCATCCAGACCATGTACCACCCAATCTAACAATTGACCTATACGGCGTTCAGTCAGGCTACAAAAGCGCCGCCCAAAATTAATCAAGCCCTTACGCTGTGGGAAAAACTTGCTGCCGCCAAACAGCAAGGCCAAACTATCATTGGGGATATAAGGCGTGGTCGATACAATATCAAAAGCAGGTGCAAGCCGCACTTCACCTTCAGGATCGTCGTACAATACGCCAAAATTTTTCAAGTGACCATCACCATTACGTACCGCACAGGTCAAAGCTAAGGACAGGAAAAACTGTTCCAGTGCATCATAAACCTTGTGTGGTGAAACAAATTGACGAATGCGCTCAGCAATATCTTGGTAGCTGCCCACATATTTGTCGTCAGTGGCCAGACCATTTAAAACACAAAAATCCTCGAAGCCCAAATACCCACCTTTACTGTCTAGGTCAAAGCGTTTAACAATAAGTAAACGTCCTTGTGCAGCCAGTTTCACTTCAGGAATTTCCAAACCCGCACGCTCTGCCGCGCGCATGCAGAAATACTCATTAGCGGCAAGGTGTGGAAAACGTTCCGGGTTCCAAGCTTTAACAATATGTGTGGCATCGCGGTAGGTCATTTGCTCCAGCTCGGTGGCGGCTTTCGCCACTGTTTCACTGTCGCGCACTAATACTTTGGGCTGCACACCTGAAATGCCGGAATAACGCCCAAAACGCTGCATGAGGTCGCTAAACAAATCCTCTGTTCCAGCATAAGTCTGCAACTCTTGTAGGCTTTGCTCAGGAATGACCGCAGGTTCACCTTCGGGCGAAGCGATACGAATACGACCAATTTGCGAATAGCCGACGATGCTTAGCAGACTCAGATCATCAAAGTTTTGCACCGTTTTTTGGAAGGTATTGCGCAGCATTTCCCGCAACTCACCTTCCGGTAAATTCATCTGGAAAATAGGGTGCACACCTTGCTGATAAGTGTATTGATCCGGCATCACTGGCATAGTCAGCGAAACAGCCTCTGTGTCACGGGTGTCTGGCAGGTAATGGAACAAATAAGTTCTTGGCTGCAAGCGGCTGCGGCCTAACATACCAGCACGTTGTTGCCCGGAAAAAATAGCCAACTGTTGTTGCTCTTCCATGCTCATGGTTTTTTTCCTCCACGCTTACGCTGCTCGGCTTCATTCATCAGAGTATGCAGGGTCGGTCGATTACGCTGCCTTGGCTGTACTAATAGCTCCAGGCCAAGCAGTGAACAAATAGCCATCACCTTGCGAATCCCAATTTCCTGTACCGTACCATTTTCCAGCGCTGAAATGGTAGCGCGACTCATACCTAATTGTTCACTGAGTGCCGCTTGTGTGAGCTTGCACTGCTTACGGGCATTGCGTATGGCTTTGCCTACCTCTTGCATTTGCATGTTTAATATAGAATGTATTATGTTCGGTTATCTTTAAAATGTATCAAATAATCTACATTATTCTTGAAAGCATGGATAGTATATTGCATTAGTCAAGTAGAACCTGACACTTTAGACTAGCAAAAAATCGTTCTACCACCGTATTACCCCAGCAAGTACCAACATCACTCATAGAAGCTTGAATTAGGTGTCAAGTCCCGATAGGTCATATTACAATTAGATTACGGCTAGTTCTGTCCGGCAAGAAGCCTCTTTGGTGGCTTTGCCACGCCAATAGGCCGAAAACTTGCGCCAGTTGATTATAGTCAGGATGATACGGAGGCGTTCAGTGTTGATGCTGACAGTGAGACGCTCTAGCTGTTGGCTGGCAGGCGAAGTTTGATTTAAATTAGCGTTATATCTGAAAGAAAATAGCGTTTCTAGCCGCTGTCATTTAAGCTATGTTAAAGTTAGCTTGAGCAATAAGTCCCACTCATGCCAGCAGGTCGCCCATGAATATACATTTGAATACCCGGCAAGCCGTTCCAGCCAATAATACTGATAATGTATTGATCGACCATTTTGGGCGACGTATTAATTATGTGCGTCTGTCCGTAACAGATCGTTGCGACTTTCGGTGTGTGTATTGTATGTCAGAAAAAATGGTATTTGTGCCACGCGAACAATTATTGACGCTGGAGGAAATGGAACGGGTAGGACGAGCCTTTGTGCAATTGGGTGTACATAAAATCCGTCTAACGGGCGGCGAGCCGCTAACACGTAGTGGCATTATGCACCTTGTTGCAGCCTTGGGGCAGTTGGATAGCTTACGTGATTTTACTATGACGACCAATGGTAGCCAATTACCACGTTATGCAGCCGCACTAAAAGCCGCCGGACTAAACCGCCTCAATATTAGTCTTGATACCCTAAATGCTGAGCGGTTTCACAAGCTGACCCGTATTGGAAATATTGAGCAAACCTTGGCAGGTATTGATGCCGCAATTGCCGCAGGGTTTGAGCGTATTAAACTGAATGCAGTGATTTTAAAGAATCGCAATCATGATGAAATCATTGATCTGGTTGAATTTGCACGCGATAAGGGGCTAGATATTAGTTTTATTGAAGAAATGCCCTTAGGTGAAATTGGCGAGCATGATCGTGTGGAGGCTTATTATTCCAGCGATGAAATATTGCGCGACTTACGCACCCGTTTTGATTTACAAGCTGTCGCCGAACAAACAGGTGGGCCTTCCAAATATTACCGTAGTTCAGATCATCCTAGCCGTATTGGCTTTATTTCACCACACAGCCACAATTTTTGCGGTGATTGCAACCGAGTGCGTGTCACGGCTGAAGGCCGTTTACTACTGTGTCTGGGACAAGAGCATTCGATTGATTTACGCCGTGTATTGCGCGCTCATCCTTTGGATGATGAGCCACTGTTGCAGGCAATTCGTAATGCCATGCAGATTAAACCACTAAGCCATGATTTTGATTTGCAGACAAAACCTGTTTTATTCCGCCACATGAATGCCACAGGTGGCTAATGCTTGATTAGGGTGGTGTCTGATGATATTTGTTTTTGGCCGTCTTCGCTGATCCTGCCGCTTCGGTCGGTAGAGCATGTGCGTACTGATACTGATTTATTTTTTTGTTAGAAGCATTGAAAGAATGCTGTGCTTGTACTAAATACTATGGTGCTAGTACAACTTTTTGAGGCTTGAAGGGACAGACTTGAGTGTGTGTCCCTTTTTTTACCTTAGGCGGCTACATTATTCAGCAATGTGCGTTCTTCAGGAGCTAACTGTTGGTAAGCGTAATTCATATTGTACTGCATGCGTGAGCGTTGCTCAGCCGGAGTGGTTTCTAAGGCAAGCAGATGCTTGATCATAGCTATACCTTCTTGGTAATAACCACAGTTGATTAAGGCGATGGAATATTCATCCTCATAGCGCCAAATATAATCCGAGTGATGTACAAACAAGATGTCTTGCGTTTGGGGAATAGCTTTAAGGCGCTTGGCTAATTGTAGCGCGAGGTGGTTATAACCCTGCTCACGACAACAACGCATGGCTGCACATAAACCCTCAATACGTTCTGGTCGATAATCAAAAGAACGCACATAAGCATTAACAATGCTCAAGCCACTATGGCGCAAGCGTTCTTTACACACCCCTATGCTAAACATGGCATAATAAACTTCTTCGTACCACCCGCCCATAGCTATTCTTTTTTCATAATGTTCAATGGCTTGTTCAAATTTGCCTGCATCCTGATAGCTGCGGGCTAGATAAAAGCGGTAGCGAGCATTATCAGGCTCATCCACAAGTCCTTGCTCCAGAATGGCAGCATCTTTTTTGTATTTCTCTGGATCATTATTACGTGCACCCTCACGAGTGGAGTGGATAAGGCAGTTAGTTGCTGTATAGGTTTCAAGTTGTGGCCTATAGTCATCAATCGTGACATATTCATGAAGTACGCCTTCCCACTTCCAAGGAAGATCACCGCGTACTAATTTGAGATTGGCGTATTTCACGTTGTTATCACGTATTAATAGGTAATAAGCATCAGCCTGTAAGTCTTTGAAGCCAGCCTCACCGTCCCAACTCAAGTGATCATCCGCATCCATAAATAGTATATAGTCGGCTTTACCCCGTGCGGCTTGTAGCGCCAAGGTGCGATTATGGCCAAAGTTTTTCCATTCGTGTTCTACCAGTTCGCCAGGGATACCGTGTTGGGCGAAGTAGTCTCGAATAAAATCCTGAGTGCCATCTGTTGAGCCAGTATCACTGATTACCCAGTAATCAATATGATGCTTGACGCTATCTAAACACCGTTGAATAACATGTCGCTCGTTTTTAACGATGAGGTTGAGACAGATTGTTTTTTGCTTGTGTTTGTTTGGTTTTGACATGAGCCATTACCTATTGGCGTTAATTTTTTTATTGGAATGTTTTTACTGAGCCTTAATTTTATGATGAAAAGTATGGGCAAGGTGTTTGTTTAGTCGTGAAAATAAGGCTATACATCGTATTTTAGCCGCTGGGCTTTTTGTAATTTTGGCTTGACAGCCTTGCGGGTTGTGGCATTGCTTGATGTGGATAACAGAGCGCCTATACTCAGTAATTAAATCCCTTCATTATTTCAATACAGTGAGTGTGCCCTATGTCGGATTATTTGCCTGCTCTGGAAAAGAAAACCCGTCAGACTATTAATGCCAGTGTGGTTTGCTTACATGGCTTGGGGGCGTATCCGATGGAGCATGCTATCAATGTAGTCGAAGTGGGAGATATTTCGCGTTGTTTGTGTCATTGCTTAATGGAGGATGGTTAAAGTCATGCGACGTTTAAGCGGGACAATACTCCTTTCTTTATTAGTGCTGCCTGCGGTAGCAATAGAGTGGCAGGAGCTAAATAATCAACATCGCTTTGCACCTATTATTGGCTCTTACAGTGGTAGTGTGTTTGTTCGTGATCAGATGGTGTTAGCCATTACTGCATTTTATCAAGAACCGGATGGCATGATTGAAGGAACTTATCGGCTTGATGACCAAAAAGGCGAAATCATTGGCCAATTGTCCAATCTGCGTTGGGACGGCCAGTATACTTTAATGGCGGATTGGACAGACCGTTATGGTAGCGGCAGTCTGCGCTTTTTATTTAACTCTACCTTTAGTGAGTTTTACGGATTCTGGGGCAGTTCTGAGCTGGATATGGTATGGCCTTGGCATGGTCAGTTGGTTGACGAATTGAATCAGCTACCCTTAGCGCCCTATTCGCCGCTAAATCAAGATGCTCCAAGCAGTTAGTTTACATCCGTTAACACGTACCGTTTTCCATAGGCTACAATAAGTGGCTGCTATCTACCGTATGTGCCGCAGTTCTGTTAACGATAAGCTCGAATGAATTAAAAGGATTTTGTATATGAATAAATATTTTCAGTTTATTGCCTTATTGGCAGTATGTGGGGGGCTATTATTAGCCTGTAATGAGCAATCATCAGAGCAAACACAAACTGAGTCGCAAGCTGATGCTAGTACTGAGGGCAGCACCAGTACAGCATCGCAAACCAAGGATCCTCTGACACTTGCGGAAGAACAAGCGATTCAAACTGAAGCAGAGAGTCTCTGGTATTTACAGCAGCAGCAAAAAGCCTATCAAGAGCGAGCTACTACAGGCGAAGTGACTTATGCTGCTCCTACTGCTCCTGCTGCATTGGAATCTGCTGCTCCCTCTCCGGCTGCTGTACCTATCACATCCCGTATGGCACGTACGCTGGCACCCGTAACGAGCCGCTCGCCTGGGGATTACAGCTTTGTGCCGCCAGCAGGATTGCCGGTCAGTCGCCCCGGTCAATTATTAAATCTACCGGCTACAAACCGTTCACGCTTTAAAGTTGTCGATCGGCAATGGCCAGACAGTACAGCAACACCGAGCATTACGATGTGGCCACAAGATAAGTTGGCGGCGTTTAGTTTAACGATTGATGATAATCATGTGCAGGATCATGACTTTTGGCTGAGTGTTGCGGATCAATATGGCTGGAATTGGACATGGTTCGTGATTGTGAATCAGATTGGTTGGAGCGAGTTTGATCACTGGGGACACTGGCAGAAAGTATTGGATAAGGGGCATGACGTGCAATCACATACCTACAGTCATTTATGTGACGCACTGTTTTATACCTACCGTGAATACCGGCAGTCAAAAGCAACGATTGAGCAAAATCTGTCTGGTACGCGCATGTTGACGGTGGCTTACCCTTTTGGTTTCAATACCAATAAGACTGGTTCCCCTTGTGTCAGTTTGAATACCGATCGCACTAAAAATAATCGCCTCGAAGCTAGCCGCCAACACATAGCGGCACGTGACGCTTATGGTGCTCTAAGTGCGGTAGATAAGATTGATTATCTAAAAGTGCCTTCTATTAGCGCGGGTAATGGCTTTTTTGATCCCAATAGAACTTGGGCTTATTTTGACTCCATTTTGGATTCCAACAGTCGAAATTTTCGTACATGGTACGTCATTCACTATCATGGCTTGTACACCGAGCAGCAAAAAGAGGATGTGCGCAAAATACTGGCACACCTTAATACGCGCAAAAATGATGTTTGGGTTGGCAAGTTTATGGCGGTTGCTCAATACGGCCAGCAATTCGCCACCGCACGTTTGGAAAATATTCAAACTGCCAGTAATCAATTGCGTTTTGAATTAAAAGATGAAATGAATGACCTGTGGTTTGATCACCCCATGACGATCAAAGTCCGTTTACCTAGCGGGTGGAATGGCCGCACTGTGAATGTGCAGCAAGCAGGTATACCGCGCACTGCACAAGTGGTGCAACATGCTGGACAAGCTTATGCCCTGCTGGAAGCAATTCCAGATCGTGGCGTTGTTACAGTCAATTTTTAACACCTGTTATGCAGTATTTAGTGATTGATATTTCTGCCCACAGTTTACCGTTTTGCTGTGCTTTATTTAAGTTTTCTCACCTGAGATCATTGCATCACTGACTCAGAGGTTTATCCTTGTTGTTTGAGTATGGTACTCGTTAGTGATTGGAAGGAAATATCATGTCTGAACCCTTATTCTTGCAACAACTCTCACAGGAGCATGCGGATTGCTTGCGTTTTGCAGATCGTCTGGAACAGTTGTTGACAGTTGGTGATAGTGCTGCTTTGGCTGAGGGGGTACGCTTAATTCAGGCGTATAATACGGCTGAAATGGAGCAGCATTTACAGCATGAAGAACAAACCATTTTGATGCCTTTGGTGCAGGAACATCGAGAGTTTTTGCCCTTATGTATGCGTTTAGGTAAGGAACATGGCTTATTGCGCACCTTGGCTGAGAATGTCTGTGAGGTGAGTGCTGCAAAAGATATTGCGGATTTTGCCCGAGTGTTGCGGGAGCATACCTTGGTTGAGGAGGGGCAGTTGTTTCCTGCATTGCCAGATTTATTGACAAGCGAACAAATGGCGGCGGTGGCACAATTTGCTCCCCTTAAACCCAAACCTGTTATTGACGTGGCGGCTTATCAGCCTGTTACAAAAAACACGACCCACCAACATCGGCAAGCATGGCTGGGTGCTGTACAAGCCTATATCCAAAACCGCAAACAGTCAGGCGTTAGCCTAGTATTGTTTGCTCATTATCAGCCTGAACTGGTAAAGGAATTGGCTCAGCACTTGGGTTTTAGCTTTTTTAATTATCAACAGCAGGTTATGGAAAACTACCGTGAACAAGCAGAACATATTCCTTTATCAAGCCTGTTAGCAACAATGGCGGAGCAGTCTCAGCAAGGCAGTGTCGTTTTTCATAATACGGAAGCTTTATTATGCGTAAAACCAGAAAATGAGCGGCGGCAGTGGTTTAAAGAAGTGCTGGACTTACCTACGGAACACTTAGTACTCATTCCTGTCAGTATTTTTCAAGGCGAAGTACCTAAGCAACATCCCGGAGTCTGTGATTTGGAGTTAATGAAAACACCTGAAGTTCTCGATAAACCCATAGAGACAACACGTTTGCCCTATGATTTGGAATGATTAATCCACTTAAGAATGACTTTTTCCAATTCCTGTAGTTTGAAGGGTTTGGTAAAAAAGTCATTCATACCCATGTCAAAACAGCGCTCTCGCTCACTGTTAATCGCGTGTGCTTAAAGCAATAATGGGTAACTAGTCATGGCCTGCCATTCGTACTTAATGATTTGACTAATCGCCACCGCTTGTTTCACGGTGACATTGTGTGGACTTTTGGGGTAAAACACCAAGCCAATGGCATCGACACCCGCCTCACTCACCATGAGCGCATCTTCGATAGAGGTAATGCCGCAAATTTTGACACGGCAGCGTACAGCGGATGGTGTGTGTGGCGGCTGATTATTCATTACAATAGTACGAATAAAAAGAGCGTGTTGTGTAGCGAGTAGTGTGTCAAGAATTAACGGCCTTGCCCCAGTAAAGCTGCTTTTAAGCTGCTCTGTGTTGGATGGTTACCCAACCAAATGCCCAGAAAAGCCTGCTTGAAATCAACACCCGGAATCGCAGCAGCTTGGCGTCCATTTTTAATAATCACTAAGGTTTGTGGGCGATAGACAAAGTCATAAATATCGCCTTGTTGAATCGATTCTTTAAAAACAGCAATCAATTGTTCAATACGCGCTTGTAGATTGGCTAGATTCGCACCGGCTGATTTTTGGAAGCCTTCACGCACGGCGGCTTCCATTTTTTGACTGGTAATTTGCCCGGAAGTAATTTGCAAGCGTAAAGCCTGTGGTTGGTTGTCGGCCAAAATGCTGTTGGCATCGTTATTCTTGGCGCTTAGGTACAGACCAGCATTATACAAATTAAAAAAAAGTTTGGTGCGAGTGCCTTTGCCATTTAGTAACAAATCATTACCCGCAAAGTGTTGTTTAGCAGGGAAAGCGTCAGCAGCTTGACCAGCCAGCGGCCATATCAACAGTACCGCCAATAATGTCAGTAGCGTCTTATGATAGCTTAATAAATGCATGTTTTTTCCTCCAATGATTAAGGTTGTTGCGACTGTATCTATAACATGCTTCTGCTCTTGCTGACTAGTGTTGTTCATTTTTTTACTGGTTTGTCTGGTGAGCTGGACAAAACTAAATAAGCACAGGGCTTACTTTTGGAACTTATCTAGGGCAAAATCTGCTAATTCGGACATTCGCTTTTTATAAACAGGAATCTCTTATGTTGAAATCCGTCTATTTAATCAAATGGTTTGCGGTGAACTTATTTGTGGTTGTTATGCTATCACTCAGTGCTTGCAGCAATGCGCCTAGCCGTCCACTCTCTGAAATCCCCGGCATGATTGACGATGGTGGTTGGATCATGAATACTTCCGGCAAATCCCATACTCATCGTGTTACTTTGGCAGAATGTGCTGACAAACCGTTGCTTATAACGCATGCCCACGATGATGAAACCTCGGGGCGTCATCATAAACATAAAGGATGCTTCCAGTGCCCGGGGAAGTAAGGGAGTTTTCTACTTGCGATCAATTCAGCACAGCTTTATGCGCGCTTTAAATAATCATTAAAAGGAATAATACTGTAAGGCATTTGGCTAAGGTGAGAGGCATTGCTAATATCAATGTTCTTTTGTTTGCACATTTCGGCTAGCAAGGAAAAAGCAGGTATGATTCTTTGGTATAGTGCTTTTTGCAGGCCACTTTTGTCTTGATTCGCTTTGGTTTCATAAAAGCGCGGTTGATCTGCATTACCAAGATCAAAGCCCACTAAAGTCATGTGGGCAACTTGGTAGTAATACATTAATTGAGCAGCAACATACATAACTGTACCAGCTTCTGCAAAACCCTTGCTAATATCTGTGCTAAAAACGCTATTTTCTTTCCTTATAAAAACCTTAGGATCAAGCTGATGTATTTTTTTGGCAGCTTGGTCATAAGGCTTACTGGCTTTTTCTAATAAATACAAGGGGCGATGCTCAAAAAAGTGAATATCTTGGTTTAATAACTGACGCACGACGCCTAAGGTGAATAAGCAAGGTGTTTGTAGTGGAATCAGCGGTAAAAATTGAGGATGGCGCTGGATAAAACCTTTATCAACAATCATTAAGGCTGTTGCTTGTAGGCCTGCTGATTGGCTGAGTGTAAGCGCGCCGTTGAGGAATAATAATTTTTTTCCTTGCAAGCATTCTATAGCCTGTTCTTTTAAGGAAGGACCTGTGCCTATCAAAAAAACAGTTTGTCCTGTAAAGAGCTGACTGAGTTCAGCTAATGGACGGGTCACTATACATTGCTGCTGGCGATAAATAATACTAGGTGCTGCTGCTTGGGCACAGTCAAGTTTTATATCAGGTTCATAGTCCAGATAATGCCAAGTAGCTGGTGAGTGTGTGAATTTATAAAGCAAGGTTTTAAGCTTCATGCGCTTGAGCTTTTATAGCGCAGCAACAAGCTTCTTACTGCAATCTGCGGTAAGCGAAAAGGTAGTTTTAAGACTTGTTGTAGTAGAGCAAGCCAAGCTTTTAAATTCAAGGGGCGCAAGCTAACTGCCTTGTAGGGGCGGTACAGTTTCATAATAAACGGCTTTAATAAATTTTTGCCGTACATATTGCCTAAGAATAATCCAGTAGGTTGGTGTAAGTTGTATTTAACTGGAACAGGTTCAGCCCAAAGTGTCGATTTGCTGGCGAGATCAGAAAAATAAGTCCACTCTTCACCATTTTTAACCCAATCATTGAAGCGAAAGCTCAAAGCTAAAGGAGCTTGAATAAAATGAGTGGCATCCTTTTTTAGTTTATTACCATATAAATAATCATTGATGTAATCCATTTTGCCAGCATGAGCCATGTGGGTTAGCCGATCATTATTTAGATAACATTGTAAAACTAACCAAGGAACTTTTTTTGCAATAATAAGTTGGCATGCTGTTTCTAGCGCATCGAGCTTTAAGGTTTCATCGTCATCCAAGAAGCAAACATAATGATTAGCTTGGTTTTTTACCCAATTTAAGGCTCGATTACGAGCTGCATTGACACCGTGATTGCTATCTTGTTCTAAATAAGTAAGACGCGAATGATTAAGGTAATCAGCGGCTAGCGCGTAGCTTTGGCTGGATCCATCATTGATAACAATCATATCCCAGTGTGGGTAAGTTTGTTTGAAAACAGACTTCAAACAGTTGACCAAAGCTTCGGGTCGGTTAAAAGTCGGTGTAATCAGGGTAAAATGAATTGAGCCGCTCATGATCTGTGTGTTATTCAGGTTAAATAAAATAAATAGTGTTTAAGCAATAACGTGGTAAATGCCCCAAATGAGTATAATTAGCAGTAATAAACCCAATAGGCGATTACGATTACGTCGCAAGTGGTTTTTTAGCTTGACTTGCTTACGACTAGCTTGAAAGTGTTCAATGACAGGTTCTATATCTTGGCTTTGATCAAAGACTTTAACATAGCTAAAAGGCAGGTGATAAACACTCAAGTCAGCTATCTTTTTAATAGCTATATCAAAGCTATCTTGATCAACTTGTAATGCACCAGCATGCTGCTCATTAATCCATTGTTTTAGTAAAGCTCGGCTATTTGCATTGTTTTTAAAGTAAATCGTGCTAGTAAGGTAATTGTGTGTAAAGTAATCAGAGTCAGCAGGACTTTTGAAAATAGCTATATCTTTACTAATAGAATCAAACAAAACAGGATTTTGTCGAAATATAGAGTCCGCATCAGTATAGGCAATATTATACTCAGGAAATTGCTCCAAACATTGGAGTATAAAAGCAGGTTTGGCGCGTGTATTCTTTTCCCAGTAACCTAAGTCAGGGTGAGGGTGTAAGAAGTAATTAATTTGTAATGCTTGCAAAGATTGATGCAGGCTTTTAATTTCTTCAATATAATTCGCTGTGAAGTAGGCACAAACTATATAAGACTGTTCGCCTTGTAACCATATCACATCCTGTTGATAATCCTCGGTCATTAAGTGCTTTCCTGCTGTATTTATTGCTAAGGCGTTATTGAAAGTTTTGGGGGTTAAGATCAATATGCCTTTCTTCACTACGCCAAAATGTTGAAATATGCTGATAGCTACTTTGTAATTTTGATCTGATTTGCCGTCCTTTGTAAGTTAAACCTTCCCACAAACCTTCACTGTCATGATAAGGTTTTATTTCTGCTTCAATAAATGATTGAGTAATTAAAGCAGGCTTTATACCATAACATTCACACTGATCTAATTGAATCGCGGCAGCCGGTTCTATTTGATAACGACGCAATGGGTAAGTACTGGCAATAAAATTATCTGCTAGAGCAGGACATTCGTTTTGGGCTTTTTGAGTCAGTATTTCTGCACCACTCGGCCAAAGTACATAAGCCGCTGCGCCTGTTCTATCTTGATACAGCGGTAATAGCTTAAAATGTGGCAGTAAAGGCAGGGCTTTGCCAACGATTTTTTTGCGACTGCGTACTTCCAAATTAACTAGATCACATGCAGTTTGAATTTCCAAGCTTGCCAAAATTAATGGAGTCTGGCGCACTAAGACAGCATCATCTTCAATAATCAACATAGGCGCTTGGCATTTTTTGACAGTTTGCCAAGCATTGTGATGGCTGAGAAAGCAAGCCAGTTCGGTTTTACGCAAAGGGCGCTCCCAACCATGACCCAGATCACGGTAAGCTTGCGGCTTGATCTGCTCGACCGTGACAGCTTGCATGACTTGATAGGACAAATTTAGCCGTGCCATTTGTTCTTGTTGAAATTCTAGCCTTTCTGTGGCCGTGGCGAGATTTATTATGAGTACATTCATGTTGTTATTACCACTAGGCAGTGTTGGATTGAAGGAGGTGCGGATTGTGGATAAAGCATGTCGTTTAATCGTCCTTATTCACGCCAATACTCGGCAACCCAAGCGGTAGGACGCACCGGACGATACCATTTATGAGTAATGCCCGCGATGGCTTCGTGCGGTTCTGGGTGACCGTGAAAAATAATGATTTTGGCCGCTGTCGGAATACTGGCATTTTGCCAATAAGCTAAGGGCCAAGCAGACATACAGTGATATTTAAAGCTGGGACACCAACTTTCTGGCCAAAAACTCAACTCACCGCGTTTGTGTATTTCAGCAGACAGATAAGCTTGTTCATTGCGATAAGTTTGCTGTATTCGGGCGAAATGCGTGCGAAAGTGTCGCAAAACATCAGCGTAGCGGCCAATTTTGAAGCGATATACTGACGAGTTGCCAATCAAGCGTTTGCCTAACTTGGCATCGCGGATAATGGCAAATTGCGCGGGATAAGTGAAAAATTCATCAATATTGGCAACAATAACAACATCAAGGTCGAGAAAGAGTGCTTCACCCTCTAGTCCACCTAGGTTTTCTTGTAAAGTGGTTAATTTGTTCCAGCCACGTTCGGGAGTACCGGGTGGTAAATCCAAAGGAGGTAAGGCACAAACACGCACTTCAGTGCAAATACCATTGGCATCATCGGTAAAACAAGTTAGCTGAAAAGGTAAGGTGATATGTCGGTCAATCATGGCATATAAACGGTTTACATAATTGGCGCCGTATTTATTGCCCCATTTCATACAGATAATGTTGACCGGCTTTGTCATGCTCTTGGATTAACCTAAATTACAACAGGTGAAATTATGCCCTTGGCAGGTGAAAGCATACCATTGGCACTTGTATGAAAACCAGTCTGTTTTCTTGGTCAAGTGTTTTGGTCAAGCGCTGATTGCTGAGTCAATTTGCTTGTTCAGGCAAGGTGGCATGTTATGCTGGGCACTTTGAAACGTCTGGCACTGTTTTAAAAGAACAAATTACAGGAGTAATGCTTATGTCTAGCATCAAAAAAGTGGACGCAGGGCAAGCCCTTGAGTGGTTTAAGGACGGCTGGAAAACCTTTGCCATTGATAAAATGGACTGGGCAGTCATGACGCTGATTTTAGGATTGATTATCCTAGCGCTTGCCTTTATTCCTTGGTTGGGTATGTTGCTCATCAGTTTGCTATTGCCAATTTTTCAGGCTGGCCTGCTGCATGCTGCCCGTAAGGCAGACAAGGGCGTAATGGTTGAGATAGGCGATTTGTTTTTTGCCATGAATCATACGGAAAAGCGCACGCCTTTATTGATTTTGGGTCTAGTGTTACTAGTATTGAGTGTTATTGTTGGCGTTGTCATGGGAACAAGTAGCTTATCCACCGTGACGACCAGTACCCCGGGTAGTTATTCTGACCTGTCAACTTTAGGTTCTGGCAATCTTATAATCGGCATATTGATTTTTGTATTTATGAACATGCTGTTCTTTTTTGCACCAGCCTTGGTTCTGTTTAAAAACATGCCCCCAATTGAAGCCGTCAAAAACAGCTTTGTGGGCAGCTTGCAAAATATGGGGGCTTTTTTGCTGTTTATGTTGATTTACTTGGTGTTGTCTTTTATTGCTGCCATTCCGTTTGGCTTAGGATTCTTAATACTGTTCCCAGTCGTCATGGGCGCTGCGTATAGCGCTTATAAAAATATCTTTACATAAGCTCGGTGGCGAGGGATACGGTTGCGTTTATGAGTATTAGACGTTTAGTGTATTCCCTCGTGCTTTATTTAATCTTACCGTTTGTTTTTCTGCGTCTATGGTGGCGGGGGCGTGCTAATCCAGCCTATCGACAACGCTGGTCGGAACGACTCGCTTTAACGCGCTTTCCTAAAACGGGGTGTCCCGTCATTGTTTTACATGTCGTTTCAGTGGGCGAGACCATGGCGGCGCTTCCTTTGGCTGAGCAATTATTGCTTGAGTTTCCCGAGCACACTTTGTGGCTAACCTCTATTACGCCCACAGGCTCCGATACTGTGCGGCGTTTATTGGGTGAGCGAGTCGCTCATAGTTATTTGCCGTATGATTTACCTGATGCAGTGCAGCGTTTTTTAAATCAGGTGCAACCCAGCTTATTTCTAGTTATGGAAACAGAGTTATGGCCTAATTTATATGCTGCTTGTGCGCAGCGCCACATTCCATTGCTATTACTTAATGCGCGTTTGTCGGAACGCTCTATGCGGGGCTATCAGCATTTAGCAGCTTTGGTGCGGGAAACTTTGCAAGCGATTACAGTAATCGCAGCACGAGAAAATGAAGATGCTAGGCGTTTTCAGCAGCTAGGTGCGCCCTCGTCCAAGGTGCAGGTGAGCGGTAATATTAAATTTGATTTGAGAATTAATTCGGCTATAACTGAAACAGCTCAGGCTTTACGCGCTCAGTGGGGACAACGACGGGTTTGGGTAGCTGGTAGCACCCATGCGGGAGAAGAAACTTGTTTGCTGCAAGTCCAGCAACAATTGCGCCAACACTGGCCTGATGTATTATTGATTTTAGTACCGCGCCATCCTGAACGTTTTGATAGTGTAGCTGAGTTGTGTCGTGCGCAGCATTTAAGCTTGGTGCGCCGCAGTGAAGCACGCCAGCCTGAGCCTACAACGGCTGTGTTGCTAGGGGATAGCATGGGTGAATTGGTCTTTTGGTATGCACTCGCGGATATGGCTTTTATTGGCGGCAGCTTGGTCGATGTGGGGGGGCACAATCCACTAGAGGCCGCTATTTGGGGAGTGCCAGTGTTGACCGGGCCTTATACGCATAATACCCGTGATATTTATCCTGCCTTGATTGCCGTTGGGGGAGCCATTCAGGCTGAATCTGCGAGTGATTTGTCTCATCATTTGCTAGACTGGTTGAGTAATAATGAAAAGCGTCAAGCAGCAGGCAAGGCTGCTCAGCAATTTTTAATGCAACACCAAGGAGTCGTGGGGCGGCTCATGCAGACGATTCGATCTATAATGGGTAATAAATAGATAAGGGCTTAATGCGTCATCATTTAAATGATAAACAATAAGATGTTGTTATATATCAAACTCTGAGAGATCACCATGAGTGACAAAAATGAATGGATCTTGAGCGGCTGCTTGCTAATGGGGTTAATATTGACTGCTTGCGGCGAACAAGTGACACCAGCATCATCCACAGCAACAAACACGAATCTTGATCAGTACAATGAACCGGAAATTGAGCTGATTAAGTCGCGTAGCGGCGAGGTCACACCCATTGTTTTAAACGCGGAGACTAAATGGGGCAAGCGTTTGTATAAAGCAAACTGTATCAGTTGTCATGATGCTCAAGTTTATCAGCGTGTCGAGCGTAAAATAAAAAACCGTGAGCAATTGGGCAATCAAGTGTCACGTTGCAATGCTAATCTAGCTGAACCGCTGAGTGCTAATGAAGCGGCTCAAGTGGCTGCTTTTTTAAATGAGGCTTATTATCAATTTGCTGAATGAGCTATCAAGTACGGGTTCATCATACCGACCATCAATTTAACAAGGTAAAGCTTTATTCTGCTGCACTTATGTTATGCTCCAAGTAATTTGTTATTCTTGAAGCATTTTTTTCCAGCTTTGTTTCTCAATCAGCAAATCTCGAATTACTGTATGGCCGTTGTTATCAATGGACAATATGACTTCAGCTTTACCATCACGTATTTTTTCTTCTAGTGCGCTGGCGATTTCTTGAGGGATATAAAAGCGCTCCAGTCCGGCGCTGAACTGACCTTGATTATTGCAATGACCCTGTAGATACAGCGAGCATTTCGGTGGTAGCTCATCGCTGGGATAAACGCGTTTTTCTGGCTGTAGACAAAGGGTTGCGACAATATCCGATGCAGGGCAGCCATTGCCAGCATCAATACTATAATCAATCTCAAACACCAAATAATGCCCTGAGAGCATATCGCGTGGATCAAAGCCTTGAATCGGAAAAGTCATTTCTTTACCCGAATCACGCTGTTGTTGATTCATCCAAGCATTAGCGGCCAAGACCACTATTGGGAATAATAGGGCAGCAATGAGTTTTAAACGTACTTTATTCATTCGCTTAACTCCTTGCTCCAGCGTTGCAAGTAATCACGGCTGCGATACCAGAACCAAGCAATGCCAATAATGAGCAAGCCGGAGATAATCAGCCCCATACCGGTTGCTGCCAAGCCTCCCATTGCTTGAAAATAGAGCACGACAAAGCGCAAGCCGATTAAAAAAGTGATTAGGTTAAAAGTGCGATGACGCCCATTGTTGGCGGCATGAATCGCATACAGAAATAAGATCATTATAGTGAGTACAGGAGCGCGCAAATCATCAGCAAAGAACAAACTCGCTTGTTGGTTAGCCTCAATCGCGCTAAAGGTATAACGGGTTGTGCCGGTAAAAAACCAATCAGGTATGTAATACAATAATAGCAAGCCTAGGGCCGCAAGTAATAAGGCTTTGTTTAAAATTCGGTAAGCAGGGTTGCTTAGAATCAATGCAGCTAGGGCTGTGGCTGCAATCCAGGCAGGAATATACCAAGCGGTGACAAAGTTTTGGCTCTCTCCACCCGAGCGAATTAAGTCAATGGTGACTAGGGCAACCAAGAGGCTGATCTGAAACCAGAAATAGAAGCTGCTACGAAACTTTGCCAGCATACTTAGCCGTTGCCCTAGCAGATAAAAAACAGCGGCGAGTAAAGGCGCTAGTAATAAGATTGCTGGTAGTTCCTGATATAAATCACGCGAGTGGCGTACTGTAGTTAAATCTATGCTACTCCATACCAAACCGTGCAAGAAAAAACTTACCCAGAAGAAAGGAATCAATAAATGGCGTGCAAAAGTCGCCAACGGAAAGCTAATAACACCCCAGAGCAATAAGGCTTGATACCATTTGCCTTGTACATGGTAAATCTGTGCAATCAGCCCTATGGTAGCTAAACACATGAGCATAAAGGCAGCAATCAGTGTATCAAACCAAGGCGTTACTGGACGAGATTGCAGCCAGACAATAGCTGCTGCCATAACGCCTAAAAGCAGGAAAGCACTGCCAAGTTTGACTTCATCGCTGATCAGAGCCCAATTAGCCGCAATGATGGAGATAATACCCAAACCAATAATGGCTACACCCAAAATCAGCAAGCTATAAAGCCACCAGTTGCTTTGTCCTTTATTATCTTGGTTTTCAAAGGCTAAAATAGCTTGCGTCTGCTCTTCGCTGATCAGACCTTCTTCTTCCCAGATATTCAATTTTTTGTTGATGTTAGCCATTGAGATGGTACTCAGTAAAAATGCTAAAGTGTTTTCAAATAACACTTTAGCATTAATAAATTAATGTTGTGTCAGTTTTTATGGATGGCTTGGCAAGGTATGCTGAAAGAGGTTGTTAATCTCTCATCTGTTAATCCAAGGAGAACTTCATGCACTTATATATCGCTTACAAAAACTATTCCTCATGGTCATTGCGTCCTTGGATTGCGATGAAAGTAGCAGGCATTTCTTTTTCTGAAACGGTATTGCCGTTTGCGCATAGTGATTCTTTAGATCAGTTGGCAGAGCGTTTTGAGATTCCTGCCCAAGTACCTGTTTTGGAAGATGGCGAGCGTTTGATTTGGGATAGTTTGGCAATTTTGGAGTACTTGCATGAGCAATACCCTGATAAACAGTTATGGCCACAAGATACCAAGCTTAGAGCATTAGCACGTAGTGCAGCCGCAGAGATGCACAGTGGTTTTATGGCTTTGCGTAGCGAGTTTCCGATGAATTGCCGCAATCGAAAGCAAAAGCAGTCAAGTACTGCTGTGCAAGCGGATCTGGCGCGTTTAACAGTGATTTGGGATAAGTTTGCGGTGGCCGCCAATAAGACAGAGGGATCATTCTTATGTGGTGCGTTCAGTCATGTGGATGCGATGTTTGCCCCTGTTATGTGGCGTGTCAGGAATTATGGTTTGAGGGTATCAACTGCTTTCGATGCTTGGGGAGAGGCTATGTATGCTTTGCCTGCCATGCAAGAATGGTTGCAAGCTGCACAAGCTGAAGAGTGGGTGATGGAGAAGTACGAGGCCGTTTGACGCATAAAGACGTATAAATATGCTCAATAGTTTTGAAAACTGTTTGCCAAATAATGATAAGTAGTCGATGGCTAGACAGGTGGCTAAGCGTCGATTGCTGAGGTGGGAAAATCAAAGGCAGTTAAAACTGCCCTTAATTCAGTTAGTTTGTGATTTTGCGAATTTCTAGGCTCATACCACCTCGATTGTCAGTCAGGCGACTATTATCTAGTAAAGCAAAATAAACACGCCCTGCTGCATCGACCGTGAACACAGAAGCGCGTGCCGCTGCAAGTGCGCTGGCTTCATCGGGGTAAACTTTTTTCTCGGTAACCTCGTAAGCACGGGTATCTGCGTTTTGTAGAAAATAGCTCTCAGTGCGCTCTTTAGGGATTTCATCAACAATGGGTAAGGGTTGTTGATCGACCGAAACGCGGCTCAGATGGGGCGAGCTAACATAATAGTTATTGTGCATACCCACAAAACGAGTGGGAGTAGTGCGTTCACAGCCCTGAGTGTTTTCACAATTTGTATGACTCCATACACTCCAAGCCTCATGTAGGCCACCTTGACTTTTTCCAATGGGGCGAACGCTATAAGTGCCGGCCTTCAAATATAAAGGAATAGGTGTATCAGCACTATTGATTTTGGCATCTAGTTTAATAAGGTAGGGTTCATCCGCTTGTGCTGCTGAGAATGTCAGTAGAGTGAGGCTGCTTAATAAGCAAGTCCGCCATAATGAGCTTGATTTCATCTTTAGTTTCCTTCTATCAGTGAATACTGCCCTTGTTCGGTATAAATAAGACTGAGTCAAAAGTATAATAGTTCACCGTTGCCTTGCTTAAGATAAGCTGCACCTCGTGTAAAATTTTTATAGGTATTGGAACGTTCCATTCTTTTTGTTATATTCTCGTCGCAGGGGAGCGCGCATAATCTGTAAAACAGATTAATTTTGCATCTAATTTTGTACCAAGCTGTAATCTAAAGCATTATTTAAGTGTTTAGATATAAGGAGTAGCGTCCATGCCTGACTCCAAAGGGCGGAACATTCCAAATGTAATGGGAGCTAAGCGCGTCACACTACATGATGTGGCACGGCATGTCGGTGTTTCCAAATCCACTGTTTCTCTTGTGCTTCAAGGGAGTCCCCATGTTAACCTTAAAACTCATGAGCGTATTTTGCGTGGTATTTATAAAGCAAGTAACCCAACATTTGCGCATTTGACCTAATCCAGCATGGACATCAGTTCGTGTTAAAGCCGCTGATTTTGCCAGTGTTGCTTTGGAGTTATTACAAACTTATATGCAGGATCAGCGCGTTCCTAGCGGGTGCCGTGTGGTTCCGTGCATCCGCGTCGCAGACTGTTTAAAACTGAGGAGAGATATAAATGATCATGGGTATATTGAAAAAAAGTCTATTGGCTAGTGTCCTTGCTTTGGGCTTGGTCACTACGACTCAAGCAGCCGAAGTGGAAGTATTACACTGGTGGACATCCGGTGGTGAGGCTAAGGCTTTGGGCGTTTTGAAAGAAAACCTAGAAAAGCAAGGTATTAAATGGATTGATATGCCTGTCGCAGGGGGAGGTGGTAACAATGCCATGACTGTACTGCGCTCACGTGTACAAGCCGGCAATGCGCCAACAGCAGTACAAATGTTGGGCTTTGATATTCGGGATTGGGCTTCTGAAGGGGTAACAGCCAATCTCAATGCGCTGGCTGAAGCAGAAAACTGGGCTGAATTAGTACCAAGTGCGGTACAGGATTTTTCGCGTTATGAGGGCGACTGGGTTGCGGCTCCTGTTAATATTCACTCAACCAATTGGGTTTGGGCGAATAAGAAAATCATGGATGAACTGGGCGTAACCGAACCACCTAAAGATTGGGATGAATTCATTGCTGTTTTGGACAAAGCCAAAAAAGCAGGTTATACACCGTTAGCCCATGGCGGTCAGGCTTGGCAAGATGCTACCGTGTTTGAAGGTATCGTACTGGCAACTGGTGGTGCAGACTTCTATCGTAAAGCTTTTATGGATCTGGATCCTGACGCTCTGGGGTCAGATACCATGAAAACAGCCTTTGAGCGTCTGCGTCAGTTGCGTGGCTATGTGGATGAAAACTTTTCGGGTCGTGATTGGAACTTGGCTTCCGCGATGGTCATTGAAGGTAAAGCTGCTTTGCAAATCATGGGCGACTGGGCTAAGGGCGAGTTTATTAATGCTGGTTTAAAGCCTAATGAAGCGTTCTTATGCTTCCGCTTCCCCGGTACTCAAGGCGCAGTGCCATTCAATACCGACCAGTTTGTCATGTTTAAGGTACCAGATGCTAGCCGTGATGCGCAGTTGGCAATGGCTAAGGCGGTCATGGATCCTTCTTTCCAGATTGCATTCAATAAGGTTAAAGGTTCAGTACCTGCACGTATGGGGAGTGACGATGCTGAATTTGATGCTTGCGCCCAAAAAGGTATGAAAGACGTTGCTGAAGCAGCGAAAAACGATACATTGTTGGGTTCTATGGCACATGGCTACGGCGCACCTGCTGCGGTTAAAAACGCCGTTTTCGATGTCGTTACCAATTTCTTTAACTCAGAAACATCTACAGAAGATGCGGTACAGCAATTAGTCGATGCGGTGGAAGGGGCAAAAGACTAAGACTAAAGGTTCGTTGGGTCTTGCTCCTGTCTCAGCCTAATAGCTGAAAGAATCCTGCTTAATCCTTTTTTGTCGGTGATCTTTCCTCTGTTACGAGGCTGTTGTGAAATTAAAGACCCTCACCTATTCAGCCCCCTTTTCCACAGGTAAAGGGGGCGGGGCTTTGTTTTTTCACTATCACGCCAGAGGAGCTATCCATGACGCAAACAAACCGAAGCCGAGGTGACTGGTTGCGGGAACATTTGCCCAAACTGGTGCTGTCGCCGTCGCTTGCGATTACATTGTTTTTTGTCTACGGCTTTATTCTGTTCACCGCTTATGTTTCTGTAAGTAAATCTAGGATGTTGCCGAATTATGAATTTGTCGGGCTGGATAATTATACCCGTTTGTGGAAGACCTTAAATTGGCAGATTGCCTTGGACAATTTGGCTATTTTCGGCATTTTGTATATTGTGATTTGCGGTGCTTTGGGTTTGTTTCTGGCGATTTTGCTGGATCAGAAAATTCGGACAGAAGGCTTTTTACGCACCGTTTATTTATACCCTATGGCCTTGTCTTTTATCGTTACAGGAACAGCTTGGAAATGGTTTTTAAATCCAGGTCTAGGGTTGGAAAAGTCCATGCAGGATTGGGGCTGGACAAGTTTTAATTTTGACTGGCTAATTGATCCTAAAATGGCGATTTATACTGTTGTAATTGCCGGTGTTTGGCAAACCTCCGGTTTTGTCATGGCTATGTTTTTAGCGGGCTTACGCGGGATTGATGAGGAACAACTCAAGGCGGCTCAATTAGATGGTGCGTCTACCTTCCAAACCTATTGGCGCATTATTATTCCACAACTACGTGCCGTATTTTTAAGTGCTTTTGTGGTGTTGGCACACATGGCGATTAAAGCGTATGACTTGGTGGTTGCTTTAACCGGCGGTGGCCCTGGCAATGCGACGGAATTGCCTGCAACATTTATGTATTCCTATACTTTTACCCGTAATCAGATGGGCATTGGTGCAGCCTCCGCCATGATTATGTTGATGACGATTGCGGCGATTATTGTGCCTTATTTATACGCTGAAACACGGGAGAAACCTCATGGCTAATATTGTTGCTATGGACAACAGCCGTATTTGGCGTGTGGTCTTGTATACCACTTTGATTGTATTTGCCGTGTTTTATTTATTGCCCCTGTTTGTCATGCTGACCACCAGCTTTAAGCCGTTGGATGAGATCCGCGGCGGCAATATGCTGTCTTTGCCTACTCAGTGGACGGTTGAGCCCTGGCTTAAAGCTTGGGGCAGTGCTTGTATTGGGCTAAGTTGCGAAGGGATTAATGGCTATTTCATAAATTCCATCAAAATGGTTGTTCCTGCGGTACTCATCTCTACGATTCTGGGTGCTTTGAATGGCTATGTACTAACTAAATGGCGTTTCCCTGGGCATAAATGGGTGTTTGGCTTAATGCTGTTTGGCTGTTTCATTCCGTTCCAGATTGTATTGATCCCTATGTCTCAAGTGTTGGGAATGCTGGGCTTAGCAGGTACAACAGCGGGTTTGGTGTTGGTACATGTTACTTACGGTATTGGTTTTACGACCTTATTTTTCCGTAACTATTATGAAGCCTTCCCTTCCGAACTGGTCAAGGCAGCCATGATTGATGGTGCGGGATTCTTCGGGATTTTCTGGCGTATCTTGCTGCCTAGCTCTGCTCCAATTTTGGTGGTGTGCATTATTTGGCAATTTACCAATGTGTGGAATGACTTCTTGTTTGGGGCATCTTTTGCAGCGGGTGAGGGTGCGCCGATGACAGTGGCTTTGAACAACTTGGTGAATAGTTCGACTGGCGTTAAAGAATACAACGTAGATATGGCTGCGGCCATGATCGCTGCTTTGCCGACCTTGGTGGTGTATATTGTGGCAGGGCGTTATTTCGTGCGTGGCCTAATGGCTGGGTCGGTAAAAGGATAACAGTCGTTGGGAAAGAGACTTGCGGGCGTTTTTGCAGGAACGACTGGAAGGCTTTTGCTGCGGCTAGAGGATAAAATTATGTCTTCTTTGGAAATTAAAGATGTCCACAAATCATACGGTGCAGCGCACGTACTCAAGGGCATTGACATTAATGTTGATAGTGGTGAATTTTTAGTATTGGTGGGTCCATCCGGTTGTGGCAAGTCCACGTTGCTCAATATGATTGCCGGTTTAGATAGCATTACTGCTGGCGAAATTCTGATTGATGGGCAGGTCGTCAATGATGTGCATCCGTCGCAGCGCGATATTGCGATGGTATTCCAATCTTATGCTTTGTATCCCAATATGAACGTGGAAAAGAACATTGCGTTTGGTTTGGAAATGCGCAAGATGCCTAAAGCCGAACGCAAAAAGCGCGTGGCAGAGGTGTCACAAATGTTGCAAATCGAGCCACTGCTTAAACGTAAACCATCACAGTTATCGGGTGGTCAGCGTCAACGGGTAGCCATGGGGCGTGCTTTGGTGCGTGAACCAAAGATATTCCTATTTGATGAGCCATTGTCCAATTTGGATGCAAAGCTGCGCGTTGATATGCGCACTGAAATCAAGCGCTTGCATCAGCGTTTGGGCGCTACCATTGTCTATGTCACCCATGACCAGATTGAAGCCATGACTTTGGCAACCAAGATTGCCATTATGAAAGGCGGTGTCTTGCAGCAACTGGGTTCACCTGATGAGGTGTATAACCAACCTGCAAATCTATTTGTAGCAGGGTTTATGGGATCACCTTCTATGAATCAATTACCTGCTGAGCTGCTTGAACAGGAAGGCAAACTGTTTGCCCAAGTATTGGATAAACGTGGTGAAGCATTATTATTACCGCTGGCTGAGAATGCTGCTTATCGTGATTGGGTCGGCAAACAGGTCATTTTGGGACTTCGTCCAGAAGCGATTACTGACCCGGGCAGTGCTGAAGCAAATAGTCGTGTGCTACATGAAGCGAATTGCTTGATTGAAGTAACTGAGCCTACTGGAGCTGATGTATTTGTCTTGATTGAATTGAGTGGCAAGGAAGTGATTTCCCGCATGCGTGCCAACTGTGCTGTCAAGGCAGGTGAGCGTGTGTCGGTAACCTTCAATATGCAGCAGGCGGTGTTGTTTGATCCTGCCTCAGAAGCAAGGATTACTTAATTTGGATTTGCGCTGATTTTTGAGACTGGCTTTCACAGCGACTTTGTTGGTTTGTGCACTCTGTTAAATACACGCCCCAATGATGCTCACGATTGACAACAAAAAGCCAGCATATTGTCGACAATCCCTCGTTCAAACCTAAAAATTCGGCTAAAAATCGTCCTTTTTACGGGAAAATTTCAACAAAATATCGAAATACCCTGAAAAAAATACTTTTGGGGAATTGCTTGCCAGTTTATATTCACGTTAAACTCGTGCCACTTGCACAACTGGAGGAGTAACATGTCGTCAGATCAATCCCCTCAGGCTTATTGGGCAGCGAATGTTCGCCTGCTGACTATTTGCTTGGTCATTTGGTTCGTCGTTTCATTTGGATTCGGCATTCTGTTTGCAGGCCCCCTGAATAATATTCACTTAGGCGGTTACAAACTAGGCTTCTGGTTTGCACAACAGGGATCTATTTATGTTTTTATTGTCTTGATCTTTTTCTATGCTTGGCGCATGGGACAGCTAGACCGTAAATTTGATGTTCAAGAAGATTAAGGGAGAGACCGAATGTCTTCACTGCAAATTTGGACTTATATTGTTGTTGGACTCAGTTTTGCCCTTTACTTTGGTATTGCGATCTGGGCACGTGCTGGTTCAACAGGTGAATTCTACGTCGCAGGGGGTGGTGTCCATCCTGTAGCCAATGGCATGGCAACTGCTGCGGACTGGATGTCAGCCGCATCCTTTATCTCAATGGCAGGTATTATTGCATTTAGTGGCTATGATGCCTCTGCTTATCTCATGGGTTGGACAGGCGGCTATGTCTTAATGGCTATGTTACTGGCCCCCTACCTACGTAAGTTTGGCAAATTCACCGTTCCTGAATTTATCGGTGATCGCTATTTTTCCAAGACAGCACGTATTGTTGCTGTTATTTGCTTGATTGTGATCTCGGTTACTTACGTTATCGGCCAGATGCGCGGCGTCGGTGTAACCTTCTCCCGTTTCCTAGAAGTTTCTGTCAATGTGGGTTTGGTCATTGGTATGGTCGTGGTATTCGTCTATGCAGTATTAGGCGGTATGAAAGGTATTACCTATACACAGATCGCCCAGTATGTTGTCCTGATTGCAGCGTATACCGTTCCTGCGGTATTTATCTCCATAAATCTAACGGGCAACCCTATTCCACAAATTGGTTTAGGCTCACAAATGGCAGATGGCAGCGGTTATTTATTGGATCGTCTGGATGAAATTGTTCAAGCACTTGGTTTCAAATCCTATACAGGTGCACACTCATCCATACTGAATACTTTCCTGTTTACCCTAACGCTAATGATTGGTACGGCTGGCTTACCTCACGTTATTATTCGTTTCTTCACGGTACCTAAAGTACGTGATGCTCGTTCCTCCGCTGGTTGGGCATTGGTATTCATTGCGTTGCTGTATACAACTGCACCTGCGGTTGGTGCGATGGCTCGCTTGAATCTGATTAATACCGTACAAATAGGTGAAATCGGCTCTCCAGAAGGTAACTTACTCATTGCAGATGTGCCTCGCTGGATGACTACCTGGCAAACAACGGGCTTATTGCAATTTGAAGACAAAAATGACGATGGCAGGCTTGAGTATTATGATGAAAAAGGTATGGGTGACAAAGCGGCTGAATATGGTTGGAAAGGTAACGAATTAACGAAGGTTGACCGCGACATCATGGTATTGGCCAATCCTGAAATTGCTAAACTACCTAACTGGGTTATTGCTTTGGTGGCAGCCGGTGGTATCGCAGCCGCCTTGTCTACAGCAGCCGGTCTGTTGCTAGCCATTTCTTCGGCAATCTCCCACGATATTATTAAGGGTGTACTCAACCCGAAAATTTCAGAGAAAAATGAGCTATTGGCTTCACGCATTACTATGTCGATTGCTATCGTCTTGGCAGGCTACATGGGTATGAATCCTCCTGGATTCGCAGCGCAGGTGGTCGCATTAGCTTTCGGCTTGGCGGCATCCTCTATCTTCCCTGCACTCATGATGGGTATTTTCTCTAAGCGTATAAACGGAATAGGTGCTGTATCGGGTATGTTGGCCGGTATTATTGTTACACTTGTTTACATTTTCTGGTTTAAAGGCTGGTTCTTCATACCAGGTACAGCAATGGCGGCCAGTACGTCTGACAATTGGTTGTTCGGTATTTCACCTGGAGCCTTTGGCTCAATCGGTGCATTGGTGAACTTTGCGGTTGCCTTTGCGGTATCACGTGCTACTGCACCGCCGCCAGAGCATATCCAAGAACTCGTTGAAAGTGTACGTATTCCTCGTGGTTCAGGTGTGGCACAGTCTCACTAAAACCAAGCATTGAAAGACCATACAATAAAAAGGCTCCATCAGGAGCCTTTTTACTTTTTCTTATTCCTATTATTCTCAACTTGAACACTAATATTAGTCAGCTACCAATCCGCTATAGATCAATACCCTTTTGCGCTTGAATACCTGCACGATAAGCATGCTTCTCATCCCTAATTTCAGAGACAGTATCTGCTAACTCCCGCAAAGCAGGTGAGGCAGCCCGTCCGGTCACTACGACATGCTGCATAGATGGACGAGCGTTAATCGCATCCAACACAACCTGACTTTCCAAATAAGCATAATTTAGCAGGTAGGTTAGCTCATCCAGAATAACCAAATCATAGTGCCCGTCTTCTAACATCCTTTGTGCTACTGACCAAGCTTTTACAGCAGTCGCAATATCTTGTGCACGATCTTGAGTATCCCAAGTAAAACCATCCCCTAATACATGCCACTCCATATTGGGATGAATGCTAAAAAAAGCTTCTTCACCTGTATCTGTGCGGCTTTTGATAAACTGCACAACGCCCACTCGCATCCCATGCCCCAAAGCACGTGCCGCCATACCAAATGCAGAGCTTGATTTCCCCTTACCGTTCCCCGTCAGCACCAACAGTAGTCCCTTGTCTTGATTAGCTTTAGCAATAGACTCATCAATAACTGCTTTTTTGCGCTGCATGCGCTGTTTGTGTAAACGGTCTTTTTCTATATCCCTGTCTGACATTTGCATCTCCTCACTTTGATCACCTTAAGTTTAAAACAGTTGTTTTAAACTTTTGCAGAAAAGACAAAAAGTTGCAATAATGCTACTATGTATTAAGCTAAAGTTAATCATAGCTTATTCGTCATTTGCGAATAACTTTAAGTGTTCTATTAGTTATTTCCCTGTGTTCTAAAAAACACGACTCAATAGATCCTGATTATTTGCTAATAAAATCAATTATTGACATGCTGATCGGCATAATAAATAACCCCACCACAGTAGGCAAGTGCTAGTGCCTACTTAAGGAGCACTGATGGCATTCGGAAAAACAGGTATTGATTGGCACTCAACATTGGCTGCCGTTTGGCGTACCAACCGCCATTTCTTAAAACCGGTGACTCAAGTGGATTTGGTCGACCCGGATTCACTTTTAGGTATTGATGAGCAAAAAGCACTTTTATACCGTAATACCGAAAATTTCCTGCGCGGGAAACCTGCCAGTCATGCTCTACTGTGGGGTGCTCAAGGTGTTGGCAAGTCATCGCTCATCAAAACATTGATTACCCGTTATCATACTTATGGTTTGCGCCTCATCCAAATTCCTCGGGAAGACTTGAATATATTGTTGGATTTGATGGACGAAGTTCAGGATTACAGCCAACACTTTATTATTTATTGCGACGATATTGGCTTCAAACAAAGTGAATGCGGATACCACGTTTTAAAAAGCGCGCTCGAAGGTACTTTAGAAAAGTTACCCAAGAACGTCCTTATTTATGCCACTTCTAATCGCCAAGACCTAATTCCAGAAAGCATGGCTGATAATGTCAATGTTAGTGAGGCCATGCCCCCACTGCAACCTAGGACCAGTAACTTTAGTGAGTGTCAGTTACTGGTCGATCGTTTCGGGCTTTCGCTCGCATTCAATCCTATGGAAAGGGAGACCTACCTGGCCATCGTTGATCGTCTTTTTCAAGGCAAAAACATTGACAGGAAGATGCTTCATGAAGAAGCAATGCACTTCGCGGCCAAGCGAAGTGGTCACAGTGGCCGCACAGCGCGTCACTTTTTCAATCACTATCAAATGTATTTGTAAGAAAATGATGAAAACCCCAATCGTGCGCTTACTGGTAACGGCGCTATTAGTTACCACGCTCAGCGGCATTGCTGAAGTTCATTCAGCAGTACCTGCCGCCGCACCACTTCGATATAACTCAGGCGTCAGTAGTGCACCTACCGTTGCTACAGAACCCAACCGTGCCCCACGGATGACTCAGCGTGATATAGACGAACGTCTTTGGCTGGCGGCGCTGTCTGGCAATATGCACGTATTAAGAGACATGATCAGTCAAGGCGGTAATCCCAGAACAGCAACACCTCACCGCGAAACAGCGCTGCATGCTGCGGCTGCACGTGGTCATTTACAAGCGGTCATCTATTTGATAAAAAATGGTGCCAATATACACGCACGCACCTCCAATGGTTGGACTCCATTACATCATGCTGCTCGTTTTGGACATGCCCATGTAGCTAATTATTTGCTAAGAGCGGGGGCAAATCCAAATCACCCTACCACGGATCGGGCTAGAAAAACACCGATTGATATAGCTCTGGATCGTAATGATATGCGTATGGCAAGACTCCTCGGATATTGACACAGATAACCAAGCACCACAAACTAGCCCATGTTAAATTAAACCTTCAGCAATAGGCAGGTGAAAATGAAAAAATTAACAGCGGCGCTAATCATCGCCAGTGCAGGTGTCTTATTAGGCTCCTGTACCCAAGAAACCCAAAATCAAATTGGTCGTGCCATTAATAACTGGACAGGTACTAATGGTATATTAGAAATATATGCGGGTGATAAGCTCGCCAAACGCTTTGTAAAAATCGACAAGCTCAGTACAGCCAGTGGTACGCAAAACGGCGTTGAGCGACCCTACCGTTATGGTTACGGTTATCTGGATGCTAATTTAAATGGTCAAGCAGATGCGGATGAATCCAGAGTTTATTTTGAATTTAGTGATTACTCGACCTCATATATTTTCTATGAAGCTCCTAAAAATATGCCCAAATAATCAAAATCATATTGGCAGCTAATTGACAACTAGCTGATAAAAAAGTAGTTGAGAAGCATGTTATCCTGATTGGTCGGGCTTTTTGCGAGCACGTGGGTGTGCCTTGTCATAGGCTTTAGCTAAATGCTGAAAGTCAAGGTGAGTATAAATCTGGGTGGTGCCTATATCGGTATGACCCAGAAGTTCTTGTACCGCTCGTAAATCCCCTGAGGACTCCAATATATGCGTTGCAAAACAATGACGCAGTTTATGCGGGTGCAATTTATAAGGTGAGGCTTGTTTTTCTTGCCAACGCTTTAAACGTACTTGCACCGTGCGTGGTGTCAAACGCCGACGTTGTTGGCTCAAGAATACGGCTTGCTCCCTAGGTTCGCAAAAAGCTTCACGCATCACCAGCCACTGTTGTAATGCTGCAATAGCTATCCGCCCCACCGGTAAGTCACGCTCTTTGCCACCTTTACCTCTGACTCGCAACAAACCTTGCTGCAAATCTAAATCCCCCAGATTCAACCCCACTAATTCAGCCAAGCGTAATCCTGATGAATAAAATAACTCCATCATGGCAAGATCACGCATTTCCAGAACATTTTCTGGCTTAGCATCAAGCAAGTGCGTCATTTGTTCAACAGTCAACACTTCGGGTAAATGGCGTGGAGTACGCGGCACATTAACACTAGCAACCGGATTGACACCGATATGGTCTTCCCGCACGAGATAATAATAGAAGCGACGAAGAGAAGAAAGTTTACGCTGTAGCGTGCGCGGACTTGCACCTTGTCGAAATAAGAAACTTGACCATTGGCGTACTTGAGGCTCTCTGACAGCCATCATCTCAAGCGCTGGAAAGTGCTCAGTCAACCACGCAACAAACTCCAGCAAATCACACCGATAGGCTGCTATTGTAGTGGGCGAGTAACGCTTCTCACTTTGCAGGTAGTTATTGTACGCTACAAACAGAGGATGATTCGTACCGAACTCAAGTGCCACTGGACTCTATGGAGCGAATAGTACTGTCCAGATGTAAAGACAAAGCACGTGATACCAATGCCCCCATCTGATTAATAAATAAAGTGCCCATGCCCGGATGAAAACGCCCCTCTTGTTCACTCCCTAAGGCCAATACGCCAATCTCGCGCGCTTCAAACAAAGGCACTAATACAGCGGATTTAATTGAACTACTATCTTCACCAAACAAAAAGACTTGTTGCTTAGGCCTTAAACGCCCACACACAGGCTGACGCCGCTGAAACAAGGCAGACATCTGTTGCAACATGCGATCGTCAGGATCAATAAAATGCAAACTATTATCCCGCGAATGACCACGCCCCACCAAGCGTAACACCACACTATCCGCATCAAACTCAGCCAGCATCAAATTGCGACAGGTTGCCACAACATCATCCAAGTTTTCACAGCTCATTAACTCTATGGCTAGGTGATGCAAACTGCTGACAACACGCTCATTCTCCCGCGCGGCTCGTAGCATATCGTCCATCTGGCGAGTCATTTGGAATTGCTGATCACGCTGCCGTTGTAATAGACGCTCTAATAAAGAAAGCGCCGCACCAGTATGTGGATGAGGAATAGATAAACGATCCAATAAATATTCGTGTTTAGTAAAGAAGTCCACGTGCTGACTTAAATAATCAGCAACTTGATCAGCATTGATGGCCAATGCCTCTGTTTGTTCACTCATAGCGTCACAATACCCGAATAAACTGTTTCTGTAGAGCCCGTCATAAAAACGGCTTCACCCTCGCCTTGCCAACGAATATGCAAGGAACCGCCTGGCAAGTCCACTGCCACTGCCGAATCCAATAAACCCTGTAAGTAACCGGCAACAACTGCCGCACAAGCGCCCGTACCACAAGCCAAGGTTTCACCCACCCCCCGCTCAAATACGCGCAAACGAATATGTTCCCGATTCACAAGCTGCATAAAACCAATATTTGCCCTGCGTGGAAAAATGGGATGACTTTCCAATAACTTCCCCCACTGCTTCACTGGGGCTGTATTTATATCGTCGATCAGTATCACTGCATGAGGATTACCCATAGAAACTGCTGCAAAACTGACAGGCTGATCATTAATCATCGCAGTATAAAGGGTTTGGCGCTGCTCAGAAACAATAGGAATGTCAGCAGGCTCTAATTTTGGCACACCCATATCGACTGTGACCTGAGCTTCTGCCTGCAAGGTCAAAACAATCCGCCCACTGGCTGTCATCACCGGAATGGTTGTTTTATCTGTTAGCCCTTGTTCTACCACAAAACGGGCAAAACAGCGCGCACCATTACCACAATGCTCAACTTCGTCACCATCTGCATTAAAAATACGATAACGAAATTCCGCATCATCGCCCTCATAAGCTTCTACCAATAGCAATTGATCAAAGCCAATACCAAAATGCCGATGCGCTAAACGACGAATTTGTTCACGCTCCAAATGAACAGCCTGCCGAATGCCATCCAACACGACAAAATCATTACCTAAGCCATGCATTTTGGTAAACTTTAATATGTTTGAAGCCATTGCGTCACCTTGAATGGATATTTGCCAAATCACACACTATGGCGAAACTATCGCTTTGATGCTATGTTAGCATTTTATGATGCACTGTATCGTCACATAATTAATGTCAACTGAAATCAGGAGAGGAAAATGACCGATTTCAATTCAGAACTGGATGCACGTGGTTTAAATTGTCCATTACCTATTTTGCGTACTAAAAAATCCATGAGCAGTATGGCTGCTGGTGAAATACTCAAAGTAGTGGCAACCGATCCAGGTTCCATCAAGGATATGGAGGCTTACGCCAAACAAACCGGTCATGACATTATTGATAGAACCGAAAGCGACGGCGAATTCACATTCTATATCAAGAAAAATTAAAACGATACTGCTGTAACTCCCTATAAAGGTGCTTCCGAACGAGCGCCTTTTATAGTTTAATCTGCTTTAATTTCTTTAATGCTTATTCAACAGACTCTATTTGACTGACAAACTGTCCCAGTTGTGCCAAGAGAACTGTCGCATAAGCCCCCGCAGGTAAATTGAAACTTAGCCGCAAACTATTTTCACTCACTTATTGCCATTGCAAATCTTTAAATGCTCACCCGCAGTGCGTGTCTAGTTTACCGCGCTCCACAAAGCATCTGTAGAATGTCTGCCCAAACTTTATCTAGGCGCTTGGCTGATACGGGTTTGGCAGTACCTAACTTTTGGGCAAATAAAGAAACACGAAACTCTTCCACCATCCAACGATATTCACACAAAGCTGTCAGATCTTGAGCAGGCTGAGAAAATTGCTGGTAGCTGTTTAATTTATCTTTGTACCTATCCCAATACGGCTGCACCTGCACCCGCAAAGCACGATCTTTGCTGGGTGCTTCTTGTAGCTTTTCCAAGCGATGCTGAATAGCTTTTAAATAGCGAGTTAAGTGGCGTAAGGTTTCAGATTCCATGGCATCCAAAAAGCCAGGGTAAATCAAATGTGCTAATTGATCATTAATGTCGTTCAATGCTTCTAGCCAAGTCGGATTGATTTTGCCTTTTAACTGTTTGCGTATCACTTGATAAGTTTCTAAGGCGGGCGTCAGTAAGCGGGCTAGTTCTTGAGCCTGGGGAAAGATTTGTTGACGCACCTGAACCAATGCTTGCTCAAAAATCACTTGTTTACGGTTGTCTAAATAGTCATAAAAGGCTTGACGAAAAGCATAACGTATCATGCTTTGTTTTAGCTCATCACATTTACCAGTGGCTGCATAATTTAAGCAGAGCTTTTGCATGCCTGTTATTTGTTTGGGTAGGTCACGTACGTCAACAGGTAAGGCTAATAGGAATAAGCGCAAAACACCTAAACGGTGAGTAGCCACAGCTTCTGCTTCATTATCAAATAACTTAATATCGACCGTTTGACCACGATCTACCAAAGCAGGCCACGCATGTAGTTTCATACCTCCCATGACTAATTGATGGGTGGCGGGTAAGTCACCAAAATCCCAAGTTTTTAAGCCTTGTCTTTCTATAACACTCACAGGTTGGCGCACAAATTCTTGTTTCGCCTGCTGTCCAATTTGACCACGTAAAGCCAGCAGATTACGCCCGGCCTTCACCACCACACCGTTATCATCCATGACTTCAAAGCGCATTTGTAAGTGCTCAGGTAAGTCAATGTGTTGCCATAGCTCTGCATCGACTGTTGTACCACTCATACGTCGTAATTGCTTACCTAAAGCTTCAGTCAATGGCACAATTTCACTGGGCTCTATGGCTTCCAAACAAGCACGTGCATAATCCGGTGCAGGCACAAATTGTTTACGTACTTGCTTGGGCAAACCTCGAATCAAAGCGGTCAGCTTTTCTTCCAGCATACCTGGAACTAAATACTCAAAGCCTATGGGGGAAACTTGGTTTAACGCTAGTAAAGGAATTTGGACAGTAACACCGTCCTCTGCGGTATTTGGTTCAAAGTGATAGTGCAGCGGCAAGCACATGCCTTGTACACTTAAGTGATCAGGATATTGGTTACTACGCTCCAAACCAGCATCCCGCTGCATGAGATACTCACGTGTGAGATACAGCAGTTTGGGTTGTTTTGCCTCGGCTTTTTTGCGCCACTTTTCAAAGGAATGACCATTAACGACTTGTGCTGGAATCAATGGCTCAAAAAAATCATACAATAATTGCTCATCAGCCAGAATATCGCGGCGGCGACCTTTGGCTTCCAAAGCTTCTATCGCTACAATTAATGCTGCATTGTGCTGGAAGAAAGGCGCATTACTTTTATATTCGCCATACACTAAAGCATGCCGAATGAACAGCTCACGGCTTAGCAGCGGGTCAATACGACCATAACTTACCTTGCGGCGTGGCGTAATGGTAATGCTATATAAAGACGTACGTTCAAAGGCAGCCACATTAGCAGAGCGCTCTTCCCAATGTGGCTCGCTGTAATGGCGTTTGAGTAAGTGTTGGCCGAATTCTTCCACCCATTCAGGCTGAATTTTGGCAACGGTGCGAGCATACAATTTAGTCGTTTCTACCAGCTCAGCCGCCATCACCCAATGAGGTGGTTTTTTAAACTGGCTAGAGCCTGGAAAAATCATGAATTTACGCCCATTAGCACCTTGAAATGCTTTATTTTCTTCCTTAACGCCAACATTGCCTAATAAGCCTGCAAGTAAGCTGCGGTGAATACCCGCATACTCAGCGGCTTGCTCATTTTCTTTGAGATGACTTTCCAATAAAGTGCTGCGAATTTGCTTATGTATATCATGCCATTCTTGTAGGCGTATCCAGGACAGGAATTCTTTTTTACATAATTTGCGAAACTGACTTTTAGATAAAGCTTTGCGCTGTGCGTGGAAATAGTCCCACAGTTTTAGCAAGCTGAGAAAATCAGAATCCTCCGCTTTAAAGCGTGCATGCTTTTCATCGGCTTGTTGTTGCTTGTCCATTGGACGTTCGCGCGGGTCTTGAATGGCTAAGGCCGCTGCAATCACTAATACTTCTTTTAAAGCACCCTCGCGCTCGGCAGTGAGCAACATCTTTCCCAAACGTGGATCAACTGGCAGTTTAGCCAAAGTACGTCCAATGGGGCGCAACTCAAAATCAGCGTCAACTGCACCTACTTCAAATAGTAATTTATAGCCGTCACGAATTAAGCGTGTGTCTGGTGCTTCCACAAAGGGAAATTTTTCAATATCGCCCAATTGCATGGTTTCCATTTGCAGAATAACCGACGCTAAATTGGTGCGTAGAATTTCTGGCTCGGTAAATGCAGGACGGCTTTGATAATCTTCTTCACTATACAGGCGAATTGCAATACCCGAAGAAACACGCCCACAACGCCCAGAACGCTGATTTGCAGAAGCTTGCGAAATCTTTTCAATCGGTAAACGTTGTACGCCCGCGCGCCAAGAGTAGCGTGAAATACGTGCTAATCCAGTATCCACCACATACTTGATCCCGGGCACAGTTAGCGAGGTTTCTGCTACATTAGTGGCTAAAACAACGCGGCGGCGTCCGTGTGGCTCAAATATACGGTGTTGCTCTTCAGCGGATAAACGTGCATATAAGGGTAAGATTTCTGTAGAAGGGGGATGATGTTTACGTAAAGCTTCAGCCGCTTCACGTATCTCACGCTCACCGGGCAGAAATACTAAAATGTCGCCACGACCTTCGAGGCTTAATTCATCCACCGCATCCAAAATGGCATCGGTTAAATCGCGCTCATCTTCGCCCTCAATATCGACTAAAGGACGGTAGCGCACTTCAACTGGATAGGTGCGCCCAGAGACTTCAATAATTGGAGCTTGATTAAAGTGTTCGGAAAAACGCTCAGGATCAATGGTTGCTGAGGTAATAATCAGTTTGAGATCAGGGCGCTTAGGCAACAGCCACTTCAGATAGCCTAGGAGAAAGTCAATGTTCAGGCTGCGCTCATGTGCCTCATCAATGATTAAAGTGTCGTAGTCATTTAAATAACGATCTTGCTGAATTTCCGCCAGTAAAATGCCATCGGTCATTAGCTTGATATAACTACTAGACTGCGTTTTATCACTAAAGCGTACTTTAAAACCTACTTGTTGCCCTAATGGTGTTTTTAACTCTTGCGCAATACGCGCTGCTACGCTGCGTGCTGCAATACGCCGTGGTTGGGTATGCCCAATCAGGCCATCCACCCCCCGCCCTGCCTCTAGGCACATTTTAGGTAACTGAGTCGTTTTACCTGAACCCGTTTCGCCGCAAATAACAACAACTTGATGTGCCTTAATGGCTTTGATAATTGCATCGCGGCTCTGTGCAACTGGCAAATCATCCGGGTAATCCGCCTGTGGCAGATTTTGCTGCCGCTGTTCACGCCGTTGCGTTGCTGCCTTAACCTTATCCAGCCATTGCTTAAGACCTTGTTCACTTGGCTTGCGCTCAAGCTGGCGTAATTCACGGCGCAGGCGAAAACGCTCCGCCCCCATCACAGTGGCAAGTTGCTGGTAGTAAGGTTTGAAAGTAGCCGTTCGTGTTCGTAGTTTGTTTGTGCTCAAAACAATCGTATAACTGAAAAAAACAGGGGCTCAGCATTATAGCGTATTTCATCAAGCATGCTGTCAAACGGCTATTTTAACAACTCTTTTTTCCAAACTATTCACTTTAATCAAGTCAGTTTCTGTTGCTAACAGTTTTTCGCCGAATACACAGCATTGAGGATGAATTCCACCACACGGCTCTTGGGCAATCTGATTACGTCCATTGTGCTTAGCCTGATACAGGGCATTATCAGCAGCACGCAATAACATCGCAGGGAAAACAACGCCCCCCTCCGAATCAATCTCTCCGTCTAAGCCATCACGAATAACACTGGGAATACAACAAGATACGCCAATACTAACCGTTACAACGCCGCCATTGCCCGCATGGGCTAATTGTCTTTTTTCAACAGCACAACGCAGTTGTTCAGCAACTTTTAAAGCATCATTCAAGCTTGTATTAGGCAGCAATACAATAAATTCTTCACCGCCATAACGAGCCACTATGTCTGAAGCTCTTTGCGCCACCGAGCGCAAGCAACTCGCAATCACTTGCAGGCATTTATCACCTGCATGATGCCCATGCTGATCGTTAAACAGTTTGAATTGATCAACGTCAATCATAAGCAAAGCAATAGGATGACCGTCACGCGCTGCCCGCCGCCATTCAAGCTTAAACATTTGCTCAAAATAACGGCGATTCGCCAATTGGGTTACTGGATCAGTATTCATTTGCTCCATCATACGTAACTGTGAAACCTGCATAGCATCCAGCATCAAAAAAACGATGTGCATACTCAAAACTACACCTGCACCCAAGAGCAGCACGCCAACCCCCAATAACTGTACAGCAATCTGTGTTTGAACCACCAACATAAACACCAAGGGAAGCAGTAATAGTGCAATTTGCAGATATGCTAACCAACGCGATAACACTAACACAGGGCTATTAATAACAGCCATAATCAGCAAGATTACTAAATGCAAGGCTAGGGTATAGACATCGGCACTGTACAAAAGTACGCCTGAACATCCCCAAATCCCGCTCAAGATGATGCCTATTATTAAATAACGTCTGGCAAATAGATGTAGACTCTCACGCGAGCTCAATGCCTCCAGCTTGATATGGCCAGCGTCCAACCACCGCAGCACACCGACCGCCAATACACCGATATACCAAAGCGCTAAGACAGTACGATTAATCACCGGACTAAACCAAAGCAATCCACATAGTAGTGTAGCTGCCAGTAAACTAGCCCAGAAATAAGCCACATTAAAACGCAGCAGCAAAGAAAGCTGTTCTTGTATGATAGTGATAGATAATTTTTCGAAGTGGTATGCGTAAAGCTTGTTCTTGTTCATATGCCTCACCCCAACTTCGGCCATACTTGGTTAATTCGAAATAACTGGCAGAAGCCATTGGTTTAAATAATAGCGCTTATCTATCTTACACTTTATAGCAAACAGAATGCTGAACCGCTCTTAGATAACAATTGACTCTAATTAGCAAGAACGATTATCCGTAAGACCACCGCACGCTTTGCACAGTCTCTGCAAAATATTACGACCTATTTTCCATAACTCAGTCGCGCAACCTGCAAAACCGTTCATCACACTTAAGCATACGAAAAACAAAATAGGATATAAACGCTATGCACTATTCCAGTTTCGGCATAAAACTCATCATTATTAGCTTACTAATCATTGGCTTACTAGTTCCACAAATTTCACTTATGGGTTTGATCAGCGAGCGTGCTAGTTGGCGCAATGAGGCTTATCACAGTATCGGCCAAAGCTGGCCGGGGCAACAAACGCTAGCAGGGCCTGTTCTTATTATTCCCTACAGCTTGACCTATGACAGCAAAGAAAAAATTCGTGAGAAAGATGGTACAGAACGTATTATTACCAAATCTATACACCAAGATGATACCTTTTTTCTCATTCCTAAAAAGCTAACGATTAAAAGTAAGCTTGATAGCAGTCTACGTTATCGAGGTATTTATGAAGTTCCTGTGTATGGCAATCAACTGCAAATCAACGGCCTCTTTGATACACAGCCCTTGTTGGACTTGATCAAATTACATAAAAACAAGGAATTTCGTATGGAAACGCCACTGTTGTCAGTACTGGTCAGTGACCAACGAGGTATAGCCTCACCACCTAGCTTGAAATGGGATAATCGCAGCTTAGCTTTTAAACCTGGTAGTCAATTACCCAATGCCAGTGCCGGTATGCATACCTATCTACCCGAGTTACGTGCTGATACGGTGCAACAATTTTCCTTTGCGTTTGACTTGCAATTGCGTGGCATGAGTGCCATGAATTTTGCCTTATTGTCTGAAAATAGCAAAGTCAGTTTATTTGCAGACTGGGCTCATCCAAAGTTTACAGGCGAATTACTGCCTGAGTCTCGTGATATTAATCAGCAAGGCTTCTCAGCAGAATGGCTGGCTTCTTCTTTTTCCTATAATGTCAGCGATTCGCTTGAAGGTTGCCGCCAAGGGCAATGCGCTAGCTTGCTTAATCGTGCAGTGGGCTTTGAATTATTGCAGCCCGTCGATGTTTACCACCAATCAGAGCGCAGTGTAAAATACGCTATCCTGTTTGTCTTGCTGACTTTCGTGGTTATGGTGCTATTTGAGCTGCTCAAAGGCTTGCGTATCCATCCCGTGCAATATGCCTTGGTCGGTATCGGCTTAACCGTTTTTTATCTATTACTGATTTCACTTTCAGAGCATATCAGCTTTGTTTGGGCTTATAGTTTAGCCGCTTTAGCGATTTCTACCCTACTAGCCAGCTACTTTGGTGCAATACTCAAAAGTCGTACATTGGGATTAATGCTGGGTGGAGGATTGCTACTATTATACAGCCTGTTGTATTTCATACTCCAAGCCGAAGACAAAGCACTTTTAATGGGAAGTCTATTGATTTTCGCCTTACTAGCAGCTCTGATGTTATCCACGCGCCATTTGGATTGGTATGCCTTGACCAATAAACTGTCTCCTACTTTACCCAACAAATAACTGCTTAAGCTCAGGCGGTGTTCAGCCGCCTGACAAGCCATTTCTAAACCTTATTTGCCTTCATCAACCACTCCACTATTCACCAGTAGCAATCATGAGCTAAGCTTGTGGCCTCTAGTAGGCCGTAATGACATTAATTCGAATAGGCATTTGCTTGCCATTAGACAAAAGCAAGCGCCCCTCAACAGGATTACGCTGATCATCTAGGAAAAGATTGCGCGCTATTACTTGATGCCCTTCATAAAAAACGGGTTTTAGCTGACCCGCCACATCAATAGCAATAACCGGCTCTGGATAATCGCCCGCCTCTCCTAACAGTACCAAATCTCGCTTGGGAAAAGGATTGTGCGGGTCTAGCGTTCTGGGCATACGATCAGCGATGCCACGTACTTCACGCAAATTAGGCGCTTCATCCTCAGACAATGAAGGCTCTTGATCTGCTGAATGCAAAGATTGAAAACGTGACTTAGACTGCTTTTGTTCATCGACAGCTTCACGCCCCAGAATCTGGCTGATCATTTGACTGACCATACCTACAATTTGCTTATATAAAGACTTATTGGGAATAAGATTCTGTCTCAACAATAAGTCACGTTTTTGATGGCGTTTATTAATCGGCATCCCCGCAGACAACTCGCTCGCAGCCAATGAAGATGCACGCGATGTCTGAACCCGATTGATTTGTCGTGAAGTCCACATATGGTCTTTCCTTTTACCCCAAGTTTATCAAGCCCTTCACCGTGATTAGGCTCTATCATCTTGGATTTGCTTTAACTTATAGAGTTCAGTCAAGACAACTGCAAAACTATTGCCGATAAGCCCTACAAAACGCTTAAATCATTAAGGCTAGCCTAGCGAACTATAATAGGATGAACCATATGAAAGCAGCATAACAGGCCAGCAACAAGCATTGTTGCCAGCCTATTATTATGGGGGGGGGGATTAGAAATTATACTGGATACTGGCTGAGTATACATCAACATCCGTATCTAAGGTGCGAGCACCATTTTGTCGTAACAAGGCATTGCCATTGCCTACATTATAGTAACGATCCCAACCAACTCGGGCTGATACATTACGCCCTAGAGGCATTTCAACACCCACACCTAAGGTGGCGTCAGTGCCACGGCCATCCGTTGAACTCACTGTGTTGCGGCCGCTAGTCACATTAACCTCACTATCCCAACGATACACACCTGCACGGCCATAACCCATAACGCCTCCCATAGGAACATTGCCAACCATGGATACACTGACACCTTTGGTATCCTGTTTACCATGCAAATCCCCACCAACCATGCGACTTCGCACATTGGCAGTGCGTCCTAGATCAACATAGCCAGCTTCTAGCGCAACCCTTGGCGTCAAACGATAACCACCGTAAACTTGCCAAGCTTTATCCTTATCATCGACAGTGCAATTGGACGCCACAGTATTACACACATTAGGGTTGCTTAGATTGTTACGTTCAACACCTGTTTTGGTAGCACCTGCACCTGCACCCATATATAAAGGTCCTGATGAGTGCCCATAACCACCTGCTTGAGCGGCACTTCCTATTAGAAATAGAAAGCCCAAACTCCATTGAAAAACATGTTTCATGTTCAATTCCTCCATGAACAACATTCCACAATTACTACTAATTATTTAGTAAAGAACGGGACACTATGCCATCCCATTTTTCTTAATGATTGATTTTCGATCTATTTAACCGATAGTTAAATTACTCAAGATATAACTGACATTATCGTCACTAGTCTCACGATCATATCCTAAGAAAATAAACTCAGGAAAACCCAAACGGGGATGATAAATAATATCTGCCCGCTCATTTCGCAGCGAAGCATTGCGTGCTAAATCAAATATTTGTTCTATCGTGAGCGCATTACTACCACCACTGCTTACTCGGCCATTATTAACCGTCACTGGCGTTGTAGTAGAACCCTGTGCATTGCGCTGGATCAGGGAAAAAGCATAAGTGTTAGCGCTATTTTGCTGCCATTTAGTGCGATTCTGCTCCAAAATTTGCAATGAAGACAAAGTGCTTATATCCCCACCGCTCGCTTCTGCACTATCACAGCTTGCGGTAACTGTTTGCTCAGTAGTTTCTGTTTGTTGTTGACCCTTTTGTGAGTCATCCTGATAGTTATTGCCACAAATTTTCTGGCGCAACAAATTCAACAAATTTTGAACATGCTCTAGCAATTCTTCACTAGCGCTATTGGCTTCACAATCACCAAAAAAGCTTTTAATGTCCTCATCACTCAGGCCATTCATAGAATCGGCAAAGGCATCACTGGCAGACGAGGTCGCCTGACTCATTGCGCTGGAATTAACATTAGTTTGTGCTTTGCCACCTGCTTGTTGTTGTGCCAGTGAAGAGTGTGTGTGTTGTGGGGTAGGTGCAAATGCAATAGAGGGCATTACTTGTTCTCCTTGTAATAAAGCCTAAGCCAATCAATCTGTAGTAGTACGACACTTAGGTTTTGAGCCAGTTAAAATCTTTAATGGTGTAGGCCATTTCTTCATCAGCCACTAGCGTACTTTGATCAATGAACACCGAACTTGGAAAACCATATTGAGCGTCGTAAGTCACCTGTACTTGCTCAGCATCACTTTCATAAGCATCTTGTAATTGCTCAAATCGTTCATTGATGGTCAATAGGCTATCAACAATGTAATTGGGTACTGCTTCGCCTGTATCCGCATAATGGGCACTTTTAATACGCCCATTCTGCTCATTAATGTTCATAGGGCGCGTGTAATCGTTAGGGCAGAAACAACTTTGCTGTAAAGTGTATTCCAAGGGACGATTATTAACATTTGCCAAGCTGTTCCACTTATTTTGGTTTTGGGTAAACGCTTCTGGTAGAGAAAATTGCTGATTAAAAATACTAATATCCCGCTCATTCAGAGTACGCCTGAACAGTTCATCGCCATGAATACCACCACTCACTACCAAAGTATCCCCAACACTGACTTCACCATCGCCATCGGCATCCAATACGCTGATGGCAATAGGAGCTGTTTTATTAAAACCTGCAAGCCGCTTTAACTCATTGAGTTGTGCTTGAGAAAGATGAATAGGTTTGGGCTTGTCCGCTTCAGATTTGTGCAACAAACTGATTAATTGCTGAATCAGATTGATGATGCCTTGAGTAATGCGAGAATCAAAGCTCGGACGATTCACATACGCAGGCTGTGCCTTGCCTCTAGCAACATGCAATTGCTGTTGTAGCTCCATATTTCGGGCATGTGCAGATGTCAGGCTACTTAGTTGCTGACTGGGTAAGTCATTATGAATCATGATAAAAATTCCCTTGATATCGCTACATCTTTTTCCTGAAGCCTATTATACAAAACAGAATGCCCTGCCCAATTAAGTAATGGTTAGTGGTTTCAGGATGAGAGTGTTTTTTTTCATGATAAAACACCTCATCCCTAGGCTTAATTTCAGTATTGCAAACCTTAAGCAAGCTGGCCTTAAATTTTCATATCACTGATTCTATAGGACATTTCCTCATCAGCTATCATAGAGCTTTGGTCAATGTATACAGACGAGGGATAACCGTAATCAGGATCATAACTCACATCGATTCGCTCGGCATTGCTTTGATAAGCATTATACAAACGGTCGAAAATATCACTGACACTGGCTAAATTTTCCCGAATATTTTCGGGTACAGCCTCACCTGTATCAGCATAGTTGGCCGCTATAATTTCGCCATTCTGCTCAGTCACATTCATAGGGCGCACGACATCATAAAGACAAAAACAACTTTGCTGGCGAGTATACTCAATCTGTCCATCCGAATTTTGTAAGGCAGCTTCCCATTTGGCTCGGTTATCCGTAAATGCTTGTGGCAAAGCCTTCGCTTGATTAATAGCTTGTGCATCACTTTCACTCAAAGTACGTTGCGTCAGTACACCGCCAGTAATCCCTCCATTAACAATTGCAGTATCGCCTGCACTGACTTCGCCATCACCATTATTGTCCAATACACTCACTGTAAAAGGTGCACTAGGATTAATTCCCAATAGGCTTTTCAGCTTACTTTCTTGTGCTTCAGATAAGTTTAATCTAGGCGGGTCTTTGGGTTGGTTTACCTGTAGTAATGCAGATAATAATTGCAAGATAATTTGAAACAAATTTTGAAAAAGGGATGAATTTAAGCGCGGAAATAGGTTTGTAGCAAACTGCCCCATATTAGCACTTGTTTGACTACCCTCAGCAGACTGTGTACTAACAGTCTGCCTAGAAATAGTGCCAGGCGAAGGGGAAATTCCTATATTATTTTGCATCATAATACTCCTCATGTCTGTTAGTCTGTAGCCATCCAAAGCTACGCTTTAAAACAAACCGTACCTGTTCACAATTAGCCAATTGATTCAGGACAAAGCTTAAACTTTAACGGATAAAGCTATACTCCAGATAGAAGAAAACAGGGTACTATTTAAAGACGTGCCAACCGCTACCAGCCATAACCCTCAGGTGACCATGACACATTCTATTGCTTTTTTACTGCCTCTCAGCCCTCAGGTAGTCCGCGATGCCAGTCGTACTTTATTGGACAGTCTGACTCTTAAGCTTTCACCGCCAACGGCGAGTCATACCATTGAACTGGAAGCTCACTATGCTTTGGCAAGTAATCCTCATGCTCATGAAGTCAAACTACTTGTTAAAAACATTCCAGCGGATCGCTTATTGATTTTAGAAAGTGATACGGGAGCTATTTTAATTAGTCGAGCCCAGCAATTACGCTCAGACATTGCCCGCCTTTATCCCACTTACATGAATGCGGAAGGCACGATTGATTTACGTAGTATTAGCTTGGGACACAGTGAAGACACCCACCATAGCACACCTTGGCACTGGTCAAGCTTGTCTGTCATCCGCATGAGTGATACTGGCAATCATTCGTTAATGCTGCAATGGCTAGATCAGCAACTATGCAAAGCGCCTGGGCTATACCACTGGCAAGGCAAGCGTCCTGACCCCCAAGACCGTCTAGAACCTAATGCAACAGAATTAGAGCAGTATGCGGCCCAAGAAAAACCAGTATTACTATTGATTCATGGTTTGGGATCAAACGTACAAAGTACTTTTGGCGAGCTTGCTAAAGGTTCAACAGTAGGCAGTCTGCACGATTTAAAGCAAGTATTTGGCGATAGATTATATGCTTACGAACATGAAACTTTTTCACTCAGTCCACTTGAGAATGCACTGGCATTACTGAAACGATTACCCAAAGGCTTACACCTTAACTTGCTGGCTCATTCAAGAGGCGGTCTTATTGCTGACTTGCTATGCTTGCACGAAAGTATAGACTCTGAGCAACTTGAATTACTTCCAACGCGGGAACGCGCTCAATTACAGGAATTATTACACCTGCTAACAGCAAAACAGTTAAAAATTGAGCGTTATGTCCGTGTAGCCACACCCGCAGCCGGCACTGGTTTATTGGCCGATCATCTCAGCATCTTTTTATCCACACTGCTCACTTTACTGAATGATGTTGCACAAGGTATAGCTAGTCTCAACCAACCTAATGATCTTGAACTTCCTGTGCTACGTCGCGCAGTGATGGAAATCAATATCCGCCAGTTGCGTGCTCAGGACATTCCTGGTTTAAATGCCATGATACCCGACGCAGCCTTGACGCGTTTTTTAGCGCAGAGCAAACGCCGTAGGGGTATTTTGATGGCGATTATTTCCGGCAATACAACACAGGATGGCAGCAGCCTATTACGGCATATGGCCATTACCTTTAGTGATTGGGTACTGTTTAATGGCCATGATAATGACTTTGTTGTAGAAACTCGCTCTATGCGCGCCGGGCTGACAAGCCAAAACCCTAGTCATGAATACCCATCGCGCGGTGCAACCGTTAGCCACTTTGCTTATTTTACCCGCCCAGACAGTCGCAAAGCGATTTACCAGTGGCTAAGTCATTCAGAACCTTTACAACTCACTGAGTTTATCCCCATTCCGACAGACATTGAGTTACCCAGTGCTGAAAACCGAGCCTTAGAAACCGCTTTGACCGGCAAAAAACCGAGCCTTATTCTAATTCCCGACTTCATGGGTACACACTTGTATCAAGCAGGACAGCACATCTGGTTTAATCCCAGCCAATTAGCGCAAGGTGCTTTTGTACAGCTAGCAATGGGAAACGAAGTTGATACAGGTGAATTAGTACAATACAGCTATGGCGACTTAGTCGCTTATTTGGAAAAAGATTTTCAGGTCATACCCTTTGCTTATGATTGGCGGCAATCCTTTGCACAACATGCTGCTGATTTGCTAGACACTCTACAAGCGACACTGAATACACACTCACCCCAACATCCTATTAGTTTGCTCGCACATGGTAGTGGCGGCTTGGTAGTACGAGCCTTATTGCTGGAAGAAAAAGGCCAAGCGCTTTGGCAAAATATAGCTCAGCGCCCCCACAGTTATTGCCTCATGCTAGGCACACCCAATCACGGCATGCAATCTGCTGTTAATTTCCTATTGGGTCGAGCCCCTGCTATTCGGGAATTAGCCTTGCTAGATGAGCAAAATGACTTACAAGATCTGCTCAATGTATTAGGTGATTTTCCTGGCTTATTGGAACTCATGCCACCGGCATCAGCCATTGACCTCAGCTTACAAACCAAAGTGGAACAAAATCCCGACTTGAAAGCACTCAATAATTTCCACCTAAACAGTTGGAAAAGCATGCGCATCCGCAATCAAGACCACTGGCTCCCACCTAATCAACATCTAGGTGCGCATCCTCAAGGCGAATTACTCAAGCAAGCTGCTAGCTTTTGGGAGGATTTATTAAAACAAGAAAAACAGGGATTAACTCAAGCTGAGCGCTTTTTGTATATCTTTGGAGAAGCAGAGCATACCCCACTAGGACTTATTCGTGATGCAGACCAACTCATACTATATGCCACCCCATCTGGCGATGGCTGGGTTAGTTGGGACTCTGGTCGTTTGCAATCGTTACCTGAACGCAATTACTGGTATATGCCCACCTCACACCCACAACTAAGTAATGATCAGCGCTACTTTTCTGCCATAGCGGAATTACTGCGCACCGGCGATACCAGACAATTATCTCACCAATTGTTACGCACCCAACAACACAGTGCAGCAGGTATTTATCGTTACAACGTACCGCCTCCTTTGCGAACGGGTGCGGAAGAGATGACGATTTCCTTTTTTGGGGGTGTGCACAAACCCAGCGAAAAAAGGAATAATGAATATTTACTAGAAGTGTCAGTCAGGGCTATGGATTTGCGCTTTGCACGTAACCCGATTTTGTGTGGACATTACCGCTCAGATACTATTGCAGGTGCCGAGTATCAAATTGATCAGCATATTGTGCAGGGCGCATTGACCCAACGAGAGCGCATGGGTATTTATGCAGATGAAATGGGTACGAGCACCATCGTTCTCATGCCACGTAGTCGTGAAGATATGCGTCAATGTGGTGGCAAAGGCGCCATTATTGTTGGCCTCGGTGAATGGGAGCATATTAATGCCCAAGCGATTACGGCCAGTGTACGCGATGCTGTATTAAAATACTTGCTACATGATTCGCATCACTTAAGCACCGAACAGACGGGTCTGGATAATACACCACCTAAATTATGCCTAAATAGCTTATTGATGGGCTACAACTCCACCACACACATCTCCATACAAGCCTCTATTGATGCAGTCGTTTTAGGCGTTTGTGAAGCCAATCAACAGTACCGTTATAATCTGAGTAAAGACCAAACGCTGCGTCAGATTACCCACCTAGAATTCATCGAAATCTACCTAGATACCGCCATCAGTGCCGCATATGCTATTCGCAAACTTCCACAGCGTTTGGGCAAAGAATTAAACCTATTGCAGACTCGCTTGGAATTATCACAGGAATTACGCTTTCAACAAGGCATGCGTCATCGCTTGAGCGAACGCAACAGCAGCAACGGTTACTGGCCACGCCTAATGATTACAGCACCACAGGACGCTAACGCCAGCCATAAAGCAGCAATACCGCCTCAATTACGCTATGTCTACCTGTCTGAACGAGCACGCGCCGAAGCTACTTTGCAACAGCACCAGCCAGGTTTAATCGACTCATTATTAGGTGAATCGATTCGCAATAGTTATTACCACGCTAATATTAGCCGCACACTATTTCAATTATTGATCCCATTAGAACTTAAATCAGCCGCACGTCAGACAGAACGCCTATTGTTAGTCGTGGACGAATATACGGCTTCATTGCCTTGGGAAATGCTGCAAGCTGATGAAGAACCACTGGTTTTGCGCATGGCTGTCGTTCGTCAATTAGTATCAACTCGTTACCGCCGCAAGATAGCTGTCAGTTTGCAAAAGTCAGCTTTTGTCTTGGGTAATCCCTCAACAGAGGGCTTTTACAAATATTTTCCAGCCCCCAAGCAATACACTCCTCCCAAAAATAAAGCACTACCTGCATTGCCAGGGGCGGGCAGAGAAGCCAGTGAAGTTGCCAATATCCTGCGTAAAGCCAATTATCAAGTCAACGCCTTGTATCAAACAGGCGATAGTGCACCACTTAAAGCAACTCACATTTTCAACGAATTATTCAAACAACCTTACCGTGTGCTAATGATTGCAGCACATGGCGAATATCGCCTGTTGGCTCAAGATGGTATCGAACGCACGGGGGTAATCTTATCTGATGGCGTGCTACTCACTGCTGCTGAAATGGGGCAAATGGAAGAAGTACCTGACTTGGTATTTCTCAGCTGTTGTCATTTGGGGCAAACGGGTGAAACAGCGCCTTTAAACAATACCCCCTATAATCGTTTGGCTTACAGTCTATCCCGTGAACTGATTGAAATGGGCGTACGCTGTGTGGTCGCGGCAGGTTGGGCGGTTAATGATCAAGCTGCTACGACTTTTGCTACCAGCTTTTTTGATGCTTTTGTTACACGCGGACAAAGTTTTGGTATGGCGATTTGGGAAGCGCGTCGTACTACATGGGATCGTTACCCTGATATTAATACTTGGGGCGCTTACCAAGCTTATGGTGACCCCAATTACTTGCTACGCGCTGATGATGAGATGACATTACCCCGCAGTCCTACGCTATGGACTCCCGTTGCACCACAAGAATTACGGACTCGCCTCGAAGCATTAGCCGTAGATATTCAATATCAAAGTAGTCAATACTGCTTTGCAAAACTAGAAGAAGAAATTAGCAGCCTATTAAATCGTGTACCTCAAAATTGGGCTCAAGAACCTAGCATACAATACCTGCTGGCGTGTCTTTATGGTGAAATGCTGCCAGAAGGTTTTTTACGTGCGCAGAGCGCCTGCCAAACAGCTATTGCTGAAGAAGGCCGCAATAATACCCTACCGATTCGTGCGCTGGAGTTATTGGGCAAGCTGGAAGCGCGTCAGGCGGAAATTTTGGGAGAAAAAGTTACGTCTTTGCGCCATGCGTTGCAAACGATACCGCCGGACACGGAAAAATACAAAGGTATAGAGAAACAACTGACAAGTCTGTGCGAACGGGCGAGCCATTTAATCACCCAAGCCCTGAAATACCTACACAGCTTACTAGATATTACCCAACACATACAGAGTATTGCACCTAGTACTGCGGAAGGTCATACACCATTAATAGTCAATACCGAGCGTTATGCTTTACTGGGGGATGTGTACCGTCATCAAGCCATGGTCGGTATGTATTGCGGCTCCTCTTGGGCAGAATTACAAAATTTATTGCAAACGGCTAGGGAAGCCTATGCTCATGCTGAGCAGCACCTGACTACAACAGATACACCACATGCGCCTATACACCGTTTATTATTGGATTTCATTTTGGGTAAGCCAAGTGATCAAGCTTTGCCTCAAGCCAAACAAGCCTTGAAAAAAGCACGTGAGCACTTTCAGTCTTCCTATTCATTTAAAAATGCCCTGCTACTAGCACAAGCTGCGTTGGCTGTTTATTTATGGGGAGGTGATTTACACGAGGCGGTCGATCAGCAAGCATACCTATCTGCTCAGGAAGCATTATTACAAATTTACCGTGAAAGCTTGCTCAGTATGAATTTTACCCCACGCAAGATCAGCGAAGCGACTCAACAACTTAAACAGCTTGAAAGCTGGCTAAAACTACGCCATGCGGCACAAGCAGCGCTAGAGCCGGATGAAAAACGGGATGAGCAATTATTAACACTACGTACTTTAGCGGATGGCTTGAAGAATGCTTGATTAATTTTCCGCAACAACGCAAAACTCATTAAACGTGGCTTGCCCCATGTCAGATGTTGCTTTAGAGTCCGGTATAGTTATAGGCTTTCGCTGAGTTTCATGTTGCTAAACTGCTAGTTCAATAGTTTATCGTTTTCGGCGCGCACAGAGAAGTTTATGATAGAACCTAGGGGTCAAAATATATTAGACATTGATGTGGGTAGTCGCCATATTATAATCCAACAGCGCTATGAAGCGTTAGGCGCATTGAATGATTTATTAATAGCTGTTTGGTTTTTAATAGGCAGCTTTTTCTTTTTAAACAACGCCTTAGTCGAAAGTGGCACTTGGTTATTCATCGTGGGCAGCTTTCAATTGTTATTAAAACCTTTAATCAAACTCACCGGCCTTATCCACGTACAGAAACTGCGTCGTAAAGAGGTTAGTCATTAACCACAGTCCTTCTAAAAAAGATAGGGAGTTTAAGAGTCAAGCAGAATCTGTCCAACTAATACGAAATACCCCCATCTTTAGGCCTTGGTGTGGTGTGGCGGCGAGCTGTCACCTGAATTTCAATCTTCATTTCATCTTGCATTAAACGTGCTTCAAACATGGTTGCCGCTGGGCGCACTTCCCCAAACCATTTCGCCAAAACCGGCCAGCACGCTTGAAAATCATCCCGGTTAGGCAGAATATAAGTCACACGTACAATATTCGCTATGCTGCTATTTGCTTGTTGCAAAACCTGCTCAATATTTATAAAACATTGTTCAGCTTGCTGCACAACATCTGAGCTAATACGCATTGTTTGGTAATCATAGCCGGTTGTACCTGACACAAATACATAATCACCGTCAATGACTGCGCGTGAATAGCCAATCTTGGCTTCAAACTCTGAGCCACTAGAAATTAATGTTCTACTCAAAGGAAAACTCCTGTTATTGCAAACGCCAAGCCCTTATAAAAAAACGCTCAATGAACCGTTGAGTTCGGTTGGTGAATTGCACCTGATTTATCTTGGTGTTCTAAATTCAGAAAGCTGATTTTATGTTTAAAAAGAAGCCTGCACAAAACAAAAGCAGGCTTTAATTTTATAAGTACTTTTTCCTTTATTCGATTACCTTGGGTACTAGGTATAATCCCTTATCGACTTCAGGTGCAATAGCCTGATATTTTTCGCGGTGATTCGTTTCAGTAACCACGTCATCACGTAAGCGTTGGGTTGCATCTAAAGAGTTCGCCATAGGTTCAACGCCACTGGTATCCACCGCATTCAGTTGCTCCACCATATCCAAAATACTGGAGAGTTTTTTAGCGTATTCATCCATGCTGTTTTCAGGCATTTGTAGCCTTGCCAAATGAGCAACTTTAAGGACTTCTTCTTGCGTGATTGCCATTATTTACCTCCCAACTTTTGTTTCAGCAATTGATTAAGTACTGCTGGATCGGCTTTACCTTTAAAAGCTTTCATGGCTTGACCGACAAAGAAACCAAAAACTTTTTCCTTTCCGGCGCGGTACTGCTCAACTTGTGCAGGGTTGTTGGCTATAATTTCGTTAATTAGGGTCTCGATGGCTCCAGTATCGCTAATCTGTTTTAAACCTTTAGCCTCAATCACTTCATCGGCAGTACCTTCACCATTCCATAGCGCTTCCAGTACATCTTTGGCCGCGGTAGAGGAGATGGTATTGTCTTGAATACGTTTCAGCATTGCAGCCAAGGCTTCTGGAGAGACGGGAGCGGCTTGAATTTCCAGGCCATGCCGATTTAATAAAGTTGTCAGACCACCCATCACCCAGTTTGCAGCCAACTTGGAATCAATGCCCACTTGAGTGACCGCTTCAAAGTAATCAGCGACTTCACGGCTATTAGTCAGTGTTTCGGCATCGTAATCGCTGAGCTTATAGTCTGATTGGAAACGCTGGCGTTTGGCTTCAGGCAATTCCGGTAAGGTAGCGCGTATGGCTTCAATATCCGCTTCGGTAATTTCGACAGGCAATAAATCGGGGTCAGGGAAGTAGCGGTAGTCATTCGCGTCCTCCTTGCCGCGCATGGAGCGTGTCTCATCCTTATCGGGGTCATACAGGCGGGTTTCTTGCACCACTTTAGCGCCTGATTCTAGTATTTCAATCTGGCGCTCAACTTCAAAATTAATGGCTTTTTCAATAAAGCGGAACGAATTGAGATTTTTGATTTCAGCGCGTGTACCAAATGCTTCACCCGAGCGTCGCACGGAAACATTCGCATCACAGCGGAAAGAGCCTTCCTGCATATTGCCATCGCAGACACCTAAGTAGCGCACTAAAGCGTGCAGTTTTTTCATATAAGCTACGGCTTCTTTTGCCGAACGCATATCGGGCTCAGAAACAATTTCTAGTAATGGTGTACCTGCGCGGTTGAGGTCAATGCCACTTTGACCATGAAAATCTTCGTGTAATGATTTACCAGCGTCTTCTTCTAAGTGAGCGCGAGTAATACCAATACGTTTGATTTCGCCATTGTCAAGTGTAATATCCAAATGGCCTTTGGCAACGACAGGCCATTCGTATTGGCTAATTTGATACCCTTTGGGTAAGTCAGGATAGAAATAATTTTTCCGTGCAAATACAGAGCGTGGCGTAATGTCCGCATCAATCGCCAAACCTAACATAATCGCCTTTTCTACCGCTTTTTTATTTAAAACAGGCAGCGTGCCAGGCATCCCTAAATCAACTAGGCTCGCTTGCGTGTTTGCTTCTGCACCGTAGGCAGTGGATGAGCCAGAAAAAATTTTGCTATGAGTGGACAATTGCGCATGAATTTCCAGCCCTATGACGGTTTCCCATGCCATGTTATGAATCTCCTTTAGGCAAATTGGGCTGGCATACGTAAATGCCAGTCAGTATCTTGTTGGTATTGATGTGCCACATTCAGCATCCGTGCTTCATCAAAGTAATTGCCAATCAATTGCATGCCAACAGGTAGACCTTTACTGTCAAAACCAATCGGGAAGCTCATACCCGGCAGGCCAGCCAAATTGGTTGGAATGGTGTAAATATCAGCCAAGTACATGGCAATGGGATCCTCCGTTTTTTCACCCAACTTGAAGGCTGTGGAAGGCGTGACAGGTCCCATCATGACATCGACGCTTTGGAATGCCTCCATAAAGTCCTGTTTGATTAGGCGACGTACCTGTTGTGCTTTGAGGTAATAGGCATCGTAATAACCCGCAGACAGCGCATAAGTCCCTACCATAATGCGACGTTTGACTTCAGCCCCAAAGCCTTCCCAACGGCTACGTTCATACAAGTCCTGTAAATCTTGTGGGTTTTCACAGCGATAGCCGAAACGTACCCCATCAAAACGGGATAGATTGGAAGAAGCTTCTGCGGGGGCTATAACATAGTAAACAGGGACTGCTAAATGTGCGTTAGGCAGTGTCACCTCCTTGAAAATGGCACCTAGATGTTCAAAGTGTTTAATGGCTTGTTCAACCGTTTGAGCAACTTCATTATCTAAACCTTCGGCAAATAAAGATTTAGGTAAGCCAATCCGTAAGCCTTGCAATGACTGATTCAAATTGGCTGTATAATCGGGTACGGCAACATTAGCACAGGTCGAGTCGCGTGGATCAAAGCCTGCAATCACATTTAAAGTCAGTGCACAGTCTTCCGCAGATACCGCCATAGGGCCTGCCTGATCTAGGCTGGAGGCAAAGGCAATCATGCCATAACGTGATATCCGCCCGTAGGTGGGTTTAATACCCGTAATGCCACAAAGAGAGGCTGGTTGGCGAATAGAGCCGCCAGTATCTGTGCCCAATACCATTGGTGCTAAACGTGCCGCAACGCTTGCAGCACCGCCCCCTGAGCTTCCCCCTGGAACGTAATCAGTGTGCCAAGGGTTTCGGACAGCACCGTAGTAAGAGTTTTCATTGGATGAACCCATGGCGAACTCATCCATATTATTCTTGCCCAGTAAAATTGCACCGGCTTGTTTAAGTTGTGTGCTGACGTGTGCATCGTAGGGGGCTTTAAAATTTGCCAATATTTTGGAAGCACAAGAAGTGAGTACGCCATCAGTGCAAAATAAGTCTTTTAAGGCATAAGGAACGCCAGCCAGTGGGCTGCTTAGCTTGCCTGCACGGATGCATTGATCGACTTGTTGTGCCTGAGCGCGAGCATCATCAGCCAATACAGTAATGTAAGCATTGAGTTGCTCATTATATTGGGCAATTCTAGTTAGCCACGCATCGGTGACTTCTACACTAGAAAAATGCCCGGATTGAATACCATCGCGTAATGCTTTTAGTGATAAAGTGGTTAAAGAATCTGGTTTAGACATGGTTTCTCCGGTTGTACGAACCGTGGTTAATGAACAATGCCCGCGATGCGATGGACTCGCATGCGGGCAATGCTCTAAGCCTTTGACAAGCGGTTTACTATAGTCAAGCTATCCGCTGGTCGCAACTGTGGCTTTATCGATAGGTGGGTAAAGTACCCATAATGGTATAGTCATTACTAAAACGGGTATTATTTGGGTGTTGTAATGTATTAATTTTAATTAGATTAATATCATTAGTGGCACCAGCATAAATGGTTTTCCCATCTAAATTAACATCAGTAGAGTAGTAACCTTGCAATTTGTAGGAAGAGTTAGTGCCTGAATTGGCCGGTACTAACAATATGACGCCCTGAATGACATTAGTATCACTACCAGCACCTTTAAGCACCACCGAATTACTGTGGTTAATATCTCCCGCAATCAATGCCTGAACACCGTTCTTCATAGCGATGCGAGCATGATTGCCATAAGTGGCCGTATTTGAGCTTGTAAAATCATACAGTTGTGTTTCTGGCGTTTGTTGTGCTTTTGGTGCTAAGTGAACGGGCTGAGCGGTCATAATGCCCAAATGATTACGGTGATCAATGGCAACATAGTGCTTGCCTGTTTCCACATTATGCAACAATAATTCCATCGAACCCGTTTCGGCATCAACAATATCGCCATCACTTTGTAAGACGGCTGCCTTTGATGCCAAGCGTTTGGCTGGGTTATTTTTATCCCTGATTTCTATCAGAACCCAGTCTACTAAAGCATCGCCGCCGGTGGCGTTGAGAACAGCATCTGACAATGTTTCTTTACCCTTATGGCCGAAGGGGGATGCAAAGTCAGACGAATTTGTATAACCCATAGCATCATAAACACTGCCATAGGGTTGTGTTTTAGGTAATAAACCCTGCTGTACTAGTTTGGTATTCATGAGCTTTTTGGGCTCATCATAGGCACCTTGCAAAATAGCCCGCAGTCTTACCTGAATATAAGGTGTTTTTTCTGGATCAATATGGTCGGGTATTTCGTCTAAGTCGTCATCCCGATTGGCTTCTTGAATGGTAGCAATGCTGTCGCCATCATCATCCGTATCCAGATAATCAGGAATAGTATCTTTATCCGTATCGCGTGCATCATCGGGATTGCCGTTGTTATCCGCATCAGGTGCTTCGTCCTTAGTCAGAATACTGTCGTTATCATCATCCGTATCAAGGTAGTCAGCTTGTTGATCTTGGTCTGTATCTACAGGCTTATTGGGATCAGTACCGACTTCAAAACGACTGAGAATACCGTCATTGTCATCATCGGGATCAAGCGCATTAATAATATTATCTTTATCTGTATCTTGTGGTTTGTTTGTGTTTGTGCCAATTTCAACGCCGTCCAATATGCCATCACCGTCCGTATCTGGATTATTGGGGTTGGTTCCCAGCGCAGCTTCTTGGGCATTAGTAAGACCGTCTTTGTCATGGTCTCCGGCAGCCCCATCATTATCATCAGCATCCAAGTAATCAGGTATGTCATCGCCATCACTATCTTGTGGGTTGTTTGGATCAGATCCCCATTCATCCTTGGTTAGCTTGCTGTCGCCATCATCATTAATATCTAGATAATCAGGTGTTGCATTATTATCTGTATCACGCGCATCCACGGGATCACCATCACCATTTAAATCAGGCTCTTCCAATTTGGTTAAGATGCTATCGCCATCATCATCAGGATCAAGGTAGTTGGGTATGCCATTGTGGTCGGTATCAATAGGCGAACTTGCATTTGAACCAATCTCGTGTAGGGTCATGAGACCATCATTGTCATCATCTATATCCAACGCATCAATCTTGCCATCGTGGTCGCTGTTTTGGGGATGGGTGAGATCTGTGCCAACTTCTTGCTTGTCTGATAGGCCATCACCATCGCTATCTTGTTTAAAGGGATCCGTGCCAATAGAGCGTTCATCGTTATCTAGTAAACCGTCACCATCTGCATCTTCATTCACATCAGTGACCTGTATTGTGAGTGACTCACTGGCACAACTATGGTAGCTATCACAAACTTTGTAGGTCAGCTCGTAAAGATTATTTTTGTTTTGATCTACTGGTTTTTCGTAATCTAACGTAGTGCTTGGGCTGATTCTGCCTTTCTGATCGATATAAAAAGCACTGGCATCGCTACCTTCCAAACTCCAGACTAAACCCAAGCCTTCTGTTTCCCCGTCAAGATCCGTTGCATTGACATCAAGTAGCACACCTGTGGTGTTTTCTGGAATGCTCAGAGGGCTACCATTGAGATGATTGGAGCTATTTATGCTAGGTGCTTTGTTACTAATCGGTGTCAAACTCAAGAAAGCCGTATCATTTTCACTGGGATGCGTTTGGCGGTTAAAAGGGGTAGAGTTGGGGTCTTCATTAAAAGCGTACAAAATTTCCGCAGGTATATTGTAAATGGAAGCATTGCCGATTTGCAGACGTAGCTTGATGCTGCGAATGCCTTGGGCTGCAACATTGCCAACATCCCAGATACCTGTATTAGCATTAAAAGCACTGCCCGCATCGCTAGATATGACGCGCAGGCCATCAGGTAGTTCAATGCCTACTTTCACCAGTTTAGTCGCGGTGGACGAGTTGTTTTTTACCGTATAACTGACATCTAGGTAGCCACCTTTTTCAGGTTTTAAGGTGCTTGCTTGTGTGTTTAACGCTAAATCAACCTGCGTGGAGTCTGTACTGGTTAACCAGCGAAAGAAAGCACTGGAATCATAGGCTTGGTCGCCTGTATCTGCTAAAGCCAATTTGACTTTATAGCGCTGTCCGGGTTGAAGCTTGTCCAGTGTTGTTGTCATGGGGCGGCTAAAGCCATCCATTTGGGTTAAGATAGTGCCACTACTATTGTCGATAAAGTACATGGCATTATTAAGTGAACAGGCATGACCGTCAGCGGAAACACCGAGTTGTCCTGCATTAATATTGTTGACCGTAATAGCCTGAGTCGTTCCAGGCAAGAAAGCCGCATTACGTGTGCCTGTCCAGCCCGGTCCACTGACAAACAGGCCAAAGGCATCGTTGTACTGGCTACAGACATATTCTGGATATTCATCCGATCCGAACACCAGCAGGAAGTTAATCAAGTCCCCTTGAGGGATAATGTCGAACTCAATAATGACAGGATCATAAACAGCATTGGCTGCTAGCTTGTTAAGGTCAGTGTCATGATGTTCAACCCCAGTGTTATAGGTGTAATCAGCTTTGTCATTAGGTGGCAGAATGCTATGGGGGCGGCCTGTTGTCATAAATAAGCCATTGCTAATACCAATGACTGTCTTATTAGTATCGGAAAACAAGCCATATTGCCCTGCGACCCCTTTTGTGATTTTGACATTTTCTAATGTTAAGCCGGGCCCCTGGATAACGGTTTGAATGGTATTGGCACTGGCTGATTGGTCTAGAACCAAAGTAGCATGAGTGGTGGAACTCCCCGCCAGTAATAATGCAGCAACGATGAATCGTACACCCCTGAAAGTGCGATGAGACATAATGCAAATCCTATTTTTCTTATTGTTCAGCAAGCAAGTATTTAATTTATAGTTAAAATTATTTATTGCGACCGCCTATAAATATAGCTTATTAGCATCTTGTCCACAAGGGGGAAGTGATTTAGGTTTTCTAGGTCTCCTAGATTTTCCTTCCACTTATCTGATCCTACCGTTTATCTCTTTTCTGCTTATCGTATAAAAAGGATAATGGCTCAACCCTATAATAATAACAAGATAGAGTGTCAGCGTGACCTATAAGAAAATAATAAGCTGTGGACTTTGCCTGTGTATTTATTTCTCCACACCTACACTACAAGCAGATACCTTACCTTGGCATGAGCTGGAGTCTGAGGATTGGTGGATAAATCAGAATTATAGTTGGACTGATGATTTAATGAGTGATGCGGCGGCAAACACTCAATCTGCAAATAAACCTGCCTTATCCAGAATTTCTGCGCCTGTGTCTATCAATGAAAATAGCGCAATGCCTAGGTCTAATGTGCAGATCAGACCTGCTAACTATCGCTATCCAGTACCTAGGTATTCACCAGACATGAATTTGGATGAGTATTTGGGTAAAAAGTCCGCTAGTCGAGAAGGCTTGCTGCAATTACGGCAGTACTTACAACGACAAAATCCAGCTCAACGTGTAGGACAAGCTTGGGTTAATACTTCCAATGCTGATTTAATGGCGACGATTAACGCCTTACTGAACTGGCATGAGTTTTACTTGCCTGAAAGTTTATCCAAGCAATTTGATTTGCTTGAGTTAGGCTCACATACACAGCGTGGTAAAGCTCAGTACACAGGCTATTTTACGCCATTGTTGGATGTACGAGAGCAGCCTGATTTTGAGTTTCGCTTTCCAGTGTATGCAGCACCTTATGGACACTCGATTCCTTATAGCCGCGCTGAAATAGCCGCAGGTGCTTTACAGGGCAGGGGTTTGGAGTTGGCTTGGACGAATGATCCAGTGAATTTATTTTTTGCACATATCCAAGGTTCTGCCATTGCTCGTTTTCCAAATGGGCGCGAACGCTTGCTGAGTTATGTAGATAGCAATCATCGACCTTATAAGAGTATTGCCAATTATTTGCGTCGATACTATATGTCGGGCAGCTTGAGTAATGAAAATATCCGCCGTTGGTTACATGATAATCCGCAGTATATTCGTGAAGTGTTGAATCAGAATCCACGTTATGTTTTTTTTAAGTGGGCAGACTCCCGTCCTAAGACAGCGACGGGGGGATTTGTTATTCCTTGGCATACAGTCGCTGTAGATGATCAGTATATTCCGCTGGGTTCAGTATTATTGGCAGAGATTCCTCGTGTTGATGCAACAGGGCAAGTGATTGGTTCAGATTGGCGCTTGCTATTTGCTCAGGATCGGGGGGCTGCCATTAAGGGACCTGGACGGCTGGATCTCTACACCGGCGCAGGTGGTCAGGCTGAACGGGCAACTTATAGCATGACTGGTTTTCGTAAAACTTATTTATTATTGCATCGATCTTTTGAGCGTGCCGATTATGCTGGCTTGTAGTCGGACTTGATAAGCCTCCGTTAACCTTGGCGAGTTTATTGTGTCCCAGTGGAGGAAGCTTTCTCTGGCTTCATCCACTACATATTGATCAGGGCTAATACACAATAAGATGACAATAGCATGGCTAATACAACGGATATTATTATTATAGCATTGGCATTGCTGGCTGTTGTGGGGGCAATTTTGTTGGTGCGACCATTAGGCAGTCATAACAAGTCAGGGCAAATGCAGCGACTAGTGAATGGTGCGGAGCATGACCTGCAACGGGTTGGGGATATGCTGGATGCTATTCAGCATCGTGCGAATGAAGCTGATCAACTAAACCGCGAATTAAGTGAGCGCTTGCAAAAAATCTCTCAAGACCAACAAAAAAGTTGTCATTTGGCTGATGATTTTGAGCGTACTGTTAAGCGAGCGCGTTCGGCAGAAACGGAGTTGCGTAATATTTCCCATCAGTTGGATGAACGTATTCAATATGTGCGTACTTACTGGGATGATCAATTGCAACAGACGGTAAAAGCTGCGCGTGCAGTGAGAGGGCAACTGAGCGATAGTCTGGATTTAGTGGGCAATGGTTTACAGCGTTTACGTGAACAGGAGCGCATGGCTCAAGGCTTTATGAATAAATTGTTGGATTACCAAAAAATCCAATTTTCAGCACAGAAAGAAAATGTCCGTCTGGCAACAGAGGTGAATGCGCGGTTGGAAGGTATGTTGAATGAGTCAGCGCGCTCATTGTTGGATATACAAACGCAGCAACGTAACTCTAGCGAACTATTTGCTAGCTTTTCGGCAGAAATACAGGCAATGGAACAGGCAGCTAAATCAAATTTTGTTGCTATGGCTGATAGCAGTATTGAAGTTGCTGAACAAGCAGAGAAAAATTTGGAGCAAATGCGTACTTATTTAGGTAATACCCAGCAAGCAGTAGCTGACAGTACGCTTATGGTTGAGCAGATTCGTAGTCGCTTCGATCAAGTTAAAGACTTACAAGTCGATCGTTTGACTCAGACCATTGATATCACTGACGAAATGTGCACTGACTTGCAGACTGGTTTGGAAAATGCGCATCAGTTACTACTGATGCTAGAGCAAAAAACGGCGCAAGTAATAGACCCTGCTAGTTGGGACGATCAACCCAACACACCAGCCGCCTTGCCGCAAAAACAACAAAACTTGTTTTCACTGAATGCTTATCGGGGGGTAGCAAGCTAAAAAAATGCCATCCTTGGCATTTAATTTTCAGCATCCATGCTGTCCAATGTCATCAGCTTACAGTGGCAGCTCGGTGGTATGAACGGGCTGCTACCTACCCTATTTTAGAAGCTCATTTTTTTTTCGCAGAAAAAAATACTTATTTGCTAATATTTTTTTCTTTTATTCTTTGTAACTCAATAGCTTCTGATGCTTCCTGTTGTTGCAACTCCCTCATTTAAGCATAAATACCCTGTGCATTAAGTCTTTCTATATGTGAGTCTCACTCAATAACTCGACTATCTGGCATGACTGGAAGTTGTTGTGCAGTGCACTAGGCTGAGTTTTTTCGACAGGTTCTGGCTTCCAATAGAGCCTGCTTTAATTTTTCTTAAAGTGTCCTTAAACCGGCTTTAAAGATTATGAAATAGACTACAATCCATCGAAACGATGATTTCCATCATTCGATGGCCTTAAGTCTTATTTAAAAAGTTTATATTGAATTTTTTAATTCAAAAGAGAAGATAGTGGACAGCTTATTAACCTATGCACTAAGTGTTTTTATGGGCTTTTTTGCAATTATGAACCCTATTGCCAATACGCCTGTTTTTCTAGGTCTGGTTGGTAGTGAAAGCCCGGAGAGTAAAAAGAAAATTGCCAGAACTGCCAGCATTACCGCCTTTTTGATTGTGGTTGCCTTTGTAATCGCAGGGAAATATATTTTTGAATTATTTGGCATTACTATTCCCGCATTTAAAGTCACAGGTGGTATTTTAATCTTTTACGTTGGCTTTGAAATGCTGATGTCGAAAAAATCAGCGGTTCACAACCAACAAAATGAGGGCGGCAATAATCTTGCTATCTCACCGCTAGCCATTCCTATTCTGGCAGGGCCGGGTACCATTGTTACTGCGATGAACTATGTAACCCATGCCAATATGGTTCATATTGCTATCGTGATTGGGGTTTTTGCTGTGATGATCACTTTGACCTACCTTGCCTTTTCACTCAGTGACTGGATTATCAAAAAAGTTGGCAATAACTTGATCACCGTGATTGGTAAGTTGATGGGGTTAATTTTGGCGATTATTGGTACAGGCATGGTCATTAGTGGCATTAAACTGGCATTTCATTATTCCACGGCATGAATGGCGGTGCGGACTTTATGGCGATATTTAATATGTTCCTGTTCGGCCTGGTGATGGCGATTATCTATTACTACACGCAAAATATCTGGGTATCCAGCGTAGTGCATAGTATCTGGAATTTTGCCGAGGGCAATATTTACGGTATTTCCATCTCTGGTCATGCGCCTTTTCCTGAAACCATTTTCCACAGCAAGTTCGTTGGTAGCGACTTTTTAACAGGTGGCGCGTTCGGGCTTGAGGGCGGTATTATTTGCTCTATCGGTCTGGTGATTGCTGGCGCAATATTATTGTTTGCGTATAGAAATAAAAATGTAACGGAATAATACAATGAGCACATATAATTAATAACCCATACCTGTCTGGAGTCATCAATGAATTTAAGCAAAAGAGAAAAAATGGCCGTACTGGCCACATTCATTTACATGCTCATAATGTCCACGGGCATGTACGTGTTAAAGCATGTCTACCATATTGACTATGGTCAGCCGCAAATGGTCACTGTACTAAATTACTTTTTGCCTTTTGCGGTGGGTAGTAGCTTAATTATCTACTTCCTGTTTTTTAGAGGAACGGCCTTTAAAAAACCTCAATTTAACTGGTGGCTGGCAGAGCTGTTTATCGCCTCGGCACTATTGGCGGCTTTCCAGTTTGGCTTTGGCGACTACAGTGGCAAAGATATGGCACTGATTTGGGCGGTTATCGGCTCGACTATTATGGTCGGCATTGGCGAAGAAATGCTGTTTCGCGGGATTATTTTCACCGCCTTTAGAGAAAAACGCGGCGTGTATGTTGGTGTGCTGATGTCGGCGTTTATCTTCGGTTTCTTGCACAGCACCAATATGTTCGCAGGCGCAGAGCTAGGCGCGACACTGATACAAATGGTCTCCGCTGGTATTAGCGGCATTCTCGCAGCGTGGATTTTTTACAAAACCCAAAACATTATCCCAACAATGATTTGCCACTGGATTTGGGATATGTGCCTGCTGCTTGGTTTGTATGTGCCTGTTTCACAAGCGCAATATATGGGGGTAGCGCAAAATCTGTTTGAAACCATTGCGGGTATTGTATTGCTGGTGATTATGGTCAGGCATATAAGAACGAAGCACGTTAATTTTTCATGAAAATACTGCTGGCAGAAGACGATATCACCACCGGCGAGTACGTCCTGAAAGACTTGACCGAACAGGACTATATCGTTGATTGGGTGTAAAATGGGCGTGAGGCATTGACAGCCTGTCTGTACAACGAGGTTGACCTTGCCATTATCGACCGCATGATGCCGGGGCTGGATGGATTATCAGTGGTGAAGGCATTGCGCTCTGCTAAATGCGATATTTCCGTGATTTTTCTGAACGCCCTAGGCGAGATAGATGATCGCGTCGAGGTAAGCTTAAGCAGACCGCCATTGTACATTCAGGAAAAAATACCACCATCAGCGTCAAAGCTGAAACGACTTATCATGCGCTGAAATTAACCGTATGTGACACGGGCAAAGGCATTGCCAAAGCCCATTTTAATCAAGTATTGGAGCCATTTTTCCGTTTGGACAGTTCGCGCCCCACGGCTGGCAATGGCCTCGGTTTGGTATTGGTGCAAGCGATTGTCGAATATCATCAAGTTACGTACCATCCAGTTACAAGCTAACACGCCGCAGGGCTTGTGTGTGTGCTTGACATTTCCGTTAATATCAGTGAGCCCTTAAATTTTATCAAGACCTGCCTTTTCATAGAATTTCTTGTTAAATAATTCTGGTTTTTTTTGATACCAGTCTTTCAATGCCTTTATGGGGGTTATATGGCCGAGATGACACTGAATGAGTGTGGTGATTGTAAATGTTGTTGTATTTTTCTAGGGTATCTACCATTTCATCGGCATGGGCTTGATCAGGATCGTTCTCATCTTCATCGGGCATGTCTCCTGTAAACGCTGGATGAAAGCGGCAGTGGTTTCTGTCAGGGTTTTCAGGCTATTCACACCGTCCGGCGTAATTCAACCACCACAGCTTACTGTGTTTCATTCAGGCTCGTACGCAACGCAGGAGGGCTGTGAATATTCATATTATAACCACGAGATCATTCATTTTTTTGGCAATATCATGAATATTGGCTTCCATCAATACATCTTCGCGTAGATTGTGAGTGAGTGTGGTGTAGGTATCAAGCTGTAATAATTGCTGCAAAGCTGCATATACTTCAGAGTCGGTTGTGACCGCAATACCACCTGTGTCCGCAAAACGGGCTGTATCTGCTATAGGCGTGCATAGCGTAGGAATACCCCAATAAGCCGCCTCAATGACTTTCAAGGCCGACTTACAACGGGTAAAAGGCGTATCTTCCAGTGGCGCGAGGTTAACCCAAATATCTTGGAATTGTTGGTAATAATCTGCAAAGGGCACTTTTTCCTGACGGATAATTTGGTTTTCTTGAACATTCAAAGCAAAGTTTAAAGGACCAGTGACGCGCAAGCGTACTTGCGGATAATCTTGCAAAAAACGCTCAATAGCTGGTTGGAAAACTTGAAAATCACGATCATGGCTGCGTGTGCCCGGTAAATAGCTAATGATGGGCTGAGCTAGTTTTGTTTTTGCAGGCGTGAGCGTGTTTGACTGCTTAAGCCACTGATTAGGCACAGCATTGGGTAAAACGACTACAGGCGTTTGGGGGATTAACTTTGCTAAATGGTCAGCTAAGGGTTGAGTGGAGACGGTGAGCGTATCTAAGTAGCTTAATACTTTTTGATGCCGCGTAAAATTCTGTGCAGTTTGTTCTAGCGTCAAAATGCCATTTAATACGGCTGGGCTATATTGTGCTTGATGCGGATCGAAAATAAAATCATCAAAATCAGCTATTAATTTGACACCACGTCGTTTCAGTAAACATAGGTGTTTCCAAAAGTGTCCATTCCACTGGGGACGGTGAAAAAAGGCTATATCCGCTGTTAAATCAGGCTTCCAACTGGCAATATGGCGATACGCCACCTGCCAGCCCAAATCTTGTAAGGCCGTGCCTAGATTGACACAGCGATAAAACCATGAGGGATCTTGGTAGGTTTTTTTGGCATTTTTATTGGTCGCCCAAAAAATAATTTGCTCCATTTGCGCTGCGTCTGTCTATGAGTCTTTTAATGGCGGCTACCCTAATACTTATCAGGTTGAGAAGCAACGAGCTGTTGTCCACTATCGCTAACAATTGTGATTGTTGTGATTCTTTGCATTGCTGAATGAAATAATCTGCAACCTTGTTGCATTTTCATTGAAAGCTATGTTAAGCATAGTGTATAGCAGGCTTGAGAAAGATTTATCAGGATTCAAGCCCTTGGAATCAAAGTTATACTCATTCATTTTATGGGAAATCACCATGATGCACATTCAGCTTTTTTGTAAGCGGTACTTTTCATTTGGTTTATTTGGTATTTTGCTGGTATTGAGCGCAAGTTTGAACGCAGAAAATGCACCATTGCGCGTATTCGTCAGCGTTATTCCTCAACAGTATTTTGCCCAGCAAGTGGGTGGCGAGCTTATTGTAGCAGAGGCAATGGTGCAACCAGGTTTCAGTCCGGCAACTTATGAATTGACCGGGAAGCAAATTGCACGCTTAGCCAAGGCGGATGTGTATGTGCGTGTTGGTGTGCCTTTTGAAAATGCCTGGATGAAGCAGATTCGTGCTGCAAATCAGTCTATGTTGCTGCTAGATGCGCGTGAAGGCTTAGAACCTCGCGTAATGGAAGCGCATACGCCTGCCGACGAGGAAGCCACAACACATCATAGTGAGCACGAACATGCAGCCGATGAAGTAGAACATGCTGAGCATGAGCACAAACATGAAAACGAATTAGATCCCCACATCTGGACTAGTCCACGCATTACTAAACAGATGGCGGCGCAATTACGTGATGTTTTTAGTCAGTTGCGCCCTGAACATACCGAGCAATTTGCGGCTAATTACGAACGGTTTGCAGCAGAGCTAGATCGTTTGGATACTGAGTTGCAAGCTTTTTTTGCCGAGCATGTTGATGTGAAACAGTTTATGGTATTTCATCCCGCTTGGGGGTATTTTGCGGATGCCTATGATTTGCGGCAGATTCCAATTGAATTTGAGGGCAAAGAGCCTAGTGCTAAAGCTTTGGCTGAACTTATTAACCATGCTAAGGCCGCCAAGGTTAAGGCGATTTTTGTACAACCCCAATTTAGTCGGCGAGCAGCTCAACAATTAGCCAAGGCCATTGATGGCAAGGTAATAGCCATTAACCCTTTGGCTAGAAATTATATTGAAAATTTACGTGAAGTAGCGCATACCATCGTTGGCGAAGAATCAGCTAAGGAATAGTCATGCAAGATGTGATTGCGGTAAATAATGTCAGTTTTGCTTACGGGCTTGTACCCGTTTTGCATAATGTAAACTTGCGTGTGCGAGCGGGCGAGTTTCTGGGCATTGTTGGCCCTAATGCGGGTGGTAAAAGCACTTTGCTTAAATTGCTACTGGGTTTATTACAGCCGCAATCGGGTACAGTGCGTGTACTAGGCAAGCACCCCGTCCAGTCATGCACGCAAATTGGTTATGTACCGCAATATCCGGGGTTTGCACGTAATTTTCCGATTAGTGTCAAACAAGTGGTTTTACAAGGGCGGCTAAAAGGTATGCGATTAGGGAGGGCTTATCAGGCCGAAGATTATGCAGCAGCGGAAGCAGCCATGCGTGAAGTCGAAGCTGAAGATTTGGCGGAACGTTCTATTGGTGCTTTATCCGGTGGGCAATTGCAGCGCGTTTTACTAGCGCGCGCGCTAGTAGGTGATCCACAAATACTGATTCTTGACGAGCCTACTGCCAATATAGATATGCGCTTGGAAAATGATATTTTTGATCATTTGCGTGAATTAAATCAGCGCATGACTATTTTAGTGGTGTCGCATGATATTGCCTTTATTTCCAATTACGTTAATCGTATTGCTTGTCTTAATCGTACGCTGATCTGTCACCAGACCAATGCGATTGATGGGCAGATGATTCAGGATTTATATGGCGAAAACGTGCGCATGGTTGCACACAGTCATTAATAGTCATGAAGGCAGACAAACATGAGCGAATTTTTTCAGGCATTGAGTGAACAACATTTTCTGCAAATGGCTTTGCTCGCGGGCTTATTGGCAAGCCTAGCTTGTGGCATGATTGGTACTTATGTGGTGGTGAAGCGCATTACCTTCCTAGCTGGTGGTATTGCGCATTCGGTGTTGGCCGGCATGGGGGCAGCCGCTTATTGGGGATTTGATCCTTTGTTGGGGGCATTGTTGGCCGCTATTATGTCTGCTTTATTAATTGGCTGGATACGCCTGAACTGGAAGACACAGGAAGACACACTGATTGGTGCATTGTGGGCAATGGGAATGGCGATTGGTTTATTGTTTATTTCCAAAACGCCTGGTTATGACAGTAATCTAATGAGTTATTTATTTGGTAACATTCTGCTCGTACCCGACGAAGATATTATCTTTATGGCGGTGCTAGATGCCGTATTGGTGGTATTGGTCACAGTATTTTATCGCCAATTCCAAGCAGTCATCTTTGATGAAGAGTTTGCTCGTTTACGCGGTTTGCCTGTAGGCTTTTTTTACCTGCTACTATTGTGCATGATTGCGGTTACAGTCGTTTTATTGATTCATGTGGTGGGCTTGATTTTGGTGATTGCGCTATTAACATTGCCTGCTGCTATTGCTGGGCAATATGTACATTCCTTGGGACAAATGATGGTGCTTGCGAGCTTATTAGGTTCGGTGTTTACCACAGGTGGATTAGCGCTGTCCTATGCGCCAAATCTACCCGCCGGGTCGACGATGATTTTACTAGCAAGTGCGACGTATATTGTAGCCTTATTGTTGCGGCAGTTTTTGGCAAAGCGGCGTGCTGCGCAGAGTGTGCGAGCGACTTAATGTTGAGTCCGGCGGAAAAGCGTTGCTTACTCATGAACTATTCGTGCGCACCAATTGTTTAATGAAGTGGGACAGTATTAATTTCCCAAGGCCGTCGTTCCGCTTGGAATAAAGCATGCTCTTGAGCTTCAGCTAAGCTTAAGACTGGGGTTACGCAGGCATCGACCTCTGCAAATAAAGCTTGCCATTCGGCCAGTGGCTTTTGCTGAATGAGTGCGGCTACTTGTTCTTTCAATGTATTAGAGGCTGCACTATTCATGACTAAACCTTGTGACCAATGCAGGTTCGTCCATTCTGGTTTGCCAACAGTATGGCTAAATAAGCGCCAGAACTTTAGTTCTAGTGCAGCTACGGCTAGGGTGCGCTGATCTTGTGTGGTATAGAGATTATAGCAAGGTAAACCGCCATTGAGCAGGTCTTCTCCCGCGCCAGGCATGCGTCCCAGCAATGCACTTGTCAGAGCCCCCGTGGCGGGTGGCACAAGCTGTTGTGCCCATAAACCATGCGCCATGCTAACATCAACATAGCAAGCCTGCCCTGTTTTCTGCGCGTGAATAACACCTGCCAGTATACCGATGACAGCCATTGCGCTGCCGCCCGCTAAATCTCCCCATTGTATATTGGCCATAATAGGCTGACCTTGAAGTGAGCGTTGTTGATCCAATATCCCAGCCATTGCCATAAAATTCAAGTCATGCCCAGCTTTGTCGCTCATTACACCTGATTGTCCATAGCCAGTAATAGAGCACATGACCAGCCTAGGATTGAGTTGTTGAAGTGCTTTAAAATCCAAGCCCATAGCGTGCATGACACCCGGGCGAAAACCTTCTAAAAAGACATCGGCTGTTGTTAGTAATTTACGTAGCTCACCGCGTCCAGCCGCTTGTTTCAAATCAAGTGTGCGTAGCTCCTTGTTACGGTTCACAGCTTGAAATAGATGGCCAATTGTCCGGCTTGGATCACCTTCGGGCGGTTCTAATTTGATGATATGGGCACCTAGGTCACAAAGCATTTGGCTGGCAAATGGTCCGGGCAAATGACGGGTAATGTCAATAATCGTCAGATCAGCGAGGAGTGGAGGTAAGTTCATTGCAGTATTGGTTTTAGGTAAAGTGACTAATCGCGCTCGGGAGCTTTGCATACTTGCTGATAACGAAAATCCTCGGCTTTGACTTCACCAAAAATCGTGAAGGCTGCACCATGAAACTTACAGCACATAAGCATTGTCCGCGATAAGGACTTGATGGTTTTGTTTTTGACATATTGCTGTTCTGTAAGTGCTGAGATAGCAAGCATATCATATCTATGTGCTGTATTAGAGAAGTGGTTGAGTGATGACTGATTCATTTCAGTGCCATGATAAAGTGTACAGACTCGCCCCAGAACCAGTTGATGCTGACAAGACCAAACACTCACCCGGGGAGCACTATAAATTACTTGTAAATTGGCATAAAACAGCATAGATTTATTTTTTGTGCGCCGCAATAACACTCACTATGTCTGGCTTTATAAACACCCTAGAATTTGCCTTTTCTGTGACGGGTCCAATTTTCATTATCCTGTCACTGGGTATCTTTTTAAAACGCAAAAATATTATTAATGATGCCTTTATTGAAGCAGGTTCTAAATTAGTTTTTAACGTCACCTTACCTACTCTACTATTTATTAGCATCAGCCAAACTCAGATTAGCAAAAGTGCCAATCTTGCTATGATTGCTTACGGCATTGGGGCTACCTTAGTATTGTTCACACTGCTGCAATGGCTGACAACTTATTTTATTGAGCCTGTTGCAGATCGTGGTGTGGTAGTACAAGGCGCATTCCGTTCCAATATGGGGATTATTGGCTTGGCTTATTGCGTGAATGCTTATGGTAATACGGGACTCGCCACAGCTTCAGTTTATATGGGTTTGCTGACCATACTCTTCAATATACTCTCGGTTATTACCTTAAATCGCTCTCTAACAGCACAAGACCCTAGTTGGCGGCCGATTATTAAAGGCATTGTGCGTAATCCACTCATTATTGGCATTATTTTAGCGTTGCCTTTTGCTTGGCTAGAGTGGTCTTTGCCTAAAGTACTACTACAATCAGGTGAGTATTTTGCCAAAATGACCTTGCCACTGGCACTGCTTTGCACTGGTGCTACGCTAAACTTTAACGCCATGCGCAAAGCCTTAGGCAAAACCTTGAGTGCAAGCTTAGGTAAACTCATTTTAGTTCCCTTGGTCTTCGCGGTCGCAGGTATATGGCCTGGGTTCAGAGGCATGGAATTGGGTATTTTAATGCTTATGGCTTTTTCACCCACAGCAGCAGCCAGCTATATTATGGTCAGAGCGATGGGCGGTAATGCTGTACTGGCAGCTAATATTATTGCTATGACGACAGTCGGTTCACTGTTGAGCACTAGCTTAGGCATTGTTTTACTGAAACACTTGAATTGGATGTAGCGGACGTTCCTTAATCCTCAACCTTAGCACTTAACAACTCAAGATCAACCTTTGCCTTGCCTAATGCATTTAGTGCTCGCTCAATATTGATCAGGCCGAAACCATATTCAGGATCGCGTCCAGGCTTTCCCAAGTCTGCTGCTGTACGTTCAAGGATGCCAGTATCAAAGCCTTGACGATCCAGCGACATAATCAGCGCAATCGCACCAGTGACATGTGCAGTAGCAACCGAAGTACCCGTTACTGTTGCAAAACTTTGTCTAGGGGATGTAGTCAGTATTTCAACACCAGGCGCAGCTAAGTCAATATAATTACCACGATTAGCGCTAGGAAAAACGGACTCGCGCCAATCAACAGCGGTTACGGCAATAACCTCATCCAAAGCAGCAGGAAAAACTGGATCCGCTCCCAGCCCACCATTGCCCGCAGAAGCTACCACAACAATACCGACATCAGCCGCTTTCTTAACCATCCTATTGACTAAATCATCTTTTCCACCCGCAAAACTCATATTAATAATATCTACTTTGTTGCGGATACAAAGATCAATAGCTTTAGCTATTGTGCCAGCCGTACTTCTACGTCGAGACCGATTATCTGGATCATTACCAAACGCGCTTACTGCTAACAAATTAGCATCTGGAGCAATTCCAATCAGAGGATTTTGGCTGATTAGAACACCTGCCATCTGTGTTCCGTGGCGCTGATTATTAAAATTTCCCTGAGGCAATAACTCGAAACGCTTTACTTTACTAGTATCAAGGGAAGTATGGAGTAAGTCGACTGGCGTATCTACTAAGCAAATCTTAACTCCAGCACCGCGTGTAAAACGATGGATGGCGGAAACCCCTGTCAATGCTAAAGGATAACCCCCTGCGTTTGTGTTGGATGGCCGTGGAGATACCGCAGAAATATAAAATAAGCTACTCAGGTTCGCTTTAATTGTTTTTTCTTGTTTATTGATACACCTAAGTAAACTTGATGCATCCTGTCCGTTTGTACCAACAGTTACCATACGTGTACGAATACTGGCTAATTCATCACTACGTTTTTCTTTTAAGTGATAACGCTGTATTAACTGGTCGGCATAATGATTCGGCTTTGCACTATCGTATAACAATAGAAGTTCATCAGGAACAAAATCCTTTTTCTTACGAGAAGACAGACGTTTAGAAGAGACTTTAACAGGGGAATTCTTATGGCGACCCACACACCAACTACTTGCTATATGGCAGGAGGGAGAGTCATAACTAGTCTCAACACCGGAATCTGAATGAGCCAAGACATTATTAGCCCAATATGGTAGTAAAACTGCCCAAATCAGTACTATATAATTTTTCCTCATTTTACAATAACCTCCTATCCTTAATCTGGACACCTGCCACTGCCTAGAAGAAACAAAGGTTTGTTGTAAAACAAATCTTTAGCTACCCCTAAAAACTATTCTGACAATGATTACTGTTGAGACTCTGACTCTGTTATTACGTCATTCGACCCCCAAAAGAGTATAGCAGGATTGGCTCTCATCATCGCTACCAAACTAGCCTTATCTTCCTTGGAAACAGAGTGCACTTCAACAGTAAAAATATTATGATTTTCTGCTGGACCATTCACAATACGCATATCATGTTGCTTCAGCAAATCACAAACCGTTTGGTACGCCACTTCGGGCTTAAAAGCAACCAAAAATTGATCACCTTGCGCACTTACTGCTTTATTAGGGCTATTAGCCGTCTGGAAATCAACCTCTGATTGGTAATTATCAAAATCTATCTCAGCCATCTCTGTTTGCATAGGCTGAGTGAGATAAAAACTCAATAGCGCCAACTGAGCCAACAGCAAAGAGGCAAATACAGCATTAGCAGGCATCAACCACTCTATCTTAAACCTCTGCTTGTACCAAGGTTTGTTATTTGATTTTATAGAAGATTTAAGTTTTGAGTGCTGCACGGCAGTGACAGATGATTTTTCTGAAGTCGTGTGTACACCCTCTTCACGATCAATACGGCTTAGCAGTTTATTGAGTCTTTGCGCAGTTGTATCCATAGCGGACAACGCCAATAAACTGGTATTTTCCCGTACCAGACGCATCATTTTTTCTTCTTGTAGGAATTCTTGTCTCAGCTCGGGGGACGCTTCCAAAGCTCGGTTAACCAGATTTTGCTCCGCTTTTGACAGTTTATCTGTCAGATACCACGGTAACAATAACCTAGCATCGTCGACCAGTTTATTGGAATCTTGATTATTCATAATAATGTGACCGGATTTTTAAGTGTCAAAGTCCATGATCCCTGCCTTTTCAAGCATTTGCCCCAAGCGTTTGCGGGCATAGAACATGCGTGTTTTGACGGTGTTTTCAGAAATATTTAAAAGAGCAGCCACTTCTTTGACTGACTTCTCTTCAAAATAAGTTAACTTCAGTACATTCCGATGTTCATCCGTCAAATGGTTCATCATCCGAATCAGCTGTGTTTTCATGTCATCTTCGACCTGCATTTCCTCTGGTGTGGGAGATTGATCGATCATAGACAACATCACGGACTCATCGTCCAAAGAGACTTCCGATGTCTTGCGCAACCAAGAAATCAACTTGTTGCGGGTGATTGAGTAAATCCAAGTAGAAGGTTTTGATTTTCCCTCAAAACGATCTGCCGAACGCCAAACATCAAATAAAGCTTCATCAACGATATCTGCTGCTTGTGCAACATCATCCCGTAACAGTCGAGCACAGTAGCTGACCAGCTTCGGCTGATATTTTAGGTATAACTGACTAAAAGCCGACCGATTTCCCTGAGCTATCCTAGCTAGTAACTCTGTATCTTCAATAGGTTGATCGCTCGCTTCATTACCTAAATTGTCTTGCCTGATTGAACCAATCATAACTCTAGTCGTCCCAAGTTAGCATTTGGTTTAAATTTCCCTCCAGTATTCTTTGTAAAAAATCAATATTAAAAAGTGTAACCATATGAACCCACCCCCAAATATGTACGACACACAGTTGTAGCCCTGAAGACAGATTCAACTAGATAATCTTGCCTTCAAGATAGCTGCACAATAAAAGACACTACACACTCGAACTAGTCATCACAAATATTATAATACTCCCTCGCAAGCCTGGCGGATCTTTTGATCCGCCTTTTTTATACTTTCAGGTGTATATCCGTTGTATGACCAACTGTTATTATTCTCGAACATTCATGATACGGCAAGGTTGACACAGCCATCGGTATGAGCTTGTGTAAGCGAAACATTCAGCGGAGAAAAGAGCATGTACAATATTGGCACCACATTGACACAATTTATTATTGAGGAACAACGGCAATACACAGGTTCAACAGGTGGTTTTACCGGCTTGCTGAATGATATTGCAACAGCTTGCAAAAAAATTAGCTTCCTGACTCAAAAAGGTGCACTGGTTGGCATATTGGGCGCTGCCAGCACCGAAAACATTCAAGGTGAAGTTCAAAAAAAGATGGATGTTATCACCAATGAGGTATTTATCGAAGCATTACAAAACAATGGACGGGTTGCTGCACTGGCCTCAGAAGAAATGGAGGATGTCTATCACCTTCCAGCAGGTAAAACACGTGGCCGCTATCTAGTCACTTTTGACCCACTAGACGGCTCATCCAATATGGATGTTAATGCTTCTGTGGGAACGATCTTTTCTATTACTCACGCACCTGAGGGGGTGAATAATCCCAGTGCAGACGACTTTTTATCCCCTGGCAGTCAACAAATTGCAGCAGGCTATTGTTTGTATGGTCCCTCTACCATGATAGTGCTGACCACTGGCAAAGGCGTCAATATGTTTACCTTGGATCGAGATTGTGGCGAGTTTATTTTGACTCGTGAGTACGTCAAAATCCCAGAAAATGCTGAAGAATATGCCATTAATGCTTCCAATAATCGCCATTGGGATGAACCTGTACGCCGTTATATTACGGAGTGTAATGAGGGCAAAAAAGGACCGCTTGGCAAAAACTTCAATATGCGTTGGGTTGCTTCTATGGTCGCTGAAGTGCATCGTATCCTGACAAGAGGCGGCATTTTTATGTATCCAATAGACGAGAAAATTCGTAAAGAAGGCAAGGAAGGTAAATTACGCTTACTGTATGAAGCTAACCCAATGAGCTTTATTATCGAACAAGCTGGTGGAGCATCTATTACAGGCTTAGAACGTATTCTGGATATTCAACCAACTTCACTCCATCAACGTGTGTCCGTCATTTTAGGCTCAAAGAATGAAGTAGAACGTTTAAAACGCTATTATCAAAAAGCTCAATAAAAGCATCAGTGATAGTGGAGCATGTGGAACAGGCGATGAGCTTGTTCCACATCATGCTTGATTTGTTGCTGCAAGGTAGCCAATGAATCAAAGCACTGTTCGTCACGCAAAAAATGTAAAGGCTCTACACACACATGCTGATAATAAACCGGACGATCAAAATCAAACAGGTGAACTTCTAAGCGCGTTTCCACACCATTGACCGTCGGACGGCTTCCCAAATTAGCAATCCCTTTAACTCCTTCACTTTCCAGTCCATAAACCTTGACCGCGTAAACCCCATTACGTAGCGCAATATTTTCTGGAATTCGCAAATTAATCGTCGGAAAGCCAATAGTACGTCCTCGTTTGTCTCCGTGGCGAACTCGCCCCGAGAGCTGATAAGGTGCACCTAATAAATGACAAGCGGTCACCAAATCGCCCTGAGCCAAAACTTGACGAGTCCAAGTACTACTAACACGCTGCTCGTTTAATTCAAACGTTGGTGTGTCAACGACAACCATACCGAATTGCTGCCCCATACGGCTCAAGAGTGCATAATTTCCCCTTCGCTCATATCCAAAACGAAAATCGTCACCAACGACTAAATAACGTACCTTCAAGCCTTCAAGCAAAATCTTTGTTACAAAGTCTTCTGCTTCCATATTGGCGAGGGCATTATCAAAACGCAGGCATACAAAGTAATCTAAGTCTAGCTGATGCAAATAACACAGCTTGTCGCGTAGGGGAGAAATACGTCCAGGCGGTGGGCGATGAAAATGTTCAGCAGGTAAAGGCTCAAAACTAATGACAACAGCAGGCAAACCTAATTGCTTTGCTTTATGCTGCACATGCCGAATGACTTGTTGGTGTCCACGATGGATACCATCAAAATTGCCAATCGTAGCCACACAACCAGTCTGGGCAAGCAAGGGGGCAGGCAAATGACGCAACAATTGCGGATTATTCATAGACAGGCAGTCTATACCATATTCATAAAACCTTGTTGACGCAAAGCTTCATAAACCACAATCGCCACTGTATTGGAAAGATTTAAACTACGACTCTCAGGCAACATAGGAATACGTAGCTTATTCTCCTCGGGAAAAATACCTAATAAACCTTCTGGCAAACCCCGAGTTTCAGGGCCAAATAATAAAATATCTTCTGACTCAAACAAGGGTTTTGCATAAGCAGTACTAGCTTTCGTGGTTAGTGCAAACACGCGACGCCCCGCCATAGCAGCACTAAAAGCCGCAAAGCTCTCATGCTCATTGACGGTCGCTAAATCACGATAATCCATACCAGCACGACGTAAACGCTTTTCATCTAACTGAAACCCCAAGGGATGAATCAGATGCAATTGACAGCCTGTATTAGCACACAAACGCATAATATTTCCCGTATTAGGTGGGATTTCAGGCTCATAAAGGGCTATATGTAACATTAATCAAGCTTTATTCTATTTTTCAGATTTTATAGTTTTTTGGTAAACCGTTTTGCCAGCCAGCAAAGTTCGCTCTACTTCACCTGTAAAATGCCAACCTGCAAAAGGTGTATTTTTCCCCATACTCAATAGGCGATCCAACTGTAAAACCCACTGACTATCGGGGTTAAACAGTACCAAATCAGCGGGGCTAGCTTTAGCTAATCGACCTGCCGGACTGCGAATAATATCAGCCGGAGCAACCGTTAGTTTACGTAAAGCTGTTAATTCATCCAGATCACCTTGCTGTACCAAACGCATTGTCAAAGCTAACAAAGTTTCCAAACCTGAAATACCTGGCTCTGTTTGTTGAAAAGGAGCTAATTTAGCATCCAATTCATGTGGTTGATGATCAGAACAAATCGCGTCAATTGTGCCATCGCACACCCCTTCCAGCAAAGCTTCACGATCAGATTGAGCACGCAGCGGTGGTCTAACATGGCACAAGGGATTAAAATCCAGCAAATCACGATCTGTCAGAAATAACTGATGAGCTGCCACATCCGCAGTCACCGCCAAGCCATCCTGTTTAGCCTGACGAATGAGGCGCACACTGCCTGCACTGGACAAACGGCAAAAGTGCACCCGAGTTCCGGTCATTGTCATTAGAGCTAGCGTTTGGGCTACGGCAACGGTTTCAGCAGCCGCAGGAATAGCAGGCAAGCCTAAACGGGTAGAAATTTCGCCTTCATGTATGCAGCCACCGGCAGCCAAACCATGATCCAGAGAAAACACAAACACAGTCAAATCATGTGTGCTTGCATACTCCATCGCACGCCGCATAACACGCAAATCTTCGAGCGGCTTCCAAGCATTAGTCACTGCCACACAACCCGCGCGGCGCAAGCCCCCCATATTACTGAGCTGCTTGCCTTCCAGCTTAAACGTCAAATTGCCAATCACTTGCACATTTGCATAAGCCAGCCCCGCATTAATATCGCGGATAAAATTAACTTGAGCCGAATTATTAAAATTCACTTCCGGCTCAGGCTGGTAACACAAGGTCGTAATACCACTTGCTGCCGCTGCGCGTGTTTCTGTTGCCAAGGTTGCCTTGTGATCCAAACCAGGCTCGCGCAATGAAGCAGCTAAATCAACAATACCGGGCAATAGCCACTGCCCTTGTGCATTAATGACTTGTTCTGGCTTAAAATCAAGTGGTCTGTCGCCGGGCGCATTAACACTGGCAATCAAGCCTTCTGCAATATAAACATCCCGTACAGCATCCAAATGGGCTGCCGCATCCAGTACACGCGCATTTTCAATCAATAACTTCACGCTGCACCCCCGGTACATGGTAGAGCCCATGAGCCCATAATCATGGACATTACCGCCATACGTACAGCAATCCCATTGGTCACTTGTTCCAGAATCACAGAGCAATGGCCATCCGCCACTTCGGAACTAATTTCAACACCACGATTAATCGGTCCTGGGTGCATAACGATTGAGTCAGGTTGGGTCAAAGCTAACCTTTGTTCAGTCAATCCATATAATTTGAAAAACTCACGTTCCGAAGGTAACAATGCGCCCTGCATACGTTCGCGCTGCAAACGCAGCATAATCACCACATCAAGGTCACGCAGACCTTCTTCCATAGTGTGATAAACCTTAACTCCCATACGCTCCAATCCTGCGGGAATTAGAGTTTGGGGTGCGATAACTCGAACTTCCCCTGTTAACAAGGTCGTTAAAGCATGTATTTGTGAGCGGGCTACCCGCGAGTGCAATACATCCCCCACAATACCTACACGCAGCTTTTCAAAAGCTCCTTTTTTTTGCCAAATAGTAAACATATCCAGCATCGCTTGAGTAGGGTGAGCATGGCGGCCATCGCCTGCATTCAGGACACTGATATGGGGTGCGGCATAGCGTGCAATAAACTGAGCCACCCCAGCATGTTCGTGACGCACCACAAACATATCAGCATTCATAGCCTCCAAATTGCGTACCGTATCCAGCAAGCTTTCACCTTTAGCGGTCGAAGAGGTGCGAATATCAAGATTAATAACGTCAGCACCAAGACGCTGGGCAGCAATTTCAAAGGTAACGCGAGTTCGGGTAGAGTTTTCAAAAAACAGGTTCATTACCGTCTTGCCACGCAGCAAAGGAGCTTTTTTCTGCTGCTTGGCTGGTAATGTGACAAACTGCTCGGCGCGTTCAATAATTTCTTTTAAAAGAGAGTAAGGCAAGCCTTCTATGGTGAGGAAATGCTTCAGCTTGTTTCCGGGTGCAAGCTGCATACTTAACGGCAGTGGGCCGGGCTGAAAATGAGGGTGCATCGGGATTTTCCGCCAGTCGGTTATATTGGCGCTATATTACAAGTTTGTTGCACCACAATAAAGCAGGATTACATTACAATCGGCTACTTTTCAATCAATTCCATGATTAAAGGATCAGGCCCAGAAATATGATAGCTAAAGGTTTTACCGGGTTCTTCACGCAACACACACACTTGTGGCTCAATCGGCAATTCACGATTTTCCCGTGCGACTAAAACCGCCAAGATAATGCTGGCCGGACGGCCATAATCAAACAGTTCATTCATAGCAGCCCGCACGGTACGTCCTGTATGAATAATATCATCAACCAGAATAACAGGACGATCTTCCAAGCTTAAAGGCAAGCGGGAAGGTTGTGTCTGTACCGGCAAGCCGCTGCGGTTAAAGTCATCCCGATAAAAACTGACATTCAACTCGCCTAATTCTTCTTGCAACTGCATACGCTGATATAACTCACGCGCAATCCAGACTCCAGAACGATGAATGCCGACCATGACAGGATTTTGAATCTCGTGCAAACTGAGGTAATCGTTCAACTGCGTTTCCAGACGATCCACCAAATCAGCCAAATTATAATTTTTATTATCCGGCATGAGCATTCTCCTGCATCCAATTTTCCAGAATAATGGCCGCAGCCAATTGATCAATATCTTCCTTACGGACTTTGCGTTTGCGCCCTGCCTGCCGCGCTTGTTTTAGACGCTCTTCTGCTTCACGTGAAGACAAAGTTTCCGCAAATAACTGTACGGGCAAACCACTACGCTGTTCTAATGCTTTTGCAAAAGCAATAATGGCATCGTGCATAGTGCTTTGGCTACCGTCCGTTTTTTGGGGTAGTCCCACAATCAACAAGTCAGGTCGCCAAGTTTGAATACGTTTACCAATACCCGCCCAATCCGGCTGCCCTTGAACACTGTATAAAACACACTCAGGTGTAGCTAAACCAGTAAGTGTATTAGCCACCGCTAAACCTGTACGGCTCAAACCAAAATCAAACCCGAGCAAGGTAAGAGGCGAATAAGAACTAGGCATGTCCAGCAACTGACCCCAGTAAACTCACATCAATACCCATCAAAGATGCCGCACCACGCCAACGTTCTGGAAAAGGCGTTGCAAACAGCAACTCCGAAGTCGACGGCACGATCAACCACGTATTTTCTTTCAACTCATTTTCAAGCTGACCCGGACTCCAACCCGAACAACCTAGAATAAGCAAAAAATGCTCTGGTCCTTCCCCTTTAGCCAAGTCAACCAAGATGTCCCTTGAAGAGGTCAAAAAAAGGCCTGTTGCAATTTCCAAGGTGCTATCCCAATTCAAACCACCATCATGCAGTACAAAGCCTTGCTCTTGTTGTATTGGTCCGCCACTCACAGCCAATAGACCCGCAACTACCGGATTCAGCACTTCAATATCCAGTTGTGATAACAATTCACCAACGGTCAACTCCAAGGGGCGATTAATCGTGACGCCGAAAGCGCCTTGATCATCATGTTGGCACACCAATGTGACCGTATGATCAAAATAAGAATCCTGCATACCAGGCATAGCAATGAGTAAATGGTTACGCAGATTGGAGATCGTCTGCATGGGTCTCTATTCTGTATCTAGGGTTCGTGTCCCACTATGGAAAATCCAAGTGCGGGTAATATTTAACTGATCCCACTTTTTGCGAATCTCTGCCGGTAAAGGCGAATAAGGGGACGCTAACTTAACAATACGCACAGCAGCCTTGTCGAGTATGCTATAACCGGATGATACATCAATCTGCACATCGACAACATGACCTTGATGATCCAAGGTGACATTCAGAATTAATTTGCCGCTTAAATTACGCTGTATAGCCTCTTCGGGAAAATTAATATTGCCAACACGCTCAATCTTTTTAACCCAAGCATCAATATACTCAGCCTCTACGACACTTTTAGCGCTGACTGCATCAATAAAATGTACCCGTGGACGACGCGCATAACGTGCCTCAGCCTCGTCGACCTCTGCCAATAAGCGGGCTAGTTCTTGGGTGCTATCCGATACATTATCTTCTACCGGCAAAGTTTCCTCTTCAGGCGTTTCAGGCTGCTTTTTAACGTACTCAAAGGTTTCTCCTTTGGTAGTCAGCAGCATGGGGTCGGTCTTAGGGGCATTGTCCGGCGCAGCCGCTTGTGATTGTACAGGCGCCACACCGTCTGTTGCATCAGGCTGCAAAGAGGCTAAAGGACTACGCGGTCGATTATCTTCATCCGCACTACCACTTGCTTCCTGGTTCGCTTGTGCTAAAAACTTAGCATCTTCCGGCTCATGCTCAGCATGTGTTTGTACTAGTGTAATATCCATGACAGGTGGTAAACCTGAGTTAGTGGTTACACTAGGTACAAAGGACACCCCAAAAATTAATAACGCATGCGTAAACAGCGCAATCGGTAAGGTTTTCAGCAAAGGGACATGGTCTGAGGTGTGCATCGCCTCGTTAAATTCCAGCTTATACATATTATTAAAGGGAGTTCTAACTATTGATTGTTATAGGGCAAAACTAGCTGCCCGTTATTATTAACCCTGCTAAGCAGATACTAACATCAGCCAGTCGGAAAAGGATAGTATTTCCCGGTTATTGTTAGCGATTCTGTCCAAAAAGCAAAATTTACTAGGACTTACACATTGACTGGCTCTTCCAAATAGCGTAGCTCACTAGACTTAATAATTTTATCCAAGGATGACCATACATGGCGACCATCGAAGTTGAATGCAGAGCTTGCCAGAGTCACGACATTTACCGCCATGGCAAAGCCAGCAGTGGTGAACAACGTTACCGCTGTAAAACCTGCGGCCACTGTTATTGGAAGTTATAAAACAGGTGTTGCGGGTGACACGATGATCGCAAAAACTACACCAAGAACCGTCCCAATAAGGATGATAGCCAGCACGGCCAGCAGGGAACTCAAAACAATCCCGCCCAGAGCGTAGCCTGTCGATATGCCACAGACCTGACGTAAGGCATGAATCGCCATCCATACAGAATACAGCCAGATAGGCGTACTCACCCAGGCAGGCAAACCCAGCACAGGAAGCAACAGACCCACCAGGCCAATGGTGGAGACCGCGACCACCAGCCGAAACATCCGACCCTGACTATCACAACCTTTGCGCTTCGTCCACCAGCCCATGAACAATGCGGTAACCCAGTAGCCAACCGCCATGATCACTATGCCAAAGAGGATTAGGAATGGCAGTGGTACGGGGAGGTCTTGCTGTAGTTGTGGGTCAAGGCCGGTAAGAATACCAAGAGCGATGACAATGAGCCATGCGTATAGCGATGGGTAGTTAAAATCACTCCAGGTGATGTCACGTTTTAGGAGTAGGGGTTTTAAAATCGCTGGCTTTATTGATCAAAAGCATCAAAAATCTAGTGATATTTCGACGGGACTGATAATCTGTCTCTACATATCTATAAGCTATTCCTATAAGAGAAAAGGACAGCAAATAAAAAAGACCTGGTTCTATTTTCATTTTATATGTCGACCTTTTTCTCTGAGTACGCATATGCTTACAGTGGCGGATGAGCCGTTGGAATCACTCCGAATGATATCACGTTTTAGGATTGTAGGGGCCATATTTTCCAGAATACTTATTAAAAATTATGCAACTTGATGTATAATTACTGAAGATAGCAGTACAGCAAAGAATATGAGAACAAAACTTCTAAGAAATATACAAACTCCCGTGTTGCAGTCTGCGAACAGCAATTTTAAAATCATATAAATAAAACCTGCTATAAAAAATGCTAAAGTCACTTGCAGAAAAACATTGAACCAAGGGGTCATACTTAAGAACCTTATATCATTCAGGGCAAGTTTCTAAAAGGCTGTAAACCATAACAATACTAATATCCCGTCCAGTTATATAGTTTGGCTGCGATCATTGTTGAAATTCCTATCATAAAAAAATACATAAAATGAAAAAAGTTATTGTATTTCTTCTGAAAAAAGTTATCTAACAACAATAAAACACTGGCAAAGCCTGAGAAAGTCAAGAAAAAAGCTCCCAGATGAAAGAAAAATTCATTAAAAACACCCCAGAAATAGGAGACTGTTATCGAAAACGACCCTAAAACCAGTATTAAAATTATCTTTTTAAAAGAAATCATTATAAAATTAAAAAACCTGTTCTAGGACAGCAGGACTCTTAGAATTGCGAATATCATGATATTCTCCGAAATATGGAATCTAAGACCATAATTATAAGTATAACTATGACAACTCTTATATAATGATGATTCGGTTCTTTTTTCTGA
>PDWJ01000641.1_pt1 | contig 149155 bp, 142 predicted proteins | sample 1430881 | NCBI WGS metagenome assembly PDWJ01 (sample SAMN01162460, study PRJNA174530) | Oral metagenome, whole genome shotgun sequencing project. | biome: Marine environment; feature: Marine mammal; material: Swab sample of the gingival sulcus; isolation source: swab sample of gingival sulcus...
GAAAAACAACAAAATTAGGGAAAAATAGCATTGCTTAACGTTTTTACGCCACTGGTTTATGATGATGGCTCGAAGAGGCGGTATTTTCCGACAGTGCCACTATCTACTGTTGATTGGGCTAAACCAAAAGAAAAGCCCTCTTGATTGAGGGCTGTGTCTGATTGTGTCTTGTGAATAATATTCAGCTTATGCCGTTCATATAGCGTTTTAGCATCCGTCCCTAAACGCTGAGCCATTGTGTCATAAAACGAAGCCGTCAGCGCCGCCATCTGTTCATTGACATCAGATGTAAACCGGTTAGCTGTTTTTAGCTGTTCTAAAACCATGTCGTGAACAACATTAACGGGTTGTTCTGCTTCTTTCTGTGCGATGGATTTCTCGATATCTGCCTTCGCCTTATCTAAAGCCTCTTTCTCAACCTGAGTTGCAATTTCGTTCAGAGAAAAACCACTTGGCTCAAAACGCATAATTGAAGACAAGGCATTGGCTAATTCAACATCAGGCGAAACTTTTGTTAAGTAATCAGCGCGTGATATTTGCACCGCGCCGCCTGTTGCCATTGCTTCACTTAATTGAGCGCGGTACTCAGCTGACCACCGCACAGGTGGTTTAGAAAGATTAAGGTGACGATAATAAAAAGCCCCACAAAGTGAGGCTTAAGTTATTTTAGTCTGTTTAAGTTGCTATACAGTAATCTCTCTTAAATATTCTTTCACGTTCTTTCTAAGTGTTGTTTCATCCAACTCGCCACTTAATCTGTCGTCATCAGGATTAAATAGCTCACAATCACCGCCGATGGCGCTGGCAATTTCAAAAGTATCGTCATCATTCTGACCTAGCGTTTGGTCATCGCTAAACCACATATCAGTGTAGGTGTCGGCAAAATCAACTGCTGACATTTTCCCGTTGTTAAAATCAAGGGCTAGTTGTATTAATGGCGTTACCATAAGAAATTCTCGTTAATATATTTCTGACATTGCCTTGTTCCTTCTTTCAGCTTAAAGGCAGCTAAAAAGTAGTTGTCACCGTTGAAAACAACAGCAATTTTCGTCTTTTCATTATACCGCACTCTGTTGTCTGGGTTGGCTCTCTTATAAACCCCTCAGGGCAATCGCATGTAATTTTTTAGATTAAATAATGTTTATGCGATAACCCTCCTGGACTAATGACTCATTGGCCATATTAAGGTTTTAAACTTGTGTTACAATGAACCCCATGGATCGATATGATTTTGAAAACATAGCTGCTTTAACAATAACCATTTTGTTGTTCGGCGTTTTCGTCGCTGGCAGTGCCTACTACTTGTTTAATGTTTATCAGACAACGGATAACTCCATCCTTGTTGGTGTAACCTTGGGCTTGGTATTCACATTTGCTAGCCTGGCTGCGTGGCTGAGTATGATTATTGCCCACTTGATATCATGGACAATTAGCGACTTTGTCGCCAGTTGCCATTAGTCATCTCATATCCTTTGCTTTAATTTGCCGCACCGCTTGGCGTTGTCACATTTGCAAGTCATCCAGTGTCGTGTGCATTAACTCAGACGGTGAAAAATTAAACCTTTACGCCATATCAGCGATGACTATTTCAATATCTTCCCATTTAGTCAGTATGAAATGGGGCCTGCCCCTTTTTGTAATCTGACAGATCAAGCAGATCAATATCCTCCGGAACTAATCCGGCGACTTTTTGATTAATTGAATAAACCGTAATCTCGATGATAAACTCAGTCAATTCCTTAGGTTTGTATTTGCCAGGTGAGTTTTTTTAGTTTAATCATCACATAGGTGGTTTAGCAAGTTAAACACGGTGACAGAAACATCAATTAAATCAATCTTCTAGAACCCACTGCGGGGGAGTTGCGAGGGATTAAGATGGCTCAATGTCGTTCAAACGGACGTGGCCGCTTATGCTGAAACTACTGCCGCGCATAGGCAATCCGGTATTAACCGTGCAAGAATTCAATCAAGTATCACTGCCTGATATCACTCAAGTGATGGCCACCGTTGCCGGTTGGTTCGAGGGAAAGTCCTCGCACACAGAATAGAATCCATGTGGGCTGATATCAACGTGGTGTTCGGCGGCAGTTGGCCACCGTCAAAAATGGAGAAAATGAGTTTAGCGGAATTGTGCACGTGGCACGAAGAGGCGCGACTGAGATATGAAAAATAACGTAAAAATTAATCTATGACAAAAGTTTTACCCCGCCGGCAATAACGGTGGCAATAACAGCAAAAACAGCATAACCCACCCAACCGTCTGCTGTAAATTCGGTAAAAAAATGACTCATGCTCGTCATTGTAGGTATGCCGGTCACTGAATCAATGATAACACCACAACTAACAAAGAAAATAAAAAAGCAAATATTGAAAATTAAAATAAAACGCATAGAGTCATTGTACAATGGCGCAATTAAATTTAAAAATGCAATTTCAATCATTTGACAAAGTTAGTAAAAAGTTTGAATATATCCGCAAGACCGGCGGTAAACTCGGGCGTCAGTTTGACGACAATTTAAAGTCGCTAAAAAAACTCGACGGACAGCTTAAACAAGTCGGTATCACGCTGAAAAATATGGCTAATTCTGAATCGGGCTAACAACATGCAGGTGGTTTACTACGTTGTATTGGAATGTAAAAAAGGCGCGAATTCACAAGTAGTTTTGGGCTACAATCGCCCGCAGAGACCTACTCACATGACACCTTTCAAGCGATGATGCTAAAACAGAGTCGGACTTAAGTCAGGCCAGATTAAGTGGCTATCACCAAAATATTACACAAAGAAACAAAAAACTCAGACTGTAAAACAATCTGGGTTGCATCGCTGACTGGCGTCGAGTCCAGCCCATCGCAGGTTTATACTCCTGAGCGGGGTCCCACTATAGCAGAAAACAACAGGAAAAATCAATAACGCTAACCACCCACACTACGCAGTGAAGTGTTAGTTATCGAGTTCCATGTTAATAGCCTCTCATACTGGCTTCTCTTCCACTGTAGTCGATTGTTGGGCAATAATTTTATTGGCATATTGCTGGGCTAATTCAGTGATGTTGTCGTCGTATGGCAATAAGCCTTGCTTGCCAGAGACCAATTCATCAATGCATTGGCTTAGCTCAACCTTTCCTTTGGTAAAGATAAATCAGAGTCAAGATAGAGCAAAGTTCCCCATCTGACACCCTTCTCAGTACGATAAATTCTCGACAAGGCGATAAGTCTCATATCTTTCCCCATCTTTTTTATTACGTGTTGTTGTGTGTCGAATAAACATAAAGGGCATTGTACGAGGAAAAAGTGTAAAAAATAAAACAGCAAGGCACTACAAACGGGACACAAAAGCAATTAAATTTCTAATAGATTGAATTCACATAAGATTAAATCTAATTAATGTGTAAGATAGACAGTTTTTCGGAGCTCTTATAGTCGTGCCAATAATTTTCTGGTACGAGGCACGTCATCGAAGACAGTACTATAGTTACGGCAAGATGACGTAACACTGTACCGGGAAATTAGTAGCAAACGAAACCGAAAGGACAGCAAAGAGTTTTAGATGATTATATAGTGGCGGAGGAAGAGGGATTCGAACCCCCGGACCTGTTACAGTCAACGGTTTTCAAGACCGCCGCATTCGACCACTCTGCCATTCCTCCGCAAGGTGGTGAGAAGGCGTATTTTACTTAAATTTATTACTGTTGCAAGCCTTTTTTCGATTTGAAGGCTTTGCAAAACCACCCGTGCAAGTCAATCTCTTTGTTGCGCGGTGCTCAACATTCTTGTCCCTCACCTAGAAACTAGGTTGTAGGGACTGCGATTTTTGTGCTCCGTGGGCCCCAGCAAGTGTTAATTGCTGGATAAACTCGAAAGATAATCATGCCATAAATTTTCCGTTACAGCGTTCACCTGACCACTTATTAGTGGTCATGGTTGCGTCTTCTTGCCGTACTTAGCATACTTGTATCTGTCTGCGAATATGCACCTTGTACCGAAAAATTCTTGGCACGACTATGGAACCGCTCGATAGGCTTATCAACGCCTTCTTCTAGCTGTGTAAAAGGGTTTTCATCCGGTGAATGACGGGCGCCGTTTCCGGCATGATGCCGTGCCAGATTTCAAACGATTTGGCAGCCTGTTCAACCAGCATACCCAAGCCGTCGGTGACTTCAGACTTGTGCCGCTCTGCCAATTGCATAAAGGCGGTTGGTTTGTCGCCGTACATCATATCGTAGGCAAAGCTGTTTTTAGCGAAGATGACCGGGTTGAGTTTCAGTGACTGTCCCGATAAACCGACGGACGTTGCGTTGATAATGATGTCGTAAGGTTGTTGCAGTGCTGTGAGGGCAGTGGTTTTTATGCTTACGTGGGCATTGAATTGGCGAGCGAGGATATCGGCTTTGGCAACGGTGCGGTTGGCAATGGTGATCTGTCTTGGTTTTTCTTTGGCAATGGGTAAAATCACACCGCGGGCAGCGCCGCCGGCACCGATAATCAGCACGGTCTTATCGCAAAAGGTACGGTGATGGTTATTGCGGATATCGCTTACCAGTCCGATACCATCGGTATTGTCGCCGTGGATAATACCCGCTTTTTTAGACAGAGTGTTGACTGCGCCGGCAAGTTTTGCTTCGTCGCTGAGTTTATCGGCAAAGGCCAAAGCATCCTCTTTGAATGGCACGGTGACATTGGCACCTGTGCCTTTGATAAAAAAGGTGTTGGCGCAATGTTCAAATTGTCCGATTGGTGCCAACAATCTATCGTAGCGCAGCACTATAGCCAATTGCGCGGCAAAGGTTGCATGGATTTGCGGTGATTTTGAATGGGCAATCGGATTGCCGATAACAGCAAATTGTTTCATATGCTAGGTAGTCTCAAGTTGCCGATATCATATTTGTTCTTGTCGTTTAAATACCAATGTTTTGGCATCGGATTCATCGGCATCATAAAAATAACCGGCGACATTGAACTCAACCAGTAATTTGTGATCAGTGATACGGTGATCAATAATCCAACGCGCCATCAAACCGCGTGCTTTTTTGGCATAAAAACTAATAATTTTGTACTGTCCGTTTTTTTCGTCTTTAAAAACCGGAGTGATAATATTGGCGGCAATGGATTTGGGTTGCAGGACTTTGTAGTATTCGTTGGAGGCCAGATTCAGCAGAACAGGCCTCTTTTCTTTAGCCAATTGTTCGTTGATTGCCTCGGTAATTTGGCTGCCCCAAAAGGCGTATAAATTTTTGCCGCGGGGATTGTCGAGTTTTGTTCCCATCTCCAAACGATAAGCCTGCATCAAATCAAGCGGTCGCAACAGACCGTACAAACCCGATAAAATGGCTAAGTGCTCATTTGCCCACACCAGGCCGTTTTCATCCAGTGTTTCAGCGGCCAACCCCGTATAAACATCACCTTTAAAAGCCAGTAGTGCTTGCTTGGCATTATCCGGTGTGAACGGTATTTGCCAATCGTGAAAGCGTTCAAAATTGAGAATTGCCAATTTTTCACTAATTTTCATCAGGCTGGAAATATCGGCTGGTGAAAATTTCTTCACTATCTTGATCAATTGCCGGCTATCGGATAAAAATCGCGGCTGGCTGTGTAGCTGTGTTATCGGCGGGGCATCGAGATCCAGCGTTTTGGCTGGAGAAATAATGATTAACATGACGGTATTTTTAATATGAGTACTACATTTTCTTTAAGTAGGCACTGACCAAGACGATGCGCGTTCCGTTAACGCGTCCCTCAATGTGTTTGGGATCGCCAGTCAGTGAGATATTGCGCACCGCCGTACCGCGTTTTGCCGTAAAGCCTGCACCTTTGACGACCAAATCTTTAATGATGGTAACGTTATCGCCGGCCTGCAACACTGTGCCATTGGCATCCAATGTCGGTTCGTCATCGTCAGCAACCAATCCTTCGTCAGCCCACGCCTTAATATCGTCTTCCAAGTAGAGCATATCGAGATTATCTTGGGCCCAACTCTCTGATGATAAGGCCTGCAGCTGCCGGTAGGCAACGACTTGCACGGCAGGAACGCTACTCCACATCGACTCACTTAGACAACGCCAGTGATTGGCATCCATATCGAGTTCGCCGCCGAGCTGTTGCCGGCAGGTTTGACAAGCCAAAATGCAGTTATCGACGCTATCGCCATCAGTCTCTGTCGGCGGCACTCGGTAGATGTCGAGTTGTTCGTTGGCTTGACACAATTCGCACTGGTTAGCGCTGCGTTCGGTTAATTTGGTCAGTATCGTCATTGAATTATTCTCGGTTAAATGCTTGCTTAAATTTTATGTGGTCGGGTTAGGGTAAATCCCTATTATACCACTTGGCCAACGGGGCGTCGGGGTCAATGCCGTCCATAAACGCCTTCGTCCGGTCAACGTGGGTCACTCGATAGACAAGTCCCAGCCAATTGCTAAAGATTGCCTTGGCAGTATCGCGCCAGGTATTATCGATCAGGTCGAGAACCGCTTCATCAGGGAAGTCGGCCAGTGTAGTTTGACGATTTACCAGTTGTTTTTTAAATGCCGTCAATAGTTCTTTGGCACCCAGGGTTACGTAACCGTACGGAAATGCCGGATAATCTCTTTCCTTATCGAGAAACCGCTGAATTTCGCGCTTATATTCTTTTAAAATGCTGACTCTGTCGTATTCAGGGTGACCTTGGCAAAATATTTGTCGAAATCCGTCTCTTGACGTAGCGATTGCCACGCCCGATTTTTCGCCCATCGCCAGAACTTTGAGTGATTTCTCAATCAGTCGTTCGGACTCAATATCGTTATGGCGCGAATGAGGCATATCAAATCGCGTGTTGATATTGGCAACCAGTGGATGTCGGTGTTCGACCACGCGGTGAGAATAAACGCCCCACAATTTTTCCGCCAGCGGTGTTCGGGTCAAACCGTATTGTGCCTGTAGCACGGCATGAGAGGCTAGGCAGGAGTAAAAAACCGAACAAACATTTTTTTCCGCCCAGCTGAAAATATCAGTGGCGTGCGACCAGTAGGATTCTTTGGTCAAGTCGGTAAATTGCGGGTTGGCCCCTGTCACGATAACAGCGTCTAGGCCTTCTTTTTTCAGACAGTCAAAATGCTGATAATACTCATCAATATGCTGCGTGATTTTGGTATTGTGGTCAACCCCTTCGCAGCGGATAGGGTGAATGTAAATTTGTACAATATTGGTCGAGGCGGCGGTTAAGCGAAAAAATTGTCGCTCAGTTGCCAGAAATGCCGCGTCAGGCATCATGTTGAGAAAGCCGATATGCAACTCGCGGATATCCTGATGCTTGGCATCTTGTGCTGAAATCACTTCAAAACCTTCGCGGGCGACGCGATGAATGGAAGGGTGGTTATTTTGAGCGATAATAGGCATTAAGCGGTCTCCAATAGCTCAAAGAAATCCGCCTCATCACGAACGTGAAAAGCTTCCCGGGCGTCGATAATTTTGCCGTAGCGTTCGGCGATTGCCAGATAGCGGCTGCGCCGGTGCTGCATTAATTTGGGTACCACAAAGCGGATAAAGTCGTCCGGGACGATATGATTGACATCATCAATACCACTATCGGACAGAAACGCGTCAAGCTGCTTGTGTAAAAAAGCCTCGTTATAGTACAGCGGCTTAGGGTATATTAAGGCTCGCTCGGTAATCGCTTCGATAAGGTCGCTATCTGCATGAATGTAGACAAAATCCGTTTCGCGTGCCATGTAGGCAATGACGTCTTGATCGTCCAATTCACAAATACTGCCACCGGCGTCGTGTAAAAAATAGTCGTAACCGTAGAGTTTTTTTGCACGGGATTTGAAATAACCAATATCGTAACAGGCACTCACTTCGGCCTTGCGATGTTGGCGCTGACGCGTTAAAAAGGTATCGAGATCAAGCCCGCCGAGATCAGTGCGCCCCAGCTTGCCGATGTAGGTCGATAGCGGTGCCAAATTGTCGATGGTTAAATTGGAGCCGATAAAGATCGAGTCGCTTTTTAATAGATCGGCGATAAGTGGAGATTTCATCGCCTCAGTTTTTAGAAAATCACCGATAACATCGCTTAAGTAATGCGAGGCAATGCGATAATCTCCCGAGTAATGGAACCATTTGTCCTGTGGGAGTTTCCTCGATAATGTCGTTTTACCAACACCGGACATTCCCATCAAAGTAATCGCTTTTTTCATAACGGCCCTATTGCTTAGATGCTGTTTTTGTTGTTGTCTCACCTTGATGTTTATCTTTAATCAACTCATCATTGTAACGGTATTCTTCGCCAATTCGCGCCAAGCGAAGAGTGTTGGTACTACCGGGTTCTCCAAACGGCACGCCCACGGTGATCACAAACCAATCGCCTCGTTTGCCATAGCCACGACTTTCAATGGTTTCAGCGGCTGCAATAATAACGGTTTTAAATTTTTTGATGTCGGCTAACACATCGGCATCAATTCCCCAGTACAGTTGCAGTTTCCGTGCCCTTTTTAAGCCGGGTGTAAGTGCCAACAGCGGCGTCAGAGCCCGCTCTCTGACCAGACGCGTAGCAGTGCTGCCCGAGGTGGTGAAACAGGCAATAGCGGCTATAGGCAAAGAGCCGGAAACAGCTCTCACTGCCTGTGCGATGGCGCCTTCGGAGCTTTTGACCTGACCGTAGGCACCAGATTGCATGCTGCTGCGAAAATGTGCAGTGCGCTCTGATTCTATAATCAAGCGATTCATAAAATTTACCGCCTGAACGGGATATTTACCCATTGCAGTTTCACCGGACAGCATAACGGCATCGACGCCTTCGTAAATAGCCGAAGCGACATCGATGGCCTCGGCGCGAGTGGCGACCGGACTGTCAATCATCGATTCCAGCATTTGCGTTGCAACGATGATTGGCTTGCCGGCTTCCCTAGCTTTACAGATAACATATTTTTGAATGCCCGGCAATCTTTCGGGCGGGTATTCGACACCTAAATCGCCACGTGCCAGCATAACGGCATCGCTGGCCTGCAAAATGTTGTCGATGTCGTCTACTGCAGAAGGTTTTTCTATTTTGGCCAGTATGGCGAATTGATTGCCCACTCTTTGGCGCAAATAGCTCATATCAGAAGCGCGTTGAACAAAGGACAGGGCAATGTAATCGATCTGTTGAGTCAAGATAAAGTCGAGATCTTCTTCGTCCTTGGGCGTCAGCACGGGGACATCGAGAATGGTATCAGGCATATTTAAGCCCTTGTTATTCGATATGGATTTGCCATAGATGTGTTTTGTCACGATGCGTTGCCCATCGTTTGCAATGACTTCGAAACAAACCCTGGCATCATCAATCAATAGGCGATCACCGATGCTAACGGCCTCAAAAATTTCGGGATGGGGTAAATAAACACGTTCTTGATTACCCGGTGTCTGGTTGTTATCAAAGACAAATTCTTGTCCAAGAGTCAGTGTGACGCGATCATTTTCAAAGCGTCCCACCCGGAATTTCGGTCCCTGCAAGTCTGCCAGAATAGCGATGGGACGATTGTATTTTTTCTCTATCGAGCGGATGGTTTCAATATTTTTCTTGCTTGTTTGGTACGAGCCATGACTAAAATTGAGACGAAAAACATCGACACCTTCGATAAAAAGATTTTCTAAAACAACAGGATCACTGCTGGCTGGGCCTAGTGTGGCAACAATTTTAGCAAAACGATCTCTACGCATATTCTATTTTATTCCTCGGTCGATTTAAAGCAGATACAGGTTATCAACTACCGCGTCGGGCAATTATCGTGTATTATATGACAAATTAATATAAATCGCTTCAATTAACCACGCATTTATTTAGAGGTTTCACATGAAAGAGCTTAAACAAGTCGGATTAAAAGTCACTATTCCACGAGTCACTATTCTAGAAATTTTTCAAACATCTGAAAAGAACCATTACAGTGCCGAGGACATGTTTAACGTTTTGCGTGAGCGTGGCCACGATATTGGCTTGGCTACCGTTTACCGCGTTCTGTCCCAGTTTGAGCAGGCAGGTATCCTCGTCAAGCATAATTTTGAGGGCGGGCAGGCCGTTTTTGAATTGGATACCGGACAGCATCACGACCATCTGATTTGCCTGAAATGTAATACCATCGTTGAGTTTTTTGACGAAGTTCTGGAAAAAAATCAACATGACATCGCCGCCCAACACGGATTTGAGCTCGAAGAGCACAGCTTGGTGTTATACGGCTTTTGTAAAGAGTGCAGAAAAAAATAAATAGAGCAAACGGACTGAACGCATTTTAACATGCTACGATTTGTTTTCCCTTTTTAATGTTGCCTGTTTTTCGTGATTTGTTGTGGTTATTGGCGGTAAAGGGCACGATGAAAAAGTTATTCACTGTGGTGGTTTTCCTGTATGTGTTTGGTACACAAGCAGGGGATATACAAGCGGGAAAAGCGATGTCCGGTGTTTGTGCTGCTTGTCACGGCAGCAATGGCATCGCTGTCGTACCAACGTATCCCAATCTGGCCGGACAAAAAGAGTCATACCTAATTAATCAGCTGACGGCGTTTAAACAGGGCAAGCGTACTGATTCAACGATGCAACCGATGACAGTACCGCTGAGCAAAGAAGATATAGCTAATCTTGCCGCTTACTACTCCAGCCTGCCGGCGGACGGTAAGAAAGAATCAGTCAAATGTGACTGATTTTTTTGTTACGGGGCACTGAGCATTTTGTTTGATGTCTGTCAATTCGGCTCATTTAAGCGTGATGGTAGCGGATGCCTCCTTGGCAGTACTGCAGCTCACTGTGCGGTTGCACCCTTTTTGTGATACGGTCGGCAACATCAATCATTGAGTGATTATATGTCAAAATTACTAAAAAGCTCGGGTGTTTTTGCCCTGATGACATTGTTGTCACGCGTCCTTGGTTTGGTGCGCGACGTTGTAATTGCCAAATATTTCTCTGTTGAGCAGACCGACGTCTTTTTTACCGCCCTGCGCATTCCCAATACCCTGCGACGCTTTTTTGCCGAAGGGGGCTTTGCCAATGCCTTTGTCCCGGTCCTTAATGAGACCAAAGAAAATCGTTCACAACAAGCACTGCAATCGTTAATTAACCACGTCTTTGGTGTGCTCGGTACGATTTTGCTGATCATTACCTTGTTGGGCATGGTGTTTGCCGGTTATGTTATCGCCGTAATTGGTTTCGGTTTTGCCGAAACACCGGATCGTTTAGCATTGGGTACAACGATGCTGCGCATTACTTTCCCATATATCCTGTTTATTTCCCTGACGGCGTTTTTTGCCGGTATTTTAAACACCTACCAACGCTTTGCCCTGCCGGCTTTTGCCCCGGCCTTACTCAATGTTGCTCTCATCACCGGAGCGCTGTGGTTTCGGGATGATTTTGATCCTCCGGCTCTGGTTCTGGCGTGGGCGGTCTTTATCGGCGGGTTGAGTCAATTTTTGTTACAAATCCCGACGCTGTGGCGCCTAAAGCGATTGCCCAGACCGAAAGTCAGTTTTGCTCACAAAGGGGTCAGAAAAATCCTCAAATTGATGTTGCCGACGCTGCTGGGCTCATCAGTGGGACAAATTAATATTTTATTGAATACGGCGTTGGCTTCTAGTCTGGTGACAGGCAGCATTACCTGGCTGTACTACTCGGATCGTTTGGTCGAGATGCCGGTGGCGCTGATCGGAGTCGCTTTGGGTGTGGTGATTTTACCCAGATTATCGGCACTCAAAGCACAAGCTGATAACAGCCAATTCAGGCAAACGCTGCTGTGGGCCTTTCGCATTGCCTTTTTGACCGGGACTGCGGCGGCGACGGGGTTGATGGTTTTGGCACTGCCCTTGATGATGACCATACTGGCGCGTGGTGAATTTAGCCCGTATTCGGCCCAGATGGCGGCAAAGAGTTTGACTGTCTATGGTTTTGGTGCTTTGGCACTGGTATTGGTTAAAGTGTTGGCACCGGGTTTTTACTCGCGCCACAACACTAGAACACCGGCAACAATCGCGATTGTTTGTGTCGGTGTTAATATTGTTTTTGCTCTATTGTTGTACCGGCCGTTGGGACACGTCGGTTTGGCAACATCGGCAACGATTGCCGGGTTTGTCAACTGCTCAACCCTGTTGTTTTTCTTACACCGCGACGGTTGTATTGCCTTTGATCGTCGGGTATGGCTGTTTATCGCTCGGGTTTTGCTGGCAAATGTCGTTATGGCGGTTGTATTAACAGTTTGTAATCGCTACATTACTGTTGATACGGGATGGGAAGATTTCACTCAATTAAAACGTATTGCCGTACTTGCTGTGCTAATATTAGTCGGCATCGTCAGTTATTTTGCGGCGTTGCTGTTATTGCGTGTAAATATTAGGTCATTGGTGCGTCCGATGTCAGTTGTTGAGAAATAAAAAAATGAATAATCAATTTACTCTGTCGGTTCTGTTGTTTGTCTTTTCCCAGTCTGTTTTTGCAGAAACCGGAACCGATACGGGACAACAAGCAGATGAAGTCCATTCCGAGGCAGATCAGTTGTCCGATGGAGAAGAACAGCAAAGTCATTTGCCCATATTGCGCGTTTCCATCAACGGGTTAGACGATGAAAGACAACGCCAAAATGCCGAACAATTTTTGGATATCTACAAAGAAAAAGACAGGCCGGTGGAAAACCCTCCCTACACGGAATTTTTGCTGCGTGCCGGGGTTGAACAGATACAGCAGTCGATGCAGCCGTTCGGTTATTATCTGACTAAGGTGGACAAGCAGTTGGTAACCAATGCAAACGAGTGGCAGGTGACCTATACCGTTGAGCGCGGTAAGCCCGTGATTGTCACCGAGCGCGATGTCAGGTTTGAAGGCGAGGGCAAGACACATCCGCCATTTGTCCGATTAGTGGACAATTATCCACTCGACAAAGGCGATATTCTACAACAGGAAAAGTACGAAACATTTAAAAATGATGTCAGAACGGTTGCTGTCAATGACGGCTATTTTGACGGAACGTTTACGCGCAAACAAATCGTTATATCCGATGATTACCAGGGGGCGGATATTGGCGTCACCTACGACACGGGGCAACGCTATGTCTTTGGCGAAACGACCATCAAACAGGATTTTCTCGATCAAGACGTCTTTGAACGTTACAAGACGTTTAAACCCGGGGAAAAATACTCGTCAAAATCGATTGCCGAACTACAACGTGACCTGTACAACAGCGGTTATATCAAATTGATTGATATCAACACAGAACCCGACCGCGACAACAAACGAGTGCCGGTTGAATTGGCCATCACGCCTAAAAAGAATAAGAAGCACACCTTTGCACTTGGCTATGGTACCGATACGGGAGCCCGTGCTCGTTATGATTTTGATTGGCGTTGGGTTAATCGCCGCGGGCACAGTTTTAAATCAAAACTGTTTGTCTCCGAAAGGGATGCCGAGACAGGGGTCGTCTATCGCATTCCTGCCGATCATCCGGCAACCGATGATTACCGTTTATTTGCCAATTTTAAAAAAACGTTGGATGAAGACGATATTGAATCAACATTATGGAATGTCGGTGGGGCCTACCGTGACAAAAACGGGAACTTAGTCCGCGAATTTGGCATTAAGTGGCAGCAAGAAGACTTTATTCTCGGCAATGACAGCGGCAATATCGCTTTGTTAACGCCTTATGTGCGCCTGACTTATTTAAAAGCCGATGATATGCTCGATGTGAAAGACGGGTTAAAAGCCCAGTTGGAAGTGCTTGGTGCGCACAAGAACTTACTCAGTGACGTATCGTTACTGCAAGCCGTTGCCGAAGCTAAATACATCAAGCAGCTCAATGACACCAACAAGATTAAAATGGCCGCCGGTGTCGGACGAACGTGGACCGAGGATTTTCATCAGTTGCCGGCGTTCTATCGCTTTCTTACCGGCGGCGACAGAACAATACGCGGTTATGGTTTTGATTCCATTGGTGATACGGATAGCAGTGGCAAGGTTATCGGCGGTGACAAAATGTATTATATGAGTGCCGAATACGAATATTTCTTCAAAGAAAAAATGTCGCTTGCCGCCTTTGTTGATGCCGGAGATGCCTATTCATCCGACTCGGCTGATTTAAAAGTGGGTGCCGGCCTCGGCTTTCACTATTACTCGCCCATCGGCCCTATCAAAGTCGACGTTGCCCATGGTTTCAGCGATCCAGGTGACAACGTCAGACTGCACCTAACGATTGGGGCGGAACTGTAGGCGTTTGTCGGGAATTGTTATGAAAAAAATCATTAAGTACTTCTTGCTGATTCTGTTGGCATTATCGATTGTATTGTTATCGGTGGGTTATTATTTTTTAAATACAACCGCCGGGCTGGATCGTGTGATCGATTTGGCCAATCGCTACAGTGGCTACGATGTCCACGCCGAAAAGGTCAGCGGTAAGCTGCTCGCCAAAACGGAGCTGCAGCACGTTACTGTAAAGGGAAAATTGTTGGATTTTAGCAGCGAACGCGTCGTCGTTGACTGGAATCCTAGCGATTTATTTAAGCTTTTATTCAATGTTCAAACGGTGGAAATCCATAATTCGGTGCTGACTTTATCACCCAACGCCGAAAAGATTAAGGAAGAAAGCCCGCCCATCGGCCTGAGTGATTTGGATTTGCCGATTGAGCTCAATGTAAAGAGCCTGCTTATCGACGGCTTGACTCTGCAAAACCCGGTGACAAAGAAAACGGATTTTGTCATTGATCGCCTTCATTTGGGCGTTGATTATATCGGCCAGCTTGCCAAAATCAACTTGTTATCTTTTCAGGGGCAGGGCATTGATTTGGATCTGACCGGACAAGTTGAGACACGCGGTAAATATCCGCTGAATTTCGACATTGAAACAATCTATAAAGTCAATCCCTACGACCAACAGGCCCTTACTGTCAAGGCCGGTGGCGCGCTAAAGGAACAAGTGACTGTCCAATTGGTCGGTGACGGTTTGGCTAATTTCGCTTTGGACGGCGTTGTCAAAGACGCGTTCGAGGCGGCTCAGTTTAACGGTAAGCTGTCGTTATACGGCTTAAACAGCCAATCGCCGCAACTGGCCGATACCCGTGCCAAGGCCGAATTGACCCTTTCGGGCAACTATCAGCAGTCATTGCAAAGCACATTGGTCGGCACAATCGACTACGATTCACCGCAAACCGACAAACTGCGGGTGCAGTTACAGGGTCAGCTTGCCGACAAAAAGTTAATCATTCCCAATCTGACGGTTGACTTATTGACGGCCGGTCAACAGTTATTTGGTACGGGGCAATATTCTTTAAAAGATAATGCCGTTGACGTCGATTTACACAGCGATGAATTGTCATGGCCCCAGTCCGAGAAATCTCCGGCCGTTGTTGTTCGGAGATTAATGCTATCGGTTGATGGTCATGTGGACGACTATAAGCTATCCGTCGACACCAATATGCAAACCGAGGCAGCCGGGGATGTGCCGGTAACATTATCAGCCAACGGCAGTCTAGCGGCGCTGGACAATATCGATGCGGTGGCGACGGTCAACGGCAAGCCGATCAGCGTAAAGGGCAACCTTGGCTGGCAGCCACAGATTGATTATACATTGCAGCTTCGTGCCGACGGCATTGAGCCGATTCGCTCTTTTCCGGGTGTCAAAAAGCTGCTGTTGGATGTCGTTGGTGATGCCGATAGCTATCGGGCAAAGGGTGGACTCGATATTTATGCCGACACCATTCCGTCAACGCAATTAAGTGTCAATATTGACGGTTCGCCGACGAAGCTGAACAAAGCCGATATCGTTGCTCATACTTTGGGAGGAAAAGCAGAGATTCACGCCCAGGGCAATTTATCCCCGCTGGATTTGACGGCCGGCATCGCGACCCAGGACATTAGACCACAACAATTTTATACCGATATCAGCGGTAATATTAACAGTCAAATCAGCCTAACGGCAAAACAACAAGCCGACAATCTCGTGGCTGTTGCCGTGATTGAACAATTGGCCGGCGATCTGCAGAAAAAACCATTGTCCGGTACGGGTAAAGTGAGCTATGATCAGATTGCCAACCAGCTGAATATCAATCAATTACGCATCAATGTGGCGGGCAATCGCATCGATGCCAATGGTATTTTGGCCCTTGACGGTCAGGGCGGCCATTCCGATTTGACGGCAGACATCGATGCCAAATCCCTGCGTCAACTGCTGCCTGATTTGAGTGGTTCGTTGCAGGCCAATATCGTTGCCAAAGGCAGTTTGAATAAACCGCAAGTAACGGCTGATATCCAAGCCAAACAACTCGCTTTTCAAACGCAAAAAGTCGGCAATCTATTGGCAAAAGCCGATATTAATCCGGCTGCCGATAAGCTGCTGTTAACTGTCAAGGCAAATCATGTCGTCGTTGGTGGCAATGATATCCACCAGGCAACCGTTGATGTCAACGGCAAGATATCTAGTCACCGCTTGAATATCGATGCCAAGCTGCCCAAGCAGTCATTGGCCTTGTCAGGTAACGGCGGACTTAATCTGGATAAATTATTGTGGTCAGGCAAATTGACCAAGCTGGATATCAGCGATGACGCGATTGGGCGCTGGCGCCTGTCCCAAACTGCCGGCTTGACCTTGTCAGCTGAAGATGTCGGCGTCAAGTCACTGTGTTTAAAGCAACAAAGTGCCTCGTTGTGTGCTGATGGTCGATTGGTCAAGGACAATGGACAATTTGATGTTGTCGTCAAACAATTGGCAACCAAGCCGTTTGCCAAGTTGATACCCGAGGCCGTCGGTGTCGATACGGTCATCAATGGCAAAGCAAAAATCTCATTTGCCAACGGCAAACCAAGTATCGACGGCAAATTCAGTACCCGTGGCGGCCGACTTAAAATTGCTGCCGGCAGAGGGAGTTTGGTGTCGAAAATCAAGCGTTTTGAGACAGATATCACGTTGCGCGACAATCGTCTCGTCGGCCGAATTGACGGTGATTTGCAACATCTTGGCCGCATACAGATAGAAGGCGGGTTGCCCGATATCGGGCAATCAGACATTCGTGCCAAGATTAAATTGGCCAACGACAGTCTGGCCTTTCTCCCCAGACTGGTACCGCAATTAAGCAATGTCAGCGGTAAGCTGGCGGGTAATATGCAATTGTCAGGCGATCCGTCAAAACGCTTAAACATTGCCGGAAAGGTTGCTTTGCTCGATGCGAATTTCAACGTCCCCGAGTACGGCAGTCAAATTCGTCACATGAACTTGGATGTTTTTGCCCTGAACGGCAGTCGCTTGGGCTTTAAAGGCGGTGCCGACGGCGGTCGGGGCAGAATCAGCATTACAGGCGATTTAAACCCGGCGACCCGCAAGGGCAACATCAGCATCAAAGGCAACAATTTCCAGGCTGCTAATTCGCGTCTGTTAAAAATGACGATTTCGCCCGATTTGAAGATATTGTTTGCCGAACAGATAAAAGTCCGCGGCACCTTAAATATTCCCAAGGCGTTGGTTGTGCCAACAAGCAGCGGATCGAAAATAACGGCTTCTGAAGATGTGATTCTGCCTAATTCAAAAGGCAAGAAAAAACGGCCGCCGAGCAGTCCCGTTGATGCCGAAATCACCGTTAAGCTAGGTGATGATGTGCGCGTTGCCAGTGCCGATATCGAGACGCGCTTAACAGGCGGATTAAATATTGTAGCAAAACCGGGACAAGAGCCAAAGGCCAATGGTACAATCTCGATACAGACCGGTGAATTGCGCATTTACGGACAAAAGTTAAATATCGAGCGCGGGCATATTGTATTTAGCAACGGCCCTATCGCCGATCCTTCGTTGGATGTCCGCGCCAGCCGCAAAATCGAGGGTGAAGATGTTGTCGTTGGTGCCAATGTGCTGGGTTCGGTGAGTCGTCCGGAAGTCTCGTTGTTTTCGGTACCGGGGATGTCCGATTCATCGATTTTGTCGTATCTGCTGTTCGGCCGGGCACCCGACAGCCAGTCGTTTGGAGCGACAGCGTTGTTGCAAACCGGCGGTTTGATTGGTGCCAATACGATGGCCCGCGATATTCGCTCATCAACTGGTTTGGACGTACTGAATTTTAGTTTAACGGGTTTGGAAGCCGGGAAAAATTTAACGAAAAAGGCCTATGTCGGCATACGTTCAAACTTTTTCGAGTCGTTAAATGAGTTTTTATTGAAATACAAAATTAGCGGACGCACCCACGTTGATGCAACGATTAGCTCAACTGGTGAGGTGTCAACCGACGTTATCAAAGAAATTGAAACGGATTAGAGAGAAGAGTGTAACAAGATGTTTAAAAAAATTGTATTAGGATTATTGCTGATGGGTTTAATGCCTGTATTTTCGGGTAGCGGTATCAGCGTTGGGACGGTCAGCGTTGCCGAAGCGCAGCAAAAGGGCGCCGTTTGGATTGACGTGCGCACGCAAAGTGAGTGGGACAAGGGACACCTTAAACGTGCTGTCCTGATCCCCTACGATCAAATCTCAAAAAAAATTGGCCGCATTGTCAAGGATAAATACCAAGCCATTAACTTGTATTGCCGCAGTGGGCGAAGAGCTGAAATTGCCCTGAGAACGCTGGAGCAGATGGGTTATAAAAATGTCCAGAACCTGGGTCGTTATAGTCTGCTCAACCAAGCCCAGTAGAGTGGGGCAATGTAACATGCCACCCTCATCCCTAACCCTTCTCCCAGAGGGAGAAGGGGTCCCTTTTAGTTTGACGACACGTCGGCAAGTTTTGCCAAGGCCTCTTCAATAACGGCCGTATCGTTGCGATTATTCATATGATCATTCAAATGCTGCTTAAACGCTCTTGTGCCGCGTTGTCCGTGGAATAAACCCATCCAGTGTCTGGCAATCTGTTTAAGGTGATTGCCTTTGTCGATTTCGCGCTCGATATAGGGCACCATGTTTCGGATGATTTGTTGGCGTGAAAGCGGCCTTGAATCGTATCCCAGTAGTTCGTCAACACCGGCGAGTAACCACGGATTTTGATAGGCCTCGCGACCAACCATAACGCCGTCAACGTGATGATAGTGCCGTTTGGCCTCATCCAGCGTTTTGATGCCGCCGTTAATGATAATCTCCAATTCCGGAAAGCGTTGCTTGACCTGATAAACCAATTCGTAGTTAAGTGGCGGAACATCGCGATTGGCTTTGGCATCCAGTCCCTGTAAAAAAGCCTTGCGAGCGTGAATGATAAAAGTCCGACAACCGGCATTGGCCACCGTTTCAACAAAATCAAAAACGCTGTGTTCGGGCAGATTATCAATACTTAAACGATTTTTAACGCTGATTTTTGTTCTCGGATTGGCGGCATTGCGCATCGCCCGATAGCATTGGGCGACCCGTTTGGGTTCTGCCATTAATACCGCCCCGATGTTTCCCTGTTGGACGCGATCAGACGGGCAGCCGACATTAAGGTTGATTTCATCATAGCCGTAAGCATCGGCAATCGTTACCGCCTTTTCCAGTTCATTGGGATTACCGCCGCCGATTTGCAGGGCAATCGGGTGTTCGCTGTCGTCATACTGCAAAAAGCGCCGGTGCTCACCGTATAGGATGGCACCAGTTGTCACCATTTCCGTATAGAGTAGGGCATGACGACTGATCTGGCGGTGAAAATAGCGGCAGTGACGACTGGTCCACCCCATCATCGGGGCAACGGCAAATGTCTTTTGATAACGGTTGTGAAGTTGTTTTGGCATAGTAGTGCACTGGGTAAAAGAGCCGTCAAACTATCCGTTTCGTATAGCTAAACAGCTATCAGATAACGAGCATCAGCATGATAACAAATTATTTCGTCAATTCAATGTTTATTGGCAGGTACCTTATAGAGGTTAACCCGTTGTGCATTTGGAAAAAATAATTCTTAGCTATTTGTTATCAAAAGACATCTCGTCATTACGAGCGACAGCAAAATAATTTCCTACTACAGTGAGAAAGGTCTATCGTTTGAATTAAATCTGATGCAAAGTGGTTGGAGATTGCCGCGTCATTCGTTCCTCGTTTCTCGCAACGACGGATAATCGATTGTTATTATATAATTTCACGCCAACGACTTAGGTGTCGCTTCCTAAATGCACGACGGGTTTTTATGTTTAATGGTGCCGACGGAGGGAGTCGAACCCTCACGGCTTTCGCCACTACCCCCTCAAGATAGCGTGTCTACCAATTCCACCACGACGGCAATGTTTTTTATTAGGGTTGAGTGGCTCCGGGCAGTGACTCTTCACTATTGTTTTGCGCATTGGGCACGACTGCGCCGGGGATTTCGTCATTCGGCGTAGTGCTGCCACTCTTGTTTGTTTCCGGGGTAACAACCTTAGGCAGAGGGGTTTCTGCTGCCTTTTGTGCATCGTCTGTCGTTGCCTGACCCGGAATAACGCTTTCTTCAACAGCTGTCGATGCTGACAAGACGCTGCCGCCCATATCGCTGTTGGTGACTTTGACCAAAGCGATAATCAGTATGGCAAATAGCAAAGTGGCTCCTGCCGTCAGTTTAAAGAAAAACGACCCCGAACCCTTGGCGCCGAATACGGTACTCGAAGCGCCGCTGCCACCACCGCCACCGGTAAAAGCACCCATGCCACCTTCTTTGGGTTGCTGAATTAATATTACGGCAACGACAACAATGCCCAGCAATATGACTAAAATTCGTAGAATATCTGCACTCATTTATAAGGCCTTAATAATTTTTTCAAATGAATCAATGGGTAAAGAAGCACCACCAACCAAGCCGCCATCGACATCAGTCAGTCCAAAAATTGCAGCTGCATTGTCCGGTTTGACGCTTCCGCCGTACAGGATACGCACAGCGGAGGCGATTGTATCATTATTTTGTGAAAACAGATAACGAATTTTCCGATGAATTGCCTGAATATCATCAAGCGACGGCGTGCGACCGGTACCGATAGCCCACACCGGTTCATAGGCAATAACAAGGCTTCTTTTTTCTTCTGCACTGAGCTTATCGATAACGAGTGCCAACTGCTCGGTCAATACTGCCTCGGTTTTTCCGGCTTGGTTTTCGCTATCGGTCTCGCCGATGCATAGAATAGGGGTTAGCCCTGCGGCAAAGGCGGACTTGACCTTGGCAAAAATAGCGGCATCGCTTTCTGCATAAATAGCTCGGCGTTCGGAGTGACCGACGATGACGTATTGACAGCCGATATCAGCCAGCATCGGCATTGATACTTCCCCCGTAAAGGCACCGTCGGCATTTTCGTTGCCCGTTTGTGCGGCCAGAGCAAATCCCGTATTGTTCTTTCGAGCAACGTCGAGATAAACAGCCGGTGGGGCAAAAATAGTTTCACCCTTGGTTTCGATGTTTCCGAGCAACTGGGCAAAGCGAGTAACATCAGACAGGCGGCCGTTCATTTTCCAGTTGGCGGCGGCGATGGGTTTACGTTTATACATGAGATTTTCCAATTTGTTTAACCAGTACGGCGAAATAGTCGACGATATCATCAACGATTTTTTGTTGTTTGGCTTCGACCATAACGCGGATTTTTTCTTCTGTGCCCGAGGCTCTTACCAGCAAGCGCCCCACATCTTGCAGTTTGGCATTTGCCGTCTTTATTTGACTGAGTAGCTCTTTATCATTCATAACGGCCTGCTTGTTTTTGACGGGAATATTAATCATTTTCATGGGGTACAGTTGATAGTCCGCCAGCAGTTTATCGATGGATTGTCCTGAATTGATAACGGTTTCCAATACCTGTAAGGCGGCAATGATAGCATCACCGGTGGTTGATTTGTCCAGGCAAATAATGTGTCCCGACGATTCACCGCCCAGCGTCCAATGGTTTTTATTGAGCATTTCCATCACGTGTCGGTCACCGACATGGGCCGCCTTGAACTCAATGCCCATTTCCTGCAGGGCGACAATCGTTCCCATGTTGGTCATAACGGTGCCGACAACGCCCTGCGGTGCTTTACCCTTATCCACCAACCCTTTGGCGATTAAATACATAATGGCATCGCCGTCAATTTTGTTGCCTTTGCTATCGACCATAATCACTCTGTCGCCATCACCGTCAAAGGCAATACCAAGGTCGGCTTTTTTCTTGTGAACTTTCTTGATCAGCGAGCCGATATGGGTGGAGCCGCATTTTTTGTTGATATTGGTACCGTTCGGTTTGTTGTGAATGACGTAAACCTTTGCCCCCAACTCTCTAAACACGGCGGGAGCCACTTGATAGTTGGCGCCGTTAGCACAGTCGAGAACAATTTTTAATCCATTGAGTTTGAGTTGTGGCGGCACGCTTGACTTACAGTGTTCGATATAGCGGCCTTGGGCGTCGTTGATGCGTTTGGCCTTGCCCAGTTTACTTGAGGGGACAATGTCAACGGGTTTGTCTTCGTATTCTTTTAAATAGGCTTCGATACGTTTTTCCAGTGCGTCATCGATTTTGCGGCCGCGGTCGGAGAAAAACTTAATGCCGTTGTCGTAATAAGGATTGTGAGAAGCACTGACAACAATTCCGGCACAACCGAAAAAGGTTCTGGTCAAATAGGCAATGGCGGGTGTCGGTATCGGGCCCAGCAGCCTGACGTCAACCCCGGCAGCTGCAAAACCGGCTTCCAGCGCCGATTCAATCATATACCCGGAAATGCGCGTATCCTTGCCAATCAACACCCTCGGTCGTCTCGATTTTGTCCAATTTTCCTTGAATGCGCGTCCGGCTGCATAGCCGAGTTTCACGGCAAAGTCGGGGTTCATATGTTTGTGTCCTACACGAGCACGGATACCGTCGGTGCCAAAATATTTTCTTTTCATCGCAGTAATTGATTGGTAATAGTGTTAGTTAACTCGTCAACTAATGTTCTTGTTCGGTGCTTTTTGTCCTTTTGTTGGCCACGAGCAGATAGACAAATCCAATCACGGCCGAAAGGATAGAGGCGAACAAAATACCGGTTTTGGCAATAATCAGCGTTTCTTTTTGTCCGGCAAAAGCCAATTCGGTAATAAAAATAGACATAGTAAAGCCAATGCCTGCCAAACAACCGGCACCGATAATGTGGTGCATGGTTGTCCCCGCCGGCAGGGTGCAGATGCCGGCTTTTACCGACAACCAGGTTGCCAAAGTGATGCCGATGGGTTTACCCAAAATTAAGCCAACCATAATACCCGTTGTAATAGGGTCGGACAGTACATTGCCCAATTGGCCGATATCGACCGGAATGGCGGCATTGGCCAAGGCAAAAATGGGGATGACCAAAAAGTTGACCGGTGTGTGTTGGCTATGTTCCAAATTTTGCAGCGGCGTTTGGGCCCGATTAATGCCGCGCTCCAGTGTCTGTAAAACGGCCGCCATATGGCTATTGCTGAGGATATTGCCATTTTTCTGGCAGTGGTTATCAAATTCATCGAGCAGTTTTCTGGCATTATCGGAAAATAACCGGGGCTTGTATTTTGAACTCGAAGGGATGGTCATTGCCGTTAAAATACCGGCGATGGTCGCATGAATCCCTGACTTGTACATAAAAATCCACAAGACTAAACCGAAAAAACCGTAGAGATAATATTTCCTAATACCGACAATATTCATCAATATCAAAATGGCAAACGTTACAGCCGCCCCCGCCAGTGCCATAATGCTGATATCTGCCGTGTAGAAAATGGCAATCACTAATACGGCACCCATATCATCGACAATGGCCAAGGCAATTAAGAAGGTCATCAACGGCTTGGGAATGCGGTTGCCCAGCAGAACTAAAGCGGTAACGGCAAAGGCAATATCGGTGGCCATGGGAATACCCCAGCCGTCAACCCCCGGTCCGCTGGTGTTGAAGATGAAATAGAATAGGGCGGGGATGACCATACCGCCAACAGCGGCACAAATCGGTAACAGGGCTTTTTTAAAATCGGAGAGCTCACCGACTAATACTTCACGCTTGATTTCCAGTCCGACTAAAAAGAAAAATGCCGTCATCAATCCGTCGTTAATGACGTGGTGCAGCGACAACTGAATGTTAAAATTTCCCGTACCGATTAAAAATTTGGTCGCTAGTAAATGCTCATAAGTGTGATATAGGGGGGAGTTGGCAATCACCAATGCAATGGCTGTACAAATAACCAATAACATGCCGCTATTGGTTTCGCCACGAATAAATTCTTCAAAAGGTGTGACAACTCTACCAAAGTTGGCTTCCCAGGCGTTTTTTGGCTCAACCTTATTTTTTGTAAATGCAATGTTTTTCATTGTTTAATCGGCAAGTTGATGGTGGCTTACATAAAACTAATAATACCTATCTCCCCATTCTACCACCAAATGCAATCAATTTGTTTGACTATACAGAATAATCTTTTTGACACGGGGCATCAGCTACGATACATTGCCTTGCAGTGTTTGATGAAAAATAAATGTGAGGATATTGATGAAGTTGGAAAAATTAATAAATACGGCATTTGCGCGTCGCGACAGTATAACGCCGGCTGATATTGAGGTAGTTAAAGCTGTTGATGAGGCGATTGCCTTAATCGAAAGCGGGCAAGCGCGTGTCGCCGAGCCGGCTGCCGACGGTTGGCAAGTTAATGAATGGTTAAAAAAAGCGGTTTTGCTGTCGTTTAGACTCAATGATAACGTCAAAGTAGAAGACGGTTACACCAACTACTACGATAAGGTAGACAGTAAATACAGCCATTACAGCGAGGCGGATTTTAGAAACAGCGGTGTCCGGGTTGTCCCGCCGGCGACGGCGCGCAAGGGAACTTATATCGCTAAAAATGTCGTACTAATGCCGAGTTATACCAATATCGGCGCCTATATCGACGAGGGGACAATGGTCGACACGTGGGCGACGGTCGGATCGTGCGCCCAAATCGGCAAACATGTACATTTGTCGGGTGGTGTCGGTATCGGCGGCGTTTTAGAGCCGTTACAAGCCACGCCGACCATTATCGAAGACGACTGTTTTATCGGGGCGCGCTCAGAAATCGTCGAGGGCGTTATCGTCGAGAAAGGCTCGGTGATTTCAATGGGCGTCTATATCGGTCAATCGACCAAGATTTACAACCGCATAACTGGTGAAATTAGTTATGGACGAGTGCCGGCAGGTTCTGTGGTCGTCCCCGGTTCGCTGCCAGCGGCTGATGGCTCGCACAGTCTGTACTGTGCCGTGATTATTAAACAGGTTGATGAAAAGACGCGCTCTAAAACAAGTCTTAATGAATTGCTAAGAGATTAGCGTGACTGTACTTAGCAGTTGGTAATACGGATAAAACGGGCACCCAGTGCCTGTGCCAATTGCTCGGGCGGCAGCTCGATTTCCAGTCCGCGTCTGCCGGCGCTGACGTAAATGCGCTGCTGTTGTCGGGCGGATACGTCGATGACGGTTGGCAGGCGCTTTTTCTGTCCCAGCGGGCTGATACCGCCGAGTACGTAGCCCGTCGTCCGTTCGACGACTTTGGCCTCGGCCATGGCAACTTTTTTTGTTCCGATGGCCTTTGCCATTTTCTTTAAATTCAGGGTTTGGTTAACGGGTAGGACAGCGACGGCCAGTTTGTTTTTGTCACTACTGACCACTAGCGTTTTAAAGACGCGTTCGGCAGCAACGCCCAACCGCTCGGCGGCCTCTAAGCCATACGATGTCGCATGGCTGTCGTGGGTGTATTCGCAAACGCGGTAATCCAGTTTTAGCCGTTTGGCCACATTGATAGCTGGTGTCATTGGGCGTTCTCCGTTTTGTCTCTTGTTAGCGGCCATGTTAGCATAAAACGCAGAAGCCGCTGCAAGAGACTATTGCCCTGTATTGTCCTAGACGAAACGACGCGGGTTATGCCTAGATGGAAAAAAATTAAAAAGAGAGAATAACAATGCTGCGATTATATGGAATTAAAAACTGCGATTCAGTAAAAAAAGCCGTAAAACAACTGAACGAACAACAAACCCCGTACGAATTTGTCGATTTAAAACAGGTGACGCTGGATACGGCGTTATTAAAAGATTGGCTGTCGCAACAGCCCAAGCAGTTGGTTAATAAGCGCTCGACGACGTATCGCTCAGTCAAAGCCGACTGGTTAGCGGCAGAGGAGCGCAATGACCGCGATGCCCATATTGTAATCCTACAGAATAACCCGACACTGATTAAACGGCCGGTGATACAAAAAGACGACGGGACCATTATTGTCGGTTTTGATGCGGAAACTTATCAACAGCTGTAAAGCCAGCGGCAGCGTTTTAGCGTTTGGGCGGAATGGAAAAATGGTGGGACTTCACGGACTTGAACCGTGGACCTGCCGATTATGAGTCGGATGCTCTAACCAACTGAGCTAAAGTCCCATTGTTATAATCGCTGAGGGCAGAAGAATAAAGGAAATCAACCGGTTTATCAAGTGATTTTTTTATCCGTCGAAGTAACGGGCTCAAACGAAAACTTTGCAAAGGCACCGATGCAGTCCGGTTACCGTGGTTTTCAATCATCTTTTGAGAATAGTTAGAAATGACGAATGCTTTGCATTATAATGAAAGGCACTTCATTCAACTAACTACCCACGAGAGGTCAATTATATGAAAGCTCCTGTACGCGTTACCATTACCGGTGCTGCCGGTAACATCGGTTATGCCCTTGCCTTTAGAATCGCAGCCGGTGATATGCTCGGCAAGGATCAGCCGGTTATCCTGCAGCTACTTGAAATCACCCCGGCTTTAAATGCCCTGAAAGGCGTTGTTATGGAACTCCGCGATTGCGCTTTTCCACTATTGGCGGATATCGTTGCTACCGATGATTTGAATGTAGCCTTTAAAGATTCGGACTATGCACTGTTAGTCGGTGCTCGTCCTCGTGGTCCGGGTATGGAGCGCAAGGATTTATTGGAAGCTAACGGTGCCATTTTCGGCCCCCAAGGCAAAGCGATGAATGCCCACGCAAGCCGCGATATCAAAGTATTGGTCGTCGGTAACCCGGCAAATACCAATGCATTGATTGCTCAGTCTGCTGCGCCGGATTTGAATCCGCGCAACTTCACTGCCATGACACGCCTGGATCATAACCGCGCCATGTGGCAATTGGCCGAGAAAACCGGCACCCACTCTAACGATGTTAAGAATGTCGTCATTTGGGGTAACCACTCAGCCACTCAGTACCCCGACATCAGTCATTGTACGGTTAAAGATAAACCTGCAACTGATCAGGTTGATCACGATTGGTACGAAAAAACCTTTATCCCCGACGTGCAACAGCGCGGTGCGGCAATTATCAAAGCGCGCGGTGCTTCGTCGGCCGCTTCTGCCGCTTCGTCAGCCATAGATCATATGCGCAGTTGGGCTCTGGGTACACCGGAGGGCGAATGGGTTTCCATGGGGGTTCCTGCCGATGGTTCTTACGGCGTTGAACCGGGCGTTATCTACTCGTTCCCCTGTGTTTGTCAAGACGGTGATTACAAAATTGTACAAGGTTTGGATATCAGTGATTTTGACCGTGAAAAAATGGCCGCCACTGAAAAAGAACTTCGTGAAGAGCGTGCATCGATTGAACAATTACTGTCATAGAATGGCTCAATTGGGGAGTTGTTGCGGCAGTTGACATATAGTCATGACACTAATTTCCCGGTACAGTGTTACGTCATCTCGCCGTAGCTATAGTACTGTCTTCGATGACCTGTCTCGTACCAGAAAATTATTGGCACGACTATAATTTGTAACTACGCAGCGGTTCTCTCACACAGAGATGAAAGCCCCGTAATCAGTTTGCGGGGCTTTTGTTTTTTCGCTCAGTTGGCGTGGATGCCCATGGACGTCCTGTGGGTGCCCATAGTAAAATTCACTAGCGTGGACACATCATGCGGCAAAGCTGTCGTCGTCTTTGTCAATAACGGGCTTCTTGTTGCGACGACGCTTGAGCCTGGGCTCAGAAGTCGTCATTCTGGTATCTTCAGCGTCACCCGAGATGATGGGAGTACCTTCGTAAATAACGACGCTATTGGCAAATTTATCGTGCCAAGCCTGATTTTTTTTGTCAAATAAAACCCATAAAAACCCCAATCCCATCGGGAAAGAAGAAATAAAATAACCTAGGTAGCGTACAACGGATTGCAATAGGGTCAAAGACTTGCCGCTAGTGGCATCGACGATTTTCAGCTTCAGCAGGCGTTTCCCCGGTGTGCCGCTGTAGCGAAACCAGAAAAATACAGTGATAACCAAAACGACGATCTGTTGAATCATCATTTCTTTGGGGTCAATCAAACCGATAAATCCCTGAGTTTGCAATATTTCTTCGGCTTGTTCCTGTGTGAGTTTTTGCTCATTAAATAGCAGATTAAACAAGGGCGATAAAATAATGCTGAAAATAACGCTGTCGATCACCATGGCAATCAGACGTTGTGCAAAAGTGGCGTATTGTATTCTGGATGTATTCATTGAAACTATGTGGAGAGTGTTAGCAGTGTTGATTTGCCTGTATGATACCAAAAAAATATAGACAATCACGACAATAAAACGGAAAATTTAATGAAAATGAGTTGGGAAAGTCACTATTTTCAGCCATAATGCTATTTTATATTAAGTTAATGGATGTGTGCGGGGAGAGTCATGAAGCGATTGAATCGATGGTTGGCATTGGTATTTGTATTGCTGCTGTCAAGTGGTGGTCGTTTGGCGGTGGCGGAAAGTTTTGCAGAATGGAAGGCTGATTTTATCCAGCGCGCCAAAAGTCAAGGTGTTTCTCCGGATTTACTGTCTCGCTTCCAGGCAATTGCCCCTTATCCCAAAGCGGTTAGCAGCGATAAAAACCAGGCTGAATTTAAAAAGTTTCTGTGGGATTATTTAAAGTCGGCACTATCGGCGTCGCGCATAGCGACGGGGCAGCGCAAGTTTAAAAACAACCAAGCATTGTTCCAGCGCATTGGCTTGAGCAGTGGCGTATCGCCGCAAATTATCGCAGCAATTTGGGGGATGGAAACATCTTATGGCTATTCTACCGGCAGTGTTCCGGTAATGCGTTCGATGGCGACGCTTGCCCACGAAGGTCGACGACGTGCCTTTTTTGAAAATGAACTGCTGACAGCATTGCAACTGATAGAGCAGGGGGATCTACCGGACTTGCAGATTCTGGGTTCTTGGGCCGGTGGGCTCGGAATGACACAGTTTATTCCCAGCAGTTATCAAAAATACGCGGTTGACTACAACGGAGACGGGGTGCGCAATTTGTGGCAGACAGCCGATGCTCTGGCTTCAACGGCTAACTATCTGGTAAAAATGGGTTGGCAAGCGGGTTATCGCTGGGGGCGTGAGGTTGCGGTTATCAACGATTTTGACTATAGCCTGGCCAATCAACGCAAAGATTGGAAGCCGTTGTCGACGTGGAAAGCGCTGGGTGTTACGGGTACCGACGGCACGCCTCTACCCGATGATGCCGTAGTGGCGCGTTTGTTGGTGCCGGCAGGACAATTCGGTCCAAAATTCTTGCTCTATAAGAATTTTGATATCATCAAGCGCTATAATAATTCTGATGCTTATGCTTTGGGTGTGGCATTATTATCCGAACGCATCGCCGGTCATCCGGGGTTGCAGACGTCGTGGCCGACTAACGCCAAAAAGATGACGGCAAATGATGTTAAAATTGTGCAAACGGCATTAAATGCCTACGGTTATAATGCCGGTCGTGTCGATGGTGTTTTCGGCAACGCTACGCGCAATGCTTTACAAGCTTACCAAGCGGCCAACGGCTTGGTTGCCGATGGTTTTTTAACCGTTGATTTGTATCGCCGTCTCATCACGGAGCGGCCGTAAAACAGTGGCAAAGTGGCGATCAATCCGAACTAACTTGTGATTAAAAGGCAGCATATGAGAACCGTTGATGTTAATCTGGGAGACAATAGTTACAGTATTTATATAGGACGAGGCCTGTTGGCACAGGCTCAGTTAATACAACGGGCTCTGCCGACACGACAGATTGCCGTTATTACCAATCAGGTTGTCGCCGATTACTATTTGCCGGTACTGTTGGACAGTTTGCGGCAAGGTCGAGATCAAGCAACAATCCAGATTGAAACGATTATCCTGCCCGAAGGTGAGCAGCACAAAAATCAAACCACACTGAATAGCATTTACGATCGCTTGATTGAAAAACGGTTTTCCCGCGATTGCATGCTGGTTGCCCTGGGTGGCGGTATTGTCGGTGATATCGCCGGTTTTGCTGCCGCCAGCTATCAGCGCGGTGTCAACTTTATTCAGATACCGACGACTGTGTTGGCACAGGTTGATTCTTCGGTTGGCGGCAAAACGGGTATTAATCACCGCTTGGGCAAAAATCTTATCGGTGCTTTTTACCAACCCAAAGCGGTCTTTATCGATACCGATGTACTCAAAACACTACCAGTGCGAGAAATTGCCGCCGGTATGGCCGAAGTGATTAAGTACGGATTGATTCGTGACAGGGCGTTTTTGCAGCGCCTGGACGATGTTTTGGATGAGGTTATGGCGCTCAACGATGACTATTGGGCAGAGATTATTCAGATTTCGTGTCAACATAAAGCCAATGTCGTTGAAAACGACGAGAAGGAGAAAGGCGAACGAGCGACATTGAATTTAGGCCATACGTTCGGGCACGCCATAGAAGCACTCACCAGTTATCGCGTTTATTTGCACGGCGAGGCCGTAGCTATCGGTACAATGATGGCGGCAGAATTATCCAAACAGTTAGGCTGGTTAAATGCCGATGACGTGGCACTGATGGATGCCCTTTTCAGACGAGCGCATTGTCCGGTTGATGTTGCCGATTTGGATCCTCCGTTGTCAGCCGGTGATATCCGTGCGGCAATGCAGCGGGACAAAAAAGTAGCGGCGGGTAAATTGAAACTTATCTTGCTGAAAACATTGGGGCAGGCGGTTATCCGCAACGATATTGACGAGTCGGAGATAGTGAAGGCTATTGATGCCAGACTGTAGCCGGCGTGTTTGGTGCTATAATAAAGCGGCCGTCGATTGATGGTGGTACTTAGGATAAATAAATAATGGAAAAAATGATGGATGAAAAGGAAATCAAAGAAAATATTCGTGAACAAATAAAGCAATACCCTGCGATTTTGTATATGAAAGGTACACCGCAGTTTCCACAATGTGGCTTTTCGAGTCGTGTCGTTGATATTCTAAAGCGCGTTGGCCAGCCGTTTGCCTACATTAATATTTTACAAGAGCCGGAAATCCGCCAGCATTTACCACAGGTATCAAACTGGCCAACTTTTCCACAGCTGTTTATTAACGGTGAGTTAGTCGGTGGTTGTGATGTTATCGAAGAGCTTGATCAGGAGGGAGAGTTGGCGGGTCTGTTTGATGGATTGGTTTGGCCTGATGCCGAGGAAGATGCCTGAGTGGCACTGCGATGACCTCTCTAAAATTATCCAGTCGAACACCGCTCAATTTATCGGCATATCAGCGCCAAGTGTTGTCTGAAATTGGTATTGATGCGTGGTACGTCGATAAATTGTCTCACCGTTCGGGAGAAAGCGTTTTTCAGCGGCAACAAAAAGCGATTGCCGAAGTCGTTGAGGATATTAGTGAGGTACTGCACTTTGATGCTGCAGCTGTCAATCAGGCCATTCAGGCCAAACCCAGTCAAGCCAGTCAAGCTAGTCAAGCTAGTCAAGCTAGTCAAGCTAGTCAACAACGGATAAAGCAATCACCCGAACACGTAATCTCGACGGGCAATAGCGAGCCAGTTAAAACCGTTAAGGCCAAAAGTATCGCAACTAAAGACGACAAAGAATTGACCAGGCCCTTGCCAGCAGACATTCGGCCTATTCGCCTGTCTTGTGAATCTTCTCATATTCTTCCGGAAAATGGCACGATAGCGTTTACTGACCCGGGGTGGTCGGTTGTCGATTGTTGGGATGATGTCGAGCAGCGCATTGCAGCGCTGCCGAATGCGGAGAATGGTTGTCTTGGTGGTACAGGTGACCGACAAGCCGATTGGTTTGTCATCCTGCCGCCGCCGACAAAACGGCAAGTCAAACGACAACAATTGTTGGATGATGAGGAAAAGCAATTGTTATCCGGTGTGTTAGCTTATATGCAGTTATCAGCGGACAGCATCTATCTGACGGCGGTTGTCAAACAGGCAATGCAAACACAAACTGACCCCTGCTCGTCGATGCTGGCCCATCAGCTGCCGGTGTTGGCATCGGAGTTGCGGTTGGTGCAGCCCAAATACCTGTTGATTATGGGCAGAGTAGCCAATCAGGTACTACTGAAAACAATGGCACCGTTATCACAAATCATGCAGGGAACTTATCAGTTGGGTCTATCTGATAAAGCTAAAGTGCCATTGTACAGTTTGCCGTCACTACAATATTTTTTGGCCATGCCCAGTGAAAAATATCGTTTGTGGCAGTTTGTCAAGTCTTTGGCCTATTAGGTGTTAAGGGCGCATAATAGTGAGTTTCTGATTTTTAGCGGCGGTTAATTGATTACTTTTTCCGACATTCCGACAGGCTATCAAGCGCGTTTGCTTGAAATTGATGCTGTCTCAAATCCTCAGCCCTGGTCGGCGCAGTCCTTGATAAGCTCTTTTAAATGTTACCGTCATATCGGTGCATTTGATAAGAGTGAACTAGTGGCCTACCTGTTTTATCGAGTGGTTGATAGCGAAGCCGAAATTATTCATTTTGTCTGTCACAAAGATTACCAGGGTAGGGGCTGCGCATTTGCATTATTGCGACATTTTATCGACGTTGTACTGAAGGGTGCTGATGTCAATATTCTGCATCTAGAGGTACGTGCAGGCAATATTCCTGCCTTGCGATTGTATCGGCGACTGGGTTTTATTGAAACGGGACGGCGAATAGCGTATTATCGCAACAAGGAAGATGCGATCTTGATGCGACGGTATTGTCGGTAGTCGTTTTTCCGGTTTTTTTACAATGAAAGAGAGGGTGTTTATTATGACGACAAAAATTAATTACATTGAACTGCCGGCGGCAGATCTACAGGCTATTAAGACTTTCTATCGAAACGTTTTTGGCTGGAAATTTAAAGATTTCGGCAAACAATATACGGCCTTTAAGAAATCGGGAATAAGGGGCGGTTTTTATCAGTCTCGTACTCGAATGTCGGTCGCATCGGGTTCAGCTCTTGTTGTTCTTTATCATAAAAGGCTGAAAAAAATACAGAAAAAGATTGTTAAAAACGGTGGTAAAATTACCGTGCCGACGTTTGATTTTCCGGGTGGTCGTCGCTTTCACTTTAAAGATGTCAACGGTAATGAATTAGCCGTGTGGTCTGATAAAAACTAGGGCGCGTCCTTAATCTGAACGATGTGGGTGCGGCACGGTGAATAAACAGCCTTATTTGACACTGTCGCAAACGGTTAAAAACGAAATACCGGCGATTAAAGGGTCTCGTTTTATTGCCCTTGCTTTTCCCGTTGATGGTAATGAAACGGCGATGGTCCGACTGTCGGGAATCAAGACGAAATATTCCGATGCCCGCCATCACTGTTGGGCTTATCGGTTGTGCAGTCAGAAAAAAACTCGCTTTGCGGATGACGGTGAACCCACCGGCTCGGCCGGAAAACCTATTCTTGCTCCAATTGTTGGCCGCGATCTGCTGGATGTTATGGTCGTTGTTATCCGTTATTTTGGCGGTGTAAAACTTGGCGTTGGCGGTTTGGTACGCGCTTATTCACAGGCCACCAATGACGTTTTATCGCTGGCCGAAGCACAACAGGTGATTGTCAGAATCATTCCAAAAATTACTTTGCAACTGATATACAGCTATAATGACACGGGACATATTGCCGCTGCACTGTCGAGTTTGGCTGTTTCCGAAAAAAATAGCCGTTATACCGACCGGGTTGTTAGCGAAATTGATGTCGTTCCTGATCAGCTGATTGAGGTCAAAAGGTGCTTGAAAAACTATACTGCCGGCCGCATACACATCAAATCGTTGAATAAATAGCGGCGCGTTTTTTTGATGTTATACAATAGGACAAATCAATGATTTTTTGGATAGCAGAGGCTACTGCAGTCGTACTGATTATGGTTATGGTGGCAATGGTTTATGCCATTTATAAGAACACGTTATTGTTAAACCATATGATACAACGTATTCAGCAGCGCGAAAACGAACGTCAGCAAGAGTCATTCGATGGCGAACAGGCCGAGCGTTGGTTTGAAAAGGGAGAATTACAGCGATTGAATCGCTATTGTGAAGATTATATTAAAAAAACACCCAACTCCGTGCACGCCAATTGGTATTATGCCTTATCGCATTTTAATCAGGGGCAATACGAAATAGCGCGGCAGTATTTCGAAAATGTCGTGCGCATCAATCCTCTGTGGCGCGATGGTGCCATCGTTTACCTACAAGAAATTGCTGAAAAAATTGGTCTGCCTCAGTCACATTCACTGCACTAGTTGATTCGTTGACCGTGTTTGCTTATGGACAAGCAGGATAGGATATGCTAGTTTTACTCACTCTAACCAACACTAACTAATACAAAGACGGAGTATGTAACCATGAAATACACTTTAGCGTTTCTTTCCCTGTTAACTACCATGGCAATGGCCCACCCGGGGCATGACCATGCTTCGATAACGGCTCCATTGCTGCACGCACTGTGGTATTTGCCCATGGCAGTTGCCTTGCTTGGTGCTGCTTATTTGTTGTACAAATCCTTTTTCAAGGGTAAATAAAATAATTGTCACTACAATCGGAGTACATCATGTTATTTAAACTATTTAGCCAGTTAGACAAACAATTTTCTTTTGACCGCGTTTCTGCACATTGCGATGTTCCTTGCGGGATTTATGATCCCTCAACTGCTCAAATTGCAGCACTAACGGTGATTCGTTGTGTTGATCAACTGAGTGAAATTGATACCAAAGCGAGTATGTCGCTCAACGATCATGCTAATTTTGGTCGTATGGTAGCGGTCAAAGAAGAACACGCCGTCAAAGTCAAAGAAGAAATCCGCATTATTTGGGGAGACTTTATTAAACAGCCTCAGTTGGACCAATATCCGCAACTTCACGGATTGGTTCACGATGTGATGTTGGCCGGCTCTGCTGCCAAACAGCACGTTGATAGGGATGCCGCTTTAAAGCTATTGGATAAGGTAAATGAATTTGCCGAAATCTTCTGGACCATCAAAGGGGTGAAAACTTACCGCGCCATTTGTCCCTATGCGCCGGCTGTCGAAGTGGTTTATCCCGATTTGAAAAACGACTGACCGGGGATATAAACACCCTTTAAGAGGTATTGTTTGAATATTAAGATGTCTTATGCTGGGGATTAGTGTCGGGCGCGTGCGTGGTCATTCAATGTTACCGCGCATTGCGCCCGACAGTTTTGTTGTGGCGGTTAAATGGCCGCACTGCTTACCTAAGCGTCCGGGGCAAGTTTATTACATTGACCATCCGCGCCATGGACACATTGTCAAAACATTGGACAGGATCGATGCCGAAGGCTGTCGGTTTCGTGGCGAATCGCCCGATAGTGTTTCCAGTCAAGCTATTGGTGTTGTTCAGCATCATCAAATTATCGGTCGAGTTATCTGGGTTATCTCCGCTGATATTTAAGCTAAAATCAAGTTAAAAGAAGGCGTTTGACCCGACCAAACAATTCACTATAAACGTTGTCGAATGTCTGTTGACAGCGTACAATAAGCGGCGATTATAAACACTTTTTATTGAGTTGATGTTTTACCAAGCCTTCCGTCCCTTTTTGTTTGCCCTCGATGCCGAGAAGGCGCACTGCCTTTCTCTTGCCGTATTGGACCGAACCAGCCGTTTTGTACCTGCTCCCGATTTGTCCAGTTCGCCAACTGAAGTGATGGGCATTACCTTTCCTAATAAAATCGGTTTGGCGGCAGGTCTGGATAAAAACGGTGAACATATCGATGCGTTGGGTAAGTTTGGTTTTGGTTTTATCGAAGTGGGAACGGTGACTCCGCGCCCGCAGACAGGCAATCCGAAGCCGCGTTTGTTCCGCTTGGTGCGGCAGCAGGCCATTATCAATCGTATGGGATTTAATAACAAAGGGGTAGATAATCTGGTAGCGCACGTTCAACGGGTTAATTATAGCGGCGTGTTGGGCATCAATATCGGTAAAAATAAGGATACGCCCAACAATCGAGCAGCCGATGATTACCTCTATTGTCTAAAACGCGTTTATCAATATGCAGATTACATTGTTGTCAATATCTCCAGCCCCAATACCGTCGGTTTGCGTGATCTGCAAAACGACGATAGTATGGTGGCGTTGATTGATGCCCTAAAAATGGAGCAGGACAAACTAACAAAGCGTTTTGGCTATAAGCCGATAGCCGTTAAAATTGCGCCGGATTTGACCGATGAAGCCGTTATCGGTTTGGCGGGTATATTTAAATCCTATGGTGTTGACGGTATTATTGCGACCAACACCACCATTAACAAAACGTCTGTCAAATCACATCTGAACGGTGGGGAAGAGGGGGGGCTGTCGGGAAAACCACTGACGCGACAATCCACACACATCATTCGTTTATTGGCTGATGAATTATCCGGCAAGGTGCCTATTATCGGTGTCGGTGGTATTATGACAACGGCTGATGCCAGAGAAAAATTGGCTGCCGGCGCCAGCCTGATACAGGTATACACGGGCCTGATTTATAAAGGGCCGCAATTGGTCAGAGATATTTTGGCAGCAACCGGATCATAGAACAATCATTATGCAATTTCGTGAGCAAGCTAAACAAACATTAATCATTGAAGCAGACGCCGTGCGTGCATTGGTTGATCGCATTGACGAGCAATTCGATAAAGCCTGTCAATTGATACGGAGTATTCAGGGACGCGTTGTCGTTATCGGCATGGGAAAATCCGGCCATATCGGTAATAAAATTGCCTCAACTTTGGCCAGTACTGGAACGCCTGCCTTTTTTGTTCACCCGGCGGAAGCCAGTCATGGCGACTTAGGTATGATTACAGCGGATGATTTGGTTCTGGCTCTTTCCAATTCGGGCGAAACCGACGAAGTTATCAGTATTCTGCCCGTTATTAAGCGTCTGGGTGTTCCTTTGGTCGCCATGACGGGAAATGATCATTCGACACTGGCCAAGCAGGCTGATGTTCACCTGAATATAGCAGTGGAGAAAGAGGCGTGTCCGCTCAACTTGGCACCAACGGCCAGTTCTACGGTCACCTTGGCTTTGGGCGATGCCATAGCGGTTGCTTTACTCAATGCCAATGGTTTTAATGCCGAGGACTTTGCCCGTTCCCACCCCGGTGGTAAACTGGGTAAAAAATTATTGACTTACGTTGTCGATATTATGCGTTCGGGTGATGAGCTGCCGACCAACAGAGAAAATGACTCGCTGATACAGGCCATTGTCAGTATCTCGCATGGCGGTATGGGACTGACGATGGTTACGGATGACCTGAATCGTGTGATTGGCGTCTTTACCGACGGTGATTTGAGGCGTTTATTTGATGCGCAAAAGGGCTTTGCCATCGATTTATCAGCGATGCAACTGAGTGACTATATGCACGATAGACCGATGACCATTCATCAACAGGCACTGGCGGCCGAAGCGCTCCAAATAATGGAAGAAAATCGTATTTCAGCACTGCCTATTATTGATGATAAACAGCAAATTGTGGGAGCAATTAACATGCATGATCTATTGCGTGCAGGGATCGCCTGATGTCAGTGAACCGGGAAATTTTAGCGATTGCCAAGCAGATCAGACTGGTTATTCTGGACGTAGACGGCGTTCTAACGAACGGTGATTTATTTTTTTTTGAATCAGGAGAGTACAAGGCATTTAATGCTCGCGACGGGTTGGGTATGGCCTTACTGGTCAAGGCCGGCATTGAGATCGCCGTTATTTCCGGCAATCGCTCCGAGTCAGTTGAAAGAAGACTGAAAAAATTTGGGGTTACCCATATTTATCAAGGTATCGAGGACAAAACAGTTGCTTACCAACAAATTAAAGCAGCGATGGACATCGATGATAAGACAGTAGCCTATATGGGGGATGATTTAATTGACCTGCCGGTGATGAAACGGGTTGGACTGCCTGCTGCGGTCGCTAATGCCGACGATTTTGTCAAACAGCACAGTCTTTGGGTTTCCCGTGCTTTGGGGGGTAAAGGTGCCGTTCGCGAGCTATGCGAGTTGATTTTGTCAGCAAAAGACTTACTTGATGACTATCGTCGGGAGTTTTGCAGCCTGTGAGAACGTTTGTTATTATTGTCGTGTTGGCACTTTTGGCCGTAGGTAGTTTTTTTCTGATAAGAGAGTTAGAGAAGCAAACTACTGAGGTGGTTAAAACGTTGCCGACGCGGAAAATAGCGACAGCCTATCAAGTCAGCGTGATTTACTACGACGATCAACGGCGCAGACGTTACCAACTCGTAAGCGATGAGGTCAGCGAGTATTCCAACTCTGCCGGCAAACGGTTTACAAAGCCTGAGGTAACGGCGTTTGACGAACAAAATGAGATTTCCTGGCTGGGTAAAGCGGAAAAGGGGCATTTGGCCAGTGGTAAGCAAAAGTTGACTTTGTCGGAAAGAGTCAATGCTATTGATTCGCCCAATGCAAAGCGACCGATTTATATTGAAGGCTCACTGATGTATTATTATCCCCAGAAATACGAACTGAGTAGTGATCGCTTGGTAACGATAGGGGATAAAGTGAGTCGTCAGCAGTCCGATGGCTTTTTGCTCAATACGAAGACAAAACAATTGGCGGTGAGTGATCGGGTTCGTGCTCGTTTTGCCGTCTCCGGCTCTGCCGATACTAAAGACAAAAAGGACAAATAACATGAAAAAATTACTCCTTCTGATGACATTAATGTTAAGTACAACCTCTTTTTCCGAGGACAAACTGGTCAGTCCCGATATGCCTATTGATTTGGTGGCAGACAGTGGTTCCTACGATCAACTTGCCGGTATTGCGATTTATCAGGGCAATGTCGTTTTAACGCAGGGTGTGTCGACAATCTGGGCTGATAAATTGAGCGTTTTTGTCAAAGATAATGCTGCTGAGCGGGTTGAAGCAACCGGTTATCCGGTTAAATTCGAGTACAAGGGCAAAGAGCAGCCGATTACAGGAAGTGGCAATCGCATTGTTTATCACGTTAAAACGGAAGTTATTACTTTGAGCGGTAATGCCGTTGTCAGGCAGGGTAAAGACACCGTTAGAGGCAATCAATTGACCTATAATCTGAGAAAGGAAATTGTCGGTGGTCAGCGGATTAAAATGACATTTTTACCTAAAAAAAAATAAAAACATAACGCGTTATCTGTCTATCTCATGTCTATACTGTCAGCTGAAAATATATCCAAGAAGTTTAAAAAACGTACAGTTGTAAACCAAGTTTCCTATTCGGTCGAAAGTGGAACGGTGGTGGGACTTCTAGGCCCCAACGGAGCGGGTAAAACAACCAGTTTTTACATGGTGGTCGGTTTGATTAAACCTGACTCCGGTCGCATTGTGTTGGATGGTCAAAATATTGCCGCATTATCAATGCACAGGCGGGCACAGGCGGGTATCGGCTATTTGCCGCAGGAAGCATCCATTTTTCGAAAAATGACTGTTTTCGACAATGTTTACAGCGTGTTGCAGATGCAAAAGATGTCTCGAAGAGAGGCCGAACAAAAAACCATGGCACTGCTAGAAGAATTAAATGTCAGTCATATCAAAACGGAACTAGGCCTGAGTTTATCGGGCGGTGAGCGCCGACGAGTTGAAATTGCCCGTAGTTTGGCAACGAACCCGAAGTTTATCCTTTTAGATGAACCTTTTGCCGGGGTTGACCCGCTCTCTATTCAGGATATTAAAACCATTATTCTTCACTTAAAGGGTCGTGGCATCGGCGTGCTGATCACGGATCATAACGTTAGAGAAACACTGCAAATTTGCGACCGAGCTTACATTATGTCGGAGGGGATAATGATTGCGTCGGGAAGTTCGAACGAAGTGCTGACAAATAAACAAGTTCGGGAAGTCTATCTCGGACAAGACTTTAATTTGTAGGGTTGCCAATTGATGAAAAAACGATACCATTGGTTGCTGCTTTTTATCGGTTTGGTCTCGGTGTTTAAGATATCAGGGCAATCGATCGATTTAAACGTTATTTATAAATGGCGACAAAACGGTCAGGTGCATTACAGCTATATCAAACCGGCAAACATCACCGATTATACGATACTAGATCATCACGGTCGTCGCATTTCCCAGACATCGATGCCGACTACTCTCGGTGGATCATCGACAGTTGTGCGTCCCGAAGCAGTAAGAAACAAAGAGCCCACGGGCGACAATCCTGTCCCAGATGTGTCAAAGCAACAACAAGAGAGCAGTGACAATTGATTATTGTGGCGTTTATCGCGGACGTTGTGCTGGGGGCTTTTACAATCACAATCAGTTTATTTTAATAGCTAAAGAAGGTTAACTTATATGCGCTTATCCCATTATTTTCTTCCGACCAGTAAGGAAACACCGGCAGAGGCAGAGGTCGTCAGTCATCAGTTGATGCTTCGCGCCGGCATGATTCGTCAAACCTCGGCAGGTATTTATACCTGGTTGCCACTCGGTATGCGGGTGTATAAAAAAGTGGAAGCCATTGTCCGCCAAGAAATGAATGCTATCGGTGCCTTAGAAATTGATATGCCCTCGGCTCAGCCGGCTGAATTGTGGCAAGCATCGGGGCGTTGGCAAGATTACGGCCCGGAACTGCTGCGCTTTAAAGATCGGGGTGAGCGCGATTTTTGTATCGGACCAACCCACGAAGAGGTCGTTACGGATTTGTTAAAAGGCTTGGTAACGTCGTATAAGCAATTGCCGTTGACACTCTACCAAATTCAGAAAAAGTTCCGCGATGAGGTACGCCCACGTTTTGGCGTTATGCGCGGACGTGAATTTCTGATGAAAGATGCCTACTCATTTCATGCGGATTTAGACTCACTACAAGCAACATACGACGATATGGACGGTGCCTATCACCGTATTTTTGAACGTATCGGCTTGGCATTTCGCGCAGTTGCCGCTGATTCGGGCAGTATTGGCGGCAGCAATTCGCACGAGTTTCATGTTCTTGCCGAAACGGGAGAGGATTTTATTGCTTTTTCCGATAGTGGTGATTATGCCGCCAATGTTGAATTAGCACAATGCGTTGCGCCGGAAAGCGTTTGTTTCCCTGACAGTGAAACCATGGTAAAGATGCACACGCCGAATTGTAAAACTATTGATGCGGTGTGTGCTTTTCTAAAGACCGATAGCAAACAGTCGATAAAAACACTGGTAGTGGAAGGTGAAGACGGTGAACTGGTCGGTTTGTGCCTGCGTGGGGATCATACGTTGAATGCCCTGAAAGTAGAAAAATTGCCCGGTATCGCTGCGCCGTTGGTAATGGCTGATCCTGAAAAAATTAAAAAGGTATTGGGCTGTGAAATAGGCTCGATCGGACCGGTTGATTTTAACGGACGATTAATCGTTGATCACGCCTGTTTTGCCGAACAATCACTCGTTTGCGGTGCCAATGATGACAACTATCACTTTGTCGGCATGAATTGGGCCCGCGATGTTGGAGACGATTTGCATGTTGCCGATATTCGCAACATTGAAGCCGGTGATCCCAGCCCCGATGGCAGAGGCAGTATTGTCATCCGTAAAGGTATTGAGGTTGGACATATTTTCCAATTAGGCAATAAATATTCGGCCGCGATGAATTTGACGGTACTAGATAAGGCCGGTCGATCAATTGTTCCCGAAATGGGCTGCTATGGCATTGGTGTGACACGAATTGTCGCAGCGGCAATTGAACAAAATCACGACAAGTGGGGTATTATCTGGCCCGATAGCATCGCCCCGTTCACGGTGGCAATTGCCCCAATTCACTATGGAAAATCTGAGCAAGTCAGCCAGGTTGCCGACGAGTTGTATCAGAGTTTGCAAGAAAAGGGTGTTGATGTTTGCCTCGATGACAGGGGTAAGCGTCCGGGCGTGATGTTTTCTGAACTTGAATTGATCGGTATTCCGCATCGTATTGTCATCGGCGACAAAACACTGGCTGACGGAGAGGTTGAATATAAAGGTCGCCGAGATGAGCATTCTCAACGCGTCGGTGTAGAAGACACTGTCAATTATATTTTGCAAAAGTTAAGTTGATTGCAGAATGTCACGTTTTATCAAAAATGCAACGGAGTACCCGTACCCGATCTGCCGAGTGATGGCAAGTAGTCCGTGTCACATTTTTTATTCTTATAGAACAACTGAAGGTAAGCTATGAGTAACCACTATTTATTTACGTCGGAATCCGTTTCCGAGGGTCATCCCGACAAAATTGCCGATCAGATTTCGGACGTCGTTTTGGATCAAATCATTGCCAAAGATCTCAATGCCAGAGTTGCTTGTGAAACGTTGGTTAAAACGGGTATGGTTGTCGTTGCCGGCGAGGTAACAACCAATACGTGGGTTGATCTGGAAGAGGTGGTAAGAAATAAAATCAAAGAGATTGGCTACACCAGTTCCGATGTCGGCTTTGACGGTGACACGTGTGCCGTTATTAATGCCATCGGAAAACAATCAAGTGATATCGCTCAAGGTGTCGACAGACAAGACCCCGAGGAGCAGGGTGCAGGTGATCAGGGACTGATGTTTGGTTATGCGACAAATGAAACGGCAGTGTTAATGCCGGCACCGATTACCTATGCACATCGTTTGGTTGAGCGACAGTCACAAATGCGGCGCACGGGAGTATTACCATGGTTGCGCCCTGATGCCAAAAGTCAGGTAACGTTTAAGTATGAAGACAATCAGATTGTTGGTATTTCGGCGGTTGTTTTGTCAACCCAGCACGATCCCGATATCGAATTACCCCGTTTGCAGGAAGCGGTGATGGAAAATATCATCAAGCCAACTTTGCCGGCGCGGTGGATTGATAAAAAAACCAAGTTTCATATTAATCCAACCGGCAAGTTCGTTATCGGCGGTCCAGTGGGGGACTGCGGTTTGACGGGGCGCAAGATTATTGTCGATACCTACGGTGGTGCTGCACGTCACGGCGGTGGTGCTTTTTCCGGTAAGGATCCATCAAAAGTTGACCGCTCGGCGGCTTATGCCGGACGTTATGTGGCAAAAAATATTGTTGCTGCCGGTTTGGCCGATCGCTGTGAAATTCAGATTTCCTATGCCATCGGTGTCGCTGAACCAACATCGATTAGTCTCAATACGTTTGGCACGGGAAAAGTGGCCGATGACAAAATTGTCGACTTGGTTCGCCAACACTTTGATTTGCGTCCACACGGCATTATTACTATGCTTGATCTGATCCGACCTATCTACGAAAAGACAGCCGCTTTCGGTCATTTTGGTCGTGAATTGCCTGAATTTACCTGGGAGAAAGTCGACAAAGCCGAACTGTTGCGCGAAGCACTGCAAAAAGGTTAGCAACGCGCCCACGTTGCGGGGTTTGTCGTTAGCTGACTAGGGTTGGTAGCGAATATTATCGCATTCCATCGGCATCACCTTCGGCGGCTTTTTGCGAATCATCTTAAATTTTGGCCGAGGTTTGATCTTGCCCGTGACAATGTCGCTTTGTTCCTGTACCCAGTGATAGAGTCCTTCGTTGCAGCCGCTGCCTTGTGGTATTGGTTTTTGATTTTTGCACAAGGACGACCCCTGCGGGCATTGTAAACGCACGTGAAAATGTTGATCGTGTCCCCACCACGGACGGATTTTTCGCAACCAGCTTGTATCGCTCTCTGTCTGACATAGCGATTTCTTAACCACGGGATTGACAAAAATTCGAGCTACTGCCGGATAAGTGGCAGCAAAGTGTAATGCATCTCGCGTCGGTTTTTCAATGCGACCGGAAACGATGGTGCCGTTAGCTTTGTCGACAATGGTTTTCATATCCCGATAGGGATTAACCGAGGATTGATGCTTTATTGTCTGCATCCAAATATCTACATCCAAACCGATTTGGTGACTGCTGTGACCGAAATTCATCTTGCCGCCACGTGGCTGTGACAAGTCGCCAATCAAATGTTTACGGCCGTGTGTTTTGAGAGTAAATTGTCCCAGTGCCTTAATGAACTCGATCAGCTGTGGCTGACCGTAATAACGATTGCGATAGCGGCGCATATCGACATAGCCTTCGCCCGATGCCGGTAAGGAAATGGCACCGGTCATGCAGCCGTTGGCATAACCGCCCACCGATTCGGATAGTCCTGTCGTCGGCGTTTTGATACGGCTCCAATCGTTGTCGGGTTTGTTTTCGGGTTGATGGGCACAGGTCAACTGAGCGATTAGTGTTAGCCCGATAGTTGCAAGTAATTTATCCATGGTTCTTACGATTATTTTTTGCCAATAGATCACAGGCCTGTTTTAGCATGCGCTCTGTCGTTTCCCAGCCGACACAACCATCCGTTACCGAAACGCCATAGGCCAACTCATCCGGATTTGAAGAAATTTTTTGCTTGCCCTCGTTTAAGTGCGACTCGATCATCAAACCGACAATCGATCGATTGCCGTCAATGATTTGGTGGATGCAGTTTTCCATGACCAGGGGCTGTAGTGCCGGATTTTTATTTGAATTGGCGTGCGAGCAGTCAATGACAATACTTTGCGGTAGCCCGGCAGCCTTTAATGCTTGTTCAGTGAGAGTGACATTGACACTATCGTAGTTCGGTCCGTGGCGACCGCCGCGCAAGACCACGTGAGAATACCGATTGCCGGTTGAATGTGTAATCGCCGTACGGCCGTCTGAATCAATCCCCAAAAAACTATGCGGCGAAGAAGCCGATTGCATGGCATTAACGCAAGTTTCCAGACTGCCGTCAGTACCGTTTTTAAATCCCACCGGTGTCGACAGACCGCTGCTCATCTCTCGGTGTGTTTGCGATTCGGCTGTACGTGCTCCAATCGCCGTCCAGGAAATCAGATCACCGATATACTGGGGTGTAACGGGATCCAGTGCCTCCGTTGCTGTCGGAATGCCCATTTCTGCAAGGTCGAGCAACAATTGCCGTCCCAGTTTTAACCCTTTGGTAATATTGAATGAATCATCCAAGTCCGGATCGTTAATAAATCCTTTCCATCCCACGGTGGTGCGTGGTTTTTCAAAATAAACACGCATAACCAAGTAGATATGTTCGGCGACTTCTTCGGCCAGCCGTTTAAAACGCTCGGCATATTCCATTGCCGATGCTAAATCGTGAATTGAGCAGGGACCGGCAATGACAAAGATGCGATCATCCTTGCGGTCGAGAATATTTTCTATGACCTTGCGGCCCTGTAAAACGGTTTCTAATACCTGCTGTGTTACCGGATAAGCCGCTCTGAGTTCCGCCGGTGTTAATAGCACTTCCTGAGAAACAATGTGAATGTTTCTTAATTGCTTACTTAGCCCCATCTTTTCCCCTGTTATTTGTAACATATTAATTTTTTGTGTGATACATATGTTATACCATTTTTAAAAATTAATATACTGAGTAAAGCGAACGAAGTTGTATTAAAGAAGGCTTTACAAGGCCATCTGCGCAACTCAAGTTTCTCATTGCGCGGTGTTTAAAATCCTCGTCTCTCACCTGATCGTTAGGTGTAGGGCCACGGTTTTTATGCGGCTTTAGATTGTAGGTGTTTCTCGTGAAAAGTAATTAAGCTAACCGCTGCAATAATCATTGCAGCACCCAACCACAGCTGACCCGGGGGTATGTAGTTGAAAACGACGAAACCGGCAAGCACATTAAGCGGTAGTTTGACGTGATCGAAAGGTTGAACATAAGACGCTTCGGCCGATGCGTAGGCTTTGGCAATGGCCCACTGGGCAAAAGCCGTCAATATCCCGGCAAATATCAATAACCACCACACTTGGGGTGATGCCGGCCAACTAAACTGTGGCAAAACAAAAATTGCGTTGACGGGCAGCATCAATACCAGCATGTAACCAACGACCGTCAACGGGCTGTCGTCGGCAAGAGAATATTTCGTCATCAGTGAAGCGGCAGCCCAACACATTGCTGCCGCTATAGGCAGCAAAGCATAATAACTAAATTCATCCGACCAGGGGGCGAGAATAATCATCGCACCGGCAAAGCCGAATAACGTTGTTCCCCAGCGCGTAATACTCACCTTTTCGCCAAGAAATAGTCCCGAGCCCAACGTGGCAAACAAAGGGGAAGTCATTAGTAGGGCGATGCCTTGCCAAATGGGTACTTGGGACAGCGCCCAGGTCCAAAGCTGAATACCGATGACGGAAACAAGAATACGCAAGAGGTGCAGGCTACGGTGCTTGGAAGAAAAAGCATTTACCATGCGTTGGTGGTCAAAGAAGGGCAACAAACACAGTAGGGCAAAGCAATATTGGAAAAAGGTTGCGATAGTAGAATCTAACCCCAGCTTCATGCCCAAAAATTGCAATGCTGTGTTAATACAAGCAAAGGCTGCACCCGCTGCAATCATCCAAATGGCACCCCAAATAGGTTGATGTGTTGGGTTGTTGCTGTGATTCATTGATTTCTTTTGTTTGCCGGTTAATTGACTGAACTTTGATTAGTCGCTGCGTATTGTAGCATAAAGACAAACGCGATGACGACAGGTGGCCGTTGTCTTTGCCCAATACCTTTTAAATGAATCTTTTGTTTCTGAAGGTGGATTTAATTAATTGTATCTTAAGGAAAATAGTTGCTCATTTCCCCTTTTTAGTCAATTGTGATAGAATATGCGACATTAATTATATCAAGTATAAAGTTTACTGGGGAGAAATACCAAATGAAGAAAATTACGATGATTGGTTTGTCTGTACTTATTTCATCAGGTCTGTTAATCGGTCAATCGGCCGTTGCCGAAGAGGAAACAAAATGTGATATTGAACGTCCCATTGTCTTTGCCGGTTCCGATTGGGACTCTGCCAGATTACACAACAGTGTGGCTCGCTTTATATTGGAAAAAGGCTATGGTTGTAAAACGGACGAAATCCCCGGCTCGACCGTGCCGTTAATTAATGGAATGTCAAAGGGCGAGATCGACGTTTCCATGGAAATTTGGTCGCAGTCGGTCGTTGAAGTGTGGGAAGAGCATCTTGCTGATGGTACGGTAAAGCAGGTTGGTGTCAATTTCGATGATGCTGTTCAAGGTATTTTTATCCCCAAATATTTGGTCGAAGGAGAAAATCCTCCTGCACCTGATCTTAAAAAAGTGGAACAGCTGGCAAAATATAAGCAGCTTTTTGCCGATAAGGAAGATCCGACGAAGGGCCGTTTTTACAACTGTGTACTCGGTTGGAGTTGTGCAACATTTAATACTAAAAAGCTAGAAGCTTATGGACTTGCAGATGACTTTGTCGATTTCCGCCCTGGCGCCGGAGCAGCGATATCCAGTGCTGTTGAGACGGCGATGCTGCGTAAAAAACCGATCGTTTTTTATTACTGGACACCTTCATGGCTAATCGGCCGTTTCGCCAATGACTTGGTGCTGCTCGAAGAACCGGTTTATGACAAGGCCATTTGGCAGGAAATTGTCGATAATGATCACCCTAAACGGGCAACCGCTTATCCGCTCGAAAAGGTCGTTATTGGGGCTAACACTCAATTTACCAAAGAATCTCCCGTCGTCGTTGATTTTTTATCTAAGTACCACACAACGAGTAAGGGAATTTCTGCCGTATTGGACTACATGCAAACGAAAAAAGCCAATGCTGAAGACAGCGCCAAGTATTTCTTAAAAAACAATCCGGATGTCTGGACCTCTTGGGTACCTGCCGATGTGGCCAAGCGTGTCAAGGCGGCTTTGTGATTTAGTTGTTCAAAAAAATATTTTGCAAAAAATGCGAGCCGGCGTTACGTGGTTAATAAATCGACCAATTACGCCAACTTTTACAAGTCTATACCAGATTGATGTATGAATATCTTCTTTGATGTCGGACGCCCGATCAGTGAGAGTATCAACGACGCTATTCACTACATGGTGATCTATCACGGTGATACTTTCGAAGCCATTTCCGACAGTGTTATCGTCCTGTTGGTTTATATCGAAAAAACACTCCGCAACGTACCTGCTCCCCTGTTTATTGTCTTTGCCGTTGCACTGGCTTATCTGGCCGGGCGGCGTGTTGGTTTGGCCGTCGGTGTCGCCGTGGGACTTTACGTCATCGGATGTTTGGGGCTGTGGGATCAATCTATCCAAACCATTGCCATCATGGTAGTTGCCGTTTTACTGTCATTACTTTTCGGCATCCCTTTGGGGATTTTATCGGCGCGTAGTTTGCATTTTCGCAGACTGTTATCGCCCGTTCTCGACCTGATGCAGACTATTCCCAGCTTTGTCTATCTGATCCCGGCGGCAATGCTGTTTGGATTGGGTAAAATGCCCGCCATTTTAGCAACCATCATTTATGCGACTCCCCCGTTGATCCGTTTGGTCGATTTGGGGATTCGAGAAGTCGATGCCGAGGTGGTTGAAGCCGGACGTTCGTTTGGTGCGGGACGCTGGCAAGTGTTAACCGGCATACAAATCCCTCTGGCTATGCCGGCAATTATGCAGGGTGTTAATCAAACCATGATGATGTCGCTGGCTATGGTGGTGATAGCATCGATGATTGGTGCTCGTGGATTGGGTGAAACCGTTCTTATGGGGCTGCAGCGCAATGACGCCGGACTGGGTTTTATCGGCGGTATGGCAATTGTTATTCTCGCCATTGTTTTTGATCGCATTACCCAAGCGGCAGGCAACCGAGCACAAGGTTATCGGCGTAATCAAGCGTCATAAAATATCAACGGAGATAAAAGCAAACTGATATGAGCCATATTAGCGTTAGGCATGTGACCAAAATCTTTGGTTCCCAAGCTGCCAAAATGCTGGGAAATGTCCACAATGGTGTAGACAAAAACACCTTGCTCTCTAAGTATAGACACGGCTTGGGCGTTTACGATATCAATATCGATATCGAGAAAGGAGAAACTTTTGTCATTATGGGGCTTTCCGGCTCTGGTAAATCGACATTAATACGCCATTTCAACCGTCTTATTGAACCGACAGAGGGAGAAATCATTGTCGACGGTGTCGATGTTATGACACTGTCAAAAAGTGAGTTGCGCGACTTTCGATGTAACAACATGAGCATGGTTTTTCAGCATTTTGGCCTGATGCCGCATCGCCGCGTTATCGATAATATCGCCTATGGACTGAAAATTCAGGGCAAGCGCCCGGCGTTTATTCGAAAAGAAGCGTACAAATGGTTGGAAATAGCTGGTCTGGCTGGTTATGAAAAAGCCTATCCGCGGTCGTTATCAGGCGGACAACAGCAGCGTGTCGGTCTCGCCAGAGCATTGGCTGCCAATACGGATATTTTGCTGATGGACGAGGCTTTCTCGGCGCTTGATCCGCTGATCCGTTCGCAAATGCAAGACCATTTAATAAGCATTCAGGCAGAGCTTAACAAAACGATTGTCTTTATTACCCACGATTTGAGCGAAGCGTTGAGGCTGGGTTCCCGCATTGCCATTCTAAACGATGGTAAACTCGCTCAGGTTGGTACACCGCAGGATGTTTTGTTAAATCCTGCCGATGACTACGTTCGAGCGTTTGTTCAGGATGTCAATCGAAGCAGTGTAATCACTGTTGAGACCGTTATGCGCGCCCCGAAATTGATTTTATCTGCACAAACAAGTCCTGAAGAAGCGTTAGTGCAAATGGAACAAGGCAACGTCAACCGTGGCTGGCTGCCTACCACGGAAGGGGTTGCACTAATCAAAAAAGAGCAATTACAGCAAAAGTCCGGTGCAAGAACACTAAGCGAATTGGCCAGCCCGTTAAAGACCGTCCAAATGGAAACGACTATTGACCAGATTATCCCTTTGGCAATTGGTCAAACACCGCCAATTCCCGTGTTGGATGAAAACAATCGGTTACAAGGCGTTGTTGATACCGAATGTATCGCCGATCTACTAACTGAGCAACTTAGCACTCATTGATACCTGACGATTTCTTCAGGGCTGTGGTGAAATCGTCAAGTACCGTTGGCTGTGACCATTTGCAAATAGTCGGGCACTTAAGGAGACGGCAAGCCTTGTAGTAGAAACCAAACTATTTCACTATGGTCACTCGGTGTGGAGAGTACAGTTTTTGTGCGCTGGGCGTCCCAGAAAGTGTTGACTGCCGGATAAACTAAAAATAGAATCGTTCGTTGGGCTTATCAAAGCGTTTTCTTACTCTTGTATCGGTGAAACGACGCGGTAACGTTAATTTTTGCCGTGGATCGGCCACATTGATAATACAAAATAAGGTGAAGTCACCGTATTAAAGTTGTTCTAATTTTCGCTCGTAAAGTTCAGACATCAATCTGTCATAACCGTAAATGTCCGAACTGTTGCGTATATTGCCTTTATCGTCAACCCAGACCGTATAGTAGTTTAAAAAAACCGGATAACGTTGGGATTCGTCAAGTCTTACCCATTTCTCTCTGCCCCTTCGACTTTCTTTTTTAATACGCTTTCTGTCATAGCCGTGGCTTTCGAGTAAAAAGACGGCCAAATCTTCCGCTCTTTGAACACGGACGCAGCCCGAACTGTAAGCGCGCTTTTTCCGCTTAAACAAGTGTCTAGACGGTGTATCGTGGAGGTAAATGGCATGTCTGTTGGGGAAAAGGAACTTCATATAACCCAAGGCATTGCGTGATCCGGGTCTCTGACGAAGTCGGTAACCATTACCACCCGTCTGCCAGTCGACAGACGAGGCATTGACCGTCTTGCCCGTTGCTGTATTAACGACTTCCATCGTACTGCCAAAGGCATTGGGGTTTTTTTTCAGGCGCGGCAATTTGTCTTTCTTAAAGATGGTAGTGGGGACGTTCCAGTACGGTGCCAAGACAACGCTTTCCAGCTCGTCACTAAAAATAGGCGTTGGTCGCTTCTTTTTCCCTACGATAACCTTTGATTGGAAAATCTTAGTGTTTCCGTCTTTGACCGCCATCTGATAAGAAGGAATATTAACCCAGACGTGGTAAGTATCTTTGGGAATATATCCCCAACGGTAACGCTCCATATTAATAGCCAGTTTATTCAAGCTAATGGCCGGTTTTTTGCCGTTTAAGGTCGCAATGGTTTTGGGGCCGGCGATGCCGTCAGCAGCCAATCCCTTATCTGTTTGAAAATCAGTAACTGCTTGTGTCAATTCATCGTCATAACTGTCGGTATCGGCTAAAAGTCCCAAACGTTGGCGCAACAGACGAACAGACTCACCCTTGTCCCCCGGTTTCAGTGATTTCGCCGGGATAATAATCGTTTCGCTGGTACCGGTGCTTGATTCTTTGTCTTTGATGGTAGCTTCATAACGTTGTTGAAGCGCATTATAGTCGGCGTCGTCAACGACAAAAATGTTGTCTAAACTACCTGAAGTATTTGCTCTCAAGTATAGACCGGCGTAATCAATAGCGGGTGGTGATAAATTCCACGTTGAAAATTGCTTTTTAGGGTTGACGATACCATTGCTGAGATGTTTTTTATAACTGACAAAAGCATCGCTTAAGATCATGTCTAATTTATTGGGCTCGGGGACGGTTTGTCCAGCCATCAGTGAAGTGGTGATATCCGTATGATAGGTTGAGTTCTTCAGGGCGTGATATTTTGCCTTTTGTGTCTCTTTGATCAGTGCCTGTGCCAGTGGTGTCAAAGTGCCATTGGCAATCCACAACGAGCGATAGTTCAAATCTCGATACAGTTGAGCAACTTTTTGCGGACTGTGCAAGCGAACAAACCGACCGCCCCAATTGACAAAATCAACCTGATCAGAAAGCGTAGTAGCAATCGCTTTCGATGCCTCTCCCGGTAATAAATCGACAGGAATGTCGTACAAATTGCCGCTTTCGTCCGGAGAAGGCAAAGAAACCAGCTCAATGACGGGGGTATTGCTGGCATGAATACCAATCTCGACTGACTCGTTAACAACTTGCGAATTTGCCTCAGACAGGATCGAACAACACAGTGTTATCGCCACCGCCCCGCCTAAATTGGTTTTTATATAACTATTAACTAACAAAATAAAATACTCTTGTAACAATGTAAATGGTAGAATCAGAACGTACCATTCTAGTATGCTATTTGGCAAATACAAAACAATATTGTTAAATTTACTGATAAGTTACCTTACATGAAACAAAAATTTATCCCAACATTGTATTATTACGAACATTGCCCTTATTGTATTCGCGTCTTGGTTTTTGCCGGACTGGCTGGCATTGAGCTGAAGTACCGCGTACTACCCAATGACGATGAAGCAACACCGATACAAATGATTGGCAAAAAAATGCTACCTATTTTGCAAACAGCAGCCAATGTGTTTTTATCGGAAAGTTTGGATATCATCGCTTATTTGAGCCGAGTCTATCATCATCCTGTCACGGTGAACAGTTCACTAATACGGCAGGTGGAGAAATTTCTCAGTGAAAACCGCCTACTCATTTACAAATTGGAGATGCCTCGTTGGGTTGACATGCCTTACAAAGAATTTGCCACTGAATCAGCCAGAAACTATTTTATCGGCAAAAAAAGTAAAACGATTGGCAGCTTTGATCTGGCACTGAAAAAAACACCTGTATTCAGTCGGCAGTTAAGCGAGGCCCTTAACGAAAAATCCGAACTGTTTGAAATACTGACAACACAACTGCACAGTTATGCGGCCATACAGCTGTTTTCGGGTTTGTACGGAATAGCTACTGTCAAAGATTTCAACTGGCCCGCGCCAGCTGGAGAATTTATGCAGGCAATGATGCAGCAATCAAATATAGTAAAGGAACCTCCTCAAAATGCCCATTTCGGCAAATAACCGCGTCATGTGTTTATCCGACCACTCAAGAGTGGTGGGGCTCCTCGCCATTTTCGCCTATTCGACGGCAAGCCTTGTACCAATTGTCAATTCACTTCACTATATCTCACCGAATAGGGCACACTAAGAAGCCTTTGATAAATTGACTGAGCCAATTTATTCCAAGACGCACGGGGCATGAAACCTTTCGTTAAGTTAAGCGTAGAACTAGTGCTTAATTGCCGCCCATTTCGACGGTTTAAAATCCTTGCCTACTTCGTTCTCCAATCCTAAACAATGCACGAATAAGGCCATTCGTACCGGAATACCGTTGGCTGCCTGAGTAAATATTTTCAATCGCGGGTCATCATCGAGATCGGTTGTCAAATCAAAGGCACCCTCACGGGTATCGCGGGGCAGGGGATGCAGGATTATTGTCTCTGCCTTCGCACTGCCGTGAATCAATGCCTTATCAATGTGGAACAAGCTGTCAATGTTGGTCGCTTCTTCATTTGGAAAACGCTCCAGTTGAATGCGTGTACAATAGACGACATCAGCTTGTTGAATCCCTCTTTCGGGATGGGTAAAAATTTTCACGGTATGTCCCGCTTCCTGTAACATCTCAATAATGTAGGCTGGCATAGGTAGTTCGTTCGGCGAAACAAAGTGAAATGTCATATCATCAAATAAGGAAAGCAATTTTGCCAATGAGTGAACGGTTCGACCATTTTTTAAATCACCGGTCATGGCAATCGTCGAGCCGCCAACATGTTTGCCTTTTTTTTGAAATTCACGCCGGATAGTGTACAGATCCAGCAGCGCCTGAGTGGGGTGTTCACCCGGCCCGTCACCACCGTTGATCACAGGAACCTTAGCGTGTTCGGCAAATGATGCAACAGCACCTTTTTCGGGGTGACGCATAACGATCACATCGGCATACTCAGATATTACTCGGGCCGTATCAGCCAATGATTCACCTTTTGAAATGGAAGAAAAAGAAAAACCGGTAGTATCACAAATATCACCGCCAAGTCGGGAAAAAGCCGAATGGAAACTCATTCGTGTACGGGTACTGGCTTCGAAAAACATATTCGCCAGAATTGCACCATTGAGCAGTCGAGTCGTCACTTTACCCTTGGCAACATCTTCGAGTTTTTCTGCCGTTGTAAACAACTCGCGAATATGAGATAAGTCGAATTGCTCTATTGATAAGACATGTTTACCTTGCAAAAACATAATAAGCCCCTTTAGAATGGTCATCCACTAGAAGAAGGTTTTGATAAGCCCAGCAAGCAGTCCTATCAAAGTTTTCCGACACATTATAGCTCAATTTTTTACGGGTTTTCGAAAATGATTGCATTAGTCCAACGCGTCAACCACGCTGCTGTCACTGTCAACGGTCAACAGATTGCCCGCATAGGTAAGGGGATGTTGGTTTTTATCGGTATTGAAAAAGGGGATGACATGAGTCAGGTTGTCTCTCTGTCCGAAAAGCTGAGAAAATTTAGAATTTTTCCCGATAAACAGGGAAAGATGAACGATAATGTTGAGCAATTTGGCGGGGAAATACTATTGGTGCCTCAATTCACCCTGGCAGCGGAAACCAAAAAAGGCAACCGCCCAGGTTTTGATCCGGTCGCGGATCCTCAGACGGCCAACTATTTGTTTGATGAGTTGATCAATTATTTTCGTCAAAAGACAACAGCCGGCATTGCCACCGGTATTTTTCAGGCCGATATGAAAGTCAGTCTGGAAAATGACGGCCCCGTAACTTTTTGGTTACAAAAATAACAAGTTGTTTTGGCAAACTTTCTTTGTGTTCGCATTGGGATAGAAGGAATTGATGATTTTTAACTTTTAAATTGAGAAAGTATTTGTTGTGTATGCTATAACATAGTAGAATGCTAAGGAATAAAATAAAGATTCTGTTTAGGGATTGACTTATGAGATTATCAACAAAAGGGCGCTACGCAGTCACTGCCATGATTGATCTGGCATTACACCAAAACGAACGTTTGGTCAGTCTGTCGGAGATATCGGAAGTGCAGGATATTTCTTTATCTTACCTCGAGCAACTATTCTCGCGGCTGCGGCGTTATAATATAGTAGAAGGTGTTAGAGGTCCCGGTGGCGGCTATCGTTTGGCACGAACTGCAGACGATATCAGTATTGCCGATATTATCAACGCTGTCGACGAAAAATTAGATGCGACGCGTTGTTCGGGACATGAAAATTGCCAAGGTGGCAGAAAGTGTATCGCCCACGAGTTATGGTTTGATTTATCTCAGCAAATTTATGGATTTTTACACGATTTGAGCCTGGCTGATATTATCGCCTCTGCTGAAGTCAAGCGCCTTTCTTTTGACCAAGATAAGCGCATTGTATCGAGCGGCCTAAATCCCCAAATTAGACGTTAGTCGGGCAACAGTTAGATCAATCGATTGATTGTTGATTGGTACCCGCCCGTACCCTGGTATGGGTAGTCAAAATCCTCTGGTAGTGCCCGTTTTTGTGGATAATGCTTTTTTACATTGTAGTGACCGCGTTTTTCCAATATCGACATCAACCGCATTTGAACCGATTGAATAGTCGGTTTTTTTATTGCATGTCTTTTTCTTTTTGAGATAATTCCGACCATGAAAAAAGATAACTTTAATATTTTTTATGATCGCCGCAATAGCGATAGTATCAAGTGGAGTGCTTACTCCGGTGACATTTTACCAAACTGGATTGCCGATGCCGACTATGCTGTCCCCGAAGTGGTGGTCAGTTCGCTTAGAGAACGGCTGAAACATCCAGTCTTCGGCTACTGCAACCAACACCCTCAGAAACTGCAAGAATTGATTGTACAACGTATGAAGCGGCTGTATCAGTGGGAAATCAAAGCCGATTGGCTTTGTTTTATACCGGGTGTTGTCGGTGGATTAAACAGCTCCAGGGCGATAATGGGAGATATTGGCAGCAATGCGGTTACTGCGCTACCGGTATATCCGCATGTCAAGAACGCAACTCCCGTTCTCGAACGCCCAATGAAATTCTCTAGTATGCAAAACGTCAATGGACGTTTCACGCCTGATTTTGACGAATTGGAAGCAGCGATTGATGACAAAACAAAAATGCTTATGCTGTGCAACCCTCACAATCCTGTAGGAACCGTTTACACGAAAACCGAATTAAGCACTTTTGCACAAATTGCTGAAAAACACAATTTACTCATTTGTTCCGATGATATTCACGCTGACTTTGTTCTATACGAGGATAAGCCCTATCGTCCCATTGCCAGTTTGTCCCCCGATATTGCCGAACGAACGATAACGCTAATGGCCGCCAGTAAGACGTTTAATATTGCCGGATTAGTTTGCTCGTATGCCATTATTCCCAACGAGATGCTGCGCCGTCAGTTTACTACGCAGGTAAAAGGTCTGGTCGGGGAAGTTAATATTTTTGGCTTCCTTGCCAGTGAGGCGGCTTATGAACACGGACAGGAATGGCTGGCAGCTCAAATTGTCCATCTGCGCGACAACGCCGAATACTGCCATCGGCGCATCAATGCCATGCCGATGTTGTCAATGAATAAAATGGAAGCAACTTTTTTGGCTTGGGTTAATGCCGAAAAACTGAACGAAAAAGTGAAAGCAGTCGGCTTTAATAATGCCTATGAATACTTTTTGACCTACGGTGTGGCCGTTTCTGATGGTCAGCCCTTTGGCGATCCAAATTATTTTCGTCTCAATTTGGCGACAGGATACAAAACGTTAAAAGAAGTTTTAGACACTGTGGAAACGGCTGTGGCAGCATTGCCCCATCAATTGTAAAACAGAAATATTAGCTATGGTCAAAGCATTGGTAATACGCGATTTGTACAAAACTTATAGCGATGGTTTTACGGCGCTAAAAGGCATTGATCTGGATGTTGAACAAGGTGACTTTTTTGCCCTGTTGGGACCTAACGGAGCGGGTAAATCAACAGTCATCGGTATCGTTATTTCACTCATCAATAAAAGCAGGGGCAATGTCTCTATCTTTGGCTATGATCTGGACAGACAATTACAGGCAGCACAAAGTCTGGTCGGTGTTGTTCCGCAGGAATTTAATTTTAATATCTTTGAAAAAGTTAAAGATATTGTTTATAACCAGGCTGGTTTTTACGGTATTTCTCGCCGCAGTGCTCAATCACGGGTTGAATATTATCTTAAAAAATTAGATCTATGGGATAAGCGCAATACCCCGGCCAATCGCCTGTCAGGCGGCATGAAACGTCGTTTAATGATTGTTCGCGCGATGGTTCACGAACCTAAATTATTAATTCTGGATGAGCCTACCGCCGGTGTAGATTTGGAAATTCGGCGAACTATGTGGAATTTCCTCACCGAACTGAATAAAGAAAAAGGTACGACCATTATTTTGACGACACATTATCTGGAAGAAGCCGAACAATTATGCAACAACATTGCTATTATTGACCGGGGCAGGGTGGTTGAACAAACCGATATGAAATCACTGCTGATGCGTTTGGAAAGTCAAACCTTTGTGTTAGATGTTGAAGACTTAGCTCCTTACCGGGGTGGTGGTAAATCTAGGGCGTTTCCCAACATTGAAAACTTTACGATTACCGTTGTCGATGCCAATACATTGGAAGTAAGAACGAGCGCCTCAAAAAATATATCCAGCCTTTTTGTGGAATTGGAAAAGCACGGTATTGTCGTCAAGAATATGCGCAATAAAGCCAATCGACTGGAAGAACTTTTTTTACAATTGGTCGGCACCTCAAAAGAATAACAATAGGCCAGAGTATAGTCACAATGAATAAAAGTACCATTGACAACAATGTTTGGCATAAAAATTGGATAGGTTACAAGACGCTAATTCGCCGAGAAATTATTCGCTTTATAAGGATTTGGGTGCAAACGTTAATACCGCCTGCCATTACCACTACACTGTATTTTTTAATCTTTGGTAAACTCATCGGTTCGCGCATCGGCCCGATTGACGGTGTCAGCTATATTGAATACATCGCACCGGGACTCATCATGATGGCAGTTTTAATGAATGCCTACACCAATGTGTCGTCCTCTTTTTTTAGCACTAAGTTTCATCGCAATATAGAAGAACAATTGGTATCACCAATGCCCGATAGTCTGGTTGTTCTGGGATATGTTACCGGTGGCGTTTTACGCGGCTTAATTGTTGGGGTTATTGTCGCCACCGTGGCAATGTTTTTTACCCGTATCCACATTGAACATGCCGTCTTGACGCTATTGGTTTCCGTTTTGACGGCCGTTGTTTTTTCTTTTGCTGGATTTCTCAATGGTCTTTATGCAAAATCCTTTGACGATGTCAGCATCGTTCCCACCTTTGTTTTGGGACCTCTGACTTATTTAGGCGGTATCTTTTATTCTATTTCAATGTTGTCACCGGCGTGGCAGACTGTTGCGAAGTTTAACCCTTTACTTTACGTTATCAACGGCTTTCGCTACGCAATGCTGGGTTTTTCTGATGTGTCATTCACTTTGACAATAGTTGTCCTAATTTCCATGGTTTTTTTCTTGTTTTTTTCGTCATGCTACTTAATGAAGCACTCAACCGGCGTTCGCCAGTAGTTCGAATTCTCGTTCGTTTTTCCATTTCTAAGTGGGGATTTTGATTGATAAACTGTCCAGGAGGAAATGGTAGGCAAGAACGATTAAAAGCAATAACTCAATATTCAACGTACAATCGTCGTACCAATCGTTTGATAAGACAACAAAGCGATTAAATTATCGGCATTGCGTCCGTCGATGATGTTGACTTCACCGACGCGATCAAGCGTATCAACGGCAGACAGGGTTTTGGGAATCATGCCGCCTTGGATAACACCGTCTTTAATTAATTGGTTGATATCGGCTGTCGTGGCGCGACGAATAATCTGTTGTTGGGCATCCAGCAGTCCTTCGATATTGGTCATAACAATAAAGTGTTGGGCACAAACGGCCTCGGCGATGGCGGCAGCGGCGTAGTCAGCGTTGATATTATAGGTGTGGCCGTCTTGTCCGTGCGCCAAAGGGGCAACAACCGGTATAAAGCCATTGTCTGTCAGTGCGTTTAATAGGCGCGGGTTGGCGCTTTGAATGTGTCCGACAAAACCCAAACCGATGGCGTTGCCGTGATCGTCCTGCGTCATTTTTTCGGCGATCAGCATTTTGCCGTCTTTGCCGCTGACGCCGACAGCCGGTACGTTTTCGTTGTTTAAAAATTGCACCAACATTTTGCCAACTTGGCCGCTGAGCACCATTTCGGCAACTGCCAGTGTATCTTCATCGGTAAAACGCAAGCCATTGACAAAGTGTGATTTGACGTTAAGTGCATCGAGCATGGCATTAATCTGCGGTCCGCCACCGTGAACGATAATCGGCGCATAGCCCATTTCGGGCAGCCGAGCTACCGTTTGACAAAATGCCCGACCGGTTTCATTTGTCAGTGCATTGCCGCCAAATTTAATGACAATAATTTTTTTGGTATGGCTAGTCATAATAAGTGGTTCAGATCAGTCGCTGTGTTTGACACCGGTTGAACCAAACCCACCGGCACCACGTTCGCTGTCTTCAAAGTCATTGACAATAGCAAAATCAACCTGGGTGACGGGGACGATAACGAGTTGGGCTATGCGGTCGCCGACTTCGATACTAAAGGCTTTATTGCCACGATTCCAGCACGAAACAAACAGCTGTCCCTGGTAGTCGGAATCAATCAAGCCGACCAGATTGCCGAGAACAATGCCGTGTTTGTGTCCCAGACCCGAGCGCGGCAAAATCATGGCGGCGTAACCGGGGTCGGCGATATGGATGGCCATACCCGTTGGGATAAGTTCGGTTTCCCCGGGTCGCAAAACCAATGTCTCATCGAGTAGGGCGCGCAAATCGAGTCCGGCAGAACCGTCAGTGGCGTAGGCGGGCAAGGGGAATTGATCACCGAGGCGTTTATCTAGAATTTTAATTGCAAGTGTTTTCATTGTGTTATTGGTTATATCGTATCTGTTTTAGCAAGTTGAATGAGTTTTATATCAAAGCCTTTAAATAAAAAATTTACCGCTCGACATTTTAGCACAATATGTTGAGTTTATATTGATTGTCGTTGTTGTTGATAATCTAGACAGGCCAATAGTAATTTTTCGGCCAATTGGCTTTTTTGCATAACGTCAAAAAACTGTTGGTAGTTATTGCCGATAAGCGTGATGGCGTTACTATCGCTGTTGAAACCGATGTGCTTGTCGGAAACATCGTTGGCAGCAATTAAGTCAGCACCCTTGCGCTGTCGTTTGGCTGTCGCATGGGCGATGACATTTTGTGTTTCGGCGGCAAAGCCAAGGCAGAATGGTTTGTTCGGCAGGGCGCAAACCGTTTTGAGGATATCGGGATTTTGCACCAGCGTCAGAGTTAATGCGTCATCACCCGACTTTTTCATTTTTTGTCCGGCCGGTCTGTCAATGGTATAGTCGGCGACAGCTGCCGCAGCGATAAACCAATCGGCCTTATCAATGCAACTGATGACGGCATCCAGCATTTCGCGAGCCGATTCAACCCCGATCAAGTCAACCCCGGTCGGTGCTGTCAGGCATACTCTCCCTGATATCAAAGTGACTTTGGCACCCAGATCAATGGCTTTCTCAGCCAGAGCATAACCCATTTTCCCCGAAGAATCGTTGCTGATATAGCGCACAGGGTCAATGCGTTCGATAGTAGGGCCTGCGGTTATGACGATATGTCTGCCGGCTAGCGGTGTTGGAAATTTTGTACTCATCCAGGCGAGAATGTGCTCGGGCTCCGCCATGCGCCCGATGCCGACTTCGCCACAGGCTTGTTCTCCTGCCTCCGGGTTAATCAGTTGATAGCCTCTGTTAAGCAATTGTTTCAAGTTGCCTTGCATTATTGGATTATCCCACATCAATCGGTTCATTGCCGGTGCAACGGCAACCGGACAGTCCGTTGCCAAACACAGCGTCGACAATAAGTCATCGGCGATGCCGTTAGCTATTTTGGCGATTGTGTTGGCGGTAGCCGGGGCGATAACGATTTGATCAGCCCAGCGAGCTAGGGCGATATGGTCGATTTTGGCTTCGTCTTCGTGGTTGAACAGATCAATGCGGACTTCGTTTTGGGAAAGCACTTGTAGGGTCATCGGTGTGATAATTTCGGTCGCTGCCGCCGTCATAACGACACGTACTTCGTATCCGGCTTTTTTACATAGTCTGATTAGTTCGGCGGATTTATACGCCGCAATGCTGCCGGTCACACCAACGAGGATTTTTTTCATAACGGAGTAACCATTCGATGGTGAGTTAATGTTTGGGTAAGGTGATTTTAATATTGTTGCTGTTACGCTTAAACAACACGACAGTTTTGCCGATATACTGGACAACCTGACATTGTTGTTTGTCTTCAATGGCAGTTATCATGGCATCGCGTTCTTCGCGTTCGGCGTTAAGTTTAACTTTAATGAGTTCGTGAGCCTTTAAGGCAACGGCGATTTCGTTTTGTACGGCTTCTGTCAGTCCCTTGTCACCGGTTTGTATGACAAAGTGCAAAGGATGTGCCAGAGCACGTAGGTGCTTTATTTGTTTGTTGGTAAGCATAGTAGATTTACGTTAAAATGAACGACCATAATAACAAAATTGGCGAACAATGGCACGTAGCAAAAGCAGCAAACAGTGGTTGCAAGAGCATTTTAGGGATGAATTCGTGCAAAAGTCCTGGAAGGAAGGTTATCGCAGCCGTGCAACTTACAAGTTGATTGAGATTCAGGAAAAGGACAAGCTGATCAGACCCGGTCAGGTTATTGTTGATTTAGGGGCGGCCCCCGGTGGTTGGTCGCAGTACGCTGCCGATATCCTGCGCAACAAAAAGGGTGAGCTTAACGGTAAAATCATCGGATTGGATATTCTGCCGATTGATCCCATGGACGGCGTGACTTTTATCCAGGGCGATTTTAGGGATGACAGCGTATTGGAACAGTTAATGGCGGCCATTAGCAATTACAACGGCATTGATCTTGTAATTTCCGATATGGCCCCCAATACTAGCGGTATGAAGGCGATTGATCAGCCGCGCAGTATGTACTTGGTTGAATTGGCATACGATTTCGCCGTTAGCAACCTAAAACCCGGGGGTGGTTTTTTGTGCAAGGTCTTTCATGGTGCCGGGTTTGATGAATTTGTTAAAACGACGCGGCAACAGTTTAAACGGGTGACGATAAGAAAACCCAAAGCCTCACGAGCGCGAAGTGTAGAGACGTATCTGCTGGCGAGTGAATTGAAAAATGATAGTTAATCGAGGTTATATTTGTGAGTAATCCTAAAAAGCAAGCTATTCTGTCCATTATTATGATTATTGTCATTATGACGGTATTTAATAGTTTTTCCAATCTATCCAGCACGAATGCAGTACGCGAACGTAGTTATTCACAGTTTCTGGACTCGGTAAATGACGATCAGGTGCGGGCAGTTCAATTTGATTTGGAAGAATTTCGCATCGACTATACGTTGCAGAACGGGCAAAAATACTACACTTACAATCCTGAAGCACTGGATACCGCTGCGCTTATTCCTGTGCTGAGATCTCGCCATGTCGATATCTCAAGTAAAGAGCGCTACAAGGAAAGCATGTTTTCCAAGATTGTTCTGAGTTTGTTGCCGATTTTGCTGGTAGTCGGCATCATCATCTATTTCTCACGTCAAATGCAAGGCGGAGGAAAGGGGCCCGGTGGTGCGTTATCCTTCGGTAAATCGAAAGCGCGATTGATTGATCCGGATAAATCCAAAATCACCTTTAGTGATGTTGCCGGTATTGACGAGGTCAAAGAAGAGCTGGTTGAAATGGTCGATTACTTAAAAGATCCCGCCAAATTCAGTCGGTTGGGCGGTACAATTCCTCGCGGTGTGTTGATGGTCGGTGAACCGGGAACGGGTAAGACACTGCTTGCCAAAGCGGTCGCCGGTGAGGCACGAGTACCGTTTTTCTCTATTTCAGGCTCCGATTTCGTCGAGATGTTTGTCGGTGTCGGTGCGGCGCGCGTTCGCGATATGTTTGCCGAGGCAAAAAAAAATTCGCCGTGCATCATTTTTATTGACGAAATTGATGCCGTTGGTCGTCATCGTGGCGCCGGCATGGGCGGCGGTAACGACGAACGTGAGCAAACCCTTAACCAGTTGTTGGTTGAATTGGACGGTTTTGAAGGCAATGAGGGTATTATTGTTATGGCGGCGACTAACCGCGCCGATGTCCTTGACAAGGCCTTATTGCGTCCCGGACGCTTTGACCGTCAGGTTGTCGTGCCGTTACCCGATATCAAAGGGCGTTTTGAAATATTGAAGGTACATATGAAAAAAGTACCGCTGGACGCTGATGTCAAGCCAAAATTGTTAGCGCGTGGTACCCCGGGGTTTTCCGGTGCCGAGCTGGCTAATCTGGTCAACGAGGCGGCCCTGTTTGCGGCGCGTCGAGACAGTAAGAACGTGACGATGAAAGATTTTGAGCAGGCCAAGGACAAAATTCTGATGGGCGCCGAGCGTCGTTCAATGGCGATGACCGAAGAAGAAAAACTGATGACGGCCTATCACGAAGCGGGACACGCGATTGTCGGCCGCACCGTTCCCAAACATGATCCGGTTTACAAAGTGACAATTATCCCGCGTGGACGAGCGCTGGGTGTAACGATGTTTTTGCCGGAGCGCGATAAGTATTCACAATCAAAAATTGCGCTAGAGAGTTCAATTGCCACTTTATTTGGCGGTCGTATCGCCGAAGCTATTATTTATGGCGAAGAAGAAGTCACAACGGGAGCGTCAAATGACATCGCCCGGGCAACGACATTGGCGCGCAATATGGTTGTTAAATGGGGACTTTCGGACAAACTGGGCTCGCAAATGTTTACCAAGGATGAATACGCCGATGAGATCATTGCTTCCGGAGAAACGGCAAAAATTATTGATGAGGAAGTCAAACGTATTCTCAATGAAAATTTTGAGAAAGCTGAAAAAATACTGACTGAAAACGAAGATATTTTACACGCCATGGCAAAAGCATTGATGAAATATGAAACGATTGACAGTGACCAAATTGATGATTTGATGGCACGTCGTCCCGTTCGGGCATCTGATGACTACGATGATGATCCGAAGCCGACAGGAAATAAAGACAGTGAAAAATCAGATAAAGACGGTGTTCCTTCAACGGTTCACTTTGAGTAATGTCGGGCAATGGCATTAATCAGAGAGCGGGCTTTTGGGTCCGCTCTTTTACAAGAGGATAACCTTGATCAACAATATACTCACTGCCGGGCGTTTTCAATTGGACTTGTCTCGTCCGCATATTATGGGCATTCTTAACGTTACGCCTGATTCGTTTTCTGACGGCGGAAAATTTAACCGATTGGACAAGGCACTGGCACACGTTGAGAAAATGCTTAACGACGGTGCCGATCTTATTGATATCGGTGCCGAATCAACCCGCCCCGGTGCTGCTCTGGTTGACGAAAACAGCGAATTGCGGCGACTACTGCCCGTTATAGAGGCTATTCAATCACGCTTTCATTGCTGTCTTTCAGTGGATACCAACAAACCGGCCGTCATGCGCGAAGTATTGATGCGAGATGTCGATATGATTAATGACGTTCGCGGTTTTACTGTCGAGGGTGCGTTTGAGGCAGTGGCCGATAGTCGGGCTGCGATTTGTATTATGCATATGAGGGGACTGCCGCAATCAATGCAACATCATACCGATTACACGAATGTCGTTGATGAAGTCGAGTCATTTTTACTAGAGCGAGCGGCAGCGGCTCAGGCAGCCGGTATTGATCGCTGTAGAATGGCCATTGATCCGGGGTTCGGTTTCGGAAAAACACCTGAACAAAACATGTTGCTGCTTAAACACACTGGCCAGTTAGCAGCTCACTATCCGGTATTGTTTGGATTATCTCGTAAATCCACTTTGGGTATTATTTTGGCTGATGATAAAGCAGATAGAACGGCAGCCAGTGTTGCCGGGGCCTTATTGGCCGTACAAAATGGCGCGGCCATCGTTCGCGTTCACGATGTCAAAGAAACGGCTGATGCACTAAAAGTCTATACCGCTATGAAAGAAACTTCCGCACCCAACGCGGTTTAATGATTGGTTAAGAAAGCCTTCGAGAAACACGGGAGAACGCCATGCTAACCGAACAACGCATCTACTGGCTGATTATTGGTGTTGTTTTTATTTACACTTTTCATCTGTTATCGCCAATATTGTCACCTTTATTCTTTTCTATTTTATTGGCTTACTTAGGTGATCCGGTTGCCGATAAGTTGGAGCGCCACGTTTCGCGAACGTGGGCTGTCGTTATTGTCTTTTTGTCTATCTTGCTGATATTGATCGTAACCGTCGTTATTTTTATTCCTTTGGTCAGCGAGCAATTGGGCTATTTGCTTGGCAAACTGCCCGAGCTAATTAAATTTTTCCAAGCCAAAGTCATTCCCTGGTTGGTAGAATATTTCGATTACCAGCCGGGAACCGGACAAGAAACGGTACTTAACTTTGTCAAGAGCAACTTGGATGACATTCCTTCGTTGGCCAACAAATTTTCCAAGTGGCTTACGGGTTCCGGTAGCTTTGTTTTTACTCTACTGGCCAATGTGTTTCTCGTGCCCGTGGTGACGTTTTATTTATTGCGTGATTGGGATCATCTAATGGTGAAATTGCGGGCCTTACTGCCGCGTAAAGTCGAACCCAAACTGATCGAATTGGCCAGAGAGTCTGATGAAATGTTGGCTGCTTTTCTTCGCGGACAGTTTGCCGTTATGAATGCCCTGGGTGTCATTTATGCCGTCGGTTTGTCAATGCTGGGGCTGGACTCCGCTATTTTGATTGGTTTTATTGCCGGTTGGCTGTCTTTTGTTCCTTATCTTGGTTTGGTTATCGGTATTGCTGTAGCGACGACCATGGCGTACTTCCAATTTGGCGATTTTATGCACCCTTTGGGTGTTGTTATTACTTTTGTGATTGCACAAATCCTAGAAGGTGCTGTCTTAACCCCCAGATTTGTCGGTGAGCGCATTGGTTTGCACCCCGTCGCCGTGATTTTTGCCGTTTTGGCAGGCGGTCAGCTCGGTGGATTTGCCGGTATTTTGTTGGCGTTACCCATAGCTGCCGTGCTCAATGTGATAATCTCCCACGCGCAAGTAGCATATCAACAAAGTACGTTATATAATGAGCGATTAACCGACACAACTTCAGAAAAGGACAAACCTAAATGAGAATAAAAATAAAATCATTGCTGCTATCTGTCAGCTTTTTTGCTTTAACAGTGTGGCTGGGTGGTTGTGCCTCGGGAGAAGGTAGTGCTTTGGAGTCTTATAACCGCAACATGTACAAAATCAATCGTGCTATTGACAATGTGACACTTAAACCGTTGGCAAAAGGATATCACGCCATTACGCCGGACCCCGTAGAAGACAGTGTTGACAATTTCTTTAGTAATCTAGGTGAAGTAAGTACGATTATCAACAGTATATTGCAGGGTAAGTTGAATAATGCAGTGGCCTCTAGTGCGCGTTTGGTCTGGAATACGACCTTGGGGCTTGGCGGGCTGTTTGACGTGGCGACGGCGATGAATATTCAAGTGGATAAAGAAGATTTCGGTCAAACCCTACGCCGCTGGGGCTTGCCGGCCGGCCCTTATATTGTTTTGCCCATTTTGGGGTCGAGTACGCCGACCGATACCTTGGGTTTAGTCGGCAATTATTTTATGTCGCCGCTGTCTTATGAAAAACTATGGCACAACGAGGATACGCATATCGGATTGTTGGTTCTGGATAGAATTAACGCGCGGGTGCAGCTCTTTGAAAAAGAGGAATTGCTCAAAAAGGCGGCAATTGATGAGTATGGCTTTGTCAAAAGTGCCTATTTGCAACGACGCAACACACTGACGCGAGATGGAAAGGGCGATACCGAGATTGACCAAGCCTTTGATGAGTTGTTCGAGGAACAATAGTGCCTGGCCAACACGATGAGTTTTTAGCTTTTGCTCATGAATTAGCCGATTTAGCGCGTCGTATTACCTTGCACTATTTTCGTCATCCGCTGGGTATTAAGCACAAAGCTGACAACACGCCTGTCACGGTCGCCGATAGAACAACAGAACAGCTCTTGCGTGACAAAATCGACGAACACTACCCGCAGCATGGCATTATCGGAGAAGAGCAGGGCAGCAAAGCGAGCCAGGGAGCCTACGAATGGATTGTTGATCCCATTGACGGTACGAAAAACTTTATCTCGGGGTATCCACTGTACGGGACGCTGATTTGCTTGCTTGAAAACGGTCAGCCTATTGTTAGTCTGATCGATATCCCTGCTCAAGATGAACGTTTTTTTGCTACTGTTGATATGCCGACGTACTACCGCAAGGGAAAAGAAGAAAGGGTCGTAGGCACTGCTCAACGATATGATTTGTCCGAGGCACTGTTATTTTCAACGGACTACACGATGTTTCAAGCAAGGGAACACCGTCAAGTCAAAACACTGAGGGAATCCGTCGGTATGGTGCGCTACAACGGCGACTGCTATTTATACGCTATGCTGGCTTGTGGATGGATAGATTTGGTCTTGGAGGCAGATTTAAAAATTTATGATTTTCTGCCATTGATGCTTATCGTGACACAGGCAGGTGGTGTTATTAGTGACTGGCAGGGGCGGCCACTGACTAAGCAAAGTTCAGGACAGGTTTTGGCCAGTGCCAATAATACGCTGCACGCCGCGGCACTTGCTAAAATACACTAAAGGAAGGCTTTGATAAGCAACGGATATAGGTTTAAAAACATGGTTTTTGGATTTGGTAAAAAAAAGAAAAAACAACTAAAAAAAGCGAAAAAAAGTACAGATAAGCAAGATCAATCAATCGAGACAAACGGTCAATCTGACAGCGTTAGTGCTGAGTCAATCACTGCTGACCTAATTGCCGAAGCTGAAGTTGCAGAAGTACCAGCCGTAGAAGTGCCAGCCGTAGAAGTGCAAGCTGTAGAAGCAACTAAAGCGATTAAACCAACCAAAGGCGAAAAAGTTGTCGAAAGATCAGGCAAAGCGGCGATACCACAGAGTGAGAAAAAAAGTTATTTTTCACGCTTAAAAGCCGGATTGGCTAAGACAGGTGCCGGTTTTGGTCATCTGTTCTTGGGCAAAAAAGTTTTAGACGACGAGTTGTTGGAGGATCTGGAAACGGTTTTGCTTATGGCGGATGTCGGCATCGAGTCAACGCAAGAAATTATTGACGATATCACCGACGGTATCGCACGTAAATCGCTCAAAGATTCGGATGCCGTTGTTGAGCAACTAAAACTCACCATGCAGCGCATTTTACATACCAGTGATAAACCGCTCGTCTTTACCGATGAAAAACCATTTGTCCTGTTAGTGGTAGGTATTAACGGTGCCGGAAAGACAACCACTATCGGAAAAATTGCTCAAAAAATCAAAACCGAGGGGAAATCCGTTATGCTGGCCGCCGGAGATACTTTTAGAGCCGCTGCGGTAGAGCAGCTGGAAGCGTGGGGAGAACGTGCCGGTGTGCCGGTTGTTTCTCAAGGAATCGGTGCTGATTCGGCTTCGGTCATTTACGATGCCTATGAATCGGCCAAGGCAAAAGGTGTCGATGTGTTAATTGCCGATACGGCGGGGAGACTGCATACACAATCACATCTGATGAGCGAAATAGAGAAGATTGTCAGAGTATTGCGCAAGCATGACAGCAGCACACCGCACGAAGTGATGCTGGTTATTGATGCAGGTAACGGACAAAATGCCCTAAATCAGGCTAAGGAATTTCATCACTCATTGGGGCTGACGGGGATTACAGTGACCAAATTGGATGGAACGGCCAAAGGTGGTATCGTGTTTCCCATCGCCAAGCAACTGGGCTTGCCGGTACGCTTTATTGGTGTCGGTGAATCGGCACAGGATCTGCGAGAGTTTAATGCTACTGATTTTGTCAATGCCTTGTTATCGGACTTGGGGTCAACACCTCATTAATCGGTACGAGCTCGAGATTCTTCCAACTGTCAATCGATGAGCTGAATTACTATAGTCATGCCACTAATTTCCCGGTACAGTGTTACGTCATCTTGCCGTAACTATAGTACTGTCTTCGATGACGTGCCTCGTACCAGAAAATTATTGGCACGACTATATGAGAAAGGACTTATAAAAAATCTTTTTAGCGGTATAATGAGAATGAGTTTGATACTTAGATTTATTCACTTACTATGGGAAATAACAACATGAAAATTACTGACTACATCGGGACATTGTTTGATAATGTCGATAATCCAAATAAAATCACTGTAGCTTTTACCATGGCAAACAAGGTCATCGATAACGGCTATTCGGCCAGTATCATACTAATGGTTGATTCGGTTCATCTGGCTTGCCCGGGAAAAGTTGACGACATTGATATTGGTGCCCCGTTCATGCCAGTTAAAAAATTACAGGAAGCCTTTCTGGAAAAAGGTGGAAAAATCCTTGTCTGTCAGGCTTGTATGGTACACAACAATGTCGGTGAAGATGCCATTGATCCACGCTTCGAAGTGATTAGTGCCGACCAGGTTGTTGAGTTGATGATGAACGCCAAGGGGACACTACAGCTAACCTAACACATAGCTACGTTATACATTTTTGATATGCCGCCTGCCTGACCACTCACAAGAGTGGTCACGGGCTAGTGGCTTGCGCGAGTTAGCGTTTCTTGCGGTAACGTGCTGGTGAAATCATCGACAAGCCAATCCCCAACAACACCCACAGCATGGCTGCCAAACTCAATAAAGTCTGGGATTCACCGAGAAATACCCACGCCATGATACTGGCTGCTATTGGCGTACTCATGCCAATCATATTGTGTAAAGTAGGATTGATTGCCACCGAGGCCATGCTATTTAAAATATTCGGTATATAGGTCGCCAGCCACGCCAACCCGAGCAACCCGAGTAGATTTAGCCACATTGGTGATGAGTGGTCGAACGACAGCCATGCTGATGGTGTACTTACGACAAAAGGCAGCAGTAATACCGTGCCGAGCAATAGGATATCGCGATTGGATTGCTGCGTACTGATGTGTTGTCCGCTTTGTTGGTACGACCATAAAACGGATGAATAGACCGCTCGCAGTAAAGCCGCCAATAATCCCAGTGATGCACCGGTCAGCGTATTGGATAAGTCAGTGGTGGCCGGCGAGTTGCCCTGTCCCTGTCCAAGAAATACGACCAAACCGATAAATGCCATACCGAAACCGATGATTTCGTGACGATAGATGGCCTCTTTCCTGCCTAAGCGAATGATTAGGGTAAATAGCGGTGCCGCTGCCACCGTTAATGCCGCGACCGCGACGGGGGCTAAATAAAAGGCATAAGTGGCCGATACGTAGTAAAACACCATCAGCAGCGCCGTGATAAGGCGCATTTTCCCATTCAGTGCATCGCGGTTTATTTTGACAAACTGGGATACGATAAGTGCCAATACACTTGCCAAGGCAAAGCGGCCAAATAGCATCGTTGTGACATCCAGGTCGTGTAGCAGCTTGACAAAAATGCCCGTACTTGCCCACAATAGTGCGCACAGTGCGCTTAAAATAATTGGAAGCATGGTTTTTTCTATTTTCTAACGTTTTTTTCGTTATTTTTTAATTGGCTAACTGCCATTTAGGGGCTGGGCAATGGCTTCTTTTAGTTGTCTATTAGCTTTAATCATTTTTATTATCCCCGTGGGTTAGCGAAAAACGATTTATTGGGTCGTTTTATTCTAATATCTTTGGTTTAACAACGGGTGTTGTATTATCAGAATGAAAAAACGGTGAATTTTTGTCCATACCTAAAAATTTTCCTTTGATAATAAATGGCATTACAACCAACATATCTCTAAAGGCAATTTTTTTAGAAATTTTAAATGGTGCACCATCTAGGGCATATTTTCCATAAATGCGCGACTTAACTGCCCCCAATGCCGATAAAGCCGCCGGGTCTTTGTAAGCCGTGTGAAAGATACCTGCCCATGGAAACCCCGGTTTGGTATTGAGGATAGGTGAGTTGCAACAAGCAGTCACCCAACGATAAGTCCCCTTTGTGCTGAGGCGGTAGCACTTCAATGTATCGAAGCCCTGAATAATCTCGATTTCTTTTGGGTAGGCCGGAATGACTTCGGTGCCGCCGTATTCATCCAGCACGTCAGTGCGTTTAATTTTTTCTACAAAGGCCTGACAGTCGTCACAATAACACACTAAACGTCCGGGAGTGTTTTTGGGAAAGGCCTTTAGCTTGGCGACAAAAGCGCCGCAATCACAAGATATTTCCATACGAATATCTCCTTGCAGAGTAGTCTATACGTGACCATGCTACTGTTCCGTCGGTATTAAGTCAATTTCGATTGGTTTTTCACTTGCAAATTAACCGTTTTTTCTTCACTATTATCTTCTAACCAGGCCGCGAATAGGGACGTTCCCAGCCTACGTGGGCTATCGCTTGTACACCATGTTAGCACACGTTATTTTCCAAATTCTTTTATTATTCCAAGCACAGAACCCCTGCTGCCAGTAAAGGATAAATTTATTTGATTAACAGTCATTGTCACTTCTGGAGTTTGATAAAATTCTTTTTCAATTTCTTTTTGCTTATCGTTTATATAACCTATTGTAATATGGGGTGGTTCATTCAAAATATCCCATTTTACACTTTCAAAATCTGATTTAATCAATGAGTTTAATTCCTTTTTTAACTTTATGATTTTATTTGCGGGGTTGACATCAATGAAAACATATTTATTACCTGGTTTTCTTATGTATGGTTGTTCAAATGTCAGATCAAGGCTAGGTAAATGATTTGCAAAATCAGAAATCTTATAACATATGGCTTCATAATCCTTTATGGAATGAATAAACCCCATTGCTAATGTTATATGAGGTATTTGAAATGAACTTGGTGAAAAATTGATCTCGCTTTCGGTTATTTCCAGTATTCGTCTGTTTGACTTCAAAACAAAGTCGTTTATTGCACCAAAAACAGGTAAATGCAAGTTGATTTTGGTTGCTGAATTACCTTGATTATAATGTGACTGTTTGTTTAATAGTTTAATATAGCTTTCTTTCAACATTAAAATTCTTTTTTTAATTTATCAGATTTCCATATAACATTTATATATCCTTTAGTTTGAGAAGGTTCTCTGTCTGTAAAATATTCACCAACCAATTTTCTTTCTTTCTCATTTTCAATGAGGGCAAGTATTGTATAGCCTTTAAATTTCCCTCCTTTATAATTAATTCCTGTAAGTTTTCCAGCATTACCTTCCCATAAATAAGTTAGCTGAAAATCATCTTCCATTTTATCAGTTACAATATTATCAATTATACTTTCTGATTTGCCATTTTGAGAAAATGTATACACTTGAAGTTTGGTCATTGTCTGTTTGATTTCTATAACAAATCCGTGCGGGTTATTTTCTTCAACTCTGTCAAGCGTCCCTTCCCACCTGCCACTAATGTCAGGTGGAATATTTAAGAACTTTCTTAAGAATACAAACCAACTTGATTTCCAACCATAATTCTCAAAGAGGTACCAAATAATAGCTAATGGTACAGTGATAAAGCTATAATTAAATGCTAATTGTCCAACTTCTCTGTATCCCAAAGAGCCAGTAATCATTAGAACAACTACAGAAATTAAAGCACTCAGAATTCCGATTATTGTAATAAAAAGAGGTAGGTTTAAATTATATTCTTTCATCTAGCTTTATCGTTGTCAGTTATTCTTCTAATCTGTGCTATCCATACTAATACCTCCTTGCAGAGTAGTCTATGCGTGACCATGCTACTGTTCCGTCGGTATTAAGTCAATTTCGATTGGTTTTTCACTTGCAAATTAACCGTTTTTTCTTCACTATTATCTTCTAACCAGGCTAGACACCTTGTTCGCGCGAATAGGGACGTTCCCAGTCACCGACTAAATCGGCGACCGTGTGCGGGGCGTTGACCAATGGGTTGTTGTCCACCGGGTATTTGCCATCGGCCACTGCGGCGATTTCTCGGCGGATTTGCACCATCGCATCACAGAATCGATCCAGTTCTTCTTTATTTTCGGACTCGGTCGGCTCGATCATCAGGGTGCCGGGCACCGGGAATGACATGGTTGGCGAGTGAAAGCCAAAATCCATCAAGCGCTTGGCGATATCGTCAACGGTAATGCCGTAGTCGCTTTTAAACGGGCGGGTATCAACGATACACTCGTGCGCCACTAATCCGTTGTTATCGGTGTAGAGAATATCATAACCTGCTGCCTGTAAACGCTTGCTGATATAGTTGGCATTCATCAGGGAAACAATGGAGGATTCGCGCAGTCCCGCTTCACCGAGCATGGTGATATACATCCACGAAATCGGCAAAATGGAGGCAGAACCCCAAGGTGCGGCGGCCACTGCACCGCCTTGATGTCCCAAATCAACCACGTCGTGATTGGGCATAAACGGGGCAAGGTGCGCTTTGACGCCAATCGGGCCGACGCCCGGACCGCCGCCGCCGTGCGGAATGGCAAAGGTTTTGTGCAGGTTGAGATGTGACACATCAGCGCCGTAATGTCCGGGAGCAGCGAGGCCAACTTGAGCCTGTAAATTGGCACCGTCCAGGTAAACCTGCCCACCATTGTCGTGAATAATCTGACAAATTTCGCGGACTTTGGTCTCGTAAACGCCGTGGGTAGATGGATAGGTAATCATCACGGCGGCGAGGTGATCCTTGTGCTTTTCGGCCTTTTCGCGTAAATCTTCGATATCGACATTGCCATCGCTATCGGTTTTGGTGACCACCACTTTCATATTGGCCAGCGCAGCTGAAGCCGGATTGGTGCCGTGCGCCGATGCCGGAATTAAACAAATATTGCGCTGTCCTTCGCCACGGCTCTGGTGATAGCCGTTAATGGCAAGCAGCCCCGCGTATTCGCCGGTCGCCCCCGAATTGGGTTGTAGGGAAAAGGCATCATAACCGGTGCATTCACACAGCATTTTTTCCAGTTGCTTAAACAGTTCACTGTAACCTCGGTATTGCTCAGCTGGAGCAAAAGGGTGGATACGATTAAACGCTGGCCAACTGACGGGCAGCATTTCCGAAGCAGCGTTGAGTTTCATCGTACACGAACCGAGCGGAATCATGCTGCGGTCGAGTGCCAGATCTTTGTCCATCAACTGGCGTAGGTAACGCATCATCGCCGTTTCCGAATGATAGGTGTTAAAAATCGGGTGAGTGAGAAAGTCCGATGTTCTCATCAAGTCATCGGGCAAACCGGTATCAGCCTGCTCGGGTAGAACGGCATCGGGAGCGAACAGTTGCAGGACCTGCTCGGCTTCAGCTTCGGTGCTCACTTCGTCAAAAGAAAAAGCGATGATGCCGCTTTGACCATTATCGAGACGTAGGTTAATGCCTACGACAATGGCGCGTTGAACAACGGTATCAGCTGCGTCAGCCGTGCCACAATCGACGCTCAACGTATCAAAAAAATATTTGTTGAGTACCTTTAATCCCGCTGCCTCAATTCCTGCCTTGACGCGGGCGCTATAGCTGTGAATGCGCCGGGCCAATTCTTTTAATTTAACGGGGCCGTGATATACGGCATAAGCGCCGGCCATAATGGCCAGTAACGCCTGCGCCGTGCAGATATTGGACGTCGCTTTTTCGCGGCGAATGTGCTGCTCGCGCGTTTGCAATGCCAAGCGATAGGCTGGTTTGCCACGACTATCGACCGACACCCCGACAATGCGTCCGGGTAAATTGCGCTTTTCTTTTTCTGTTGTCGCCATAAAGGCGGCGTGCGGGCCGCCAAAACCCAACGGCACGCCAAAGCGCTGCGAACTGCCGACAGCGATATCAGCACCCAGTTCGGCCGGCGGTGTCAGCAAGGTCAAGGCCAGTAAATCGGTAACGACGGCGACCTTGGCTTTATTATCGTGTAGCTTTGTAAAGGTTTCGCTGTCGTTAAAAATATCGCCGGTGCTGTCGGGGTACTGGAAAATGGCGCCAAAGACATCGCTAACGTCCAAATCATGTTTTGGACAGCCAACAATAACCTTGATGCCTAATTGTGAGGCGCGTGTTTTAATGACGGTAATCGTTTGCGGATGCAGACGGTTACTGACAAAATAATTTTTTGACTTCGAACGCGAAGCGCGCTGACAAAAGGTCATGGCTTCAGCGGCGGCTGAGGCCTCATCCAGCATCGACGCATTGGCAATGGCAAAGCCGGTTAATTCGGACACCATGGTTTGAAAATTCATCAAGGCTTCCAGGCGACCTTGAGAAATCTCGGGCTGATAGGGCGTGTACGACGTGTACCAACCCGGATTTTCAAAGATATTTCTGGCAATCACATTTGGCGTGTGGGTATCGTAGTAGCCCATGCCGATAAGCGAACGTTTGACCTGGTTTTTATCCGCTATTTTGCGCAGTTCAGCCAGGGCTTCGACCTCACTTTTGCCCTCGGCAATGGCCATTGGCTCGTCGCGTTGGATGTCTTCGGGGACGATGTTGTCCGCCAAAGCCGCCAAGCTGTCAAAACCTAAATAATCCAGTATGGCCTGCTGATCGGCAAGTCTGGGACCAATATGACGACGGGAAAAATTATCGATGGATTGACGGTTTAATTTTTTCATGGCTTTTCTCTAAGGTATTTTCTCTATTGCTACATAAACACTTTGGCAACGTGCACAGCATTCTGGCTTTCTCTGTGCACGTTCTTATAACGTGCACAATATTTGGGCTTTTTTGTGCACGTTATGTTACGCCACTTTCAAGCAAATGGTATAGGGCAGTATTGATATAGTAGTTTTCTTTACCGATTTTAACTTTCTCCAACAAACCGATACTGCTTAATTTGTTTAAATAATTCATTGCGGTATTGCGGTGTACTTGTACATCTTCGACAACGAATTCTATTTTACTATAGGGATATTTAAACAAGTTATTTAATAGTTCATGGCGATAGATACTCGGTGCTTCACGTTTTATCGTGTATTTGTACTGCTGCATCATGGTTTTTATCTTGGCAATCAGTGCCTGCGTTTGTTTTGCCGTCTCAATTACACCGTCAAGTATAAAACACAACCACGCTTCCCACCGGTTTTCGTTGCGCGTTGATTGTAGCAAGCGATAATATACCTGCTTATTACGATTGATATAGCGCGACAAATACAGAATCGGGGCATCCAATGCACCTTGTTGCACCAAGTACAAAATATTGATAATCCGCCCGGTGCGACCATTACCATCATAAAAAGGGTGAATGCTCTCGAACTGATGATGAATGATCGCCATTTTAACCAGAAGGTCGTAATCTAGCGCATCACTGTCATTGATAAATCGCTCCAATTCATTCATCAGTCGATTGATGTCAGTTGCCATTTGCGGTGGTTCATAAATGATTTCACCCGTGATATCATTTTTTAAAGTGGTGCCGCTTTGGGTGCGAAAACCAGCGTTGTTATTTTCGAGAATTTGCTGAATGTTTTTTATGGTGTTTAGTGTTAGCAATCCCGTTTCCTGCACGGCTCGATAACCATAATCCATCGCTTGTACGTATTGATGGACTTCCTTAGTCGCTTGAGTAACGAACTGTTGTGCCTTGTAGTTACTCTGATACAAGTCATCATGAGTGGTGATGATGTTTTCGATTTCGGAGCTTTCCTTGGCCTCCTGCAGTGGAAGCGTCCCCAATAAAATAGCAGGATTGGGGATGGTTTGGGCAATGCCCTTTAGCTCACCCAATGCCTGGTGGGCAAGGGCAGCTTTTTTTAATACCTTTCTGGTTTCGATATCGCCCAAGGCAAATAGATTGGGTAGTGGCATTATCGGCATAAAAACTTGCTACCAATACGTATGAGATGCTGCCTTATTAGTAGCAGATAGTTCACTCTTTAATAAACGCCTGATAAGCGGCTTCATCCATTAAATCTTCTAATTCGGCCGCATCGGATAGTTGAATTTTGTAAATCCATCCGTCCCCTTCGGGACTGTTATTGATCAGGGCGGGTTCGTCTTCCAGCGCTTCGTTAACTTCAACAACCGTGCCCGACACCGGGTTGTGGACATCACCGGCGGCTTTGACCGACTCAACTACGGATATATCATCACTTTTTCCGTATTCTTCGTCAACTTCGGGTAATTCGACAAAAACGATATCCCCCAACTGATCCTGGGCGTGATCGGTAATACCCACGGTGGCGATATCGCCATCGACAACAACCCATTCGTGGGTTTCTGAAAAGTATTTGCTCATTATTTTTTCCTCATCGTTTATAAGAAATGTCTAAAAATGCACATTTTGAATTTTTTTCGTATTTTTTATTCGGTCATTTACGCGTTGTAAACTCCTTCATAAAAAACCCAAAAGAAAACTCAAACTGCACTATTTTCAATAACGCTTGATTAAATTCCTAAACAAACAGTCACTGCTGTTAAATATGTACATTCAAATAGCAGTGACAAAACTTATCTTTTATACCCCTGTGGCACCAATGGCATCTTAGCGACTGTCAGCTCAATTTCCTTTTTCCGTACTTTGGCGATTACTTTCGTGCCAATCTCACTATGGGCTTTGCTAACGTAGCCCATTGCAATCGGAGCATTGCGTGTCGCGCCAAATCCTCCGGAGGTAATTTCGCCGATTCTATTGCCCTCGCTGTCAAATAATTGGCTATGGGCGCGAACGGGGGCTTTGCCATTGACGGTAAAACCAACCCGTTTACGATTGGCGCCGTTTTTGATTTGTGACAAAATCACGTCGGCGCCGATAAAACCGCCCTGGCGTTCTCCGCCTGCTTTGCGCACTTTTTGGATGGCCCACGACAGACCGGCTTCAACCGGGGTGGTGTTGTCGTCAATATCGTTGCCATACAGACACAGTCCGGCTTCCAGTCGCAGAGAATCCCGAGCTCCTAATCCTGCCGGTTCAACATTGTCCAATGCCAATAATTGTCGGGTAAAGTCAACGGCTCTATTGGCCGGAATGGATATTTCATAACCGTCTTCGCCGGTGTAGCCTGAGCGCGAAATGCGAAACGCCGTGCCATCGACAATAAACGATTGGCTGTCCATAAATTTCATCTTTGATACGCCGGTGATCAGCTGTTCCAGTGCCGTGGCAGAGGCTGGGCCTTGCAGGGCAATCAAGGCATGATCGTCTAATTCAGTCAGGTCAAAACCGGCTAAGTGCTTGCTTAAATGTGGATAATCGACGGCTTTGCGGGAAGCATTGACAACCATATAAAAATGAGTGCTATCGAGACGGGCAAGCATTAAATCATCGAGAATGCCGCCGTTTTCCAAGGTGAAGAAACCGTAGCGTTGGCGATTGCTTTTCAGTCCTTTGACATCAATCGGTAAAATTTTTTCTAGTGCTGCGTCAATGCCTGGTCCAGACAACAACAATTGCCCCATGTGTGAGACATCAAAAACAGAAGCTTTTTCTCGCGTATGCAGATGTTCTTTGACGATGCCTCTACCATATTGTACGGGCATGGAAAAGCCGGCAAAAGGCACCATTTTCGCACCTAATTCATTATGTAGTTCGTTTAGCGGCGTCGTTAATAGATCAGTCATAATCGTTTTCCTGTTTTTTGCCAAAATGCTAGCGTTGTGATATGGTTGTCGTCGGATGCAACGTGAGCCTATCTTAAGGATTTTGTGGTCTATAATCAAGCAAAGCTTAGTAGTTTTTTAGGTTCCGGTATCGACATTTTCGGTTTTTTATAACACGATTAAAAATATAATAATTAAAATGTACAAAAAACATATAAAGTCACTGTTTGCTTTTTTCCTGTTGTTTGTCGCCCACGCGGTATGGGCAACGAACGAAATTCACCGCATGCGCTCTAACTCGCTGAGAGAAAAGCTGCAAATTGTCCTGGATCTTGACGAATTTCCAACGTTTAATGCCTTTGCTTTATCGAGTCCGACCCGAGTGGTTGTCGATATCAAGGGTAAGGCTGCGCCAGATTACCGCAACTTGCTCCGCTTTAAAAATCGCGGTGTGACATTGGTCAGGACAGGTATGCGCAGCAGTGATGAGATTCGTATTGTCCTTGATCTAAAATACGATTTTCATTGGGAAGTTTATGCCTTAGCCGCTGAAAAAGGTTATCACAACCGCGTCGTCATCGACGTTTATGACGGCAAACCGAGGGCAGCGGTGGCCAAATTGCCGACTGCCGGAAAGAGTATGGCGGCAAAAGCAGGTCGCGTTGCTCTGGAATCCGCCAAGTCCTTACCGGCGATTACGCTCGAGTCAGCCGCTTTGGTGGCCAAGACGTCGAATAGTCAATCAACTCAATCCGGCCAAGCGGCACAAGCCAAAGTTAAAAAAATAAGTAAACCATCGGTGAAATCATCGACTAAATCGTCAACAAACTCATTGAAAAAAGTAGGCAAGTCTAAAAACACGGTGGTTTCGACGGCATCGAAAAAGGCGAAATTGAAAATCACCAAGTCGTCGGCTGTGACCAAAAAAATCAAGCCAACTGTGGCGACTTTAAAAGAGACGACGGATAAAAAACTTAAACAACGTGAGATTATCGTCGTCATTGATCCGGGGCACGGCGGTAAAGACAGTGGTGCTTTGGGGCGCCGCGGAACGCGTGAAAAAGATGTCGTTTTACAAATTGCCAAACGCCTGAAACGAAAAATCGATGCTATCGATGGTATGCGTGGCGTATTGACGCGCAGTAATGACCGCTATATATCGTTGCGCGGACGGCTTTATTTGGCCAGAAAGTACAAAGCGGATTTGTTTGTCAGCATTCACGCCGATGCCTTTAAAAAAACGAGCGCAAAAGGTTCTTCAGTCTTTATCTTATCAACTCGAGGGGCTTCTTCGGAGGCGGCCCGGTGGTTGGCGAAACGGGAAAATGCCGTCGATTTAAAATACGGTGTCGATATTGGCGATTACGACAAAGATGTCAGCAGCATGCTGATGGGCATTCAGCAGGATGCGACAATCGAGTCCAGTCACATTCTCGCCAGCCGCACCCTTAAGCAGTTAAAAGGGATTGGCAAAGTACACAAACACCGCGTTGAGCGCGCCGGTTTTGCCGTGCTGAAATCGCCCGATATTCCGTCAATGCTGGTCGAAACGGCATTTATTTCTAATCCCGGTGAGGAGAAAAAATTGCGCTCCCCAAGTTACCAAAATAAACTGGCCACTTCGATAGCCAAGGGTATCCAGCAGTATTTCCGCGAACATTTACCGCACCACCTATTGTTGGTTAAAGCACCTTGATGCCTGGTGAGCCAAGTATGATAAAGTCACAAGCCATTCGCGTTGCCGCACCGGCGAAGATTAACCGCTTTTTACACGTGCATCAACAACGGTCTGACGGGTTTCACGAATTAAAGACCTATTTTCAATTGATAGACCTGTGTGACTATCTGACATTTTCCGTCAATCGCAGTGGTGTCGTTCGCGTTGATAATCCGACCATTGATATTGATGAGAAAAAAGATCTGTGCTATCGTGCCGCAATCCTTTTGCAGCAGTACACCACACAACCGCTAGGCGTTGATATCGTCGTTGAAAAACATATTCCCGACGGTGGCGGCTTAGGCGGTGGCAGTTCGGATGCCGCTGCGGTATTGGTCGTTTTAAATCGATTGTGGCAACTCAACCTTAGCGAAGAAACGCTGTTATCCATCGGGTTGTCGCTGGGGTCGGATGTGCCGGTTTTTATTTACGGAAAATCCGTTTGTGCCGAGGGCAGGGGGGGAATTTTTGTGCCCGATATCAACGCTCACGTCACTGGTAAAGAAAAATTTTTAATTATTAAACCAAACGTTCAGGTTGCTACAAGAAAAATTTTTCAATCACAACGGTTGACAAAACGTTCCGGCACGGGCAAAATACGCGACCTTGATACGGCTAGCTTGATTCAGTCGGGTGAAAATGATTTCGAGTCGGTTGTTTTTGCATTGTACCCGAGCATTTTCCAGGTCGTTGAACGGTTATCGGGTTATGTCAAGCTACATTTAACGGGAACGGGTGCTTGTCTTTACACGGTGCTTGACGATGTTAGAAAAGCTGATAGAATAACTTGCACTTTGGGTAGTGACTGTCAGGCGTTCGTGGTAAACGCTATAGAGACATCACCACTGAACGATTTCAAATAGGGGTGTAGCCAAGCGGTTAAGGCAGCGGCTTTTGATGCCGCCACGCGGAGGTTCGAATCCTCCCACCCCTGCCATATTAATTTTTTCGAAAGAGAGAGCGAACCAATGGCAAATGGAAGTATGACTGTTTTTAGTGGCAACGCTAACCCTCAAATCGCCCGCCTTATTTCTCAACATTTAGGACTGCCTCTGGGGCAAGTCAACTTGGGTAAATTCTCCGATGGTGAAGTCAGTGTCCGGTTAAAAGAAAATGTGCGCGGTAAAGATGTCTTTTTCGTTCAACCGACCTGTGCACCAACCAACGATAATCTAATGGAATTGATGGTGATGGTCGATGCCCTGAGACGATCATCGGCGGAGCGTATTACCGCAGTGATTCCTTATTTCGGCTATTCTCGCCAAGACCGTCGTCCGCGCAGTGCGCGTGTGCCCATTTCGGCTAAAGTGGTCGCCAATATGATTGCCGGCGTTGGCGTTGACCGTGTTTTGACCATTGATTTACACGCCGATCAAATTCAAGGTTTCTTTGATATTCCCGTTGATAATATTTATGCAACCCCGGTTTTGCTCAATGATCTGTTGTCGTTAGAGCTCAGTGATCCAATGGTGGTTTCTCCTGATATTGGCGGTGTTATTCGTGCTCGGGCTATGGCGAAACGCCTGTCTGATGCGACACTGGCTATTATTGACAAACGTCGTCCAAAAGCCAATGAATCGGAAGTAATGAATATTATCGGCGACGATGTTGAAGGCAAGAATTGCATTTTGGTCGATGATATGGTCGATACAGCTGGTACTTTGGGTAAGGCAGCCAATGCCTTGAAAGAACGAGGAGCCAGGTCGGTACGTGCCTATTGTACACACCCCGTTTTATCTGGTAATGCGCTGCAGAATATCGAACAATCGGGGCTGGATGAGTTGGTTGTAACGGATACCATCCCCCTGAAGTCGGCGATGACCCAATCCGATAGAATTCGGGTAGTCAGTATTTCCGGTTTGCTGGCAGAGACGATTCGTCGCATCCACGTCGAAGAATCCATTTCGTCACTCTTTGTTGAAGAATCGGTTGTTGAATAAAGCAATTGCTGAATAATCGGCAAGTTGTTAGCAGATAACAAATTTTGCTTGATAAAAAGTGACGACTGGGGTATTCTACCCGCCACTTTCGTTTTTGTTTTGATGAAAGTATAAGAGCCCGCAATGGTCGCAATTGCGGGTGTTTTGTTTTTAACCAATCTAACTAATAATTTGGAGTTAACAATGACCGATGCCAATGCATTTTCATTAAAAGCCGAAGTTCGCGATGATATAGGGAAAGGTGCGAGCCGCCGCCTACGTCGTGAAGATAAAATCCCTGCCGTTATTTACGGCGGTGAAGAAGAACCGCAATCTGTCGCTATTTCTCATTTTGATATCTTAAAATGCTTGAACGACAATTCTTTTTACTCACAGTTGATTGATATCAATATCGATGGTGAAGTGACCGAAACGATTTTGCGTGATTTACAGCGCCATCCCTACAAACCCACCGTCCTGCATGCCGACTTCCAGCGCGTTGTTCGCGGACAAGAATTGACGGTTAACGTATCGCTCGAGTGTATCAATGCCGATGAAGCGAAGGGCGTTAAAGCCGGTGGTATTTTGTCGCAAAGCGTTATCGATGTTGAAATCGTCTGTCGTCCCAGCAACCTGCCGGAGAAAATCGAAGTTGATGTTACTGATCTGGAGATGAACGAGTCACTGCGTTTAACCGATATCAAACTGCCTGAGGGTGTCCGTCTGCTCGATTTGGAAGGTGTTGAAGATGAAGATGATGACGACAATATTGTTATCGTTTCCATTCATCCGCCAAGAGCAGAAGAAGTTGTCGAAGAAGCCAGCACCGAAGATGAAATTGATGTTGACGTTGAAAGCGATGACGACGAGTAAAAATGGCATCAGTTGGTAAAAAAATGCCTATTCAACTCATTGTCGGATTAGGAAATCCTGGCGATAACTATACAAAAACCCGCCATAACGCGGGTTTTTGGTTTTTGGATCGGTTGTCGAGTAACTTTCGTTACAATAAAAAATTTAATGCCGAATTTGCTGAAATCAGCGTTGCCGGCCAAAAAATTTATTTGTTAAAACCGCTGACTTTTATGAATCGTAGTGGTGATGCCGTGCAGAAGGCGATGCAATTTTATAAAATACCGCCTGAATCCGTATTGGTTGCTCATGACGAGTTGGATTTTCCCGTTGGTATTTGCAAATTCAAACAGGGTGGCGGTCACGGTGGGCATAACGGATTGCGTGATATCATCGGTAAAATTGGCAGCAGCAATTTTTTGCGCTTACGCATTGGCATAGATCACCCGAGAAATGCTGGGCAGGTAGTTGATTACGTGTTAAAAATGCCGTCAAAAGCAGATTTACACAACATTGAAAATGGTTTAACGGATGCAGAGCGGGCGATTGATATTTTAATCAAGGATGGCAGCGAAGCGGCTATGTTAACATTACACTCCAACGAATAGTTTTAGGAAGGATAACGATGGGATTTAACTGTGGAATAGTCGGTTTGCCGAATGTTGGTAAATCAACCTTATTTAATGCCTTAACGAAAGCTTCAATTGATGCGCAAAACTATCCCTTTTGCACTATCGAACCTAATGTCGGCATTGTTCCCATGCCTGATCCTCGTCTGGATAAATTGGCAAAAATTGTCAAACCCGAGCGTGTCTTGCCAACAACGATGGAATTTGTCGATATTGCCGGACTGGTTGCCGGTGCCTCGCAAGGCGAAGGACTGGGTAATCAATTTCTTGCCAATATCCGTGAGACAGACGCGATTGCTCACGTTGTCCGCTGTTTTGAAGACGATGATATTGTTCATGTTGAAGGCAAAATTGACCCGCTGTCCGATATTGAAACAATTGATACCGAGCTGGTTTTAGCCGACTTGACGATGATGGAAAAGGCGGTGACGCGTTTCCAAAAAATGGCAAGAACGGGCAATAAAGAAGCACAAGCCATTCTGTCAACGATTGAAAAGATGATTGCCCATTTATCCGAAGGGCGATCAGCGCGTTCTCTACCGCTGACTGACGATGAAAAACAACACCTCAAGAACTATCAGCTGCTGACCAAGAAGCCGGTTATGTTTATTGCCAATATCGCCGAAGATGGTTTTGAGGATAATCCTTATCTGGATTTGCTGCGCGAACATGCCGAAAGTGAAGGGGCCGTCGTCGTTCCCGTCTGCGCCGCAATTGAAGCCGAATTATCCCTATTGGACGAACAAGAGCGCGATGAATTTTTGGCGGAGTACGGATTGGATGAGCCGGGGCTTAACCGTGTCATTCGTGCTGGTTATGAGCTGCTGGGATTGGGCACGTATTTTACGGCAGGCGTTAAAGAAGTGCGCGCTTGGACGGTTAAGAAAAACGCCACGGCTCCCGAAGCTGCTGGCGTTATCCACGGTGACTTTGAGCGTGGATTTATTCGCGCCGAGGTGATTGCTTACGACGATTTTATTAAATACGGCGGTGAGCACGGAGCAAAAGAAGCGGGCAAGTGGCGTCAAGAAGGCAAGACGTATCAAGTACAAGAAGGTGATGTGATTCACTTTTTATTCAATGTGTAGGGTTGCCTGACGCTTGCTACAACTTTAATGATTAAAAAGGCGTCATCGGCTGACTTTTCTTTAGCATTTTTTGTTTTGGTTTTACGTCAAACTTGCCGTTATTGATATTGTCTAACAGTTGATGATAGGCACTAAATTTGGCGCTGCGCAGGCGTTTGGCAGTTACACAAATCAGTTCGGTCGGATAACAGTTATTGACATAAGCCAGCAATCGCATAGTGGCAGTATTATCGCCGGTGGTAAAAGACTCTTTGATGGTGACTTGGCAGTGCCAACGCGTGTTTAAGGCTTTTTTCAGTTGTTTTTGCAGTGCTGCCAAACTGGGTTTGATGCTCTCGGCTTTGGGAAAGAAGCTGGGCAGATAATGCTGTACTAATCGCAGCGTGGCATCATTGAGTAATTTATCCTCATCGCTTTGTGCTAAATGGTCAATCAACAGGCAATACAGCTGGTAACATTGCTGATTATAGTCATGATTTTCTATGGCGATGCCTGCTTGTATATAGTCCTCTATCGCGGTTTGTAAGCCAATATGCTGGACAAACTCGGTGATAACATGGCTGCTAATGAAAATTTTTTGATAGGCCAGATAGCTAAAATTATCATCAAACCCCTTGCTGTCAAAATACTCAAAACACTGTTGGCGAAAAATCGCCTCCCCACGCAATACCGATAATTTTAGAGCATCGGGGAGCTGCCGACTTTTTTTGTGCCAGTGCTGTTGGCGGCGCAAGCCCTTGCCCGCCGATAAATAGCGTTTAAGCGATGCGCTAAAGTGCTTACTGTGTTTTGCCATGTATTTTTTAAAGGTGGAGCGGACGACGGGAATCGAACCCGCACTACCCGAGGGCAATCGGAATTTCAGGCACTGAAAGCCTGCGTGCTACCATTACACCACGTCCGCGAAAAATGATATTCTATCATACCTTTGCAAATCGTGAGGGCATTTCGCAGGTCGTGATTGGCGTTGTAGGTCGGGTTAGCGATAGCGTAACCCGACATTTGGGGTGGGAGATTTGTCGGGTTACGCCCGAATAAACCCAATGGATTAATTAAGCATCGTTGGCGGGCTAACCCGACCTAAACTTACCACTTGATAAAGAAATTAAAATTAACAAAAACATAACTGGAGTCCGACCTTTTTAAGGTTATCTCAGCATCAGGATCAATATTAAATGACTTTCTTACTTCCATTTCAATTTTTGAATCAGAAAGATGGGATACATCATCTTTTGAAAAAATAATACTGTCCCCTGAGATGCTGCGATCCCAACTCCAATGTTGATGCAAAACCTTATAATCACCTACAGACATTTCCTTACAAAAAATGATATCAGTATCTGGATCGTTGGGTACATTTTCAAATTTATTCGTCATCGTTCTTGGTTACCTAATGCTTAAGCCACAAGATAAGGATATCATTGGCATAGCGTCGATCTACGCTTGCTTTGTAGGTCATTTTGTGGGCTGGGTAGAGCCATAGGCGTTGTAGGTCGGGTTAGCGAGGCACGAGCGTAACCCGACATTCAGGGTTGGGGGGGTGTCGGGTTACGCCCAAATAACACCAATGGATTGATTAAGCACCGTTGGCGGGCTAACCCGACCTACGCTTGCTTAATGGCATCTACGCTTGTTTATTCAGACTTTTCTTTTATATTTTTTCTAATATCTTGTATTATTTGTTTTATTTCTCCATCTAATTGTGCTAATTCTTGTTTTTCTTGTGCTAATTTTTGTTTTTCTTCAGCTAATTCTATTTTTCTTTGACAGATTCTTTCTTTTATTCATAAAACTTGACCATCTCAATTTAAATCACATTGTTTTATAATATCATCTTTTTTTATCACATCATCAGCTAAAGCTCATTGTGCAACTGCTGCTGATGCAACTATTAAACCTACTTGTGTTCATTTCTTAACCTTATCTTTTAACTTTGAAACAACTCAAGTTTCTTTTTGCTGACTCAAATAATTTTTCACTGAAATATCACACTAATTCCCGCCATCGCCAAGCGTTATTCAGAGCCATCATGGTGAATGCTGGTATGTGCCTGCCGGTCAGTTTATCGGTTATCCGTCTGTCCTATGGTGCTTATTTGAATTTGAGCCTCCCCGGTTGCGAAGCGGGGCAAAAACCTTCGTCAGCCATCTGACAGCGGGGCTAAACTGCCTCTTGCCATCCATACCGTACGCTATCACGTTGACTATTAACACGAAAGTGCTGAATAGCTGATAGGTGAATAGTGTCTTAACGGTGCTTTCTTAGCATTTTTTGTTGTTAATAACAAAAGTGATTATAGCAAATATTTTTTGTTTGTAAAATGGGGTGATGGTTTGACCTACGAAGTCAATTATTTATTTGGATTTTGTTTTTTTGTAGGCCGGCCGGGGTTAGTCATGACCACTCGTGAGTGGTCAGGTATAGTCATGACACTAGTTTCCCGGTACAGTGTTTACCTGATCCACTCGCGAGTGGGCATGGTTACGTCATCTCGCCGTAGCTATAGTACTGTCTTCGATGACGTGCCTCGTACCAGAAAATTATTGGCATAACTATAAATGATAGTGTAACCCGACAAACCACCGTAAGAATGCTTGTGTGGAGACGGGTAAAATCGGATAAAATTCTCCCATTACGGCATTTGATGCGGTATCATGTGCAGTTATCTTGATGTATTTATTTTCTATAGTCAGTTATGCCTCAGTTTTCTAATGAAATCAATAGACGTCGCACCTTTGCGATTATTTCTCACCCCGATGCCGGTAAGACGACGCTGACTGAAAAGCTGTTGCTGTTCGGTGGAGCTATTCAATCGGCCGGCACGGTGAAAGGGCGTAAGTCCGATAAACATGCGACTTCTGACTGGATGGCGATGGAGCAGGAGCGGGGGATTTCGATTACCTCGTCGGTCATGCAATTTCCCTATCAAGACAGCATTATCAATTTGCTCGACACGCCCGGGCACGAAGACTTTTCCGAAGACACTTATCGAACCTTGACGGCAGTGGATTCCGCCCTGATGGTGATTGATTGTGCCAAGGGTGTCGAGGAAAGAACACGAAAACTAATGGATGTATGCCGCCTGCGCGATACGCCGATTTTTACTTTTATTAACAAACTGGACCGCGAAGGCCGCGATCCGATGGAATTACTCGACGAAGTAGAAAGTGAACTGGGTATTGCTTGTGCTCCGATAACCTGGCCCATTGGCATGGGTAAGGCTTTGCGAGGTGTTTATCATCTTCAGCGCGATGTTGTTCACTGCTACCAACACGGTAAAAATGACCGTATCAATCACGGAGAGTTGATTGACGGTTTAGATAATCCGCGTATTGATGAAATTTTGGGTACGGATTTTGCCGCCGAGTTTCGCGATGAAGCTGAACTGATTCGCGAGGCGTCGAATGCCTTTAATCGAGAAGATTACTTGGCGGGAAAATTGACCCCGGTTTACTTCGGTTCGGCGATTTCAAATTTTGGCGTGCAGGAAATGTTAGACGGTTTTGTTGCCGAAGCCCCGTCGCCGAGACAGCATAACGCAGTTGAACGAGAAGTTGCTGCAAATGAAGCCAATTTCACCGGTTTCGTTTTTAAAATTCAAGCCAATATGGATCCCAAACACCGCGATCGCATCGCTTTTATGCGCATTTGTTCCGGTGTTTTTAAAAAAGGCATGAAATTGCGCCATGTCCGACTAGAACGCGATGTTAAGATCCCCGATGCCTTGACCTTTATGTCGATGAACAGGGACAGTGTTGATGATGCCTATGCCGGCGATATTATTGGTTTGCACAATCACGGAACCATTCGTATAGGCGATACTTTTACCGAAGGGGAAATCCTCCAATTCAAAGGTATTCCCGACTTTGCCCCTGAATTATTCCGCCGTGTGCAATTAAAAGATCCGCTTAAAATGAAAGCCTTGCTTAAAGGGTTGCAGCAATTGTGTGAAGAGGGTGCAACGCAATTCTTTCGTCCCTTACTGGGCAGCGACCTGATTTTGGGCGCGGTGGGCGTGTTACAATTCGAAGTCGTACAGTCGCGATTGGAACACGAGTATCATGTCAAATGTGTGTTTGAGTCAGTACCTGTAACGACCGCGCGTTGGGTCAGTTGCCCGGACGAGAAAATATTTAACCGATTTAAGGATAAAAATGCGCAAAATTTAGCCACTGATCACTATGGGCAGTTGGTTTATATTGCCCCCAGTCGTGTCAATTTGAACCTGACCCAAGAGCGCTTTCCCGAAGTCGCGTTTACCGATACCCGAGATCATTTGGCACAATAACTGAATAGTACAACCGGAGAAAATGATTATGACGACAACAGCATCTTTTACCCACCTGCCGACCTTTTATCGCAATATGATGGCGGCGTTAGTGGTCAGTTTTGTCGCCCTGAGTTTGGGGGCATCGTTTGGTATTATGTCGGGCAAAGGCGCGCTTTCCGGTATGATTGGCGCCGGTATTATCGCCTTTGTCACCTCACTATTGGGCGGTACGAGGATTCAATGCTCGGGACCGACGGCACCGATGTCTGCCGTTGCTATTGCCGTGCTGGTTGCCACTCAGGTCGATGGCGGCATCGTTGGTGTAACAGATGATCAAATGTTTAACTTTACCGTTATTCTCAGTGGACTGATGCTGGTTTTTGCTGCTGTTTTTCGTACGGGTAATCTGATTCAGTTGGTGCCGCATGCCGTGATTTCAGGGTTTATGTCGGGTATTGCCATACTGATCTGGATTGGACAGATTAAACAGCTCTACAGCGTTGAGGGTGTGTGGACATTTAGCAATACGGCTTTGTTAAATAGTTTGGTGGCATTGGCTACTTTGGTTATTATTATCGGACTGCCCAGAATAAACAATATCTTGGTCAGAGTACTGATTAATTTTTTCCCACCGACTTTGATTGCCATCGTTGTTTGTACGATCGTCGTGTATTTGCTGCAATTACCGATTGCCACAATCAGCATCGACAGCAGTTTGTTGGACGTATCTTTTTCAACCTGGCTATCGAGTCAAATCCCGTCGACCATATCTTGGGAATTGGTGATGTTCGCTTTGCCGTTGTCATTTGAACTAACCCTGCTGTGTTATCTGGATACTTTGATGACAGCGTTAGTGATGGATAAAATTACGCGAGAAAAAACACGGCGCAACCAAGAATTGTTTGCCCAAGGCATCGCCAACGGTTTTGCTGCAATCTTTGGCGGACTGCCGGGAGCGCAGGCGACAATTCGTTCGGTGTTGATTTTAAAAGAAGGAGCGACCTCCCGCATCGCCGGTATGATGGTTGGTGTCTTTGTGGTTGTCGAGCTGTTTCTTTTTCTCGACTGGATCAGCATGATCCCGAAATCGGTCTTCATCGGCGTGTTGTTTAAAGTCGGCTACGATGTCTTTGATTGGTCAGTCGTTAAAGAGCTTCACAAAAAATACACCAACAGACCGACACCGATTGACCTTAGAGATATTCCATTAATTGTGCTGACGGTTTTGGTGACGATTTTTTGGAATTTAAGCATTGCTGCAATCGGTGCGACCATCCTGTTTTACGTGGTACAAAAAGTGACCAACAACAGTCTGCCGGATTTGCGCGGTATTGCCTATGAAGAAGATGAACCGTAGAAAAATCTTGGTAAAATTGTTTGATCAGCGGTTTTGCTATAGGAACCTCCTCAAAATGCCCGTTTCGGCAAATAACCGCGTCATGTGTTTATCCGACCACTCAAGAGTGGTGGGGCTCCTCGCCATTCTCGCCTATCTGCTTGATATGTCGAAAATTGGCTGCAGTGCTATTCCTTGTTCTTTACTCGAACTGAACATTTTGCGGAGATTCCTATAGTTTATTGCCATTCCGATGATTATTGAACCAATTGCCACTATCACTACGCCATTTGGCGAAAAATTTGCCATTCCCAGACAGGCACAAATCGTTACCGAAGCGTGGGGTACGCTGCGATTTAGTCAGCCTTATCGTCATAAAGACAGTCTCGACGGGCTCGAAGCGCATTCGCACTATTGGTTGATTTGGGGATTCCACCGCCACCAGGACAAAGAAAAATCACTGACCGTTCGTCCGCCGCGCCTGGGCGGCAACCGCCGTGTCGGCGTGTTTTCAACCCGCAGTCCGTTTCGCCCCAATAATTTGGCTTTGTCAGTGGTTAAATTGGAACATATTGACCGAGAACAGTTTTGCGTAACCTTTTCCGGCGTCGATATGTTGTCGGGCTCGCCGGTTTACGATATTAAACCCTACGCACCGTATGCAGACAGGCGCATTGAAGCGGCTTCCGACTGGGCCGATTGCCCGCCTGAACCGGTATTTTCGGTTAAATTGTTACCCGAAGTGGGAGGTACTTTGCGCGATTATGAGAAAACTCACGGTGTCCGGTTAATTGCCCTGATCAAGGCGTTATTGGTCTATGATGCGCGGCCGGCCTACAAAAAAGGAGAAGATAACAAATGCTATGCGACGCGATTGTACGATATGGATATTGCCTGGCGGATAAAAGGTGATACAGTAACGGTGATATCGGCGAAACAATCATAAGATGAAAAGACTATCTTTTTCCAAAATGCACGGCTTGGGCAATGACTTTATGGTCGTTGATGCAACAAAGCAGCCGTTTAACTTAACAGCCGATGAGATCGGTCGTTTGGGCAACCGAAAAACCGGAGTTGGCTTTGATCAGCTTTTGGTTGTTGAACCCGCCCGGCGTGATGATGTTGATTTTAATTACCGCATTTTCAATACCGACGGCAGCGAAGTGCAACACTGCGGCAACGGTGCCCGTTGTTTTGCCAAATTTGTTAGGGATAAGCAGCTGAGTGATAAACGAGAGTTACTTGTTCAGGTCAAAAAAGGCCTAATTACGATCACTTATTGCGACGACGACCATATCGAAGTGGCAATGGGACAGCCGATTTTAATACCGGCCGACGTGCCGTTTGACTACCCGTCACCGCACTATCAGCGTCGATATCAACTTGTTATCAACGATCAAATGTACCGGGTTTCTGTTATTTCGATGGGTAATCCGCATGTGGTGCTATTCGTTGAGAATCTGTGGTCGCTGGATATTGAACCCTTGGGCAAGGCCATTCAACAGTCGCATTACTTCCCCGAATCGGTTAATGTTAACTTCGTCGAGCCCATCAGCGAAAAACAGATTGAATTGAGAACTTATGAACGCGGTGTCGGCGAGACCGATGCTTGCGGCACCGGTGCCTGTGCCTCGGCATTTGTGCATTATCGTAATGCTCACCTGTCAGAAGGTGGCGAAGTGAGAACGGCAATGGCAATGGAGGGAGCAAACATTGCGGTTAAAGTTCGCGGCGGGCAATTGCTTATTCGCATTGATGACAGGGATAATATTTTTATGTCGGGGTCTGCACGCTGGGTTTTTGATGGACAATTAACGATTTAAGTACAGATCACTAGTGTCCCATAAAAATTTATTTAAAATCAGTGTCTATTTGGTAAAAATAGCCGATAATTGAGCTTTTATAAAAAGCATAACAAAAACAAATCAACAATAACTACGCTAATTTACTAACTTTTAGGGAGTTATCCACAGTTTTATTTATGGGACAGCAGTGAGTACAGATGAAAAACACAACCAATCGAGCAGAGACTGCCGCTGAAGCAAAGGATAAACAAGCCCTAAAACATCGGCCAATTAGAAGTTTTGTTCGCCACCACGGTCGGCTGACATCGGGACAGCAACATGCCCTGGATAATTATTGGCATGAATTTGGCATTGATTATACCGGAAAACCGCTTGATTTATCGCTGTTCGGTCACTTTGATCGGGTAGTGTTGGAAATTGGCTTTGGCAATGGTGAGACCTTGGTTGAGATGGCCAAACAAGCCCCGAATACCTTATTTATCGGGGCCGAAGTCCACAAGCCCGGAGTAGGGCGCGCGTTGATGCTGGCAAAGGAAAACGGGCTTAACAACCTACGCGTCATTGAACACGACGCAGTCGAATTTATCGATACCATGCTGCCCGAACATTGCATTGATCGGGTGCAGATATTTTTCCCCGATCCTTGGCATAAAAAACGGCATTTTAAACGGCGTTTAATTCAGCCGGCGTTTTGTCGCAAGCTGCAACGCATAATGAAAGCAAAGGGTATTTTGCATGTGGCGACCGATTGGCTGCCGTACGCTGAGCATTGTGTCGAGGTGATTGATGGTCTGGATTATTTTAAAAACGTATCGCCGACCAATGACTATATTGATAAACCCGATTATCGCCCAGAGACGAAGTTTGAACGACGCGGTTTGAAATTGGGGCATGAAGTGCGAGATATGCACTTTGTCGTTAGCATTGAATAACTATCAACAACAACTTAGCGAAAAAATTGCAAGCGTTCGCCGGCAATTCGGTGAATTTCTCACCGATGACGTGGTGTTTGCTGCTTTTGAATCACCGACGGCACATTTTCGTCAACGGGCAGAATTTCGCCTATGGCACGAACGCGATGACGAAGGCAATAACACGGGTGAAGTATTCTACGCCATGTTTTCAGCGGGACAAAAAGCGGGTCGAAAAACAGTCAAGAAAGTTGAACAGTTACCGATTGCCAGCCGACGTATCAATGCCTTGATGCCGGACTTACTGGCGATGATACAATCGCACCCGCTCCTGGTCAGTCGTCTGTTCCAAATTGAGTTTTTATCGACCTTGAATGGGGAAACCTTGGTGACGCTAATTTATCACAAGGCGCTGGATGGCGAGTGGGAAAAGGTGGCCAAACTGCTCGAAGAAACGTTGGCCATTTATATCATCGGTCGCAGCCGCAAACAAAAAATCGTCTTATCGCAGGATTTCGTCACCGAAACATTGACCGTCAAGGGAAGGCGCTATCGATACCGGCAAATCGAAGGTGGGTTTACCCAACCCAATGCCGTCGTTTGTCAGAAAATGCTGACGTGGGCGAGTGATATTGCACAGTTTATCAATGCACAGCCTGTCGAAGCAGAGCGTTGTAATGATGCTAAAGACTTGCTCGAATTATACTGCGGCAATGGCAATTTTACTCTGCCGTTGTCGCGTTATTTTCGCAAAGTGCTGGCCACGGAAGTGGCCAAAAGCTCGGTTAAATCGGCGCGTCACAACATCGCTGACAACGCCTGTCAAAATATTGCTATTGCCCGTTTATCGGCCCAAGAATTAACCCAGGCGTTTACGGGACAACGTCTGTTTAAACGGTTGCAGCAAGATGACATCGATGTATCGGATTATCATATCAGCACCGTCTTTGTCGATCCGCCGCGGGCTGGCGTGGACGATGATACACTGCAATTGATGCAGCAGTTTGAGCACATTATCTATATTTCGTGCAACCCCGATACCTTATGGGATAATTTGCAAGTGCTTAAACAATCACACCAAGTGGTAAGGGTGGCTTTATTCGACCAGTTCCCTTATACACAGCATATCGAGATGGGCGTTTGGTTACGGCTGCGTTAAGGTCGCTCACAAGCGGTACAGGGCTACACTTTTTTAGAAATCGCGCCTACCCTGCTTAATCCCGCTGAACGACCAAAGACAAAGGACTACTGCGTTTCGATTCCGTTGCCATCGTGGGTAATAATCGTTCCAGCCTTTCCGTTAAGCATGTGTTGAATATCTTTCAGTGCGCCGATAACCGCCCGCTTGTTGGTTTTTTGCACAAATTCGCAGGCCGCCTGAACTTTAGGGCCCATAGAGCCTGCCGCAAATTTCTTAGCCAACAGCGAATTCGGATGAGCGCGGCTGATTCTTGTTGCTTGGTCACTACCGTAGTCTAGGTAGACGCCGTCAACATCAGTTGCAATGATAAGGTAGTCTGCGTCGAGTTGTTCGGCCAGCAGTGCCGAACACAAATCTTTATCGATAACGGCTTCTACACCGTGTAATTTTCCGTCGTTATCATAACAGGTGGGGATGCCGCCACCCCCTGCGCAAACGACAACAGTCCCACGTTCTAACAACCATTTGACGGGGCGAATTTCAAAAATCCGCTGGGGTCGCGGGCTAGGGACAACGCGGCGGAATTTATCGCCATCCGGGGCAATATGCCAGCCTTTATCCGCTGCCAACTGTTGAGCTTGTGCTTTTTCGTACACCGGGCCTATTGGTTTGGTGGGGTTGTTAAACGCAGGGTCATCTTTGCTGACTTCGACCTGGGTTAAGATAGTTGCAATCGGTACCTCTACCGGCAGATGATTGCCCATTTCCTGCTCAATTAAATAGCCAATCATGCCTTCCGTTTCTGCACCCAGTACATCCAAAGGATAACCCTCAACGCCTTTGTACGCAGCACCTTGTAAGGCCAACAATCCCACCTGAGGACCGTTTCCATGGGCGATAACCACCTCGTTGCCGGCAACGATTGCGGCAATTTGCTCGCTGGCAATGCGCACGTTGGTCAGTTGATTTTCGGCACTGAGCGGCTCCCCGCGTTTGAGTAGGGCGTTACCGCCAAGCGCAACAACGATTCTCATATCCAGTCCTCCCTACGTATCACCCAGTGAAGCTACCATCACCGCTTTGATGGTGTGCATGCGGTTTTCAGCCTGCTCAAACGCGATATTATAGGGCGATTCAAAGACTTCTTCGGTGACCTCGATGCCGTTGGCAAGGGCCGGGTATTGTTCGGCGATTTGTTTGCCCACTTTCGTTTCTGAATTGTGAAAGGCAGGCAAACAATGCATAAATTTAACCCGCGGATTATTGGCGGCTTTTATCAAATCCATATTGACTTGATAGGGCATCAGCACGGCGATGCGCTCACTCCAGGATTCTATGGGTTCCCCCATAGAAACCCAAACATCGGTATGGATAAAGTCAACGCCGGCAACCGCACTGGTTAAGTCTTCGGTCAGCGTTAATTTAGCGCCGCTTTGTTCGGCATATCCCTGACATTCCTTAACAAAGGCTTCATCAGGCCACAGGGTTTTGGGTGAAGCCAAGCGCACATCCATGCCCAGTTTAGCACCGACCAAAAACAGTGAACGCGCCATATTGTTGCGAGTATCACCGGTATAGGCGTATTTAATTTCCTGCAACGGTTTGTCACAAAATTCTTGCATGGTCAACACGTCGGCCAGCATTTGTGTGGGGTGAAATTCATCGGTTAAACCGTTGAATACCGGGACACCGGCGTACGCTGATAATTCTTCAACCGTTTCTTGACTGAAGCCTCGGTATTCGATGGCATCGTACATGCGACCTAAAACGCGGGCCGTATCTTTCATGCTTTCTTTGTGACCAATTTGAGAAGAGCCGGGGTCAATATAGGTGACATTCGCTCCTTGGTCATAGGCGGCAACTTCGAAGGCACAGCGCGTTCTGGTGGAAGTTTTTTCAAAAATTAAAGCAATATTTTTTCTTTTCAAGTGCTGTGTTTCGGTGCCCGAATATTTTGCCCGTTTAAGGTCTCTGGATAAATCCAACAGATAGCGAAGCTCGCGCTCGCTGTGATGCGTCAGGCTGAGTAAGTGTCTGTTGTGTAAATTAAAGCTCATAGATATATCTCCTTTAGTTATATAGTCATGCCAGAAATTCTCCGTTACAGCGTTTACCTGTCCCACTCGCGAGTGGGCATGGTTGCATCTTCTTGCCGTATTCGCATACTTGTATCTGTCTGCGAATATGCGCCTTGTACCGAAAAATTCTTGGCACGACTATAGAAGATCTGCAAAGCTTTCTAATAGTGGTTTAAAGGCTTCTGCAGCGGATGGTTATTATAGTAGAATAGCCCGGCCATTACCACAGTGTTCCTGTGGTGACGTGGCGTGTTGAACAGTGGGGCATCGTCTTGCTCGTTTTTCGCTGAGCTCGCTGCTCCGGGTCCGTCGATGGTAAGCAGTGTATTCGTTGCTAAATTGTTGTCGGCAGCAGGTTGAAAAATAACAAAACCGTCATGTTTTAAAATTTAAAATGCGTATAATGAAGCTTAATTTGCAATGAATAGATTAACAGTTTATGAGTAAGGATTTAATTCCCGTTAAAACACAACTTCCCGCAGCCAGCGATGATTTGACGAGTTATTTAAATAGAATCAATCAAATTCCCATCCTAACGCGCGAAGAAGAGAAAGCACTCGCCAAAGAGCTCTACCAGAATCATAGTATTGAAGCGGCGAGAACGCTGGTGATGCATCATTTGCGTTTTGTCGTTTATATTGCTAAAAATTACCGCGGTTACGGCCTGGCCCTGCCTGACTTAATCCAAGAAGGGAACATTGGCCTAATGAAAGCGGTGAAAAGTTTTGACCCGGGTAAGAATGTTCGCCTGGCTTCCTTTGCCGTGCATTGGATAAAGTCTGAAATTAATGAATTTGTCATTAAAAACTGGAAAATGGTTAAAATTGCCACGACCAAAGAACAACGCAAATTATTTTTCAATTTGCGTAGTAAGAAAAAAGATTTCAACTGGTTAACCCAAGACGAAGCAAAAAAAATTGCCAAAGATTTAAATGTCAGTACCAAACAGGTATTTGAGATGGAGTCACGTTTAGCGGGACAAGATATTGGCTTTGACGGCCCTGATCATAATGATAGTGACAGCATCAATACGGCACCAAGTCAGTGGCTGACCGCTGAAGAAAGTAATGATCCGGCTGTGTTAGCTGAAGAAAAAGAAACGGAAACCAATACACAAAATGCCATTCACGCCGCTTTGGATATGCTTGATGAACGCAGTCGCGATATCGTTGTCCGAAGGTGGTTAAACGAAGACAAAAAGGCCACCCTGCACGAATTAGCCGATGAGTATGGCGTCTCTGCCGAGCGCATTCGACAAATCGAAAGTCAGGCGATGAAAAAGTTAAAAAGCAGCCTCGTTTTCTAGAGCCTGGCGTTTCGTAACGCCTTCTCTTAAATCAAATCAGTCAGTACCTTGGCCAGACCAATATACGTTGCCGGGGTCAGCGTTTTGAGCATGACTTTGGCTTCGCCGGGGATAGCAAGGTCATCGATAAATTGATGCATATTGGCTTTATTCATCTCTTTTCCGCGAGTGAAGTCTTTTAATTGCTCATAGGCCCCTTCGACCTGATAACGACGCATTACGGTCTGGATTGGTTCGGCGAGCACTTCCCAAGCGTGATCCAAGTCTTCGGCCAGACGCTTTTCGTTGATCTCTAATTTATTTAGTCCCTTCATCAGCGAAGCGTAAGCGATTAAACAGTGACCGAAAGCTGTGCCCATTGTGCGCAATACCGTTGAATCGGTTAGATCTCGTTGCCAGCGTGAAACGGGTAACTTCGCCGCCAGGTGTTCCATTAACGCGTTGGCTACGCCAAAGTTGCCTTCGGCATTTTCAAAATCAATGGGATTAACCTTGTGTGGCATGGTTGACGAACCAACCTCGCCCGGAATGACTTTTTGCTTAAAATAACCATTGGAAATATAACCCCAAATATCACGTGCCAAATCAATTAAAATAGTATTGGCACGGATGAGTGCATGACAGTATTCGGCAATATAGTCGTGCGGTTCGATTTGCGTGGTGTGTGGGTTGCAGGTTAGTGTCAAATGCTGCTCTATCATTTTTTTTGACAGGCTTTGCCAATCAATATCGGGGTAGGCCGATAGATGCGCATTGAAATTACCGACTGCACCATTCATTTTCCCCAAAATGGTAACGGCGTTAAATTGTTCAATTTGGCGCGACAGGCGGGCAACGACATTGGCAAATTCTTTACCCAGTGTCGTTGGGGTCGCCGTCTGTCCATGCGTTCGGGACAGCATGGGGATATCGCGAAACTGCTCGGCCAACTCTGCCAATTTCTTGTTAATGTCGCTCAGTTCTGGCGCAATGACCTGTGCTCTTCCTTCTTTTAGCATCATGCCGTAGGCCGTGTTGTTGATGTCTTCCGAAGTACAGGCGAAATGGAGAAATTCAGTATACGGGAGCAATTCAGCGCAGCCTTTAAAATCTTTTTTTAACTGATACTCGACGGCTTTTACATCGTGATTGGTTTTTTTCTCAATATTTTTGATTTTTTGTGCAGTGTCAATGTCAAAGCGCTTTTTCAATTGATTCAGGTAATCTTCGGTTTCGGCAGAAAGTTTGGGTAGTTCGACAATGCCGGCCTCACTCGATAAGGCCTTAAACCACTCTATTTCAATGCAGTAGCGATAATAAATCAGTGCATATTCGGAAAAATAGGGTGAAAGTGCTCGCGTTTTGTCGTAATAACGACCATCGACGGATGAGATGTTACTTAATTGTGACATGATCTAATAAGTTTGCGTTAAGGTTAATTCGTCAGCTATTGTAGAATGGATTGCTTATCCAGTAAAGAGACCTTTGTAAAATGCCACCCACAATAATCTGCGAGCAGTGGATAAGAGTTTCTTTCACCAATTGGGATTTGCAATGGAAAAACCTTAAGCATTTGACGTGGATAAATTATCGTGATGAATTTCAATTATTTTATGACTTTATACTTTGGCAAATCAGCTGTATAATGAAGATTCATGTATTTGATTGGGTGCTGGCCATGTTCTTTTCTAGAAGAAGTTGTAATGTGATGGCGATGATCGGTTGTTTGGTATTAATTGCTGTTGCCTATTTTTATATGGAAAACTATTTGTTCTTGAATCCTTGCCCACTGTGCTACGCACAACGTATCGTTTTCGCTTTTTTGGGTCTTTTTTTTCTATTGGCGGCTATTTTTCCGGGAAAAACGTGGGGTCGAAAGACTCACGCCGTGATTTTGTTATTGACGGCTGCCGGTGGTGCAGCGTTATCGATCCGGCATCTTTATTTACAGAATTTACCCAAAGGACAAGTACCCGCTTGTGGTCAGGATTTTTATGCATTGGTACAAAATACACCGTTTGCCGAAGCGGTCAAAACAATGCTTACCGGTACCGGTGATTGTGCTGAAGTGCAATGGACGATGCTGGGTTTGAGCATTCCGGGGTGGACGTTGATTGCCTTCATTGGTTTTGCCATCTGGGGCTTTGTCCACAACTGGTTTCGCGTCCACTGACTCGTCATGTCAACCAGTCAATCGGGCAATCAGTCAGTTATTATCAGTGATAATGGGTAGCAGGCCCTATCTCGGCTTTGGTTTGGGGCTAAGAAGCGAACATTATCAAGCCATTTTTGAAAATAAACCTGACACCATTGATTGGTTTGAGATTATTTCTGAAAACTTTATGGTGGACGGCGGTAAGCCACTCTACCATTTGGATAGAATAAGAGCTGATTATCCCGTCGTTATGCACGGCGTGTCGCTGTCGATTGCCGGCAATCATCCGATTGATTTTGATTATTTAGACCGACTACAGCGACTCATTGATCGTGCTCAACCTGAGTGGGTGTCTGACCATCTGGCGTGGACGCGGGGTAGTGCGCATAATTTGCACGATTTATTGCCCGTGCCCTATACCGAGGACATGCTGGCGCATATCAGCGAGCGCGTACTACGGGTTCAGGACTACCTTAAACGACCACTGCTGTTGGAAAACCCCTCGACCTATGCCAGCTTTATCCAGAGCACTTTGCCTGAATACGAGTTTCTCAATGCCCTATGCCGACAGACGGATTGTTTGCTGATGCTCGACATCAACAATGTTTTTGTCTCTTGTGAAAATCACGGTTGGGATGCTTACGACTACATTGCCCGCATTGATGCCGAACGCGTTTGGCAGCATCACTTGGCCGGTCATACCTATAGCTATGCAGGTAAGATAATTATCGATACCCACGATATGCCGGTGCGTGAACCGGTGTGGGATTTATATGCCCATGCCGTTAAATGTTTTGGCAAGGTTTCAACGATCATTGAACGCGATGACAACATCCCCGATCTGCAGGAACTGATTGAAGAATTGGATAGGGCTCGTCGGGTACAAAAAGACGCTTTGCGGATAACACGATGAACGATTCGCGATTACCTGACTTTTATGATGATTTTGAGGCTTATTTAAAGGGTCAAGATAGTCATATCACCGATCTCATTGTCAGTGATGACAAGGGCGATGCCGCCCAGCGCATGGCTATCTATCGCGATGCTTATGCAATGCGTTTGATTGATATTTTATACGGCGATTTCCCGACTCTCTATGAAGTGTTAGGTACGGATGTTTTTGTTGATATGGCAAAAGCTTACCTAAAAAAATATCCATCAACATCATTTACCGTGCGTCATTTCGGCCAACATTTGGCTAAGTTCTTAAATGAAGAAATCCCTTATTGCCGTTATCCTTATTTGTGGCAGCTTGCCGATTTTGAATGGGCAAAAGGAACGGTTTTTGATGCGCCTGACACGCCTATTTTTACCTTGAGTGAGTTAGGCGATATTCCGGCCGAAGCCTGGGGAAAAGTGACCTTTGAATTTATTCCGGCAATGATGCGGTTGATTTACGACTATAACATACCGCAAATTTGGCAAGCACTTGCTGACAACAAACAAAGTAGTGCACCGATTGCACTCGATGTTCCCATGCCGTGGGTTATGTGGCGCAAAAATCTCAATCCCAACTGGTATTCGATGGCTGCTGACGAAGATTGGTTTTTTGTTCATGCGCGTCAAGGTGATGATTTTAGCACTTTGTGCAACGGCTTGTCACAGTGGCTGGGTAAAGAAGAACAAATTGCCAAACGGGCAGCAACTATTGTTCGACGCTGGATTGATGAAAAAATGTTAGTGGCAATCCACTATTGACTTTTTGGTCGTGGTTGCATCGCCGGATGGTTTTTTGTCGGTTGCCAAACTATAGACGAGCAGACTGAATTTGTTATAGACTAACCGGTATGAATATTACTCAATTTAAGTACATCGTTAAACACAATCTGTTATTTATTCGAGATAAACTATATCCCCATACGCTCCTTGTCGGGGTATTATTGTCTTTTTTGAGTAGCTGCTATTTAATATACGATCACGGCGTGGTTAATAGCAGCGCACTGTCACTATTGTGGTCACTGACAGATGGTCATATTGGTGGTGTTGCATCAAATAATACCGTTTTGGCACACGCTATTCAGCTATTACAGACCACTTTGGGGATAGCATCTCCCGAATTAGCAGGCTATAGTCTTATGGTTATCGTTCATGCCCTATTGACGCTGCTGATTGTGTTGATTTCTCGACAACTGTCTTTTTCTTTATTAACACAGTGGGCATTGTTATTTTTGTTTTTATCGCATCCAAGTTATGACGATTTTCGCACCTACATTATTAGTGAACCATTATTTTGGTTGATGTGGTTAACGGCCTTTTACTTGCTGATCCTGTTTTATCGTCGCCATACTGTTTTTGCCATTTTACAGTGGTTGGTTATACTTGTCCTGGCCAGTTTTATTGATGTGGCGGCCTGGTTTTGGCTGTTGCTGTTTCCTTTTGGTGCGCTATTTTGGCATCCGTGGCGAAGACGTAGTGTGCTTTATGCGTTGTTAGGTTATGCCGCAATTGTTGGGCTATTGTTATTTTTACCCATTTATCAAGGTGTTTCCCCCTTTGATTGGCTGGTAAAAACCATTTTCAGCAGTCCGGAATACCTCTATGAAGCGTTGAGTCTGGGCAATAACAACTGGGTTGAAAAAGACAACTACTTTATGGCCGGCGTCTTTGTGTTTTCGGGAGCCATCAGCCTGGTTATTATCCGTACCTTGATTTTACTGAATATTTTATGCCTACTAATGGCAGTCTATGCGATTCTTCGGCGCCAATACCGGGTTATGAATGAGGATGTTTTTCGCATTTTGATTTACGCAATTGGTTTTGATGTGTTTATTTCGGTGGTGCGTTTAATTTTAGGAGAAGACAACACTTCCATTTTGTCTTTTTCCACCGTTTTGTTGTTACTCTTTTTTTCGGCTTTGGGACTATCGTATACGTTTAAGAAAATGCAGGCGAGGCGTTTTTCCGACTTGACCATTCTCGTTATCGTTTGGTGCTGTGTGGCCTATTTTGCCAGCGCATTTATCATCTTCGGCCCCAGAAGGGATTATCTGAGGGTGGCCGGAGAAACCTTTGCACAAAGCTATCCCGAAGCTGTTTTTTATTCAGAGAGACGTTTGGTATTGTTCTATAGCGGCAGAAATCCGGACATTACACATACCTTAGAGGATGCCGAAATTAACGCCTTAGCTAATCAGCGACCGGTGTATTACGGTCATTACAAACACCGTAGAGTTGATTTGCCGACAGTCCTGGCAGACAGGGAGCCGGTAATGCTATTTTCCAATCGGCGTGGAGATACTTTCTACATTTATCGCATTATGCCGTAGCTGTTACGATATGTTGGAGATAAATATCGTAATATTGTCCAATAGGAATAGATTTTTGTTACAATAGCGCCTTTCGTTTCGTCTTAATTAGGGCTCAACTATTGACTGAACAGCAATCATCTTTGAAATATCCTCAATTATCAGCTAGTTCGATGAGTAAACGCTATGGCAGCGTACTTGCTAATGATCGCGTTGATTTTTCCATTTGTGCCGGTGAAATTAAAGCACTGTTAGGTGAGAATGGAGCGGGAAAATCGACCTTGGTAAAAATGCTCTGCGGTGTCATTAAACCCGACAGTGGGCGTATTGATTGGCAAGGCAAACCGATTGATATCAAAAATCCTAAAGTTGCCAAGCACATTGGCATCGGTATGGTGTTTCAGCACTTTTCCCTGTTTGAACACATGACCGTGCTCGACAACATCGCCTTGTCTTTAGAGCAGGGGTACGATAAACGACAATTATTGGCCAATATTCGCGATGTTTCGAAGCATTACGGCTTACCCGTCGAACCAGAAGAAATGGTTTCAATGTTATCAGTCGGTGCCAAGCAGCGTATCGAAATTATTCGTTGTTTGATGCAACAACCCAAACTGCTTATTCTCGATGAACCAACCGCTGTACTGACACCACAAGAAGCCGATAAACTGTTTATAACACTTAATGCTCTGGCTAAAGAAGGCTGTGCTATTTTATACATTTCTCATCGTTTGGATGAAGTACGCCGACTTTGTCATTCGGCAACCATCATGCGCGACGGCAAAGTGATTACCGATATTGATCCCAAAGCAAAAACGGCTAAGGAAATTGCTGAGTTAATGTTAGGTGAACAGATATTGACACCAAAACAGGATGCGAATCGCCATTTTGAACATAAGGTATTGTCGGTTAACAAACTAAATTTGCCCAGCCAAATAGCGATAGGGCAGTCGGCTCTACACCATATTGATTTTGATTTACACCGCGGCGAGATATACGGTATTGCTGGTATTGCCGGAAACGGACAAAACGAGTTGATGTCGGTATTATCCGGTGAAATCAAAATGCAAAATCCTAATCTTATTATTCTCGATGGCGAGCCCGTTGCCAATCGGGGTATTTCAGCCAGGCGCGCTCGCGGCTTGGGTGTCGCTTATGTCCCCGAAGAACGTTTAGGGCACGGGGCGGTTGCAGAAATGACCTTGTCGGATAACGTGTTGTTGACAGCTAATAAGGCACAAGCTATCGTTAAACACGGCTGGATAGACAAAGCCAAAGCAATAGCGCACACGCAGAATATTATCGAACAGTTCAAAGTCAAAGCCGACAGCACCGAGTCTCTAGCCAGTGAGTTATCGGGTGGTAATTTGCAAAAATATATTGTCGGACGAGAAATTACCCAGAAACCCAAAGTCATTTTGGCGGCACAACCGACCTGGGGAGTTGATGCCGGTGCAGCCAGTCAGATTCAGCAAACCCTAATTGATCTGGCTGATTCAGGTTGTGCGGTGGTCTTAATTTCGCAGGACCTGGACGAAATTTTTGCCGTTGCTAACCGCGTCTCTATTATGTTTGAAGGACATTTATCTCCTTCTTATTTTACCAATGAGATAAGTCTGGATGAAATTGGTTTGCTGATGGTTGGTGAAAAACTGCCACGTGACAAGCCGTCGGATAAAAATATATCGGTGGGTGCAGCATGATGACTTTGCAAAAAAGAGAGCATCCGGCTTATTATATGAATTTCTTGGGACCCGTGTTGGCATTGTTGATGACATTGGTTGTTGGCGGGGTGTTGTTCTATTTAATGGGTTTTAATCCGATTAAGACCTTATCGGCGTTTTTTATTTCGCCGATGAGTGACAAAATGGGATTGACAGAACTGTTGGTTAAGGCCTCCCCCATTATTCTGTGTGCTTTGGGTTTATCATTTTGTTTTCGTGCCAATCAGTGGAATATCGGTGCCGAAGGGCAGTTGCTGTGCGGGGCAATGGCTTCTGGAGCAATGGCGTTAAACCTCTCTAACATCCAGGGCTCATGGGTGATTTACCTCGTCTTGTTAACTGGCGTCTTGGCTGGCATTCTGTGGGCGGCTATTCCGGCTTTACTCAAGGTGCACTTTAAAACCAACGAAATTCTAACCAGTTTGATGCTAACTTACGTCGCCTTTCAATTATTGCAATATCTGGTTTACGGGCCGCTAAAAGATCCTAATGGTTACGGTTTTCCCCAAAGCGAATTGTTTTCTGCAGCGACTACCATCACACCCCTAGTCGAAGGTAGCCGGCTGCATAAAGGGGTATTGGTTGCTCCTTTGTTAGCTTTGGTCGTATTTGTTATTTTTAATAAGCATATTTTGGGCTATCGCATTCGACTCATCGGCCTGGCACCGGCAGCGGCTAAGTACGCTGGTTTCTCACAAAAGAAAATTGTCTGGACGGTCTTTTTGATTTCGGGAGCCTGTGCCGGTTTGGCGGGTGCCTTGGAAGTAACGGGTATTATGGGACAGCTGGTGCCAACCGTATCGCCGGGATACGGTTTTACGGCCATTATTGTTGCCTTTTTGGGGCGATTAAATCCGATTGGTATTATTTTTGCCGGATTGGCTATTGCACTCACTTATTTGGGCGGAGAAGCGCTGCAAATTGCCGATATTAACCAGTTGCGCTTGGAAAGCGTTACCCTGGTTTACAGTATTCCCCAAGCTATTGGCGATGTCTTTCAGGGAGCCATCTTGTTTTTTTTGTTAATGACAGAAGTGTTAATTACCCATAAAATAGTATGGAAAAAAAGGGGGAGTGTGCAGTGAATACCGCTGAATTATCGACAATTATCGCTGCAGCAACGCCGCTACTGTTAGCTGCTTTGGGGGAGTTGGTTGTTGAAAAAGCCGGTGTGCTTAATTTAGGGATAGAAGGTATGATGTTGGTGGGTGCTATCGTTGGTTTTATCATGGCGTTGGGAGGACAACCGGCCGTAGCTTGTTTTATTGCTGCCGCCTTGGCGGCAGTGGCGATGTCGCTCATTTTTGCCTTTTTGGTGCTTATTTTGCGTGCTAACCAAGTGGCAACGGGACTGGCTTTGGCTATCTTTGGCACGGGACTAAGTTCAACAGTTGGTGCCGCTTTTGTCGGTCAACCCATCGATGGCTTGGCCAAAGTAAGCATCCCCGTACTGTCCGATATTCCGCTAGTCGGCAAGGTATTGTTTGCTCAAGACTACATTGTTTATTTATCTTTGATTATACTCGTTGCCGTGATGTTCTTTCTTTATCGGACTAAAGCCGGTCTGGTGCTGCGGGGTGTGGGAGAAAATCACACGGCTGCTTATGCGTTAGGACATCGCGTTATCACAGTTCGCTTTGCCGCTATTGCTTTCGGTGGTGCAATGGCCGGCATTGCCGGTGCTTATATGTCTTTGGTGTCGCCGCATTTATGGACGCTTGGACTGACGGCGGGTCGAGGCTGGATTGCTTTGGCTCTGGTCGTTTTTGCCGCCTGGCGTCCCCTGCGGCTATTAGTGGGAGCCTATTTTTTCGGCGCCATTAGTGTGTTACAGTACAGTTTTCAACATAGTGATATTATTCAGGTGCCTTCACAAGTTTGGGCTATGTTGCCTTATCTTGCCACCATTATTGTTTTGGTGGTTATTTCTAACCGCAAGGCGGGCAGTAATTTAAACGCACCTGCCGACTTGGGTAAACCGTTTATTCCGAATTCTTAACCTCAGGAGAACATAATGAAAATATTAACGTTTAAAAAGATACTGCTGGTTGCTATGTCAGCCGTGATGTTGGGCCATGTTTCAGCGCAAGAAGTGCAAAAAGCACCTTTAAAAGTGGGCTTTGTTTACGTGGGTCCCGTTGGTGATTTTGGTTGGACCTACCAACACGATCAGGGTCGTCAGGCGATTGAGAAAGCGTTTGGCGATAAGGTTGCTACCACTTATGTTGAAAGTGTTAAGGAAGGTCCGGACGCAGAGCGTGTCATTAACCAGTTGGCCAACGATGGTAATTCGTTGATTTTTACGACATCATTCGGCTTTATGAACCCAACCTTAAAATCGGCCAAACGGTTTCCAAAGATTAAGTTTGAACATGCTACCGGATACAAGCGTGCCGATAACGTTGCAACTTATTCTTCCCGTTTCTACGAAGGTCGCTATATCGCCGGTGTTTTAGGTGGAAAAATGACGAAAAGCAACACGATTGGATACGTTGCTTCTTATCCGATTCCGGAAGTTATCCGCGGGATTAACGCCACGATGCTGGGTGCACAGTCAGTTAATCCGAAGGCAAAAATTAAAGTTGTTTGGGTCAGCTCGTGGTACGATCCGGCCAAAGAAACAGAAGCAGCCAAGTCACTGCTAAGTGCCGGTGCCGATGTTATTATGCAACACACTGACTCTCCGGCAGTACCACAGATTGGTGAAGAAAACGGTGTTTGGGTCGTTGGTTCGGCCACCGATATGAGCAAATTCGCACCGACTAAACAGCTAACGGCAATTATTGATGACTGGAAGTCGTACTATGTCAACCGCGTTGCTAAAGCGTTGGAAAATAAATGGCAGTCAATGGATACCTGGGGTGGTTTTAAACTCAAAATGGTTGACTTGGCACCATTTAATCAGTCCATTCCGGCAGAAACCAGAGACAGTGCGCAAAAGTTGAGAGAAGCAATCACCGCGGGAACTTTCCATCCCTTTACGGGGCCGATTGTCGATCGTGATGGCAAGGAAATTGCCAAAGCCGGTGAAGTTATTTCCGATGACCAGCTGTTGAAAATGAATTTCTTTGTCAAAGGTGTTGAAGGCGAATTGCCAAAATAATGGTATCGGTTGATGCCAACGTAGTGTTTTCATTTTATCAGCACAATTGTGTCGTTCGTCACTGTCGTATCGATTTTAGAACAATTTGGTTTATAATGTGGAAACACTGCATTGTTATATTAGCGAATGAAAAAAGATAGAGGAGATAAAACATGAATACGGAACGTGGTTGGTTTGGTTTTTTTATTGTTCTCGCCCTGACACTGAACTTTGGGTTTGTTATTGGCGATTTGGATAATCCTGCTCTACATAATAAATGGGAACTCGGTGCCGCTTTTATCGTCAGTGTCATTGCAACTATTCTTAAATTGGGAGATCGTTCGGCGATGGGTGCTGTCTTTCTCGCCACCAGTTTGGTTGCAGATTTTCACATGGCCATAGCTATTGCTATTTGGCTTTGGTTTAGCCTGACAATCGGCGGCGACTTAACGCCGTCAGTGATGGCGGGTGTTGTCTCTATGTCTTACGGTGCGGTATTGGCCAATTTTGCTTCGGTTGCCCTGTTATTATACGAAACGGTTAATGTGCGTCGTTAAGTGCTACTGACCAAAGGATACAGCTGACCCTTATGCAAAATTATCCCATCGTTTATTTGATACTCAAGCGCATGCGCGCGCCGCTTATCCTGTTGATTCTGTCTTATACGATTGCGGTTGCCGGAATGGCGATTATTCCCGGAATTGATGATGATGGCAACCCGGTTCATTTAACCATTTTTCAGTCATTCTATTTTATCAGCTACGTTGCAACGACGATTGGTTTTGGCGAAATTCCTTATCAATTTACTGATATGCAGCGTTTATGGGTGATTTTTTGTATTTATCTTACCGTCATTGCCTGGTTGGTTGCCATTGGTAAAATTATTGCGCTGCTACAAGATCCAGCCCTACAAACGGCATGGATTCGGCAGAAATTTAATAGACAAGTCAAGGCGATCAGCGATCACTTCTTTATCATTTGCGGTTATGGTGAAACCGGTGAAATGCTGTTGCATCGGTTGATTGATAGAGGGTTTGATTGTGTTGTCGTGGATAACGATCCGGAACGCGTTAATTTATTAGATCTAGACAGCAGTATTTACCGTGTTCCTTTTTTAAGGGGAGATGCCAGTAACGTTGAGATATTGAAAATGGCCGGTTTGGAGTCAGGTCGGTGCCGTGCTGTTTTGGCGGTGACTCGAAATGATCGTATCAATGTCAAAATAGCTGTGGCGGCCAAATTGTTGTGCCCCGGGGTGGAGGTTGTCTGTCGAGTCCATTCTAAAGAAGCAATGGCTAATGCCAAGTCTTTTGATACGGATTATGTCGTTAACCCTGACCGATTGTATGCCGAAAAGATTGCGCTGGCTTTTCGAAAGCCCAATGTTCAACAATTAACTTCTTCCTTGCTGCGACGCAGTGGCAGTGATTACATCAAGAAATCGAACCTGCCCAGAGGCCATTGGATTGTCTGCGGTGATAGCCAGCTCGCCGAAGAAGTGGTACGCTTTCTGGACTACGAGGGTTTGGACTATACCGTTGTCAGCGATACGGCTTCGGATGATGACTATCACGTCAAGGGACGCGGGACGGAAGCAGTTACATTACGTGCCGCCGGTATTGATAAATCGGTGGGTATTATCGCGGCAACCGATGATGATACGGATAATTTTTCGATTATCGTCACCGCCAGAAACCTAAAACACAATTTGTATTTGGTCGCCAAACAGAATTTGGAAAGTAACCACCATATATTTAAACATGCGGCTATTGATGCGGTACTGGAATCATCTCGTCAATTGGTTTGGCAAATTATGCCGCTAATTACACATTCTTATTTGATTGACTTTTTGCGATTGGCACGCCATCAAAGTGATGAATGGGGCAGTGAGATTATGAACAAACTCCTCGAATTATCTGACAAGGTGCCTTCAGTTTATGAATTAGCAATTGATAGTGAAAATGCGCCGGCCATTTGTCAGTATCTGAAGTTAGGCAATATCCTGCGCTTGCAGGAATTGTATAGTGATCAATTAGCTGAGACTGGAAAAATGACTGCACTACCCCTAATGTTAGCAAGAGACGGCAATCATGAGTTGTTGCCTAATCTGTCGACAGCGCTCAAATACGGTGATGTTTTTTTAGTTGCATCCAGTGAGGAAGCAAAAGCCGATGTTCTCTATACCATGGGTCACGAGCAAGATTTCTACTATCTGATTCACGGTAAAGAAAAGCCAGCCAGCATTGTCATTCACCTGATCCGTGAGCGCATTAAAGAATTTAAACTTTATCGTCGCCAAAAGAAAAAAGGCAAGCCACTCAATCATCGGGATGGATCATAGCCCTTTGATACACTTGTTTTGCTAAGTGCACTGTATTAACGGAAATATTTGCCGAACTGTGCGTTTTGCAAAGCTCTCGTTAAGTTGATTGTCAACTTTCCATGGGAAGCCGATTGCTTGGTCGGATAAAATAATGCTTGAATAACTGTCAGCTTTGGTTTAGCTTTACGTCAAATGGCGTATAATACTACTCCAATGACATCCTATAGTCGTGCTATAGTCATGCCACTAATTTCCCGGTACAGTGTTACGTCATCTTGCCGTAACTATAGTGAAGTGAATTGACAATTGGTACAAGGCTTGCCGTCGAAGACAGTACATGTAATACGGCGAGACGGTATAACGCTGTAACAATTTTTAAGTCACTTATAAAAACAATACACAAGGTGAAAAATGAGTTGGTTTGATAAATTAATCCCCTCTCGTATCAATACGAGTGATAAACGGCAAGTCCCCGATGGTTTGTGGTCAAAATGTGATAGTTGTGAATCGACTATTTACACTGCTGAACTGGTCGCAAACTTGAGAGTCTGTTCTAAATGTGGTCATCACATGCGTATCCACGCCAGAGATCGTCTGACGGCACTATTTGATAAAAATAGTATGAAAGAAATCGGTAAAAAACTGAAGCCGGTCGACAAATTAAAATTCAAAGATTCTAAACGCTACAAAGAACGTATGTCGGCGGCACAAAAACAGACGCAGGAAAATGATGCGTTAATCGCTTTTTCAGGCACCTTGAACAATCGGCCTCTTGTTGCTGCCTCATTTGAGTTTGCTTATATGGGGGGCTCTATGGGTTCGGTTGTCGGTGAGAAGTTTGTCAAAGCAGTTGAAAAGGCCATTCAGTTGGAGGTACCATTCGTTTGTTTCGCCGCTTCAGGTGGAGCGAGAATGCAGGAAGGGCTGATTTCTCTGATGCAAATGGCAAAAACTTCTGCGGCATTGACAAAACTGTCTGAAAAAAAATTGCCGTTCATTTCTGTTCTCACTGATCCGACCATGGGCGGCGTGTCAGCCAGCTTTGCCATGTTGGGTGATATCATTATGGCAGAGCCCAAAGCCTTGATTGGTTTTGCCGGTCCCCGCGTCATTGAACAAACGGTGCGTGAAACCTTACCGGAAGGTTTTCAGCGCAGTGAGTTTTTAATTGAAAAAGGTGGCATCGATATGATTGTTGATCGACGCGAGATTCGCGATACGATTGATTCATTGACTACCTCGTTAATGTATAAAATGACGGAAAAGGTGATGCCTGTCGTTACCGGTGAGCTGGTTGAAAAAGAGACAAATAGTGCAAAAGCGGCGGCAAAGGCTGATTTGAGTGCTAAAAAGGAAAAATAATCGGATTAATGGCGAAACGTTTTTATCTTTATGGAACGTCATATTATTTCAGCCAAGCGTGATCTGAACGCTTGGCTGTCCTACTATGAGCAGCTGCATCCTGTTGGTATTGATTTGGGATTATCTCGGGTTGGCAAAGTTTGGCAAAAATTGTGCCAAACTTATCGTATTCGACGGTTAGCCCGGGATAAGACAATTTCAGTTGCCGGGACAAACGGTAAGGGTTCCGGCGCGCAAATGCTTTCAATGTTATTGTCGGCGCAGGGTTATGGTGTCGGCACCTACACTTCTCCACACATTCATCATTTCAATGAACGTATCAAGATAAACGGACGGAGCGTCAAAGACAGATTGATTATCGAGGCCTTTGAGGCCATTGAGGCGGCGAGAGAAGGGACAACGCTAAGCTATTTTGAAGCGACAACACTGGCCGGTTTATTGGTGTTTGCCTGGCAACAGGTTGATTTTGCCGTCCTGGAAGTCGGATTGGGAGGACGTCTGGATGCCACTAACGTGGTTGATGCCGATGCGGCGTTAATTACCTCCGTTGGTTTGGATCACGAAGCTTACCTAGGCCGTGATATCGAACAGATTGCCATTGAAAAAGCGGGGATTTGCCGTCCGAACAAGCCGGCGGTTTATGCACAGACCGGAATGTATCCTGCCTTAAAAGCATACGTAAAAAAACATCGGATCCCATTGATAGCCAATGGCCTTGACTATCAGGTGGTGGGTGAACGAGTCACTTTTGCAAGAAATCAATTTGTTATCCCTGAAGAGATTTGTGATCTGGGGAGACATCAAATCAGCAATTGTGCCGGTGTGTTGGTATTGCTATCTATCCTCGAGCGATTGCCGAGTGATTATCAATCTATTCTATCTCGTTTCTCCCTACCGGGGCGCTTGCAGAAAATATCGGATAGGCCTGATATTTTCGTCGATGTCGCTCACAATGCCGATGCCGCAAAAGCGCTGGCTGACTATGTCCGTCGCCACAAAAAGCCTTATCAACATTGCTATGCCGTTCTCGGCATGCTTGGCGATAAAGACCACAAAGCATTACTGAGTGAATTGACCGGTATTTTTGACAAGGTATTTTTGGGGACAACACAGGGCCAGAGAGGCTTTTCTGATCGCGATTTGTTAGGCACTGCAAAACAAGTGTTACAGTGCCCTGTTGAGGCCTGCGGCAGGCTAACCGATGCGCTAAAGCGGGCAAAACAGCAGGCATCCTCCGACGATGTGATTTATGCTTTTGGTTCTTTTTTGGTCGTTGAAGCGCTGACTAGTTGTACTTTGGTGGCAAAATAATTGGCACGACTATAGAAGGTCTTGCAAAGCTAGCTAATCTTATCGCCGGCGCTTGCTTTATCGGCAGCCGGTACCAAATATAAACCGTCCGTGTTTTCCGATGATAGAATCATGCCCTCGGACAAACCAAAACGCATTTTACGCGGAGCAAGGTTGGCGACCAGAACGACCTTTTGACCGACCAATATTTCGGGATTTGGGTAGTATTGTTTAATGCCGGAGAATACCTGACGTCGACCCAACTCGCCAACGTCTAACTGGAATTTTAATAATTTGTCTGCCCCTTCAACGGCATCGCATTCGAGGACAACGGCAACACGCAAATCCAGCTTGGTAAAATCGTCGATGCCAATGTAATGTACTTGTTCATCATCGTTGGCATGCCCCTTTTTTGTTGGCTTTGCCTGCGCTGCTTTGCCGGTTGCTTTGGCCGCTACTTTGGTCGTTGCTTTGGCTAGGGCCGCTTTTTCCTCTTCAATCATCGCCTCAATCGCCTTGTCCTCAACGCGTTTGGCCAGCGGCTTAAACGGGTTAATGGCGTGTTCGGTTAGCGATGTTTCCACACTGTTCCAGTTGACATTGTCAACCTTTAAAAAGTCAAAGGCATCTTGTGCCAACCTTGGCAGTACCGGCTCCAAGGCAATAACCAGCTGGTAAAACAGGTTAATGCCCGTACTGCAAACGCTGTGAAGTTTGTCATTCTGATTGTCATCCTTGGCCAAAATCCACGGTTTTTCAGCATCGATATACTCGTTGGCACGATCGGCAAGTTGCATAATTTTGCGCATTGCTTGGGCGTATTCACGTTTTTCGTATAATTCGGCGATATCGGTTTGAATGATTTTTGCCGCTTCGTTAAACAAAAATGGGCTATCTAGCCGAGTTGCCAATCGATTGCCAAATCGCTTTTTGATAAAACCTGCGTTACGGCTGGCCAGATTGACCAGTTTACCGACGATGTCACTGTTATTTTTTTGCTTAAAGTCTTGTAAATTTAAATCGATGTCTTCGACACTGGCGGATAATTTGCTGGCAAAGTAATAGCGCAAATATTCGGGGCGCAAGTGTCTGAGATAGGTTTCTGCCTTAATAAACGTACCGCGCGATTTTGACATCTTTGTACCGTTGACGGTTAAAAAACCGTGACAAAAAACGCCGGTTGGGGTGCGGTATCCCGAGCCCCGTAAAGTCGCTGGCCAAAACAGGGTGTGGAAATAAGCAATGTCCTTACCAATGAAATGGTATAATTCGGCGTCGCTGTCAGCACGAAAGTAGTCGTCAAAATCTAATCCCGCGCTGTTATTGTCGCTATCGCAGTAATTTTTAAAGCTGGCCATGTAACCAATGGGAGCGTCCAGCCAGACGTAGAAATACTTGTCTTCGGTGTCGGGAATTTGAAATCCCCAATAGGGCGCATCGCGCGAAATATCCCAGTTGTTCAAACCCGCCGCAAACCACTCCTGCATCTTGTTTTTGATTTCCGGTTGAATATCGGCCTGTTCCAGCCAATGCTTTAAGAAGTCGGCCAATTTTGGCAGGTCAAAAAAGTAGTGTTTGGATTCTTTTTCGATGGGCGTTTCGCCCGAAACGGCAGATTTAGGGTTGATCAAATCGGTGGGCGAATAAGTTGCACCGCAATTTTCACAGTTGTCCCCATACTGATCCGGTGTTTTGCATTTCGGACAGCTGCCTTTGACAAAGCGGTCGGGCAAAAACATTTTCTTAACCGGGTCAAATGCCTGTTTGATAATTTTTTCGCTGATATAGCCATTGTTGTGCAACGTTCTGTAGATATTTTGCGAAAAGGCTTCATTTTCGGGCGAATGGGTCGTGTAAAAGTTATCAAAATTGACAAGAAAACCGGCAAAATCTCGATGATGTTCGGCGTGGATGCTATCAATGAGTTGTTGTGGAGTAATGCCTTCGGCTTCTGCTTTAAGCATAATTGGCGTGCCGTGAGCATCGTCGGCGCAACAGTAAGTTATTTGATGACCTCTAGCCCGTTGAAAACGCGTCCAAATATCCGTCTGGATGTATTCGACCATGTGTCCCAGATGAATCGGGCCATTGGCATAGGGCAGGGCGGAGGTAACTAAGATATTGCGTGTTTGTTGTGTCATATTGTGGTTTTTTTAAGGGCTAAATCAGTGCCGCCTATTCTAGCGAATTATCGGTATTTTTACCAGATATCAAAGTGGATAGCCTCGTCACTATTTTCAGGACATCTAAAAAAGCATAATGACTGGTAGCACGTAGATACTCCCACCAACTCGACAACCCTCATAACACTATGCCTTGTTTTCCATTTGAATTGCACATTTCTCGGTACTTACTTTATAATGCTCGGTATCAATGATGATAGTCCAAGTAGTCCATTCAAATACCACAAGAACAAGGGCAGCATACGATCATGGATTTACCAGAGCATAGCGTACCAAAAAACATACTGATTTTGTTCGCCCATCCGATGATACATCGTTCAAACGTTAATAGGGCACTGGTTCATGCCGCAAGTCAATTGGACAATGTCACGGTTCACGATTTATACGCTGCCTATCCCGATTTTTATATCGATGTTAAATACGAGCAAGAGTTGCTCATTGAGCACGATGTTATTATCTTCCAGCATCCTTTTTACTGGTATTCATCACCGCCGATGCTTAAAATGTGGCAGGACCTGGTTTTACAATACGGTTTTGCTTACGGCAGCGAGGGAACCGCTCTAAAGAACAAAGAATTTATGTCTGTAATTACCGCGGGGGCATCGAAATCAACTTACGAAAGTGACGGTATTAATCGCTACACTATCGATGAATTATTGCGTCCTACCGAACAAATGGCCTATTTTACCGGTATGCACTATTTACCACCTCACGTTATTTACGGTACGCACCGTATTCGTGCTCGAGATATCATCTTAAGCGTTAAGGCATATCGGCAACTATTAACGCGTTTGCGCGATGAACCGATACATCACGAAGAAAAGCAACATACCGATATTTGGGCTGCCTTGCTATCACTGCTGACGGGGCAGCGAAATGACTAACAGTTTACTGCAACAAGCGATTGTTTATCTGGGTGCAGCCGTTGTCGTTGTGCCGCTAGTGAAACGGCTGAACTTCAGTGCCGTATTAGGCTATTTGTTGGCTGGTATTGTCGTCGGGCCCTATTTGCTCGGCCTGGTCGGTGTTTCGGAAGCCGAGCGCGAGCAGGTCATGCATTTTGCCGAGTTCGGCGTGGTGATGATGCTGTTTATTATCGGACTGGAATTGCGCCCATCGCATTTATGGCGCTTGCGTGGCCCCATAGTGGGCATGGGGGGAACACAGGTCCTGCTGACTGCCACTGCGCTGTCAGCTATTGCGATGCTGCTGGGACTTGATATGAAAGCGGCGATTGCCGTTGGTTTGATTCTATCTCTGTCATCGACGGCAATAGTTTTGCAAACACTCAACGAAAGAGGAATGACCAGGACACCGACGGGGATCAATATTTTCTCGGTGTTGCTTTTTCAGGATATTGCCGTTATTCCAATTCTGGCAATCCTGCCGTTGTTGGCAATGGATGTCAGCACAAAAAAACAGGTCGCGTCACATAGTCTGATCGCGGGACAAGCGGCATGGCTGCAAGTGAGTGCCGTTTTAGGCAGTATTGCCGTCATTGTCCTGGTCGGGCACTTTGTTTTGCGGCATATTTTTCGCTTCGTCGCTTCAACTAAAATTCATGAATTGTTCACTGCCTTGACATTATTCCTCGTTTTTGGCATTACCCTACTGATGGAGGTGGTGGGCCTATCGCCGGCTTTGGGTGCTTTTGTTGCCGGCGTGGTGTTGGCAGAATCGGAATATCGCCATCAAATAGCGCTTGATATTGAGCCGTTTGAGGGGTTGTTGTTGGGGTTGTTGTTTATGACAGTTGGCTCTAGCATCGATTTTCACCTGTTTGGACAATCTTTTATTGTCGTCGTCGGATTGGTTGTCGGCTTAACGGTCATTAAAATTTTAATGCTATTAATTATTGCCGCTGTTTTTAAAATGAATCCAACCAAGAAAATGCTGTTTTCTTTTGCATTGGCACAGGCGGGTGAATTTGCCTTTGTTCTGTTTGGCATGACGATAACCCTAAACGTTTTGCCGGTCGCTTTGGTCAAACTGCTCATCTTGGTGGTTGCCCTTTCCATGATGTTAACGCCTTTGCTGATGATGTTATTGGATAGATTAATTTTGCCGCGAGTGAATAAAATACCTATTCGCGATAGCGATGAAATTGAGGGCGAAAGCAATGCCGTCATTATCGCCGGTTACGGTCGTTTCGGACGAATGATTGGCCGCTTGCTCAAGGCTAACGGCATTGAATCGACCGTATTGGATTTTAATTCCGACCACGTCGAAACCATTCGTCGCTTTGGACAAAAAGTCTATTACGGTGACGCTACGCGTCTCGATTTGTTGGAATCAGCCGGCATAAAAGAAGCCAAGATTTTAATTGTTGCCATTGCCGACCGGGAAAAGTCAGTGCATTTAGTTCAACAAGTTAGACAAACTTTTCCTCATGTGAATATTTTTGTACGCGCAACCAGCCGCGCTCATGCCTATGATCTAATAGAATATGGCGTAACTTTTGAACGAGAAACCCTGATGTCAGCACTGCAGATGGGAGAAAGTGTACTGAAAGATTTGGGATTTCACCCTTATCGCGCCAAGCGTGCCTCAAAATTGTTCCAGAAACACGACCGTGCCGTTTTGCGAGCCTTGTATTCCAGTTATCGCAAAAATCATAATGAATACATCGAATCGTCAAAAGAAAATGAACGCATTATTGCTCAAACCTTACGTGCAGATATGGCGGGCATGGATGGCAGCGATTACGGCTGGTCGGTGGTTTTATCCGATGAAGATGCCGAACAAGTGATTACCGATGATGAGCACTAATATTATAGGAACCTCTGCAAAATGCACATTTCGGCAAATAACTACGTCATGTGTTTATCCGACCACTCAAGAGTGGTGGGGCTCCTCGCAGTTTCCGCCTATCTGACTGAACTGTCAAAAATTGACTGTGGTGCTACAGTGAAATAGTTTAGCTTTTGATACTGACAGAGAATGCTTTGAAATTGATTTATCAAGGCGTTAGGGATGAACAGGTAAATCCCCCTCTCCCTTTGGGAGAAGGGCTAGGGATGAGGGTGACCTGTTTACTTGTTAATTTCTTAAGAATTTGCCAGCATCTTCCCTTTGGTTGTCAGTATCAGTTTGTCTGATTTGGCATGGTAGCTAATGGTGACATCGCCACCTTTACGCAAATCGCCAAACAGTATTTTTTCCGACAGCGGCTTTTTGATATGCTTATCGATCACGCGGGCCATCGGGCGGGCCCCCATCAATTTGTTGTAGCCCTGTCGCAATAAATAGTTTTTTGCCGACTTGTTGAGTCGAATATGGATGTTTTGTTGTGCCAATTGCTCATTGAGTAAAGCAATCATTTTGTCGATAATTTTAATGATGACGGGTTTTTCCAGTGGTGCGAACTGGATAATATCAGTCAAGCGGTTTCTAAATTCAGGTGTAAAGACACGCTTTATCGCCGGTGTATTATCAAAATCACTCTTCGAAATGTCACCGAATCCCATCGGATTCTTGTCTAAAACCGATGCGCCGACGTTGCTGGTCATGATTAAAATCGTGTTGCTAAAGATCACGGTTTTTCCATTACTGTCGGTCAGTTTGCCGTAGTCCATAATTTGTAGCAGCAGGTTAAAAATATCGGGATGCGCTTTTTCAATTTCATCTAACAGCAAAACGCAGTGCGGTGTATTGGCAATGGCATCAGTCAGTAGCCCACCTTGCTCGTGTCCAACGTAGCCCGGTGGTGAACCGATTAGGCGTGATACCGTGTGTGACTCCATATATTCCGACATATCAAAGCGAATAAAGCTGATGTTGAGCTCTTCTGCCAGTTGCTTGGATACTTCTGTTTTGCCGACACCGGTAGGGCCGGTGAATAAAAATGAGCCGATTGGTTTTTCTAAATCTTTTAATCCCGCTCGGGACAGTTTGATAGCAGATGCCAGGGCCGTAATGGCATCGTCTTGACCAAAAACCTTTTTGTGCAGGCGACTTTCTAAAGTTTTAAGTATTCTTTTATCATCTACGGTCACTGTTTTCTCGGGAATGCGGGCAATTTTTGCCAATACCGTTTCGATGTCTTTTTGTGACACCGTTTTCTTGGGCGGTGTCTTGATTTTTACGCTGGAACCAGCCTCATCGATTAAGTCGATGGCTTTATCCGGTAAGTGTCTGTCGTGAATGTATTTATCAGCCAAATCAACGGCAGCTTCAACCGTATGCTTGCCGTACTTGACCTTGTGAAAATGTTCGAATTGTGGCAGCAAACCGCGAATGATATCAATGGTCTCGTCCTTGCTGGGTTCGTTGATATCAACTTTTTGGAAACGGCGGGCAAGGGCGGCATTTTTCTCAAAACTGCCCTTATATTCTTTATAGGTAGTCGCACCAATGCAACGCAACGTACCGGCGGACAGTGCCGGTTTCAGCAAGTTTGATGCATCCAATGTACTGTCCGATGTCGAGCCGGCGCCCAATAAGGTATGAATTTCATCAATAAAGATAATGACGTGATCCATAGCAGTGAGACGATTAATCAGCGATTTAATGCGTTTTTCAAAATCACCTCGATATTTGCTGCCGGCGACCATTGAGCCCAGATCAACGCTATAAATAACTGTTCCCTGCAAAATAGCAGGCACTTCGCCATCGACAATTTTTTTGGCCAGTCCCTCGGCAATAGCGGTTTTCCCAACACCGGCTTCGCCGACGAGAATAGGGTTGTTTTTGCGTCGACGAGACAGAATTTGGATAGTGCGCTCGATTTCGTGCTCGCGCCCGATTAACGGGTCTATTCTGCCTTGTTCGGCCAGCGCATTTAGGTCTGTACAGTATTTTTTGAGCGGATCTTTTTCATCGCTGTCTTCTTCTGTATCGTGATCAGCAGGATTATCGGGCTGGGTTCGCGAAACATACTCCATAAGCGCCAGTTTTTTTACCCCTTGTTTTTTTAGGTAGTAAACGGCATGGCTCTCGCTTTCCTGCATTAGAGCAATCAGCATGTGCAAACCATTGGCCATTTCTTTTCCGGCACTGTTGCGTTGTTCGTTGGTGCGCTCAATAATACGATGGAAAGCGGCCGTTGGTATCGTTGTTTCTGCGTTATTGGCGATCCTTGGTATGTTTTTGTCGAGATAGTGCTGTAAGTTACTGATGATTTGGCTTATATCAGCACTTAAATAAACCAGTGCCTCGCGCACTTCGTTATTTTTCTGGCAAAGTGCAAGTAGCATATGTTCAGTCGTAAAAAATTCAAAGCGTGCTTGATTGGCCTCAGCAAACGCTTCGTTTAGGAGTTTTTCAATATCTTTATTAATCATGGTGTCCTCTTTTTACGTCTTCTTTTTACACTTGGGCTTTTTCGATAGTGCAATCGAGTGGAAATTCATTGCGCTTCGCCGTTAGTTTGACGTTATGTTTTTTTTCTTGAGCAACTTCTTTAGGGTAAATTCCAGCGATACCACTGCCATCGTAGTGTATTTGCATCGTGATGCGTCTGGCTTCCGGTAACGTGTGGTTAAATAGTCTCACCAGTATTTCTATAACAAAATCCATTGGCGTATAATCATCGTTAAGTAGTATGACGGAATAGAATTGAGGTTCTTGTAAATCCGTTTCCCGCTTCGTAACGGTTTGTGTATTTGATTGTTTAAATAACTTTTTTTCTGCCATATTGGCTTTCCAAATTTATTTGTAGAAGGCACTAAAAACCCTAACGAGCAGACCACCCAAAGTCTTTCTAAAAACAATTTCATCGAGTGGACTCCTAGTATATGGTGACAGCAGTGCCAAAATCAAATGACAATTGATTCTGTCTTTGAAAGTAAACAGCCTAACTACAATGAATAGTGAGTTGTCGTTGCCGCTTAGTGAATAAAAAAGTCAGCGTGTAATCAGGTTTGGGGAGTACGCCCTGCCCTTTACTCGGCCATTCAATAAGGCTGATCGCCGCCTGTTCCTGAGCCAATTCGATTGCACCGATTTCGTACAATTCTTCCGGATCGCAAAGACGATATAAGTCACAGTGAATCACCGTACCACTATCGGTTAAGTAATCGTTCATAATGGCATAAGTCGGGCTGGTAACGCGGTCATGATAACCTTTGTGGTAGATAAAACGCTGAGCAAATGTGGTTTTCCCCGTACCCAAATCGCCGACTAAATAAACCCACGCCGGATGTTGAATAGTTGATGCCAATTGTTTGGCAAGGGCATCGAGCTGCGCTAACTCGCTGATATCAAAACTACCGTTAATACCATCGCCAGGGCAATTTTCAATATGTTGGTCTTTTTGCTTATTTTGCCAAGGCATAACATGGTTCTCTGACAAGTGGATAATGCAGTTATTCTATACCAATTCTTAAAAATAACCTACCGCTGTCACATTCAGTTGGATAGCTTATTTTGTACAGCTTTGCTCATTTTTTTGCTACGTTAATTGCTCAAACGCAAGTCGTATATTGTAGGGGTGTTTTCATTTATAATGGGCCCATGAACGATAAAGTCAAGCCGCGGGCAGATGCAGCGTTCGAGGCAAAAATATTTCTACAAAATGTCACCGAACGTCCGGGGGTTTACCAGATGTTTGATGCCGACAATCGCATTTTATACGTCGGTAAGGCGGGCAATTTAAAGAAACGTTTGTCGAGCTACTTTCGTCAGTCGGGCTTATCGATAAAAAATCAGTCGTTAATGCAGCGTGTTGCCGATGTTCGCGTCATCGTGACTCATTCGGAGACAGAGGCTTTAATTCTTGAGAACAATTTAATCAAGCGCCATCGTCCGCGCTACAACATTCTGTTGCGCGATGATAAAACCTACCCCTATATTCATTTAACCGCTGATAAGTATCCGTTGCTTAAATTTTACCGCGGCGGCCGCACGGCCAAGGGCAAGTATTTTGGTCCGTATCCCAGCGCAGCAGCAGTTAAGGAAACGCTCGATATCTTGCAAAAAGTGTTTCAAATTCGCAACTGTGATAACACTTTTTTTAACAACCGATCGCGTCCTTGCCTGCAATATCAAATCAAACGTTGCAGTGCGCCGTGTATGAATTTGGTCAATCATCGTCAATATCAATCGCAAATCGATGCTGCCATTGCTTTTTTGGAAGGAAATAATGAAAGTCTGTTGGCTGATATCGAATACAAAATGTTGGCGGCAGCGGAGCGAATGGCCTTTGAAGAAGCCGCATTTTATCGTGACCAATTGCAATCACTACGCAAAATTTTGGAAAAACAATACATTACTCAATCCAAGGGGGATGCCGATGTCATTGTTGTCTTAAAGGATGCTGGCGTAACGGTTATCCAAGTGTTTTATTACCGTTCGGGTCGCAGTCTGGGCACACAATCGTATTTCCCCAAAGTTCGCCACGAGCACGATGAAAGCGAGATTTTGCAAAGTTTTATCGAGCAAATGTATTTTGATAAGGCACCGCCGGCTGAATTGATTACCAATATGGCCATTGCGAACAACACACTACTGCGTCAATTTTTTAGCGATAAATTTTCCGTGTCTGTACGTTTTGTTTCACAGCCCCGAGAGCATCGAGCACGGTGGTTAAAATTGGCACTGGACAATGCACAGTTGGCATTGTACAACAAGAAAATTTCAACGATGACGTTGGCAAAACAGTTTGAAGCGCTAAAAAATGCTTTGAAACTGGAACAATCTCCGGGATTGATGGCGTGTGTCGATGTCAGCCATACACAAGGGGAGGCGACGGTGGCATCGTATGTGGTGTTTGATCGCAATGGTCCGAAAAAATCGGACTACCGAAAATACAATATCAAAGGTATTGCCGCCGGCGATGACTACGGTGCCATGGAGCAGTTACTGAGGCGGCGCTTCGTTCGTTTTCAGGCTCAAGCCAAAAAAAATGAAGATGGCATTAGCGAAAGAATCCCCGATATTCTGTTTGTCGACGGCGGGTTAGGACAATTTCACGTAGCAGAAAACGTGCTGTCTGAGTTAGGTGTTGACGAAGTATTGCTCGTCGGTGTTGCTAAAGGTGCCGACAGAAAAGCAGGGCAAGAACGTCTGATTGTCGGTACAGGTGAGCATCGCGTTAAGCTGCTTGCTCACGATCCCGCTATGCACCTGATTCAGCAAATTCGCGATGAATCCCACCGTTTTGCCATTACCGGTCATCGCAAAAAACGCGATAAAAAACGCTTTGTTTCAGAATTGAGTGAAATTGACGGAATAGGTGATAAAAAACGACAATCTCTGTTAAAATACTTCGCAGGCATAAAAGGTGTCAAAAATGCCGCTATCGAGGAATTGCAAAAGGTCGACGGTATCAGCCCAACACTGGCAGCCAAGATTTACGATTACTTTCATTAGGGAAATCCCAAATAACAATATGACAAATCAAAGAGGTAGGATGAATTTAGCACTAAAACTGACCGTTTTTCGTATCTTGATGATACCGCTTTATTTATTGATTTATTTTATGGATTTTCCGTACAGTAACTGGGTTGCTTGGGGTGTTTTTTCCATTGCTTCAATTACGGATTTTTTTGATGGTTATATTGCCCGTCAATACAATCAAAGTTCAAAACTGGGGGCTTTGCTTGATCCGGTTGCTGATAAATTATTAATTGCTGTTGTCCTTATTTCCTTGGTGACAAAGCATAGCATGGGCTGGGAAGGCATTTTTATGATGGTTTGCACCGTGGTGATTATCGGGCGCGAAATTGTCATTTCGGCATTGCGTGAATTTATGGCCGGATTAAATATTCGCGGTGCCGTTGCCGTTCAGTATATTGGGAAAATTAAAACGACCGTTCAAATATTTGCATTGGGTTTTTTGATTGTTTATGAAAAAGCGGGCTTTATCCCGACCAAGCAGATTGGCTGGCTGTTGTTATTGATTGCTACGGTGCTGACCGTGTGGTCGATGACAGATTATTTTAAGTCGGCTCTCAAAGCATTGGATAACAGCCGTATCGATATTTATAAGTAGTTGCATACTCGGCAATTTTTGACTTTATGACAGTGTTCACCTGATGATTCATATCGCCCTTTATCAGCCCAAAATTCCACCGAATACCGGTAATATTATTCGTTTCTGCGCTAACACGGGGGTAAAGTTGCATTTGATCCACCCCTTGGGTTTTACCTGGGATAACAAACAGCTGCGTCGAGCCGGACTTGACTATGCTGAATTTGCCAGTATCCAACACTATGATGATTGGATGGATTTTTTATCGCAGCATCAAGATAGTAATAAATATATTATAACAACCAAGGGACTGCGATCGGCTTATAAAACGGTTTTCAAGGATGGCGATATGCTGATTTTTGGCTCTGAAGACGGTGGTATTGCCGCTCATCATATGGCCGATATCGACAGCAGTCACTGGCTGCGCATTCCGATGAAAGGCAATTCGCGCAGCATGAACTTATCGAATACCGTGGCAATATTGGGTTATGAAGCGCTACGTCAGCTCGGGTTGCCTGACTTATATTAGCCCGATACTAGCCTATTGTCGTTTTAACTGCTGCTTTAAAAAAGCAATAATATCCAACGATTCATACATCCATTCAGTTTTACCGTCGCGTTCGATGCGCAGACACGGCACGGTTGTTCGTCCGCCGCCGGTTTTGAGAGCCTTTTTTGCCGCACGGTTGAAAAAAGTATTTTCCAATGTCATGCCTGAAGCGTTTCCGGCCTTGATATCGACGTTTAAACCCATTTCAACCAATGCGTTAAGTACGCGCTGGCAGTACGGACAATAGGGGGAGTAGTACAGGCTAAGTTGTGTTGCTTGAATGGTCATTGTTGATGTGATTTTTGATCGCCTAAAAAGTGTGCCAATCATATCACAGACATTTTTGACGGTACACTGTGTTTTTTACCGCATTGTTTGGAGATTGATAATCAGGCATCCAAGTGTAGAATCCGCTATAATGTCGGCTCGGGAAGTTTTGATAAACCTGTTCAGGTAGTTTGACAAAGTTTTTCATCAAATTAACGATAGATCGGGAGAGACCATGCATATTCATTTTATCGGTATTTGCGGTACTTTTATGGCCGGATTGGCGAGATTGGCACTTGAATTGGGCCATCAGGTGACGGGTTCTGACCGCGAATTTTATCCGCCCATGTCCGATCAACTCGTCGATATGGGCGTTAAAACTTATCGAGGTTTTGAAGCGGATATTTGGGATGTCATTAATCCTGATTTGGTTATTGTCGGCAACATCTGTTCGCGCGGTATGCCGATTATCGAAGCAATGCTGGAAAAAAAACTGAATTATACCCACGGTCCCCAATGGTTGGGTGAGCAAGTGCTTAAAAATCGCTACGTTTTTGCCATTGCCGGCACGCATGGCAAAACGACAACAACGGCGATGCTAACCCATATCCTGCGTGAAAATGGCATTGATACCGGTTATTTGGTCGGTGGTGTCGTACCCGGGTTTGGCAATTCATCGGCATTGGGTAGTTCGTCGCATGGCGATGGTTATTTTGTTATCGAAGCGGATGAATACGATAGTGCCTATTTCGACAAGCGTCCCAAATTACTGCATTATGAACCCGATACTTTAGTGATAGGTAACGTCGAATTTGATCACGCCGATATTTACGATAACGTCGAACAGATTGAGCGGCAGTTTCACTACGGGGTACGTTTGGTGCCGCCGTCAGGTACCGCTATTTTCGGACGGGGTGAGCACGTCATCAAAGTCCGAGATCAGGGTGTGTGGTCGAATGTTATTGATTTAAACGAAGGCGACTATGTACTAAATGATGGTAGTATTACCCAGCATAATCGACTGGTCGCCAAACTGCCACAGCATATAATCGGTATTCACAATCAAACCAACGCTATGATTGCCTGCCTTGCCGCTCAACAGGCCGGGATCAATTGGTCTCAATCTGGGTGCGCGCTGGCCACATTTAAAGGCGTTAAGCGCCGTTTGGAATTATTAGCGGAAATTAACGGTATTGCCGTTTATGATGATTTCGCTCACCATCCGACAGCGGTTGAGTTGACGTTGACGGCTATGCGAGAGCGTTTTCCCGACAGACGTTTGGTTAGCGTGTTAGAGCCGCGCTCCAACACCATGAGAATGGGTGAGCATGCCGAGCAATTGCCGGCAGTGCTTGCAACAGCCGATCGCTCATACGTTTATCTGCCCGAAGCTATCCAATGGCAACTGGCAGGCAATAGTATCGTCGAAGACAGTATTGATCGTTTATTGCTGCGATTGTCTGATGAGTTGCGCAGTGGCGATATCGTCGTTATGATGAGCAATGGTAGTTTTGAGGGTTTGCATGGGCGTTTGATCAAGGCATTACGACCGATCCGAACAGGCAGGCCTGACAATAAAAATACGGGGAACTTGTCTTTGTAGTTGATGGAGTATTTTGCAACAAAATGAAAAAATCAATAAAAAAACAACCGATTGTCATTGCTATTACCGGAGCATCCGGTGGTGCTTATGCAATGCGCTTACTAGACGTATTGCTAAAAAATGACGAAATTGTCTATTTGATGATTTCCCAAGCCGGGCTTATCGTTCTAGCGATGGAGGAAAAGTTGACCTTGGGCAGCAAACCCGGGGTGATAAAAAAGCGTCTGGTGGAAAAATTTAACTGTCGTCCGGAGCAATTGTTTGTTTTTGGCGAGCAAGATTGGTTGGCACCACCTGCTTCCGGTTCTGCTAAAATCAAGGGGATGGCGATCGTGCCGTGTACAACAGGAACATTGGGCGCCATTGCATCAGGCATCAGTGACAGTTTAATCAATCGCGCCGCTGATGTGTGCTTAAAAGAAAAAACACCGCTAATTTTAATGATAAGAGAAACTCCTTTTTCGACGGTTCATTTGGAGAATATGCTAAAACTCGCGAACGCCGGAGCGACGATTATGCCGGCCAATCCGGGGTTTTATTACCAGCCTAAGACTATCTCGGACATTGTCGATTTTATGGTGGCCAGGGTGCTGGATCATTTGGGTATAAAGCAAACTTTGCTAAAAGAGTGGGGCGTATCAGATGACTGAAATGAATTTAAGCCAATTGACGCTGACGACACCAGCGTTGATGTTTCCCACCATTTCATTGCTGTTGATGGCTTATACCAACCGATTTTTAAGTTTGGCGACGTTGGTTCGCAATCTGTCGGATACTTACCAAGATAAACCCAGCGATCGGTTGTTGCGTCAACTGGCCTCGTTGCGCAAACGTCTTCAACTTATCCGGTGGATGCAAGTGTCGGGGGTGAGTAGTTTGCTATTGTCGGTCGTCGCGATGTTTTGTTTGTATGTTGGCTGGATAGCGGCAGGACATATCGTTTTTGGCATGGCTATGATTTTGCTCATTGTGTCGTTGCTGTTATCGGTGCAGGAGTTGTATGTTTCCAATGAAGCGTTAAATATTCGCCTGTCCGTGATGGAAATTAACACGAAGAAAAAAAGTGACTGCTAGGATCATTTTGTTCAATAAGCCGTTTCGCTGTTTGTCACAATTTACCGATGATAAAGGGCGCGATACGCTGGCCAACTACATCACCGACAAGGGGTTTTATCCTGCCGGTCGCCTAGACTACGACAGCGAAGGCTTGTTGATACTAACCGATAATGGCAAGCTGCAAGCCGAAATCAGCAACCCCGATTACAACAAACCAAAAACGTATCTTGCCCAAGTTGAGGGCAATATTGACAAGCAAGCCATTCGTACTCTGCAAAGTGGTGTTGAGCTAAAAGATGGCATAACGCGACCTGCCGTTGCTAAAAAAATCAGTCCGCCAAAATTATGGCAACGCCATCCCCGTGTGCGTTATCGTAAAAATGCAGCAGAATCGTGGGTCAAATTGATCATTACCGAAGGTCGCAACCGTCAGGTACGGCGCATGTTGGCAGCTGTTGGTTTCCCTTGCTTGCGCTTGGTGCGCGTGTCGGTGGGCGACTGGCACTTGAAAATGATTCATCCGGCGCTTCAGCCGGGCCAGTGGCGATGTTTAACTATTCGGTAACGTCCCGAATAGAATCGCCATGATACGATAGCGTCATAATTCAAAGCGTATCCATTTTGTTTGACTTGTAACGAAATTATTGTGGGAAGAACTGATACATTGTCGAGCGAAGTGCTCGGAGATGAAAGGAGATAAAGGATGAGAAACTTATTAATAGCCCTACTGTTGATGTCGACGACGATGCTGTCCTACGGCGAGCGCTATAAAGTGATGGTTAAGGGGCAACGTGCGGGAAAGGCTGAATTAGTTTTTGAAGAATCGAACGGGGTGTATCAAACCAGTTTGACACTCTACCCCAATTTGTTGGCCAAAGCTTTCGGTGTCAAAGAGATGCGCGAATATGCCGAGGGAAAGATAAAAGGCGGTCATTACTACCCCAATCACTACTCCCGCAAGACACTCAAAGGAAAAACTTTACTCTCCGTAGCCTTTCAAGGTCACCAAGTCACGGCCAATCGCAAGGGAAAGAGACGACAATTTGCCATCAATCCCATGGGGCAAGATCCGTTGACTCAGCTTGCCCAAATCAAGCGCGACCTGGCTCATCAGGCCGTCGTCAGCAAAACCTATCATCTAGTGACGGAGAAGTCGCAACGACACTATTCGGCAACCGTCAAAACGTTGGATGACGGTTATCAAATCCACGTGCGGCAGAAAAACGGTAACAGAGCAATTCAGTTATCCTTTAATAAACAAGGCGTACTACTGCGTATGACGAAAATGAAAAAGGGCAAAAAAGTCTTCGATATGGTGATTGACAATTAAGCACGCCACTGGTCAAGCCATGCAATCATCGGCGATGGATTGTGAGAACAGCCATCGCCGTTGCTTTTCTTATAGTCGTGCCAAGAATTTCTGGTATGACTAAGCTCGGCGTGCGGCAAATATTACGGCAACGTAACCCAACGACAAGCGTCTGTTGTCGTGCCGCGTTGTGCTGGTTTTTTACCGCTGACGTACTGGATTTTGCCGCCTTCGTCATCCGAGGGGAAAATAAACAATGCTCCCAGCAGAATTTCTTCAACGGCGATGCCGAGTAGCTCAAAAGCAAATGCCTGTCGCAATACGCCGCCGCTGCCCCAGTAATTTTTTTGTCCCAGGGCGGTTGCCGCCAGCAGCAGATTTTGTATTGCCGCGCCCGTTGCGGCGATATGTTCCATATTGATGATACTGCCATCAAAGAGGATGCCGTTAGCCTGTGGTTGCTTCATGGCCTGCGGGCACCACGTCGACATAATCAAGTAGTCACAGCAGTTGAGCATCCCGCCAACCTTGCCAGTATTAATATTCATTTCATTCAGTTTGACGGCTAGTTTTCGGCAGGTCTGACTGTCGAGAACATAAAATCGCCAGGGCACTTCAGACGACAGCGTTGATCGGTATTCCAAAGAACAAGGGTAATGATAGGGCCCCCAATGAGCCGCCTCCAGCAGCGTTTCAATTAACGCCTTATCTGTCGATTTTGGCGGCAGCAGCTCATGGCTTATCGCCTTGATGGTGCGTCTCTGGCGTATAGCGTCTAAAGTTTTTAATGGGTCGTCATTCATGCTGTTTTCTCCGCGTTAAATAGTTGGCTATTTTGGCAAAATCACTGCCGTCAATGACTTCGGCACGCCGTGATGAATCAATGTTCAAGGATGACAGGGTTTGTTCGTCAATCAGTGGTTTCAATGCGTTTCTCAGGGTTTTCCTGCGCATAGAGAAGGCTTGCTTAACGACCTTGGAAAACATTGCTTCGTCTTCAACAGTCCATCTCGGCTGGTGCAGGCGGTATAAACCCACCATGGCTGACATAACTTTGGGGGGGGGGCTGAAAGACTCGGGCGGTACGTCGAATAACCGGCAGACATCGTGATGATAAGACAACATCACTGACAAGCGGCCGTAATGCTTTTCACCGGGCAAGGCAACCATACGATCCACGACTTCCTTTTGTAGCATAAAAATCATCTCCGTGACTTCCGGTTGCGCTACCAAAGTGAATAAAATGGGTGTCGAGATATTGTAGGGTAAGTTGCCAAAAATGCGCCAGTGACCACCGGATAATAATTGGTGATAATTGATGGTCAGCGCATCTTGTTCGATAACGGTCAACTTACCTAGCGGTCGTGCCCTTTTTTTCAGTATGGGAACGACACGCTGGTCGAGTTCAATTGCACTGAGTTTTTTTACTCGCTCCAGTACCGGTAGGGTAATCGCCCCCAGTCCGGGACCAATTTCCAATAACTGTTCATCCTCTTTTGGGCTAATGCTATCGACAATCCGGGTAATTATCGTTTCATCGGACAGAAAGTGTTGCCCTAAATGTTTATTGGCTCGCACTGCGTGACGCTTTGAGGAATGTTTTTTTTGCTTTGTCATCGGCGGTTATTATCTCATTCAATTTGGTATAGTCAAATCGATTGCCCGTAATCCATTGCCCTGGATTGGGGGCATTGCATACCACCTGTACAAATTGGCTTCTTCGTCGTGCGGTGTTTGGCACAATCTGATACACTGGGGCGGCAGAATAAAAAAGTCCGTCTGCGACAGCCTCAGATTGTTAGATGATAATTTGTTATGCGACCAAAACAAGTAATGCCAATGATGAAAGATAACTTATTAAAAAAAGTCGGTGCGTTTGACGAGGGTAGTTTGTTTTTCAGAATTGGCGCAAGAATCAATCTATTGATTTTTTGTGCTTGCCTTTGCGCTTGTGCAACGGTCAGTCCTGTTATGAATCAGCCGATATCGTCAACCAGTGAACACATTAATACGGCGGTTTTTTCTCCGGACGACAGCACCTTGTTGATTTTGACTTTTTCCGGCGGTGGCGTCCGCGCTGCCGCTTTGTCTTACGGTGTATTAAAAGGTTTGCGAGATATTCAATTACAACGTAGAAAAGCAAATACTTTACTCGATGAAGTCGATATTATCTCGAGTGTTTCGGGCGGAAGTTTTACTGCAGCTTACTATGGTTTGTTTGGTCGGGGTATTTTTGAAGATTACGAAAAAGATTTTCTTAAACGCCGTGTTGAAAGCGAAGTCATTAGAAACTGGTTATTGTCACCGGCTAATTGGAATAAATTGGGCAGTCCCGAATTTAATCGTACTGATCTCGTCGCCGAATACTACGATGAACATATTTTTGATAACAGAACATTTGCCAATATGCGTACCGACATGCCCGTTATCATCATCAATACAACCGATATTTCAACGGGTACTCTGTTTGCCTTTACACCCGATAACATGCAGTGGATTTGTTCGGATTTAAGAAGTTATCCGGTCAGTCGTGCCGTTGCGGCTTCTGCCGCCGTTCCCGGCGTATTTAGTCCGATAACCTTAGAAAATCACAGTGGTTGCCCGGTTGATATCAAAAAGACAAATAATGTAGAAGTCATAAAATTACAAGATAAATCACGCTACCCCTATCTGCACTTAGTTGATGGTGGTATCGTTGATAATTTAGGTATCAGATCACTGTTGCGAATTGCTGAAATTGAGCATAATGATTTGTCTGCTATGCTCAAAAAATATCAGTTAAAGGGAATTAAACAGGTGGCGTTTATCGTCGTTGATGCCGCCGATGAAATATTACCCCGCATCGCTCAAACACCACAGGAGCCCAGTGCTGCCGATACAATTAATGCGGTTGCCACAATCCGATCAAAACGTTACAACGCAGACACAATGAGGTTGCTAAAAGCGCAAATTGAACGCTGGAAAAAACAACCTGCCAGTCGCTATTGTCATAAGAAAAAAGGTTGCCGACCTATTGATTTTCATCTGATTTACTTGGAGTTACAAGAATTACCTAAACTATTAGCCGATGAAGTGAGTCTGTATAAGACAGCTTTGGAGTTGCCGGAACAACAGGTTGACACGCTCATCAAAGCAGGGCGCTATTTGTTACTGCACAATAAGGATTTTCGCCACTTGTTAAAATCCATGAGCGTCGAGTAGGGAACACTCATCTGTCAAGTCTTCTGTAACAAAAATCGGTGCGATTTTACGATACACCAAAGGCATCGGGGTGGGTCAAGTAATATTCTTAACCCACCGTTTGATTTCTCAGGAAAGTCGTATCAAATTAGAAATGGTAGTTATACTGAACACCCAAGATATGGGCATTGCTTTTGTACTCGGCACTACCTCTGGTCTGACTGGAAACACACGCGACAGAACCCGGGGTTGCTCCCCCACAATAACCGTTAACATTAGCTTTGGCATCTTTAATATGAATATAACTGTAACCAAGGTTGAGGCTGCTGTTTTTATTCAAATTATATTTAGCGCCTAGCGAAAACCAGATACGGTCATTATCGGGTAGTGTCGTCAGTCGTTGATCGACACCTCTGACCGGAGACTGATCATAGGCGATACCAAATCGTAATTGTAAGGGATCGCTGTATTGATAAGCAGCACCAAGACTGAATTTAAACGTATCTTTCCAATTGGGTTTCAATATGGTTACAGAGGTATTGGAAGGTTGTTTGATATTTTCATAGTTAATATTTAACGTATTGAAACGAGAGTGACGTGTCCAAGTAATATCACCAAACGCTGTCCACTTGGGATCAATTTTAACCATACCGTGCAGCGACAACGATTCCGGTGTAACAATTTTTACAGTAGTCTTTTCACTGGGCAAATAATTAGCTCCTCTAATTCCTGGTGCAATCGCTTGAGTTAATGGCGCATTGGGGTTAGCAAATTTCCACTCCGCGTCACCTTTTAGTGTGTGTTCCACTTTTGAGCGATAGTTTGCTCCCAAACGCACTTTATCATTGACATCCCAAAGGTAGCCGATATTGTAACCGAATCCCCAGTCTGTACCTTCAATATCAACAAAGCCGTCAGCACCACCATTTACACCGGCTATGCTGCCAAAATTAGCGTAATTTCTCAGTCCTGCTATTGTGTACTGGCCGATTAGACCGATACCAACACTGTGATGATCATTAATTTTATACGATAGAGTTGGGTTGATATCGATCGTTTTTAAATCCATTTTGTTAACGTTGTACCGCAGTACCGAGTCGCGTTGGTATTCCGTGCCTGAACCAAACGGCACGTAAACCCCTAAACCGACAGTCAATTGGTCATTTAGTTGATGTGAGGCGTAAAAGTGCGGGGCAACGACAAGACTTTTTGCAATTTGACCCCGGGTTGCACCGGTGACATTAGCAGGCATACCAGCTGGATAAGAAGCTTCGGAATTTTTATATTTAACACTGGGTGCAACCAGATTGGCATTAATGCTGATATTAGTCCCTTCGAGCTTGGAAAGACCGGCGACATTATAAAACAGGGTGGAAGCATCGACGGCCTCTGCTGCCGATGCGTTAGCGGTACTTTGTACGGTGACGGACTGGGTGCCGAAATGGTAACCGGATGCCAGTGCGGTATTAGCGAACAATCCGGCGAAAATGGTCACCGCTAATAATGTCGGTTGGTAAATATTTTTTTTATTATTCATAATAGGTTATCGACTGTTAATTATTAAGTTAAGTTATTTTTACAAGGCCAAATAAGTCCACAATAGAAGACTTAGGAAAGTCGTTATCGCATATCGGCATGTACTATGCTCATTTGATAAACAACCATTGTCTTACGACTTTTGTATTATTTGACCACAAAACGGCGTGATTATAAGTTATTTTCCTAATATTTGAAAGTAATAAATGAATAGAAGACGCTTGTTCTTTACTGATTAACCTTTCGTCACTATCTGTTAATAAAAGGGTTTCAGCAGATAAGCAAATAAAAATTGAATGTAACGCTGATTTAAAAACGCTTTTCTTTGTCGGGCCGGTTCGATAAAAAGAGTGACTTTGACAAATAATCAACCTGTTTTACATACGATCACCGAGCGAATAGCTTACTCGCCTTGCAAGTGACCCATTCCAGTTTTTTTTCGATTGCGATCAAGATAGATGGGCACCAGTAAAAATAATAAAGCGATAATCAGTAATACCAGTGTGATTGGACGTTCCCAGACAAAGGCAACACCGTGGTATTTTTTCAAGGCTCGACCCAGGTTGTTTTCCAACATGCCACCCAAGATAAAGCCGATAATCAGCGGTGGTAACGGATAATCAACAAAGCGGAAAACGGTAGCAATAACGCCGAATCCTATCATAATGTACAATTCGGTTGCGTTATTTTGGCCGATGTAGGCCCCGATCAGGGAGAAAAACAAAATAAAGGGGATCAAGTAATTTCTCGGTACGTTAAGCAACTTGGCAATATAGGGAATCAGTGGCAAGTTGAGAACGAGCAAGACTAAATTGCCGATATACATAGAGATAATAATTGACCAAAAAACCTCCGGGTTATCCGTCATCAGCTGCGGTCCCGGTGTAACGTTAAGCGCCACTAGCGCCCCCAACAGGACGGCAGTGGTGCCTGAGCCCGGAATGCCCAGCGTCAACATCGGTACAAATGATCCCGTACAGGCGGCATTGTTAGCGGTTTCCGGTGCTGCCAGACCGCGAACAGAACCTTTGCCAAAGGCTTGGCGATCCTTATTTGGAGCAATATTGCGCTCAACTGCATAGCCCAAGAATGAAGCAATGGTTGCCCCGGCACCCGGCATGACGCCGATAAAAAAACCCATAATTGATTGTCTGCCAATCACTGGAGCAATGCGTTTTGCATCCTGTTTGCTAATTCTGAGTTCTTTGATTTCCCGGTCACCTTCAGCGACTTTGGAACGTTTTTTATCCAACACAATCATAAATGCTTCCGGGATGGCAAACAGTCCCATAATCAGCGTAATGAAATAAACACCGGATTGTAAGTCCTGAATGCCTAAGGTAAACCGAGGTGCTTGAAACTGTGCCGATTCTCCGACTGTTGCCAGCGCAATACCCAATACCGTCATCAATAGGGCTTTGGCGACTTGCCCCTTGCCGGCAAAGGCTGCAATAGCGGTTAGTCCGCAGACCATTAAAGCAAAATACTCTGAAGATTGAAAAGCGATGGCGAACGATGATAACCAGGGTGCAAAAATCATCAATAAGATAGCACCGACCGTACCGCCCGCAAAAGAAGCGATAGCGGCAATGGCTAAGGCTTTTCCTGCTTTTCCCTGTTGCGTCATCGGATAGCCGTCGAACGAACTGGCAACAGTACCGGCGACCCCGGGTGCGTTGATAAGAATGGAGGAGGTTGAACCGCCAAAAATGGCACCGTAATAAACGCCGGCCAGTAGAATCAGTGCCGCCGACGGGTCGCCCAATTTAATGGCAATAGGAATCATAATGGCAATAATCGACATGGGGCCTAATCCCGGCAACATGCCGATAAATGTGCCGATTAAACAGCCCAGGATAACCATTATCAGGTTCTTTATCGAAAAGGCAGTGACGATACCGGCTAGTATTCCTTCTAACATAGTGTCAAACTCCTTACCATTGGATAAATTCGGGGATGGGGTAGAGATAGATGCCGAGTAACCTATCGACAACCAACCAAATGGCCAGAGCGCCAATCAAGGCAATGATAAACAACTTAGTATATTTGCGTTCCCCCAGAATGATCGCACTGACGATAATAAATGCCGTCGTCGCGACGACGAAGCCTGCCGGTTTTAGAAAGGCGGCATAAAGCATCATGCTGATAATGATGCCTGCGTAGCTTTTGTAATCGTAGGTTCGCCAACCTTGGTTGTCTTGGTTAGGGTGTCCATTTGCCGTGAACAATACGATAATTGAGAGAATAAGACCTAAAATGCCGATGCCTTTAGGCATGCTGTCGGGGCGAAAAGACGCTCGCCGTTCAAACGGCAACAAGTCGAAATGATAGCTAAGATAAATATAGGCAACAAAAAATGCCACCATCAATAAAGCGACAAGGCGATCAAGGTTTTTCATACAGTGTCTAAATCATCTCAAAGTACTTTAAGAAAATATGTCCGCACCAGCAGGTGAAAATTTTCTGACGAGTTTTTCCAATCATCAGATAAATTGTCATTACACCACCGCCTCCTTTCTTTCCGATAACAATTTTCTTAGAGAACAAGAAGCAGGCGGTGGTCGGCGATAAACGAAGGTGATTATAAGAATCCGAGCTCTTTCATTAACTCACCAATAACTTTTTCTTGTTGAGTTAAGAATTCGGTAAATTTATCTCCCGGATTGAAGATATTCACCCAGCCATTGCGTGCTCGTACTGCTTCCCACTCTGGCGTATCGTACATTTTCTTCAATACAGCGATATACTGTTGTTGTTTTTCAGCCGGTAATCCCGGTGGTGCAAAAAAACCGCGCCAGTTAATGAAAACGGCATCGATACCCTGTTCTTTTAGCGTTGGCGTATCTTTGACAATATCAACGCGCTCGGGACCTGTGTGAGCCAAGATGCGGACTTCCCCAGCTTTAGCCAGGTCAATGGCTTCGGATAATCCGGTTGACAGAGCATCTGACTCGCCCGAAAGCAAAGAAGCCATAGCCTTACCGCCGGCATCGAAAGCCAAATAATTGACTTCGGCAGGGTTTTTAACACCGGCTGCTTTAAATGCCATCGCAGGGACCAAGTGATCCATTGAACCCGGCGCCGAACCGCCGGCAATGGCTAAGTCAGCCGGATTTTTCTTGTAAATTTCGACCAAGTCGGCAAAGGTCTTAATAGGACTATCAGCTTTGACGACAAGCGCCGCGTAATCACCGATAATACCGGCAACCGGTGTTAGATCGCGGAAATTTTGCGGAAACCGTTTGGTTAAGGAACGAATGATAATTGGTGTTGAATTGACCATCAGGGTGTTTCCCTGACTTTTGGCATTTTCGATAAGGTAACCGATCGCTTTGCCACCGCCACCGCCGGACATATTCTCGTAAGAAGCACTGCCGACCAATCCCGAGGTCGTTAGTGCCTCACCGGTGCCGCGAGCTGTACCATCCCAGCCACCACCGGCGCCACCGGGGATAAGAAAGTGAATTTTTTCGATATCGGCAGCCTGCCCGAGGGTTAGGGCCGAAAGTAAAGCAACAGCCAGTAATTTTTTAAACGTTAGTTTCATAAATATTCCTCTTTTTATAGTTAATATAGCGCTGCCATGCTATCACGGTTTATCCTGACAATGCAAAGACTATAGTGAAGTGACTTAAAAACCGTTACAGCGTTACGCCGTCTCGCCGTAGCTATAGTACTGTCTTCGACGGCAAGCCTTGTAACAATTTTTAATTCACTTCACTATATCAGAGGAATAGTATCGTTATCAGGGCTGAATAAAGTTAATCAATGCTCGGACGATAAAAAAACATCTCCCGGTACATACACGACACCTTGCATCAAACGCCTGGCGCTACGACTCATGGAGACTTTGTTGATCCGCCAGTTGCCATTAAGGCAATCGGATTGCCCGCCGACTCGAAGTGTGCCCGATGGGTGTCCAAACGTAACGCTATCCAGTTGTCCACCGCCGGCGGCAAGGTTAACCAGCGTCCCGGGAATAGTGGCTGCGCTGGCAATGGCAACGGCAGCCGTTCCCATCATGGCGTGATGCAGCTGTCCCATCGATAGAGCTCGGACGTTTAAATCAATTGTCTGTGCTGAAATATTTTTGCCACTGCTGGCGGTGTAGTCGGCGGGTGGCGCGACAAAGGCAACCTTGGGTGTGTGTTGGCGATTGGCGGCTTCGGCAATATTATCAATCAAGCCCATTTGCACTGCACCGTGAGCGCGGATGGATTCGAACATGGCGAGTGCGTCGTTATTGCCATTGATATCACTCTGTAGTTCCGTGCCTGTATAACCGATGGCGTCAGCATTAATAAAAATTGTCGGAATGCCCGCCGTCATCATCGTAGCTTTGAGTGTGCCGATGCCGGGGACGTATAAATCATCAATTACGTTGCCGGTCGGGAACATTGCACTGTCAGCATCAACAGGCGCTATAAAATCAATCTGCACTTCGGCAGCGGGGAAAGTCACGCCATCGAGTTCGAAATCCCCGGTTTCTTGTACCTGACCGTTGCTAATAGGTACGTGGGCGACAATGGTTTTTTCGATGTTTTGTTGCCAGATGTGTACGTCACAAGTACCGTTGTCAGGAATTTTTTCAGTCGCAACCAGGCCGTTATTAATGGCAAATGATCCCACCGCGGCCGTTAAGTTGCCACAGTTGCCGCTCCAATCGACAAAAGCACGGTCGATCGAGACCTGTCCAAACAGATAGTTGACGTCGTGATCAGGTTTATCTGATTTTGACAGAATCACGGTTTTTGAGGTGCTGGAGGTTGCCCCGCCCATGCCGTCCGTGTGTTTGCCATATGGATCTGGGCTACCGATAACGCGCAATAGTAAGTTATCGCGGGCTTCGCCGGGCACTTGCGCTATGGCAGGTAAGTCGTCGAGTTTAAAAAAAACGCCCTTGGAAGTGCCGCCGCGCATATAGGTGGCTGGTATTTTCAGTTGTGGCCGGTGCTGTTTTGTCATTGTTATCCCACCTTGATTAGCTTGCTAAAAAATCATCGGCAAAACGCTGCAGCACCCCGCCCGCCTCATAAGTGACGACTTCATCAGCCGTGTCGAGACGACAGGTAACGGGAACTTCTAGCGTTTCTCCGTTTTGCCGGTGAATGACTAGGGTCAGTTCACCACGCGGTTTGCGCTCACCTCTAACATCGTAGGTTTCGGTGCCATCAATGGCCAGACTGTGGCGCGTAGTACCCGGTTTAAATTCCAGTGGCAGTACCCCCATGCCAATTAAATTAGTGCGGTGAATGCGCTCGAACCCTTCGGCAGCGATAGCTTCGACACTGGCAAGACGGACGCCTTTGGCAGCCCAATCGCGGCTTGAACCTTGCCCGTAATCAGCGCCTGCGATAATAATCAGCGGTTGTTTGCGCTTCATATAGGTTTCGATAGCTTCCCACATGCGACAAACGGTGCCGTCGGGTTCGATGCGAGCCAGTGATCCTTGTACCACGTTACCATTGTCGTCGCGCACCATTTCGTTAAACAATTTCGGATTGGCCAGGGTAGCCCGCTGAGCAGTCAAGTGATCGCCGCGGTGAGTAGCATAGCTGTTAAAATCCTCTTCAGGCAGTCCCATTTTGGCCAGATACTCGCCGGCGGCACTACTGGCCAAAATAGCGTTAGAAGGCGACAGATGATCGGTGGTGATGTTATCGGGCAGAACGGCCAATGGACGCATTCCCGTCAAGGTCCGCGGTGCTGCTAAAGCGCCTTCCCAATAGGGTGGGCGGCGAATATAGGTTGATTGCGGGCGCCAGTTATACAGTGGGCTACTGGCTTTTTCCGTGGCTGAGACGGTAAACATCGGTTCGTAAACATCGCGAAATTGTTGCGGTTTGACAAACTTGTTAACAACTGCGTCGATGGCTTCGTCACTGGGCCATAAATCTTGCAGGCGAATTTCTTTGCCTTTGACAACGCCGAGTACATCTTTTTCAATATCAAAACGAATTGTGCCGGCAACGGCATAGGCAACAACCAGCGGCGGAGAGGCTAAAAATGCCTGTTTGGCGTACGGGTGAATGCGCCCGTCAAAATTGCGGTTACCGGACAGTACGGCAGTAGTATAGAGATCGCGATCGATAATTTCTTGCTGAATAACGGGATCAAGTGCACCACTCATACCGTTACACGTCGTACAGGCAAAACCGACAATGCCAAATCCCAGTTGTTCTAATTCGGACAACAAGCCCGCCTCGGTCAGATACGTTTTAGCCACTTTTGATCCGGGGGCAAACGATGTTTTTACCCACGGTTTTCGTGTCAGTCCCAGTGCGTTGGCTTTTTTGGCAAGCAGCGCCGCAGCAATGACATTGCGAGGGTTAGAGGTATTGGTGCAGCTGGTGATGGCGGCGATGATTACCGCACCATCGGGCATATGGTTGTGCCAATCTCCGGTTGGCTCCACCCACTGACCGGCAATATTCTTATTTGCCAAGTCGCTAGTCGATAAACGGGCGTGCGGATTGGACGGCCCCGCCATATTGCGTCCAACGCTTGATAGATCAAAGGTCAAGACGCGCTCGTATTCAGCGGTTTCCAGGGCATCAGCCCATAGTCCTGTTGTTTTGGCATAGTTTTCGACTAGTCGGACTTGCTCGTCATCTCGTCCGGTCAGTTTTAAGTAATCAATGGTTTGTTGATCAATATAAAATAATCCTGCAGTGGCTCCATACTCAGGGGTCATATTGGAGATCGTGGCGCGGTCGCCGATAGTCAGATGTTTGCTTCCCTCACCGAAAAATTCAACATAGGCACCGACTACGCGTTCCTTTCGCAAAAATTCTGTCAGTGCCAAAACGATATCGGTGGCAGTAATACCAGCTTGGCGATTGCCCGTTAACCTGACGCCGACGATATCGGGCAGGCGCATCATAGACGGTTGCCCCAGCATTACGGTTTCGGCTTCTAAACCGCCTACACCGACAGAAATAACACCCAAAGCGTCCACGTGTGGTGTGTGGCTGTCCGTCCCCACACACGTATCGGGGAAGGCAATACCACGTCGCGTTTGCACCACAGGTGACATTTTTTCCAGATTAATTTGGTGCATAATGCCGTTACCCGCGGGTATGACATCGACATTTTCAAAGGCGGTTTTCGTCCATTCGATAAAGTGGAAACGGTCATCGTTGCGACGGTCTTCGATAGCACGATTTTTGGCAAAGGCGTCGGGGTCAAAACCACCGCATTCCACTGCCAGTGAGTGATCGACAATTAATTGCGTTTGTACCACTGGATTGACTTTGGCAGGGTCGCCGCCTTGCTCAGCGATGGCATCGCGCAGCCCTGCCAAATCGACCAGTGCCGTTTGCCCCAAAATATCGTGACAGACGACGCGGGCCGGAAACCAGGGGAAATCGAGGTCACGTTTGCGGTCGATAAACTGTGATAACCAGTTAGTCAGGGTCTCCCCATCAACGTTATCGGCGCGGCGTAAAATATTTTCAGCTAAAATGCGAGAAGTGTAGGGGAGTTTGTCGTAAGCTCCCGGTTCAATGTCATTGATGGCAGATCGAATGTCGTAGTATTGTAAATTCGTATTGGTAAGAGGGTGTAAGTAGTCCTTATGCGTTATTATGCCCATGTCTTATATTCACTATTGTTTATAATTCTACCAAGTATAACGGATAGAAGTGGCGTTTCCCAAATACTAATTGGCAGTTTTTATGAAAGATGACAATTGATAGAGTAGTAGATACCAACAAATAAAAAGGCCCGAGTGATTAACTCGGGCCCAATTGCGACATATGACGCCAACAAGTTAGTGGTTTATCTGGTTACAGCGGCCAAACACTCAGCAAAGCGTTTAACTTGTTCTTCACCGCGAAGACCGGCTATATTGATACGCCCGCCAGCGACCAGGTAAACGCCGTAATCGTTAATTAGACTATCGGTTTGTGATTTGTCTAAACTGAGTAAAGAAAACATACCACGGTGTTTATCGATAAAATCCCAATCGTTGGTATTGGTGATAATCTGCATTTGCTTGGCCAGCATATGGCGAAGCTCCAACATGCGATGGCGCATATGCGCCAATTCGTCTTTCCACACTTTAGTCAGTTCAGCATCACCGAGGATAATGCCGACGATAGCTGCACCATGATCGGGAGCCATTGAATAAAGTACGCGAGCCGCTTTACAAATATGGCCTTTGACCGCTTCGGCAGCACTACTGTCTTTGCCAAGCACCATGGCACAACCAACGCGATCTCGGTATAAGCCAAAGTTTTTTGAACACGAACTGGTCACCACCATATCCGATACGGTTGCCGCCAATTTGCGCACACCGTACAAGTCTTTATCCAAACCGTCACCAAATCCCTGGTAAGCCAGGTCAAGAAATGGCAGAAAGCCATTGTTAACGGCTAATTCGGCAATCTTGTCCCACGCCTTGGGCGATAAATCCGAACCTGTCGGATTGTGACAACAACCGTGCAATAGAACGATGTCATTTTCGCCCATTTTACTCAGTGCATCGATGACTTTGGCTTCGTCAACCATACGCGTTGACTGGTCAAAGTAGGGATATTTCTTAACGGTAAAACCGGCTGCTTCGAAAATCGGAACGTGGTTACCCCAGGTTGGGTCACTGACCCATACCGTTTTTTCCGGCATATTGTTGTAAAGCATGGCTGCACTGATACCTAAGGCACCTGTTCCCCCGGGGGCCTGTACGCCGCGCAGGCGAGAATAGTCAACGCTGTCGGCAAATACCAGCGACAGCATATTATCGATAAAGGCAGGATCACCTGCTGCATCAACGTAAGCTTTACTCGTTTGCGTGTCGTGAAGTTGTTGCTCGGCAATGCGAACGGCTTTTAATACCGGTGTGTTGCCTTCGGGGGTTTTAAAAACACCGACACCAACGTCGATTTTATCCGCTCGAGGGTCTTTTTTGTATAGTCCGGTTAGTTCAAGGATGGGGTCACCGGGTAGGGCCGGGATTTTTTCAAACATCGTTTGCCTCTCTGTAGTTGATTGATTCATTGAATTGATTCTGTAGTCGTGCCGGAAATTTTCCGGCACGACTACATTGTATGGGCACAAATGGCCAAGCCTTCTTTTATATCACCGCTCCCGATTTTAACTGAATTAACGATGCAAGGCTACGGATTTCTTTATCAAAAAAATCAGCCTCGGTGGTTGAAAAAAACATTTGGCAATTGAGTTTGGCGAGATAGTGCAGAACGTGGTTGCGTTTCTCAGCATCGAACTCGGCGGCAATATCGTCAATAATCAGTAAAGGCGCAGAGATACCGTATTCACCGATAAGGTCCATTTGGGCCAAATGCATAGCCAGAATCAAGGCCTTTTGTTGACCGCGTGACAGGCGATTGTCGGCATTTCCCCCTTTAACGGTAAGGCGCATATCGGCACGATGCGGGCCAAAACGAGTATGGCTTAGGCGGTAGTCCTGTTCGTAGTGGTTCGATAAACTGGTCGATAAATTGTTGTCGCTGTTCCATCCCGGTGTGTAGCGAATGGTGATATCAAAGGGGAATTCCAATGCCCGGAGGTGCTTGGCGAGTAGCGGTTTAAAGGCTCTGAAATAGGCTGTCCTGGTCCGATGCAATTGTTCGCCGTAGCTGCTGAGAAACGGGGTAAAGCTGTCAATGACGCTTTTTGTCATTTTCTGCTTTAAAGCGGCATTACGGTTTTTCAGTGCCTTTTGGTAGTGTTGCCAGTGCCGATAGTAATCGCTGTCAAAATGGAATGCTCCATAGTCAATAAAAGCACGGCGTACGGCAGGTCCCGCATCAATTAATCGGAAACTGTGCGCGGTAATGGCGATAGTCGGGACAATTTTTACCAAAGCTGCCGGTGATTTCTGCGGCTGTCGGTCAATGCGCAATTGAAAAGACAAATTGTGGCCGTCCAATTTGCGCTCCAAGCCGATTTGATGTTCCGGTTCGGCGGTTTTGGCAATCAGGCGGAAATAGTGCTTGTCTTGTTGGATTAGCTCCTTGGGTTTTGCCGTGCGAAACGATCGTTGACGTCCCAAAAAATAAATGGCTTCCAAAAGTGATGTTTTACCCGCACCGTTTTCACCGGTAATCAAATTGATTTTTGCCGACAAAGGAACAACCTGACTAGACAGGTTGCGAAAATGTTCAACGTGGAGCTGGCTAATATACATGCAGGTTTAGGACATAAATAATCGTATAGTTTCCTACCACTCAATCCGTCTTAATTGTATCGCTTCGGCTAAATGATGTTCGGCAATATTATCAGAACTGTCTAAATCGGCAATAGTACGTGTTAATTTTTGAATGCGGTGATAACTGCGCATCGACAGATTGAGCGCCTGAGCAGCCCGGTTAAGTATGCTCGTACCGGTATCACCAAGTGCGCAAATGGTATTTATTTGTCCGGCACTGAGGTTGGCATTGGCACAACCCTGGCGGGTGACTTGTTTATCGCGTGCCCTTTTGACTTGCTGACGCATAATGGCGCTGCTGTATTCAGCTGGTGTGTCTTCGGCCAGACGTTTGTATTTAATACGGGGCACTTCGGTGATAATATCGATGCGATCAATAAAAGGACCAGAGATTTTATTGCGATAACGGGCAATTTGATCGGGTGAGTCACTGCAACTTTTTTCTTCATCGCCCAAATAGCCGCAAGGGCAGGGATTCATGGCGGCAACCAACTGAAAATTTGCTGGATATTCGATTTGACGTGTGGCACGAGAAATAGAAATATGATTATTTTCTAAGGGCTCGCGCAAGACTTCCAACACTTGGCGGGGAAATTCGGTCAATTCGTCGAGAAATAAAACGCCGTTGTGTGCCAAACTGATTTCACCGGGTTTAGGATGGCTGCCACCACCGACCAGAGCTGGTGAGGAAGCTGAGTGATGTGGTTGCCTAAAAGGGCGTTTGCCCCAGTTTTCAGGTTTAAACCCATGATGTGAAATGGAATAAATGGACGCGGTTTCCAACGATTCTGCCTCGGTCATTTCGGGCAGAATTGTCGGCAGGCGCGAGGCGAGCATTGACTTTCCCGTTCCCGGTGAGCCGATCATTAACACGTTGTGTCCACCGGCTGCGGCAATGAGTAAAACGCGTTTGACGTGTTCCTGTCCCTTGATATCGGCAAAATCCAGTGGTGAGTCAATTTTAGTAGCTGTTTTTTGTTCGCTGATATATGCCAGCGGCATATCTTGCGTATGAGCAAAAATATCGAGAATATGCTTGGCCTTATAACCTGTCAGTGATTTAACCAGCGCTGCTTCAGCTTCGTTATCTTCGGGTAAAATAAGACTGTGACAGTCAGCTGAGCAGGCTAGGGCGGTTGGCAGAATACCGCGAACCCGACGAATTTCTCCCGACAAGGCCAATTCACCGACAAATTCATGATCGGCCAATAAGCTGTCGTCCATTTGTCCTGAGGCAACGAGGATACCAATGGCTATGGCCAAATCAAAGCGCGAGCCTTCTTTGGGAACATCGGCGGGTGCCAAGCTGACGGTGATGCGTTTGTTGGGAAAAGTAAACCCCGAGTTTTGGATAGCGGCACGAACGCGGTCTTTACTTTCTCGCACGGCCGCTTCGGGTAATCCGACCACGGTAAAACCGGGTAGACCGTTGGCGAGGTGCACCTCAATGGTAATCGGCTGCGAGTCCATGCCATTTTGAGCGCGGGAAAGAACGGTTGCTAAGGACATAGGCGACACTCGGAAAAAGTTTATAGAAGGATTTGCAAAATCACCTACACCATGCAATTGCTTTGTTGCGTGCCGCACGTCCCAGCAAGTGTTAACTGCTGGATAAACTCGAAACAGAATTGCTCGGCCGGTTTATCAAGGCATTCTGTTAATGCGTTTGTACAACGGTTTCAAATAAAATAAGTAAAAAGGCAGTTATCTGGTTGTAGTAACGGAAATACTAAAAGGCCACATTAATCTGGCTTAAAAATTGCTGAGTACGTTCATTTTGTGGGTTTTCGAAGAAATTAATCGGGTCGTTCTCTTCGATAATTTCGCCTTGGTCCATAAAAATAACGCGATCGGCAACGGCGCGGGCAAAGCCCATTTCGTGAGTCACACACAGCATGGTCATACCTTCTTCGGCCAGATCCTTCATGGTCTCCAAGACTTCGTTAATCATTTCAGGATCAAGAGCCGAAGTCGGCTCGTCGAAGAGCATAATTTTAGCGTCCATACACAACGAACGGGCGATAGCAACCCGCTGTTGTTGTCCGCCCGACAGTTGCCCGGGGTATTTGTTGGCTTGCTCGGGGATCTTGACGCGTTCCAAAAAATGCATGGCGGTTGCTTCAGCTTCTTTTTTTGCCTTTTTACTGACCCAGATCGGTGCCAGTGTCAGATTTTGTAAAACCGTTAAATGAGGAAACAGGTTGAAATGTTGGAAGACCATACCAACGTTGCGACGAATTTCATCGATTTTTTTAACGTCGTTGGTCAGTTCAATGCCATCGACGACAATTTTTCCTTTCTGGTGTTCTTCCAAATGATTAATACAGCGAATCAAAGTGGATTTTCCCGAACCTGACGGGCCGCAGATAACGATGCGTTCGCCTTTTTTAACGTCGAGGTTGATATTTTTTAACACGTGAAAATTGCCGTACCATTTGTTGACGTGTTGCATTTGAATAATGAGGTGATGATCAGTCATATCTTTTCCTTAAAATATTGATTATCGTTTGTGTCCTGTGTGTAGCTTGCGCTCCAAATACATCGAATAACGAGACATGCTAAAACAAAAAATAAAATAAACCAGTGCGGCGAAGACATAGCCTTCGGTGTGATAGCCCAGCCATTTCGGATCTTGAGAAGCAGCCTGAATAATACCTAAGAAATCAAACAGACCGATAATAAGCACCAATGTTGTGTCCTTAAATAAACCGATAAAGGTATTAACAATACCGGGAATGACGATTTTCAGCGCTTGCGGTAAAATAATGAAACTCATGGTTTTCCAGAAGCTAAGCCCCAAAGACTGGGCTGCTTCGGTTTGTCCTTTCGGAATAGCCTGTAAACCACCGCGAACAACTTCGGCCATATAAGCAGAAGAGAATAAGGCAATGCCGATTAATGCACGCAATAATTTATCAAAATTGACTCCTTCGGGCAGGAACAGCGGAAACATGACCGAGGACATAAACAGCACGGTAATCAGCGGAACACCGCGCCATAACTCGATAAAGGCGATACAAACCGATTTAACGATGGGCATATCGGAGCGGCGTCCGAGCGCTAAAATAATGCCAAGCGGTAGTGAGGCGACAATACCAATAAAGGAAATGACCAAAGTCAACATCAAGCCACCCCAGTTGGATGTCGGCACATTGGCCAATCCAAATAAATTACCGGACAGCAAGATAAAGGTGATAACGGGCAGTCCCGTGAGGGTAAAAACACCGACCCAAGTTTTTTTCGGCAGGTTGGGAATGACCAGATAAGCAATGAGGCCGAAGAATAAAACAAAAACGATATTGGCCCTCCACTTTTCAACTTCCGGATAAAAACCGTAGATAAACTGTCCCAATCGCGCATTGATAAAGGTCCAGCAGGCACCTGTTCCTTCAACTTGGCACAAAGCGGGGTCGGTCCCCCCCCAAGCGGCATGAATAATGGCCCAGTCGATAAGCGGCGGGAAAGCATAAAAAATTAACGCAAGCGACAGTAAAGTCAGTATCGTATTGCTAAGTGAAGAGAATAAATTTTTTCTCAGCCAGTACAGTATGCCTCTTTCTTTAATTGGTGGCGGCAAATCCGGATGTTCACCGGGCAAGTAATTATCTTTGTAAATATTTTCGCTCATGATGGTGACTTCTCCCTACCTTTCAACTAACTCAATGCGTTTGTTGTACCAGTTCATAAAGGCAGCAATTGACAAAGAAATGCTTAAATAAGCAATCATGGTGATGGCAACACATTCCAGTGCTTGTCCGCTGTTGTTCAGTACCGTACCCGTAAAGACAGAGACCAACTCCGGATAAGCAATGGCCGCCGCCAGCGACGAGTTTTTCGCCAAATTCAGGTATTGGCTTGCCAGTGGCGGAATAATCACCCGCAAAGCCTGCGGAATAATCACCAAGCGGAGTGTATATGACGGCTTGATGGCCAGTGAATAGGCCGCTTCAGTTTGTCCGTGGCTGACCGAATTAATACCCGAGCGCACAATTTCGGCAATAAAAGCTCCCGTATAAATGCTCAGTGCGAAAAGTAAGGCCAAAAATTCGGGGATAATGGTCATACCGCCGACAAAATTAAATCGACCTGCCTCGGGGTAGTCCAAACTGATTGGAAGGCCGGTTAAAAAGGCAGTGAGTAACGGCAGGCCTATAATGAGTGCAGCAGCTACCCGTAATACCGGCAACTGGAGGCCGGTTTGTTCCTGCTTTCTAATGGCGTATCGACGGTAAAAAAAAGTGGCAATCAGGGCGATAATAAAGACAATAAGAATGGCTATCGCCATGGGTTCAAAGACGGGTTTCGGAATGGTAAAACCGCGGTTGCTTAAAAACACCGTGTCGTTAAACAACCCGTTTTTCATGGCCTGACGCATGGGAGACAGGGCCCCCAATACGGCAAAATACCAGAAAAAAATCTGCAATAATAGAGGGATATTCCTAAATGTCTCGATGTAAACGGTTGCTATTCTGGCGACAATCCAATTTTTCGACAGGCGGGCAATACCGATGATAACGCCGATCGTTGTTGCAAGAATAATACCGAGAAAGGACACGATTAACGTATTGAGCAGACCCACCCAAAAGACGCGCCCGTTGCTGTCCGAGGAATCAAACGGCAGCATAGTAAAGGGAATCTCAAATCCGGCGGCACGTTTTAAAAAGCCAAATCCCGACGTGATGCCGCGGCTCTGCAAATTGTGCGTAGTAGTTGTAAACAGCATCCATGCCGCAACGATAATAAACGCTAAAATAAATACCTGAAAAAAAGTAGCCCTAAATTTCGGGTTATTCCAAATTTTATCGGATGAATGTGTGGTCGTTGTCATAGGTTATCAGCAAAAAGTCATTTTTAGTAGAAAGCACTAACCCAAAGACGGGCAATACGCCCGCCTTGTATCGGTGATGTAATCTAGTTCAGCAAATAAATGAAGTACCAAATTCAATGCCTTGACTAGCGAATAGGTGCCGCATACATAATACCGCCATTATTCCACAAATTGTTGATGCCGCGATCAACAGTAATAATGGCATCGGGACCTAAGTTTCTATCATACAGTTCAGCATAGTTGCCGACTTTTTTAATTGCGTTGGCACACCAGTTCTCTTTCAAACCGATGGACTTGCCGAACTCACCCTCGACGCCCAACAGACGTTTGATACTGGGGTTATTTGAATTCATCATTTCATCAACATTTTGGGAATTAACGCCCAGTTCTTCGGCATTAATTAAGCAGTTACGCGTCCAACTCACCAGGTCAAACCACTGATCGTCACCGTGACGAACAACAGGCGTTAGCGGTTCTTTGGAAATGACGTTCGGTAACACCATATGCTCATCAGGGTTTTTCAGCTTGACGCGATAGGCTTGTAGTCCCGAAATATCGGTTGAAACAACGTCACAACGACCGGCATCGTAGGCAGAAATAACTTCTTCTTTCTTCTCAAAGACAACCGGCTTGTAGTCTAACTTATTGGACTTAAAGAAATCGGTAATATTTAATTCGGTGGTTGTGCCTGTGTCGGTACAAACGGCTGCACCGGAAAGTTCTTTGGCATCCTTAACGCCCAAGTCTTTGCGAACCATAAAGCCTTGGCCGTCGTAGTAGATGGTTCCGATAAAGTTGACACCCAACGTTGTGTCTCGACTCATGGTTTTTGTTGTAATGCGGGAAAGCAAGTCAATTTCACCGCTTTGCAGGGCGGTAAATCGCTCTTTTGCCGTCAATGGCGCATATTTAACTTTTTCCGGATCATTGAAAATAGCAGCAGCGAGGGCGCGACAAAAATCGACATCGATACCCGACCAGTTATTTTTATCATCCGGTGCCGAAAATCCAGCAGTTCCCGGTGTGACTCCGCAAACAAGTTGACCTCTCGATTTGACGTTATCCAATGTGCCGGCGTAAGCACTGGAAACAA